>VOFE01001619.1_pt1:205000-865000 | contig 1109759 bp, 1460 predicted proteins | sample 5384071 | NCBI WGS metagenome assembly VOFE01 (sample SAMN12384724, study PRJNA508395) | human gut metagenome | isolation source: healthy gut D | host: Homo sapiens
CACCTCGTCAATCAAATCAGAATCCTCAAATACTTTTTAATGTATGTGCAAGAATCGGTTTTCCTCCAAGATCCAGGTACTGCTTATGGACTGTTCCTCCCATCCGTTTCCCTTGTCCTGCGGCAAGCACTATCGCTATACACCTTTCTTTCATCTTTATCCCCGCTTTCTAGCGTTCCCCGAGCTTTAAGTTCGGAACTGCGTTAAGATCCCATCCACTGCGGATTCCATTCTGATAATCATAAAACGCGGCCGCACCGATCATAGCCGCATTATCGGTACAAAGAATGGGGACGGATAATAGAATTCAATTCCTCTTTCCTCACATGCCTTTCGCATTGCCGCCCGAAGTGCAGAATTAGAAGCCACGCCTCCCGCAATGGCAAGTTTTTTGAGTCCGTAATTCTCCACTCCTGCCATAGCATGATCAACAAGCACATCTGTCACTGCTTTCTGAAAAGAAGCCGCAATGTCCGCACGATTATACTCCGCCTGTTTCATCTTACACCCGTTAATATAGTTCAGCACCGCGGACTTTAAGCCACTGAAACTGAAATCATACACGGAGTCTCCCACGTGTGCCCTCGGAACATCAATGGCATCTGGATTTCCTTCTTTGGCAAGTTTGTCGATCTTCGGGCCGCCAGGATAACCCAGATCAATAGCCCGCGGCACCTTATCAAATGCCTCTCCTGCCGCATCGTCTTTTGTCTTACCAAGGATCCGATATTTGCCGTAGCCTTCTACACAAACCAGATGGGTATGTCCACCGGATACAACGAGACATAAAAACGGTGGTTCCAGCTCCTTATTCTCAATATAATTCGCTGAAACATGCCCCTCAATATGGTGTACTCCAATCAATGGAAGGTTCCTTGCGTAAGCAATGGCTTTTGCCTCGGCAACTCCTACGAGAAGTGCTCCTACAAGTCCCGGACCGTATGTCACGCCAATAGCGTCTATATCATCCAGAGAGCAATCCGCTTCACACAACGCTTCTTCGATCACCTGATTGATCTTTTCAATATGTTTCCGGGATGCAATTTCCGGCACCACTCCTCCGTACAGCTTGTGCAGGTCAATCTGGGAAGAAATAATATTAGAAAGAACGGTTCTTCCATTACGTACAACCGCCGCCGCTGTTTCGTCACAGGAACTTTCTATTGCCAGTATTGTAATTTCTTTCTTTTCACTCATCTTTCTACCTCCACTATGCTTCCGGGAACTCCAGATTCACGCTCATCCGGTCTTTCCCAGCTTTAGTGCGAGGGAAAATCCTCCGTACTTCATCCATGTACTCCTCTGGTCTTGTCAGTGAAGGGCTGTAATGGGTCAGCCACATTTCCTTCACCTCTGCATCCCTGGCAATTCTTGCCGCTTCATAAAAAGGTCATATGCTTGTATTCGACCGCTTTTTTCGCTTTGTCCGGCTCTCCGTACATGCCCTCACAGATAAATAAATCCGCCCCTTTGGCATTGTCCTGGATGGATTTTGTCGGACGTGTATCCGTACAATATGTAAGCTTAATTCCTTTTCTTGGAGCACCAAGCACCATATCCGGTGTCAGAATCCGCCCTTCCGCTTCAATCGTCTCTCCTTTTTTGCAGAAAACGCCAGTATTTCTGCGGGATCTCCTGACTTTTGGCCCGATCCACGTCAAATTTTCCCGCCCGGTCAATCTCCACAGTGTACCCGTAACAAGTTACATTGTGATTCACACGAAAGGCACGGATCCGGTAACCCTTCATCTCAAACGTCTGCTGCGGCTCCCCGATCTCTAAAAACCGCAGTTCAAAAGGAAGCTCCGGTGCGATCACCCGCAGCGCGCCCACTACCTTTTCCAGACCTCTTGGCCCGATCAGTGTAAGGGGCTCCTTCCTGTCCGCATTTCCCATCGTAAGCAGAAGGCCCGGAAGACCGCTGATATGATCCGCGTGAAAATGGGTAAAACAAATCACGTCAATCGGCTTAAAGCTCCATCCTTTCTCCTTGATCGCAATCTGCGTCCCCTCCCCACAGTCAATCAGAATACTGCTTCCATTGTAGCGCATCATCAATGATGTGAGCCAGCGGTATGGAAGCGGCATCATGCCTCCGGTACCTAACAAACAAACATCCAGCATGTTCTCTCTCCTAACTGTCTTTCATTCATTTTTTTTCTCCATATCTACACGGACAGTGGAGCTTTCAACCTGTTGAAAACACAGCGCCGGTTCAATGCGTGTTTGCCTATTCCCCGTTTTCTGTCTCCGGCGCAATCACAAACTGTGCAATCAATCGATCGTAACAATCCTCACAAAGATCGAAGCGATGGACCTCATTATCTTTACCGGAAAAATAGCCCCATCGTTTCTCAACCGAAAGCATGTCTTCCTTAGGAATTCCATCCGTCACACAAATTTCTTTTCCGCATCCGTTGCAGATGATGGTCTCTGTTTTCTCTTTTCTTTCATTATATAGCGGCGCATACAAATCCCTCCAATGAGTTTCTCTTTTGTTACGCCCTCATTATATCCTGTTTCATTCTTCCTGTACACCGGAAAGCGTTTCCAGACGCAGACTCATCAGGACCGCGTCCTCCCGGGGATTTTCATAAAATCCCCTTCGATTCCATCTTTTGAAAATCCTCTGCTCCGGTACAGCCCTTGTGCCGCGTCATTACTTTTCCGGACTTCCAGATGCCACAGCAGAATTCCATGATCTTGCCCTTCCCGAATCAGAGTATCCAAAAGAGAGCCGGCAACCCCTTGCCTGCGAAACATAGAGTCCACAGCAATCCTTACAAGTTCTCCTTCATCCATCACAGTATAGACGATAGCATATCCTGCAATCGTATTCTCTACGGAAGCCACATAAACCGACGCCGTGTGCTGGCACATGGTTTCCAAAATTCCTGCTTCACTCCACGCATCAGAAAAAACAGCCCGCTCCATCTTTGCGATCCGGGCTGCCTCCTCCTTACTGGCCTTACGGACGATCATGCTGTTGTCCTTTCTCTCGTTCCAGTCTCTCCCTCTCTGCCTGGGACATCCGAAGATAGTCCGGCTTGTGGTCTCTGGCGTGCTCCGTAAATCCGCGTTTTGCATAGATCAGTCCCAGTGCTCCGACAGCCGCCGCGCTCTGTCTGCACATATGCGGAGGCGCAAAGACATATGGTACTTTCATTGTTTCCTTAATATTCTCCCGGTATACCGGCACTCCGTCCCCAGGAACACGACCCGCTTTCCGAACTGATTTAACAGCTCTGCAAGAGCAAAAAATATCTTCGGCCATCTGATCCCTAACCACTTTAAATTGCTCATCAAATTCATAAATCCCGGTATAAACCTGACTTCTTCTTGCATCCATGATCGGACAAATCAATCCATGAAAACCAAACATCCTATAAGCCATGGCATCTGCCGTCGGCACATGAATAAGAGGTTTGTCAAGGGCGAGTCCCAGTCCTTTTGCCGTCGCAGATCCAATTCGTAGTCCGGTAAATGATCCCGGTCCTGCCGCTACTGCAATAGCATCTACCGTATCCAGAGAAAGTCCCGTCATCCGGACCGCTTCGTCAAGCATCGGCAGTAACGTCTGAGAATGTGTCTTCTTATAATTCATTGTATATTCAAACAGGATCTGCTCGTCCTCCACAACAGCCACGCTTGCTGTGAGTCCGGAACTGTCCAATGCCAATATCCGCATAATACCGCTCCTCTAACTTTGGAATCGCTCTGCCTGCTCTCTAATCAGCTCAGCATCATCGAAATAATTAATCTTCATAGCAGACTTCACCTCTGAAAGTGTCTTGGCCGCCACTTCCTCAGCTTTCTCGCTTCCCTTTTTCAGGATCTCATAAATCGCCGGGATATCCTTTTCATATTCTTTTCTCCGTTTCCGAATCGGCTCCAGCTCTTCCTGAATAACTTCGTTAAGGAAACGCTTTACTTTCACATCCCCAAGGCCACCTCTTGTATAGTGGGCTTTCAGCTCGTCCAAGTTGGCATACTCCGGCAGGAACTCCTCAAAATGATGCTCCTGGCAGAATGCATCCAGATAAATGAATACCGGATTGCCATCCACCTTTCCAGGATCAGAAACCTTCAGATGGTTCGGATCGGTGAACATATTCATAATCTTCTTCTTCACATCGTCTGCACTGTCGGAAAGGTAAATACAGTTGTTCAAAGACTTGCTCATCTTTGCCTTGCCGTCAATACCCGGAAGACGCAGACATGCCTGATTGGACGGAAGCGACACTTCCGGCTCCACCAGAGTCTCCCCGTAAATGGAATTGAATTTCCGCACGATCTCCTTGGTCTGCTCCAGCATCGGAAGCTGGTCTTCCCCTACCGGCACCGTCGTAGCTTTAAACGCCGTGATGTCCGCCGCCTGGCTGATGGGATAGGTGAAAAATCCCACCGGAATGCTTGCCTCAAAATTACGCATCTGAATCTCGGATTTAACGGTCGGATTTCTCTGTAATCTTGAGACGGTCACAAGATTCATATAGTAAAAAGACAACTCACAGAGCTCCGGAATCTGAGACTGAATCAAAAGAGTAGATTTCACCGGATCCAATCCGCAGGAAAGATAATCCAACGCCACCTCAATAATATTTTGGCGCACTTTCTCCGGATTATCCGCATTGTCTGTCAATGCCTGTGCGTCCGCAATCATAATAAATACTTCATCGTATTTACCTGAATTTTGCAGTTGTACTCTTCCTTTCAGAGAGCCGACATAATGGCCGACATGCAGCTTTCCGGTCGGTCTGTCCCCTGTTAAAATAATCTTCGACATTATGATCCCTCCACTTGACTGATAGTTATTTTTCTGTAATCAAACCCTTTCTCCAGGTCTTTCTCTATGACAATCTGTGTCCTCTCCCCAGGTAAAATCTCCTCGATCAGATTCGCCCATTCGATCAGGCAGACGCCTTCACCTTGGATGTAATCCTCATATCCGATCTCGTCCATCTCTTCCACAGCCCCGATCCGGTACACGTCAAAATGGTAGAACGGCAGCCGACCATCCTCGTATTCCTGGACGATCGTAAAGGTCGGACTCACGACATCATCCGAACCCCAAGCCCGTATGCGAATCCCTTGGTAAAGACAGTTTTCCCCACACCAAGATCTCCCTCCAGCGTAAAAACCTCTCCGCCCTTGGCATGCTCCCCGATCTCTTTCCCAAGCTCAAAGGTCTCCTGCTCCGAATATGTCTCTCTTACCATACCGCTTCCTCCCTATTTTTTCTTTCTGGAGAACAAAAACGGCAGAATCCTACCGGAATTATCCTCAATACGATCTTCTGAAAACAGCGAGTGCAGCGTCTTCTTTAACGGATCCATCTGCGGCCCGATATCATCGTTTGGGAAAATAAAAGCCGCGTACGGCGTCTGGTAGATGGCCACCAGATTCGGCGTCATCATCACCCGGTACATATCCTTCCATGGAGTGACCTTGTTTTTCCCGTCACGCTCCACGCGAAGTCCGTCCTTTTCAATGTATAATGGATCGGCATACTGTATATTTTACTTTTTTGATCTGACTGCCTGCACTGAACTTTAAGATCATCGGTATAATAAACAGGCAGGTTGCAAAAACAAGAACCAGTCCAAGACCAAGAGAGACTTTTCCCATCGCAAAGCTCGCGATCGCTCCCAGCCAGCAGCCGACTCCCACAATCAGATACAGAATCCCTTGATTCCATGATATGTATGAAACATCAGAAATTCAAAGAGTGCTTCCTGTGTCATTTTCACTTCAAAACTTGGTTTCATTCATTTTCCTCCATATTTCCGAATATGAAAATTATAACTCATCCGCTCTCCGGTTACAATATTAACTTTGCGAAGAATCCCCTGTTTCCCTGTGAAACCACAAAAACCTCCGCCGATGGCAGAGGTTTTTATATGATCCGCTTTCTTTCCTAATGGCTTGCGCCATGGAGAATCGGGCTTACTTTTTTATAAATCAGAAGCAGAATAATGGATACGAGGAGCCCTTTGATCAGATTGAACGGTCCCACTGCAAGAATGACAAAGGTCGTCACTCCATTAATCGCCGGATTCAGTGCGTGTCCCATCTGTACAAGCGTATCCAGCGGTATTCCAAAAGCCGCCGCGTAAGTCGGCAACAGAACAAAGGCATTGAGTAAGCATCCGATCAGCACCATAATCACAGTACCTGTCACAAGACCGGTGAGCGCGCCTTTTCTCGTATGCATTCTTTTATAAATCAGCCCCGCCGGTACGCAGAAGCTGCATCCGATCAGGAAGTTTGCCAGCTCACCGATGCCACCTGTCGTCGTGCCATTTATTACAAAGTTCAGCAAAATCTTAATGCACTCTGTCATCACTCCTGCCAGAGGACCCATGGCAAAGGTACCAAGAAGCACCGGGATCTCGCTGATATCAATCTTATAGAAATCCGGCACAAACGGCAATGGAAACTCAAACAGCATCAGAACTGTAGCCACCGCCGACAGCATCCCGACCTGCGTCATATATCTGACTTTTGTATTACTCCTTCTTCTGACTCCTGCATTTTTTCTGTGTGTTTTCCATGTTTCTTCTCTCCTTTTTATAAATGATTTTACATTTCAGAAAAGAAACTCTTCCGGTCTGAGGGCCTCCCACAGGGGACGAACTCTCCCATGAAGTCAAAAATCCCCGGAACAAAAAGTTCCGGGGAATCATGTACTGAATCAGACAACGGATGTTGCCTTTTCCTACATTTTCTTCTCTCATCCAGACTGTACTGTCGGTTCCGGAATTGCACCGGATCAGCCGCCAAAAGGCAGGTCGCGGACTTTCACCGCCGGTTGGGACTTTCACCCGACCCCGAAGAATTTTTTCCTGTCGACCTTTAGTATAAACCTGCGAGTCAGAAATTTCAATAGTTTTTTCTAGTGGATTCCCTTCATGGTGAGCTGAATCCTCTTTCTTTTAAGATCCACACTTAATACTTTGACATCCACAATATCACCTACACTCACCACCTCCAGTGGATGCTTAATAAACCTTTTTTCCGTAATCTCCGAAATATGTACCAGTCCATCCTGGTGAACTCCGATGTCCACAAACGCACCGAAATCGATGACATTGCGGACTGTCCCTTTGAGAACCATTCCTTCTTGTAAGTCTTTCATCTCCAGGACGTCTGTTCTTAAAATCGGCTTCGGCATCTCCTCCCGTGGATCTCTGGCCGGTTTTTCCAGTTCTTTTACGATATCCCTCAGGGTAATCACGCCGATTCCAAGCTCTTCTGCAAGCTTCTTATAGTCCCGGATGGTAGCAGGGAGTTCTGAAAGATTTCCTTTCTCCAGATCTTCCGCCGTAAATCCCTGCTTTGCCAGCAGCTCCTTTGCTGCCTCATAGGACTCGGATGAACGCTTGTCCTATCCAATGGATTATCGCCTTGGTTGATTCTCATAAATCCCGCGCACTGTTCAAAGGCTTTCGGTCCGAGTTTCGGCACTTTCAGAAGCTGTCTGCGATCCGTGAACCGTCCGTTTTCTTCCCGGTAAGCAACAATATTTTTTGCGATTGTTCCGGAGATACCGGAAATATAGGAAAGAAGCGGTGCGGATGCCGTATTCAGATCTACACCTACCTTATTTACACAGGCTTCCACCACGCCTCCAAGCGCTTCGTTTAACTTCTTCTGATTCATATCATGCTGATACTGACCTACTCCGATTGCTTTCGGATCAATCTTCACCAGTTCAGCCAGCGGATCCTGCAGTCTTCTTGCGATCGATGCCGCGCTTCTTTGTCCCACATCAAATTTCGGGAATTCTTCTGTCGCCAGTTTGCTGGCAGAATAGACGGAAGCTCCCGCCTCATTGACGATAACATACTGCACATGCTCCTCCGGAATTTCTTTCAAGAGTTCTACAATGAATTGCTCTGATTCTCTGGATGCCGTTCCGTTTCCAAGCGAGATCAGACTGATGTGGTACTTCGGGATAATCTTCTTGAGCAGATCTTTAGACGCCTTAATCTTGGCAGGCGTGGTCGGGGCAGTAGGATAAATGACCGTTGTTCCAAGTACCTTTCCGGTCGGATCCACCACTGCGAGCTTGCAGCCTGTCCGAAATGCCGGATCCCATCCAAGAACAACCTGTCCAGTGATCGGCGGCTGCATAAGAAGCTGGGTCAGATTTTTTCCCGAAGACCGCAATAGCGCCGTCCTCCGCCTTCTCTGTCAATTCATTGCGTATCTCCCTCTCGATGGCAGGAGCAATCAGCCGGCTGTAGCTGTCCCGGATCACATCCTTTAATACCGGTTCCGTATGCGGATTATCACCACGGATAATCTGACTGTCCAGATAACGGAGAATCTCTTCCTCCGGCGCCTCCACATGGACCGTGAGCATCTTTTCCTTCTCCCCCTGTTGAGCGCCAGAATCCGGTGTCCGGCAATCTTTGCCACCATCTCCTCGAATTCATAATACATTTCATAGACGGATTCCTGTTTTTCATCCTTGGCGCTGGAGACAATCTTCCCCTTCTGTGCTGTCAGTTTCCGGATTTTTGTCCGGTATTTCGCCTCATCGGAAACCAGTTCCGCCAAGATATCTTTGGCGCCGTCAAGTGCTTCCTGCCCAGACACCACTCCTTTCTCTTCTGAAACATAAGATTCTGCTGCCTGAAGTGCCGGTTCTTTTAACTTCTGGCGCATCAGAAGTGCCGCAAGGGGCTCCAGTCCCTTTTCTTTGGCAATGGTTGCCCTTGTTCTCCGCTTCGGACGATACGGCCGGTACAGATCGTCTACCGCCACCTGGGTCTGTGCGGCTAAAACCTCCGCCTTTAGCTCTTCCGTCAGTTTTCCCTGCTCCTCGATGCTACAGAGAACCTGCTCCTTTTTCTCCTCCAGATTCCGCAGATAAATAAGCCGTTCGGAAAGCTTTCTAAGCTGCTCATCATCCAGCGTTCCGGTCGCTTCTTTTCTGTATCTTGCAATAAAGGGGATCGTGTTGCCTTCGTCAATCAGTCTGACCGCTGCCTCGACCTGCCATTTCATTACATTCAGCTCTTCTGTAATTTTCTGAATAATGTCCATTTCCGATTCCTCTCTCAAAAAGTACTTCCTTGTCATTATAGCGGATGCGGGTCTTTGATGCAACTTTACAAAACCAGAGTTTACTCTGTTTTTCTTGCAATCCCTCTTCCCCTATGCTATATTTTGGATGATAAGGAGGACTCCATTTATGAAAGTAAACAACAAACAGCCAATGTCAAGACAGCAGCAGAAATCCTTTGAAACGAAGAACCGGATTTTTTTTGGCAGCCAAAAAGATCCTTCAAAAACAAGGATATGACGCACTCTCCATCAAGAATATCTGCGAGGAAGCAGGTGTATCCAACGGAAGTTTTTATCATCATTTTAAGACAAAAGATGACCTGCTTTCATATTATATAGAAGAACAGCCGACAATAGATCCGGGCTGCCTGGAACTTCCAAAGGATGCAGCCGAGGCAAAAAGGGCAATCATCCTCGTCTATTTGAATTACGTCGCGTACTGTAAGGAGCTGGGCGTCGTATTTATGTCCAACTACTATACGCCGAAAAATCAGGCTCTCAATGCAGTGAGCCGTACAAAACGGCCTTATCCGATCGTGACAGTCACCGATTATCTGGCTCGTGCCATCAAAGCCGGCACTGTATCCGTCACTCTTTCTCTGGAAGAGATCTCCACAGATATCCGTATGATTGTCATCGGGAATGTTTTTGAGTGGTGTCTCCGGAACGGAGATACAGACTTTGCAGGCAATATGGAGCGTTCTCTTGGGAAATATCTGGACAGTATCCTGAACTAGGGACACTCTCAGACAGCGTTTCTGTCCGGATGCGCCTTCCATATCCTTTTAGAACTGGCAAAAACCTTTCAGATAAGCGTTTCTGAAAGGTCTTTTCATTTTAGAAGGGAATTTGTAATTTTACTTGGTAACTGTTTACCTTTGATGAGTTTATTATATCTCTTGACACCTCCAAAAGCAAATCGCTTATCTTAATATATTTCTTGTTTTATAGAGTTTTTCTATAATTTATACATTCCACCCAAATTCATTGTCTTTTTTTAACTTTTATTGTCTATTTTGGCAGATCATTGTAGAATGGGTATATACGTGATTCGTAAATTATATTGTGAGGTGAAAAGATATGAGCAGACTTGAACTCCCTACCCCGAGTAAGGCACAACTGGTCGTTGAGGGATTATATAAAGATTTAGAACGACGAATCGAAGCAAGCCCTCCGGGCCTGTGCCCTGTTGATATCTCCAGAGCATTTCTGGAACTGTGCCATGCACAGACATGCGGGAAGTGTGTACCATGCCGTATCGGACTTTCTCAGTTGAAGCACCTGATTACAGACGTGCTGAATGGGGAAGCAACGATGGAGACTCTGGATTTAATGGAACGCACTGCCCGTTCGATTATGGAGACCGCCGACTGTGCGATCGGATACGAGGCGGCCAGAATGGTTTATAAAGGACTGATCGGTTATCGCGAGGACTATGAGGAGCACATCCGCAATGGGCGCTGCACCTGTACATACAACCAGCCTGTTCCTTGCGTGGCACTGTGTCCTGCCCATGTAGATATTCCGGGTTATATTGCGCTCGTGCGTGAGGAACGCTATGCGGATGCCATACGTCTGATCCGAAAAGACAATCCATTCCCGACCACATGCGGCTTTATTTGCGAGCATCCTTGTGAGGCGAGATGTCGCCGAAACATGGTGGATGATGCTGTCAATATCCGTGGTCTCAAGCGGATGGCAGCCGACTTTGCCGGGAAGGTACCTCCGCCGAAGTGCGCTCCTTCCACCGGCAAGACCGTTGCCGTCATCGGGGAGGTCCTGGCGGGCTGAGTGCCGCATATTATCTCCAGCTCATGGGACATCAGGTTACAGTATACGAGATGCTGCCGGAACTTTGGTGGTATGCTCCGTTATGGTATTCCAAACTACCGACTGCCAAAAGACCGGCTAGGTGAAGACATTCAGGCGATTCTGGACACTGGCGTTCAGGTAAAGCACGGCCTGCGTATCGGCACCGACGTCACTGTACAGGAACTGCGCGCTTCCTATGACGCGGTTCTGATCACCATCGGTGCCAGCACCGATAAGAAGCTTGGCATCGAAGGCGAAGACGCAGAGGGTGTTATGTCCGCAGTCCGTTTCCTTCGGGATGTAGGAAAGGGCATCAATCCGGATCTGGCAGGTCAGGAAGTTGCCATCGTGGGCGGCGGAAATGTATCTATGGACGCAGTCCGTTCTGCTGTCAGACTTGGCGCAAAGAAAGTGAGCATCCTCTACCGCCGCCGTACCGCAGATATGACCGCGCTCCCGGCTGAAATTGAGGGTGCGATTGCCGAGGGCGTCGAGATCCGCACCCTTCGTGCGCCGTCACGCATTGAGACCGATGAAAACGGACACATCCGCGGCATCTATGTGACTCCACAGATGATCAGTGAAGTAAAAGGCGGACGTGCGAGCGTAAAAGCTTCCGGACTTCCGGATGAATTTGTTCCTTGCACGACTCTGATCGTTGCCATCGGACAGAATATTGAGACAGAGCATTTTGAGAAAGCCGGACTTCCGGTAGAAAGATATCAACGAGATCGCAATAAGCCTGTCGTGTCTGTGTTGTTGAACTCGAGGGAATGGAACGGCTGGTAACTTCCTGCAACAACGTAGTAGAAAGAAGGTATGGTAATCCATAACAAACAGCCCAAGAAGGCATGGTAATTCGTACAAACAGGCCAGAAGACAGACTGTACAGCTTATCCTTTCCCAGCACGACTGCAAATGTGCTACCTGTGTCAGAAGCGGAAACTGTACTCTGCAGAGTCTTGCAAATGACCTGAACATCATCGAAATACCATTTAAGCAGCGTCTGGAAGAATTCCCTTGGGATAAAGAATTTCCGCTGATCAGAGACTCACAGAAATGCATCAAATGTATGCGCTGTATCCAGGTCTGTGACAAGATCCAGGATTTACATATCTGGGATGTGACAAGTACTGGTTCCCGTACTACCATTAATGTAACCGGCAACCATAAGATCTCCGAGGTTTCCTGTTCTCTGTGCGGTCAGTGTATTACTCACTGCCCGGTCGGCGCTCTGCGCGAACGTGATGATACAGAGAAAGTATGGGATGCAATCGCTGATGACAAGAAAGTCGTTGTTGCACAGGTTGCTCCTGCCGTACGTGCTGCATGGGGTGAAGCTCTTGGTCTTTCCCGTGAAGAAGCAACTGTCGGAACAAGATCATGGATGCTCTGAAGAAAATGGGTATTGACTATGTATTCGATACCTCCTTCACAGCAGACCTTACTATTATGGAAGAAGGAAATGAATTCCTGCGAGACAAAAGATGTTTACAAAAGGCTGGAATTAAATCTTCGTCCGATGTTTCCCCGGATCCGGATGCATTCCAGGATGTCCGCAATGACGGCAAGGGCGTAAAATCCGCTGAAATCCGGATCGGCGATGCGGTAGTAAAAGCGGCTGTTGTCAGCGGACTTGGCAATACGAGACGTCTGCTCCAGCAGATTGAGCGCGGGAAGTTCACTATGATTTTGTGGAAGTCATGGCCTGTCCTGGCGGCTGTGTCGGAGGCGGTGGGCAGGTCATCCATGATGGCGAAGAGCTTGCTTACGAGCGTGGACAGAACCTCTATTTCCTCGACAAAAACGCACCTCTTCGCTTCTCCCACGAGAACCCGGACGTTCAGAAGCTCTATGCAGACTTCATGGGGCAGCCATTATCCCACAAGGCCCATATGCTTCTGCACACGGATCACCAGGCATGGGAAATGCCAAGACCTGAGAAATAATTGATTTTGATATTTGTTCCGCCTTTGGAGGTACGGCTCTTTGGCCCTGCTCCAAAGGCGGATTTCTTTTAAATATTTATAAAATATTCAATCATTTTTCATAAAATCTGTGGTATACTAAGATTTACTGGTGGTATAAATATAATGATACAGCTAGAAACTGGACATACAAATGAAAAGGGGAGAAATACAATGAAATGTCCGAAATGTGGCAATGAGCTGCGGGAAAGCAAAAAATCTCCTGGCTATTTTTTATGTGATTCCTGCAAAAGAAATTCAGCCAGGAAACTCTGAACCGGTTTCAGAATAAAAACCGGTCAGAAAGAAAGAGACAGCTCCGTCAACTCCGGTAGAAGAAGATCCGAAGCCGGCCGCTCTGGAGCAGACCTACTCCAATATTCCACCGGAAGAGGTCAGAAATGAACGTGAAAAAGAAATGAAGGCCAACTATGAGGCCATGCTGAATATAAAGGATGAGAAATCCTCCGATGAAAAAGAGTCTGATGAACTGCTTCCTGAAGAGCCGGGTGAACCGGCTCTTGGCGGGCTTCGTATTCTGATCGGAATCGTTTCCATCCTGTCGCCGCTTTTCTTGCTTATCAGGCCTATGACTCCGGGATCTTCACGACGTTCATACATACGCCTGGTCTGACAGGAATCGCCGGTATGATCCTTGCGGTCTGCTTTTTGATTGGCGGTGTGATTGTCTTATGTACACACCGTAAAAACAGCGTTCCTGCCTTCTTGATACCTTGTATCTTTTATCTTGGCGGAGCGTTCGGAGGATTTTTCGTGCCGGGTTCTGTGTTTACAGTACAGATTCTGCTTTTTGTATCCGCTCTGATCGGCGCGATTTTACTCTTTGCTCTTTGCTGTGCAAAGGAGGTTCACCCAGCTCTGAGGATCCTGATTTTCATCATCATTGTGGCGCTGACAGCCGGCGTATACTATGCGTCCCACTATCTTGTACCGGAGAGTTCCATAGTTTCCGGTAAATCACTTCGCCTGACGACTGATGATTTCACAGTTTCTTTTGAAAAGATCGAGACTGGAACCGATTATGAGGGCGAGGACGCCCTGATGGTTTACTACACAATCACAAATAAAAGCTCAGAGGCTCTGGTTCCTTCTGTCGCTGTCACCTTTAAAGCAATGCAGGATGACACAACGCTGGATCCTACCATTGTATCAGACGAACCGCTCTCTGAAAATGAGAGCGCAGAGGTCGGTAAAGGGGATAGTGTACGTGTCTGCACGTCCTTCATCCTGCTCGACCAGTCTGATGTGACTCTTCAGCTTTATGAAACCTTCGGTGCGGGCAGCAAGACCGCCGAGACAACTTTGAGTCTGGAATAATCCGGCTTACTATTATCACTAGTTTTAAAGGAGAAATCCGAATGTTTTCAAGAAGTAAGTGCAAAGCTTTGATTCAACAGTATAAACATGCCTGGGTATTTTTATATGTTCTGATTTATATGCCCTGGTTTTACTATCTTGAGCGGCACATAACAGCGAATTCTGACTTCCATGTGATCCATGCGGCATTGGATGACTATATTCCGTTTATCGAATATTTTATCATCCCTTACCTTTTGTGGTTTGCGTTTATTGTAGTCACCTTTCTGTGGTTCTTTTTCAATGATGTATCCGGGTTTTATAAGATGGCTTCCTTTCTCTTTACCGGAATGACCATATTCCTGATTATCTCGACCCTCTATCCAAACGGTCTGGATCTCAGGCCGGTTCAGTTTGAACGGGACAATATTTTCGTGGATATGGTAAAGATGCTGTATAAGGCGGACACGCCGACAAACGTGCTTCCAAGTATTCATGTATTTAACTCCATCGGAGTCTGTATCGCCATCTCCCATAACCGGGTTCTTTCCAGGCGGAAGGTGATTCACTACGGTTCGCTTGTACTTGGTATCTCCATCATCCTTGCGACCATGTTCTTAAAACAGCATTCTGTCATTGATGTGACACTGGCCGGATGTCTTGCGACACTGCTCTATCCGGTCGTATATGCCAGAGAATCGAGGAAATCCTTTCACGCAAAGGAACCCAGACAATCTATAAAGAAAGCTGTCGGAGATTAATTTACAAACATCGGCCGGACCATGTATGATTACATAGTCCGACCGGTTTTCTTTTATACTCTTACAGCATTTCGATAAAAGCGGCGATTCTTGTGTTGAGCTGTCCGATATCTGCCTGAGAATAGTCTGTTTCTACACTGATATATGGTTTGTGTTTTTTTCATCATTTACAAATCTTCTGATTCCAAGGCTCTCTACATTGTATGTATGACATGCCTGAAGAATCATTTCAACGACTCCGTCTACCTGGTACTCGTCAATGAGTCTTCCAAGAAGCTCAATACGATTCGGGTTCGGAGTCATAACAGAGCACCCGATACTCAAATATCTCTTGGCAATTGCCTCGTAGATATCCTCCGCATCCTCTTCTACCAGTCTGTCGACTGATTTCGCGCCGCCACAGTTTTCAAAGGTAACGACAACACCGCCATTATCTTCAATCGCCTTGATGACCTTCTCAGTAGCACCACCGATCGGACATCCTGTCACAAGAATACGAGGCTTCTTCTCAAGCATCTTACCCTCTGCGTATTCCTTCTCTACCCTGTCGGCGATTGCATTCACCTCTCCTGGGATTTTTGACCGATCCGGCTTGAACGTACTTCCGTACAAGACACTGAACAGCTCCTGTCCAGTCATCGGAGCCGGATCCAGCCTCATCAGCTCATAAAGACGCTTCAGTGCCACTCTTCCCTCATTTTGAATTTTGACAGCATTTCTGATCTGCTCCTCTGTGATTGCCACATGAAATTTCTGCTCCAGATATTCTTTTGAAGCGGATGATCTCATTCTTCCAGAGTGTCAGGCCGTCCTTTGTCTGACGGTTCGGCAGTTCCATCGTAAATACATCCTTGAACTGTCCCAGATACTCATACATCTTCTTCTTTCCGTCGCAGGTCGTCTCCCTACGACTAGATCGGAGAAGTAGAAAAACGGGCACTTCTTCGTAGCCGCAAATCCATAGCTTGATTTGATCAGCGGACAGAGGTTCTTCGGCAGATCTTTCTCTGCCGCCGGGATCGTCTCATCGGATGTAGAGCAAAGGCTTACTGTAGCCGCTCCCATAGCCATGGCGATCTCCACCGGGAAATACGTACAGAAAGTACCGACAACCGGCACTCCCCTGTCTTTTAATTCTTTGATGGCAAGAAACGATTTCTGTCTCTGCTCTGCGAATTCCTCAAATACCTCTGGTAAATCTTTAATCAGTTCCATTTTCTTCCTCCTGTCTTTTGCACATCTCTTACTATCGTAACACTTTTTGCAGACAGGATGCTAATTGATAATTTGTATGTTTCTATCGTTTTATCAGTGTTTTCTATTACAGTTTTCTCTCATATTTTTCCTGGCCGATCAGAATACCGATCTGATCTGTGAACGCCTCGAAAGCAGCAGGAATCGCATATTCCTTCTGAATCTCCTCCGGATGCACAAAGGTCATGCCTTTTGCGTGAGTGTGTTCCAGCTCGTCTACCCGCACAGCATATCCGGTCATATGCCATTCCACATGGCTGAAAATATGTTTTGCTTCACCGATTGGCTGAATCCGAACCGGAGACAGGGAAAGCCCCTCCACAAAGCGAAGTGCCTCCTCCTGGGTGAGTTTCCCTTTTGTATTCGGAAACTCGTAAAGTCCTGCCAGAAGCCCGGAAGCGGGACGCTTGTGGATGGCAATCTTCTCTCCATCCTTCAAAAGGAAAACGGTTTTTTCCTCGATCCGTCTTGCTTTTGCCTTTTTCTTCACTGGGAACGCCGTCTCCGTCCCCTGCTGGTGCGCAAGGCAAAAATCCCTTGCCGGACACTTGTTACATTTTGGTTCGCCGTTTGGTACGCAGACGATAGCGCCAAGCTCAATCAGTCCCTGGTTAAAATCACTGGCCGCATCCGCCGGAATGACAGTCTCCAAAAGCTCCTCCATCCGCTTTTTGACGGATGCTTTTAAAATGTCCTCTCCATCCGCCAGAATCCTTGTCAGTACTCTGAGGACATTTCCGTCCACCGCAGGCTTGGGGATGCCAAAGGCGATCGAACTGATGGCTCCCGCCGTGTAGCTTCCAATCCCGGTCAGGGAAAGAATCTTGTCGTAATCCGCAGGCATCTCGCCTCCATAAAGCTCCACGATCTGACGGGCCGCCTTCTGCATATTCCGTACCCGGTTGTAATAGCCAAGCCCCTCCCACAGCTTTAATAGCTTCTCTTCCGGTGCCCGGGCCAGATCTTCAATCTCAGGAAACGCCGCCAGAAACCGGGCGTAAAACGGCTTTACCGCCTCGACTCTTGTCTGTTGCAGCATGATCTCCGATACCCATACATGATACGCCGTCGCCTCCTTGCGCCACGGAAGATTCCGCTTTTTCTTTCCTGTACCAGGAAATGAGCGGCTTCGGCAGGCATTTTACCCGTTCTTCGGGTGCCATTCCCTCTTCCATCTCTGACGGGAAGCAGACCGGGATCTCCCGGTCAATCCGAATTTCGTCTTCCGTCACAATGCAGTCCCTTGCAATCAGACGGACACCTTTTTCTTTTGCTTTCCACAGTGCTTTGGCAAATTCCGGGTGAGTATCCACATTTGGCAGAATCTTTTTCACGCCTTTCATCTGAATAACGAAAAACACATAGGCCTCCCAGCCTTCTTCCACCGCACGGATCAGCTCTTCCAGATGCTTGACTGCTCTGTCGCTTGGCGCGTCCGGGAAACGGGCTGTTTCTCCCTCCTTTAAGGTCACGCCTTTGACCTCTATAAGCACCTTCTTCTCTTCTGTCTCCACCAGGAAATCAATTCTGGAATTCCCATACTTGTACTCCGGCTTGATCCGTGTCACATCCAGAAACAGATTCCCCTCCCGGATCCATTCTTCCACTGCCTTGTTTGGCACCTGGGAGTCCATGTTGATGATCTGCCCGTCCTTTTCCACTGCGATCAGATCCCACTGCGTCTTGCGGTCCGGATTGTCGCTGCGCTGAATGTACACTCCTGCCCCGGGCAAAAGAAGCTCCCGACATCTCCCGGTATTTTTAACATGCACAACCTCCTTTTCTTCCCTGCCGCCAATCCTATTCACATAGGCGATAAACCGATTTGGTCTTTCCAGAAAGACAGCCTTTTCTATCCTCTCGTATTTCATAGGTCTGACCTCTCCTTTACGTCCACATGTTCCCGCTCTCTGGCAGCCGCTTCCATCGCCTGCCGCTCCTGTTCCAGCTCCTCGTAGAGCTCGATGGTGTTCCAGTGCACATTAGTCGGCGTAAGGATCGCTTTGTGCTCCACCTTTCTGATACCATTCCTCCGTATCTCGGTAAGCATCCGCTGAAGTTTTGCGTCAGACACCCCGGCAAATACCATAATCTCATGTTCCGGAGCTTCACCTGTAAACGTCTCTTCTGACGGCGCAATGCCCTCCACTCCGGCCAGGTAACCGATCGGCTGTAAAAATCTCTCTCACCCACCATACGGATTTTAACTTTCAGCAAAAGGCGATCATCTGAATACCTTTGAGCTGCTTTTTATCTTTAAAATTCATCAATAATACAGATTCTCTCATATTGTTCTCCTTCTCTTTTTCTGTCCCTTTACAGTAACACGAAACGCCAAAGAAACAAGAAGCAGCCGTTTCCATTCCGAGGTTCGCTTCCAGGAATGTAGAGAAAACAGCCGCTTCTTTTTTTTGATACTTTTGTTTAGGAGATAATCTCCTGGAATATTGGTTTTAAAGCCGGGTAAAGTTTCTGGAATTTCCGGTAACAGTTCTCGTATTTCTCAGTCAGTTCCGGATCCGGTTCTACCGTCTCCACGACCCGTATAAGCCTCCCTGCGGCTTCTTCCACACTTTCATACTCACCGCATCCGACCGCCGCCAGGATCGCACCGCCAAGAGCCGGTCCTTCTTCGCTTTCTATCACATCCACCTTCAGATTCATGATGTTCGCCACCATCTTTTTTTCCAAAGCGGGCTCTTTGCCCCGCCTCCGCATATCCTTGTGCGTGTAATGGAAATTCCAAGGCTTCTCGCAATCTCCAGGGAATCCCTAAGTCCAAATACTACGCCTTCCAGCACCGCCTGCGTCATGTCCGCGCGGCTCGTATCCATCGTCATTCCCGCAAAGACAGCCCGTGCTTTCGGGTCATTGTGTGGCGAGCGCTCCCCCATCAGGTATGGAAGATAGAACACCTGGTTTTCCCCGAGTCTAAGGATCCCTTCCTGCTCTTTTGCGAAATCAGACGTCTTCAAGATTTCTTCCATCCACCACTTATTGCAGGACGCAGCGCTCAGCATGCAGCCCATCAGATGGTAATGTCCATCCGCATGGGCAAAGGCATGCAGCGCATTATTTTTATCCACCCGGAAATGTTCACTGGAGATAAAGATGGTTCCACTGGTCCCGAGGGAGATATTGCACATCCCCTCACCCACAGTTCCGGTGCCCACGGCCGCTGCCACATTGTCACCCGCTCCCGCGATGATCTTCACCTGCTCGGGAAATCCGAGTTCACTGGCCACCTCCGGCTTCAGCGTGCCTACCACGTCGTAACTCTCATAGAGATCAGGGGAGCTGATCTCTTCTGACGCCACAGAGCTCCATCATCTCTTCCGACCAGCAGCGGTGTTTCACATCAAGAAGCAACATTCCGGATGCATCTGAATAGTCGCTGCAAAACACCCCAGACAGGCTGTAAGCCAAATAATCTTTTGGCAGCATAATTTTTCGGATTCTTGCGAACTGATCCGGCTCGTTCTCCTTCATCCATAAAATCTTCGGAGCCGTGAATCCTGTAAACGCAATATTAGCTGTATATTCGGACAACCGCTCTTTTCCGATCACCTGATTCAGATAATCGGTTTCTTTTGTGGTTCGCCCGTCGTTCCAGAGGATCGCCGGACGAATCACTTCATCCTGCCCGTCCAGTGTCACAAGGCCGTGCATCTGACCACCAAAACTGATACCTGCCACTTCCTGACGGTTAATATCCTCTGTCAACTCCCGGATCCCCTCGATACTCTTCTCATACCAGTCTGCCGGATTCTGTTCCGACCAGCCCGGATGTGGAAATGAAATCGGGTATTGCTTTGAAACAATCTTCCGGATTTTCCCTTCAGAGTCCATCAAAAGCAGCTTCACCGCCGAGGTGCCAAGATCCACACCAATATAGAACATCCGCAATTCCTCCTTCTGTCGCTTACGCAAATGGATTTTCTGTTTTGTAACGTACTCCTCTAGGCTGGTTGTAGCCGATCTCATCCATGTCCACACCGATGTAGCGGAATACTTCGTACAGCGTCTTACCGTAGTGTCCAAACGCAACCGCCCCGTGATGCGGGTAATTGCCTTCAATGAGGACATGGCGGTAAAATCTTCCCATCTCAGGGATAGCAAAAATCCCGATAGAGCCGAAGGATCTGGTAGCTACAGGAAGTACTTCACCCTGTGCAATGTAAGCCCGCAGTTTATTATCAGCCGTACTTTGGAGACGATAAAAAGTGATGTCCCCGGTAGGATATCTCCTTCCAGAGTACCCTGGGTTACCTCTTCGGGAAGGGTACGCGCCATAATTTTCTGATATTTCATCTCACAGGAAGAGAGTTTCCCGGAAGCAGTGTTTCCACAGTGGAATCCCATAAAGGTATCTTTGAGCGTGTAATCATATTTGCCCTTGATTTCTGTCTCATACATATCATTTGGAACGGTATTATTAATATCAAGCAGGGTGACAGCGTCCTGGCTTACGACTGTTCCGATGTACTCGCTGACTGCACCGTAAATATCCACCTCGCAGGACACCGGAATTCCCTGTCCGGTCAGACGGCTGTTGACGTAACACGGGACAAAACCGAACTGTGTCTGGAATGCCGGCCAGCACTTGCCCGCAATCGCCACGTATTTTCTGTATCCCTTATGATCACGGATCCAGTCTTTGAGCGTCAGCTCATACTGCGCCAGTTTGGGCAGAATCTCCGGTTTTTTTTATTGCCTGCTCCCAGTTCCTCTTCCATCTCTTTTACGATTTCCCAAATCCGCTCGTCTCCTTCATGTTTGTTGAATGATTCAAAAGATCCAGTTCAGAATTCTCCTCGATCTCCACACCCAGATTGTAAAGCTGCTTTATCGGTGCGTTGCAGGCAAGGAAATTATACGGACGTGGCCCAAAGCTGATAATCTTAAGATCCTGCAGCGCAATCACAGCCCTTGCGATAGGAACAAACTCATGGATCATGTCCGCACAGTCGGCAGCGTCTCCTACCGGATATTCCGGTATATACGCTCTGATATTGCGGAGCGAGAGATTGTAGCTTGCATTTAACATTCCACAATAAGCATCCCCTCTTCCCTGGCAGAGATGATCCCCGGTCTCCTCCGCCGCCGCTAGAAACATCTTTGGTCCGTCAAAATGCTTTGCCAGCAGTGTCTCCGAGATCTCCGGCCCAAAGTTTCCAAGGTAGACACAAAGTGCGTTGCATCCTGCCTCTTGATATCCTCCAGAGCCTGTACCATATGGATCTCGCTCTCTACAATACAGACCGGACATTCATAGATGTCTTCTGCCGGATATTTCTCCTTGTAGGCTTTCACCAGATTTCCTCTTCTCGTTACGGACAGGCTTTCCGGAAAACAGTCTCTGCTTACCGCCACGATCCCGAGTTTTACTTTTGGCATATTCATTTCCAGACTCATCTTTTTCCTCCTGATTATTTAGAGTGTGATCTTTTATACGGCACCTTAAAAGTCCGTTCCATGTTCATTGCTCTTTTTCAATGATTATATCAGTTCTTTTTTGTCTTTTTCCACCCATATTTTAGCTAATCTTTGGCATTTTTTGTCCTCTTCGATATTCACTTGGCAGAATTCCGTATTTCTTTTAAATTCCCTTGTAAATGCTTTCTGATTGGGAAATCCATTGTTCAAAGCAATCTCACCAATCGTATGATCAGTATTGGCAAGTTCCTGAAACCCATACTCGATCCGTACATTCTGGAGATAGGTCTTATAATTGGTCTGCGTATTTCCGGAACATCCGCGAGAGATATGACGGAGAGTAGCCAAATCTGTCTGCCACCATCTCCAGAGACAGCTCCTTCGTATAATTCTCCCGGATATATCCTGTGATCGTGGAAAGTCGGTTTAATTTTCGGTAATGACGGATTTCCTCCGGCAAAATCTCCCGCTTTCGGTATTTCGTAAGCAGCAGATAAACCAGCATGAAAAAATCGCTCTGCACCTTCCATTCATATTCACTCCCTCTCTCTTGGAGTTCCTGGTACATACTCCCGATCAATTCCATGATTTTTGAATCCTGCCGTTTCGGACTGTGGGTAAACAAAATCAGTCCCCCGCCTGTCTCCACATTCCGCAAAACATTCATCGGAATCTGAAGGACAATCGTCCGGTTTGCTTCAGGTGAAGAGATCGAATGAATCTCATTGGAATTCAGAAGTATAAATTCTCCCTGAGCCAAGTGGATACTCCTCCTCATTTATAAAGAAGGCCAGTGTTCCTCAAAGACCGCAAAGATCTCAATCGAACGGTGCCAATGCTTCTCCCTCACATAGTGTCCGTCTTTCCCCTCAAACTGAAACAGCTTGAATGGAAATCCTTCGTTTGGAATAATCAGTTCGTGTTCAAAGCCCATATAGCGCTCCTTCTCCTTTTTACAAAGCGAAAGCGGATCCCATGCCGACGCATCAAATCCGCTCTTTTTGTATCCTGATCAAGTTACACAAAAATCAGGAAATATGCCAGAACGACAACTCCCAGAATAATACGGTAATATCCGAATACGGTAAAATCATGCTTCTTGATGTATCCCATAAGGAACTTGATCGCAAAAACAGATACAAGGAAAGATACCACGCATCCTACCAGCAGGATGATGATCTCCTGGCCCGTGTAATGAAAACCGAACTTGAGCAGTTTCAATCCGCTGGCCGCTACCATGGTAGGAATTGCGAGGAAAAAGGTGAACTCAGCCGCCACCGGTCTTGCCACGCCAATGAGCAAAGCTCCTACAATCGTCGCTCCGGACCTGGAAGTCCCCGGCACCATTGCAAGTACCTGAAAGCACCCTATCCCAAGAGCGGTCCAGTAAGTCAGCTCTTTTAACTTTGTCACCCTTGGACTGCGTTGCTTATTCCACTTCTCGATCACGATAAACAAGATGCCATAAATGATCAGCATCAGAGAAATGACAACATAGTTAGAGAGCTTCTCATCCACAATATCATCGATAAACAGTCCCACCGCAGATGGAATACAAGCTACCACCACTTTCATCCAAAGCTCGATCGTATTCCAGCGCTGCTTCGCCGATTTCTTTGGCGAAAATGGATTCAACTTGTGGAAATAGAGCACAATCACGGCAATTACCGATGCAAGCTGAATCACAACCTTAAACATATTCATAAAGTCGGCACTGACATTCATGTGCAGAAACTCATCAACCAAAAGCAGATGTCCGGTGCTGCTGATCGGCAGCCACTCCGTAATGCCCTGTACAATGCCAAGTATAATAGAAATAATAATATCCACGTTCCTACCTCCCTTATCTCAATACAAATTTCTCTATGGCTTTTGCCACGCCATCCTCGTCATTACTTCCTGTGACATAGTCGGCATACTTTTTGACTTCCTCATTTCCATTCGCCATAGCGACTCCAAAGCCCACCGCCCGAAGCATGGCCAGATCATTCAGTCCATCCCCGCATGCCATGATCTCTTCCTTCTCAATGCCAAGAATCTTTCCAAGCATAAGCAGGCCGTTTCCTTTATTGACTCCCCTGGCGTTGACTTCAATATTATTTGCAAGTGCGCCGGTAACGGCAAGATCTGTCTTCTCCTTCAAACGCCTCATCGCTTCCTCCCGTTCGCTCCTCTTTGCGAAGACTGCCTGTATCTTATCCAATCCGAAAGAATATTCTTTCATTTTGTCCCGGACATTCTCCACCCGTTTCCTTGTCCTCCAGATATATTCCCGCATGGCCGGATCTTCATAATACCGTTCCAGATGTTCCACCTCCAAGCGGTTCGCATAACCGACACCGTCATAATAGACGTCCTTCAACGTATCATACTCCTCAAATACGTCCAATACGGTGCACGCATCTTCCCTGGAAAGAAGATTCTCATATAACAGCCGATTACCATCTTCCCGGTCGTAAATCCTCGCTCCATTGGCCGTAAGAATATAGCGCATCCCCGGAAACTCCCGCATAAAATCCGGTACTCCCAAAAGTGGTCTCCCGGTCGCCACCAGAACAATCATCCCCTGGCAGATGGCTTCCTTTAGTATCTCCTTCGAATAAGTGGTAAGCTTCTTCTCCCGGTTCAGAAGCGTCCCGTCCAGATCCAGTCCAATCATCTTAATTGTTCTCATAGATCGTAAGTTCCTTTCTCTCCCTCGAATACCGATATTGCTTTTTCGTCACTCGGTACCGACTCTGCATCCATCCTTGCTCCGCAAACTGAATCATAGAGCGAACAGCCCTTTCATCGGACTGTGGAGCAAATAAAAGCATATCTCTGGCGGGAACCAAAATCAGCACGTCATCTTCAAGCTTTTGGGTGCAGGTCTCCCAGATATGACGAAGACACAGGGCACTCGCCTCGTGTATCCCGTCCGCAATCACTCCAAATCCACCAAAAAGGGTATTAGAAAAGACGAACTCCACATCCCGCGCCAGATTTTCACAGGCTGTCTGATAAAGCATTTCCGTACTTACCCCATCTGGCACCATACTATCCTTTAGAATTTCATAGGAATTTTCTCCCTGATGCACTACAAATACCGTCATCAGTCCGTCCACAAAAGACAAAAGCGGCGTATCCTCCGGGGAGTACCCTCTCGCCTCCATCCTTCCTCATCCTCAGGAATCTCACGCACCCACGGGTAAATTCTTAAACGGTATGTCTCAAACTCTGCTTCTTTTGATTTACCTCCCATTTTTGCTTTCCTTTCTGCATAAATTTCTATAACAGTTCATCCACAAGGCCGCAAATCCAGGCTGTCATACCTGAACTGTTACAGACTTTGTCCTACATAATTATTTATATTCTATCAAAATTTGATTAATTCCGCAATTTATAGTATACTCTATCTGTATTTATTTTTACGAAAGGATTCGGTATGATGAAAGCAAAACTTAAACCTTTACTGCGTGCATGTACTGCTTTTTACCTGTGCCACCGTTCTCATGGCGTCCCCCGTTCTTGTATCTGCGGGAGATTCCGTATCCGATCTGGAGCAGGAGACACAGAATCTTCAGTCCGAATTGCAGGATTTGAATGAGCAGCTTTCTTCTATCAGCGGGGAGATCACCTCTCTTGCATCGAAGATCGAAAGCACGAATAAGGAAGCGGAGCAGGCGGAGCTTGATCTGGCCGCGGCACAGGTGAATGAGGATTTGCAGTATCAGTCCATGAAAAAGCGTATCCAGTACATATACGAAAACGGAAACGTCTCTTTTCTGGAGATTCTGTTTACTTCCGACAGTATGGGAGAATTTCTGAACCGTGTAGACTTTGTGGAGCGGGTTACAGACTATGACCGCAAGATGCTCAAAGAGCTTCAGGATCTGCGTCAGGATATCGACCAAAAAGAGAAAAATCTAAAAAAAAAAAGAGGAATTGGACGCCATGAAACAGGAGATGACGTCCAAGCAGTCAGAACTGAATTCCCGCATTTCATCAACTAGCGGGCAGCTTTCTGCTTCTTCCCAGGCGCTAGCCAAGGCAAAGGCAGCCGAAGAAGCGGCAAAGAAGGCATTGGAGACGACAACGGACTCCTACCATGCAGCCGGCACAGAGGAACTGGCATCCAATCATTCACCTGACAAGAATTCAGGAAAGAATCAATCTTCCTCAGATCAAAAACAGGAATCATCCTCCCAGAAACCGGAAGATCATAAAAAACCATCCGGAGGCGGCTCTTCTGGAAGTACAAACAACAGCAACAATAACAACACGGGCAATTCCGGGACACAGAAACCGGGCACAGACGGATCGACAACACAGAAGCCTGCTGCTCCTGCCGAGACGACAGACCTTGTCCTGTTTGCGGCTATTCTGGAATGTGAGGCAGGTTCTGGCGGCTATGATGGGCTGCTTGCTGTTGCTACCGTCATTATGAACCGTGTAGAAAGCCCGAGATATCCTAACACATTAAAAGGCGTTATTTATCAAAGTGGACAGTTCTCACCGACCTGGAATGGAAGTCTCAACCGTGTTTTAGAGCGCGGACCGAGTTCTCTTTGTTATCAGGTGGCAAGAGACGCCCTGAACGGCAAACGTCTGTCATCCGTCAGCGGATGCTATCAGTTCCGTGCCGCATACACTGGACACATTGGAACTATTGTAGGTGGAAATGTCTTTTTCTAACGATAAGTGACAAACAGGAACTATAATAAAAAGTACCTTAGGGTATGGCGAAATCATCAGCTTAGATGATTAGACGCTTCTCCTATGATAGGAACAATCCAGGCTAAATCTTTGTATTTGTAGATTCAGCCTGGATTTTTGCATGTTAATATCTGATCACGGCAAGTACAATGAACAGTATTCCGCTCATCCATGACAGATCGAAAGGGAGGCGCTGCTGTATCCTTGCACCGACAAAAGTCCTGAGCAGATAAATACTACCCCGACGAGGAAAGAGGCCAGTACGGTCAAAAGGACCGGTATTTTAAGAAATGCCGCCATCGTGCCGGAGATGAGACTGTCTATGGACATGGCAATGGAGAAGAAAAAGGTTTCTCTCCACGACAAAATTTTATTCCTGTCCTCATCGGCTTCTAATGGATCTGTGTAGATACTGATGATGAAGCTGAGGCTAGAAATCGAAAAACAGATATCTCTGCGGATAGATTCATGATATTTCAGATAATGGCGTATTGCAGAATCGATAAGTTTAAGAGCCCCCAGGAAGAATAGACTTGAGCAACAGACAACTCTGGTAAATGTCTCCGGGATGAAGCTGTCAATGATGTTTCCAAAGATGAGGGAAATGCCCAGGCACAGGCTGCATATCCCACTGACCGCACCGATTTGCGGCAAAGTCAATTTCACACGGTCAGCCCCGTAAGCGATGCCTGCGGTAAAGGTGTCTACGCACAGAGCGCAGACCAGTAGCAGTACATGGATAAACATAGTGATACCTTCTGTTTACAGCGGATGCCTCATGGATCTCTCTTCGGCATCTTTTTTCTAACAGTATATTCATACTCTGGATTTTGGAAACATTCAGTGAAATATTTCCTCTCACGGATGCATATACTTTTGGGGAGACGACCTATGAAAGGCGGTCAGAAAAATTGAGAGTGGGTTATTATATATTGATGTTTTCACTGGGACTTGTACTTCTTGTGTGGGGGAGCGGGCTCTTCGTTGACAGTGCTGTGTCACTTGCGAACCGGTTCAGACTGCCAGAAGTGCTTATTGGCGCAACGATTGTAAGCCTGGGCACGACCCTGCCCGAAACGCTGTTCTCGACAATGGCGTCAGTAAAGGGTTGCCTGACATGGCTCTTGGAAATGCTCTTGGTTCCATTCTGTGCAATACAGGCTTTATTGCCGGAACGCTGATATTCCTGCGGCCGGTCCTTCTTAAGCCTCGGGAGGTGAAGGACGTGCGGACGGGACTTTGCTTTCTTGGAACAGCACTCGGCTTGTATGCGTCCTGCGGATATCTCACCGGCGGCCTGCCCCGGACAGCAGGAATCACTCTACTGTGTCTTTGTACAGCGTTTTTCCTGAATTCCATAAGACGGGCGATGGGGTATGGACATCACACACACCGGAACGTCGGTCGAAGGGAACGTGCCGGTTCCGTTGTATCTGCACAAGGCGCAGCATACACTTTGGAATCCCTGACAGAAAAGCAGGAGTTCGGTATCAGCGACGTCATTCGTCTCATTCTCGAAGCGGGCGTTATTTACATAGGTGCAGGTTTCCTCGTAGAGTACGGACCGAAACTGGCCCGGGTCTTTAGCGTGCCCGAATCCATCATATCTCTTACCTTCATAGCACTGGGAACCTCTCTTCCCGAACTTGCAACCTCATTGACTGCCCTGAGGAAAAAGCACTCGTCTCTTTCTCTTGGAAACATCATCGGAGCAGACATATTGAATTTCGTGCTGGTGGGTGGTCTCTCGGCAGTGATATGCCCCATCACATACACAGACAGTGTAATGAAGCTGGAGCTGCCATTCATATTCCTTGTACTATTTCTGATGTGCGTCCCATCCATCATAAAAAAGAAAGCAGGGCGTATTCAGGGCGCCCTGCTCCTCGGAAGTTATATATTATATCTGTCTGTGATTTGGTAGATCATCTCTGCCTCCTTAGCCTATTTACCGCAAATTTCGAAATTTGCTTTCAAACAGCTCGCTTACTTCTCTTTTACGATGTCGGCCCGGTCAATCGTTCCGGGCCATGATTTAAAATCTCCATAAATTCATCCCCGGTGATCGTCTCATGCTCATACAGATATCTGGCAATATCATGGAGCTTCATAATATTTTCTTCCAGAATCCTCTTTGCCTTCTCATGCTGCGTCCGCACAAGCTCCACAACCTTCTTGTCAACATAGGAGGCTGTCTCGTCCGAGCATGATAACGATGCGTCTCCGCCCAAATATTGATTGCTAATATGCTGGAGCGCCACCATATCAAACTCGTCAGACATACCGTACTGGGTGATCATCGCCCTTGCAAGCCTCGTAGCCTGCTCAATATCATTGGACGCCCCCGTGGAGCTGGAATGAAAAATCAGCTCCTCTGCCGCCCGTCCACCTGTAAATGTAGCGATCTTATTCTCCAGTTCTTCCTTAGTCATCAGGAAATGTTCCTGCTCATCTACCTGCATCGTGTAGCCAAGCGCTCCGCTCGTCCTTGGGATGATAGTAATCTTCTGTACCGGAGCCGAATGGGTCTGGAGCGCCGCCACAAGCGCATGTCCAACCTCGTGATATGCCACCTGTAATTTCTCCTTATTAGAAAGGACGCGGGTCTTCTTCTCGTAACCCGCAATGACAATCTCCACACTCGCCTCCATATCCGCCTGAGTAGCAAACCGTCTGTGTTCCCGGACTGCCTTGAGAGCCGCCTCATTGACAATATTGGCAAGTTCGGCACCGGAAGCACCTGCCGTCATCTTGGCAATCTCGTTAAAGTCTACATTATCGCCAATCTTGATCTTCTTTGCATGGACTCTCAAAATATCCGCACGCCCCGCCATATCCGGAAGCTCCACCGGTATCCTCCGGTCAAACCGGCCCGGTCTCAAAAGCGCCGGGTCAAGAGAATCCGGACGGTTGGTAGCTGCAAGGATCACTACACCCTTAGATCCATCAAATCCGTCCATCTCTGTAAGAAGCTGATTCAGTGTCTGCTCACGCTCATCATTTCCATTGATCTGGCCGTCACGTTTCTTTCCAATCGTATCGATCTCGTCGATAAAAACGATACACGGTGCTTTTTCGTTCGCCTGTTTGAACAGGTCACGCACCTTTGCAGCACCCATACCTACGAACATCTCCACAAAATCCGAACCTGCCAGCGAGAAAAACGGTACCTTCGCCTCGCCCGCCACTGCCTTGGCAAGGAGCGTCTTACCGGTTCCCGGAGGACCTACAAGCAGGGCCCCTTTGGCATGGACGCTCCGATCTCACGGTAACGCCCCGGATTGTGCAAAAAGTCTACAATCTCACTCAAAAGTTCCTTAGCTTCCTCCTCCCCGGCCACATCTGAAAAGTGGATACCTGAGTCGGACTGCACATAAATCTTGGCATTACTCTTTCCCATACCGAAAGCCATAGAATTGGCTCCACCCATCTTATTCGTCATTTTCTTCGCCAGCCAATTACCAATAAAAAGGAAAATAGCAATCGGAATCACATAAGAGAGCAGAAGGCTGATCCATACCGGCATCTGCTCCTCAATATTCTGCGAGAACTTCGCTCCGGCCTCATGCAGACGGTCCACAAGTCCCGGATCATTCATCACTCCAGTCTCGTACACATGCTTCTGATCCTTGTCCGTGAATACGATTTTCGTATCCTGTACCTCCACAAGACCGATTTCCCGCTTCTCTGTCATTGTCATAAATGTCCCATAATCCACTTCCTCCGTCCTCTGCTCCAGTATATTCGGAAAGAGAATCCCATTGAGCAAAAGAATGATCACTGCAACTACAAGCGCATAGATCAGAAACGGCTTCCTGGGGGATTTAACTTCTTTCATAGTGTATCTCCCTTCATTTGATTGTTTTAGTATAGCACTTGAACTGTGTAGAAACCATGGAAGAATTCTAAATCTTTTCTAAAAAATTATGTAAATCCTTACCATCTTTATAACACGTTCTCATACGCATAGCGCAGGGATCCGTTGATAAGCCAGATCCATCCACAGTAGATGAAGCCATTCTTACAGAGCCAGCTTTGCATGATCTGATTGTCCGGATGCGTATCAATCCGAATGCTGAGCACTCCTCGCCTCCGCGCGGTCTCCTGGCAAACTCCAGAAAGGCTCCTGCCGTTCCTCTTCTCTTGTACTCATAATGGGTGGCAATCCGGTGGATTACCATATACTTTGTATCTCCCGGCGTCAACCACTGTCCGTTCTCAATCCCGTCATAAGTCTTCTCCTTTTCAAAGGAAATAACCGCTGTGCCTAAAATGATACCCTTCTCCTCCGCCACATAGCTTTGTCCCTTTCTTATATCCTCCAGAATCACCTCCTCGTTAGGATAACCGTCCTGCCACTGGTCAACGCCCTGATCCCGAAACGACTGCTGTGCCATACGGATAATTGTCATCACCTGCCCCAAATCATCCTCTCCTGTCTCTCGAATGATCATCAAATCCCTCCCTTTTCTTACATTGTAACATTCTTTCCTCCTAAACAGTTAAAACTTGTTAGTATTTTTCGTTCAAGGCCAAAAAAACGCCGGATTCCTAAGAATCCGGCGCCATATGATGATAACTGATCTATTGGTAATCACAGATATCAATCCATTTCATCAAGAACTCTTTTTCCATTACATGTTCCTTGGCAAGCTGTGCCGCGGCAACGATCGGAAGCCACTGCTGTACATACTGCTTTGCCGTATCACTCTTCTTGCAGAACAGATTCATGTATTTATCAGCTATCTTTTGATCTTTTAAAGCGAAAAGCAGGTATGTCATCGCTGCGTCCGCACTTGCATTTCCCTGGGTGGCATGTGCCCAGTCTACGATATAAAGGCTTCCATCCTCACCTACGATCACGTTGCTAGGATTATAGTCGCCATGGCATACTTTATGATGCTTTGGCATACTATCCAGTCTTGTCAGGAGTTCATATCTTGTCGTAGCGTCTACCACATCTTTCAGGCCGTTAATCTGCCGAGTCAACTTATCTTTGAGCTTTCCTAATAACGGGGCTGTCTTACTGTGGATCTCAAGCTGCAGATCCACGAATTGCTCCAAGTACTCATCCATTTTTTCCGGATGCTCCGTCATCAGCTCTTCCAACGTCTTTCCTTCTTTATATTCAATCACAAGTGCCCATTTTCCGTCGATGTCATTCACACTTTTTACTTTAGGAATATTCAGTCCTGTGGCCTCCACCCTCGCCTGATTCAGTGCCTCATTAAAGACGTCCTCTTTCGGATGAGTCGGCTCAAACACCTTTGCGATTCCCTCTTCGCAGCGGTATACTTTTTTGTATGGACGTTCTACAATTACATTTTCCAGTTTCATAAGATTACCTCCTGTCTGTCAAAACTGTTTTTCATTTATGTCTATGATACCATAAACTCCTGCCGCATCTTGCATATGAAGTACGAGAATCATTTAGTTGCCGTAGTAGGATTTCAGGTAAAGCTCTTTGATTTCGCTCATCAATGGATATCTCAGGTTTGCCCCTGTACACTGGTCGTTGAATGCCTGCTCTACCATCTCATCCAGTGTTGCAAGGAAGTCTTCTTCCTTGATACCCCATTCTTTAATCGTCTTCGGAATTCCGATCGCTTTCTTTAATTCTTCCAGTTTTTCACAGAATAATTCTACTGTCTGGGCGTCATCCTTTCCGCAGATTCCTGCAAATCTTGCCGCCTCAGCATATCTTTCCTGAGCGTGCGGATACTGGTACTGTGAGAAAGTTCCCATCTTCACCGGTACTTCCGCAGCATTGTAGCGGATCACGTTTGTCAAAAGAAGCGCATTTGCCACACCATGTGGAATGTGATGGAACGCACCAAGTTTGTGAGCCATAGAGTGGTTCAGTCCAAGGAAAGCGTTTGCAAATGCCATACCTGCCATGCAGGAAGCATCCGCCATTTTCTCTCTTGCGATCGGGTCGTTTGCTCCCTTATCGTAAGCAGCCGGCAGATAATCAAAGACTGTCTTGATTGCATTTAATGCAAGACCATCTGTATAATCAGACGCCATCATGGAAGCATAGGCTTCAAGTGCATGAGTCATAACGTCGATACCGGATGCGCTTGTCAGTCCCTTCGGCTGTGTCATCATATTGTCCACATCAACGATTGCCATGTTTGGAAGTAATTCGTAGTCAGCCAGAGGCCATTTTACACCGGTATCCGCATCTGTGATGATGGCAAACGGCGTCACCTCAGAACCTGTACCGGAAGAGGTCGGGATCGCTACGAAGTAAGCTTTTTTACCCATCTTCGGGAATGTATAAACTCTCTTACGGATATCCAGGAAATCCATGGCCATATCCTCAAAGTTGGCCTCCGGATTCTCATAGAGCAGCCACATGATCTTGCCGGCATCCATCGCGGACCCGCCGCCCAGAGCGATGATCGTATCCGGCTCAAACGCTCTCATCTGGTCTGTACCTTTCATAGCGCACTGTAATGTCGGATCCGGTGCTACTTCGTAGAAGCAGGTGTGCTGAATTCCCATTTCATCAAGCTTTGCTTCGATCGGTTTTACATATCCGTTTTTGTATAAGAAGCTGTCTGTCACGATAAACGCTTTCTTCTTGTGCATCACTGTGCCAAGCTCATCCAGAGCAACCGGCATACATCCTTTCTTAAAGTAAACTTTCTCAGGTGTTCTGAACCAAAGCATATTCTCTCTCCTCTCGGCAACAGTCTTGATGTTGATCAGATGTTTTACCCCAACATTTTCCGAAACAGAGTTTCCACCCCAGGAGCCGCATCCCAGTGTCAGCGACGGTGTCAGTTTAAAGTTGTACAGATCACCGATACCCCCCTGGGATGACGGTGTGTTTACGAGTATACGGCATGTCTTCATCGCTGCCGCGTGTTTTGCCATCTTTTCTTTCTCTGCTGTGTCAACATAGAGAAGAAGTATGTCCGTATCCGCCGTCAGCAACAAGCTGTTCTGCCTTTGCAAGTGCCTCGTCGAATGTCATTGCCTTGTACATTGCCAGCACCGGAGAAAGCTTCTCGTGTGCAAATTCTTCGCTGATGTCCACTGATTCTACCTCACCGATAAGAACCTTTGTAGTCTCCGGAACATCGACGCCTGCAAGTTTTGCGATCGTGTATGCGCTCTGTCCTACGATCTTGGCATTCAGTGCGCCGTTGATAAGGATGGTCTTTCTGACCTTCTCGATCTCGTCTTTTTTAAGGAAGTAGCATCCACGATAAGCGAACTCTTTCTTCACTTCCTCGTATACGCTGTCCAGAACGGTGACAGACTGCTCTGAAGCACAGATCATACCGTTATCAAATGTCTTTGAGTGGATAATGGAGTTCACAGCAAGCTTAATGTCCGCTGTCTCATCGATGATTGCTGGTGTATTACCAGCACCTACGCCGAGCGCCGGTTTTCCTGATGAGTAAGCTGCTTTGACCATTCCGGGACCACCGGTGGCAAGGATGATATCTGCGTCTCTCATTACTTCGTTTGTCAGTTCCAGAGACGGAACGTCGATCCATCCGATGATACCTTCCGGAGCACCTGCTTTTACTGCCGCGTCAAGCACAACTTTTGCAGCCGCAATTGTACAAGCCTTTGCACGTGGATGTGGGCTGATGATGATCGCATTTCTTGTCTTTAATGCGATCAGTGTCTTAAAGATTGCTGTGGAAGTCGGGTTTGTCGTCGGAATGACCGCCGCGATCAGACCGATCGGCTCCGCCACTTTCTTGATTCCGTATGCCGGATCTTCTTCGATCACACCACAAGTCTTTGTGTTTTTGTATGCGTTGTAAATATATTCTGCAGCATAGTGATTCTTGATAATCTTGTCTTCCACAACGCCCATGCCAGTCTCTTCTACTGCCATCTTCGCAAGCGGAATACGCTGTTTGTTTGCAGCCATAGCTGCCTCAAAAAAGATCTTATCAACCTGATCCTGAGTAAAGGCAGCAAATACTTTCTGCGCTTCTTTCATCGCTTTGATCTTTGCTACTAATGCGTCCACACTGTCAATGATTGCCGGTGCTTCTTTTTTCTTTGTCGCCATGCTTGTTCTCCTCCTAAACTCAAAACGTTGTTCGTTTCACTGTGCTTAGTATAGTATATCGTTAATTGTTTGTCAATCAATTCTTGATAATTTTTAACAAGATATTCCCTTTCTCTTTTTGCATAAAGCAACTTCCATTTTTCACAAATTCCCCGGCATTTTGCATGAAAAAAAGACGGTCCCCCAGAATTGGGGAAACCGTCTACATTTTTGAATCTTATTCAGATAACATATTATACTAATTCGATCAGTACTTCCATTGCAGCATCGCCTTTACGCTGTCCGATTTTAATGATTCTTGTGTAACCACCGTTACGATCTGCGTATTTCGGAGCGATCTCTGTAAATAATTTATTTACAAGATCTACTTCTTTGCCGCTTTCTTCTTTCCGTCTGTTACTTCTTTTACCGGAACAAGAACCTTCAGCATCTGACGACGTGCATGAGATCTGGTAGGCAGATCCTTCTTGATCTCCTTCTCAACTTCGTCGTATACAGTTACTTTCTTTCCGTCTACGACTTCTTTTACACGTTTTCCGTCAGCATCTTTACGAGCAACTTTAGCCTTAACAGTTACTTCTTCGTAATTGTCTTTTTTCTCTAACAGCCATAGCGATCAGACCTTCAGCAACTTTGCGGATCTCTTTTGCCTTTGCTTCTGTTGTTCTGATCTTTCCATGACTTAAAAGAGCTGTTACCTGGTTTCTTAACAGAGCTTTTCTTAAATCACTTCTTCTTCCAAGCTTTCTATACTTTGCCATTGCTATTTTCCTCCATGTTTTACATCTGATTATGCAACTTCGGGCTTACTAGTCAAATGCCCTGCCGCGCACTTCGGGCTTACCGGCAGAAAATTTGGTATACGTTTCTATTCCTCACCCTGGCTTAGTTCCAAGCCGAGTTCTTTTAATTTTGCCAACACTTCTTCTAAAGACTTCCGTCCCAGATTACGTACTTTCATCATATCCTCAGGAGTTCTGTTTGTCAGCTCTTCCACGGTATTGATTCCGGCTCTCTTTAAGCAGTTGTAAGAACGAACCGAAAGTTCCAGTTCATCAATACTCATCTCAAGTACCTTTTCCTTTTCATCGTCCTCTTTCTCAATCATCACTTCAGCAGCCTGAGCCACCTCAGAGAGGTCAATGAAGAGTTTCAGATGTTCGTTCAATACTTTTGCCGCAAGGCTCACGGCCTCGTCCGGAAGCAGGGTACCGTTGGTATATACATCCAGTGTCAGCTTATCGTAGTCTGTAATCTGTCCGACACGGGTATTCTGTACCGTCAGATTGACACGCTCTACAGGAGTATAGATAGAATCAATCGGGATCACACCAATCGGGAGGTCTTCCTTCTTGTTCTTGTCAGAGCTTACATAGCCTCTGCCCTTTGTAATCGTCAGCTCCATGTAAAGCTTGCTGTCTGCTCCACCGTTGAGTGTAGCAATCACAACGTCCGGATTTAAAATCTGAATATCAGAATCCACCTGGATATCCGCTGCTGTGACTACGCCTTCGCCCTCAAATTCAATATAAGCTGTTTTGGGTTCGTCTGTTTCTGAAGTGTTTTTAATCGCCAATGTCTTCAGATTCATAATGATCTCGGTAACGTCTTCCTTCACTCCCGGAATGGAACTGAATTCATGCAGAACCCCGTCAATTTTTACCTGGCTAATTGCCGCTCCAGGCAGAGAGGACAGCATAATTCTTCTGAGGCTGTTACCAAGCGTTGTTCCGTAGCCCCTTTCCAGTGGCTCCACAACAAATCTGCCATATTTCTTATCTTCTGACATTTCTGTGATTTCGATATTTGGTTTATTAAAATCAAACACTATAAGTTCCCTCCTGCTATCAGCACGTTTTACGGGTTATTATTTAGAATATAATTCGACGATCAGCATTTCATCAACCGGTACATCGATCTCATCGCGTGTCGGAAGCTCTTTTACTGTTCCTTTTAAGCTTTCAGCGTCTGCCTCTAACCAGGCCGGTACAAGACGCCCGCCTGTTACCTCGAGGATATCTTTATATCTCTGAGATCCTTTGCACTTCTCTTTGATTTCTACTACATCGCCAACCTTTACAAGATAGGACGGGATATTTACCTGCTTGCCGTTTACAAGAACATGCTTGTGGTCTACGATCTGTCTAGCTTCACGTCTCGTTCTTGCGAAACCAAGACGGAAAATGATATTATCAAGTCTTGTCTCGAGAAGAACCATCAGGTTTGTACCTGTCATACCGTTCATCTGTTTTGCTTTCTTGTAGTAGTTTTTGAATGGCTTTTCTAATACGCCATAGATAAACTTTGCTTTCTGCTTCTCGCGTAACTGAAGACCATACTCGCTCATCTTTCTATTAGATCTTTTTAACTGTCTGTTGGACTTTTTATCAATTCCTAAATAAATCGGATCCATTCCGAGGGAACGGCATCTTTTCAGTACCGGAACTCTATTTACTGCCATGCTTTATCCTCCTAATCAAAATTAAACTCTTCTGCGTTTTGGCGGGCGACATCCGTTGTGAGGTACAGGGGTTACGTCCTTGATGCTTAATACTTCAATACCGCATGCCTGAAGCGCACGGATTGCTGCTTCTCTACCTGAACCCGGTCCCTTTACCATAACATCTACTGATTTCAGACCATGTACTAATGCTGCTTTAGCTGCTGTCTCTGCAGCCATCTGCGCTGCATACGGAGTAGATTTCCTTGAACCCTTAAATCCCAGACCGCCGGCACTTGCCCATGATAAAGCATTTCCCTGTGCATCTGTCAGTGTAACGATTGTATTATTAAAAGATGACTGAATATGTGCCTGTCCATGTTCAACGTTTTTCTTGACACGTTTTTTTTGTTACTTTCTTTGCAACTTTCTTTTGCCATTTAAACTAACCTACTTTTTGAATATTGTCTAAATTACTATTTCTTCTTATTTGCTACTGTTCTCTTAGGACCTTTTCTGGTTCTTGCGTTGGTCTTTCGTCTTCTGACCACGAACCGGAAGGCCTTTACGATGACGGATGCCTCTGTAGCAGCCGATCTCCTGCAGTCTCTTGATATTCAGTGCGATTCTCTTCTCAGGTCACCTTCTACAACCTGAGTTTCATCGATAACAGCACTGATCTTTTTAACTTCTTCATCCGTTAAGATCTCTGCATCTGACATCAGGATTAACACCTGCTTCTGTTAAAATACGGTCTGCGCTTGTTCTACCGATTCCGTAGATATAAGTTAATCCGATTTCAATACGTTTTTCTCTTGGTAAGTCAACACCTGCAATACGAGCCATACTTGAATTTCCTCCATTTTTTACATGTTTTGTTTCATATTGTCTTTAATGGGGGTACCGTATTTTGTCCCAGGAATACTTCAAAATCATGCCCAGGCATATCCGGTATGTTAAATATGCATCCTTTCCGGCAACCTTTCGGTTAATGACCGCCGGTATTAGAAGCAATATACAAGAAACCCTTTCCGCGGTGCCTTGTATATTTAAAATAGATACGCTACACACTGGCGCCTGGTGTGTCACACTATCAGCCGCCTAAATTCATGTTCCAAATCACCTTGTTGCCAGCAATTAACCCTGACGCTGTTTATGTTTCGGATTCTCGCAGATAATTCTGACGCTTCCTTTTCTCTTGATAACTTTGCATTTTTCGCAAATCGGTTTTACTGATGATCTAACCTTCACGTCAAATCCTCCTTTCATACCTTGCCTGGTCTGCATTTTCCCCCTGAAATCGCACTTCAAAAAGTCCACGAACAGTTCTAAATATTATAGCACCTGGTTTTTAGTTTAAAAGTCAATACTTTTTTTATTTATCTCTCCAGATAATTCTTCCTTTAGATAAATCGTATGGGGACAGTTCCAGAGTAACTTTGTCACCCGGTAAAATTTTGATAAAGTTCATACGCAGCTTTCCGCTGATATGTGCAAGTACCTGATGTCCATTTTCCAGTTCTACCTGAAACATGGCATTCGGAAGTTTTTCTACTACTGTTCCTTCGATTTCAATTACATCTGCTTTAGACATTTATTTGTCCTCCTTCTTTTCTGACATTTACATCCAATTTTTTAATATTTTTTATGCTTTACATCATCGTTCATTTCAAATCTCATGCTGTTCTCTGAATGAGCTGATACATGTTTTTTTTCTTTTTCTTTGGACTCCATGAAGCGTTTCCTCCGTCCCAAGTCAAAAGATATGTAAACTATCATCCAGTCTTCTTTTATCACATATACCTTATCTTTATCATGACCGGCTTTTTGATCTTGCAAGCATTCCTGTTTCCATCTATCCATCTAAGTTCCTCTATTTGTCTATTCATTTCATCTGCAATCGACAGGATCTTCGGTTCGTCTTTTGTGATCAGAATTGTATTTTCATAATGTGCTGATTCTTTTCTGTCTGCCGTCACCACCGTCCAGTTATCACTCATCCAGCGAATCCGCTCTGTTCCGAGATTGACCATCGGCTCAATTGCCAGTGTCATTCCGGCTTTCAGCTTCGGTCCTCTTCTTCGCATCTGGAAATTCGGAATCTCCGGTGATTCATGAAGACTGGTCCCGATTCCATGTCCGCACAGTTCCCTGACAACACCGTATCCAAAGCTTTCTTCGCATAATCACCGATTGCTCGGGATATATCATATAGATGATTGCCTTCTTTTGCGAACTTTATTCCTTCGAAGAAGCTTTCCCTGGTTACATCGATCAGTTTTTTGCTTCCGGTCTGATCTCACCGACCGCATGCGTCCTTGCCGCATCGGAATGATAACCTTTGTAGATAACTCCTGCGTCCAGGCTCACAATATCACCTTCTTCTGAATGATGCTTTGCTGATCCGGAATCCCATGAACGATTTCCTCATTTACTGATACACAGATAGACGCCGGATATCCATTGTAATTCAAAAAAGAAGGATGCAGCCATAACTGCTAATAACTTCTTCACCTAATGCAATCGATATCCAGTGTACTCATTCCTGGTTTTAATGCCTTCTCCAGTTCCTTATGTACCCGTTCCAGAATCCTTCCGGCTTCTGTCATCAGTTCAATTTCTCTTTCTGATTTAATCGTAATCGGCATCTTTACTCTCCTAATATAGAAACAATGGCTCCGAATACATCATTAATATCCACTGTTCCATCAACGGTTTTCAGAATACCGGCTTTTGTATAATAATCAATCAACGGCTGTGTCTGATCATGATATACGTTCAGTCTCTTCTGAACTGTCTCTGGTTTATCATCATCTCTTAAGATCAGTTCTCCTCCGCAAACATCACAGATTCCCTCTGTCTTTGTGCAGCATATACCAGGTGGTAAGTTGCGCCACATCCTACGCATGCGCGTCTTCCACCCATACGGTTTACAATATTCTCGTCCGGAACATCTACATCGATTGCATAGTCCATCTTCTGTCCCAGTCGCTGCCAGTGCCTTATCCAGTGCTTCAGCCTGTGGAATTGTACGTGGAAAACCGTCCAGTACATATCCCTTCGTACAGTCATCCTGACTCACACGGTCTACAACAAGATCTACGACCAATTCATCCGGAACAAGAAGTCCCTGATCCATATAAGTTTTCGCTTTCTTTCCCAGTTCAGTTCCATTTTTGATGTTTGCGCGGAAAATATCTCCGGTAGAAATATGCGGAATTTCGTACTTCGCAGCAATTTTTTTCGCCTGAGTACCTTTTCCTGCCCCCGGAGCACCCAACATAATGATTTTCATTTTACTATTCCTCCTTTAAATGTCATAATTATAGAGCCCGTTGTCTTTTTAACTAAAAGACAAAAAAATATCCAAGAAAACTAAAATCATCTTTTATTTAAAAATCCTGTGTAATTACGAACGAGCATCTGAGACTCAATCTGTTTGAGTGTCTCAAGAACAACACCGATGATAATGATCAGAGAAGTTCCACCGAATGATACATTCGCTCCAAACACACCATTGAACACAAACGGAATTACCTGTACAATTACAAGTCCGCATGCACCAATAAAGATAATATAATTCAATATCTTATTTAAGTAGTCCACAGTAGGTTTTCCAGGTCTGATACCTGGGATAAATCCACCGCTTTTTTTCATATTATTTGCAATTTCCAACGGGTTAAAAGTAATGCTCGTATAGAAATATGCAAAAAAATACCGTAAGTACGATATATACTATAAGTCCCCAGGAATAGTAAATCTTATTCGGATTACACCAGTTTCCTGAACTTAAGCCTCTGAGGATTTCACTTCCGATGCCTTTCCGTTGCCCTTGCCCATAAATGAAGCAATTACAACCGGGAACTGCATAATAGATGAAGCGAAAATAACCGGAATTACTCCGGCGGTATTAACCTTCAGCGGAATGTTCGTTGACTGTCCACCTATGATTTTTCTCCCCTGTACTTTCTGCGAATACTGAACCGGAATTCGTCTCTCCGCATCCTGAAGTATTACCGTAAATACTACAAGTACGAGAATGATTGCAATGATGATGATTGCTGCAAGTCCTCCACTGGCAAGACTCTTTGCCGCTGATGAACTGTCTCATACAGTGAGGTCATAAAATATCATGGAATACGTGATAAAATGTTAATGAGCAGGACAATAGAAATACCATTTCCCACTCCTTTTTCTGTAATACGTTCCCCGATCCACATAAGGAATGCAGATCCTGCAGTTAATGTAAGAACTACAATTGCAGCATTTACAAAATTGAACTTTTCCAAAAGTCCCTGACGTCCAAATCCAACAGCCATAGCTGTAGATTCAATCAGAGCAAGCACAACTGTCACATAACGAGTTAATGCGGTAAGCTTCTTTCTTCCATCTTCCCCTTCTTTCTGCATTTCCTCAAGCTTTGGAATTGCAATTGTAAGAAGCTGGATGATAATGGAAGATGTGATATACGGGGTAATACTCAATGCAAAGATGGACATCGTCTCAAACGAACCGCCGGTGAAAGCGTTAAAAAAGTTAAACGAATCACCGGTCTGGTTCGCAAAGAAATTCTGAATATAGGTCGGATCAACTCCCGGCGTCGGAAGCTGAGATCCGAGTCTTACTACACGAACAGCAGCAAGGGTATACAATATTTTTCTCCGTATGTCTTCAATCTGAAATGCTTTACGGAATGTTTGTAGCATTAGATCACCTCTGCTTTTCCACCAAGAGCTTCAATCTTTTCTACAGCACCTGCGCTGAATGCATTTGCCTGAACAGTAAGCTTTTTGGTTAACTCTCCATTTCCAAGAATTTTAACACCATCTCTGGCATGTTTTACGATTCCTGCTTCAATCAGAGTTTCAACAGAAACTACTGCATCGTTGTCAAATACTTCAAGAGCACTGACATTGATTCCAACGATTTCCTTAGAGTTTCTGCAAGTGAAACCTCTCTTAGGAATACGTCTGTATAATGGCATCTGTCCACCTTCGAAACCTGGTCTCGGAGCTCCAGAACGAGCCTTCTGACCTTTGTGTCCTCTTACCAGCAGTCTTGCCATTTCCTGAACCGTGTCCACGACCTCTTCTGAAGTTATCGCTATGTTTTGATCCGTCAGCCGGTCTTAAATTAGATAAGTCCATTGTGACACCTCCTATCTAAGATTTATGCTTCTTCTTCTACTTTTACCAGATGTCTTACCTGCTGAACCATTCCTCTGGTTGCAGCGTTATCCGGAAGGACAACTGTCTTATTAACCTTCTTTAAGGCCTAATGCTTCTACTGTTCTTCTGTGTTTCGGAACAGCACCGATTGTTGATTTTACTAATGTGATTTTTAAATTTGCCATTGTAATCTCCTCCCTAGCCTAAGATCTCTTCTACAGTTTTACCGCGAAGTTTAGCTACGTCTTCTGGAGCTTTCAGCTGACTTAAACCTTCGATAGTAGCAAGTACTACGTTCTGTTTGTTGTTAGATCCGAGAGATTTTGTACGGATGTTCTTGATACCTGCAAGTTCGATTACGGCACGAGCCGGTCCACCTGCGATAACACCAGTACCTTCCGGAGCTTTTTTCAGAAGTACAGAAGCACTTCCGAATTTTCCAATATAATCATGTGTAATACTGTCGTTTTCATCTAAAGTAACTTTGATAAGTTTCTTCATAGCATCTTCTTTTCCTTTGCGGATTGCTTCCGGAATTTCAGCTGCTTTTCCTAAACCTGCACCAACATGGCCGTTTCCGTCGCCAACAACTACTAAAGCTGTGAATCTCATGTTACGACCACCCTTAACAACTTTGGTAACACGTTTGATTGATACTACTTTTTCGGTAAGTTCTAACTGATTAGCATCAATACGTTCCTGTTTCATGTGTCCGTCCTCCTTCTAGAAATTCAAACCAGCTTCTCTTGCTGCGTCTGCTAATGCTTTGATTTTTCCGTGATAGATAAATCCTCCTCTGTCAAATACAACAGAAGTGATACCTTTCTCGATTGCTTTTTTTGCAATTACTGTTCCAAGGTATGCTGCTGCTTCAACGTTGTTGGTTTTTTCCAGTTCTGCTTTCACGTCTTTCTGAAGAGTGGAAGCTGAAACCAGAGTGTTTCCAACTGTATCGTCAATAATCTGAGCATACATATGATTATTACTTCTAAACACAGCGAACGCGGTCTTTCAGCTGTACCACTGAAACGGTTACGCAGTTTTCTATGTTTATTTACACGAACTTCGCTTCTTGATTTCTTACTAACCATTTTCACACTCTCCTTACTTATTTTTTACCAGTTTTACCAACTTTACGTCTGATAACTTCATCAGCATATTTGATTCCCTTGCCCTTATAAGGTTCCGGTCTTCTCTTATCTCTGATTTCAGCAGCGTACTGGCCAACTTTTTCTTTACTGATCCCTTAACTATGATCTTGTTCTGTCCGTCAAGAACGGTCTCAATACCTTCTGGATCTTCCATCTCAACCGGGTGAGAGTATCCCAAATTCAATGTTAATTTGTTTCCTGATTTGGAAGCTCTGTAACCTACACCGTTTACTTCAAGAACTTTTTCATATCCTTCAGTAACACCGATTACCATGTTGTTGATCAGTGTTCTTGTAAGACCATGAAGAGATTTCATCTTCTTGAGATCGTTCGGTCTTGTTACGATAACTTCTTCGCCTTCTTTTTTGATTTCCATTTCAACTGGAAGTTCTCTTACGAGAGTTCCCTTAGGACCTTTAACAGTCACTACATTCTTCTCTGCGATTTCAACAGTTACGCCTGCCGGGATCGCTACTGGATGTCTTCCGATACGTGACATACCTTTTACCTCCTACACTTACATTTTCGGAACAGCACCTTATGGCTGCTCTGTTTTCAGTTGCAATTTATTGAGTATCGAATGAAATCACAAGAAATATGATTTCATTCGTTTTCTCCATTTTATCTGGTTATTACCATACGAAGCAAAGAACTTCTCCGCCTACGCCAAGCTTTCTGGCTTCTTTGTCTGTAATCACGCCCTGGTTTGTAGAGATGATTGCAGTTCCAAGTCCTCCAAGTACTCTCGGAAGTTCTTCTTTACCAGCGTAAACACGAAGACCTGGTTTAGAAATCTTTTTGATTCCAGAAATTACTTTTTCGTTCTTATCTGCACCGTATTTTAATGTGATGCGGATTGTGTTGAAGTTTCCTTCTTCTACGATGTCATATTTTGTGATGTATCCTTCGTTAACGAGAATGTCAGCGATAGCGATCTTCATCTTTGAAGCCGGAACATCTACTGTATCATGTTTTGCAGTGTTTGCGTTACGGATTCTTGTAAGCATATCTGCAATTGGATCACTCATAGTCATTGTGGATTATCCTCCTTTTCTACCAACTTGCTTTCTTTACGCCCGGAATTTCACCTTTGTATGCCAGTTCACGGAAGCATACACGGCAGATGCCATATTTTCTTAAATATGCATGTGGACGTCCACAGATTCTGCAACGATTGTATTCTCTTGTAGAGAATTTCTGCTTGCGCTGCTGTTTTAATTTCATCGCTGTCTTAGCCATGAAAATTTCCTCCTTATTTTGTGAATGGCATGTTGAACTGTGTTAACAGTTCACGTGCTTCTTCGTCTGTATTAGCAGTTGTTACGAAGATAACATCCATACCTCTAACCTTATCTACCTTATCATATTCGATTTCTGGGAAGATCAGCTGCTCCTTAATACCAAGAGCGTAGTTACCTCTTCCGTCGAATGCGTTCGGATTAACTCCTCTAAAGTCACGTACACGAGGCAGTGCAAGGTTGATGAGACGATCAACGAACTCATACATCTTTTCTCCTCTTAAAGTAACTTTGCATCCGATAGCCATTCCTTCACGGATTTTGAAGTTAGCTACTGAATTTTTAGCTCTGGTCAGAACTGCTTTCTGTCCAGTGATCTTTTCCATATCAGCTACAGCTGAGTCTAATGCTTTTGCATTTTCTTTTGCCTCGCCAACACCCATGTTTACAACAACCTTGTCGAGCTTCGGCACTTCCATAATATTCTTATATCCGAATTTTTTGATCATTGCGTCAATGATCTCGTTCTGGTACTGCTCTTTCAGTCTACTCAAAGCCTTTGACCTCCTTCCTAGAACTAATCAATTACTTCGCCTGTTGATTTTGCAAACACGTACTTTTTTGTCTCCATCAAGTTTGAAGCCTACTCTTGTAGCTTTTCCCTTGTGAACATACATTACGTTAGATGCATCGATCGGTCCTTCCTGATGAAGGATTCCGCCTTCCGGATTAGAAGCGCTTGGTTTAGCATGTTTTGTTCTCATGTTAACGCCTTCTACCAGGACTGTACCGTTTTCTGATCTACTGCGATTACTTTGCCTTCTTTGTCTTTATCTTTTCCAGCGATTACTTTAACGGTATCGCCTTTTTTGATCTTCATTGTTGACATACTCGCACCTCCTTACAGTACTTCCGGAGCCAGAGAAACAATTTTCATAAACTGTTTCTCACGAAGTTCTCTGGCTACAGGTCCAAAAATACGAGTTCCTTTTGGGTTTTTGTCATCTTTAATAATAACAGCAGCATTTTCATCGAAACGGATGTATGATCCATCTTTACGACGAGTACTGTTTACAGTACGAACAACTACAGCTTTAACTACATCACCTTTTTTAACAACGCCGCCTGGTGTTGCATCTTTAACCGAAGCAACGATTACATCACCGATAGCTGCATATCTTCTTGTAGAACCGCCTAATACACGGATACAGAGTAATTCTTTAGCACCTGTATTATCTGCTACTTTTAATCTGCTTTCTTGCTGTATCATGCAGGTAAACCTCCTTATACTTTTATCAAAGTCAAACTATTTAACTTTTTCTACGATTTCAACAAGTCTCCATCTCTTATCTTTAGATAACGGTCTTGTCTCCATAACTTTTACTCTATCACCAATATTGCATTCATTATTTTCATCATGTGCTTTCAATTTGTAAGTTCTTTTTACGATCTTATTGTAAAGCGGATGTTTTACATGGTCTTCTACTGCAACAACGATTGTCTTGTCCATCTTGTTGCTTACAACCTTACCAACTCTCGTTTTTCTCAGGTTTCTTTCCACGGTTATACTCCTTTCTGAATATTTGTGAGTTTTAAGCATTTCTACTTTTTTTCTGTGATCACTGTCTGGATTCTTGCGATATTCCTTCTGACTTCTTTAATTCTGCTTGTATTATCTAACTGATTTGTTGCGTTCTGGAATCTCAGATTGAATAGTTCCTTTTTAGCAGCTACTAATTCTTCATTTAATTCTGCAACAGATTTTGCTTTTAAATCTTCTACAAATGTCTTAATTTTCACTGTTATCACCGCCTTCTAAATCTGCACGAGAAACGATTTTACATTTACAAGGCAGCTTGTGAGTAGCAAGACGAAGAGCCTCTTTCGCAACTTCTTCAGGTACACCTGCGATCTCGAAAATTACGCGTCCCGGCTTAACTACAGCTACCCAGTATTCAAGAGTTCCTTTTCCGGAACCCATACGTGTTTCAGCCGGTTTCGTAGTTACTGGTTTATCAGGGAATATCTTGATCCAAACCTTACCACCACGCTTGATGTAACGTGTCATAGCGATACGGGCTGCTTCGATCTGGTTAGATCTGATCCAGCATGGTTCCATTGCTACGATACCATATTCACCGTTCGTGATCTTGTTTCCTCGGAGTGCTTTACCTTTCATGGAACCACGGAACTGTTTTCTACGTTTTACTCTTTTTGGCATTAACATTATTTATCGCTCCCTTCCTTACCTGCCTTTGTTGGAAGTACTTCGCCTTTGTAAATCCATACCTTAACACCAACTTTTCCGTAAGTTGTGTCTGCTTCAGCGAAGCCATAGTCAATGTCTGCTCTCAGTGTCTGAAGCGGAATAGTTCCTTCGCTGTAGAACTCTGTACGAGCCATATCAGCTCCGCCGAGACGTCCGGAAACGGATGTTTTCACACCAAGCGCTCCAGCCTTCATTGTTCTGCTCATGCAAGACTTCATGGCACGACGGAAGGAAATACGATTCTCCAGCTGATGTGCGATGTTCTCAGCTACGAGCTGAGCATCTTTATCCGGTCTCTTACTTCTTTGATGTCAACGATTAACTTCTTATCTGTCATCTTCTGAAGTTCTGCTTTTACTTTCTCGATTTCGGAACCGCCTTTACCGATTACAACACCCGGTTTAGCAGTATAAACGATGATCTTAACGCGATCAGAAGCTCTCTCGATTTCAATCTTAGAAACTCCTGCGCTGTATAATCTATTCTTCAGATATGTTCTGATTTCATGATCTTCCACTAAGCAGTCAGCAAAATCTTTTTCTGCATACCACTCTAAGAGTCCCAGTCTTTGATAACACCGACTCTTAAGCCATGAGGATTAACTTTCTGTCCCATGTTTGCCCTCCTTATCTTTCATTTAGCACGATTGTAATATGACTCATTCTCTTTTCGATTCTGTAAGCTCTGCCCTGTGCTCTCGGTCTGATTCTCTTCATTGTCGGTCCCTTGTTTGCATAACATTCCTCAATATAAAGGTTTTCAACACTCATACCGTTGTTGTTCTCAGCATTTGCGATTGCTGACTTTAATAATTTCTCGATTAAGCTGGAAGCATATCTAGGGTTGTAAGTTACAATACCAAGTGCTGTCTGTACATCCTTACCTCTGATGGCATCTAATACGAAACATGCTTTCTGAACAGAAACTCTGGCGTAAGATAACTTTGCTGAAGGTCTGGTGTCTTTATTTGCATTTCTTTCTCTCTTAATTTGAGTTCTATGTCCTTTTGCCATGGGATGAAACCTCCTTTCAATCTAAATATTATCTAACTTTCGATTTCTTTTCGTCTTTTCCGTGTCCTCTGTAGGTTCTGGTTGCTACGAACTCTCCGAGTTTATGTCCAACCATATCTTCAGTTACATATACAGGTACATGCTTTCTTCCATCATGGACGGCAATTGTATGTCCAACCATGCTCGGGAAGATTGTAGAACGACGAGACCATGTCTTGATAACAGACTTGTCTCCAGATTCGTTCATAGCTTCCACCTTTTTAAGCAGGCTTGCGTCTGCGAATGGTCCTTTTTTAATAGAACGTGCCATAGGTTCTAACCTCCTTATGAAAAAACTATTTAATTGCTTTACCATCTCTTCTTCTTACGATCAGCTTATTAGAAGCTTTGTTTTTCTTTCTTGTCTTAAGACCAAGTGCTGGTTTGCCCCAAGGTGTACACGGACCTGGACGACCGATACCTGTCTTACCTTCACCACCACCATGCGGATGGTCATTAGGGTTCATAACAGAACCACGAACTGTAGGACGGATTCCCATGTGACGTTTACGTCCTGCTTTACCAATGTTGATCAGGTTGTGATCACCGTTTCCAACTACTCCAACAGAAGCTCTGCACTCAAGCGGTACCATTCTCATTTCTCCTGATGGAAGTCTGAGTGTCGCATATTTTCCTTCTTTCGCCATTAACTGAGCACTGTTACCAGCGGAACGAACCATCTGTCCACCTTTTCCAGGATGAAGCTCAATGTTATGAACCTGAGTACCAACCGGAATCTGTGCTAATGGAAGGCAGTTACCGATTTTAACTTCGGCTTCTGGTCCATTCATAATTGTCATTCCATCTGTAAGTCCTTCTGGAGCGATGATATATGCTTTTTCACCATCTTCATAGCAGATCAGAGCAATATTAGCTGTTCTGTTTGGATCATATTCGATACCAAGTACAGTTGCGTGGATATTGTCTTTTCTTCTCTTGAAGTCGATAATTCTATATTTTTTCTTAGCTCCGCCTCCGCGGTGTCTAACTGTGATTTTTCCTTGATTATTACGTCCAGCCTGTCTGCTCTTTGGAGCTAACAGAGACTTCTCTGGTGTTGTCTTAGTGATTTCTGCGAAATCAGAACCAGTCATCTGTCTTCTGGAAGGCGTATATGGGCGGTATGTTTTAATTCCCATGATTGTTCTCCTTTCAAATGTTTATTATCACGGTTTCTGTCCGTATAGCTTTGCAATCTTATAATCCCTGGAAGATCTCGATATCTGCTATCCTCTGTAAGTTTTACGATTGCTTTCTTAGTTTTAGCTGTTTTTCCGAAGTTGTAAGTTCCACGAACTCTTTTCTTCTTTCCGTCGTTATTCATTGTGTTTACTTTCTCAACTTTTGTTCCGGTAAACATTTTTTCAACAGCTTCTTTTACCTGAGTTTTGTAGCTTCCGGGTGTACTAAAAATGTGTATTTTTTCTCTCCCATCAGCTCCATGCTCTTCTCTGTTACAACAGGTTTAAGGATTACATCATAATACTGAACGTTTGCCATCATGCGTACACCTCCTCGATTTTAGCAACAACAGCTTTTTTGTTGTGATTACTGTGTTGTATTTTAAGATATCGTACACATTGATTGTATTAGTCTTTGCAGTCTTGATGTCAGCAATGTTTCTTGCTGAAAGTTCTGCATTTTTGTTGTCATCCTCTAATACTACTAATGCTTTAGATACATCTAAATTCTTAAGAATGTTTGCAAAGTTCTTTGTCTTTGCTTCTTCAAAGTTGATCTCATCGATTACGATAAATTTGTTTTCTTCAACTCTTGATGTGAGTGCAGATTTCAGAGCTGCTCTCTTCTCTCTCTTATTCATTTTGAAAGAATAATCTCTCGGGAACTGGTGCGAATACAACTCCGCCGCCTGTCCACTGTGGAGCTCTTGTGGATCCCTGTCTTGCATGACCGGTTCCTTTCTGTCTCCATGGTTTTCTTCCACCACCAGAAACTTCAGAACGTGTTTTCGCTTTCTGTGTTCCCTGACGGTTATTTGCAAGCTGGCTTACAACCGCCATGTGTACAAGATGTTCATTTACTTCAACACCGAATACAGCATCATTTAAGTCGATCTTACCAACTTCTTTGCCTTCGATATTGTAAACAGATACGTTTGCCATCTTAATGTCCTCCTTCCTTCACCAAATCCTAGTTAGCTTTAACAGCTTCTTTAATTGTTACTAAAGATTTCTTTGGTCCCGGTACAGAACCTTTAACCAGAAGTAAGTTATTCTCAGCATCAACACGTACAACTACAAGATTCTGGACTGTAATCTTCTTACTTCCCATATGTCCCGGCATGTGTTTTCCTTTGAATACTTTACTTGGATCTGAACAAGCACCGTTTGAACCAGCATGGCGATGATACTTAGAACCATGAGCCATAGGTCCTCTTGACTGATTGTGACGTTTGATTGCGCCCTGGAAACCTTTACCCTTTGAAATAGCAGTTGCATCTACCTTATCGCCTGCTGCGAAGATATCAGCTTTGATTTCCTGACCTAACTCATATTCGCTAGCATTTTCAAATTTAAATTCTCTTACAAATTTCTTACCTGTAACACCGGCTTTAGCAAAATGTCCCTGCTCAGCCTTTGTCACACCGTGACGGTGAACGATTTCTTTCTTTCCGCCTTTGTCTTTGTTGACAATCTTGTCTTTCTTATCAATGAACCCAACCTGAACAGCTTCATATCCGTCATTCTCAACAGTCTTAATCTGTGTTACAGCGCAAGGTCCTGCCTGAAGAACTGTTACCGGAGTAAGTGTTCCGTCTTCGTTGAAGATCTGAGTCATTCCGACTTTTGTAGCTAAAATAGCTTTCTTCATTATAATTACCTCCTGTGATTTACAGCGGAACGCCCTTTTTTCGGACGTTCATCCTAAATTATAGGAATTACTGCTTTCTTATTTCATTTTGATATCAATAGCTACACCTGCTGGCATTTCTAATCTGGATAATGCATCTACCGTCTTCTGGGTCGGTGTGATGATATCGATCAGTCTCTTATGAGTTCTCTGCTCGAACTGCTCTCTGGAATCTTTGTATTTGTGAACAGCTCTTAAGATTGTAACTACTTCCTTCTTTGTCGGAAGTGGTACAGGTCCACTCACCTGAGATCCGTTCTTCTTTACAGTTTCGATGATTTTCTTTGCGGACGCATCTACTAACTGATGATCGTACGCTTTCAGTGTGATTCTCATTACTTGACTTGCCATAAAAAAAGTCGCCTCCTTTTCGCACTTTTAATCCAGTACGACAAGCGGTGACTGTACACTCCCGTGTGTGTCGTGAGAACCCACACGTTGTTACCACATCGCAGTGGCTGTTATAGTAGTTTCGTACAGTGACTTGTCGTATATGCTGCTCCTTGCTACTGCATGGAACGCAAAATCCCGTCCCGGTATTCGTTTGGCGTCACAAGAACCGGCATATTTCCCATGTCGATAATCGAGCGGCTCCCTCCACGCCGGATGGCTCTTTGGCAAAGAGATGCATATCGTACATAGCTCCCTGTCCTGCCACCTGTTTGATAATCAGCACTTTCTTTTTGCCCGGTCTTACTACATCATAAAACTCGTGGCGTTCTGTGCATTTGTCCCCGTGAAATTTCCTGAGTTGTTCCCGGAATTCCTGAACGAACTCGTCACAGGCCCGATGCGCCGCCGTGACTCCCGCGCGGATCTGACCCATACCCTCCTGAAGAGTTACGTCGAATGTAATCATTGCGTCGTTTTCCCCTGGCGTTCCGGCTTTTCCATATTTCATCTGCTCCAGCAGATTTCCTTCGAAGACCCAAATTCATGCGTCTGCTTACCCACCGTATCCACACCCGTGAGAATCACATAAACTCCGGTCCTCAACCAGCGGTGAGGATAACTGCGTCTACGCCTTCCTCTACAAACATCTTTGCAATGGCAGGACCAGTTTCATGTTTGAATTTCTCCTGGTTTCCGCCACCACCCATGAATCCGGCATGTACAGGTGCACAAGCTCTGATAAATCCTTAGCAGCTAAAGCTCATGGATTCTGTCAATCATGGGAACATACAGTTGATGTCTTTGTTTACATCACTGTTGTCATATCCACCGTGAGATACCATTAATTCATCTGACGGCATTTTATCTGTTATTTTTCTCCAGGTAAAGTCACCGGCAAGGTTGAATCTCTTCTGATCCTTGTGGTGCACACCTGCTGCTGTGGCGAGGGCAATTGTCATATCTCTTCAGTTCTTTTTTCACCGGAGCCCATACTGGCGGCGGAGTTACCGGAACAAAGATTTCTGACTGAAGTCCTTTAACAACGGTAAACTCATGTCTAATTTCCTCCTGATATAATTACACTTCATCATTCTTCTTATGAGACTTCATTTCTTCCTGACGTCTCTGATACGTCTGCAGGTTACTAACATATTTTTCATTGGCGTCCGGTCCAAGCTGTTCGACAAAACTCATATTCCATCCAACTTCCTGTCCTACCACTAATGGATAATCCGTAATCAGCATTCTCATCGGGATTTTCAGATAACCTAATCGTCCCTTCAAATCGATTCCAACACATCCATCATGGATCTCTACGATTACGCCTTCCATATAGATGATCTTATCGCCATATTTCATAGTCATTCACCTTAATCGTATTTTTCTTTTCTCTTCTGGCTCATCGGCAGTGACTGCTCGTTCTTAACCAATTCAATTGTTCTGTCCATAGTCTTTGAAATCAGTTCGATGTTATTTGCTTTTACATTCGGATTCCATTTTCTTTCTGCCTTCTTCACTTCTTCTCCAGCCATTCCAGCTTTCAACATAGCAAGTGCACGGATTGCTTCTTCCTGGCAAAGTGTGTTGCAGGCAAGAACTTCGTTCTCGATTCCTGATTCAGATTTGTTGTTATCTACCATGTACTGCATGTACTTGTTACCAACTACAAGTGCTCCCTGAACAGCGCAGAATGAAAGTCCTACTACAGGAATTCCTCTCATACCGATCTGTTCGATATGGCTTGCGAAATCAATGTGGTTGTTACCAAATCCTTCTGTTGTAACAAATGCACCATCAACATCAAGAGCATTTCTACCATCATACCAACACGTTTTGATACATAGAATTTCTCAGTATTGATCTGTGGGCTACCTACAAAGATAACACCGCAAAGGTCAACTTCTTCATCATGTAAAGCTTCAAGTACAAGTGGCTCTCTCCAGTAATGTCTTGACATCTCTTTTAGATGCAGGTCCGATACATGTTAATGCATGGATACATCCATCAAGTACCTCAAGTGGAGATGCCATGATCGGTACGTTTCCAAGGTCAACGTTTGGTCTTGCGCCAAGTACTCCGACTGGTTCCATAGGAAGAATCAGGTTGTCATGCATAGCACCCTGTCCCATGATTTCTTTTACGATAACGACTTTCTTCTTACCAGGTCTTCTTACCTGATTGAATGTCTTCTGTATCTACTACAAGGCTTTCGTCTTCTACTTTCTTCAGAGCTTCACGGATTTCCTGTGTGATCACGTCTGTTGCAGAATGTGCAGCAAGCGGGCCAGGTCTTTCCATGTTGGTTCCTTCTTTGATGATAACTTCTGTCTTGATGAAGATCTCACCTTTATCAGGAGCTCCCGGACGTCCCCACATGATATTTTCATCCAGGTATCCTTCGGAAGAACCGAATTCACCAATCTGAACACCATTGTCGTCTGTTCCGGTAACCATCATGATAACGCCATCAAGTACTCTTGTTGTACCTGTACCGATTTCGTCTTCGCCCTCTTTTGTAGCGATCGGCTGTACGTCCATGATTGTATTAGAATAAGTATGGTACTGATCCGGTGTAATGATATCAATCTTTAACTGATGAACCAGTTCCTGTGAAGCAACTGCTTCTTCTTCAATTCCTTCTCGGATGTAAAGAGTTGTTCCTTCGATCTTTGTCTCCGATCCACGCTTTACTTCTGTAATTTTATAATGCTTTCTGGTAACGCTTCTTACGACTTTCGGTTCCAGCTCTTTTGTCGGTGTTGCGCCTGAAACCACGCCTGCCGGTAATTCTACCTCTGCCGGTACTTCCGCTACTGCAACACCGTTCATTAAAACCCATCGGCATTTCGATATCGATATCTTTGCCTTCTCCAATGTGGATTTTTAACACGCCGCCAACTTTCTGTACACTTGCTGTAGGATTTGCAGTAACTGCTGGTGCTTCTTCTTTCACTTCTTCTTTTGCTTTTTCAGCCGGTGCTTCCTCTGCTGCAGGTGCTTTTGCGCCTTCGACAAGATCAGCTGTAAAGTGGTGTAAGAGAATCGCAGGTCTTAACAAGCTTTGCTCCAAGTACCTGTTCGATTGTAAGGTGTTCCATCAAGTTTCAGAAGTCCTGAATCTACCAGATCATCAAAGATAGCCGGATCTTCAAGGTTTGCAGCCTGGATTGTAATGCCGCCTTCTGCTCTACAGCATAATACTGCAGGATCTTTTGCATGTTCTTTTGCGGTTTTCCGCTGTAATTGACATAATAATTTCCTCCTTGTTAATTTAACAATAACTCAATTAACTATTTATACACTCACCAAAAGAAGTGAGGTATCAACCTTATCTATTTATTTTCCTTCCGGTAACTGTTCTACCTGTTTGAAACACGCAGATATCTGTAAAGTGGATGTCCGATTGTACGCATTACATGGTCTGTCTGGTGGAATACCTTAAGTCCCATCTTCGGTGCTGATCCCATTACTGTATTTGAACAGTCTGAGCAGTTACCAATAATAATGTACTCGCATCCATCCTTCTTGAACTGGATATTATTCTTAGCCTGTCCAGGACAGTTTCCAGGTCTTTCGCATTTAAGCGGAGCTCCCGGTTTGTTTTCAATTGCCTGTTTACATCTGGCTACTGATTTCACTACACCATTCATCTTCTGACAAATATCTCTCATACGTTCTTCGCTACCACCGCAGGCACATACCAAAAGACCTACACTTGCACCATGAAGATCCGGGAAATCAATTGTAACAATGATTCCACCAGTTGTCTTTGTGATCGGTGCATCCTCTGTAGTAGCATGTCCGGTAAATGGACCACCCATGATGATTTCCCCATATACAGGCCATCAATACCGCCGGATCACGTTCAATCATTTCCCCAACGCTTGTGCCGACCGGTACATCCATAAATACATGTGGCTCATTACCGCCATTGATCTTACCGATAACAGTAAGGTTCTTAGAAAAGCATGGCTTTCCTCTCTTCAATTGCTTCCGCAACTCTTGCAAGAGTTTCTACATTACAGACAATTGCATTCGCTGCTGACGGAAGCTGTGTTGTATTCAGTTCGATTCCAAGACATTCCCTGACAACCGCACGTTCTTCTCCCATCGGATAAATATCCGGAAGTAAGTGGATTGTAATCGCCTCTTCATCTTTTAATGCCTCGCGCAGTGCCTTTACTGCTTTTTCATTTTTCTTCTTAATTGCAAAAATAGCTTTTGATGCATCTGGAAATCTCCATGCAGTGTTTTACTCCGCGCACAATCTTGTCGCACAGTCATCTTCCAGCTGTCTGAATGTTATGACGAAGTCCAGGCTCACACTCCGCTGCATTTACAAGGATATATCCTCCCTGCAGATCTGTTCCGAGTTTTACACCTGTCGGGAAGCCGGCGCCACCCATTCCGACAACACCTGCCGCCTTTTACCATATCAAGCTTGCTGCCTTCCGGAATCTTTACATATTCATCCTTCTGTTCTTCATCCGGCTTGATGATGATACGGTCTTCCAGTACGTCTTCTACCACACCATATGCACTTGAAAAAATATTCGCTCCAAGGCCTGTCGGTTTTGCTACAAGTGTACCTTTTTTACCAGGTCTCCGGCCTTCACTACCGGCTCACATGGTGCTCCTACGTGCTGACGCAGTAAATCTAGTTGAATGTTTCCCATAACAACATGCTATCCTTTTCTTTATATTTTATGCATGGGATGAAACATGCGGCCTGCAAATCCGTTCTATTTATTTCTTCCCATGATCCACAGCAATGTTTGTTTATTGATAATATCTATAATGGCATCCCCTCCTGCTGCTGCCGGCGGATGCCTGTAAACCCTTATATCCGGGCTATTTTCTGGAGGGCATGTGGGAATCGAACCCACCCAGGACGCTCTTAACGCCCCACACTGGTTTTGAAGACCAGGAAGCACACCAGTTACTCATCTACCCCCATATTTCAAGATACGCCTCTCGACGCATAGACAATTTACCACAGTTCGCGGCAAATTTCAACAAAAATATTTTTATTTTTCAACCACTTGTATTTTAGCAAATAATCGTTGACTTTTCAAGGCTTTTCCCTCATAATTGTAATTACCGACTAGACGGCATACTAGAATAGGGTCTAGTTCCCGTTTTCTTCGACAAAACAGGGATTTTGACAAGACCTCTGAGACAGATTTGGAACTTGATTTTTCTCTTTTTTGTCACATTTATATTTATTGACATTTTCTATAAATATTTTTACTTACTCAAAGGAGGATTTTTATGGAACTGCATCCAAAATTAAACCTTGACAGCTTTGAGGCATCTTTTCTGGCTGTCGATACGCATACTGTAGGAGAGTTTACCCGTATCGTTGTTTCCGGTTTCCCGAAGCTTGAGGGAAATACGATGATCGAGAGAAAGCATTATCTCGCCGAGCATTATGATCATTTCCGTCAGGCTTTGATGTATGAGCCGAGGGGACACCATGATATGTTCGGAGCCATCGTAGTAGAACCGATCAATCCGGAAGCTGACTTTGGAGTATTTTTCATGGATACAGGCGAATACTTGAATATGTGCGGTCACGGAACCATCGGTACAGTCACGGCTCTTATTGAAACAGGCCTGATGCCAGCTACAGAGCCTGTGACAGAAGTTGTACTGGAGGCTCCAGCAGGACTCATCCGCACAAAAGCAGAAGTTAAAAACGGAAAAGTAGTCAGCGTTACTCTGACAAATGTACCGGCTTTCCTTTATAAAAAAGATTTAAAAACTGTTGTAGACGACAAGGAAATTACCTACGACATCGCATTCGGCGGCAGCTTTTTCGCCCTGATCGATGCGGAACAGCCGGCTCTTAATCTCCATGTAGATCCTAAAACCGTACCATTTTTCCAGGATTTCGGGATGAAGCTTCTTGACAATGTCAACCGTGAAGTTGAGATCCAACATCCGACTCTGGATATAACAAGCGTGGATCTTGCTGAATTCTACTGTCATACCGACACACCAGGATGCAGCCGCCGTAACGTGGTCATTTTCGGAAATCATATGGCCGACCGTTCTCCTTGTGGAACCGGGACAAGCGCAAAACTTGCCACCCTGTACGCAAAAGGTGAAATCCAGATCGGGGAACCGTTTATCTACGAAAGCTTCATAGGTTCCAAGTTTAAAGGCGTTATCCTCGGCGAAGCAAAAGCCGGTGAATATGACGCCATTATCCCGCAGATCACTGGATCTGCCTACATTACAGGCCTTTCCACCTATGTCATCGACAAGGATGATCCTCTGAAATACGGGTTCCAGGTGGGCTAGGCAGATACCTCCGGGGATCTGACTGCAAAAAGGCGGGGCGGCAAACACCGCCCCGTTTTTCTTATTTCTATCAGCCATGTACATCAGCACAACAGAAAGGACTGACAGCCATGCCAAGAAAACGCTCATCAACCAAAAGCCGCATTGTCAAGGCAGCGTGGAATCTTTTTTATAAAAAGGGCTATGATGGGACTACTGTCGAAGATATCATCGCCCTTTCCAAAACTTCAAAAGGTACCTTTTATCACTATTTCAAGGGAAAGGAAGCGCTTTTAAATTCCATCTCAGATCTGTTCGACTCAAGTATGAGGAGCTCCGATCTGAGATCGATCCGAACCTCTCCGCCTATAATACGCTTCTGTATCTGAATCGGGAGCTCTTCCATATGATCGAGACAAGCATTGATGTCAATCTGATTGCTTTTCTCTACTCTTCCCAGCTCATCACGAAAGACCACCGCTCTCTTCTTGACGAAAACCGTCTGTATTTTATGTGGCTCAGAGAAATTATCTCAAAAGCGGTGGAGTCCGGAGAATTCTCCCGGACTCCTCTACGGATGAGCTGTTAAAGCTCTACGCCATGTATGAGCGTTCCATGATCTATGACTGGGCGCTGTGCAAAGGAACGTATTCCCTTTCCCAGTACAGTTCCCGTCTTCTTCCTCATATGCTCGATACTTTTATTCATGGTATCTGACCTGTCTCTTACTATCTGCTAGAGCAGACTTCCGATGGAAAGGAACAGAGGAGCAAATACAAGGGATACGATCGTCATCAGCTTGATAAGGATGTTGATGGATGGTCCGGATGTATCTTTAAACGGGTCACCCACCGTGTCGCCAACTACGGCAGCCTTGTGCGCTTCGCTTCCCTTTCCGCCGTGATGTCCATCTTCAATGTATTTCTTCGCATTATCCCATGCACCACCTGAATTGGACATAAAGACCGCCATCAGTACACCTGTCACAAGCGCTCCTGCCAGAAGTCCTCCAAGTGCTCCTGTTCCAAGAATCAGTCCTGTTGCCAGCGGTGACGCTACCGCCATAATTCCAGGCACCAGCATTTCCTTAAGTGCCGCTGTTGTGGAAATTGCCACGCAGGACTTGTAATCCGGCTTTTCTATTCCTTTCATAATTCCAGGCATCGCCTTGAACTGTCGTCTTACTTCTTCAATCATCTGATATGCCGCCTTAGATACGCTCTGCATCGTCATGGACGAGAACAAGAACGGCAACATGCCTCCGATGAATATACCGATAATAACTCGATTATCCAGAATATCAATCTGATCCAGATGCACCGCCTCTGCATAGGAAACGAACAACGCAAAGTGCTGTCAGTGCCGCGGATCCGATGGCAAAGCCTTTTCCGATTGCCGCAGTTGTATTTCCTACAGAATCCAGCTTGTCTGTAATCTGACGGACAGACTCATCCAGCCCGGACATTTCCGCAATACCACCTGCATTATCCGCAATCGGTCCGTACGCATCAACTGCCACGGTAATTGCCGTTGTAGAAAGCATTCCGACTGCTGCCAGCGCAATGCCGTAAAGTCCGCAACACTGGTACGCCGTAAAAATTCCCACACAGATCAGAAGCACCGGCGCCGCCGTGGATTTCATTCCAACTGCCATACCACTGATGATGGTGGTCGCCGCCCCAGTCTCAGACTGGGATCCGATCTCCTTGACAGACTTGTAATCCGCGGAAGTATACACCTCTGTAATCATTCCAATGAAAAGTCCTACTGCCAGACCGGAAATTACCGCGCCTGCGGCCCAGAGATTCCCAAACAGAGCGTAGCTGAAAATCAGTGATACAATCACCACAAGGGCACTGGAAACGTAAGTTCCCATTTTCAGCGCTTTATGTGGGTCAGATTTCTCATCTCCCTTGACAAAGAACGTCGCCAGCATGGACGCAATCAATCCCAGCCCGGAAATCAACAGCGGGTACGCGACACCTTTTGTCTTATAGTATACAATTCCAAGTGTCAGCGCGGAAATAAGCGCACCTACATAAGATTCGAAAAGGTCTGCTCCCATTCCTGCCACATCACCAACATTATCGCCGACATTATCTGCTATGACCGCAGGGTTTCTCGGATCATCCTCCGGGATTCCTGCCTCAACCTTACCTACAAGGTCAGCGCCCACGTCGGCTGCCTTTGTATAGATTCCCCCACCAACACGTGCAAACAGGGCAATGGAGGACGCGCCCAGGCTGAAGCCGGACAGTACGTCAATATCCCCTGTGATGAGGTAAATCACACTTACACCAAGAACGCCAAGACCAGCCACACAAAGTCCCATAACTGCCCCACCGGAAAACGCAATAGAAAGCGCCCGGTTCATTCCGGATTTCATGGCCGCGTTCGCTGTACGTACATTTGCCTTTGTCGCCACCTGCATACCAAAATATCCTGCAAGTGTGGAAAATGCCGCTCCGGCCACAAAACAGATAGCCGTCACGATGCTTCTTGTACCGACGCCGATCAGTACAAAAAGTACAATTACAAAAACTACCAGAATCTTATATTCTGCCATCAGAAACGCCCTGGCTCCTTCCGAAATCGCGTCGGAAATCTCCTTCATCTTTTTCGTCCCAGCTTCCTGCCTTGAAACCTTCATCGCCAGATAAACCGCAAATAACAAGGCCGCAATGGCAAATACCGGAACAAGTTTCATCATCATTGTCATAAACGATCTCCTCCCTTCCTGTATGACATTGTATGATTCTGTTTTGCGCTTTTTGCGGAAAAGCTTCGCTTGCCGATGCTTTTTTCCTAAAAAACACAGAACCCGGATTCTCATAATGAAAATCCGGGTTCTCTCTTCTTATACCATGCAGTCATGGAGCTCTTCGTGCTCAATTCCGATCCGATCCATAATACCAATCACCGCGTCTCTCTCATCTGGTTCAGCGCACCAAGCGAGTCCGCATCCTGCCGAGATCGCCCTCGGTACCGGAATCAGCCTTCCGTTTACTTCATGTTCCTTGCAAGCCTTCTCCATAGCCATCGCGTCTGCTGTCGTATGGAATGTTACTACTAACCTTAATTCTTTTCTTTCTCATGGTTCAATCACAATTTCAAATTCAGAGCCCTTTTCTGTCACCGTAACCTTTCTGCCTTTATCTTTTGCGAATTTCTCCACATTGGTTCTCTGATGGGGCTCGCTTACAAGTACCTTTACCGGTCCGTCGTCCCTTTGATCGCCTCTGCTGTCAGCATGATCGGCTCCGGACAGGAAAGTCCTCTGGCATCTACTTCCTTCATTTCATTATCATCCTTTCTCCTAGAATAACATACCTCAACCTGAATTGCCACATATTTCGGTTTCTGACTATTTTTTCGCCTTTTATTGGTAAATGCGATAATAAAACATACAACGATACAAATGATAACCGCAACCTGTCCATTGCCGTACTGACTCCGCCTGCTGTAGCTGCTTGTCCGCTGTCGCCGCACTAGCTGTTCCGCTCCGGCAAGGCCAAAATTATGAGATACCGCCGCTCCCACAAACAGACCTAAAACAGACACTGCAGAATCGGAAGATCCCTGTCCTGCCAGAACGAGCTGACGAAGCGGGCAGCCTCCGGCGAGCACTGCAGCGAATCCTACCGCGTACATTCCGAGAATGTTCCATAGATGTGCGGAATGTGCGATGATGGCTGTCCACTGAATCCCAGATGGAATCCGCCTGTAGCAAGATTGTAAATGAGCATTACAACAAATAATCCGGCAATTACGGAGATCAAGTCAAAGTTCTTTACAAGAATTATATCCCGGATACTTCCGGCAAAGCACATTCTGGATTTCTGCGCGAACGCTCCGAAGATCAGTCCACCGATCAGGGAAACAAAAATTGGAGCATGAAGCGCTCCCGGTCCTGCCCCCGGCTCGGAAACCGCAAGCAGTGTCGTCGCTACACTTAAAATCAAAATACCAACGAGTAAAAGCGGTAACACAGTTCCACTGGCGGCGTTTGTCTCATGCGCACGTCCAAGGCTGAAGCCTTTCTTGAGGCAAATGCTCCCGTTCCGACTCCCGCCGCAAATCCGATCAGGGCAACCCATGCGTTTAAATCCCCTGCGGACATACGGATCACCATACGAAGCGGGCAGCCAAGGAATGCCAGTGAACCGATCATAATAATCATTCCAAGTACAAACCGAATCAATCGGGGAAGATCCGCCTGTAGACCGGTATTCCTTTGTGGCTGCTGAAATCGCAAACGCGCCAACTACAATGCCTACGATCTCCGGTCTTGCGTACTGCACCGCCGAGGCACTGGTGGATGCTTGAGCGCTCCCGCCGTATCTCTGACAAAACATGCAATACAGATCGCCATATTAGCCGGGTTTCCCATCGCTGCCAGAACGCTGCTACGATTCCGCAAACCACTCCTGCAAGTGCCAGTTTTTTCTTTGAGTCTGATAAATTCATTCTCCTTCGTCTTTCTCCTCCTGTTTCCTATTCTTCAATTTTTTGCGAGTTCTTCGACCGCACGGATGGCAGTCCGGATCTCCTCCTCTGTGTTAAAGTGAGAGAAACTGAATCGTACCGATCCCTGTTCTGCCGTACCGAGCGCCTCATGCATCAGTGGAGCACAGTGGCCGCCTGCTCTGGTGGAAATATCATATGTCATAGCAGTTCATCGCTGACTTCTCCGGAATCGTAGTCCCCTGATATTGAGCGTCACAATAGGACAGCGATCCTTTACATCGAAGTCCCCGTATACCTTGATGCCCGGAATGTTCCGCCCGCCCTCATAGAACATCCACATCCACTTCTGCTCTGTTTCTCGGATCTGATCCATCCCTGACACGTTCAATGTAGGCAACCGCCGCATTGAGCCCCGCAATCCCGTGTCCGTTAAGTGTCCCCGCTTCCAGAGCCGTCGGCATCTCGGTCGGATGATAGTGGCTGTACGTCTGTACACCGCTTCCCCCTGATTTCAGCGGGTGAATCGTCAGCCCCTCTCTCACATAGAGACCCCCGGTCCCTTGTGGCCCCAGAAGCCCTTTATGCCCGGTAAAGCAGAGTACGTCAATGTGCATTGTCTTTACATCGATCGGGAATACACCTGCCGTCTGGGACGCATCTACAATATAGAGAAGATCGTGGTTTGAGCCATCTTTCCGATTCTTCCGATGTCCAGCATATTTCCGGTCAGATTAGAGCCGTGAGTCGTCACGATGGCCTTTGTCTTGGGCCTGATTGCCTCTTCGATATCCTCATAACGGATTCTGCCTTTTTCATCAGCTTTCACAAACGTCACATCTGTCCCTGCATCCTGCAGATCATACAGCGGACGGAGCACTGAGTTATGTTCCAGCATCGTCGTAATCACATGGTCTCCAGATCCCAGCAGTCCCCGGATCGCCGTATTAAGGCTCTCCGGTAGAATTTAAGGTAAAGGCGATCTGTCTTCGGCTCATCCGCTCCGAAAAGACGTGCCAGCCGTCTCTCTTGCCTCATAGATAATTCTTGCCGCCCCCAGAGACGCGTGTTGGCTCCCCGTCCCGCATTTCCAAGAGATCCCATCGCATGAACAACTGCCTCGATCATTTCCTGCGGCTTATGCATGGTAGTCGCCGCATTGTCAAGATAAATCATAATCTCCTCCTCCTATGTTGTAACAGTTCAGTCGATCTCTCATTCCTGAATGTTACCCCTTGCTCTTTAGTATATCTTCTTTGTCAAAGCACGTCTAATTTAAAATGACAATAAAGCGGCCTGCTTATAGACGTATCCTATAAGCAGGCCTTCCTTTCCCATCTGCTTCTACTTTTGAATTTCGTACATTTCCTTTACAACCCGGATAAACGCTCCGCCGATTTGGAAAGATGGAAATTTTTATTGTATACGATATTAATGTCTCTTCCTTTCATCCTTCCCCGGCACCTTGCGCCACAGCACTTTCCCTGCCCGGATTTCCTCTTCTGCCGCAAGCCTGGAGATAATGGAGATTCCCATACCATTCGCCACGGAACGTTTGATCGCCTCCTGGCTTTCCATACTTGCCACAATAGCGAGACGCTCCACATCAATACCGTACCGCTTCAACTAGCTTCTCCGCCTCTTTTCTTGTACCGGAACCTTCTTCTCTCATAATGTAAGGCTCATTTTTGAGCCAGCTTAGATCCTCCTTTCTCCATAAGCTCACGGTATTTTCCTGTATTCGGCATAATAATAATCAGCTCATCCTTATAAAACGGAATATATTTGCAAAACTTTTCTCCAGTACGGTCCCGGAAAATCCGATATCCGCAGCGCCCCCGCAATCAACTCGATTACCTTGGAGCTGTCTGTCTCGATCACTTTGAACTGTTCTTTCGGATACTTTTCAATAAACCGCGACAGAATCCAGGCAGAAATATACTGTGCCGGGACTGTGGACGCCGCAATCGTGATCTTTCTGACGTCAGACTGTCTCTCCCCGCAGAAGCACGCCTCGATCTGTTCTTCCAAATCGATCATCTGCTTTGCGTAGCTGTAGAGGATCGTACCATCCTCTGAAAACTGACTTCCTTTGTATTTCTGATAAACAGTCTTGCATCCAGTTCTTTCTCCAGTGACGAAATATGTGCACTGATGGTCGGCTGTGTCAGATACAGCTTCCTTTGCGGCCTTTGAAAAGCTTTTCTTATCCGCGACGCATAACGAATGCCTCCAGCTGCTTTAAATTCATAGGTATGCCACCCTTTCGCTCTCTGCTCCTGTCTTCTTCGTTACCTTTCTGACTATCCATGTATTCCAGGATCGGTTTTGCGCTCTTTCGGCTCGTATGGAACATATCCCGCACTTCAGCAATCGTAATCATCCCGTCTTTTGCAAGCTTTTCTTGATCTTTCTTTTGCCTGTTCCATATAGTCAGCCAGCGTATACATTTCATCGTTGATTTTTACGACAGCACCCTCGGAAATCAGCACCTGGAGGACGTCCTCCTTAGTCCCTTCCGAAAGCTTTGGAAATGTAATCTCAGAAAACCGCACAAAGTCATACCCCGCCTTCTCAAAGCGCCTCCAGAATAGTCCGGGACGCTTTTTCAAACATCTGCGTCCTTTGGAATCATATAGTCCGCGCTGTGAAGATACTCTCCGCTTCGCCCGATCTTTCCTTCTTCGGTCAGCATCTCAATATACAAATCAAAGACGTTCGGCTTGACCTGTTTCATAAACCGCATATGAACCTCCGCCTTTGGTATACCAGGACGGTATGGATGTGCGCTGTGGAATAGCTCTCAGTTCTTCCCGTATAGCCGCCGTTATGCTCTCCTGCGAGCTGATATGCCATACATATGTCTCTTTCTTCATCGGGAACACAAGATCCTTCCCGATTCTTCCAGTTCTCTTTTATATCTTCTTCCACTTCCTCAAGAGAAAGCGCTGTGATCTTCGCAAGTTCAGAAACCGATACCATGTCTTTCTCATGCTGGCGGATATGCAGCTCAATGACGTCAGCCGAGGATCCAGACTCTTTCTGTCGAAGCTCCTCAATCACATCCGGCTGGAACCGTCTTTTTCCATTTCGGATTTGGCTCCAGAATCACGCCTCCCCTATGGTCTCCATCGGAGAATAGAACGCACGACAAACCGGTCGCCTCTTCGCACCGCAATCTCTTCTTCCAGTCTGAGCTGTACCAGTCCCTCTTCTCCCGGTCCGATCTGCTCCTTATCCAGCAGAACAGCACGGCAGAGTACCTCGCTGGTCCCGGTAAAAAATGAAGTCTGCATGATTATTCACCAAAATCCGCATAGAGGATGGCAGTACATTCAGACGTACATCCAGCAGATCCGTATTTCTCATATTCTGTTGGAGGCGCCAACACGCATCCACGGTGGATCTCTTTTTTCTTTACATTTGAAAGATTGATTGCCACACGCTGTCCGGCATAGCAAACGTCCACGACTCTCCCCGTGAACCTGAATGCTGCGGATCTTACATTCTTTTCCGTTCGGGTACATACACAAAGTATCTTCCCTGCGGATAGTCCCCGCCAGAAGGGTTCCCGTGATAATCGTCCCAAAACCGGACATCGTAAATACACGGTCGATCGGAAGACGGGAATTGTATGAATGTCCTTCTCCGTTACTTCATTTTCAGTCATCTTCTGGATCATATTCACCAGTTTGGAAAGTCCCTGTCCCCTGTCGCGGCGCATGATATCCTTCGTCTGCCATGATACCTTGCCACAAACCAAAAGTACCAGATCCATTCCGACAACTCCCGCAACCATGTTGTTGATAAATTTTTCATGTCCCGGAACATCAATGATCCCTACACGGTCTCCATTTTTCAGATCAAAATAAGTAAACCCGAGGTCAATGGTGATCCCTCTTCTCTGTTCTTCTTCCCACCGGTCCGTGTTACGTCCGGTAAGTGCTTTTATCAGTGTCGTTTTCCCATGGTCAATGTGACCTGCGGTTCCTACGATAATGTTTTTCATAATAATTCTCCCAGCATCTCTGCTATCTTCTTAAAGTAGCAGGATTCAATTGTCCGCACATCCAGATAAATCGTGTCGTTAGCTGTACGCGGAATGATTGGCATAGAAAGATGCCGCATCTCTTCTTCCAGCTTCGGTACACTGATATTCTCCGGCTTAATCGTAACTGCCATACTCGGAATGCGTTCAAGCGGAAGAGAGCCTCCACCGATCTGTGATTCACACGGTTCCATCCCGATCGTTGCAGCAAGATGTGCATTCTGCAGAATCCGCTTCAGAGATCTTGCACGCTTTTCCACATCCGCTTTGGACTCTGTGATCATACGCAGTACCGGAAGATTCTGGATTGCCTTTTCTTCTGATAAATATTCCTGTAATACCAGTTCCAGTGCCGCTGCTGTAAATTTATCAATTCGCAGTGCACGTGTCAGCTGATTCTTCTTCATCTGGTCAATATATTTCTTCTTACCGATGATGATTCCAGCCTGCGGACCACCGAGCAGCTTGTCTCCGCTGAAGCATACAACGTCCGCTCCCTTGCGGATGGAATCCTGAACCGTCGGTTCATAGGTCAGTCCGTATTTACTCAGGTCGATCAGCACACCACTTCCAAGATCTTCGATGATCGGGATATCGTGTTCCTGCGCAATCGGAATCAGTTCATCGATCGTAACCGTCTCTGTAAATCCAACAATACGGTAATTGCTTGTATGAACTTTAAGGAGTGCTTTTGTCTCCTCTGTGATCGCTTCTTCATAATCAGAATAATGTGTCTTATTCGTCGTTCCGACTTCCACAAGTGAAGCTCCGCTCTGCTCCATTACATCCGGAATCCGGAATTTGCCACCGATCTCAACCAGCTCTCCGCGGGATACTACAACTTCCCCGCCTTTTGCCATTGAACTTAAGATCAGCATAACAGCCGCAGCATTGTTGTTAACCGCCATCGCAGCCTCTGCCCCGGTCAGTTTGCAAAGCAGTTTTTCAAAATGAGAGTATCTCTCTCCACGTGCTCCTGCTTCCAGATTGTATTCCAGATTGGAGTAACCACTCACAATTCCTGCCAGTCTCTCAACATGCTCCTTACTGATCGGTGCACGGCCGAGATTGGTGTGGAGAACTGTTCCTGTTCCGTTGATCACCATTTTCATATTCGGCTCATGCAGCTTTCCGGCATGCCGTTTTATATTCTGCGTAAGCATCCCGATCTGCGCTTTCGCTTTCTCTTCTTCCTCGCACTTTCCGATAAATGTTCTGAGCGCATCCATCTCTTCACGGATCACATCCATCACAAGTTCACGTCCATATACATCAATCAAATCCTGTATCTCCTGTTCTTCAAGCAGAATATCTACTTTCGGAATACTGCGAAATAATAAATTTTTATTCATTTTTTTCTCCTGCGCTCCTCTTTGAATTCTAAAGTGCCAGACGAACAGTTTATCGCTCTTTTCTGTTACGGTTCCGATCAGGGATACCTTGGTATCCAGTCTCTTCTTCTCGAATGCTTCCATCACGGCTTCCGCCTATACTGCGCTTCCACGCTGATGAGCAGTCCACCTGATGTCTGCGGATCATATAACAGATCGATAAAATGATCTTCTACATTTCTGAAATCTACTTTCTGATAAGAATATCCCTTGTTCTTGTAAGCCCCCGCCGGAACAAGGCCCATTTTTGCATAGCTGATTGCTTCATCAAGATATGCAATATCGTGAACATTCAGTTCAAATGTCACATTACTTGCTCTGCCATTTCAACGCAGTGACCTAAAAGACCAAATCCTGTAATATCTGTACATGCATTTACATCGGGAAATGCTCCACAACTTCTTTTGCTTTTTTATTCAGGGAGGACATCACAATCTCCGCCTCATGGATTGCTCTTTGCGACGCCATCTCCGCCTTTGATTGCCGTATTGACAACACCGTTTCCGACCTGTTTGTAAGGATCAGCACATCCCCGGTTTACATCCGTAATTCTTAAAAATCTTCTTTGGATGTACAAATCCGGACACACAAAGTCCGTACTTCGGCTCATCATCCTGTACGGTGTGTCCACCAACCAGAACAGCGCCTGCCTCTCATACCTTATCGGCTCCACCGGCAAGAATATCTCCTAAGATCTGTGGATCAAGACAATTCGGAAATCCTACGATATTAAGTGCTACCTTCGGCTCTCCTCCCATTGCGTAAACATCACTTAGCGAGTTTGCTGCTGCAATCTGGCCAAACATATACGGGTCATCCACGATCGGCGTAAAGAAATCCACGGTCTGGATCATAGCAATATCGTCCGTTACTTTATAAATCGCAGCATCGTCCGCCGTCTCTATACCGACGATCAGATTGTCATCATGGAATTTTGGCAGCTTACTCAGAACCTGAGCAAGGGTCTCCGGACCTATCTTGGCCGCTCACCCCGCCGTCTTCGTCATCTGTGTCAATTTTACTTCCTTGATTCTTTCAGACCGTAGTAGTCAAGGCATGTCCCACATGTCATAATTTCAACGCCCTGAGCTTCCAGGCTCTTTAAGTCCTCCAGTGAGTCCGATCCCTCGGTCGTCAGAGTTGCTCCCCCATTATAGAAGAGCATCGTCTTCGGCAGCTCGTCAAGCTGTGTAACAGCAAAAAGAAAACCTTTCATCAGGACTTTTCCGAGCTCATCATTTCCGCTTCCCATTCTGTCGGAAGAAACAACTACGATTGTGCTGCCTCTCTTGTCCGGTATACAGGAAACTTCCTCACTGTCTTTTGCGGCACAAGCTTCCCCCATCGCAATAAGAATCCGGTACTCTTTCTCCGCCACCTTCTCGGATGTCACCTTGCCGCCTGAGGACTGAGCCATCTTCGTCACGTTCTGAACAGCAATCTCATTGTCTACCAGCACTTCAATCGTATCCGGCCCCGTCATTTCCTTCATTGCGTTTTTTGTTTTAATTACAGGAATCGGACAGCTATCGCCGATTGCGTTTACTTTTATCATCTCTTGTTCCACCTTTCGTGTTTGGTTCCGTTTCTACCGCTTATTTTAACACTAAGCCGATAGACGGTAAACGGATTTACTTATCGGTTTTTCTTATGATATCTATTTGCTTTTTTCTATATCTTTACATCCGTTCCTTTCACTACCCAAAAAACATTGAGGTTTTATTTCTTTACTGGTATAATAAACAGGATTATGGAGAGCCATACATCACACCAAAACAAATGACGATATATTTTATAGAAAGGATACATGATCATGTGGATTGCAGATGGTTGGAAAGATTATGAAGTAATAGACTGTTCCGGCGGCGAGAAGCTGGAGCGGTGGGGCGATTACCTCCTGGTCCGCCCGGACCCGCAGGTAATCTGGAATACAAAGAAAGAAAACGAAGGCTGGAAACATCCGAACGCACACTATCACCGTAGCAAAAAAGGCGGCGGTGAATGGGAGTTTTTAGTCTCCCACAGCAGTGGCAGATCCATTACCGGGATCTGATCTTTCATCTAAAACCATTTAATTTTAAGCATACAGGACTTTTCCCTGAGCAGGCGACAAACTGGGACTGGTTTTCCGCAAAAATTCACTCTTCCAATCGCCCGGTCAAAGTACTGAATCTGTTCGCCTATACCGGCGGCGCTACATTGGCGGCCGCAAAAGCCGGAGCACAGGTCACTCACGTGGACGCATCAAAGGGTATGGTTACCTGGGCGAAGGAGAATGCGGTTGCTTCCGGACTGGGAGATGCACCGATACGATGGCTGGTAGATGACTGTGTGAAGTTTGTTGAGCGTGAAATCCGCAGAGGAAACCGCTATGACGCTGTTATCATGGACCCTCCGTCCTACGGGCGTGGACCGAAGGGTGAGATCTGGAAGATTGAGGATGCCATCCATCCTCTGATCCAGAAGTGCGCTCAGCTTTTATCTAAGGAGCCTTTATTCTTTCTGATCAATTCTTATACAACAGGTCTGGCTCCTGCGGTACTGTCCTATATGCTTGAGACAGAGCTGAAGCAATTCCACGGACATGTAAATTCCCAGGAGATCGGTCTTCCGGTGTCATCCAACGGACTCGTGCTGCCGTGTGGCGCCAGCGGACGTTGGGAGTGTGATTACGTATGATGCAGCTTACCATCCTCTCTTCTCCGGATCAGATAACGGAACACGGCACCACATTTTCAGTTTCCCACCTTCTCTGGGGAACCAAGCATGCGCCTGTTGTCACGGGCTCGATTGGTTATGTACAGGAAGATGGATTTTATGTAGAGATGATCTGCGAAGAATCCGATCCGCTGCGCCGGTATGAGGGGCTGTACGCTCCGGTATACCTGGACAGCGCGATGGAGGCTTTCTTCCACTTTCCGTTTGTCGGAAAAAGAAAATCGGAGCCTTCGCCTTACCTCAACCTGGAATTTAACGCAAACGGTGCCCTCCTGGCCCAGTATGGATACAGCCGGACAAAGCGCACGCCCCTCTCTCCGGAAGAGTGCCAAAGTCTCGCATACGAGGCCAGCCTCTGCGGTGATTTCTGGAAGGTCCATTTTCGCCTCCCCTCTCTCTTCTTAAAAGATTTACGGAATCACCGGATTTCAGCCGGAAGACTGCTTTTCCTGTAATTTTTACAAGATCTCCGAAGATCCGGACATCGAGCACTACTCGGCTTTCTCCCCGGTACTGACAACAACCCCGGACTTTCACCGGCCAGAATATTTTGCTCCTGTCTCGTTCTGAAAGTACTTTCCTTTTTTATATGCTATACTGTAACTATCAAGCAAAAGGGGATTTTAACAATGAAATTCTACGAAGAAAAAAGATTACGATGCACTGAGCCGGAGAGCTGCCAATATCATCGCAGCTCAGATGACACTGAAACCGGACTGTGTGCTTGGTCTTGCAACAGGCTCCTCACCGATCGGGACCTACAAATGTCTGATTGAGAAATATGAAAACGGAGATATCGATTTTTCGCAGGTGAAGACAGCCAATCTGGATGAGTACAAAGGACTCACAAGAGACAACGACCAGAGCTACTACTATTTCATGCATGAGAATCTGTTTGACCATGTGAACATTGATCCTGCAAACACCAATATTCCGGACGGCACAAAAGAGGACAGCGAAGCAGAGTGCTCCCACTACGAAGAAGTGATCGCTTCCCTTGGCGGCGTGGATCTGCAGCTTCTCGGTCTGGGACACAATGGACATATCGGCTTCAATGAGCCGGCTGCAGATTTTCCGCAGGCGACGCACTGTGTCGATCTTCAGGAGCGTACGATCGAAGCAAACAAACGCTTCTTTGCTTCCGCTGACGACGTTCCGAGACAGGCGTATACGATGGGAATCGGTACGATCATGCGTGCGAAGAAAATCCTTCTCGTTGTAAGCGGTCAGGATAAAGCAGAAACAGTGGCAAAAGCATTTTTCGGACCTGTGACACCGGAGGTTCCGGCATCCATTCTACAGTTCCATCCGGATGTGACGATCGTCGGCGATCAGGCTGCTTTTTCAAAAATTCCTCGGTAACATGCAATCAGGGATGCCGTACGGAAAGAGTGCTTTCCCCGGCATCCCTTTCTTTCAAAAAGGAGTATCACTATGATTATCAAAAATGTAAAAGTATACGGAGAAGATTTTCAGTTTCATCCCGGAGATGTGGTAATCGAAAACGGCGTATTCTGTGAAACTGCTTCCAATACCGGAGAAGTGATCGACGGAGAAGGCGCTTACGCGATTCCCGGCCTCATTGACATTCATTTCCATGGATGTATGGGTGCCGACGTCTGTGACAATGATCCGGGAGCAATCCGCACCATCGCCGAATACGAGGCCTCTGTCGGAGTCACAACGATCTGCCCCGCCACCATGACACTTCCGGTGGATGATTTAAAAAGATCCTGTCCACCGTCGCGTCCTACACAAATGAGAGCGGAGCTCATCTTGTAGGGTTGAACATGGAAGGACCGTTCATCAGCGTCCCCAAGAAAGGCGCCCAAGACGAGCGGAATATTATCCCATGTGACGCCGCCCTTTTTCGGGAGTTTCAGGAAGCGGCCAGGGGCTGATCCGCTTCATCGGCGTTGCGCCGGAAACAGGACTCGACCGTACTCTTGATTTCATCCGGGAAGTCAAAGGGAAGTATCTGTCTCCCTCGCTCATACCAACGCATCCTATACGGATGCGAAAGCCGCATTTGACGCAGGTGCCTGCCATGCGGTTCACCTTTTCAATGCCATGCCAGCTTTCACACACCGGGAGCCGGGGGTTGTCGGAGCTGTCTTTGACAGCAAACACGTCTTTGCAGAGCTGATCTGCGACGGCGTTCACATTCATCCGGCCATGGTTCGCGCTGCTTTCGCAATGATGGGATCAGAGCGGATCTGCCTGATCAGCGACAGTATGCGTGCTGCCGGAATGCCGGACGGCTCCTACACATTAGGCGGACTTGCTGTCAATGTTTCCGGAAAGCACGCCACCCTGGCAAAGGGAGGTGCACTGGCCGGTTCCGTGACGAACCTTGCAGACTGTATGCGTACCGCAGTCAAAGAGATGGACATTCCTCTGAGGAGGCAATCCGCTGCGCTACCCTCAATCCGGCGCGTGCCCTGCATCTGGAGCACCGCTATGGAAGTATCGCCCCTGGAAAGACCGGAAACCTGGTTCTTTTGAATCCGGATCTTTCCTTAAAGCAGGTCATCGTCAACGGCTAGACAAAGGAGGTGCCGATTTTGAATCATCAGGATTTCAAATCTCGACCCGGATTTCTCTATCGTACCGGAGAGCGCTATTACTATCTTGGCAAATGGATCTGCCTGGAGTGTACGGACTATGAAGTAACGGATTCCCTCTATATGTATGAGCTTGCGTACAAGGAGCACAATCTGTCCGACCTGAATGTTTATTTTCAAAAAATCAGGGCATACAGCGACTTTGCCCTCGTCCCTCCATTTAACAAGGACGAAGTCTACCGGGCGCAGGATCTCCTCCTCGATAGTCTGAATGAAGAGCATACCGAAGATCTACGTCGGCAGATTGGCATGTTTGAGGAGTGCTTCCGGCAGTTTTAAACTGCTTATGCATACTCAACACGTTTCTCCGACAAAGCTCCCCGGTGTAAGTATATCCACTTATCACATTACCCGTAGGAAGAAAGCGCAAAACAGCCGTACAAAGGTCTCAGTTCTTTGTACGGCTGTTATTATGCATTTAAAAGATCAATCACATCTGCAAGGGAGGCGCACTGCCAAGTACAAAGCCTGCGGATCTCTCCGTCCGGCTGTACCAAATCCGGCACAACTATAGTCCGCATCCCGGCTGCGTGGGCAGAACGGATTCCGTTCGGAGAATCCTCAAGCGCCACAGCCTCTTGGGGTGCTGCTCCCAGCGCCTCGCACGCCTTTTGGTAAATCTCCGGGTCCGGCTTGGCATGAGTCACCATATCCCCAAAGACAGCAGCGTCAAAGTAATCCCAAATCCCGCCGTCTTGTAAAAGATGAGTAGAATACTCCCGCCTGGAAGATGTGGCAAGCCCCAGCAGATATCCATGCTCTTTCCCGTAAGATAAAAGAGCCTCTACTCCCGGCTTTTTTCGGTACCCCTTCCTTCTCTTTGAGTCTGTGAAAGATTTCCCTGGTCATCTGATTGAACTGCCCCCCGGAAACTCCTCTCCGAATACGCTCCGAAAATACTCACTCCGTCTTACTACATTGAATCCCAGCGTATGATAAATGTGATCCCCAATCCCAGGATACCCCAACCTTTCTCCGGCAATATACCAGGATTTCTGCACTACCCGCTCCGAGTCAAACAGAAGTCCATCCATATCAAATACCAGCGCCCTAATCTTTGGCTCCATCGTCTCTCATCCTTTCCGCCCCTATAATTTCCCGCTTCCCATAGCATCCTTCACATAGGAGGTCACATCCTCAAGCTTTTTCAGAATTTCCTGGCGCTCTTCCCATTCTTCTCCATGTACGTTAAGATCCACCAGCGCCTGTTTGACTTCTTTTAATTTCATAATAAGTTCCTGTCCCATAAAGTTTCCCTCCTTGTCTGTTTTTCTGTTTTTATTTTACTACTTCCCGCTGCCAAGGTAAAGCAAGATTTCTCCCAGGCAGAACAGCCTCCTTCCCTTTATACTCTAACTTTCCCACTCCCACAGATCCTTCCGGTCTTTCTTCTCTTTCTGCGTCTTGAACACCAGCTCAGCACTCTTGGCGCTCACTTTCGTGTACGCCGGCACCGTTTCCGTAATAAAGGTATTTCCTCCGATGATGCAGTGTTCCCCAATCACAGTCTCTCCGCCGAGAACCGTGGAATTGGAGTAGATCGTCACGTTGTCCCGGATCGTCGGATGACGCTTTAGCCCGGAAAGCTGCTGCCCATTTCTTGTGGAAAGCGCTCCCAGAGTTACACCCTGGTAAAGCTTCACAAAATCTCCGATCTCCGTCGTCTCCCCGATGACAATGCCGGTGCCATGGTCAATAAAGAAATAATCCCCGATCCTTGCTCCCGGATGAATATCGATCCCTGTCCTCCCGTGGGCGTATTCGGACATAATCCGCGGAATGAACGGAATCTTCTCCTCATAAAGCACGTGAGCGATCCGGTATACATACACTGCAAACAGACCCGGATAGGAGAAGATGATCTCCTCCTTACTCTGAGCCGCCGGATCCCCGTCAAATCCGGCTTTCACGTCCTTTAACAACTGCTGTTGAATCTGTGGAATCTGAAGGAAAAAACGATCCGTTACCTCTCGGGCCCGGGCTATCATGTCCTCCTCCCGCCCAGGATCTGCCTCCTGATAGTGCAGTGCAATCGTGATCTGTTCCTTCAGCGCCTCATATAGATGGTTGATCCTGTATCCTACATAATAGGTAGTATCTGGTTCCAGCGCACTGTCCCGACCAAAATATCCCGGAAAAATGATCTGTCTGAGATCTCTTATAATGGCGATCACTGTTGACCGGTCTGGGAGCATCCTCCATTTCTTGGGCATAAAGAGCTCCTCGGTGCGGTAATTTTCATTTAGCTTTGCTGCGACTTCATTGATTGTCTCTTTTTTCATATCGGCTCCATTTTCTTTTTTGCTTTATTATAGTACAGTTTCCTTTCAAAGACCATACTTATCACAATAGAAAAAAGCAGGAAGATCTTTCGAAACCTCCTGCTCTTTTATGTGAGTTTGTTATAGCAACAAATGACAACTCCATTTTATTTTAAAGTTGTTACTTTTTGCAAGTACTTTTATCAATCCGGATACATAAATTTCCGAACCCGGTCCGGGCAGTCCTCATCTCCGGTGTAATAGATAATATCATTCTTGCGGAATACAGCCTTCGGCCCAGGAGACATCATCAGCACCCCGTTTCGCCGGATCGCGATTACCGTCGCGAACGTTTCTTGCCAGAAATCCACTTCCCCACAGTCCGATCCAGATAAGGCGTTTCCTCCGTGACCACCATCTCGTACGGAATAAACGGGTTTGTCGAACGATATCTCTCAATCTGGTCAATCATCTCTGTCAAATAATCATAGAGCACTTCTATCTCCTGCTGCTGTCGCTTTACACTGTCGAGAATATTCCGCTTCAGATTATGGATGGACCGTGTCTTTTCCTGCTGCTGGAGGAAATTCTTCGCATTGTCCATCGATTTGATCAGCACCCCGCTATTCTTCTCGATTGTCACCACATCCCAGTCTGCAAGGATGCACATTGCCCTGCGCGCCGTCTCAGACGAGACGCTGTACTGACTTCCGATGGCGGAACGGGCATAGATCTTCTGACCTTCCTGATAAATGCCATTGACAATCTTGTAGGCAATATCCGTCGCAATCTGCTGATACTTTGGGATTCCGTTATCTGCCCTTTTCTTACTCACGCTGTCTCATCTTCCTTTCTTTTCTGGCTCTTTGTCTCCTCTTCACGGATCACGGAACAAAGCTCAGGAGATGTGATCTGAGCATCCCAGCAGCTACAGATTCCGTCTTTGTTGCCCTCGCACCAGTTAGAACTTGTGCAGTGCATAATAACGCCCGGGACAGCAAACATCCCGGCGTAACGCCCCGAAATTTTCCCGGACTCCTGTCCGGCCACATACCCGTTGGAAACAAGGAAATGCCTCGGTGCATATGGTGCGAAATCCCAGTAGCATTCATCGGTTCCATGTCCCGGAACCGAAATGCACCAGTACTTCCGATGAAGAGGCACGAGTCCATCTTCATTTTTCTCTAGCCAAACCGCCCATTCTTTCCATCCGTTTCCGGTGTAAAGGAAATTCTCTTTCCCATCCTCTCCAACATGGAAAATCAGTCCCGTCCGGTCGTGGAATGTCCTTAGTAACTCCACACTCTCCTGGAATCGTTCCGCCATCCCCAGAAACCGCTCGTTTCGCCGAAGCTTTCTGAAATCTGCCCGGAATCCCCGGACTTCCTCTTCTAGCTCTACCGGGATATGTTCCCCGTTTCTCGGAATCTCCTCCATACCTGAAAGAGCCACAAGCCGCATGAAAATCTCCCGCATCCTTGCCGCTACCTGTACCAGTTCTTTCCACATCCAGCGATCCTGCTCATACACGGCTCTTGGAATCCCGATCTCCCCAAGCGTTTCCTCCAGATCCTTTCTAAGCCGTGTCTTCTGCGGCCAGAGCACCTGGATGTTACCGACCTGATCTCCCGCTTTAACAGTCGAATCGGACAGGAAAGAGTCAGAAGCACTTCCATCAAGCCGGAGAGTGTTACGGCCTTTCCCGGCAGAAAACAGCTCCTGGAGAGATCCTGAAGCAGCAAAAGTGCCAGTAATTCACTCATCCATCGCTCAGTGAACAAATCGGGAAGACAGACTGCCTGAATTCCCGCACTTTCCTCTCTTACAATCTGTAAAAACCACCGACGTGTTCCGGGTCAAACTGGGTAAGAAAAACAGTACAGCCATTCCTTCGGATATCCCCTCCAATCTCACGAAAGATTCCGGCGCTGTCCCTGCCGTTGATCTTCTTATTTCTCGTCCCACAGTTCACCGCAATTCTTTCATCTCCCTGTCCCAGGAGAAAACACTCTCCCAAGCCCACATTGTACATCTGTATTTCCATCATCCGGCCCTCTCTTTTGTCCTGTCTTTCCTCTGGTCTTCCCCTTACACTTGACAGGAGATTCCCTGTCGCCACGGCGGGAATCTCCTGTGTGTTCATCTGACCGACTCTGATATTAATCTTCGTCCTGAAGCTTTCTTACTACTTCTTTCATAGATTTGCGGAACTCCTCTTCGTTGGAATTGTAGAATAAAAGAAGCTCCTGGTCTTTGCTCTTGTCGTTGAGCTCTTCCGGGATGGAAAAATCCGTCTTTGCCATATATTCATCCCAGTGCGCCAGCTTCCACGTATCCCGATCGCTGTTTCTGCGGATCATTCTCTTCTTGCAGATCTCGGGATCTGTCACGACCCAGACCACATAAAGTCTTGCGTTCTTTCTCATCAGATCCTGGCGGAGGCTCTCCATAAATCTTGGGTTTCTGACCTCCCTGGTGAAGGGTGCATTGATCAGTGCAATATCATCGTACTCCAGTGCGTCTACTGCCATATCGAGAATCGCCGCATACTCATAATCACGAATATGCTCCTCGAAGAAATCCGAACTTCTGTCGTACGGCTGTCCGGCTACCTCAAAGATCTGCCGGCTCAAGATAATGAGCGCATCCTTATCCAGGTATACGACGTGGTTCAGCTCTGCCGCAAGCTTCATGGCAACATAGGTTTTCCCACATGCCGGTGGGGAAGTCACTAAAATGAGTTTCTTTTTCATGGATCCCTACCCCTTTCCTCATATCAATCTATGCTACTATCATACCACAGTGTCTAGAAAACCTCATCAAAATTTTGGCCGGCAAACTGTGAATGATACAGCTTTTCATACATTCCCTTCTTCTCCAGAAGCTCTTCATGCGTTCCCTGCTCCGCAATGTCGCCGTCTTTTTAAGACAAGGATCATAGCCGCATCCCGTATCGTGGAGAGCCGGTGGGCGATGTCGAAGGACGTCCGTCCCTGCATTACTCTGTGCATCGCCTCCTGAAGTCTTCTTTCCAGACGGGTATCTACCGAGGAAGTGGCCTCATCGAGAATGAGGATCTGCGGGTCCTTGAGAATCGCTCTCGCTATCGTTAGAAGCTGCTTCTCACCCTGAGAAATATTGTTGGCCTCTTCATTAATCAGAGAATCATATCCCTTTGTCAGCGTCCGGATATAATGATGGACGTTTGCCATTTTCGCCGCGCTGATAATCTCATCTTTTCTGGCATCCAGCCTGCCGTAACGGATATTGTCATAAATGCTGCCTGAAAACAGCCACGTATCCTGTAGCACAAGAGAAAACAGGGAGCGTAAATCTTCCCGTTTCATGTCCCGGATGTCGACGCCATCAATCTTGATAGCTCCGCCCTTTACATCGTAGAAACGAAGAAGTAGATTCATCAGTGTCGTCTTTCCTGCTCCGGTCGGCCCTACGATGGCAACTGTCTGCCCACTCTCGACTTCGATGTTGACATCCTTCATCAGAAGATCTTTGTCATAGCCAAACCGTACGTGCTCAAAGCTGACATTGCCTCCGACGGACGCCTTATCGATCTTCACAGTTCCCTCCTGTACCTCTTCCTCCTCAGATAAAAGTGTAAAAAATTCTCCGCAGTGCGGAAAACGCCGCCTGCACCTGGGCAGAAAGCTGAGATACTTGTGACAATGGATCGTTGATCTGCCACACATAACGAATGAAGGCCTGAAGCTGTCCAATGGTGATCACTCCCTGAATCACCTGTAAGCACCCGACCACCGCACAGGTTCCGATCGTTAAGTAAGTCACCAGCGATACACACGGGGAAATCAGAGACGACACAAACTGTGCCTTAAATGCGGAATTCCTCATTCTCTCATTGACGTCCTCAAACTGTCTCGCCACATCCTCCTGTTTGTTGTAACTGATGATCTCATTAAATCCACCGTAGAGCTCTGTGATAGTTCCATTTAACTGTCCTACGGTTTTTTGTTGAAGATCGAAAAGATCCTGTGAGCGTTTGACGAATACTTTCGTAATCAGTATCACAAGTGGGATAATCACAAGTGCAAGCATAGTCATCAGCAGATTGATCCGCAGCATCATCGCAACCGCAAGAATAAATGTCAAAATCCCGCTGATAACTCTTGTAAGCGTCTGTTGCAGCGCATTACTCAGTGTGTCGACGTCATTTGTCACACAACTGAGCACATCCCCGAACGCATGCTCGTCAAAATAACTCACCGGCATCTTCTGGATCTTCTTCTGAAGCGCCCCTCTGAGATCATGCATTGTCTGCTGAATGGCATTTGTCAGAAAGAACGCCGAAGCAAGAAGCAAAAGAGCCCTTGTAAGATAACTGCTTCCAAGCACTGCCAGCACACGGAACACCTTATCAAAATGGACATGTGCTCCGCTGACGCCCTCCAGGATGTCCGACGCGTCATTTGCAAGCTGTGTTGTCGCCATACCTTCGATGGTCGGATTCATTGTATAGAGTGCTGTGGCCAGAATCGTGGCGAGCACCGCCACCAGAAGTTTTCCCTTGTATGGGCTGATAAAATGACCCATTCCGTTGATACATGCCCTCCAGCTTATCTGTTGTCTATTCATACGCCAGTTCCTCCTCACTCAGCTGAGAAGCCGCAATTTCGTGATATACGCCGCATGTTTTCAGCAACTCTTTATGTGTCCCCTTTCCTACAACCTTCCCTTCATCCAGCACAATGATCTGATCCGCATCCATAATTGTAGACACACGCTGGGCGACGATCAATACAATTTCGTCTGTCATTTCTTTTTTCAGTTCTTTCCTAAGCTTTGCGTCTGTCCGAAAATCCAGCGCGGAAAAAGAATCATCATAAATATAGATGTCGGCATGACGGACAAGTGCCCTGGCAATGGACAGACGCTGCTTCTGTCCTCCGGAAACATTGCCCGCACCCTCAACGATCCGCTCCTGAAACTGTCCCGGTTTCTCCATAATAAAGTCGTAAGCCTGGGCCACTTTGGCTGCATGAACGACTTCTTCCATAGTCACCTCACGGTTGCCGAAGCGGATATTCTCCTCGATCGTACCGCTGAACAGATTCGCTTTCTGGGAGACAAATCCGATCCGGTCACGGAGATGATAGATGTCCATGTCCCGGACGTCCACTCCGTTCACCAAAATCCTTCCCGCTGATACATCATAAAATCTCGGAATTAATTTAATCAGCGTACTCTTACCGGATCCGGTGCTTCCGATGAAAGCAACCGTCTCTCCGGATCCGGCTTCAAAGGAAATATGCTGAAGAACTGCCTCCTCCCCATCCGGGTAAGCAAATGTCACATCATCGAACACAATACTTTTCTTCTCTGTTTCCTTCTTTGTGTGGTCCGGGTGGTTCTCAATGATGGATTCCGTCTTTAATACCTTCCTGATGCGCTTTGCGGATACATTCGCCCTTGGATACATCATAAACACCAGGCAGAACAACAGCACGGAGAACATCGCATGAAATACATAGTCCATAAACGCAATCAGCTTGCCGACCGGTAATGTGCCCGCATCAATCATAAAACTTGCCACCACGTAAATCGCGATGATCGCCATATTCATCATCCAGAAGAAAATCGGATCCGTCGAAGACATCAGCTTGAACAGCTTCTTCGATTGCTTCATAAAGTTTACATTTTCCTCATCAAACCGTCCGGATTCATATTCATCATTATTAAAAGAACGGATGACCCTGATTCCGGTCAGATTCTCTCGAAAAATCCGGTTGATAGAGTCCAGTGAAGATTGCTGTCTCTCACTGATCGGAGAGGAAATCTTCCCCACAATGATCACCCCGATAATAATCAACGGGATCGTGGAGATGATAATCAGCGACAGATTCAACGATGTACGGACTGTGAGCATAAAGCTTACCACAATCATAACCGGGGTCAAAACTGCGGTTCTCAAGATGACGTTCATAAACATCATAATCTGGAATGCATCATTATTGGTTCTTGTAATCAGAGAAGCCACACCGATTTCATTCATCTCGCTGTGTGGAAAAGGTCTGCACCTTCCGGAATACGTCCTGTCGGATGTCATGTGCGACTCCGGTGGAAATCCTGGCGCAGCAATAGCCAAGAAGAATCGTTCCGCAGACACCAACAAGCGAGATGACGGCCGTCAGCGCTCCCATCTTCATCAAAAATCCTCTGTCCTCGTTCATCACACCCTGATCGATCATATAGGCAATGATCGTCGGAATCCCCAGCTCGACCAGTGCAAATCCAAAGACAGAAATCACGTTTAAAACGAACCAGAGTTTGTACCGTTTCAGGTACTCCAAAATCAGTTTCAAACTATAACCTCCCTCATGCAAAGTGTTGTAAATCCAATGTATCATATTAAAAAAATTCCGGCAAGAGCGGAAGTCATTTTCGCAAAAAAAGGATTCCAAAGCTTTGGAATCCCTTTTCCGAAAGACCAATTTATTTCTGTGCGATCTCATACATCGCTGCCGCGATAATCTGGTAAGACAACATCATCTTCTCTACATCGGCACACTCGTTCGGCTGATGGATTACGTCCGGTTCTCCCGGGAACGTCGGTCCAAATGCAACCATATTGTCAAATGCTTTTGCGTATGTACCGCCTCCGATTGCAATCGGCTGATCGTCTCTTCCTGTTTCTTCTTTGTATACTCTCATCAGCTTCTGAATCAGCTCGGAATCCTTCGGCACATATAAGAGCTTTCCTTCCGATTCCACATTAGCGTTCAGTCCATAAGCCTCCGCATGTTTCTTTACATGTTCGATCAGCACTTCCCGATCCCCATTCTTCGGATAACGAATATCCAATGTGAAGAAAAGCTTCTCCGGAGTACAGTCTACTACGCCAAGATTAAGTGTTGTCTGTCCGGTCTCTTCATCTGTCCAGCAGATATCAAGGGATTTCCCATTGGTCTCTGTCCCGATCTTCTCCAGAATGAAGTGGATCATCTGCTCCAGATCTCCACCGATCCCGGCATCTTTTACTGCCTCAAACAGTTTAACCGCAGCATTGACACCTTTCTCCGGCGTACTTCCGTGAGCGCCCATTCCTTCTGCAACAATCGTTGTCTTGCCGTCTTCTTTGGTAACGGTGATTCCTTCTGTTTCTTTTTACATCCAGATCGCCTTCCACTACCATGGTACATCTAGGTGTTACGACATTCTTTGCCGTACCTCCCTGGATGGAAAGGACTTTGATATTGGATGGATTTTCTATCTTTTTTGTTACTTCCCAGAAAGACTGTCCTTTCTCGCAAAAGATGACAGGGAACTGTCCGTCCGGTGTAAATCCAATCGCCGGTTTCTCTCCGCCTGCCTCATTGTAATGACGTACACAGGAAGAACCATTCTCCTCGTCGGTTCCGAAAATGACACGGATTCTTCTGTCGATTTTAAGATCCAGATCCCGAATCGCTTTCAATGCGTAAATCGCGCCGATCACCGGGCCCTTGTCATCCAGGACACCCCGTCCGTACATCTGTCCGTCGTGGATCTCGCATCCAAGCGGCGGGTATTTCCAGCCTTCTCCAAGTGGAACGATATCAAGGTGACCCAGGACTGCCGCCATCTCCTCACCGTCTCCATATTCGATCCATCCCACTTTATTGTCCAGGTTGCCAGTCTTAAATCCAAGCTTCTCCCCAGCGCCAGTGCGTGATCCAAAGCCTCTTTCGGCCCTCTTCCATATGGTGCGTCCTCTTCCGGAGCGCCCTTGACGCTCTCGATCGCAATACTTTCTTTGAGGGAGGCAAAAATTTCATCTTTAAGCTCCATCATTTTTTCATTCAGTTTTTCATATCCCATTGCTATAACTCCTTTCGCTGAACAACTTCAGCATAGTAACTCACAGAATTATTTTATAATATTCCTCTACAAAAGGCAAGAGATATCAAACGATTTCGGCAGAGCATTTCTTATCATCTGACAAATAAATAACAACTAGAACAACAATGAATTTCCATATCGGAACTTGTAAAGCAATCTTTGCGTTTCTGGATCATATCTACTGAAAAAGTTTTTTAATATTCTACGATCCGGTATCCCAGTTTCATCTGCATCGGCACCTGATTTCCATGCTCAATAGCGTCCAAAAGCATCTCTGCCGCCTTGACTCCGCTTGTTTTATCGTAAAAGTGAACGGTTGTGATACCATCGGAGACTGCTCTTAAAAAGCGGTTGTCACCAAAGCCTGTCACCTGAAACTTTTTTCGTTTGTCGGGCTTTCTTTCTTTTAATGCCTGCATCACGCCCGCCGCGATCGTATCGGTGGCACATGATAGGATATCGATATCAGGCTCTTTGTCCAAAAGATCCTTTGCCTGATGATATCCGGATTCCACAGAACATTCGGCGAGCCGGTATCGCTCCTTCATCAGTTTGATCCCCTGCTCTCTCAACCCGTCCCGGAAGCCGTCCTCTCTTGCCTGCCCCGCTACCCTGTCATCTCTTGTCACACCGATATAGGCGATCTCTTTCTGTCCGCTTGAAGAGATTTTCTCCGCCAGTGCCTTTGCCGCCCCATAGTCGTCATGATACACGCAGTTTGCCTTATCCGTGTACTGGCCAATTACCACGATTGGCACTCTGCTCTGCTCAAAAAACACTTCATGCTTTCTGGAAATAACTGTCGCGATCAGAATGATCCCATCCACCGGATAGTTTTCAAAAAGCCTCATAGTTTCCAATTCTTTGTCCGATTGGTTGTTTGTCACAGTCAAAAGCATCTGGAACTGCTTTTCCGCCAGCACCTCTCCGATGCCATCTGTCACCCTCGCAACGGACTCGGAACTAAGCCTTGGTGCGACCACTCCGATTAGCCTCGCCCTTTTGGTCCGGAGATTTCTCGCCTGGGCAGACGGATGGTAGCCCGTCTTCTCGATTGCCGCACGAATCCGCTCCTTTTTCTCCTCGCTTATATACCCGCCATTTAAGTATCTTGAAACAGCCGCACTGGACACCTGTGCAAGCTGTGCAATTTCTTTGATTGTCATGTTACCTATGATCTCCTTTTTTCCATTTCATGTACTGCTTCATCCTCTGTATGAAGAATAAAATGATGTTTCCGAAAGGTCAGTACTCCCTCTCTTTGCAGCTTACCAAGCACCGCCGAGAGTGCGCTTCGGTCCGCCGCCAAATAATCCGCAAGCTTCTGCCGGTCAAATGGAATATCAAACTCCCAGCTACCTTGTTTCGCCGCCTGCTCTCCCAGGTAAGAGAGCACCTTCTCCCCGCAGGGTTCTTCTGGAAAGGTGGGATACGCGGTTTGCCAGAAACAGGTTTTTCTCGGCCAGGATGTGCATCATATTTTCTACGAGTCTCCCCTTTCCCCTTCCGCCTCCTTCGGGCCGCATCATCTGTCCGTAAGAAATCCACAGGATTCTCGTCTTCTTTGCCGCCTCCACCGTCACCAGAGGGCTCCCCGGATGCCGCAAACGCCTCGGCGAAGATCTCTCCTGGAAACCCCTGTGACAGAAGAGTCGTGCTGCCGCTGAATTCTTCTTTCAAAATTACGATTCCGCCCTCCAGCACGATCCCGAAGTCCCTTGGCACTTCCCCGGCAAAGAGCAAGATCTCTCCTTTTTCATAATCCTTCTCTTTCACCTGCATCTCCCGCAGAACCACCCCCATCTCCGCTTCTGTCAACCCCGAAAAGAGCGGGCACCGGATAATATCTTTTTTTGCTCCATGTTTCTCCTCCGTTGTGATTACAACCGACTCTTTTTCCAGAGTGTACTATTCTATGTTCAAGAAGTCAAGCTGTTGTCGGTAAAACCAGACCCATCTGTCTGAAGACAGCATACCAATCATTTACCTTGGCAAAATCAGACGAAGGAGGATCATTATGGTCAGAAAAATCATCAAAATCAACGAAGCGCTCTGCAATGGTTGTGGCCTTTGCGCCAAATGTCACGAGGGAGCTATCGAAATGGTAAACGGGAAAGCAAAACTGGTACACGAGCACTACTGCGACGGTCTGGGGATTGTCTTCCTTCCTGTCCTGTGGACGCAATCTCCTTTGAAGAACAGGAAGCCCCGGCTTACGACGAGGCCGCAGTCAAAGCAGCCCAGAAAGAAAAGAGAATCCCGCCACAGCAACATGCATTTGACGATACACTTGCCTGCGGCTGTCCCGGCAGCATGGCAAAGCAGATTCGAAAAAAGAACCTCAGGGAGCCTGTTCACATACACCGACTATGTCCCCATCAGGAAATCCGGGGCAGCTCTCCCAGTGGCCGGTTCAAATCAAGCTGATGCCGACGAACGCTCCCTATTATGACGGTGCTCATCTTTTGATAGCCGCCGACTGTACTGCCTACGCCTACGGCAATTTTCATCAGGATTTTATCCGGGGACGCATCACTCTTATTGGATGCCCAAAACTGGATGAAGGAGATTATACCGAAAAGCTGACCGCTATTCTGTCACAAAATGACATTAAGAGCCTGACTATCGTCAGAATGCAGGTGCCTTGCTGCGGCGGACTGGAACGCGCGGCTGTCCAAGCACTTAAAGGCAGTGGAAAATTCATCCCTTGGCAGGTTCGGGTTATCACCCCGGAAGGCCAGATTCTCGACTACTAACCGGAAACTTATCTTAACACATTTGATACTGCAGCCTGAAATGTATTTCCATCACTGGAAGTGCAAAAAATCAGGAGGACGTTTACCAGCGTCCTCCTTTTTTTCATCTTTTATATTGTTTTCTGCTCTTTATTTTCGGATCAGCTTTCGGATCACACAGAGCACAATACCTGCAACACTGCATCCGAGAATGATTCTATCCGCACGGTCCACGACTTCCAGCGCCAGCTTAGCCCCTGATAAAACCTGCGGACTTTCCGGAACCAGTGGAATGACAAAGCCTGCCGCTGCCGCCAGAATGGCGAACAGAATAAATGCTGTCAGTCCCCGTCCGGTATCATAGCTTCTGAGACGGTTTCCATCCGGCATCCTCTTGCCTCCAAGGAGCCAGATAGCGGATAAAATACCAAACAAAAGTAAAAATCCTGCAATTCCAAGGTACAATGCCTCGGCATAGTTCCTATCCGCAGCTACCCGCCAGAGCTCCCCCAGCGTATTTCTCTCCGCCCAGAATTCCTCCCAAAGCTTCAAAACAATAATCGCCATCGCCGCAAAACTGCCACATTTCAGAACAATAGAAACTCCTTTTCCTACTGCCCTGCCTGCCGTCTTTCCAGCTCTTCCGGCCGCTTTTACCGGGCGGGCCGCCGATCCTTGCTTCTTCTGTCTCGGCTGTGGTTCTCTGTTCTCCCGGCTCTGCTGACCGGCTCTACCGGCCGACTGATTCTCTCCAAAAGAGCGCCCTTTTTCCATCTGTCTTCCGCCTTTACTTCCCGCTTCTGTCCTCTTTCTGCCTGCGCTCCCCGGCTGTTTCCGGTTTCCAGTTTCCGGACGCTTTGCCTCTCCGGCTGCCGGTCTCTTCCCACTTCCTGAGAGCTCCCCGGATTTGCCCTGAGGGTCTCTCCTTCTTACCTTCCCATTCGGGCTATCCGAAACTGTCTGTGCTGACTGTCCCTGTGCCTTAGGAGTGGAAACATCTCTTTTATCCTGATTCAGGTTCCAATTCTCCACGTCTCTCCAGTCTTCAATCTCAAACGGCTCGTCATCTTCCTGAGCGCTTGCTCCGTCCATATGTGTCCCGGCCCCGGCAGTTGTCTCGTTTACAGATATATCAGACCAGATCTCCGTTGGTTCCTCCGTCATCATTCCCTTGTCTTCCTCATCCAGCCATTCTACATCCATCCAGTCATCCTGTCCCGGATGTTTCTCCCGACTGATGTGGTCCTTAATCCGTCCTCCCTTATGTTCCATACGTTTGTGTCTCCCCTTCCGTATTTCAGATTTCTTCGGTAACAACAGTATTTTATCATGGATTATTTCGGAAAGACCGGTTTTCATATTTTTTAAGAAATTTAAGTAATTTGTAACCCTACCCCAGATATTCCTCCAGGAGAAGCATCGTATTCTTCACGCCGTCCACATGGCTTCTTTCATATCCGTGAGAAGCGTACACACCTGCCCCGATCAGTCCATGGCGCACATCGTAGCCCGCAGTCAGCGCCGCGTCAGCATCGGATGAATAGTGAGGATACACGTCCACCGCAAAGTCTGCTCCGGATACTTTGGCCGCCTCAATCAGGCTGCTCACAACATCATAATGATAAGGCCCTCTGCTGTCTTTTGCACAAATAGATACCTGATGCTCCTTACATGAGAGGCCGTCTCCGACACAGCCCATATCTACGGAAAGCACTTCTTTGACACCGTCCGGAATCGAGGCAGATCCTCCGTGCCCTACTTCCTCAAAAACAGTCATATGAAGGTATGTCCTTCTCTTTGGCGTCACCTGATCGTCTTTCAGATGCTTTGCGTATCAAAGCAGCATTGCTGTGCTGAGCTTGTCATCCAGGAAACGGCTCTTGATATAGCCACTCTTTGTGATGATCGTCCTTGGTTCAAAACAGACAAAATCCCCGGCCATAATTCCGAGAGCCTTTGTCTCTTCGTTGGAGTTTGTCATCTCATCCACCACAATCTCCATTACATCATATGTACGCATCGTCTCCGCGTACTTTCCATTGACATGAACGGAAGCATTGCAGAGCTGGCATGTACCCTCATAGATCCGTCCGTCCCGTGTACGGATACGCACCGTCTCTCCCTCTGCGGAATTGGCGCTGATACCACCAACCGGGAAACTTCCAGACATCCGTTGTCTTTAATCTTAGTGACCATGGCGCCCAGTGTATCAACATGGGACTCTACAAAAATAGCATTGTCTGCATCCTCTCCTCCAAGGTCTGCGATCACGCCTCCTTTTACCGTACGATGAGCAGGAAATCCGAGTGTTTCAAACTCCTTTAGCAGATAATCTGTCACGTCCTTCGTGTATCCGGACGGGCTGTCGATTGCCAGCAGATTTGTAAGCTGGCCAAGTACATATTCCATATTCATTGGTTGATCTCTCCTTTCTCTGATACTGACTATTATATCATCCTGCGGACCCTTTTTTCTACCCATCCAGGCAAAGGATTTTTGCGGATTTTTGATTTTCTTTTCCCTGCGGTTCCTGTTGACACACCTCCTGTTCTTGGATATTCTTATACTATCAGATTACAATGAATAAATAACGAGGTTACCAAAAAAGAAATGGAAAAACGCAGAACATTTATCATCAACTTTTTGTACTTTGCAATCATCGTAGCACTATCCCTTTTCGTGCTGAGATTTGCGTTGACGCTTCTCTTTCCGTTCGTTGCGGCACTGTTTATCTCCTACGTCCTAAGACGCCCGATTGACTTTCTCGCCGCCAAAACCAGACTTTCCCGAAAGGTTTCCGCTATCCTGATCGTTCTGATTTTCTATGTAACGATCGGCACCTTACTTGTGCTTGGAAGCATCCGTGCCTTTTCCTATGTCAGTGACCTGGTACAGCGGCTTCCGCAGATCTATCTCCGCTATGTAAGCCCGGTGATGACGGATCTCTTTGACGAACTAGAGCACGCGCTCTCCCAGGTAGATCCTTCGATTCTGGAGACTGTGGATTATCTGTGGGACCAGCTAATGCAGTCCCTGCGTTCCCTTGTATCAGGCCTTTCACTCAGCAGTATGGAAGTGATTTCCGACTTCGCCTCCTCCCTGCCTATGCTATTTATCAGGCTGGTGCTGATGGTAATTTCAACTTTCTTTATCGCAATGGATTATGAAGCTCTTTCCGCTTTCTGTATGCGGCAGTTAAATGAAAAGGCCCAAAATGTCGTGATGCAGATCAAGCAGTACGTGGTCGGCACCCTTTTGTCTGTATCCGTTCCTACGCTCTGATTATGAGTATCACTTTCGTGGAGCTGTCTGTGGGACTCACCCTGATTGGCATCCGTAAATCCGTATTCATCGCCTTTTGTATTGCGGTCTTTGATATTCTTCCGGTTCTCGGCACCGGCGGCATCATGATTCCATGGGCTCTGATTTCAGCCATCCTGGGCGATTATCCGGGCGCTGCCAAACTAGCTGTCCTCTATGTATTTATTACTATTGTACGGAATATCATCGAGCCAAAAGTCGTAGGCGGTCAGATCGGATTGCATCCGGTAGTGACTCTTGTCAGCATGTTCGCCGGAGTCCAGCTCTTTGGTGTGGTAGGACTCTTCGGTTTTCCGATCGGACTTTCTCTTCTCACTTATCTGAATCGGACCGGCACGATTCACCTCTATCGGACCGGGGATGAAACTAAAAAAAATATAAATATGCTGCCAGTAAAAATTTCATACTATACATTCCAAAGCGGTTCATCTTACAAGAATTTAGTATTTTTAAATTTTAAAAAATTAGCACTCGAGTGTCAAAGCCTTGGAAATGAGCTGGTTTTTATGTTGATGCTGAAAGATATTCTTACAAGAGTGTGGAAGAACACAGGGAAAAAAAGAGGCTTGGAAAATAGATAATGGAAACTCAGGGCGGAAAACGGGCAATACGATAGAACCGCTGCCTCCTCTGCATTTATGTTTCAGAAACGGCTGCCGTTGTGAATACTTTTAGGCATTTATAGAACACTTTTGCGTCCGCTTTATCCTATTACTTATCCTTTATCTAAGTACCACCAGAAAATGTGTAAATCTGACCACCGGAAACGGTGATCAAAAAATAGAGCAATACTCATGTTTACAATGCTCCTTTCCCGCCAATATACAAAAATCCCCTTAATATCCTTTGGAATGTATACTTCGTATAAGGTTGGCCGTTTATGTCAATTGTAGCTTACATATCTATATAAAATTTCATATGTAGCAAAACCTGCTTTTTATAGCATTTAATAGCGGAAAGGTTTTCACTCCAAGTCTGTATAAAAAATCAATTTATTTTGAACACTACAGTATGACTTTAAAAATTTACTGCCTAACCCCCTTTCTCCGAAATATAGAATTTATCTCATAATCATATATTCCTATGATTTCATCATCCTCAATTGTGCTGAATTTCCCTATCTTTAAATTTTTATACCAAATGAAATAATAATGTGCATTAAATAATTTTTTTCTTTTTATTTCACATTCTTGTTTCCAGTGTTCATAATTTAATTCAGAAAACCGAAAATCTCCATTTGAACTTTTTGTTCCATTAAAGATAAAATTAATATCAAAACAATACTCAGGGGATATAATTTTTAAAATTTCAATCTTTGTGAGTTGGGAATTGGTTTTGTTAGAGATTCTATAACACTTGCTACTAGGTAGGAAATCATTTGAATATACCGCTACAAAATTAAAATCAATTGAATTATTATATGGATGACTAATGAATATATTATTACTACATTTTTTATTTTACATCCAATACTTTCCATCCATTCCAATTCATTGTTCAGGATTAAGCTAGATAAATCGATATTTTTCATCATTATATTTAACCTTTCCAATTTTCTAAAATATGACATATAATAGAATAGATAATATAATTCCTGTATATTGTAAACTGGTTTTTCTCTAGGCTTATTGAACATATAATATAAATAATCCAGACCAGAGTGCTTCACTTGTACGATCATGGATGGAGCTAAAAGTATCTGTTTTGTCATGCCTCATATAGTATAGTTTAGCCTCCATCAATTCCTTGTTACAGTATCATACGTAAATAGTTATTGTTATATTTTTGTAATACTCTTACAATTTAGCCTTATATGATTTAAATTCTTATTAAAAAGCATTAATAATAAACCTATCAAAAATATGCCTGATAAATATAAAAATCCATTCACATAGTTACTTGTGAGGAATTGAGTTCCAATAGCAATGCCGATGGTAGGAGACATCAAGATAAGCGTGTCAATCCCTCCCAGTATTTTCCCACGATTATCCGCATCAATTGTTGTGATGACATAACTAAATAAAGGCTGTGTTAGGGAATCGAACATTCCATATATCAAGAAGAGAAAGCCCGTCAGAAAAAAAGGGCAGATTGGAATACACAGCATACACCCTCCACAAGCTAACATTGCCAGTTTAAAAAAGTCTGCTTACATAATGACCAAATTTATTTACAATCATCAAACCAATAATTTCACCTACAGCCATCATTGACTTTATAACCCCAAGGGTAATTGAACTTTTGATTGAACAGAAAACATGACCGGCAGAATATTCGGTACAAACCCATATGCCAAATTTAATAAAAACATAATGATAACCATGCTCCTTAGCAATGGGGTCTGAAAAATGGAATGATATGAGATTTTTATATCTTTTACTAAAGAAATCATCAAAACTTTGCTGTTGTTAATCCTTTTTACGTTTCCCTTAGAATCACTTAACCGGCTTATTAAAAAGCACATACAAAAAAAACTGGTTGTATCTATTAAAAACAAACCCTTTCCTGAAACCCAGGTAATCATCCATCCTGCCACCGCTGATCCAATAATATAAATTGTCCTGGATAACATTGTTACAGTAGATTGAAATTTGATAAATATTGTTTTCTCGAATCTTTCTGCTGCATAAGTTGTATATGCTGATGAAAACACAGTATTACATATATCATTTAACAATATGAAAAAAAATGCAAAGACTGATATGCTGAATTGCAAAACCGTAAAAACACCAAAACAAAAAATAATAGCTCCTGAAATACTGTTTACTGCAATCATCAACTTCTTTTTATTAAACCGATCAATCATAATCCCAACGATAAGAGATAAAATCCCCCGGAAAGCGAGGGATCCTCCTATCATATATGCAGCATTCATAATATTTCCAGAGTCATATGTCACTTTCCAAACAATAAACAGATCGAACAGAGTATCCCCGACAAAACTAATCAGGATTGAAATCATGAGGGTTTGAAAATCATTATTTTTTAAAATATTTTCTCCATAGTACTCAAGAGCAAACTTATAATAACTACAATTATATTTACAAGGTAAATGATTCGTAGCCTCTGCCCTACATCCACCCCCACAAAAAATTTTAATTCGCATTTTTGACAGCTTTTATTATTATCGACTAAATCTTTTTTATTAATTTTTTTCTATGAATTAGTATATCATATACTGCCTCCGTATTAAATATATTTGTTATCAAATCCGTTTCTCCATATCTTTTTACGCAAGGATATACATTACCATCCGGATGAATACTTAAGGATGTGATTCCTGCTCCGCAGTGCGTTACAGGAAACCCTTCATTTCCGAACATCATATTATCTGCAAACTTTACTATTTCAAAGGCTTCCGTAACATCAATATTATAATGGCTTTGAAGGAAGTCAAGTAATTGACGAAGTTGATCTATTGTTGGCTTCATATCATCCGAGACCTTTTTACTATAAAAAAAGCTCTTTATATATAGACGCATAAATATTTAAAATCTTTCGTTTTTCTATTTATAAGTTAATGATTTTTTCAAAATTATTAGCACTCACCTCTTGACACTGCTAATAGTGTGTGCTATATTACACATAGAACAAATGGAACGGGTTAAAAAGCCCCCCACAGTTCTGAAACACCACTCTCCTCCGAGAGTGATTATATAAACATTTTGTCAAATGAAAGGAGACATGACTTATGATGATGCCTAGTATTTTTGGAGAGAATTTATTTGATAACTGGATGGACTTCCCGTTTCATGATGATTTCTTCCGTGGGACTCCTGCTTACAAAAAGAACGCAAAATCAATTATGAAGACAGATATCCGAGACACTGAGGATTCATACGAACTGGATGTTGATCTTCCAGGATACAAGAAAGACGAGATCAGCGCACAATTAAAAGACGGATATCTGACGATCTCCGCATCTAAAAACACAGAGAATGAGGAGAAGGATAAGAAAGGTAACTACATCCGCCGCGAACGCTACAATGGTACAATGAGCCGGAGTTTCTATGTAGGTGACGCCATTCACCAGGACGACATCCACGCGAAATACGAAGATGGGATTCTGAAACTTTCGATTCCGAAAAAACAAAACAGGAGGTAGAACAGACCAATTACATCTCCATCGAAGGTTAAATATACAAACATCCTACGGGAAAGGGGACAGTCAAAACAGACTGTCCCCTTTCCTTTTTACTTGTATGAAGTTTTATTACATCTTAAAGAGTCTGCCGCCCATTTTCCCGGCCTCACTCCGGTCATGGGTTACAAAGATCACTGTCTTCCCGAAGCATTGCTTTTTTGTATACTCTATCACCAGCTCTTTCGTCTCCTCATCGAGTCCTTTAAAAGGCTCGTCTAAAAAGAGCACATCCCACTCACTGTAAAGGGCACGTAAAAGCGCTGTCCGCTGCCGCATCCCGCCGGAAAACTCCCGCACCGGCTGATCCTCGCATCCGCCAAGTCCCACCGCCGCCATAGCCTTGCTGATCTTTGCCTCCAACTTTTTGTCTCTGCCCCACGGCTTTTTCCCGCGCACCAGCCGGATATTTGCGGATGCGCTTAAGTTTTCGCACAGCCTATCCTCCTGAAAGACCATACTGATTCTTAAACCTTCCAGCCCTTCAATCTGTCCGGAGTCCGCCTTCTCCAGCCCTGCCAGGATGCGTAGCAGAGTCGTCTTTCCTGCCCCGGAGGGCGCCATCATGCATGTAGTCTGTCCTTTTTTGAAAAACCGCCGAAAAATCCTCAAAGACCGTGTGATCTCCATAGCTCTTTGAAAGATGTGAAATTCTGATCTGTCCTTGTTCCATCTTATCGCATCCTTTCCAACCTGATAACGGCACCGTCCACCATCGCCAGAAACAGTTTTTCAAACAGCAGGCTGATGAGGACAATCACCACCGTCCATGCAAACAGATCCGGCGTATTGAGATATACCTTGGCATTGTAAAGCTTTTCCCCGATGGAACCGTCTGGAATCCCGATGACCTCTGCCGCCACCCCGGCTTTCCAACAGAGTCCAAGGCCGATGGAACACCCGGTTCTGAAAAACGGCAGTACTTGGGAAACATAAATGTAACGGATCCGCACTGCGTGGGGAAGTGCGAAAACATCTGCCATCTCGAGAAGCTTAGGATCCGTACTGAGAATACCGTCCAACACATTCGTGTAAAGAATAGGAAATACCATCAAAAATGAAATCACTACCGACAAATTCCGGGACGGCACCCAGACGAGCACAAGAATAATAAAGGACGCCACCGGCACTGCCTTGACCACCATTACCGCAGGAGCAAAAAACTCACGGATTCTCTCAAATTTCGCGGAGAGTCCCGCCGCAGGAATTCCGGCCGCTGCTGCAAGAAAAAGCCTCCCAGAATCCGTACAAGAGAAAAGCCGATAGAGCGCCAGAACTCTGTTTCCATGACAAGTCCGGTCAGTCTTTCCAAAACGACGACAGGGGATACCATCAGGATCTCCTGTCCTATCCACACACTGACTGCCTGCCACACAAAAAGCCAGACTGCTACAGCCCAGAACCGGATCGTTCTCTTTTTCTTTTTATTCGCTGTAGTAGAACTCATCTTCTGGTAACGAGCCTCCTATCGATTCCGCATTAGCATCATAGAGCACCTTGAGATAACCGGAGAGCTGTTTCTGCATCTCCTCCCCTGTGACGCAGACAATGTTACATTCCGGCAGTGCCTTCTTGGCCACTTCCTCTGTCACAATCTCATACTGCCCCACCAGTTTTGCCGCCTGATCCGTGTCCGCATTGACAAAATCCACAGATGACGCATATCGCTCCAGGAAATCAGATACTGCCTCCGGGTGTTTCTTTACAAACTCAGTACGAGCAATAACCACTCCGGTTAAAAGCGTGCTTTTTCTCTTCCTTATTCTCCTGCGTCTTATCCCATTCCTCAGTCAGATCGAGAGCTACACGAATAGCCGGATTCTTCTTCTGCGCCGTTGTCACAAATGGCTGCGGAAGCATCGCAATTCCACTCGGATCATTGGCAAGTGCCGCTACACATTCAGAGTGCTCGCTTTTCCACTCGATTGTTACATCTGAGGCAGGATCCATACCATTTTCTTTTAAGATATAGTTGAGCGCATATTCCGGAGTGGATCCCTTTCCGCTTGCATAGATCGTCTTCCCTTTCAAATCCGCTGCGGACTGTACCGTTTCCCCATTCTCTACAATGTAAAGAACACCAAGAGTATTGACCGCCAACACCTGCACCTTTCCTTTCGTATTGTTATAAAGTATGGATGAAAGATTCGCCGGAACCGCCGCAATATCCAGATCACCCTGCACCAGCTTTGGTGTTACTTCATCCGCGGAAGCAGCGATTTGAAAGCTGTAATTCTCACTCTTTACCTCCCCTTGTCTACATCATCCATAAGTTTGACCATTCCCATTGCCGTGGGTCCTTTCAAAGCGGCAATCCGGACATCCACCGGGGTACTGGTTTCTTCCTTCTCTCTCGTATCTTTTATGGTCTCATCACCCTGTGCCTCTCTCGGGCCGCAGCCTACAAGAGCCGCCGCAAACAGAGCCATAACAAGAAGCCATGAACATATTTTTTTCATCATATTCTCCTTTCCTCCTTTTCACATTCACACATCCCTATGATAAGACAATTTCAGGCTCCGGACAAGACTCTTTTCCGTCTGTCCGAAGCCTGATGCTAATCAAATCAAACCATTATTATAATTTTAAACATACTCAAAATCATCCGGCCCTTTAAACCAGCTATTTCTTCCCAGATGGAGAAGAAACGCAAGCACAGCAATAATCAGATAACCAATCGCAAACAGGGAAGTCGGATAGAATCCAAGCTGTGCGCTGTGTATGAATCCGAAACACGCAAGCACATAGCCGACAAGCGCCGTAACTCCTACTTTGTGAAGCTGTTTCTCAATAATAAAGACGGTCATCGTTCCCAGCAGAATTCCAATAATGATTGCTCCCGCCTTCACTCCCGGCACACCGTTCCACATCACCCCGGCATCCTTAATCATCTGCGTCACTTCCGCATTATACCCAGATGTACCATCCGCCAGTATTTCCGTACTGTATCCCGCAAGACCGGCTACTCCGGTAATCTGAGTGTACAGGTAATCCGCGACCGGAGGAAGCATGGCGACTGCGATAGCCGCATAATGCTTTACCGGGCAATCTTTGAAAGCCTGCGCCACCATAACAACCGCACACCAGAGGAAGGTTACCGCACAGACCGCCGGTGGAACCATGTTGCTCAAAAATGTGAACAATCCAAAAATTCCGGCTGCCCCAAGTACCAGACCCGACACGAGAGAATAACCGATTCCCGCATGAGATTTCTTCAATCCCGCATGACCAAGCCATACCGTATTCGGGATCACGCCCCCGCAAATTGCAGAAATCATCGTACAGATTCCATCCGCGAACTGTGTCTCCCGCACATTGTAATTGTCCCCGGCCGCATTGGCCGCTTCTACATTGTCCATCGTTTCGATGAAATTATAAATCTCTACCGGAATCACGATTGTCAGATATGGAACAACGACGGTAAATCCATTAATCAAATGCTGGATACTGTTGACCGGATTTGGGATATAAAATCCGACACCGCTGAAATCCACGGAAGTCCGGCCCAGACAGAACGCATAAATGATACCACCCACAATGGCTACTACAAGCGGCGGAATCTTCTTCGGGAATAAATATCCCCGAATATACCAACCATCGCAACGAACAAAATCGGAAGACCTACCAATGGATCTCCAAACACATCAAACACACCCTGTGTTGCCATCCAGATAAAACCAATTCCAGCTACCGTACCAAGGAGAGCGGCTCTTGGCAGTCTCCGTTTCATCCACGGACCAATGAATCCGCCCAGAGCCTCCACAGCTCCCCCAATAAAGCAAGCCGCGACAGCCGCCGACCATGCCAGCATCGGATCGTCCAACGCATAGTGGAGCGGCATAATCACCCCGTACAGCATAACAAACATAGCCGGAGTGGATACTCCGGAAGGAAGCGCCGTGACATCCGCACGGCCTTCTTTTTGGAAAGTCGCCGGCCCATAAACGCATAATAAATCCCACTAAGCATCAGTCCAACGGACATGCCCGGTATGACGGCCCCGTATACAATCTCATCCGGCCATCCCAGCACCCCTGACAAAGTCGAAATGACAATCAGATAGTTTACAATATTGTTTGTAATGGAATAAGTCATTCCACCGATATCGCCACGTTGAAACCATGGCACAAGTGTCTTTTTGTCTGCTCATCTTCTTTCTCTCTTCCTATTCATTTTATGCTTCTGTACTGATAAACGAAAACGTCGTCACGTCAAACAGCCCCATATCGGTCAATTTGATCTCCGGAATGACTGCAAGAGACATAAAGCAAAGAGTCATAACCGGCTCTACATCTCCAGCGATTCCAAGCTCCTCATATGCCTTCTCATGGATATCCGTCAATTTCTGATCTACCCATTCTCCGCTCTGGTCACTCATCAGACCACCGATCGGCATTGGCATACTTTCAATAACCTGTCCGTCTTTCACAAGAACGATACCGCCCTCTTGTGCAATCAGAGCATTGACAGCCGCCTCCATTTCCTCGTCGCTGACGCCCACCACAATTATATTGTGGGAATCATGAGCAATGGAAAGCGCGACGGCACCCTCTTTGATTCCATAACCTTTCAGGAAGCCGCAGGCTACATTTCCTGTTCCCTGATGCCGTTCTACTACTGCGGTTTTCACGATGTCCACCTTAGGATCCCGGACAAATTCCCCGTTTTCATCCAACTGAATATCCGCCGCCTCTTTCTTTGTCACAACACCGCCGGGAAGGATGCCGATGACATGGACATGCCCTGATTTCAGGTGCATTTTGAATTTCTCCTTTGAGAAATCCTTCACCACAACACTCCCTTTGACGGAGGAAATATCGTGAAGATGGACTTCCTGCAGATAGGTCCCTTCTTCTGCAGTCAGTTCTCCCGCAATCCATACCCGGTTGACATGGAACTCTTTCAAATCGTCAAGAAGTACAAGATCCGCCCGATACCCCGGTGCAATCGCTCCTCTGTCATACAGCCGGAAACACTCCGCCGCATTCAGCGTCGCCATACGAATGGCCGTCACCGGATCCAAACCTTCCTCAACGCAAATTCTCAAGTGATTGTCCAGATGCCCTTCATGGAGAATGGTCTTTGGCTGGCGGTCATCGGAGCAAAGCAGACATCTTCTGCTGTTCTCAGGCGTCACCCCCTGCAGGAGGGTTCTTAAGTTATGGCAAGCGGATCCCTGGCGAAGCAGAATATACATCCCCCGCTCCAGGCGATCCTTCATCTCCTCTACAGTAGAGCACTCGTGATCCGCCAGAATTCTCGCCGCCGCATAGGCGTTTAGTTCCTTGCCGGCAATCCCAGGTCCGTGTCCGTCAATGATCTTCCCTTCTTCTTTGGCTGTCATCAACTTATCAAGCACCGCGTCATCCGCACCAATGACTCCCGGAAAATTCATAAATTCGCCGAGCCCCAGAATCTCTTCTCTTTTGATCGGTTCCTTCATTTCCGGAGCATTCAAAACTGCACCCGCATGTTCAAACGGGGTGGCCGGCACACAGGAAGGAAGCACGTATTTCACGTCCAGTTTCGTCCCCTTGGCAGCTTCCATCATATAGTCCAATCCCCGGATTCCACAGACATTAACAATCTCATGTGGATCTGCAATGATAGTCGTACCGCCGTGTGGAACGAGCAGACGGCCGATCTCTTCCGGACTTACATAAGAAGATTCAATGTGGATATGGCTGTCAATAAATCCAGGCGCCGCATAGCGTCCTTCGGCGTCGATCACTTCTTTCCCTTCGTACTCTCCAATTCCCGCAATCTGATCTCCACAGATGGCAATAGATCCTTCTGTAATATTTCCGGAGAATACATTGACAATCTTACAATTTTTGATCACAACATCCGCTGGGATTCGTCCCACCGCTGTATCAATAAGTCGTTTTAATTCATCCTTTTTTCATGGCCGTTACCTTCTTCTTTTATTTTTCCATTACTTCCAGAACAGGTTCAAATGTGGTAAGTGCTGTATAGTCTACCGGACCCGCGTCCGTGATCGCATAATCTGGAATCGCTGTGATCGGCAAGAAAAACATATACATCATCGGATCAGGAAGATCACTTCCAAGACTTCTAGCCGCTTGGTCAATCTTCTTCTCCCATGCCGCAATTTCTTCCGGCTCCAGATCGCTTACAATTCCTCCAACCGGAAGCGGTAAAAATTCCAGAATCTTGCCATCTGCCACAACGACCTGCCCGCCGCCTTGTTCAATCACATAATTAGCCGCAACCGACATATCCTCAGCACTCACTCCCATGACAACCAGGTTATTGTCGTCCGGCGCCGCAGAGGACGCCATTGCGCCTTTTTTCAGTTTCCAGCCGGAACAAAACGCAAGAGACTTATTTCCGTTTCTACCAAACCGCTCCAGAACAGATACCATCGCTACATCCTGCTCCGGATCCGGCAGAACAATTCCATCTTCTACTTTCAGTACGACGTCTCTTCTTTTTCTTACAAATGGACCTTTGACGTCCATAGCCAGTACCTTTGCTTCCCCGTGTCCGATTTCCACCTTGTATTCAAAGTCTGCCGGGATCGTCTTTTTACATTTGAGTTCCCCTTTTAGTATGGAACTTCTCTCCGGCGCGTCTAACTGATAGGTAAGCTTGTGGTCTTTTGCAACCATGTTTCCGTTCGTCATAACTTCCTCCACCTGGAATTCGTGGAGATCATTGACAAAAAGAATATCGGCAATTCTGCCCGGACATATGGAACCTACCAGATGATCAATGCGGTATGCTTCCGCACTGTTGATGGTTGCCATCTGGATGGCCGTCATAGGCTCTACCCCTGCTTTCATCGCAAGACGCACAACATTGTCCAGATGTCCTTTTTCCAACACATCGCTTGCGGTCACATCGTCTGTACAAAAGCTGACACGGCGTGCAAAGCCGGATTCACTTCAGTCACAGCCTTCATATTTTCCTCAAGGAAATGTGTCACAGAAGATTCACGGATCAACATATGCATTCCTTTTCTCATCTTCTCTACCACTTCCTCGTGGGTGTAGCTTTCATGGTCAAGACGTACGCCCCCGCACAGATAGCCGTTCAGATCGTTCCCTCTTGCCATCGGCGCACATCCAAATACCGGAAGGCGATTTTATAAGCCTCTGCAATTGCTCCCAGTGTATCTTCATCCTCTTCCTGCAGGAACTCTCTTACCGTCTCCCAAACGCCGAAACATTCCGGCCATTTCTGGACTTCCTGATGAACTTCTTTTGTAAAATTAAACGCGACCGTTGATTCCGGAATCGTATACGGAGTCTTATATGGCGCTCCCCAGAATACTTTCAGCGGGCTCTGCTTTACTTCCGCCAGAATCTCTTTTAATCCTTCCAGACCAGATACCGAGATGTACTCATCCAGACCGGAAATCATACTCGTCGTTCCTCTTGGCACAACCGCCTTTGCATAACTTGTGATACTGAGCTTACTACATTCACTGTGAATATGTCCGTCGATCATTCCCGGCACCAGATATCTGCCCTTCGCATCAATGATTTCTGTGTCCGGCCCAATGTACTCTTCCACATCGCCGACCGCCACGATCATATCCTCGTATACGGCGATATCTGCCGGATAGATCTCACTGGACATGACATTAACAAGCATTCCGCCGCGGATCACTTTGTGAGCCGGGATCTTTCCCCGTCCCGCACGGATCATTTCCTTCAAATTTTCCACTGTTCTTTCCATTTCAAATCCTCCTTGCACCGCGCTCTCTTTTGAGAGGGTTTTCTTAAAAGCTGCCTTTACTTCCCGCCAATTCCCCGGAAAATAAAAAGATACATCGGCCAGAGGCTAAACAGGTTTCCCGTCCTGCGAATGTATCTTGAAGAATTTTCAACTATATTTGATTGTGCCAAAAGCTTCCGCTTTCTTTCGATTTTCATCATATCATAATCCGATAGGCTTGAAAATATATTAGTATATTATATTTTCAGATGATTATTTATTAGAAATACTTATATTTCATAGCTTTTTCGGCTGTTCTGCATTATAATACAAAAAGCAGCCGCATTTCCGCGGAAATACCCAACCAACAGAAAGGATCTGACATGAAGAGTCATTTTACACCCCATAAAGATATCACAGGCACCCTTTCCATCCTTCTCGCCACATTGTGCTGGGGATTTTCCGGATGTTCCGGTCAGTATCTCCTGCACGATCTGGCTCTCCCAACCCCGTCGTTCTCTGCATCCGACAGATCAGCGCCGGGATCATTTTGATTGCGCTGGATCTCCTTTTCCGGAATTCCACACAACGGCACGCCTCCTGCCGTTCCTCCATCCGGACATCCAAAAGGATTTGCTGATACTGATCTTTTTCGCTATTTTCGGTATCTGTCTGACACAGTATACCTTCTTCATGGCGATCTATTATTCTGACTCCGGCACAGCAACCGTCCTGCAGTACTTGTCTACAATCCTTATTTTCCTCGTCACCTGTGTGCGTACAAAAACACTGCCCACAAAGACAGAATCTGCCGCTGTTCTGGCTGCTGTAGCCGGCACTTTTCTTATCAGCACCGGAGGGCGGCCGGGAAATCTTGCCATCTCAGGGTATGCCTTGCTTTTTGGTGTGATCTGCGCTATCTCTTACTCCACCTATACGCTGATTCCGGGACGGATTGTCCGCACCTACGGAGCCAAATATGTAGTGGGGCGCGGGATGCTGATCAGTGGAATTCTCCTCTCCCTTTTTGTCCGTCCATGGACATACGAGATTCCGCTCTCTTCCGAGGTGAGCCTTGGCTTTTGCGGACTGATCCTGGTGGGGACTGCGGCCGGATCAACCTTTTATCATTTTGGTGCGTCTCTCTTGTCTCCTGTCAAAGCAGGAACCCTGGCAAACTTTGATCCGGTTTCTTCTGTACTCCTGACCGCCCTTTTGCTTGGTACAACTTTTACGGCAACAGATCTTGCTGGATTCTTCTGTATCATCGGAGCCGTTTTTCTCTTACAGCTTTGCCGTGGGAGACTGACGTAACGAAAAGAGTAAGCCTTATGATTCGACATCAAAGACAATGAAATACTTGTTTAACTTCTTCCTCACTCGGAATTGATACCGCCGCTCCCTTTTTCGATATAGCCAGCGATGCCGCCATCGTTCCCCATAGCAAAGCTGTTTTTTATTCTGTCCTTCTATTATCGCTTTCAAAAAAAAATCCCACAAAGGTATCTCCTGCCGCAGTAGTGTCAACAATTTCCGCCTGATACGCCTCCTGCCTCGTATATCCATCTGCATCACTGTAATATGCCCCCTTGTGCTCCAACTGTCAAAACCACTCCCGCCTGCGGATATTTTTCCCGCATCACAGCAAGTATCTCCTGAAAATCCGTTTTCCCGGTAATCTGTTCCCCTTCGATTTCATTCAAAAAAATAAATCTACTTTTCCTAAATCACAGTTCTCCATATTTTCGTCATATGGGGAAGGATTTAAAACAACCTTCATTCTTTTTTTCTTTTGCCTTATCAATCAGCATATCTACCCTGTTTATCTCATTTTGAAGCAGCAGAATATCCCCTTTTCCAAAATTTTTCAGTACCATATTGATATATTCTTCCGTCACCTGCCTGTTTGCCCCGGAAATAAAATAATGCTGTTCTGCCCTTCTTCTGACACCTGTATGATAGCGTTTCCCGTTCTTTCTTTACATTCCCGTACAAGAGATACATCTACTCCCCGATTCTTTGCATGTTTTCAGTAAAAAGATCCGTCGGAACCGATTAAGCCCGCATGATATACCTGTACTCCCGCTCTTGCCAAAGCAATAGACTGGTTCAGTCCTTTTCCGCCGGGAAAGATTTCCAGCTTTGCCGAAGTCATGGTTTCTCCCGGTTTTACAATATTCCTGAGCCGGTATGTATAATCAATATTCAGAGAGCCAAAATTTAAAACCTTCATGTTATTTTTCCCTTTCCTGTTGTAAAATACCCTTGCGGCCGCCGCTAAAACAACCGTCTTAAAATCCGGATATATTGTAAATATGTCTTGATTTCTACATATTCATCCGGTTTGTGGGCAAGCTGTTTCCTTTCCAGGGGCCGAATAAAATCACAGGGATATCGTCTCTGTTTTTCATAAATACGGACGCGTCTGTAAAGAAACTAATCCCTGTTTTTGTCCCTTCTCCTGTTTCTGACTTTATGACATGTTGCATTTTTTGAACCCAGGGATTCTTTTCATCAGTTTCGATTGCTTTTCTGTATCCTGTTTTCCATTCACGCTTGGAATACTCAAAACTTTCTCCAGAAATTCCACTTCACTATAATTTCTCATATGCTTTACCTGCTGTTTTACGTTTTCTAGTTTGTCAGCCAGTCCAAAATCCCCTGCCAAAGCGTATCATAATATTCCCATTCGCAAAATTCCGGCGGCGCCCAGTGCGGTGCGCAATCCGATGTAAACACAGCACTCCTGCCTTTCCCATACTTTCCAAACGCAATAAACGGGTCTTTCCCTGCCATCGCTACCATTTCTGCTTCCGGTTTTAAAATGGTTTTGTTATATCCGAGTATCTCCGGCCATTCCTTCGGGAGTCCTTTCAGTGCTTCATGTTCTTTTACCGTAACCGGCCGGCTTCCCTCGCAATGCTCCATTCTGTCGTCTACTGTCAAAACCTCGACAGGAAGTACTTCCTGTACAGCCGTGTCATGCCATTTCCCTTTGGCGTCTACACCGGAAAAAGTCAGATATCCTCCAATCATCAAAAGCGCTCCGCCTTCCTGTACATAATCCCTGATTAAATCTGCCCTGTTTGGCATTTTGACACTCTTTGTAAATGTCGCTGCCGGAAGCAGCAAAGTATTCGCTCCGATGTCCGAAAAGAATCACACAGTCATAATTTTTCAGTTCTTTCATAGTAAACGGGAATTGCTCCGCCGCTACATGATTCGGAAGAAATGTGACTTCATACCCTCCATTTTTCCAGTGCTCCTTTTAACCATTTTTCTCCCGTTTCATAAACAGATGTATAAAAACTGTCGAACCCTTTTACGTGAGTCGTATAGCTCATCCATGATTCTCCTGCCAATAGTACCCTTTTCATTTCACTTCCACCTTTCTTTTATTTCGTATATAACGCCAGACCGCCTATTCCCATTTCCCTGCATGTTCCGAAGCGGCTGACCCAATAGCCTGCTTTTTCGGACATCCGTAAATACCGATGTTCAAAAGCCGTTAATTTTCCGTTTGTAATCACATAAGTCGCCATTTTGTCATCTGTATCTACGACAACAATATTCGCATAAGAACCGCGGGATAAATTTCCGTACTTTTCCCATTCCCGGCATTTTGTTCTTTCCCGCAGCAACTTTGCAGGATTTGCCGTCATCATTGCCACCGCATGTCTTCTGTCCAGCACATGATTCTCTGTCAATTCCAGAATACAGGCAATGTTATCTCTTGTATCTCCAAATCCTTTCATTACTGAATGGTTCTGTCCGTCCGATACTAAAATCCGCACTTCACCGTCCGCCACAGCCTGAAGGGCAATCTGTCTTGCAGCTTCCACCATCTGAAGTCCTTCTCTGCTTCCCCTGCCCTTCCTCAGCATTGTCGTAACAAATTCTCCGCTAACTGTTTCCTGCTTCAGAAGCCCGCGGATTCGTTTCATGGACTGTACAGGTTCCCCATGCGTTCCGCAGCCAACCGCATTCGCATGTCCCAAATGAATACGCCTTCCTTTTGCAATCGATACTACCTTTTCCGTATGTTCAATATCCTGTGTATGCGACATAAACAAAAGTCCGCCTGCTCCGTTACTTCAAACAATCCGTCCAGTTTGTCATCCGGGAGAAGAAAATGTCCCATATGTTCTTTGATTCCGACCGCGTACGCCGCCGTCCGGTTTACAATCCAGTTCCGGCTCAGTTTTTCTTCCTTTATACTGTCCGGCAATTCGCCGCGAAACAGCCGGATCAGTTCTTCCTGATTTAATTTCGTTCCAAGTACATTCGCCGCCCCTATATAAGCTCCTATATTCAGAGGCACTCCGCGGTCTGTTTCCGCTCCTAAAAGCGCCGGAGTCATAAATGTATTTCCCGCACCCGGCGTCAGCGCTGTAGTGACCCCATCCTCAGCGGCTCCGAAAACCGTACCCGTACTGATTTCATAAAGGTCGCTTACATGCAGATGCATATCAATCAGTCCCGGCCACACCTCCAGCCCTGCACAGTCTATGACTCTGTCTTCCGCTAAGATTTCCGCCTTGTCCGTAACCATTGTGATACTATCATCTGCGATCACGACGTCTTTTACCGCTTCCAGATGATTCTCCGGGTCTACGACCAGTCCTCCCTTGAGTACCAGTCTTCCTTTTCCTTCATACTCCCTAAGTGCCCCATAATTTAATTTTCGATACATACTTTCGCCCATTCTAAAATAAGGTTTGCATATATCTGAATCGCATCCAGATATTGCTCTTCCGTTACATACTCATCCACTGTGTGGCACTGTTCCAGGGAACCCGGTCCATATTGAAGTGTCGGACATTTTACAATATTGCGCCAGGTACGGGAATCGCATCCTGCCGGAGAACCTGCAATCGTGACTTCCCGCCCGACGGCATTTCGGTATGCCTGTTTAAAGGCTCCTACAAACGGATGGTCTAAATCCATTTCAAACGGATTCCCTGTCTGGTAAATCGTAATCTTCGGTTTATGCCCGGAAAGCCACTCCTCTCCTTCGCATCGTTTCAAAATCGCATTCGTATATTCTTCTACAACTTGTTCATGGCTCATAACTCTCGGAAGGTCATGGACACATGTTTTAAAACAGCAATAGTCCGGAATGGTAGAGCCTGCTTCCCCTCCGTAAATCACTCCGACATTACTGGACGGCGGCGGAAGAAGCGGATGTTTGTACTTTAATAACCACCTGTGTTCCAGTTCGTCGATTGCCTCCATCAGCTTTCCGGCTTTTTCAATCGCATTGACTCCGGACAGTTTCAGACCCGAGTGGACGGCGATTCCCTCGACCTCTACCTGGAAAAACACCCATCCCATATGAGCTGCAAGCAATTCATAATTCGTTGGTTCACATACGACAACGGCGTCTGCTTTTACTCCGCTCATAGCCGCGCACAGGGAGCCGTTTCCTCCCCCTTCTTCGTCACATACCGAAGCATATTTTACAGTGACGGGAAGTTCTATCCCTGCGTCTTTCAAAAGCTTCGTCGCCATAACAGACGCCATAAGCCCTGCCTTCATATCCGCTACTCCAAGCCCCGTAATCTTCCCGTCAATTACCTGCGGCGAAAGCGGCGGGATACTCAATGCTCCTCGTTTTCTGCAGGCATGTGATCAATATGTCCGTTGAATAAAATAGATTTCTTACTTTTTCCACAAAAGACGCGTATACATTGTAACGATTTTCATAATTATGCACGGTGTTGCCTTCCCGGTATTTTTCTTTGCACTTAAGAATACTTTCCTCATTCAAAGGGTCTTTTTCCACTTTTTCGGCTCCCATAGAGGCAAACAGTTCCGCCATAAAGTCCTGTCCTTTGGCTTCCAGGCCTCCTTCTATCCCATGTCCGATATCGTGCGTGTCAATGCTTGCCAGTTTCAGCAGATAATCAATATAGTTTTGTTTGTTTTTCTCCAATGTCTGCCGCAGTTTTTCATTTTCCATATGTTTCCTCCTTCTTTTTTATCCAGGCCGCTGCCTCATACCCTAATTTTCTGTGAGCTTCTTTTGTCATATGGATTCCGTCAAATGTCCCCGTTTCTATTATGAAAGCGGTATCCATAAACTCCCAATGATTCCTTTCTGATACTTCCCGGAATATTCCGGATAGTTTCCTGCTTTTTTCCTCCGCTTCGTTGCCAAATTCATTCCGAAAAGGACTTCTGTCAATCCCTTTAGCGGCGGAGGAGACAAAATACAGACATCCGCCCCGCTCTGCGAAAATAGTTTTCCTACATTTTCCAGCCCTTGTCCAATTTCCTCCGGCTCTGCTCCATAGAAATCCTTGCAGTCATTTGTGCCAAGCATCACTATCACCATATCCAGCGGCGTGTTCATCAGCACACATTCCTCAGCGCCCGTATAGCCGTTTACGAATTTCTCCCGAAAACTGTCAAATTGTGTTGTCCGCCCGCAGATTCCATTTTCAATGACCCGATATGATTCTCCGAGCCTTCTTTGCAAAATTCCGGGCCACCGTACTTCCCACGGAAAACGTCCGTCTGTTTCGGGCATATATCCCCATGTGTTGGAATCTCCGTAACATAAAACCGTCTTTATCTTTCCGTTTTCTTCCATCGTTCTACAAAATCCTGTGCGTTTAAAATGTCGCATCCAAGCCCAACCTCTTCCGCAATGCCGCCAATCTGCGTTTTTTAATCTTGCTCTGCTTTAATATGTCTTCACGGCTGAAAATGTCTCTTGCCGTTCCGTCTGCAATAATATGCTTATTTGCCATTGCCACGACTCTGTGAAAATTGTCCGCCACAAACTCCATATCGTGCGTAATAGTAATCACTCCGATTCCTTTTTCCTTAAGAATATCCAGTAAATCCGCTAAAAGCCGTATCCCTTTTAAATCCTGGCCTGCCGTCGGTTCGTCCAGGATCATATATTGGGGTTCTGTCGCCAAAACAGCAGCAATCGTTACAAACTTCCTTATTACGTAAGGAATTTCAAATGGATTTTTATCGAGGAATTTCTCTATCTTCATGATCTTTGCCGCTTTCAGTACCCGGTCCTTTATTTCCTCTTCCGAAAGTTTATAATATTTGGGCATATACGCAATCTCCGCATACACGGACTGATTGAATATCTGGTCGTCCGGATTCTGGAATACATATCCTACGTGTCTTGCGATCTGAGCGGTCGTATAATCTTTTGTATTTTTCCCATCTACAAATACGTCCCCCTGGCATGGTTTATGCAGACCGTTCATCATTTTAACTGCAGTTGTTTTTCCGGCTCCGTTTTGTCCTACGATTGCCACTCTTTCCCTTTTCTTTATAATCAGATTCAAATCGTCATTTGCAAGAAAACCATTGGGATACCGGAAATAGGCATGTCTTAATTCAATCTGGCTTTCCTTTGAATTCACTAAGCCCCTCTCCCTTCTTTCAAAAGCTTGATACATTCTTCTCTTGTAACAGGTATATACGGAAGCGTAATCCCCTCTTCTTCCAGCGCATATGCAAGGAGCGCCGCCTGCGGTATCATAGCTCCTTTTTCCATCATCGAACGGTCGCTTAATACCTCTCTTACGGGACCTTGGGACAAAATTTTCCCCTCTCCCATCACAATGATTTCATCCGCGTATTCCGCAAGAAGGTCGACTTTATGCTCTACCAGGATAATGGTCTTCCCCTGTTCCTTGAGCATATGTATGATTTCAAAAATTTCTTCGGTACCGTCCGGGTCAAGTTGCGAGGTAGGCTCATCAATCACGAAAATGTCCATGTCCATTGCTGTAATAGATGCAAACGCCACTCTCTGTCTTTGTCCGCCCGACAGCCGGTTCGGGTCATTGTTCAATAAATGCTCTATTTTTAAAAGCTTTGCGATCTCAATAACCCTTTTTATCATGTTTTCTTTTGGAACTCCCAGGTTTTCCAGACCCAGCGCGATTTCCTCAAATACAGTTTTTCTAACGCCGCTGATCTGCGTAAATGGATTCTGAAAAATATATCCCATTTTCGTTGACAGCATATCTACATCCATTGTTCTGATATCTTCTCCCTCAACCAAAACATCGCCTTCCAGTTCTCCATGATAAAAATGTGGAATCAGTCCTCTCAACAGGTTGCAGAAGGTTGTTTTTCCACCGGCGTTTTCTCCAATCACACCGTAAAATTTACCCTTTTCCAATGTACAGTTGATGTCTTTTAATGCGGGTTCATTCGCCAAGGGATATGTATAAGTAACATGTTTCAGTTCTATAAGATGCATAAAAGAATCCTCCCTATAATCAGCATGATAAATGCAGCGTCAAACAAATATACAATTCCCTTTTCCCTCCTGCCTGCCGGCGGAAGCTCTGAAAGAAACGTATGGGAAACAGGAGCTGAAAATGCCCTTGCATCCATTGCAATAGATTTTTCTTCCGTACTTGAAATCGCATTCAATACCAAAGGTCCCATGACCGGTATATATGCCGCCGCTCTTTTCAGCACGTTCCCTTCTGTTTCAATCCCTCTCGCTTTTTGCGATTCCATAATGACCTTTGCATTTTGTCCCAAATCGGTAATCGTCTGAAAAGAAGACAAAATAACAAAAGAAACCATATGTGAAACTCCTTTTTGCTCCAGCATGTAAGTAAAATCTTCCATAGGCGTCGTTTTAACGAACAGGATAAAGCCTCCGCTGAAAGCAAGCACAAGCGATACGATATTAAGACCTGCAATCATGCTTTTTTTTTGTGATACAGATCCCCCATATTTCAAATAAAACATGTTCTCCCGGCGCAAACGCAGCTTTAACCAGAAAAAGAAATACTCCAAATAAAAGCAGCACTTTCCAATACATGGAAAAAAAGGAGCGGAAACAGCCGGCTGCTGCAGAAACAAGAATAAAAAACAAAACCATTCCAAACCCGTAAATATAGTTTTGAACGATAAACGGCGATAATCCCAGTACCAGCATGAGGTTTAGTTTACTCATCGGGTTCAAATCCCGGATGATATTCCCTGTTCTTTTGGGCTCCATATATTTTTGGACAAATTCATAATCCATGATCTTACTCCTCCTCTTTTTTTACCCATACCTTACCCCCGGCATGAATGGCGTTTACTTTTTCTCTTTCAGGAAGTATTTCACGTTTGGCAGCTTTACAACAAATCTTGCCGGCATGGCTTTTAATACAAAATAAATGATAATCAGACAGATAACTTTATCAAGAAGCTCAGAGCTGAGTTCACTGACAAAAGTTGCCGGCAAAACGTCCCAGCCTGCCGCCATCAGCGTCGTTACAATTATGCTTGCCCCGGTTCCTACAAATCCTCCGTAAAGTGTCGCCGTAATCGGTACCGCGATACATGTACCGATAAATCCTACAAGAACACCGTTAATGATCGCCTTCCAAAATGCGGAAAACATTCCTTTCCTTGCCAGAAACGACGCTAATACTCCGAACAACATTCCTATAATCGTATATGGAAGCAAAGTAGGAAGGGAAATTGCATTGATTAGACCGCATCCAAGTCCTACAAGCAGCCCTGGCGCCCATCCGCAGAGCGCGCCCACCACAAATGTTCCGATACTGTCAAGGAAAAGCGGGAGCTTTAACAATACTGCAAGCTGTCCTCCTACCACGTTAACCGCGATTCCAATCGGAATTAAAAAAAATAGTAAGTTTTGTGAATTTCTGTGTTTGATTCATAATTTTCCTCCTTCTTTCTGTGACTCTTATTTCCAACTCTTTCTGTTTTTATCTACTCTTCCTTTTCTTCTTTTCCCCCTTTCTCGTACAGATTGTATTTAGAAAAGATTTCATCTTCATACACGGAAACTTCCTTCCGATCCGGCAGCGCCGGTTGTACCCCATACTGCGTAACAGTAATTCCGGAAGCGATGATTGCAAACCGAATTGCCCATTCAATCGGTTTCCCTTCACTTAAGCAAACCGCCAAGGCGCTGATAAATGAATCTGCTCCTCCTGTTGTGTCGACCGGCGCAAAACCAGAACCAGAAAAATATTGGGAAATTTTCCCGCTACGAAAATAGCACCCTTTGCTCCCCCTTGTTACAATGACATGTTTTACCCCTTTTTCTAATAGAATTTTTGTTTTTTCCTCCAGACTTCTTTTACCAGGTATCAGCATGTTCAGTTCTTTTTCATTGGGGACAAAATATGTAATACTTTCCAGAAGTTCCTCTTTTATTTTTTCTTTAGCAGACGGTTTTAAAATAACTTCGGTGTTGTTTCTTTTACAGAACCGGATCGTATATTCTATAATTTCATCTGGAATTTCCATGGATAAAAGACAATATGCTGCACTTTCAAACAGATATTTACAGTTATTAATCTGCGAAATACTCAGGTTCCTGTTTGCCCCCTGGTAAACAACAATGGTACTTTCCCCCTTTTTGTCTACACTGATATATGCTTTTCCGCTTGAAACCACAGGATCAAAAATCACTCCGTCCATGTGTACATGGTTTTCTACCAGACTTGTATAGAGCTGTTTACCGTCCATATCATTTCCAAGACATCCAATCATATAAACCTGCCCGCCCAGTTTTCCCGCTGCCCCACTGCCTGATTTCCTCCTTTTCCTCCTGGAAAAACCAGCATTTTTTCCGCAAGCTGTGTTTCATCATTTACCGGGATTCTTGAAACCTCCATCGTGACATCCATATTCATACTTCCCACAACGATGATTTTCTCCCCTGCTTTTCCAAAGCGGGTTCCACAATACTTCCTCTTTCAATGAAAACCGGAGTGAATTATCGCATTAATTCGGCATTCTTTGTCTCTTCTATCATATTGATGAGATAATCTACCGCATCCTTTGTCATCTTATCTGCCGGAAACGTAACTGTCGAAATCCCATTTCCTAAAATTTTAAGAATCTCTTCATCTCCGATAACAGTCATTGATAAGTCGTCCGGAATATTCGTATGCGTTCTTTCCATCAGTTTCCATACGCAAAAGGCAATCTCTTGTGACCCACATATGATTGCGGTAACATTGTCTCCGAGCACCTGACGAATCCCATATTTTTCGATATCTTCTACCGTTTTTCCTTCATATATCCAGACAGGCTGTATGGGAAAATTCCTGCTGTGCATCGCTTCCTTATATCCATCAAGAATCTCTTTATCCCTTTCAAATACAATACACGCAATTTTCTGATGTCCTGCGTCCATCAACTTATCCGCCGCAATCCTTCCTGCTTCAGCCATGCGGTAATAGAAAATGATCTTACACTTTTCATCAAAATTCTGCGTTTGTCCTAAATACACTGTCTTTTGTTCCAGTCTTTTGCAGGAAACGTATGAGGCAGAATCAATCAGTACACCGGAGACCTTCTTTTTTCCATTTCCTCCGTACACTTTTGAATCTCTTCTTTTGTTAAAGCATATGAAACTATCAGATGATATCCTGCTTTTTTCCGCCTGTCTTGCGGCACTGTTTACCATCCTGTCCCTTTCTCTATTGTCCTCTCTAATAATGAGACCGATCAAATGAGTCTTAAGACCTTCTTTTTTCCCGAAATTTAAAATAAGGAACATAGTTTTCTTCTTCAATAGTCTTTCGTACTTTCTTCTTTGTGTCTTCACTAATGTCTCTATCCTTCCCGTTCATAACCTTAGAAACCGTTGAAGCAGATACTCCTGCAAGTTTTGCAATATCATGGATGTTCATTCTTTCTCCTCCAACCATCCAGAAAGTTTTTTAGTAAAATAATTTTGTATGAATACTACCATTCTATTAAGTTTTATGCAATATTTTGAAATTACGAAACTATTTTCCGACATCTTGCACAATTTAACCCTTTTACTAAACAAGTTTCGGAACTAAATTTCTACAATTTTCTACAAGTATTTTTTCATTTCATGGTAGCAGTTTTTTTGAAGCAATTATACTGGTATGTGTTTCCACAACAGTCTCTTTGCAAATAACTTCTGTATTCATCTGCCCGGTTTGTTGGCAGGGACAGATATCGTCCTTAAAATAGCAGAGCAACACGCTGCCCTGTATGTAAGGTTACTTTTTATAACTGTTGACTCTCTGTTTTACGCTCTTTATACTCTATAGATAGTTAGAGTAATGGTGAATAATAAAAAGCGGATGGATTACCCTTTGCTCCCCTCAAAGAAGACCGAATTTTTTCGTCAGGAAAGGAAGAATGTGCAATGAATCAGAGCGAACGGAGACTGTATCTGATTAAGTCTCTTTTAAAGGAAGAACCCTCATACCGGAGAACACAGATCCCCCAGGGGACAGAGAAACAGGAACTCCTCCTACGGGGGCTTCTCAATGTACGACCACCCCGCCCGGTGGATGAGGAATTCTTGAAGATTCAGGATGCCTATCTTCAAGAAAAACAAGAGAAAAAGGTGTAACGGATCTTGCAGATCTGGCCCCATACTCGGACGGCCTCTACCTGTGGCAGGGGGACATTACCGCCTTGAAATGTGACGCCATTGTCAATGCCGCCAACAACGGAATGACCGGATGCTATATCCCTAACCACCATTGTATCGACAACTGTATTCATACATTCAGTGGTGTACAGCTCCGGCTTCTCTGTGAAACGATGATGGAAAAACAGGGCTTTCCAGAACCGACCGGGCGAGCCAAGATTACTCCCGCCTTTAATCTCCCGTGCCATTATATTCTACACACGGTAGGTCCGATCGTATCCGGCCCTCTGACCGAGACACATTGCAGACAGCTTGCTGACTGCTATCATTCCTGCCTGGAACTTGCTTCCTCACATCGTCTGAAAAGCATTGCCTTTTGCTGTATCTCCACTGGCGAGTTCCACTTTCCCCGAGAGAAAGCGGCCCGTATTGCCATACAGAGCGTCCAGGATTATCAAAAGACCGATCCAATCATTAAAAAGGTTGTCTTTAATGTTTTTCAAAAGGAAGACTACGAAATTTACAAGAAACTTCTGACGGATTGTTCAGACGGATTTGATTCTTAATCGTCACGGCAGTATAATAAGAGTAGCGAAATCATATGAAAGGAGTGCATACTGTGAATTGTTCAGAAGTGATTCGTGAAAGACGAAGTATTCGAAAATACAAAGAAAACGTCACCATTCCCCAGGAAGATTTTGAGAGGATGCTGGAAGCCGCCATGATGGCGCCAAGTGCGTGCAACACAAGACCGTGGCAGTTTTTTGTGGTAATAAACAGGGAAATGATCGCAAAGCTTAGGGAGGCTCATCCATTTACTAAAATGCTTTCCACTGCTTCCGCTGCCATTGTAGTCTGTGGCCGTCCGGATCTTCAGGAGGGCGTCTGCAAAGAATTCTGGCCTCAGGACTGCGGCGCCGCCATTGAAAATCTTCTCCTTCAGGCAAAAGACCTGGGATATGGAACCTGCTGGTGCGGATGTTATCCATCTATGGACCGGGTAGAAAAATTGCAGGAGATACTGGGCACGTCGAGTATCCCGGTTGCCATTGTAGCCGTGGGAGAAGCGGACGAAGCCCCGGCTCCAAAGGGACACTTTGATCCGGAACGTGTGACATATCTGCGGTGAATATATCAATTTCTTAGGAGATGACTGATAGATCAATACACATTTCACAGAAATGATGGGGAAGAACCTGAAGCATCTGTTAGAATAAAAGGATCTGGTTTGACAGCTTCTCTTATTATGTTTTCATTTGATAGTCACATAATACAAAATCGAGTCAATCAGGTCAGTGCATCTGACTCGATTGACTCGATTCTGATGTAATTGTTTTGGTAAATAGCTCAACAAGCAATGCAGATAGAATAGAGTATATCTCATATTATAATTACTTTAAATCGGTTATTTTTACTTTAGTTTTTTAGTATTTCTCCAATATCCCCATCGATACAGACAGAGCGTTCCTCAATTTCTTCTGGTACACAGGTTTCTCCCAGGTTTACACAGACATAAACCGCCTCTTTGTTCTTCGCCGTCATCCTCCAAAAAGAATATTTCACTATCCCCGGCGTATTAAATCCTACCCCCAGTTCCAACAGCAGCACCTTCTCGTTTGCGTGTCTTCTTAGAAAATCCACATAACGGTCAGACGCTTTTTGCCATCCCTCGTCTTCCACAAACGTGTCGTCCGCACGCAAGTTCATCGTCATTGGCCTGCCGCATCTCGGGCAACATGGGATCAGTTCTTTCGGCACACGCATAACCAATCGTCCACACTCTGGAAAAATCAACGTGCCGTCCGCCCCGATCGTAAATCTCTGCGCCAGTACCATCTTTTGACAATCTCCCTGTTTTCATATGTGCTCCGATGGCATGGCATACTGCACTGAAACAGCCCATAGTCCCCCTGTGTATAGAAAAGCCTGTTCTTATCAAATCCAGTCTTCTGAAAACAATGATCCACATTAGTAGTCAGTACAAAATAGTCTTTGCCCTTCACAAGCGTATGAAGTGTTTGATAGACGCTTTCAGGGGTGTCCATATATCGGTTTATCCAGATATAACGGCTCCAGAATGCCCAGTATTCTTCCAGCGTCTCATACGGGTAAAATCCACCTGAATACATGTCGTGAAATCCGTATCTCTGCTCAAAATCCGCAAAATATCTCTGAAACCTTTCTCCAGTGTAGCTAAATCCCGCAGATGTGGAAAGTCCGGCTCCTGCTCCTATGAGTATCGTGTCCGTATCTGCCCATATTGATTTCAGTTTTTTCATACTCTGCCCCCTTGTGTTGTCCATCGTTCTCTCCGTCTGCCTTATCCGACGTTCTGCCAACATATTCTTTCACCTCATAATCTTTTGACTGCAGAAACCGGGCAATGCTCATAGCAATTTCCACAGTGCAGGCAATGTTCCGGCCGAATCCGGTATGGTACGCCTGGTTCAATACATTTTTGCGGACAGCTTCCTGGCATATTCCACACCCGATACATGCATCTGTGATACGATATCCTTTCATCCGCACCCTCCTTTTTCCTGGCTCTACGTCTCCTGCTTCGACTTCCGCGGCATTTTCTTGTTTCGTTTCGATTCCACGTCCCAGTATATACGTTTCCCGGAAAATCGGGGAGACTCCCAGATGAAAATACTCGATCTGAGCGTCTCGGATTTCAAAGATAATCCCAATATCTCTTGTCTTCCCAGGATAGACATTAGCCAGGTAGGGCTGTTCGGCAAAAAATCAAATCCATCCATTTTTTTTGTTCCTTTTCTGCGGTCTGTTTCGCCCTGGAGGACAACCGGATCATTTCTTTATACTTACTGTACCCAAGGATCTGCACCCGCCCGTCCTCCAACAGTTCGCGGCAAAATTCTTTTCCTCTGGCGGTAAAAAATAGATAGCGTCCTTCTCATAATGGATCGCACTGATATTGCGGATCTGCGGGGCTCCTTCCAGATCGACCGTCGCAAAAGCGAGCACACCGATATATTGCAGTTTCTTCAAACATGTTTCTAAATCCATCCTGGCTTCCTCCTCTAACTCACATAGCTATTTCCTTCCAGCACTGTGGATCTGCCGCGTAGAAGTTCCCTGTCTGACCGCTTGCCACAGCCGGACAGCCCCGGCACCAGGCCAGCAATTCACATTTTGCACATTTTTCAAACTTTGTATAGCCCCGGTAAGTTTCCATCTGGCAAACCCAGACATCCGCGATCCGATCAGTAAAGGCATTTCCTACTTTACTGTTCTGTACTCTTCGGCACGCATAAAGATCCCCTGTCGGCAAAATCGTCATATGGCAGTTTCCACAATTACAGCCTCCGTAAACCATTCCATCCTGAGCGTTCTTAGGAATCTGAAACTGTCCTGTCTCATACTCATACAACGTCCAGAGATGATCTTTTTTATTAAAATAGGTATGGCACCTCTGTGCCTCGTACATCTTGAACTTCCGGTCACATTCTTCCAGAAGGCTTCTATAACGAAGAGGCGTAATCCCCACTTCCTTTTCCTCACTGGTCGGGCAATATCTTGTGAAAGCGAACACGTCCGCATCGTGAGCCACTACGATATCGATAATGTCCGGGATCTCATCGATATTCGTACCTGATACTGTCGTCATAATTACAGATCGGATTCCTGCTCTCCGAAGGCAGTCTATTTTCTCCAACGTAATGTCAAAGCTTCCCGGCTTGCGGAACCAGTCGTGAGTCTTTCGCATTCCATCCAGAGAGAGCTGGTATTTCTCACACCCGTATTCTTTCATTCTCCTGCAGGTTTCATCATTTAGATGAAACGGATTTCCAAGAATTGTAAACGGAATTTGATGTTCTTTCATCAACGCCAATAGTTTCCAGAAGTTTGGGTGCAGAATCGGATCGCCTCCAGTCAGATAAAAGTAGGGAAAGCGGTCGTACACCTTACAGAAATCCAAGCAGTTGTAAAATGTCTGTTGTATCTGTTCCCACGTCATCGCATCCAGTTTTTTACAGTTGTCCTCCGAAAAAATATAGCAGTGCTTACACCGCTGATCACATTCGTCTGTGATATGCCACTGAAAAGAAAAATACTGTTTCATTATCCTCTCCTTTTTTTGATCCCACTCTATCTCGACCGATTTTTGCCGGAGCCCTGTTTCTACACCCCGGCGTACAGCACTGCCGGGGCTTCTCTAATAAATAATATGATATTCTCACATCACTGTTGTAACATGTGCTACTTGTCCGCCGCTCCGCAGGCTGTGCCACATGCCGCAGGTGTTTCTTCCGGTTTGTCCGCCGCTCCGCAGGCCGTGCCACATGCCGCTGCCGTACCTTCTTCCATCTTTTTACTCCAACTGAAAAGATTGAAAAGTGCCATATTGTTGTTCCTCCTTTTGTTTCATAAAACTATTTCCTGTCTGCAAGATCAGTGTACTCTATTCCTCCGGATACAAAAAGTACGCACAATTCTATTACTTAGTTACCTTTTTATAACCCACGGTTTTCACTGGTATGTTCCATTGTGATTTGATATAATATTTCTGATAAAACGATTGAGACGAGGTGACATGAGATGATGACAAAAGAAGAAATGCCTGCCTGCCCGGTGGCGACAACGGTTCAGTTGATCGGAAGTAAATGGAAACTTCTGATTCTTCGGAATCTCCGTATGCGTCCATGGCGGTTTAACGAGCTACGAAGAGATCTGGAGGGTGTCAGCCAGAAAGTGCTGACAGACAGCCTGCGTGCCATGGAGGATGACGGTATTATTACAAGGACAGTTTATCCGGAAATTCCTCCGAAAGTGGAATACGCGCTTTCACCCCTGGGAGAATCCATGTCTCCTATTCTGGACGCAATGGCTCAGTGGGGTACAACGTACCAGCAAATGATGATGAACGAATGACAAAGGAGGTTCCAATATGATCCGAAGTTTCTTACCCGTTGGACAGGGTGCTTTTTATACAGAACAATTTGACTGTGGCATGAACATCGTCTACGACTGTGGTTCTTCGACGGGCAAATCCGCCGTTGAGAAGCAGATCGCCGATACGTTTGAGCCGAGGGAAAAGATTCAGGCGGTATTTATTTCCCATCTGCATGAAGATCACATCAACGGGCTTCCATTTCTTCTCTCCTACTGCTGTGTGGAGAAGATTTATCTGCCATTTCTGACAGAGGAAGAGATTCTACTGACACGGCTGATTGCTCATCTGGAAAATACCGAATCCACCTTTCTGGCAGATCTTCTTGAAGATCCTTTACAGGCGGTGGAGCAGTATACATTACCTGTGGACACAACGACGCCGGAACTCTTTTCCGTCATGCCTGTGGCCTCCAACCTCAGAAACCGGGGCAATACCACGGCCATCCCCTCGGGAAAAGCTCTGGCGGATTTGAAAACCTCACGGAAAAACTGGGTTTACGTGCCATATAATTTCAGAATACCCGAAGAAGCAAGGCCTTTTTCCGGGGACTAAAGAAAAACGGATATGACAAAAAGACACTGCAATCCTATCTGGAGACGTCGGACATTTTTTCCTATGACTGGAACGATATCCGTAAGATTTACCAGACATACGCACCAGGAAGCTTGAATTCCAATTCCCTGGTCGTCTACTCCGGTCCACAAATTCCGGACGCCAACATGGTGCGTCCATATCCCTTTTTCCTTCCTGATCTGACGAGTACGCAGTCTGGACGTAGAAACGCTTATCCGGACGGCTGTCTGTTTCTGGGAGATTATGACGCCAGGACGGAAGACAGCTGGAAAGAGCTGACCGATTATCTTTCTGATTATATGCCATCCGTGGGAACAGTCCAGGTGCCGCACCATGGTTCCAAGCACAATTATAATGAAGCGCTCTCCTGTGGGCAATTCCTTTTGATCATCAGCGCCGGATATCAAAATAAGTACAGACATCCACACGCAAAGGTGCTGAAAGATATGCTGATGAAAAAGGTACTGCATTTTTGGGTGACAGAACAGGTCGGAAGCATGGTACAGTTTCAGATTGACGAAGTATAAAAAAGAGGAGAACAGTGCTTGATATGCTTTCTGTCCTCCTCTTTTTGATTAGAATGGATTACTCAAACAGACTCATCTGATGCCATGTCTCCTGCTGTTTTTCGGGCCCGCTGTTTCTTTTGTGATCTGGTGTTCTGGAATCTCTGCCAGAAATGGGCTCGTTTCACCTGTCGAGGTCAGCACCAGCTCTTCCTTTGCCCTCGTCATACCTACATATAGAAGCCGTCTCTCTTCTTCCCAGTCCGTCTCATAGTATTCACTTTCCAATGGAATTCTGCCTTTTTCTGCCCCATAGAGGAGCACTGCCGGGAACTCCAGACCTTTCGAACCGTGGAGTGTCATCAAAGTGACAGCCTCGGCGGTATACTGCTTGTCCCCACACCGTTTCAAGTCGCTCTCCACACCAAACTCCAGCATCTGCAGTAATTCTTCCAGTGTCTTATAGCATACCGCAATCTGAGACAACTTCTCCATTGCTTTTACTTTTTCCATTCCCATCTCTTGAATCCATTCATTCAGAATCTCCGCCGGACTTTTTTCCTGCAATCCGCTCCTGCCAGGACCGTACCGTCTCCATGAACAGTAGCTCTCCAAGAGGGTTTCCCTGTTCATCTGAAAAAGAGGACTTGCTTCTTCTCTTACGGCAGTCTGCCCCTGAATCCAGAAGGCAGCGGAAAAACGCAGCACTTAAGCGCACCTTCTCGTCCTTTAAAAACGATTCCCTTCCTGCCACCACATAAGGAATCCCCTCTTTTCGCAGGCATGTTTCCAAAAGTTCCCCTTGCCTGTGCGTTCGGTAAAGAACCGCGATCTCATGGAAACTTCGCACCTTCCGTTCTTTTTCCCCGGAGGTTCTCTGCGCCTCCAGCATCCCGACGCCGCCAACCATCCGTCCGATCTCTTTCGCCACGGCGATCGCTTCTCCCATTTCACCTGCTGCCTGTATCAGCCGCACGTTTTCTCCGTCCGCCCTATTCGGATGCAGGATTCTTTTTCACCCGGATTTTCTGAAATCACTGTCAGGGCACTATCAAGAATTTGAGGTGTACTCCTATAATTTTCATACAGCCGGATCACTTCCAGTTCCGGGAAATCCCCTTCAGCCGTTCAAAACAAAGAGCGTCTGCCCCACGGAATCCGTAGATCGCCTGATCCGGGTCCCCGATCACAAACAGGCTGGTGCCGCCTTGATTCCACTCTTTCATCAGTTCGTACTGTATCGGATTGATATCCTGGAATTCGTCGATCAGAAGATAATGAAACGGCGCTCTCCACCTCTTTTCATCCGGGTGATCCTTGAGAAGCCGTACAGTCTCCAAAAGCAGATCTTCAAACCCGTACCATTCTTTCTCCCGCATTGCCGCGGCATAAGCCCGGTACGCTGCTTCCCGGTTTCGCTCTATGGTCATTGACTTACGATCGCCTGTCCTTCCTCCCAGAATCTGATCTGCTTTCCATGCTTCCGTCTGGGCAAGAAATGTTTTTGCTTCCTCATCGATCCTGTACTGTGCCAGAATCTCTTTCGCCAGTCCGATACATATTCTTTCGTCCGCCAGGAAAACACTTCGTCCCCGATCCTTCAGGAACTGAAGACAAATCGCATGAAATGTTCCGATCTGTATATCCCGGTTATCTATCCTCTCCCGGATTTCGCCCGCTGCCTCGTTTGTAAACGTCACGGCTGTGATCTCTTCTGGCGGCACCTTTTTTATTTTCTAGCAAAAAGGACAGTCTGGCAATCAGTGTCTTTGTCTTTCCGGTTCCCGGTCCCGCGATAACGGCAATCCGTCGTTTTCCGGATACAGACGCCTGTGATTGCTCTGGATTGAGTGCCTCCGGACGCTTCTCCTTAGATAAACGCTTTTTCTCGGAACTCTTCTTTTCCACTACAGGTACGACAGCCAGTTCCCGGCTGATTTCTACGTCTTTTTTCCGATCTTTCTTCTCTGTCTCCCTTGTCAGTCCCAACGTACCTAAGAAATCGATCTGTCCTGCGATTTCGCCCCGCTCCTCTTCATCAAATATCTGAACCTTCCCGTACTCGCCGTCAAAGCCCGGATTCCACCGGACTTTCCCTAACCGAAGCCGTTCGATACCCTCCGCAATCAACCGCCCGGAAATCCGACGGATCTCCTCCACCGGGACATTTCTTAAAATCTCAAACTCTGCGCCCAGCCTTCTGGTCAACTCCTGATATTGTCTCTGCACGCCCTTGCTCGCGGCGCTATGCCCGACAGCCGCCCCTGATGATCTCCGGAAGCGGTATCAGACTTTCAAACCTCTTGGCTCCAGGCTTCTGGTAATCCTCCGCCCGGTCTGCCATCTGCTCAATCCGATGGGACACGCCAATGGTAATTTTCCGCCCGCATACCGGACAGATCCCGCCGTATTGTACTGTTTCCTTCGGGCTGAGACAAAGCCCGCATTTGCGGTGCCCATCCATGTGATACTTGCCCTCTTCCGGGAAAAATTCGATCGTCCCAAGAAGTCCTTTTCCAGTATCCAGTGCTGTTTTCAGCGCCTCGTAGGAGAGCTCGGTATCCAGAAGATTCGCCTCTCTCCCGAGCTTCGCCGGAGAATGAGCGTCAGAATTAGAAATGAGCTGAAACCGATCCAGCGCGGACACTCTCCAGTTCATCGGAGGATCCGAAGATAACCCTGTCTCTACGGCGTGGATATGTCCTGCAAGGTCTCCAAAACATTCCTCCACAGAATCAAACCCGGAGAAGGCGCCAAACATGGAAAAGTGCGGCGTCCAAATATGAGCCGGCACATAGATCGCCTCCGGGCAAATTTCCAGAATCATCTCCAACAGATCGTGACAGCTCACACCAAGAATCGGTCTGCCGTCGGAATGGATATTTCCGATTTCTTCCAGTTTCCGGGAGATCACCTCCGCCTGTTCGAGATCGGGAAGCAGAATCAGACTGTGTACCTTCCGCACTTTCCCGTCCTGCTTATAAATCGAGCTGATCTCCCCGGTAATCACAAACCGCGGGATCTGATCGTCCGGCGCCGAATCTTCATGAATCCGGTATTCCTCTTTCAGAACATAGAATCCGTTTTTATCCCACTCCAGCTTTTCCTTTAACTCCTCTCTCCAGGCCGGATGTGTGAAATCCCCGCTTCCTACCAAATGAATTCCTTTTCTCCTCGCCCATAAATCCAGGTGCTCCGGCGTACAGTCCCTGCTTGTCGCCCGGGAATAACGAGAATGAATATGTAAATCCGCAATATACATCGCTTTCTACTCCTCTTTCGTAAAAATAAGACTAAGAAAAGTGTACCTCTCTTTGCTTTTTGGGGTCAAGCAAAAGGCTTCCCCTTTTCCTTGCGTTCTGTTCTGTTTCGTCTAAATACCCAAATTTATTCCCACCTTCTCATAAGTAATTCACAAAAATTCTTTCTTTTTAACAAATTAATTGACTAAAATAACGAATCTATTATAAAATACTTGTTACAAGATAGCTGAACATGTTCACCGAATGCATTCAATAAACTTGTTCAGTTCTCTGAAATACTTCATACAAAGGAGGGACGCATGAACCTTATTGACTTTCATTGCGACACATTGATGCGTTTGTATGATATCGCCCAGCATCCGGATTCCAATGAATCACTCTGGCAAAACAACGGTCAAATCGATGTGTCCAGATTATTAAAATCAGGTTATGCCGCACAGTTTTCGCATGTTTTTATGGCTGGAGGGATCGTGTAAAAGACAGTTTCTACGAAGATGCCCTTGCCATGGCGGATATTCTGCACCATGAAATCAAACGCCATCCTGAGCACATTGCTTTTGCGGGAAATTTCAAAGACTATCAGGAAAATCGGAAGCGCCACCTGCTCTCTGCATTTTTGACCGTCGAAGAAGGGGGAATTCTGGATGGCAATCTCATGCGGTTAGATGCTCTATACGAAAAGGGAATTCGTATTCTGACACTGACCTGGAATTATGAAAACTGCATTGGTTATCCCAATATCATTCCCAAGTACCGGCAAAAGGGACTGAAGCCATTTGGTCTGGACGTCGTTTCCAGAATGGAAGAACTAGGTATGATCATCGATGTCTCCCATCTGTCCGATGGAGGATTTGAAGATGTCTTTAGCCACAGCAAACGCCCATTTATTGCCTCCCACTCTAATGCACGTGAAATCCTGAACCATCCAAGAAATCTTACGGATGAAATGATCCGGAAAATTGCGGAGAAAGGCGGCGTTATTGGTCTGAATTTCGGAGGAGAATTTTTGCAGAAAACCGGGCGCAGTACTGTCGAAGCCATGCTTCCACATATTCGTCACATACAAAATGTTGGCGGGCATGAGGTTCTGGCGATTGGAACCGATTTTGACGGTGTGGAAGAAGACATGGAAATCCGGGGCTGCCAAGACATGCCCTACTTGATTCAGGCTCTGGAAAGGTACGGACTTAGCGCTTCTGAAATTGGGGGAATTTGTTATGAAAATGCGGAGAAATTCTTAAAACGCTACTGGGAAAACTAACAAGAAAAAGGAAGGGAAGAAAAAATGTCTGAAAAGAAAAAGAAAAAACAACTGTCTTTACCGCCTGCACTCATCATTCTTTTTTATTGTGTTGGCTTTTATCGTTGTACTGACCTGGTTTGTTCCAGTGTCCACTGTTACTGTCAATGACGCCGGCGAACAGGTCGTGCATTACAACACCATGACCGGAGAAAATGGGGAACTGATTAAAAATGCCGGAACTCAGCCGGCCGGAATCTGGGATCTGTTTCTCGCCCCAATCAAAGGCTTCCAGTCAGGAGCCGACGTCAATTTTTCCATTTTGATTTCCGGTGCGTTTCTGGCAATCATCAATGCAACGGGGGCGATTGACGCAGGAATCGGCGCACTGCTGAAAAAATTGAGCGGAAAAAAATTGATCGCTATCTTGATGTTTATCTTTGCCATGATGGGAACCGTATACGGATCCTGTGAAGAGCTCCCTGCATACGCTCTCGTGTTGATTCCTCTCTGTGTGACTGCCGGATATGATGTTGTAACCGGAATCATGGTTCTTTTCGGCGGCGCCGCCATCGGAAATATGGCTTCTGTCGTCAATCCGTATGCTACCGGCGCAGCCGTGGCTGCCATCGGTAATTCCGATCTCCCTTGGAACCGGTATTGTCATGCGTATGGTTTTGTTTATCGTCATGTATATTGTCGGAACACTCATTGTAATCCGGTATGCGGAAACTGTCAAAAAGAATAAAGAACGCTCTGTCATCGCAGGTTGTACCGGAATTAAAGACCTTCGCTCCGGCAAGGAGGAGAGTGGGGCTCTTCCCTTGAACAGACGGCGCGTGATTTCTCTTATCATCTTCGGTCTTATGGTTCTTATTATTGTTTTAGGCTATATTCCGTGGAGTTCTATCCAACTCTCCGATGGTAAAACTATGTACGATGTCGTGAATTATCCTGCCATGTGGATGATGGATCATGTCCCGGCTCTTGGAAATTTCCTTGGTGCGGACAAGTTTACTTATCTGGGAGACTGGTACTTTGATGAATTTTCTATTGTATTTTTGATTGGTTCGGTACTGGTAGCTCTTGTCAATCGAATGACATTAAAAGACTTTGTAGATAACTTCATACAGGGATGCTGTGATCTGTGTTCCCTTACCATTATTGTCGCCGTCTCCCGTGGTGTGTCCGAAATCATGGGATCCAGTACAGAAGGTATGGGAATCACATTTGTATACTGGATTCAGAGCGCGCTTCAGGATGTTCCGGTCTGGGCATTTATTGTGGCTGCCGTTATTGCTTACATTCTGGTCGGACTTCTTCCTCTTGGAACAAGCTCCGCTTCCGGTATTACCATGCCGGTACTTGGCGCTGTAGCAATGGCTTTGTTTGCAGGTTCTTCGATCGGTACCGAGGCCGGACAGATGCTCCTTGTTTCTGCCTTTACGGTAGGATTTAATTTCTGGTTTGTTGTCTATCCAAATGCCCCGCTGATGGGTACTCTGGAACTGACAAATGTACCATATGAACGTTTTTGAAACTTTCCATTAAGTTTTCCACCGTATTACTACTTGTAGGAACTGTTGTAATGATTGTATCTCCATATTTGGGACTGGTATAAAGGAGGAATTTCCATGAAACCTATTGTAGAACGTTTTTTCGCTATGTCGGGATTGATACACAATCCACCTGGGAAGCCGAAACTGTTCCGGCCTCCTCCAATGAATTTGTCCTTGGCCAGATGCTTGTAGATGAATTAAAGGCTCTTGGAATTGAGAATGCCTGGATGGATGATAAATCCTATGTATTTGCCAAAATTCCTTCCAACCAGGATCACCCGGTTCCGCCGGTTGCTTTTTTCGCTCATCTGGATACGGCGCCTGACGAAAGCGGAGCCAATGTAAATCCGAGAATTATAGAAAACTGGGACGGTACAGACATTATTTTAAATGAGGACAAACAGATCATTCTCAGCAAAGAAGAATTCCCTTCTCTCCAAAACAGCATCGGAAAAGACCTGATTGTAACTGACGGCAATTCCCTTCTTGGCGCGGATGACAAAGCAGGAGTAGCCGAAATCATGGATGCAGCAGAGTATCTCTGCACCCATCCAGAGTTCCCTCATGGGGACGTCCTGATCTGTTTTACCCCGGACGAAGAAATCGGAAACAGTACAGAGTATATTCCCATCCAGAATATACCTGCCAAATACGGTTATACGATGGACGGCGGCGAGTTAGGTGAGATCAACTTTGAGACATTCAATGCCGCGACTGCTATCGTCACAATCCATGGTGCCGCAATCCATCCGGGTGAAGCAAGAGGAAAAATGAAAAATGCGATCCTTCTCGCCAATGATTTTATCAATCATCTTCCATGGAGAGAGAGTCCGGTAAATACGGATGGATACGAAGGCTTTTATCATGTCACCGATATCAATGGCACTGTCGATCGTGCCCAGTTGACGATCGCTCTGCGCGATTTCACGGATGAGGGATATGCACGCCGAAAACAACGGGTACAGGAAATTGCGGACCACCTCAATCAGTATTATGGTGAAAACACGTTCTGTGTAGAAGTAGATGACTATTATTTTAATATGGGAAAAGAAGTGGAAAAATATCCGGAAGTAAAAGACTATGCGCTCAAAGCGATGGAAATGGCAGAAGTCACACCGGTCATTCTTCCGATCCGCGGCGGTACGGATGGTTCCAGTATTTCCTTTATGGGAATTCCATGCCCGAATATTTTCATGGGATCCGCCAACTCCCACTCCATCTATGAATACTGCACCATTCAGTCAATGGAGAAAGCTTCCGAGATCATCCGCAATATTATCTGGCTGTTTGCGAGGTAGCAGAAAATACCACGGCTGTTTCTTTTCTCATTATTGTTGAAATCTATATTTAGTGATATGATGATAGAAACAATAAATGCAAACCGAAATGTATACAGAAGGGAAGATGACTATGAAGCCAATAATCAGCCGTTTTTTCAGGTACATATCCATCGACACACAAAGGGGACGATCAGGCATCCTGCTGTCCAAGTAATGAAAATCAGCGTCTTCTGGCTGATCTCTTGTGCGAGGAGCTAAAAGAATTCGGAGTGACCGATGTCCGGGTAGATGAAAATAGTTTCTTATACGCAAAAATTTCATCCAATCTGGACACTCCCGTGCCTTCTGTGGCTTTTCTGGCACACCTTGACACGAATCCCTGGGTCATCGGCGAACATATCCACCCGCGGATTGTCAGAGAGTATGATGGCGGTGACATTATCCTGAATCAACGTAAGAATCTGGTTTTAAGTCCTTCCAGATATCCGGAACTCCTCTCCCATGTAGGGGAAGATCTCATCGTAACAGACGGTACCACTCTGCTTGGCGCGGACGGAAAAGCGGGTATCACAGAAATCATGGAAGCGGTCCGTTACGTGACGGAGCACCCGGAGCTGAAACACGGTGACCTTTATATTGTATTCACTCCTGATGAAGAGTTAGGATACAGTACAGATTATATCAATTTGAAAGAGATCCCTGCCGATTTCGGATTCACAGTCGAAGGAGGAGGGCTTGGTGAAATCAATATTGAGAACTTTAATGCGGCTACCGCAACAGTAACGATTCATGGACATGGGATTCATCCTGGCGTGGCCAGAAATACGATGAAAAACGCGGTTCTTTTGGCACATAAGTTTATCTCCTGTTTCCCGGAGAGCGAGATGCCGGAAAACACGGACTCCTATGAGGGGATATTATCATGTCAGTGATATCCGTGGAGACGTATCCCAATGTATTATGACATACCATATCCGTGATTTCAGTGCGGCCCGATATGAAGAACGCAAAAAACTTCTTGCCAAAACTGCCTCATATCTGAATCTTCACTATGGCGCAGGTACTTTTGAAGTACAGATTGATGATTACTATCTGAATATGAAGAGAAAAATTGACGACCATCCGGAAATTTTGGAAACCGCGAAAAGAGCCGTTACGATGGCCGGAATTACGCCAAAGCTGGTTCCCGTGCGGGGAGGAACAGATGGGGCTGTCATTTCCTTTGACGGTTTCCCTTGTCCGAATATCTTCTCCGGGGAACAAAATGGCTTCAGCGTATTTGAATATATCTCTGCCCAGACAATGGAAAAAGCGGTGGAAGTCATCATCAATATTATCCGGTTATGTAAAGATTTGTAAGGAACTGCCTTAAATCTTCCAAACATTCTTCTCTCGTTTCGGAAAAGAGATGTCCTCCGTGACCAGCCAGTGAAAGAGATAGCCCTGAATTTTTACAGCTATCGACTTTGCAAGCTGGTCCGGACCCGCTGTTCCACCAATGCTCTTTTCTTTCAAAAACAAACCTGACGCCTCCCAAAGCAGTTGGAAAAACGGCTGTCCTTCGGAAAGCAGCATGTCTTTCTTCTGTGACAGCGTAATTCGATAGATCTCACTTAAAAGCTCTTTCTCGAAAGAGACCTCCAGTTGTTCCCAAAAAGCTTTCACTAAAAATAATAGCATTTTCTCCGGTGTATCATTGTTCTGGATCGCCGCACTGTCCTGAAGCTTCTGGTTTACCTTGGAATATAAATCCAGAAGGATGTCATCTTTGAGAGAAAATAAAGATAAAAGGTACCAACGGAAATTTCCGCGTTTTGGCAGATTTCACGAATCGTTATTTTACTGTATCCTTTTTTCCGCATCAGGAAAATTGTCGTATCAAATATTTTTTCTTCGTCAAAACTGCCTGTTCTTTTCTCGTAATATAGTGCTTTTCCTTCAAATGTACACCCCCTTCTGAATCTTTCTAGTTTTTATTTTAATATAGTCGAAAAAAGTGTAAAGTAATTTTAAATGTAAAGGAGTATCCTATGAATTTCAAACAATCTATTCAAGCTGAAAAAGAAAACATCATCAAAAGTATCTGCCAACTTGTCTCCATTCCAAGTACAGAAGGACGCCCTGCTTGCGGAATGCCTTTCGGAAAAGGTCCCGCCAAAGCACTTCAATATGTGCTGGATCTGGGAAGAAACATGGGATTTCATGTTGAAAATTTCGACATTTACGCTGGACATATTGAATTTGGTGAAGGTGAAAAGACATTGGGAATCCTCTGTCATGCTGATGTTGTTCCATGCGGAGAAGGCTGGATCTGCGATCCTTATGTTCCTGAAATCATTGACGGTATCCTCTACGGAAGAGGCGTGCTGGATGACAAGGGTCCTCTCATTGTCTGTCTCTATGCTATGAAAATCTTGAAAGATTTACAGATCCCTCTGGGCAAAAAAGTCCGGCTGATCGTAGGAACGAATGAGGAAACCAACTGGGGATGTATGGATTACTATTTTAACCAAAAACACGTACCATTCCCGGATCTCGCCTTCACTCCTGACGCTGAGTTTCCGCTGAAATACGCAGAAAAAGGCGTCTTACAATATGAACTTACCATGCCGCTTACCGGGGAAATCTCTTTTCCGGAGGCAATGCCGTCAATTCCGTACCGGAAACAGCTAATGTACTCCTGCCATCTTCCTGCCTTTCTGATTTGCTCGCAAATCAGTCTGCTCTTGAAAAAAGAGTACGGCTGCAAACTTGATATGCTGGCATCTGAGGACGGGATTCATCTCACTGTTTCAGGAACAGCGGCACATGCTGCCCGTCCGGAAATGGGAATCAATGCAATCACTGGTGCCATGGCTGCGGTTGATTCTCTGCACCTCCAGGGTGATCTTGGAGCAGCGGCTGATTTTTATATGAAATATATTGGAAAAGATCTCTCCGGGCAACACATCGGAGCAGGATTTTCAGACAATGAATCCGGTTCCCTGACCTTTAATGTCGGAAAAGTGACTGTGAGAGATCACAGACTGATTCTTTCCATTGATAATCGTGTTCCTGTTACATACTCCTGCCATGATGTCACACTAGCTGTCCAGAAAACGATTGCAAAGACCCCGTTTTCTCTGGAACACGAGTATGCTACAGATTCTATCCTGATTCCACGTGACAGTTTTCTTGTCACGACTCTGATGGATGTTTACAAAGGATCACCGGAGATATAAACGCCAAGCCGGAAGTAGACGGGGGATGTACCTACGCACGGACAATGCCAAACTGCGTCGCTTTTGGAGCACTTCTTCCTGGTCAGCCGAACACTATGCACGAAAAGAATGAGGGGCTTCATGTCCGTCTGATTGATACCTGGATGGAACTCTATCTGAAGCCATCTACCAGCTTGCAAAGTAAAATTTGCACCGGTTTATGATAAATCCACAAATATAAAAACAGCCAGCCGCACCGGCGTCCTGCCCTTGGTTCGGCTGGCTGTTCTATTTTCCAGTTCTTCTATATTCAGCTTTTAAAACATCCTTCCCCGGATCTTTGTCCAGACATGTGACTGGACATACTCGTATGCCCGGTCATAGAGAAACAGGGCAATCTGCCCTGCAAGCCAGATCCCTGCTGTCATAGCGAAAGACAGTTTCTTTCCTCCGAGAAGAATCTCATCAAAAAGCACCAGCATCGGAATGTACATAACGTTAAACACAACGTACTTAACCGCCCAAAAAGGGACTGGCGCTGAGTGCTGGCAGATCGCCCCAGAAATCTCCATGCCTCCTCGATTATCACGATATAGAGTCCCATCGCCGCAAAAAAGAAGACATAAAACTTGTTTGGAGCAATCAAAAATCCCAGCAGGACGTCCGCTACATAAAAAGCCGCGCCCGCTTTCATCCCGAATTCCCGGATGACAATCCCCACGAAAAATGAAGCTGCTGCCAGAAGAAACAGTGTGTTCGTCTCGATGACGCTTCCAAGCGACATACACGACCGAAAGCGCCAGAAAGAGTCCGCAAAATGCCATCATCTTTCCTTTTACATGCATGAACAAAGATCTCCTCCCATACATTCACATAAGCTGTCCGCAAGCCACAGATCACAACACATATTTCCGGTACCACAGGAAGAATTTCCTCCATAACCGCCTCCATATGGATTGTTCTGATATCTTCTGCTGTTCCAGTCAAGCTGATTTAATAATTGGTGGTACTGCACATTATTCGGCTCCATATTCACTGCCTGGGCGGCATGTTCTCTTGCCACTACCAGATTGCCAATCCCGGCATTCGCTGCTCCGCTCGCATAGTACCACATCGCTGTCCGGTTCGGCATCCGGTCGAGCAGATTCAATGCCTCCCGGTAACGTCTGCTGTTGATATAATTAAAAACCGCCTGCATCTCCACGTCAGTGCTCCCTCCACCGTAGGAAGAACCTCCACCATAAGAATAGCCGCCGGAACTTCCTCCGGATGCACGCTCTTTCATAATTTCATCATAAGCTTCCTGTACTTCTTTGAACTTTTCTTCAGCAAGATCTGCCAATGGATTATTCACATTGGCGTCAGGATGATATTTTCTTGTCAGTTCTCTATATGCTTTTTTACTTCTTCGTCAGATGCATTCTGGGGAACACCCAGAACATCATACGGATTTTTCGACATTCTCCTGTTCCTTTCTTTCCTTCTTTTTCATCTGAATCAGCTTATAACGATTCCACACTCCATCATACAGGATATTTCGTAAAATGTCTACATCCAAAAGACACGGGAGCTTCTCAAATTCTGCACTGCACTCCGCAATCATCATACAGAGAATCCTTTTGATCCTCTCCTCATAGTCCGGTTTCTCCGACAGAGGAATGAGCGGATTGTAACAATGTTTCTTTTTATCTTCCTCTAAATCGTCATAGGCATCCATCAAATAGATGAACTTGCCGAGGAAAAATCCGATTTTTCGCAGTGTCTTTTCCCACACATCCTTTCGATAGACAAAAGCTCCTCCATCATCCGGCCAAAATATCCGGAAATCCGGTCCAGGTCAGTACAATTCTCCTTTTCACATTTACGGATCGCCCGCAGTGTTTTTGGATGATCCGACTTTGGCGCGGATATTCCTCAATAATAAAACAGGCTTTCCTTTTCAAAACACCCTTTCCAAAGAACGCCGCTGCCTTTTTTTCTCATCTGCCCAGTCGTCTTCCAGATGATAATACGCCAGCAGAAGATTCATGTCCGCCGCATATTCAGTCATTTCATTTCGCCTCATTGTCTGCTTCTTCACCGGATGCACCTTACACCTGTGCTGCTCTATTCTGCTCTCACATTCATAAAGTGAGGTCAGAAGTAGAATTGCAAAGGTCATGTCATAGGTAAGTGTCATCTGCCCGGAAAAACCGTATTTCTCTTTCAGCGTCTGGCACAGACCGCAGTAATAGGACCGATATTTTCGGAAGTCCTTGATTTTCAGTTCTGGTTCACATACTGTCACATATCCAAACATCACACCACTCCTGTCACATATTCTGTCCGCCCCTCTACCAGGCCTTTCCTCCAGTTCATTTTCTTTATTCTGTCTTCATCTCCACAATCTTGAACTGTCCTTTACAATTATGCTTCACTTTATATAATACCTGATCCGCTCTTTTATAAAGCTCAAGGAAAGATGTTGTGCGATTATATTTTACGCCGCCAAAAGACAGGGAGGACCGGCTCAGTGGATACTCCTGCTCAATCTTCCTCAGATACCTCTCACTGATCTTCTGAATCTTCTGCTCAATAGCCGCGACACTGCTGCAAGGGTAAATGAACACGACGAATTCATCCCCGCCGATCCGGATCACCACATCGTCCCGCCGGAAGAACTGCCTCAGCAAGTCCGCTATATACCTCAACACTTCATCTCCCTCGTGATGCCCGTAAATATCATTAACCGCTTTGAAGTTGTCAATATCCATCATCAGGAAAATATATGGATTCCCGTTTCCGAACCGCTGTGCCACCATGACCTCACCTCCCTGCGGTTATAAAGTCCGGTGAGCGGGTCGGTTACGGACTCCATGAACAGATGATTCTTAATGCGGACATTTTCCGAAATATCCACAATCAAATTGATGACCGCCTTCTTTTCTCCCTGAATGTCAATGATGCGCCCTCTGTCGTACACCCAAAGGAAATTCCGTCTTTTTCAGCATCCGGTACTCGACTTCAAACTCTTTTCCTTCCCTGCACTGCCGTTTCACAGCAGCCATCACTTCTTCCAGGTCCTCTTTCCAGATGCGGTTCAGTACATTGCCCCCCGTTTTTTCATAAACTCTTCGTATGTATATCCAAGCAGCTCCAGAAGCTTGTCACTCACCAGATAGATCGGATACCCCTCTTCCATGTAGGCTCCGATCAGCCCATTCGGCATCACATCGCAGATCATGTCCCAGATCTCCCTTTTCGAAATCTGATCCAGCTTTCCCATCGGCTCCGATAGAATGTGGAACGGAAAGCGCTCCTCTTTCTGGATATAGCCTCTGTGTAAAACAGAAATTCTGTATACACCGTTCTCCCGCAATACAACAGCAGTCAATTTCGCCATGTAACGTTCTTTCCTGTCCGGAAGAATCAGATGGATCTTACAGGAACAGTCCCACGTATTCTCCCCTCGCGCTTTTTCCCTGTAATCGGAAATCTCATATAACGTCCTGTTCGGTATATGGCGGAGCTTTTCCCTGAAAGAGCGCTCAAAATTCTGCTTGTCAGCTATGGATTCTGCCGTTCCCACGAAAAAGACGTCTTCTGTCAGTAATTCTGCCGCCCGTTTCACGTCCCGCCTGCTCAACGCATATTCATAAAATTGAATCAACGTCTGTAGAACCGGACTTCTGTCTGAGGTCATTCTTGCACTTTCTTTTTCATTCATTAGCCGCACTCCCTCTTTTTATTTTCATATACTTTTCATCAAATTCCACCGTACTGACCGGCCTGCTGTAGTAGAATCCCTGTCCATAGTCGCATCCCAGACGCCGGATCAATGCCTCGTTCTGTTCTGTTTCCACACCTTCTGCCACAGTCGAAATCTGAAGCCGCTTAGCCAAGTCCACTACCTGTGCCATAATAATCTCCTGCCTCTTTCCCTCTTCTCCCGTGATCGCAGACAAGAACACCCGATCCATTTTCAACTCATCAATATGAATCCTTCCAAGTGTATTAAAAGACGAGTATACACTTCCAAAATCATCCATGGAAATACGGAATCCTTTTGCTTTCAGCAGATCGATTTTACGATTCAATTCTTCCATATTTCCTACCGCAAGCCCCTCCAGAATTTCCAGTGTAATAAGCTCGCTCTTAATATGATACTTTTCCAAAATTCCACAGAGATTTTCGATATAATCCTCCTCATAAAAAAGGAGCTTTGACTGGTTCACTGATATCGGGATCGGCTCTATCCCGTCATCTGTCCATTTCCGTATCTGACGACAGACTTGTTCTACCATATACATATCCAGACGGGCGCAGAACCCATTGCTCTCAAACAGCGGAATAAACTGATTAGGATAAATCATTTTCCCCTCTTCCGTAAACCATCTGACAAGCGCCTCCGCTCCTCCAATCCGCCCGGTTCTTACATCAAACTTCGGCTGCAGGAACATCCGAACCTCCTTATTCCGCAGCGCCTGATACATATGACTCTCAATATAATTCTGCAAAATTTCCTGTTCATGTAATTCCACATCGTACACCCACACGTTGTTCCGATCCGACCCTTTCGCGGTCTGGAGGGCAAACATTGCGTGCGTCATCATCATTTCCGCGGAACTGTCGTCCCTCCGAACCGCAACACCGCAATAAAGACGAATCTGATAATTATGATGCTGCCCCAGTGAAAAGGCGCTGATCTCCTTCATCATCATGTATATTCTTTTTTGATTACTTCTTCGTCCTGATCCAAAAGCATGATCAAAAACAAAAAAAATCTCCCGTATCCCGGCAAAAATACTCTCCCGGCCGGATGTTCCTCTCCAGAACCTGCCTGATATAACATAAAAGCATGTCCGCCTGTGCTCTTCCGAAAATTTCGTTAATAAACTTAAACTGACGGATATTCAGTACTCCGACGCTATACTCGCCGGACTCCTGCGTCACTGTTGTCATTTCCTGTATGAAGCGCGCCGCATTATACGCCCCGGTAAGAGGATCGTAATAGGCAAGTCGGATCAGATGTTTGTTATTCTTCCGTAGCATCGTGTAAACATAAAAAATAAGAAAACTATTCATCACCAGTAAAGTAATAAACACAACCCTCGTCACCTGAAGCATCTGATAAACCGGAGCATTGAGACCATGCATCGTATCTACACAAAACAGATACCATCCATTCATTCCCACCGGTTCCAGATAAATCTTGTACGTCGTCCCATCGTATACGAACTCACTGAACACACCTTTGTCCGCATCCATAGCTGTTTTGATTTTCTTCTGTTCCTTTTCGGTAATATAGTCTCCTTCAAAAATGTTGCTTACCTTTTTTGTCAACAAGATTTTCTCCCGTTCTAATCAAAAACTTCCCTTCCTTGCCGATCATATGGATATGGCCATGGCCATTCATTGTTGTCTTATCATCCAGGATTTCCTGAAACGCACTGACTCCGTCGGTTGCGCAAAGCGCTCCGACGATCTCGTCTCCATCATAAACGGGCACTGCATAGCCAAACACCTGCTTCTTCATCGAATCGTCATAGTACATTTTGGAGGCTCCACTTTCTCCCTGCCATGCCTGTTCGATCACTTCCTGAAAATATGTTTCCAGATTTTCCACCCGAAGATCTCTTTCGATGTTCTGATTGGCAGTCACACGAATCCCCTCTCCGTTCCGTGTGAAATACCCCATCCGAATAAAGCTGTTATGATTATTGGATTCATAGAGACCTTTGGCAAAAGCCTCCGCGTCGATTTTATCGATCGTGTTGCTGAATTTAAAAAAGCTCGCCAGTGTCTGCAGCGTCTGTAAATCCGAATTCACTTTCCTGAGCACACCCGCCTGATATTCCTCAGCCTCCGACATCATCTGACTTGTCATTGTTCTCTTTTGTACTCTGCCCAACGATGCGTTAAGAAGACCGCTTCCAACAAGCAAAATAACGCCGATACCAATCATTACAGCCGTTATTTTTCTCAACTTTCTTATTAATTGTTTTTCACTCATCATCGATCTCCCCTTAATACGTCTTTATCATAAAATAGCATGGTGACAGTGTCAAGAATCGTCGAAGAAAAATATCTCCGGCCAACTCTCAGAAGGCCGGAGAATCATCATCCCTGATAATATCATGTTTCTTTATGATTTCATTTATACCAGAAGCTCATCTTTTTTTTGAAAGAATTGCTTCTACAGCCGCACATGCAGGGCAGTCACAGTATGGCTTTCCCTGGGCAACAAGCTCCTTTCCATGAGCTGCAACTTCTTTTGCCTTTTCTACACCAAATACCTGAGCACCTGCCTCAGACTCCGCAAATGCAACAAGCCCATCTGCCGTCACAATGTCCTCCTCCAGCTCAGCGATATAGTTCTTCGTTTCCTTGGCTTCATGCTCTGTTCCGACAGCGTCAAGCCATGCCTGAGCCGCGTCTTTTGCCTCCTGGCTGCATGATGGAGCGGCAATCAGTTCTTTCGTCTTGTCTACTACATAATTTAGTGTTTCCTGAGTCATACGGTACACACCCTTTCTTTGAATTTTTCTTCCATTATTGTAACACAATTCTTCCGATACGTCACAATCTATTTTGACGGGATTTCCAGATTCTCCCTCCTTTGCATCTCCCGAATCAGTCTTGGCTGAATCTCCGGATACGTCCAGTCCTGTGGTAACTCTTCTGTAATCAAAATTTTCTCGATCTCACTGTGGAGCTCCGTTTCAAATTCCCTCACTTCCGCCGTGTAGAGCATCCCCATCGTTTCTTCTTCCTCTTTCCCATTGTCATATGCAGCCGCCACCGAGTATACGCAGACCGGAAAAAGATCAAAATCTGTCGCCCCGGTTTCCTCGTAGAGCTCTCTCCTTGCCGTCTCGTCGATTGTCTCTCCCGCTTCCCGGTGTCCGCCAGGAACTTCATACGTCTCCCGCTCCCGGTGCTTACAGAAAACCCATTTCCCATCATGCTTTGTAATGATTACTGCAAACTTCAGGCGACTGTCATCCGCCTTTTCATAAAATCTAACTTTAATCAAAATTCATGTTCCTCTTATTTTGTTTCTAGTTTCTCTTCCATGTGATTGGCATTTTTGGGTGCAATTCCTGCCGATTTCCATTCTCAAATAGATAATACGGGCTGTCCCCAATGATCTCGATAGCTAAACCGTTCAGAAAAAGTGTATCCTCCTCGGGCAATGCAATCACAGGACCACGAGTTTCAGAAAAATGGAGTAATGCTTTTGTATATTCTACTGTTCTTGCTTCGTTCTCTTTCTCCGACAAACAGGAACTCTTATTCATGTAATGGCGAACAAAGACATCCCGTTCAATACATCAAATCCTTTTGTATCCATGAGCCCAACCTCATTTTTGTCCATACTTGCACAACTGTCAATATCATATCCAAAAAGAATCGCCCCTGGCACTCCCCCGAATACAATTCCATCATTTTCAATATACGCTTTGATTTTCCCAAAACATCCACTCGTTTTCAAATCTCTCAGCAATTTGTATGTATTTCCGCCACCAATAAATATGGCGCTGTATTTTTCCAATTCTTTTTTGAAAAGTTCCTCTACGCTTCTCACCATTTCAATCGCCGGCACACGTACCTCTCTCAACTCGCCTTGGATCCATTTCTGACAACTTTCATAATTACCCTCCATGGCAAGCGGGATGTAAAGAAGCGGCTTCGTGTGATCCACAATTTGATCCAGCCGCTGATTCACCATTCGCGTCTGCTCGCCGTCTCCGCCGCCGCATAAGAAAATCCGCATAATAACTCCTCCTTTCACAATCTCATTATATCATCTTTTCGTCCCAAAAGAAATGATCCTTTCTTCCCAAATATCTTTATTATGATTTTATAAATACTTTTACAGTAAAAATCCTCCGGATTGGTTTCCGGAGGACTCATTTTCCTGTCTTATTCATAATATGGAAATTGTGAAATGCGTAAATGGGTACAACCGAATGGGATCAGCGTGATCTCCTCTTCTGGTTCTTCTGTACGCACCGGACTGGTCGGAATGGTTCCCGTATTGCCCCCATACGCTTTCCATTCTTTGACTTTTCTGGCTTTTACTTTCAATACAACGCGGGGGATGGTTTTTCTGGAACGGGATTCTCCCCATCATCTGTTCCAATACTTTGACTTCTCCCTCTTTCGCAAGAGCGTAGTTCCATGGTGTGTCCGATGTCACCTCATAGTCTGTGACTCCTCCACATTCCCGGAATCCTTTCCAATTTTCCTGCATATTCAAGGCAAAGACAAGAGGCCCTCTCTCGATAGCAATGCTGTCTCGATACCAGGCTGACCATCTGATTTGAGCCTCCCAAGCTACTGTCACCACATCCCCTGTCTGGAACTGTCTTTCCAGAATCAGAAAGCCGTCTTGTGTCCGCACGGCTTCTTCTTCGCCATTGATCGTAACATGAAATCGTCCACACCACCCCGGAATCCGTATTTTCCACTTTATCGGCACATTCCCTGCTTTGTGAATAAGATATTCTACTTGAAGTCCCGCCGGATAGTCCGTTTTTGTTTCTATTTCAATCATTTCCTCGCCCTCGCCTGTACACAGCCGGCTAGGTGCAAACACCATAGAAACAAGCGTATCCCCTTCTTTGTACCAGAGACTTTGCACAAGCTTCGGCCAAGCCTGATGCATATTCGCCGTACAGCATCCGAAGTTGGGCTCCAGGCCGTATGTATTGAGTCTTTTTCATTATTAAACCAAGGACGTTCCTCGTTTGTTGCCCGAATCTGATTGGCCTGCTGGAGATACTGATGTCCCGTATAATCTTCCGAAAACATAGCCGGATACGCATTGTAGGCCAGCCGTTCCAGTAAGTCCCCATATTTCGGATCTCCAAAAATCTCCAGACTCATTTCCAAACTGAACATGTACTCCGCAATCGAGCAAAGCTCCGCTCCACGGGCCGGATCATTCCCTGCCAGATGCTCATCCCCATTGACAGCACCTGTAACAACGCCATGAAACCGGGTCAGATCCTGGATCGCCTTTTCTAATATTTCTTCTCCGCCCTGATCCTGGAAATAAGTCACCAGTGCCGGATACTTCAAGGCCATCGTCACATTGACAATATGTGTCTGGTGGAACTGCATCAGATCCATCAGAAGATCCTTAGAGAAAAACTCCAGCTTCTTCCAATTATAATAGCACTCCGTCGGTCTCACAAATGGAAGATTTGAGAAAAAATCATTCCAGTCCTCTCCCTGGTCGATTACCAGACTTGCCAGATCTCTCAGATACGGCTGAGGATCTCTTTCATAGAGCCATTTTATCGAGACCAGAAGATCTGCGGCTCTTGCTTTCCCCAGCCTTCCAAAGGCCGATTTGGAAGCTGCTTTCGTTGATAATGAAAATACCGGTGCATAAAAACAAGAATCTCCGGTTTCTCCGTGATTTCATAATACTGAATCAAGGCCTTCAGCATTACCATTCTGGACCACCAGTCTTCCTTACTTGCCCTGGGTCCAAAGTTTCCTTCTTCATCCTGGCTCTGTAACGTCCAGTTTATAAACTTCTCTGCGGTCTTTCTTAGTTTTCGTCATCCAGATACCAGGAAAGCGGGATAATTCCATCCAAAAATACGGCGCCCGCTCCCAGTTTTCACCTGTTCCTCCAAGCCATCCGCTATAGCTTCCCAGACTGTCCCACATATCATGCAATTTCCCAGAAAGGCCTCCTGCCTGAATTTTTAGTTGCTCCTTTAACCAGCCCAGGGGCATCACTTCCCTGATCCCCATCATCTGCATTTTTTCATACCTGCGTTTCCCTCATTGTCTATTTGATTGCTCCGCCGAGCATCCCTTTGATAAAGTACTTCTGTAAAAATACGAACAACACCATAATGGGCGCCAGACCAATCAGGGAACCGGCTGTCAGAAGTCCCCATTCCGTTCCATACTGTCCGATGGCCATATTCGTCAATCCTACATTAAATGTCTTAATCGCTTCATTATTTGCAAATACAACCGCAATCAGGTAATCATTCCACGTCGTATAGGCGGAATAGATGAAAATCGTTGCGATCGATGACCAGGTCGTTGGCATCATGACTCTCCAGAATACCGTCATCTCCCCTGCCCCATCAATTTTCGCCGCGTCCCGCAGCCCATCCGGGATCATATCAAATGCGTTTTTCATCATATATACCGCAAACGGGGTCTGAAACGTGGCATAAATCAGGATCATGGAAAGCCTCGTATTGGTCAAATGCAGGTTTGCCATAATGGAATAAAGCGGAATCATCAGGGTTTGAAATGGTATCATCAACGCCGCAATAATTAGTAACATCCAAATGCGCCCTCCTGCTACTTTCAGTTTGGAAAATGCATATCCTGCCAACAGACTGACAATGGCTACAACAATCATAGTCACCACGGTCGTCACAATGGAATTTTTCAGATAAGTCAAAAATACGCCGTCATTCCTCATGAGAATTTCCTGAAAATTCCCCCAACTGATTCTTTCCGGAAACAGGCTTGGTGGCTGCTCATAAATCTCATTTTATCTTTCAATGCTGTTATAAACGTCCAGTAAAGCGGCATTAACATAATCAATGCCAGGATCGAATTGGTGATGAATTTTGCCGTTCGATGTTTTCTTTTCATGCCGCACCTCCTCTATTCTGTCGGATCTTTCAAAAGTCTCATCTGAGCAAAACTCAGCGCCAACATGATCAGCAGCAGCACAATCGTCATGGCAGATCCATATCCAAAATTATAATATTTAAACGATGTATTATAAATATAATGTACCAGCGTCGTAGTTGTCTCCGTCGGTCCACCTTTTGTCATAATCAGAAATTGTTCAAAGGCCAGTACCGATCCTATTACAGACATGATCAGCGCAAGCCCCACCTGGGGACGGATAATCGGTAATGTAATATGAAAAAACTGTCTGGCTTTGGATGCGCCATCAATCGCGGCGGACTCATAAACCTCTGTGTCCACAGACTGAAAGGCTGCCAGAATAATGAGCATCGAAAATCCTGCCATCCTCCACGTAATCATAAATACGATCGCCGGAAGTGAAGTCTTTTCTGATCCCATCCACAGAGTTGCTTCATCAATGATATGAAGCTTCTGAAGAATATAATTCAAAATTCCATACAGATCGTTATAAATCCAAAGCCAGATCAGACTACAGGACGTCATAGAAATGACGACCGGTGAAAAATAGATGGTCGAAACAGCGTCACACCCTTAAACTTCCCATCAATCAGAAGAGCAAGAATAAACGCCATGAGAAACAGTGCCGGTGTGACAAACAGTGTATACTTCATTGTAAAGAGCAACGACGTCCGGAACTGATCGTCCGCCAATAGTGTCTGATAGTTTCCCAGTCCCACAAATGTTTTTTCACCGAGCAGCGGCCATTCAAAAAACGACATGGCAAGCGACTGTAAAAACGGAAGACAGAAAAATATAAGGTTCATCACAATCACCGGGCAGATGAAGAGAAACGGAATCACGGATCTGTGCAGTTTCCCTTTTTTGTTTTTCATGTTGCACCTCCTTGTTGTATTCAGGAAAGAGTGCCTTTCCGGACTATTCTGCTTTCCAGGCACTCTTTTTTGCACTAATTCATAATATCATCGATTTCCTTTGCCGCATTATGAAAGGCGTCCTTGGCCGTTGCCTTTCCCATCAGACAGCTTTGTGTTGCATTAACAAGCGGCTGGTTCATCTCATTATATTTTTCTGATTTGGAAGCTCTCGATACTTCCAGCGCCTGTTTCAGCACATCATAATACTCAGCCTTTTCATTGAAGTATTCATTGTCAAACAAATCTGTTCTTGCCGGAAGCAGACCGTTCTTTGCAAACAGCTCTACCTGCACTTCTTCACTCAGTACATATTCCACAAAGTCCCATGCCTCTTCCTTATGTTTAGACTGATCCATAATAGCGATCAAATCGCCGCCTCCAAAAGAGGAGTATTCTCCGTCGTCTGATCTCGGAATCAGTGATACTCCAAAGTCAAAGTCCGGATACTCTGTCAGGAAAGTATAAAGCTGAGAATTTCCAAGGATTGTCATACTTGCCTTACCGCTTAAGAAAGCATCCTGGGATTCCGACCAGGAATAAGTCGTCACGCCCTCCGGAGTCACATGGTACTCATTCGTCAGATCATTATAAAGTTCAAGAGCTTCTACGGCCTCCGGCTGATTGAGAAGACAGGTTTTCCCATCTTCACTCAACAAATCTCCTCCATTACTCCAGATAAACGGAACAAACGTAAACATCTGCTCACCGCCGCCCGCGTAAGTGTACCCATAATGTCCGTCCCTCGTCAGCTTCTGTGCGTAATCAACCAGCTCTGTCCAGGTTTCTGGTCCTTTGGACGGGTCCAGTCCGGCTGCCTTAAAATGTTCTTTGTTGTAAAACATAACGGAAACATCCGGCGCAAACGGAATCGCATACTGCTTACCGTCACTTTGTCCAAGCTCTACCATTCCTTCACTGAACGCATCTTTAAAATCCAGTGCCTCAAACTCTTCCGATACATCTGACAGCGCGGAAATGGAATTGTAATATGGCGCCAGAATATCATCCAGAGATACAATATCCGGTACTTCTCCGGAGGAGATCGCAAGGGTAAGCTGGTCCGTCAGTTCTGAATCCGGATAAACCACGGCGTTTACCTGCACTTCATCCTGCTGCTTATTATACTGTTCAACCGCTGCTGTCACCGGTGCTTCCATCTGCTCTCTGATCCAGATTGTAACTTCGGTCTTTCCATCCTCTTTTTTGCCGGAATCCGAACTGCCGCTATTTCCCGAACATGCTGCCAAGCCCGCACAAAGCCCAATACTCATTGCAATAGAAATAAGTCTGTTTCTTCGTTTTTTCATAATCTTTCCTCCTTCTCTTCATTTGTCGCTTTGTTGTCAATATTTAGCTAAATATCTCTTCTATATTCAGATTATAGGTTGCGCACATAAGAAATTCAATGTATACTATTAACATGTTTCTATGATAAATTTAGCATAAATTTATTTATATAATATAATATTTTTAACATTCTCTTTTTCAGAAAGGAGTCCTTCTATGATCTATATGCATTTTGAAAGCCCTCCCACTCCTCACTTTATTTCTGCGGGAGAAGCACTATATAGACGGGGAGACAGACACAAAAAACGATCTTCTATCGGAGTATTTGATATGCTGTTTGTTGTTTCCGGCCGTCTCTATCTTATGGAAGAAAATCAACATTATATAATAGACGAAAATCAACTCCTTATTTTGTCCCCGGACAAAATTCATCAAGGATATAAATTGTGTGATTCTGAGACGAAATTCTACTGGCTGCATATGGGTTGTACAGGCTCCTACTATGAATCCGAACACCTTCATCCTGCTAAAAAGATTGTCAATAAATCATTATTCCGCGATACAATGTTTTATATTACTCTTCCTAAATACATACAGCTTACCGAGGAAAAAGGGAAACTTCTAAGAAGTTTTATTGAACCGCTTCTGATGTTTTCGATTAATAAATACAGTAATGCTACCGAAAAATTCCGAACCCGGCTCAACCCGCTTCAACAACAGCAACACTTTCTGAATATCCTGAATCTGCTTAACACCGATTCTAAATTCAGTAACGCGCCTGACGACCTGGCGGCCGAAATTATGCAGTATATGCAAAATCATTATCACACTAGCTTTACTATGCAGGATCTGGCTCGAAAATTTAATTTCCATCCAGTTCACATGATCCGGTGTATGAAAAATTCATATCATGTCACGCCGATCCAGGCTCTGACGACGATCCGGCTGGAGAAAGGCAAGGAGCTGCTCCTGACGACTGCGATGAGCGTCCAGGATATTAGCGAAGCAGTCGGCTTTTCCTCCTGCTCCTATTTTATAAAACAGTTTAAGGCGGCTTATCACACAACGCCCAGCCAGTTCCGCCAGGAAATACAATCGCATTTCTAAAAATACAAATAGAGCAGACAAAAATTAAAAAATTTTTTTAATTCTTTCATCTTTCTTTAATCTTGGGATACTATACTGATATCAACAACAAAGAAGAACCCGAAACGATCGGGAAGAGATAGAAAGGAGATTTTATTATGAAAAAAAGATTGATTGTTACTACAACCCTTACCCTCGCGCTCCTCGGACTCGCTGCAGGATGCGGCGGGAGCGATATCGGTGAAGCCAAGGCAAAAGAAATCGCCCTCCAAGACGCGGGCGTGTCTGAATCCGATATTTCCAGATTTCAGTCCTCCAAAGACCGGGACGATGGAAGAACATTATACGAAATCCAGTTTGCATCTGACAATACGGAATATGAATACGAGATCAACGCAAAAGACGGAGAGATTCTTAATTACAGCACGGAAAATCTAAACAACAATGGAAACAGCAACGCCGCGGCCAACGGCACTGATGCGGGTCAGACGCAAAATAATACCCAGAGTAATGCACAGAACAACACGCAGAGTAATGCACAGAACAACACACAGAATAGCGGGCAGAACAATAGTGGAACTACCCAGAATGTAAATGTTCAGATTTCCGAAGCAGACGCAAAAGCAGCCGCTTTAGAGCGTGTTCGGGTGCTACAGAACAGGATCTTAGAATGGAATTAGACCGTGACGATGGAAAGTATATCTATGAAGGAGATATTATTTACCAGCAGAAAGAATACGAATTCGAGATTGATGCCAATACCGGGAACTTCCTCAAATGGAGCGAAGAACGGGCATAATCCGAATCTGAGGAGAGACTGATCTCCCCAGCACAACAATCAGAAAACGGCTGTTGTACTCTGGTTCCAGGGCCAGTCACAACAGCCGTCTTTTTTTGTGCCTTTCATTTGTCCTTTTACCGGCTGCTAGAAAAGCTGCGTACTCCTACGAATTCCATGTTACACGATAGCCTGATGTTTCCATTTTCCGCTTTTCAGCCGGAGAAGGAAACAGACGGCGCGGGCGATCCAGTCTACGATCATGGCTACCCAGACGCCGAATACCCCCATTCCCATATAGCGCCCCAGAATATAACTGAAGACGATACGGAAAATCCACATAGAGGCCACCGATATAATCATACACATCCTTGCGTCTCCTGCCGCCCGGAACATGGCCGGCGTCGTAAAGGACAACGGCCAGATTAAAATGCTGCATACCGCATAGAATGTTACAATCTGTGTTGTCGTAGCCGCCGTGACTTCTGAGAGATGGTATGCTTTCAAAATCCAAGGGAGAACAAGCACAACGATTCCGTTTGTTACAAGCATACTAAGGTATGTAATCCCCATCAGCTTTTTTGTGTAATATTTGACCTGCTCATAATCCCCCGCACCCACACAACGGGCAATCACCGTCGTCACACCAAGAGCGATCGCCATTCCGGGAGCACCTGAAATGAAGCAATCGTATTGGAAACCGCATTCGCCGCAATAGCAAAAGTTCCAAAGGTAGACACAAGACTTAGGACGATGATCTTTCCGAGCTGAAACATACTGTTTTCCAGGCCATTTGGAATTCCGATTTTCAAAATACTTTTAATCATCTTCCAGTCGAAACGATAAGAAAGCGAACGCTCCATGGATACCACCTGATCCGGACGCATTAAGAGCATTACAATCAAAATCGCCGCTGTCATTCTGGATATGAGAGTCGGAATTGCCACGCCTTCTGTCCCCGGTGAAAACCATAAATCAGCACTGCATTTCCAGTCACATTGATGACATTCATAATCATGGATACCCGCATAGATACTTCCGAATTTCCCATTGTCCGAAAGATCGCAGCTCCGCCATTGTACAGGGCAATGAATGGGATTGATGCCGCCACAATCATCAGGTAAATATCCGCATGGCGCATAACATCCTCCTCGATCTTGCCAAACACCCCATGAAGAATCCATGATTTACACAGATAAATCAAAATCGTGATAACTACCGCACAGATCGTAATAAACCAGATCAACTGTGTCGCCGCCTGACTTGCTTTCTTTCTCTGCTTCTGTCCCAGATACTGTCCCGCCACAACAGCACCACCTGTTGCCAGTGCCGCAAACACATTAATTAACAGCACCATGATGTTATCTACCAGAGACACACCAGAAACAGCGGCTTCCCCGACACTTGCTACCATAATGCTGTCCGCCATTCCGACCAGCACCGACAGAAGCTGCTCGATCACCAAAGGGATCAAAAGCGCCGTCAGATCCCGGTTACTAAACAAATAACCAGATCTGTCCACCTTCTCTTTTCCTCTCATTTGTAATCCCCTTTTCACATAAGTTCTATTATAAAACTTCTAAGAGGAGGATACAATCCCTATTATCGTTGAAGTACCAAGAGACGTGGGACATATCCCGCTACACCGAAGTTTGTATCGGAATATGTCCCTGATTTACAAATCTACTGCCGATTTATTCCTGATAACGAATCCGTTCTACGATGGATTCTTTTTTAATGTTTCTGCTCAGGATGAAAGAGAGTGAAATCTGTAATGCCGCCAAAATAACGACCATTGCCATAATTTCCACCACCGGGACATGGTAAACGTCGAGCCCGAAGTATCCGTGATCCCTCCCGTAGCAGAAGAGCGCATAACCAGCCGGCATCCCGACAAGGAGCGAAACAAGGATACTGCCCGCGGTGAAGAAAATCCCTTCGCTTCGGAGCATACTGTTCATCTGACTGTTTGTCATTCCTAATGCCTGCATCACACCCAGTTCCCGTTTTCGTGTAACAATGCTGATAATCATAGTGTTTGCCATGTTCATAAAGGCGATAAGCCCCACAAGAAGAAGGAATCCGTATGCAAGGGTTTCAAACATACCGAGGGTGCTTTCTGATGTCTTTAATGTTCCCTGGTAGGTGCTAAACTGGTAATGCTGCTTCTTATCAAGGAGTGTCTGCAGCCCAGATTCCACATCCTTACAGTCCTGTGGGCGGCAGTCCACCCAAATCGTACTGATGCTTTTCCCTGAAAGTCCCATCTTCTCGTAAGTCTTGTCGGTAATGCACCAGTCATAGTTGGTGCTTCCAAATGCTCCTGCCAGTTTGCCTTCAAACGGCGCCTCGCCGCTTCCATTTGCCATGTTCATGGAGACGGTCTCCCCAATTTTATATCCGCTATCTTCCACAAAATAGCTCCAACCATAAAGAATCTCGTCATTGCTGGAAGCACTTTCGTAATCAACCGTTCCCTTTAAGGATCCTTGGTATGCTTCGTCTTCAAACTGTTTTTGATTCAGAACACCAATGGACTGGAGATTTCCTTTCTTGTCCTTCGCATACATCATGTAGCGCACCTGTACGTCCGTCACACCGCTGATATCCTTGATCTGTTCCACCAATTCCTCATCCAATGGATTATCTTTTAAAATAGCATCCAGATTGTTCTCCGGATAGGCGGTATCACTGGTGCTGTAGGTGAGATCAATCTGAAACTGTCCGTACGGGACCTGTTTTCTGGCGTCGTATCTTGTACTGACGTTTCCTGTAAAATTGGCGGCTACGACAAAGAGCACACAGGAAAGCCCCATAGAAATGATAGTAGTGGCAGTACGCTTTCGGTTCATCGCCATATTTGCCTCGGTTAGCTGCCTCACACCCATCTGCTTTTTCCCTTTGCGGATGCCTTTATTCTTTTTCTGGTTTCCCTGGAAACGGATTGCCTCTACCGGGGAGATTCTGGAAATCACTTTCATAGGACGTTTCAACGCAATCCAAACAGTGATGACTGCCGCTGCCGCACAGAGTACAAGAATCGGAATGGAAATCATATTGACCTGCACTCCATCGCCAAACGTCTGGCTCTCCTTGAACCAGAAGTTCATAAAGGCGATAGAAATCCACGTCCCTACTACAAGTCCGGCCGGTACTCCCAAAATCGTGAGTATCATTCCTTCCCGGAACACCAGCTTTTTCATCTGCTTCTTTGTCGCGCCAAGCGCCCGTATCTTTCCATACTCCTGAATTTTCTGTACAAGCCCTACCTGGAAAATATTGTAGATCACCATTACGGCAAAGAATATGACCACCAGTGCGATCATCGCGCAGCCTGCAATCATTTCCATTCCCGGATCCAGCACCCACATGGCGAAATAGGAATTCTCCGACGCGCGTTCCGGATTGATACCACATTCTTTTGCCAGATCTTTGATCGTCATCTCCAAAGTAGAGGAATCCACACTCACATGATCAGATAAGGAAAAATAGGTACTGTACGTCCGTTCTTCCGGCGCATAGAGCGATTCAAAGCAATCCTTGGAAACATACGCGCTGTAGGATTGGTTTTCCTGTTCTTCCATTGTCTGGCTGAGAATTCCACTGATCACAAATTCCTTGGTTTGATATGTTTCATTGGTATTTCTTCGGAATGGGATTTCTACTGTATCCCCGACTTTGGCATCCTCATAGCCAAGGCGCTCAAACATTGCTTTCTGTCCCACAATTTCATTTTCTGCTTTTGGAAACGCTCCGGTTTCAAGCTGTTTTTGAAGGTTTGCCAGATCAATCGTTTCCTCATCCATCCAGACCATAGAAATGGTCCTCTCATTTTTTATTGTTCCAACAGTCGCTGCTCTACCGATACGGTCAAATTCACTTCTCTTTTGCATCTCCTGGATTTGTTCCTCGGTGACGCCCGCATAGGAGCCATAATAAGATCCGTAAAATTCCCGTGCGTTGGTTCTCTGAAATTTTATATTTCCATACCCGAAAGTTGCAATCGCAGAAAGAAGTACGGTCGTAAGGAAAATCGAAAGCACGATGAGGATACTTCTTGTTTTATTCTTTTTGTTATTACTAATTGCAAGTCTTGTTATCATCTTCATCTTAACTCTTCCACCTTTCCGTCTTCGATCACCAGAATCCGGTCCGCAATCTGGGCAATATCTTCGTCATGAGTAATCATTACCAATGTCTGTCCGTATTTTTCTACTGACATCCGAAGAAGTCCCATCACTTCGTCACTCGTCCTGGAATCCAGATTTCCCGTCGGCTCATCGGCAAACAGAATGTCAGGCTTGGATGCGAGAGCTCTTGCAATCGCAACGCGCTGCTGCTGTCCTCCGGAGAGGGTATTCGGAAGATTTTGGAGTTTCTTCTCAAGCCCCAGTGTTTTTACAATGTCCATGGCAAACTCCTCGTCCACTTTCCGCCCATCCAAGCCGATCGGGAGTACTATGTTTTCCCACACATTGATGGAGGATACCAGATTGAATGCCTGAAAAACGAAGCCGATCTTTCTTCTGCGGAAAACAGCTAACGCATCGTCCTTATAGGAAAAAATGTCTTTTCCACGGATAAACACTTTCCCGCTTGTCGGCGTATCCAGCCCACCAAGCATGTGGAGCAGGGTACTCTTTCCAGAACCGGATTTCCCCACAATCGCAACAAACTCCCCTCTCTGTATCTCTATGTTGGCGTTTTGTACCGCCCTTACTTCGTTCTCCCCACTTCCATAATATTTACACAAATCCTTTGTTCTCAAAATCTTATCCATATCATCTGATTCCTTTCCTTTCTTTTCTGTCTCCTATCATATCATCTAAGTCTTTCATTTTCTTTTCAAAATTAAAAAAAAGCCTTACATTTTTGTAAGACTTCTCTTTTACTAGATCTGAAGCTGTATCACAAACACGGAACCCGGTTCCTTTATCATCCTGCGTGCATCCAAAGAAATCGTACCGTTGTGACCCTCGATAATCTTTCTTGCAAGATACAACCCTACTCCGGAACCCTCCTCTTTCTGAACCAGAGGTGCCTCGCCCCGGTAAAACCTCTGAAAGACTTTTGGTAATTTTCCCGTGGAATTCCGATTCCCTCATCTTTTACTTCCAACCGAAGAAAAGATACGGTCGTGGCCGCCCGGATTGTGACTGTGGATCCAACGGGACTGTACTTGACAGCATTATCCAGAACATTAATCAAGGACTCACACAGCCACTTCGGATCCCGCAAAATCAGGATCTCCTCCAGACCATCTTCCGCATCCATCTCGATTTCAATCTCTTTCTTCCTCGCTTTTTCCCATATGCGGTTGATCGCTTCCAGCAGAACATCAAAGGCCCTCCCCTTCGTCAACTTCAATTCAATCATGCCTGTCTCCAGCCGTGAAATATTGACCAGCGCCCCTGATTAACTGCTCCAGACTTTTCATCTGTCTTTCCAGGCGGCTTTCAAACTCCTTCCGCTCTTCCACGGTAAGATCCTGATTTTTCAAAATTTCCAGACAGGAATGAAGCGCCGCTACCGGAGTTTTAAGCTGATGGGAAATATCGGTGACAAGCGTTTTTGTCTTCTTTTTCCTTGTGCGCCTGCTCTTCCACCATTTCCACATAGCTTCCAAGAGATTCCAGCTCATCCAAAAAGCCGGTTGTCCACTTCATCTTCCTCATACCAATCCATGAGATCCTGACGGTATACCCCCTCCCGGATCCTGACAAGCCATTCCGACACTTTCCGGCTCTGTGCCAAATTCTCCTGCCTGTTCCTGCGCTTTTCAAAGTACAAAATGACTGCAAAACCAAGCCAGACAACAAAAGCTCCACCGGCAATCCAGACACTGTTTTTCATCATCCGCACTCCTCCCGGTTATCTGCGGCCGTCTCGTATCCATACTTCTTTAAGATCTCACGCCCTTTGTCAGAGCCCATTGTCTCGCCCTCTTTTAAAATCTGGAACACTTCCTCTTTTGGATCGTCCGACGCAATCAACTGTGCCTCTATGGAAAGGTAATGAAGATACGTCTCGTATTCCCGGAAAATCAGCATCCCGGCGACCATCCCAACCACAAGAAACCCGATGAAAAGTTCTGTGATATACCGTTTTGTGTCCCACCTCATACGCTGCTCCTTTGTCTTGTTTGACAATTCTGATCCCAGATATATCCAAGTCCCCGGATATTGCGGATGTACTGTGGATGCGCCGTATCCGGCTCAATCTTCTCCCGCAGTCTCCTGATATTGACCGCTACAGTATTTTCGTCAGCAAACTCGCCGTCCAAATCAAACAACTGCTCCAGAATCTGATTCTTGGACAGAATCTGCTTCGGGTGCTCCAAAAACAGCTTCAGCATCTTCCACTCATTTTTTGTAAAGGAAATATCCTCCTGTCCTTTTCGGGCACTCATCCGGGACATGAAAAGAGCAGCTCTCCCGACTCCAGCTCGTCTGCCGGACTTTTCTGGTACCGCTTGAAAAAGGCATTGACCTTCAAAACGAGCACCGACAGACTAAACGGCTTCGTGATATAATCATCCGCTCCCGCTTCATAGCCCATAACCTGATCTATCTCCGTATCCATAGCTGTCAGGCAAATCACATGAACCAAACTGGTCTTGCGGATCCGCCGGATCAGATCGAGACTACTCCCGTCCGGCAAATTCACATCGCAGATCATAAGCTTTGGTTCCTGCTTTTGAAACAATTCCCATGCTTCCCGAATTGTCCCGGCGTTTTCGACCTCGTAACCCTCTTTTTTCAATGTAAACTCAACCCCCGATTGACACTTTCCTCATCTTCCAGCAACAAAATTTCCGCCATGTATGTCTCTCCCTTGTCTGCCCAAATTTACTTCTCTTTTGTAGCCCGCAGCGCCAAAAAGTTGGGATGCCGTGTTCATGCAGATTGCCCTCACCATTGGTGTCCTCATATAGGTGAGTCAGTCTGAATCCCGCCTGCAAAAGCCCTCCCACCTGCTCTTCTATCGTATGGGAAAACTGAATTCCATCCCCACACTGTATCGCTTCCTGATATAGCACCGGATCTTTTAACGGATTGTATGGTAGTCCATGCACAAGGCGGGTTTCCGTCTCGTCAAAAATATAATTGATTCCATTATCCCCTCCTGCCAGCAAAACACCACCCTTTTTCAATACCCGGTGACACTCTTTCCAGATAGGAAGAACCTCTTCCACATAGCAGTTGGCAACCGGGTGAAAAATAAGATCAAACGTCTCGTCCGCAAACGGAAATTTCTTTGTCATATCGGCTTTCACGATCTCAATCTCGTATCCTTCCCGACGGGCAACCATCTCCTCACTTGCCAACTGCCGGTCTGAATAATCCAGCACCGTACAGATACCGCCACATGCGGCGAAAATCGGCATCTGTTGTCCTCCCCCGGAGGCAAGTCCAGAATCCGGCTGCCGGAAAGCTGTGGAAACCAGGATTTCGGCACCGGTTTTGTCGGCGTCAGCACCATATCCCAGTCACCTTTCACTGCCCGTTCATAGACTTCGTGAGAGATCGGCATCCCCAGATCCAGCCATCATCCACCCACTGATCGATGGTCTTTGCATTTTCTTCTGTATAACCTTTCTTCTCTGTCATCTCTCTTCCCTCCTTGTGCATCACTTATCCTTCGCAAAACAATTCCTTGCTCCGTATGCACCTATCATTTTCCTATTTGATTCCTTCTTTTTTCAGTAAATCCAATTTCCCTTCCAGTACAAGCTCCATTGCATAAGCCGCACCATCCTCGTCGTTACTCTTTGTCAGGAAACCGGACGCCTCTCTAATCTGCTCATGGGCGTTCGCCATGGCAACCGCCGCGCCAAATCCTGCCCGGAACATAGAAAGGTCATTCAGACTGTCTCCCAGAACCATGACATCTTCCTTCTTGTACCCCAGGCTTTCAATATAACGTAAAATTGCCGGTCCTTTCTGTGCCTCTTCATCTGTCAGCTCCAGATTGTTGAAAAAGGAAGATGCCACTGCAAGTCCCGGAATCCGTTCCACTTCTTTCCAGATATCCTGAATCACTTCCCCTGTTTTCGCAGTAATGAACACTTTATAGATCGGTATCTTCTTCTCCAGAAGCTCCTCCAGACTTTTCACCCGGTTCATCCGCCTCATCAACTGTTGAAACTGCTCGGTGGCCCGGATCTCCTCATCCCTGCTGCCGCCGAAAAACAATCTCGACTCCTCCAGGATCTGCCCCTCCAAATCCTCTGACTCGGTCAACACCAGATCCCTTCCTGTCGTGCAAAATCGAATCGACGCCGGAAACTGACGTACACAGGAAACAATCTCTCCAAAACAGGATGGATCCATCGGAATTGTCAGCAGCAACTCCCCCGCTTCATTCCGAATCTCAGCTCCGCTGCCCGTTACCCAGTCACAGCAAAGCGGAAATCTCTTCAATGTATCCGACGCCGACGGGAAATCCCGCCCTGTAGCAATCATAAAACGGATTCCCGCCCTTTGTACTTTCTGTATGATATCATAGGTTCGCTTCGAAATCGTATGCTCTGAATTCAGAAGTGTCCCATCCATATCTGACGCTATCACCTTTATCATATCATCACTCCCTGCCTACACACGATAGCCGTAATTATCATAACAAAAGATTTCTTTGATTTCAAGAACCGGGGGGGGTGGGGACATCCGATTTCCCAGAAAGCCGAGAAACATGCCCCTCTATAACGAAAAAGAGAAATGAAGAAGTAAAAAGAGCCAATGTTCCTGGCTTTGCAGCCAAAAACATCAGCTCATTCTTAATACATATGCTTTCCTTTTATTTTTCACGGGTCGCCATTCCACCCCGGATATGGCGTTCGGATTTATTCAGATCCAGCACTTTTCGCGCCTCCCCGCAAGCTGTGGATTAATCTGTTTCAAGCGCTCCGTTACGTCTTTATGTATAGTACTTTTGCTTACTCCAAATTCTTTTTGCCGTCTGCCTCACCGTTGCATTATGGTCAATGATATAATGTGCGATTTCTACCGCCCTCTCCTCGATATATTCCTTCATAGAATTCCTCTGCACTCACTATTTTTACAATGTATGCAAAGAAATTCCGCATCATTCATACATTTAGATAAAAGGATCCTTTGCCCTTTCCAATAAATCTATTTCTACCTCGGGTTGACTCAGAAACATACAAAATTTCTTTTCACTCACTTTTTTTTCAGTGCCTCACTCAGACTATACGGCACTCCTCTCGGCCCTCTGACAGCATAAATACCATATTCTTCTCTCAGCTTCTTTAAAGGAAATCTACCCGGCTCATATCTTTTCAACATTCTTATTTTCATCAATGCGGTGAATGTAATATATCATAATACTTAGGATTTGCATGAACAATCCATTCCTTTGGCGGTCTGATCTTCTGCTTTTTTCTGCTTTGATGCTGTCACCGCATAACTTTCATCGATCCACTGGCATATCTCATCAAAAGGAACCGTGCCATCCAGCAGAATAGAAATCCAGTTGCTGCGACTGATATGATACCCGTAAAAATAACCAGGACGTTGTACGAGCATATTGACAAGCACCGGATCCCCCAGTTTCACATTCACGATATCTACCCGTTCTTCACCTTTTAATCCGAGTTTCTCCCTTGGGACATTCATAATCAAAGCAAACCATTTCCCGTTATCTCCATGGCGCAGAACCGGATAGTCCGGAAATGTAGAAAATGGATAATCCGGTTCTGTTTTATATTGGTCTTTTACATACTTAAATATTTTTTCTCTCATTTTCATTCCCCATTTCCTTCCTTTTCTACATCCGGTTTTCCACCTTCCGCATAAATGCTTCAATCTCCCTGTTCGTCTTAATTCTGTCTGGATGCCGAACTCCTCACACATTCCTCCAGCGCCTTGATGATCCATGGGTTCCCGGAAACGATTTTCCGCATCCGTCCTTGCTGCCGCAAATGGCTCAGGAAAAAGCTGGAAAGGATTGATAGTTCTGTCTCCTTCGGTTTCAGGAAATACCGGGTCATAAGCTTTCCTGTTTGCTCCTCCACCGCAAGAAAAAGAAAGGGATTTCTTGGCCGTCCTGCTTCCTCATCGTTCTGTGCAATATGTGTATAGCAAAATTCGACTTGGACTACTTTCCCTGTCAGCGGATAATTTCTGACTTCCTCTTTGAGCTCTTCTTTCTGGATCTGTATCCCCAGGTACGGACGGTGCTGCTTTGGAAAATGGACCGGAAACATAGTCCACTGTCCGATTTCCTCATTAAAAATCCGACAAAGTCGTTCATCTCCATCCCATTTCATTGGAAGTTTCTTTGCCTCCAGTGCCCGGATACACATAAACAGATTACGAATCGTTTCCGTCATCATGGAAACCTCGTCAAAATCCGGTGTAAACGGTAAATATCTCGACTTACAAGAAATAAAATGCGGCCACATTTCTTCTTTCGCCATCGGCAGATTCAGTAGATTGGAAATTTCTTTCTGAGAATTCGGAACATCTGATTTTGCCCCATAATGGCAGACCAAGGCTCTCCGGTCAGACATGGCGTAGTCTTCTGAAAGCTCTGATTCTTCTCCTTCTCCCAATCCTTGGATCATTGTCAGATCCTGCCACCCCCTGAAACCGGGATAAATCTCAATTTCTTTGTCTTCCTCGTTTTCCTGCTCCAGGACCCGGATGAACACCGGCTCTTTCTCACCTTTTAGCTGAATGACCACATGCTGTTCTTTTGTCAGATAGTCCCATGACTTTATATCTGCAGTCCGACAGGCCGCTTCATAAAGCTCCCATCACATCTTTAAAGTAGCTTCTTTTCGCATCTTCCTTCTCCTTTGCTTACTTTCTCTGCTTTTTGTTTTTTACTCTGTCCGAAAAAGGGCCTCGCGCCGCTTCTGATTCAGCACAATCCACTCATCCAGGGACAAAGGCTCATAATCCGAATACATACAAAAGCAATTCAACATGTTGCACGGGATCGGCTCTTCTGTTCTCGTATACATATTTACCCTCCTTGCCTCCTTCGTTTCCCTGATAAATCGGGAAACGAGTACTTCATCAAAGCTGTTGTGGACATGTCCGTACAGCATATAAGTGCGGTCGTTCCCTTCCTGATCTTTTCGGTACTGCCCGTGATAGCAGAATACCGGGTAATGGCACAAAATGACGCTCCGTTTATGATCCTTCATCTCCGCATAAGGCTTAATCCACACAAAGCGCTCCCGTTCAAAGTCCGAATCCTTCAAATAATAATCATGGTTTCCTTCGATCAGGTAAAGTCGCCCGTGCAGCCGCCTCAGGATTTCATTTGTCTTTTCGCCCTTTTCCATGGAAAAATCCCCCAGAATCACGACTTCATCTCTTGGTCTGACCTTGTGATTCCATTTTTGAATCATATATTCATTCATTTCTTCCGCATCCGCAAACCCTCTCTGATCCATCTTCTCATTGAGGCTCCGATGGAAAAAATGGCAGTCCGCTATATAATATCTCATCGTATCGTCTCTCTCCCTTGCACTCTTCCTTTCTTCATATTACAATAAAGGCACCAATTTTGAAAGGAGAGTTTTTCATGATAGATAAAGAAACCGAACTTAACATGACGGACTGGGAGTTGTCCGAGGATTATTATAAGGAACGCGAAGGGAAAAAGGAGCTGAAGCTTGAGGATTTTATGATGGGGGAAGATGAGATTCCATCTCTGGTATCCGGGGAGGAAACAGATCCCTTGCTGGCTCAGACAATCTCCGATGTGAAAAATGTCCTTTCTGTCTGTCAGGAAGGGAAATCTGTGCCGGAAATCGCCCTTGCCCTCTCCCTAAAAGAAGAATATGTCCATACCATTCTCTACTGTGCCCAGGGCTTTTCTGAGGATGATCCGATTGCTGTAGCACGTCTTGTTATGATGTCCTGACGAACATTCAGGTGCTTTCCACTGTCTCTTTTATTTTTTACTTGAAATCCGTATACCCCGTATGTTAGGATAGACAATGCAGTTAGTTAAAACTACCCTCAAATGTATTACGGAGGTTCTTATGAGACAAAACCCTTTTAAAATTCTATGGTTAATATCCGCATTTCTGACACTTACTCTGGGTGCAGTCGGGATTTTTCTTCCGGTAGTCCCGACTACCCCGTTTTTGCTTTTATCCTCATTTTGCTTTGCCAGAGGGTCCGAACGCTTTCACCGCTGGTTTCTTGGAACGAATTTATACCAAATGCATCTGGACAGCTTTGTGAAGGAACGGGCCATGACGCTAAGGACCAAACTTTGCATCCTGCTGCCGGCGTCCGCCATGCTCATTATCGCCATGATTCTGATGTCCAGTTTACCATTCCGTATTTTGATCATCTTTTTTGATTCTTTTTAAATACACATATTTTTTCACAAAAATTAGGACTGTACGAGAGGAGGATTCGTGAATGGAACATTCTTTCATGGCTGCTGATAAAGGGAACGGGAAAAACAGGTCGTTGCCCTTATGATTTCTCTGTACTGCCGAAAAAAACACCATACCCTGAAAGGCCGGCTCTGTCCGGAGTGCGAAGCTCTTCTCTCCTATGCTCATCTTCGCTCTGACCGCTGTCCATTTATGAAGACCAAGACGTTTTGCAGTAATTGTCAGGTTCATTGTTACAAACCAGAAATGCGGGAAAAGATCCGGGAAGTGATGAGATTCGCGGGTCCCCGCATGTTGCCGCGTCACCCACTGATGGTAATTGACCATATGAGCTGTTCCATCAGGGAAAAGAAAAAACAACAGAAAGGAAAAGGATACTATGATTAAAACAAGGCTAATGAAGCTTTTAAAGGGATCGGAACGATATATCGCCCAAAATGTCCTCTGGCAGTGGCTTGCCCTTCTTTTTCAGATTGCGGCGATCTTTGCCGCCGGAACCTTTTTACAAAGCATGATGATGGAACATAGCGACACTGTACTTTTTCTGAGAACCGCCCTCATTGTGTTCTGTGCGTTTCTCGTCCGGTTCTTCTGTGAACGAATGGCTGCCATTTCCTCCGGAAAAGCAAGCGCCGACATCAAGCCTGTGCTGCGCCGTCAAATTTATGAAAAACTGCTTCGAATAGGCGCCTCTTACAATCAGAAAATGCCAACTTCCGAGGTAGTGCAGGTCACGACCGAGGGTGTGGAACAGTTGGAAATCTACTATGGAAAATATCTGCCGCAGCTTTTCTACAGTCTGCTGGCTCCTGTTACACTGTTTGTGATCTTATGTCCCATCAGTTGGAAAGCCAGTCTCGTACTTCTGATCTGCGTTCCTTTGATCCCGGTTTCCATTGTAGCTGTGCAGAAATTCGCCAAAAAGCTGCTGAACAAATATTGGGGAATTTATACAGAACTTGGCGACAGTTTCCTGGAAAATCTTCAGGGACTTACGACGCTCAAGATTTACCAGGCGGACGGCCGCAAAGCTGATGAAATGGACTTGGAGGCAGAGCGTTTCCGAAAAAATCACCATGAAAGTACTGACTATGCAGCTCAATTCTGTCAGTGTCATGGATATCGTCGCATACGGGGGAGCCGCCATCGGTATGATCGTCACCGTCCTCGAATATGGTAACGGCGCCGTAGATTTTGCGGGGGCCTTTACAATGATCCTGCTTGCTTCGGAATTTTTTATTCCTCTGCGGCTGCTCGGTTCTTTCTTCCACATTGCCATGAACGGTATGTCTGCAAGCGATAAGATTTTTCGGATTCTGGACATGGCAGAAGAAGCAGACGGAACACAGAGTCTTACCGACGGTCCGATTTCTGCGGATCTTCGCCATGTAGCATTTTCCTACGAAATGGAAAAACCTGTACTGCGTGAAATCTCCATGACGATTCCTGCCGGAAGTTTCGTCTCCCTTGTGGGTGTATCCGGCTGTGGAAAAAGTACTGTTTCCGGCCTGCTGACCGGAAAGCTCCGACAGACTTCCGGTGAAATCCGGATCAATCAAATTCCGCTCACAGACATTAAGGAAAGGGATTTGATGCAGTCTGTCACTCTGATCCGCCACAACAGTTATCTTTTCAAAGGAACGGTACGTGACAATCTGCTCATGGGAAATCCGGACGCCTCCGAAAGCCAGATGAAAGAAGCTCTTGAAAAAGTACGTCTCCTTGACTTCCTGGATGGGCAAAAAGGGCTCGATACAGCACTTGATGAGCAAGGCAATAATTTTTCCGGCGGACAGCGCCAAAGACTTGCTATCGCACGGGCTCTCCTACATAACACACCAATGTACATCCTGGACGAAGCCGCTTCCAATATTGATGTGGAAAGTGAGGATCAGATCATGGAAGTGGTGCGGGAACTGGCAAAGACAAAGACGGTCCTCTTTATCTCCCATCGTCTCGCCAACGTTACAGCCTCAGACTGTATCTATATGATGGAAAATGGAATGATCTCCGAGAGCGGAACGCACGAGGAGCTGATGCGTCAAAATGGAAGCTACGCCGCCATGTTCCGGCGGCAACAGGATTTATGCAAGATCAGGGGGTGCAGCGAATGAAACGTAGAAACGGATTACAGATTATGGGAAAACTAATCGGGCTGGTACGCCCGCTTCTTCATGTCATGCTGGGAGCTATTCTTCTTGGTGTAGCTGGATATCTATGCGCTATTTTCCTCACCGTCCTGGCAGGCATGGGGATCTTGAAACTGTCAGGTTTCCTGGATGGATTCTCTCTTCCGGTATTGTTCGCCGTTTTGGGAACCGCGGCAGTCCTGCGGGGTGTCCTCCACTATGGGGAACAAGCGTGTAACCACTATATCGCCTTTAAGCTGCTGGCTCTGATCCGGCACCAGGTCTTCGCAAGCCTGCGACGTCTCTGTCCGGCCAAACTAGACGGCAAAGATAAGGGAAATCTAATCTCTATTTTGACAACGGACATTGAGCTTCTGGAGGTGTTCTATGCTCACACGATTTCCCCGATCGCCATCGCGGTACTCACCTCTCTGGTGATGGAAATCTTTTTCTTTTATTACAGCATACCTGCTGGGCTTTTTGCTCTCTGCGGTTATCTGGCAATCGGCGTCCTCATTCCAGTCTGGAATTCTGGTAAAGGGTCCGGACAGGGAATGGTATTCCGGAATCAATTTGGTGATCTGAACAGCTTTGTTCTGGACAGTCTGCGTGGTCTGGATGAGACGATCCAGTACGGCTGCGGTCAAAAGCAGTTGAAAGAGCTGGAGCAACGCAGCCGGAAGCTGAATGAAAAGCAGACCATTTTGAAACAACTGGAAGGAACCCAGCGGGGTCTCACAAGCCTCCTCATTCTCTTCTTTTCCTTTGGTATGTTGTTCTTATGCGCCCTGCTCTACCGGAGCGGACTGATGGATCTGACAGGTGTGTTTCTATGTACGATTTTAATGATGGGATCGTTTGGGCCTGTAGTGGCGCTCTCCAGTCTTTCTAACAATTTGATGCAGACGCTGGCAAGCGGAGAACGGGTGCTGAATCTTCTGGAAGAATCGCCGGAATCGGAAGACATCACCGGACAGGAACACACCCGGTTTGACAATATTACGTGTAAAAACCTTCATTTTTCTTATGAGGACGAACAGATTCTCTCCGGTTACTCTATCTCTGTCCCGAAAGGAAGCCGGGTTGGCATCCACGGAAAAAGCGGATCAGGAAAATCTACCCTGCTAAAGCTGCTTATGCGTTTTTACGATGCAGATCAGGGCTCTATACGCATCGGGTCAAGGGAGATTGACTCCATCAATACAACAGAGCTCCGGGATATGGAAAGCTATGTGACGCAGGAGACCAGCCTGTTCCACGATTCCATCGCCAACAATATTGCCATCGCAAAGCTGGACGCCTCCCAAAGCGAGATCGAGGCAGCCGCAAGAAAAGCCTCCCTACATGAATTCATTCAAAGCCTTCCGGATGGGTATGACACTATGATAGGCGAACTTGGCGACACTCTCTCCGGCGGAGAAAAACAGCGGATCGGAATTGCCAGGGCCTTCCTTCACAATGCTCCGCTCCTGCTTCTGGACGAGCCCACCAGCAACCTGGACTCTCTGAATGAAAGTATCATTCTCCATTCCCTCGAAGAGCTGGGCACAGACAAAACCGTGCTCATTGTCTCCCACCGGGAGTCCACCATGGCCGCAGCCGATATTGTTTATGAAATGTCGGACGGGTGTCCTGACGGAAGCCAGAGGAAGCCGTAACAGCCTTTTTCAATTTTCACCATTGACATTCCTCTGTTCATCCGATATAATAATTGTGATATCTGCAAATTGCAGAGGATTATTTTCAGAAAGGATGTATTACATTTTTATGGACGACTCAAGCGACAGTGATTCTGAGCATCATAATTGTGTAAAAATGAACATAAATACGAAGAGAAGGTATAGTCTGCCGTTTTGTAAAACAGTAGACTATACCTTTTTTGTGTATTTTTATCCGATTGCGGCTATGACGCCTTAGGATGTTTCATTTTTATTTTTGCTTCCGGTTTTTCCACTGAGAAGCATAGATTTTTTATATTTTTACACATTATATGATGAATAAAGGAGAACTGAATTATGAATTCTATTGTACCCCAACTATTATTGCAGGTTATTTTAATTTTTTAAACGCGTTTTTTGCGGCGGCGGAGATTGCCGTAATTTCACTCAATGCTACAAAGCTTAGGAAATCTGCAGAAGACGGTGACAAAACATGCGCCCGTCTCTTAAAGTTAGTAGAGGAGCCTTCTGGTTTCCTCTCCACGATCCAGATTGGAATTACACTGGCCGGTTTCCTCGGCAGTGCGTTCGCGGCCGACAACTTTTCCGGTTATCTGGTGAACTGGGTATATCAGGATCTTGGTTTCCACGCCCTCCCGGTTTCCGTACTGGATACACTTTCCGTCATCGTCATTACCATTATTCTTTCGTACTTTACGCTGATTTTTGGTGAATTGGTACCAAAACGGTTGCTATGCAGAAATCCTTTGCCGTGGCAAAATTTGTCTACCGTGTTGTTTCATTCGTAGCTCTGATTATGAAACCGGCGGTTGCTTTCCTCTCCCTCTCCACAAACGTGGTACTGAAACTGTTCGGTATGAAAACTGAGGCTGAAGAGGAAACTGTGACCGAAGAAGAAATCCGTCTCATGGTCGAGCTCGGTGAGGAGAATGGTTCCATCGACAGTGATGAAAAGAATGGATTCAGAATGTGCTGGAATTTAATGATACGATTGTCCGCAACTGTATGACTCACGAATCGGAAATCATCTCGGTTTCTGTTGATGCTTCCGATGAGGAGATCACCCAACTTATCACGGAATCCGGACTTTCCCGGTATCCGGTATACGGGGAAGATCTGCATGACATTCTTGGTATCCTCAATGCCCGTACATTCCTTCTCTCCCGGACAGAAGGGCATAGCCCGGACATTAGAACCCTGCTCCAGCCAGCCTATTTCATTCCAGAGACTGTTCATGCATCTACTCTCTTCCGAGATATGCAAAAACAGAAACTTCATATCGCCGTGGTAGTAGATGAGTACGGGGACACATCCGGTATCGTCACACTGGAGGACCTGGTGGAAGAGATCTTTGGAAATATTTATGACGAATTTGACGAGAATGAGCCGGCGGAAATTGAACAGATCCAGGAAAATCTCTGGAGAGTCACTGGCACGACTGATGTGGATGACCTCGCCAGGATACTGGACGTAGATCTTCCGGAATCTTCGGACTACACAACGCTTGGCGGAATGGTATTCAGCAATCTGAAAACCATTCCAAAAGACGGTACGACAGTTGAACTGGACGTCGGAGAGATCCATATTCATGTGGATGCCATCTCCAAACGCCGGATTCAGTCCGCACTCGTTTCTATAACACCGAAGCAGATAAAAGCAGAGGAATAATATCCGGAAAGCGTATTCAAAGGTATTTGACGCAACACGCCTTATCATATTGATACAAAAGGCTGCCCATCCAAAACGGAACTTCAAACAGTCCCGTCAGGATGTGGCAGCCTCCTTTATCATTTATGATTCTTTTCCCGGAAGACTATGTAGGTTCTCCCATAGTTTCCCCACCAGGTACTTTTCGGATTAGTAAAATACACTGTAGAAAAGAGCATCTCACTGTCATTGAGCTTTACAAGCAGGCGAAGCAGTTCCTCCTTTAAAGGAAAGAAAACCCCGTCAGCCTTTTTTCCCAGCTTCGCTAGAAAGGCCAGTTCCTCTGCTGAGAGCATATTCCGGATCTTTTCTTTTTGCCTCCTTGGGAAGTGTAAAATAATAAAAATCCGCCCAGGCATTTTCCTCTCCGCAGTGTCTCCATTCTTCCAGAAGCCTTTCCAGCGCTTTCCCCGCTGGGAGAGTCAGTTCCTCCCAGTCGCAGCGGTCGAATCCATCCTGTATCTTATCCAGATAGATTGCTCCCGTCTCTTTGAATTGTTCGATTTGCATGTACGCCTCCTATCTCCGGATTCTCGGATGGGTCTCACGGATCACACTCATAATCAGCCGGAATGACATATCTGCCATCTCTTCCGGTGTTTCCGAATCCTCCGGATCCTTCTGGAGCCAGGAACGGATCAATCCAACGCAGCCGGACAAACAGAATCGGTAAGAATATTTCAGCATGTTCATCTCATTGGGAAACTGACGTTTCAGTCCGGTCAGACACTTTTCCCCACAAGATCCTCTACCTGCTGTACAAAAGACGGATCCCCGTTTTTACCCATCAAAGAGCGATAAAGCTTTCGGTTGCTTCCAAGGGAGAAAAACACGTCTTTCATAAATACCACACTTTCCTCAGAAAACGGCTCCGGCGGGTAGCTCTCCATGACCTCGGCAATCTCCTCGATGAGCTCCCGCTTCACATTTTCCAGCATATTGGAAATATCGGAATAATGCAGGTAAAAGGTTGAACGGTTAATATGAACATACTCCACCAGCTCCTTTACCGTAATCTCCTGTATACTCTTTCTGGTCATCAGGTCCGCAAGTCCCTCTTTCAGCCTTGTCTTTGTCCTGGCAACCCGTTTATCGATCTTTTGCTCTGTCATTCCTGCATCCCCCTGTCAGTTCTAATTCTCACTATAATACAAAAGTAACAGCAGCGCAAGCCGCGAATCTGAGCTCAATGGCTGAATCGTTATATGTTTTCTTACAGACGGCGTTTAAATTCCTCATAGCCAAAGCTTCGGATAATCTGACAGTCTCCAGCTTCTTCCAGTACAATATCCGGAAGTTTCATGCCGTTGAATGTATTATTCTTTACCATCGTGTAGATCGCCATATCCTGAAACTCCAGCCGTTCTCCTGGCTCAAGCGGATGACAGAAAGAATAATCTCCGATCACATCTCCTGCAAAGGCACGTTGGCCCTGCCAGACGATAGGTATATGTCTCTTCTCCCGGCAGATATGAGTCTTTAAGCGGCGGACGGTACGGCATCTCCAGTACATCCGGCATATGGCAGGCAGCGGAGGTATCGAGGATTGCAATCTTCTTTTCATTTTCCACGATCTCCAGTACCTCCGTCAGTAGCGTACCGGCGTTTAAGGCAATGGCCTCTCCCGGCTCCAGATAAACTTCAAGTCCGTAAGTTTCCTGCATATGGTGGATACACCGTATGAGCCTTGGAATATTATAATCTGTTCTCGTTATGTGATGTCCGCCGCCGAAATTTATCCATTTCATCTTCGGCAGCCAGCAGCCAAACTTCTCTTCCACTGCCTTTAATGTCACTTCCAGAGCATCGGAATTCTGCTCACAGAGAGTATGAAAGTGAATTCCTTCGATCCCCTCCATTAACTCTCCACTTAACTGCTCCCTCACTGTCCCAAGCCTGGACCCTGGAGCACATGGATCGTAAATAGCATGCTCCTTCTGTGTAGAACACTGCGGATTGACCCGGATTCCCGGACTTTTCCCAGCCTGTCTGATCCGTTCCTTATACTTCCGAATCTGGGAAGGTGAGTTCAGTACGATGTGACCGCAGAGCGACAGTATCTCATCAAATTCTCCTTCCTTGTAAGCCGGGGAGAAGATGTGGTTTTCTTTCCCCATCTCCTCCGCTCCAAGTTTCGCCTCATAGAGGCCGCTGGCCGTTGCGCCATCCAGATATTTGCCGATGAACGGGTACAAGAAATACATAGAGAACGCTTTTTGGGCGAGCAGAATCTTGCACCCGGTTTCCTCCCTGAGTCTTTTTAAAATCCGCAGATTTTCCTCCAGCTTTTCTTTTTGTACAATATAACACGGTGTACGAAGTTCTTCTTTTCTCATATTGAAGTCCCTAATCTACAAGCTGCGGGTTCTCACAGATCTTCCACGGAAGCCCCCACTTATTGAGTGCATCCATGAACGGATCCGGATCAAACTCTTCCATATTATAGACTCCCGGTTTCTGCCAGGTGCCGTTCATCACCAGCATGGCGCCGATCATCGCAGGCACGCCTGTCGTATAAGCAACCGCCTGAGAGCCCACTTCCTTGTAACACTCCTGATGGTCACAAGTATTGTAAATGTAAAGTGTTTTTTCCTTACCGTCTTTCTTTCCGATGAAAATACATCCGATATTGGTCTTCCCCTTTGTTCTTTGCCCCAGTGTGGACGGATCCGGAAGAACCGCCTTTAAGAACTGCAGCGGCACAATCTCCCTTCCTTCGTACAGGATCGGCTCAATGGAAGTCATACCAACATTCTCCAAACATTTCAAATGTATCAAGTAACTCTGTCCGAAAGTCATAAGGAAACGGATTCTCTTGATGCCTGGAATGTTGAGTGCCAGAGACTCAATCTCCTCGTGGTGCAGCAGATACATATCTTTCATGCCTACCTCCGGAAAATCATATTCCCGCTTGATCTCCATCGGTTCCGTCTCCACCCAGTGGCCGTCTTCCCAGTAAGAACCCTTAGCGGACACTTCCCGGATATTGATCTCCGGATTGAAGTTCGTCGCAAACGGATAGCCGTGATCTCCGCCGTTACAGTCTAGAATATCAATATAATGAATTTCATCAAAATAATGTTTCAGGGCGTAAGCAGAAAAATACGCTGGTCACACCCGGATCAAATCCGCTTCCAAGAAGGGCTGTGATCCCTGCTTTTTCGTATTTTTCTCTATATGCCCACTGCCATTTGTACTCAAATTTTGCGGTATCTTCCGGCTCGTAATTTGCTGTATCAACATAATGTACGCCAGTCTCCAGACAGGCTTCCATAATCGTCAGATCCTGATACGGTAACGCCAGATTTAATACAACGTCCGGCTGTACTTTCCTGATAAGTTCTACCAGGTCCGTCACTTTGTCCGCATCTACCTGCGCAGTCGTGATTTTTGCTTTTGATTTCCCCTTCAACTTTTCTTTTAATGCGTCACATTTGGACACTGTACGGCTCGCGATACAGATTTCATCAAAAACCTCACTGTTCATCGCACATTTCTGAATCGCTACACTTGCGACACCGCCACATCCGATTACCAACACTTTTCCCATAATGATTTCCTCCTTCTTCTATCTGCCGATTGCCAGCAACATTTCTCTGATAATTTTACATGCCACAGCCGTGGACACCCCACTTGCATCATATGGCGGACACAGCTCATTCACATCACACCCTACGAGACAAACATTTTGACAGACAGCAATCACCGCCCTCTGCAAGGTCATATAATCAATTCCTCCCGGCTCCGGCGTCCCTGTTCCCGGAAAGACCGACGGATCCAGTACATCCAGATCCAGCGTAAAATAAACCGGTTTTCCTTGAAGAGATTCCACTGTCTCTTCCAGCCCTTCCAAATCAAATGGGTGCAGGCTTGTATGTCCTGATTTCGCCCATTCAAACTCATCCTTTTCTCCAGAACGAATTCCAAACTGATGAATCCTTCCGTTCCCCAAAACCTCCCAACAGCGCCGGATCACGCAGGCATGGGAAAGCCGAACCCCAGATAATCCTCCCGTAGATCCGTGTGGGCATCCAGGTGAATGATGTGAAGATCCGGATACTTTCTTGCCGCAGCCCGAATACTTCCCAGTGTCACCAGATGCTCTCCTCCGATCAGAAACGGAAGTTTATCGTCCTTTAGAATTGTTTCTGCCCGCTCTTCAATGACCGCGAGCCTTTTCGGAATCTCCGATGGCAAGCTCCAGATCCCCACTGTCAAAGATATGACAGTCTGTCAGATCCCGGTCCTGATACGGACTGTAAGTCTCAAGTCCCCAGGAGTCGCCTCGGATGGCCGGACCCGCAAACCGGGTTCCCGGCCGAAACGATGTGGTAGAGTCAAAAGGCGCTCCAAACAGAACGACCCGCGCCTCGTCATACTCCGCGTCACATCCGAGAAAGCTCACAATATTTTTATTCAACATCTTTTAATAATTCCTCCACATATACCGGGAGCGCAAACACACCTGCATGCAGTCTCGGCTCATAATATCTTGTACTGATTCCCTGCAGTTTCCATGCAATGCCATTCAAATCATCTAACGGATGGTATTTCTTGGACGCAAAGCCGAACAGCCAATGACCGGAAGGATAGGACGGAATATGTGCCTGATATACCCGGCAGATCGGGAATGTCTCCACGATCCGCTTGTGCATCCTCTGGCACTGGAACGCTTCTTCCGCATAAAACGGGCTCTCGTTCTGATTGATCATAATGCCGTCTTCTTGCAGAGCATTATAACAGTTTCCGTAGAATTCTTTCGTAAACAGTCCCTCCCGGTCCAAACGGATTCGGAGAATCAATGATGATAAGGTCGTATTCATCGGTCTTGGAACGAATGAAACGCAGACCATCCTCATGGTAGATCTCCACCCTCGGATCCGTCAGGCTGCAGGCAATCTCCGGAAGGTATTTCCGACATACCTCCACAAGCAGAGGGTCGATTTCCACCACATCGATCGTCTCCAACGTTTCATATTTAATCAGCTCCCGAACGACGCCGCCGTCCCTCCGCCAATGACAAGGACCCTCTTCACATCCGGGTGTACCGCCATCGGGACATGGGTAATCATTTCATGGTAGATAAATTCGTCCTTTTCCGTCAGCATCAGATCCCCGTCCACCACAAGCACCTTGCCAAACTCTGTCGATTCCAGGACATCAATTCGCTGATATTCGCTCTCAGCACTGAATAACTGCCGCTCCACCCGAAGGGACAGTCTGGCATGATCGGTATGTTCATCTGAAAACCACATTTCCATATCTTATTCCTCCCTCAATACGTTGAGACGCTCGATCCTTTCATCTTCCGGTCCGGTCATGGAGCATCCTTTTTCTTTCGCATAAACAATGTAATCAATAATCTTATCCGTGATTTCCTCTCCAGGAGCGAGAATCGGGATTCCAGGCGGATAACACATTACAAATTCGCTGCATATTCGACCTTTTGTCTCCTCAAGCGGCAGTGATTCCTTTTGCTGGCGTAAAAAGGATTCCTGTGGCGTCATCACAACCTTGGGCGGAATATATTACTGGGAAAGCATCCCGGTCTTATCCTTGTGATGCCTCCTCTTGATATCTGCCAAAGCGCTCACAAGACGCTCCACCTCCTGCGGGCGGTCACCGATGGAAAGGTATGCCAAAATGTTTCCAAGGTCTCCGAACTCTATATATCATACTCATCCCGCAAAATATCATAGACCTCAATTCCTGCCAGCCCAATATCCAGCGTATGTACCTGAGTTTTGTTGTATCAAAATCAAAAATACTGCTTCCGTTTTTCTTTTCCCCCAAAGGCATAGTAACCGCCGATCTGATTGATCTTTTCTGGCATATCTCGGCCATATCTGCCACCAAATGGAATTCTGGCGGCCGCGCAGGCGCCAGATTCCGTCTGGAAATGTCAAGACTGGACATCAGCAGATAGCTGCCGGAGGTCGTCTGTGTCAGGTTGATGATCTGCCGCACATAGCCAGCGTGGACATTGGGGCCAATCAGCAGCAGGCTGGATTGGGTCAGGCTTCCGCCGCTCTTATGCATGGATACAGACGCCATATCTGCGCCCGCCGCCATTGCTGAAACCGGAAGCCCTCCGCCAAAATAGAAGTGTGTGCCGTGGGCTTCGTCCGCAAGGCAGAGCATCCCGGCATCGTGGGCCATCCTCACAATGGCGCGCAGGTCGCTGCAAATGCCGTAGTAGGTGGGGTTGTTGACCAGAACCGCCACCGCGTTGGATTTGCTCGGCAATGGCTTTTGCCACCTGCTCCCGCTTCATGCCCAGCGAGATGCCGAGGCGCTTGTCCACTTCGGGATTGACGTAGACCGGCACTGCGCCGCAGAGCACCAGTGCGTTCAGCACGCTACGGTGTACGTTGCGGGGCAGGATGATCTCATCCCCGCGCTTGCAGGCGGTCAGCACCATGCTTTGCACCGAGCTGGTGGTGCCGCCCACCATCAAAAACGCGTGGGCAGCGCCGAACGCATCGGCGGCCAGTTCCTCCGCTTCGCGGATGACGGATACCGGATGGCAGAGATTATCCAGCGGCTTCATGCTGTTCACATCCACCCCAACGCACTGCTGGCCCAAAAAGGCGGTCAGTTCCGGGTTGCCGCGTCCCCGCTTATGACCGGGCACATCAAAGGGAACCACGCGCATCTGGCGGAAATTCTCCAGCGCTTCGTGGATGGGGGCGCGGCGCTGGTCCAACCGGGCGCGTTTTTTCTCACCGTTCATGTTTACCTCCGTTCGCGGTTCCTTTGGGAAGTGCCGTTTGGCAAAACAAAAAACGCAAGCCTTACACGGATGTGCAGACTTGCGTTTGAAACCAGCTTTTTTAATTTTGCCACAGGCCAAATCCCCCCGGCGTGTTTACCGGGAGAGCGAATGCGGCATGATTCAAAAAGGTTGAGCGTGTCAGAGTCTATATAGCAATCTTACTTTTACTACTCTTTATTGACCGTTTCACAAGTCTGCGCAGCTGACTGCGCAATTTCATAGCCGTCGCCTTATCCCTGTTCGTCTCACATGCTTCCTCCAGGGCGGCGATCTTTCCAATAAGCTCCTTATGCTGATTGTCGATCATCTCATTTCCCGTAACCAGAGTTTCGTCAAATACTGCATACATCTGTTTTTCCTCCTTTTCCTTTTTCGGCTTATTCGGCCTCTCTTTTTTCAATATCCATGATCATGTCGACCCGTCTCTGATGACGTCCGCCTTCAAATTTTGCACTCAGGAACTCGTCGACAATCATCTTGGCAAGCTCGATTCCGATCACCCGTGCGCCAAATGCCAGGACGTTGGCATCATTATGCTGTCTGGCAAGTCTTGCTGTGTACGGCTCGCTGCAAACGACTGCCCTGATCCCGCGTACCTTGTTCGCCGCAAGGGAAATGCCAAGTCCGGTACCACAGATCACGATCCCAAAGTCCACATCCCCTGCCGCTACCGCACGTCCGACCTTCTCCCCGTAAACCGGATAGTCACAGCTTTCGTGAGAATCCGTCCCGTAGTTTACGACCTCATATCCTTTTTCTTCCAGATATGCGGCTATGTCCTGCTTCATCTCCACAGCGGAGTGATCATTTCCAATTCCTATTTTCATAATCGTTCCTCTCTGTCTTTCTTTTGTTGCTGTTCTGGTTTTATTATACTTGGTTTAGGCTGTTTTTACAATGCAATGTAGTTTGTTTTTCAACATTGATATCGTTTCCTGCAAATCGTTTCTATATTTCTACATACAAGAAGCCCGGTGCTCTTCGTCACCAGGCTTCGTCCTGTTTTGTTATTTCCCGACTTTTTTGTTTCGCTTGCATCCTAACTCATACAAAAAGTTGAATTACAAGCATCACTGCGCTGAATCCGGCTGTGATGCCCATCAAAGGCATAATAAATTTCAGCCATTTATCATATGTCACGTCTACCATCGCCAGGGAGGCCAAAATCAATCCCGCCGGGGTGATAAAGGAAATCAGTCCCAGTCCATATGCATATGCTGAGACAATCGCCGCCCTTGATACTCCTACAGTATCTGCCAGCGGCGCCATGATCGGCACAGACAACACTGCAAGCCCGGAAGAGGACGAGATGAAAAATCCAAGTACAATAAATACAAACATCATCAGAATAATAAAGATGATCGGGTTCATACCGCTGATGGCGCCTGAGAAATATGCAAGAATTGTATCGGAGACCATACCATTTTCGAGTATGATATTGATTCCCCTTGCAACACCTACAACGAGTGCCACACTCATTAAATCTGCCGCGCCGCCAATAAACTGATCCATGAAATTTTTCTCGCCGATTCCTGATGTAAAGGCCATAATAATTGCACAAGCAAGGAAAAGTGCGGTCATATTGTCAAACCACCACTGCTTTGTTACCAGACCCCAAACAAGAACCGCAAAGGTAATTCCGAAAACAGCCAAAGTCAGTTTCATCCGTCCTGTAAACTTGGGCACTTCCCCTGATGGCCAAATTTTTTTCATATGGTATTCGTACTGATCGTAGCAGATCGATTGTGACGGATCTGCTTTGACTTTCTTTGCATAACGTAAAATATATACGAGCGTAATGATCAGGCCGATCGCCAGTGCTACAAAGCGGATTCCCATTCCATCCGCCAAGCTGATACCCGCCGCATTCGATGCATTTCCCACGGAAAACGGATTGATGGTCGGGAACATCGTTCCTATAGACGATCCCATATAAATTGCGGCAATACATACCATAACGTCATACCCTGCAGCAAGGAAGACAGGTACCAGAATCGGGTATAGCGCAATCGTTTCTTCGGCCAGTCCGAATGTTGTCCCTCCTGCCGCGATAATGATGGTAATCAGGATAATCAAAAGATATTCTTTCCCTTTTGTTATTTTGGACAACACCCCAATCGCTGAATTAAACGCCCCCATATAATTTAAGACTCCGATACATCCTCCCAGTACAAAGATGAACAGGATAATATCGATAGAATCGTACACCCCACTAATTGGCGCAAGAAGAATCTGAAAAATCCCTTGTGGATTTTGTTCTACTTTCTCATATGTTCCCGGAATCGCAACCGGTTTACTGATAGTACCATCCAGAAACTTATCCAGATTTCCGGTTACACCAAGTTCATCTAATGTCTCCTGCGTCGGTTTCATTTCTGTAATTTTACCAACTGAATCGGTAATTTCAAACATATTTGACTGCGCATTATAAGCCAGTTTAGAGTAAAGTCCTGCCGGTACAACTGCCGTGAGAATCGCCGCAAAAATCAGGACAATAAATAGTACAGTCAACGCAGACGGAAATGACATTTTTTCTTTTTCATTTCTCGTTTCCTCCTTTCTTTTATGAATTAGCAAAGATCTTTACAAGCTCCAAAAATGATGTCTACCACCTTTTCCATTCCTTCGACAGTAATATGCTCCATCGGTCCATGGTAACCATGTCCCCGGTCCCCAGATTCGGGCATGGAAGTCCTTTAAATGACAGCTTACATCCATCTGTGCCGCCCCGGATTGGACAGATAACCGGTGTAACGCCCGCTTTCATACATGCCTGTTTTGCGTTTTCAACCAGATAAAAATGATCTTTGATGACGGATTCCATATTTCGGGATTCATCTTTGATTTCCAATTTTACGGTACCGTCTCCCCATAGTTCATTCATCGTTTTTCTCTATATGGCGAAGCGTATTTTTTCTAACAAGAAATTCTGGCTCGTTGTGATCCCTTACAATATATTCGGCCTCCGCATGTCCTTCATCACCATGGATACTCAGCAAATGGTAGAATCCTTCATAGCCTTCCGTATATCTCGGCGTCTCATAGCGCGGAAGCATCTGGTTCATCTCACACGCCAGAAGAACCGCATTGATCATCACATGTTTTGCTGATCCTGGATGCACACTTTTTCCTTCAATCGTAAACTTTGCCTCACAGGCGTTAAAATTCTGATACTGAATCTCACCCTCTCCGTCCCCGTCCAGTGTGTAGGCAACATCCGCATCAAAAGTATCAAAATCAAAGTATGCCGCTCCCGTTCCACACTCCTCATCCGGAGTAAAAGCAACGCTGATCTGGCCGTGTGGAATCTTTTCTTCTATCATTGTCTGAAGCATCTGCATAATTTCCGCAATTCCCGCCTTATCATCAACCCCAAGAATTGTGCTCCCATCTGAAGTGATCAACGTCCTCCCTTTCAATTCCTTCAGATGAGGGAAATCCTTAACACTCAATATTCTTCCACATTTCTGAAGAGTAAGATCTTCCCCGTTGTATTGTTTTGTCATAACCGGTACGATTTCCTCTTCACAGAACTCCGAAACCGTATCCATGTGCGCTATAAATCCTAGTTTTTACAATCCTCATACCCTTCGGACGCTCTTAAAATTCCATACACAAAACAACGCTCGTCCAAAACGACCTGATCCATTCCAAGTTCTTTTAATTCCTCTACAAGAATCTCAGCAAGGTTAAACTGGCAGGTTGATGTCGGTACCGAATCCGCCTTTTCATTACATGGCGTTTTAATGGAAATGTACTGCATCAGTTTTTCAGTTACTCCCATGTTTCATTCTCCTTCCAAATACCTTTTCATTATTTTAGATCGTTTTCTGTTCTCCCGCAAATCACCGTTGTTTTCTTGACATGAAAATTTTCTCCATGATATTATAAGATGAATAAAAAAATACTTGGAATTTACTCCATTTTTACATTTTCCTTCAGGCCCTGTGCATAATACACAAAAAAATCGATTTTTAAGAAAGGTTTTTGACATGAACGTCAATGAAATTATTGGAAACAACCTAAAAAATACCGTTCTGCCTATAATATGACTTTAAACGAGCTTTCAGAAAGACTTCATAAAAGTATTTCTACAATTTCAAAATACGAAAAAGGATCGATCGCTATGGATATTCCAACATTTCTTGAAATATCCCAGATCTTTCAGATTTCTCCTTCCATCCTTCTGTCCGGTGCTTTTACATTATCGGAGGATCACTCCCCACACAAAAAGAAGCGGAAAGATTGTATATGTATACCTACAGCGGAATGGAAAAGGAAATCATTCAGAGTCTGATCGAACAGTTTCCACCAGACACTCCGGATCTGCCCTGGCAGGCTCATGTTTATAATGACATCAAAGATTTTAACAATCCTGGAAATTGTAACGGATTTTATACGGGAACTTTTTAAAGGACGGCTTTCTCGGAACCTATATACTGCATAACCATGTTTCCGAATCTGAACATGTTATGATTTCCTGTGTTAAAAACCTGGTAAATCCACGGCAGCAGCTTGGACTTGTCTCCGGACTTTCCAATTACACAATGCTCCCTGTCACATTTAAAACAGTCATTTCCAGTGTGGAAGTCACTGACAAGAAATTATTGACAGATCTGCTTCTTTTTTTCAAAAGAAGATTTTAAAATTATAAAACAATTACAAGCTATTACGATTCAGAATCTCAGATAAAACAGGAGGATTTGTAATGATACGTCTGATAGCAAGCGACCTGGACGGTACGCTTCTGCAAAACGGGGCCCAAGTATTATCCCCGGAAATTTTTAAACTTATCCCCGCCCTGAAGAAGAAAGGAATTCATTTTATAGCGGCAAGTGGACGGCAGTACGCCAATCTCCGCCGGCTCTTTGCTCCGCTTCAGGACGAGATTTCCTATATTGCCGAGAATGGTTCCCTCTGTGTCCACGAGGGAAAGGTGGTCTCCTCCGGGCAGATCGACCGAGGCCTTGCCAATGAAATTATTCTGGATGCAAGACATCAGCCGGACTGTTCTCTTTTATATTCCAGTCCAAAGAAATGTTATGTGGAAAAGGGAAATGACCGTCTCTATGATCACATAAAAAATCATGTGCGCTATGATGTGGAGATGGTGGAGGATCTGACAACGCTAGACGCTCTCTGTCTCAAAGTCGCCATCTGCAATTTTGACGGTGCTCATCTTTCCTTTGATTATTTTCGGGGTAAATATAAAGACCGGATCAAAATCGTAACGTCCGGAAATATCTGGTTTGATTTTATTGCGCCAAACGCCGATAAGGGCATGGGGTTAAAAGCGATTGCGTCCCACTTTGGCGTCCTTCCGGACGAGTGTATGACATTCGGAGATCAGTATAATGACATCGAAATGCTTTCGTTTACTCCTCACAGCTACGCCATGGCAAATTGTGCTGAGGGGGTGGAACGCTATGCGGCTCATCAGACAGAGACAGTAGAAGAACAGCTCCGGATGCTTCTGTAACCGGGCATTGTTTATAAAATGTGGAAAGAATTGACCAGGAAAAGTCTATAATTAAGAAGAAAGGAGTTCTGATCATGTCAAGCCAGCGACACCCCGCCATAACAGATCTTCAATCCTTGTACAAAAACTGCACCCTCTGTCCAAGGATGTGCGGCATTGACCGTACAAAAGGAGGGGAGTCTGTGGATGTACAGCAATGCTTACAGCGGCCCGTGCCGCTCTTCATTTTGGGAGGAACCTTGTATCAGTGGTACCCGTGGCAGCGGAACTGTATTTTTCAGCGGCTGCACACTGAAGTGCTGCTTCTGCCAGAACTATCCGATCAGCCAGGAAGGTGTTGGAAAAGTCATCTCCATAAAGGATCTTGCCCACATTTTTCTTGATCTCCAAAGTCAGGGTGCTCACAATATCAGTCTGGTAACCGCAGATCATTATCTGCCCTCTGTCCTCGAGGCCCTGGATCTGGTGAAACATAAGCTGACGATCCCAGTTGTCTATAACTGCAGTGGGTACGAACGGCCGGAGATCCTCAGACTGCTTGAAGTCTACGTGGATATTTATCTTCCGGATCTGAAATACTATGATATCGGCATTTCCCGAAAATACTCCCGGGCAGAAGACTATTTTGTCTACGCCTCCCAGTCCGTCACAGAAATGATCCGTCAGACCGGATCTATACGTTTTGATGAGGATGGCATTCTGCAGAAAGGCGTCATCCTGCGGCACATGGTGCTTCCCGGCCAGAAGGACGACTCGATCCGGCTTCTGCACTGGATGAAGACTCACTTGGAAAAAGGCAGTTTTCTTCTAAGCCTGTTAAGTCAGTACACCCCTTTTTACTATGCCTCAAATTACCCGGAAATCAACCGGCGTATTACAACTTATGAATATGAAAAAGTTCTGAATGAAGCCATACGGCTCGGTCTGACCGATGGCTACATGCAGGAAAAATCCAGTGCCAGGGAGGAATACACGCCGCCCTTTGACCTGGAAGGAATCGAAAGGAGTAATTTCCATGAAATATGAACACTCAGGCAATACGCATACATTACATTTCAGCCACAATGTACTGGCATTTCTTTACATCGTGCTTGGCATTGTCCTTTTAGTGAAACCATCGGAACTGACACGGCTTTTCTGCGTCTTTGTCGGCATTGCGGCGCTCCTGTACGGAGGGGTACGGCTTTTTCTTACCTTCACCGCAAAGAATCCGAGTCCGCTTTCCAGACCGATCTCATATTGGGCGTCATCCTGCTTGTCATCGGTATCATCTGCCTCGTTCGACCGCGGATCATCCTCTCCATTCTCCCATTTATTCTGGGAATTGTCATACTGCTGGATGCGGTCAACATCCTCCAGCGCTCTTTCCGCCTTCGGAAACTTTCCTACGACAGATGGTGGGTAGCCCTGATTCTGGCTCTTTTGCTGGCGCTCCTCGGCATTACTCTGATCGCCAATCCATTTGAGACAACGATTCTTTTCGTTCAGTTTCTCGGATTCACCCTCCTGGCAGACGGATGCTTTGACTTGTGGGGAATTACCAGTATAGAAAATATCTGTAAAAAATACCGGTTTCTTCGGTGTTTCACGCACATATTCATTCAGCTGCGGACAGATGCTGTTTCTGTCCGCCGTATATGCTATTCCTGTTTCCTAGCCTAACGTAATCGTATAAGATGCTTCAAAGCTTTCCCCTGATGCCAGAGTATTTCCCCACTCCCGTTCTTCCAGTTTCTTCTGAAATTCGTCCGGTCGCATCTTCCGTACCACGGCTCGATACAGACAAACGGCGCTTTACCGCCCTTAGGGGCCCAGATACCGAAAAAGCGGCGCCTCAAAGGCCACCGTTACATAAGGATTTCCATCCGGAGCAATCAAAGACACCTCGTGGGCCTGATCATGTTCCATCACAAGGGCATCCTTTGCGAATAAGTCCTCCACAATTTGCAGTTCCTGATGTTCGAGCACATAGTTCACTTTCTCCTCTGTCAGAAGCCCTCCCTCACCAATCAGGCTGGAGACAATCGGTCCTGCCGTATCAAACCGAATCCGGTAGTCTGTCTGCTTTCCCAGTCCCCGGATCGGGCAGACAAACGCAGGATGGCCGCCGATAGAAAAATACATCGTCTTTTTGTTTGTATTTTCTACCCTCCAAATGATTTTTACTGTCCTGCCCTCCAGCCGGTAGCCTATGGACAGGCAAAAATCAAACGGATATTTCTTCTTTGTCTCCGGGGTCTCGTGAAGTTCAAACCAGATCTCCTCTTCGGATTCCTCCACCGCCTTAAAATCCATATCCCGCGCAAATCCGTGCTGGGACATCGTGTATGTCCTACCCTCATAGACGCTCTCCTGATCACGGTAATTTCCAACCAGCGGGAAAAGCACCGGGGACGTCCGTTTCCAGAAAGCCGGATCTCCTTCCCACAGATACTCCAGCCCTGTGCGGTTATCTTTTAAGGACTTCATCTCCGCCCCCAGAGAAGCGATCTCCACTGTCAATTCCTCGTTTTTAAATAATACATCTCTTTTCCTCCTTTAATATTCCCGGCACACCTGAAAAATATAGAACTTCAAATAGTAGGATTCATCCGCAGCCCAAAGAATTGGATGATCCGGTGACTGCGTTCTAAACTCCACCTGCCGAAGTCTCACATGTACATTTCGCGCCGCCTGGGCGATCGTTTTCGTAAACAGTTCGTAATCCATAAAATGAGAGCAGGAACAGGTTGCAAGAAATCCGCCGTCCTTTACAAGCTTCATCCTCTCAGATTGATCTCTCTATAGCCCTTCACCGCATTTTTTACTGAGCTCCGTGACTTGGTAAAGGCCGGAGGGTCAAGAATCACCATGTCAAATTTCTCCCCCTGTTTTTCCAATTCCGGCAAAAGCGCAAACACATCCCGGTTCATAAATCTCACCCGATCTGAAAGTCCGTTGAGCTCTGCGTTTTCTCCGCCTGCTTTATCGCCAGCTCCGACGCGTCCACACCAAGCACACTAGAAGCTCCCTGCAATACCCGCATTAAGCGCAAAGGATCCTGTGTGAGTAAAACAGTCCAGCACCTTTGCGTCCTTACATAGTCTCTGAATTGCCAGACGATTATATTTCTGATCGAGGAAAAATCCTGTCTTTTGTCCATCCTTTACATCCACAAGGTAACGGACGCCGTTTTCTACAATCTCTACATCTGTATCAAATTTACCATCAAAGAATCCGCTGACCTTAGAAAGTCCTTCCTTTTCCCTTTCCTTTGCGTCACTTCGCTCATATACCCCATGTATCCGGATTCCATCCTCCTGAAGAATCTCTCTGAGAATCCGGATCAGCAGTTCCTTGTACCTGTCAATTCCAAGTGCCAAAGCCTGGAACACCAACACGTCCGAAAACTTGTCAATTACCATTCCCGGCAGGAAATCCGCCTCACCGAACACAATACGGCAGCTTGAAATATCCACAGTCTTCTTCCGATATTCCCATGCGTCCCGAAGCCTTTTCGCGAAAAACGCCTCGTTGATCTCCTGATCGATATTCCTCGTCAACATCCGTACCCGTATCTTGGAATGGCGGTTGATGAATCCGCGTCCCATTGGATATCCATCGAAATCACGCACGATGACAATATCGCCATCGTCAAAATGTCCCATCACACTTTCAATCTCATTGTCAAAAATCCAGGCTCCTCCGGATTTCAGCATCCGGCCTTCACCTTTTTTAATGTTACAATCGCTTTATTCATACGCCAGTCTCCCATCTATACCAATCTTTCTCTATCATACCATATTCACCTGTTTGCTTCTCCCTGTCGTTTCCACAGGTTTACTACGATGATTCCGATACAGACGCACAGGAGCGCCAAAAGATTTTTCACTGAAAATGCCTGACCGCCCTCTCCCAGAAGGAGCGCGGATAACAGCACCCCGATCACCGGATTGGTAAATCCGTAGATCGCTACTTTAGACACCGGATTATATTTCAGCAGAATCCCCCATAGCGCATACGCCATGGCCGACAGAAATCCAAGATATAGCAAAAGCAGCGCCGATGGCACAGTGAATCCCGATAGTCTCCTCCCATAGAAAATCCGATTCCAGAGAGGATGATTCCTCCAAAGAGGAACTGGTATCCGCTCAGCATCACCGGATCGTCCTTTTGAGAATATCGCTTCAGATAAATCGAAGAGATGGCATAGAACAGGGCCGCAATAAATACGAATCCCTCCCCGTTCAGGTGCATCTGTGTACCAATCCCGCCTCCGCCGGCATTGGCGATTACCACACCTGCCAATCCGATCACACAGCCAACGAATGTCGGAAGCGTCATCTTCTCCTGCCGGAAAATGAAGCAGGCAATCAGAATTGCCAATAGACTATTCGTCCCGGTGATGATCGATCCGGTCACTCCGCTTGCATGAGCCAGTCCAATATAAAAGAAGAGGTACTGGATGACCGTCTGCATCAGACATAGTTTAAAAATATTTCCCATAGAACTCTTTTTCGGAAGCAGAATCTTTTTTCGATGACACTTTCAAATACAATGCTTAACACCCCAGCCAGAGTGAAACGTACTCCAGCAAAAAGGATTTGTGTACTGACATCCTCAGAACCGATATGTAAAAGGCCGTACCCCATCTTGATGCACGGGAAGGCGCTTCCCCCACAAGGCACAACTGATGATAGCAAAAACTGCCACCACCCATGGATTCGTCAATATCTTTTCTTTTTTCATGTTTTCTTTTCCTCATTCCTATTTCTTTTTCTTAAGCATTTCCTGCACCTGCTTCAACGCCTCCGCGTACTTTTTTCGATACGGTATTCGGGTTGCGGTGCAGAAGTCTTGCCGAACGTCTTGCCGAACGGTTTGTCAGCGCGCCGATATTTTTCCATTCCTGTTCGATCTGGGCTTTCACTTTCTGAAGCTCCTCTCTCTTTTCCTGTCCTGCCTCCATGTACTCGTTGACCTTCTCCATAAGCTCCACAAGCATTATACGGCGGTTCTCACGCTGACGTTCCATAATTCCCTCCAGAAATTCTTTCCGTGAGAGTCTTCTCGCCTCACGCCTTGCCTGATACTGGAGTACACCTTCCTCCGCAAAAGCAGAGACAACCTCCAGCCTCTTCTGAAGCCTGTGGATCTTTTCGTTGCTGTCTGTCAGACGTGCCAGCAGGTCCCGCAGATCCATTGCCTCTCCAAACGAGAGAGTAAAATCCACCGCAAAAACCGAGGAACCGACGACCGCCACAATCTCCGCCATCCGGTCTGGAATTCCAAGAACCAGCGTCTCAACCGGCACATGAATTCCCCGCACCAGAAACACCGAAAAGGCTCCCCATCCTAAAGAGACGGGCAGGCAAATATAACCATGAACATTCAGCGGCAGATGGCTGTAATCCCAGTAGCGCACCCGGAACAGCCGTTCCATACAGGCCCCTGTCACATATTCCAGAAGTGTGGCTCCCACCATCCCGAAGAAGAAAGATCAGACCGATCTGATCCCGTACAGAAATCGTGCACAATAGAACGATGAGCGCCCCGCTTCCATAAATCGGGAGTACCGGTCCATGCAGAAATCCCCGGTTGACCCATTCTCTTTTTCTCACAGACACATAGAAGCACTCCCAAATCCAGCCGATCAGACAGTAACAGAAGAAAAATAATACCCACTGAATAAAAGTATAGTGAAATACCAAACCGTGGATCCCCCTTATTCGCCTTTCACTCCATTTTTTCACAGATCTCTTTCAGACAGCAACGGTCACAGTACGGTTTTGTTCTGGCCGTACATACCTACCCCTGCCGTGGTAGACGAGCCGGTGGCAGAAACTGCTCCCTTCTTTTGGCGGCACTAGTTTCCAGAGCTCCATCTCCACCTTTTTCGGGTCTTTTATCCCGTCCACAATGCCGATCCGGTTCACCAGACGAATACAATGTGTATCCGTCACGATCGCAGGTTTACCGAACACATCGCCCATGATGAGATTGGCGCTCTTCCTTCCCACACCCGGCAAGTTCAAAAGAGCGTTAAAATCGTCCGGCACCCGGCCCCCGTATTCATCCCTCAGTATCTTCATACAGGCGCTGATATCCCTGGCCTTACTCTTTCCCAATCCACACGGCCGTACAATTTCCTCGATCTTATCCACAGGAGCCTCCGCCACCGCATTGATATCCGGGTATTTTTCATAGAGATCCTGTACCACCACATTGACCCTGGCGTCTGTGCACTGCGCCGCCAGCCGTACACTAATAAGCAGCTTCCACGCCTCGTTATAGTCAAGCGTACAGTCCGCATCCGGGTACTCATCCCTTAATCTGTCAATAACTTCTAACGTCAGTTCTTCTTTTGTCATCTTATTTCTCCCTACCCTTCTTCTGTTGTAAACAAAATGGAAATATGATCCGGATTGTCATAATCTTTTCCGTATCCATCATCGTGGTAATATTCGTAGGATGCCATGTTCCCTTTTACATAGGAAAGAAGGCGTACATTCTCAAAGTCGATCTCCTGTGTGCACTGAGCCGGCTTTGCCAATGGAATACAACAGTCCGGACGCAGAAAAAGACCACATCTGTCAACGGTACATCGATATACTGATGTCCTGCCGGACAAATCCTTGTCTTCATCGTCCCATCCTGCAAAAACCGCACAAGCTTCATCTCCTCCGGCAGATAGACGTAGCGGCCTCTCGCATTCTGCTCACAGACCGGCGCCAGCATCAGCTCATTGCCAAGGAGAAGCTGGTCTTCCACCTGTGAAGCATACGAATCCTCCGGATAGTCAAAGGAAAGCGGCCGGAACATCATTTCGTCCCGTAAAGCTGCCTTTATGTATTCACTGTACAAATATGGAATCAGCCGGTAGCGCAGTCTGATCACATGGCGGAATCCGTCCGTCTTCTCAAACTGATACACTTCCTGCTGTCTCGTCCCTGCAGCAGAGTGATTCCGCATCAGCGGAGTAAAAATACCAAATTCCAGCCACCGCATGAGAAGCTCCTCCGTCGTATCCGCTCCAAATCCGCCAATATCTGCTCCCGTATAGAGGAAACCGCACATATTAAGAGACGGCATCATCTTTACATTCAAAAGCAGGTGAGACCACCAGGACTTATTATCTCCCTGCCATACCCCGCCATACCGATGCATACCGATATAGGACGAACGAGAGAACATCAAAATCCGCTTCTCAGGTTCCAGACGCTCGAACGCCTCCCCGCCGCTCTTGTCATATTGTATCCGTAGAGGTTGTGTACCTTGTCATGGCGGATCCTCACACCGTCCATATTGTGATAAAATGCCTGATAATCCTCCTCGTTGTTGGACAGACCGCTTACCAGCCCCTGAAACTCAAAGAAGCTGTGCAGATCCAGATTCTTGCCCTTATAATCCTCCAGCTTTTGCATCACTTCATTCAGCCGATCCTCCGTATAGAAAATAGACGGCTCGTTCATGTCATTCCAAAAGCCCTCGATCCCCTGCTCCAGAAGGAATCGATACTGATTTCCAAACCAGGCCCTCGCCCCGGTATTTAGCATATCCGGAAACATTGCTTTTCCCGGCCAGACTGCCGCCACAAATGGTGTTCCATCCTCTTTTGTACAGAAATAACCTTTCGCCATTCCTTCCTCATAGACCGGATAGCCCTCCTCTTGTTTCACACCCGCATCGATGATCGGCACCAAATGAATATGCTCCTCTCTCATTTCTTTCACGAAATCCGGAAAATTTGGAAAGGTCTTCGGATTCACCGTGAAATCCTTATAGCGCTCCATGTAATCGATGTCCAGGTAGACACTGTCCAGCGGAATGTCGAGATCCCGGTATCTTTTTACTACCTCACGGACATCATCCTCGCTTTCGTACCCCCATCGGCTCTGTCCATATCCAAACGCCCAGAGTGGCGGAATGTAGCTGCGTCCGATCAGACAGCGGAACTGCCTGACAATATCCTTTACATCCGTTCCGGTAATCACATACACATCCAGGTTCCAGTCTGATGCTTTCACTTTCAGCTCGTCGGATTTCGTATACCCGATATCGAAACTTAAAATGCCCGGATCATCTACAAACACACCAAATGTCTCCTGTCCATCTACTACGAGGAAATTATGAGCAGCATAGAGAGACCGCTTATCCTCCATATGCTCCGGGTCATCCGTACATTTGCTCACATAGATCCAGCCACGCTTATTGATTCCCCGCAGGTTCTCTCCGAGTCCATACACACGATCGCTTTCGCCCATCTGGTATGTCAGTGTCATTTCCTTTGTATCTACCACAAAGAAAGGCAACGGTACTGCCTCAGTTTCCGGCTTTTTCAAAACTGCTTCTGTCTCTATGCAATTCCCATATGTATATCTGCTGATCATATCCCTTTTTCCTTTCCTTATTTTATGCATACTCCTATCTAATCACTGTTTTTTCCTGTTGTCAAACAGAAGTTATTTTTTTTACTAAACTGTATATATGATATATTGACAGAATTGTCAGTTCATGCTATATTGTACTTATTATTTAAGCACAGTATAGACAAGGAGTGAGATTTATGAGTACAGAATATCTTTCTTTTTCACCATCTGTCCAAAACCTTTCAGAAAGATCCTGTTTTGAAAGATATCAGCGCCACTTTGGAACGAGGCCATATTCTTGGTTTCCTGGGACCAAGCGGTGCCGGAAAACGACAACCATCAAAATTCTGACCGGACAACTCCGCCCCTCTTCCGGAGAGGCCTATGTACTTGGAAAGCGCTGTCAGGACATCGACGAATCCATCTACGAGCAGATCGGTATTGTCACGGATGAGAGCGGCGTCTATGAACGTTTGTCCGTCTATGACAATCTGAAATATTTTGCGCGGCTGTTAAATGTCCCCTTAAGCAATATTCCGACGCTTCTTAAGCGGATCGGTCTCTATGAACACCGCAAAAAGGCAGCCGCCAAGCTTTCAAAAGGTCAGACACAGCGCCTCATTCTGGCCCGTGCCATCCTGCACCGTCCGAGGGTACTGTTCCTAGATGAGCCGACCAGCGGACTGGATCCGGCTACTTCCATGGAAATCCATAAGATGCTCCTGGAACTGAAGGATGCGGGAATGGCTATTTTTCTGACGACCCACAATATGGAAGAAGCCGCCAAGCTCTGTGACAATGTAGCCCTTTTGAACGAGGGTATTATCGTAGAATATGGGAATCCCAAAGACATCTGTCTCAGACACAATATCCACAAGAGGTACCGGGTCCGTCTCCATGATGGAAGCATGCATGAGCTTGCACAAAGCGAAGAGAGCGCCCGGGTAATTGCAAACTGGCTCGTTCAGGATCAGATCGAGACGATCCACTCCTGCGAACCGACATTGGAAACCGTATTCTTATCTGCAACAGGGAGGTCTTTATCATGAAAACGATTCATCTTAGAAAATTAAACGCCATTATGGAGGTGAAAAGCCGCACCCTCTTTAGCAAAAACCTGATCATTATGCCAGCATTTTCCCTTGTATTTACATGGCTTCTTAAAATGATCTATACCAATATGTACCCGGACCTTGACTTTGGCAGCTATGCCCTTTCCATAGGACTTTTGATGAATACCTCCATGACCGGCATCTACTGTGTCGCCGCATCACTGGCTGAAGAAAAAAAAAAACATACCCTGCGTACACTGATGACCTCTTCAGTCAACGGCCTGGAGTTTTTTATCGGTAGTCTCCTCCCCCGCTTTGCTTCTGCTGATGATTGTCAATGTTCTGTGCGTATTTCTTGCCGGAGTCTCCTTTACCCCCGGCGGATGGATAGGGTTTCTCTTCGTTACAGCCGTATCCTCCCTCATCAGTTGTATAACCGGTATGATTTTTGGGATCTTCGCACCAAACCAGATGACAGCCGGAACACTCACTACACCGTTATTGCTCGTCCTGATGTTAATTCCGATGCTCTCCCAGATGAACGATACCCTGGATACGATCTCTGGATATCTGTTCACAGGAGTACTTTTTACGAAGCACTTGGGAATCTGAACAAGGGACAGCCTCCTATAACGATGAAGGGAACTCTTGTTCTCATCCTGGAGGCGTTGATCTCAGCACTGCTTTTTCTGATTCTGTACCGAAAAAACGGCTTTGAGTCAAATTAATTTTGACTCCGGCCTTGTTATCAGTTACACTGTACAAAGATAAAGATACAGTCGGAAAGAAAGGTGATACTGTGGAGATCCTTCTGAGCAACTCCAGTGACAAACCCATTTATGAACAGATTACATCTCAAATAAAAGAGATGATTATGAAGGGAGAACTAAAGCCCGGGGAGGCCATGCCTTCCATGCGTAAACTTGCCAAAAGTCTGCATGTCAGCGTCATCACAACTCAGCGTGCCTACGATGATTTACAGCGGGACGGTTTTATTCTCACCGTTCCCGCAAAAGGCACCTTTGTTTCTACGCAGAATCAGGACTTCATTCGGGAAGAAAACCTACGCAGAATTGAAGCACACCTCACAGATGCCGTCAGCCTCGCAAGAGAAAACGGCCTTTCTTTGGATGAGCTGCGCTCTACACTTGAATTGATTTACAGGAGGACTAATCCATGACGCACGCACTTGTAATTGAAAATCTGACAAAGCGTTATAAAGACTTTACACTGGACAAGATCTCCTTCTCCTTGCCTCAGGGCACCATCCTTGGAATTATCGGAGAAAACGGTTCCGGGAAATCAACTCTGATTAACACGATGCTGGGAATCATTCCCTCTGACTACAGTCGGTTGGATATTCTGGGAAGGGATCTGAAAACGAAGCCAAACGAGATCAAATCGGATCTGGCTGTTATTTTCGACGATGCCGGTTATGATGAGTATTTTACTCCACTCCAGATCGGACGTTTCTTGTCTTATGTGTATCCGAACTGGAATATGAACATGTTTCGTTCCTATCTGCACCGGTTTGGACTTCCGGCAAAAAAGCGTCTCAAGACCTTTTCCCGCGGGATGCGAACCAAGCTTGAATTTGCCATCGCATTCAGTCACGATCCGAAATTTCTCATTATGGATGAGGCTACAAACGGACTGGACCCCATCTTCCGGGAAGAGATTCTGGAGCTTCTGCGGGAATTCAGTGAGGAGGAAAATCACACTGTCCTGATCGCTTCTCATATCACAAGTGACCTGGACAAAATCGCAGACTACGTAGCTTTCCTCCATCAAGGGAAGCTTCTCTTCTTCCAGCCATACGATAAACTGCAAAATGAGTACGGTATTCTTACCTGTAAGAACTCGTTTCTTTGTAATCTGAATCCAGCGGATGTCGTCTTCTACCGGAAAGAAGAATACAACTGCCGAGTACTTGTAAAGAACCGCTTTGCTCTTGCAAAGATTTTCCAGGACATGGAAATCCTGCCGGCAACCCTGGAAGATCTGATGCTGTTTTACACAAAAGGAGAGAAACTGGAATGAAAGGGATTATTCTGAAAGACTTTTATGAGAACTATATCATACGAAAAAATCTGATAAACTGGATTTTAGGTATTATCATGCTGATTGTGGTGGTAGCCGTGTTCCGGACGAAATATGTTTTCGCCCTCTCCTGCGGACTCGTTCTGCCGCTTCTTGGGACTTCCATGCTGCAGTTTTCCATGGAACAGGATGACATCGCTCATTTTTACAAGCTTGAGAGAACGTATCCGCTGACGATCCGCCAGATCGTCCTTGCCAAATATATTCTGGCTCTTTTGTGCATCGGCTTCTTTCTCCTGGTCTCCTTTGGACTGTCTTTTCTCTACGTCTATGGATACCGGGTGACTACTTTCAGGGAGGGTCTGCAAATCTGGGCTTCAGGAATCCCGGTGGGGCTTACCTTCCTCTCCATTACATACCTGGGTTACTTTCTCTTTGGCGCCAGAAAGGGCATCATTCTGTATGTGGGGGTAACGGCTGTTTCAGCCCTGGTGTACGTCACCTCGTACTACGGCTTTGGCGTTCTGGAACTGCTGACAATCGATCGGACATTACTTCTGGTGATCAGCTATCCGGTCTCCATTATTTTGGCATTGGGAAGCTATCTTCTATCCGTTCGTTGCTACGGAAGAAGAATTAAATAAACAGCAGCTCCATACTGAAAAGTAAGGCGCGGGTTGATTCCCGCGCCTTAACATATTCTAAACTTATTCTTCCGGAACTACAATCAGATCCTTTGTAAAGTGGTTGAGCACTTCGCATCCGTCCTCTGTCACAATAACAAGGTCCTCAATACGAACTCCAATGCCTTCGTCCATCAGGTAGATACCAGGCTCGATGGAGAATACCTGTCCGACCTGAATGATATCTTCATTTACAGAAGATACATCGCCATATTCATGGTCTTCCATACCGATGGAATGTCCGGTTCTATGTGTAAAGTATTCACCGTATCCCTTCTCTGTGATGTAGTTACGGCAGGCAAGGTCTACGTCGCACATTCTCGCACCCGGTCTTACCGCATCGATACCTCTCTGCTGTGCTTCTTTAACAACCTCGTATACTTCTCTCGCCTTATCGGAAACCTCTCCGATGAAGACAGTTCTCGTCATGTCAGAGCAGTAATCATTTAAGATACCACCAATATCCAGAACTACGCTGTCACCACGTTTACCCTTTGTATCATCTGTCACATGATGCGGATCGGCGCCGGATTTTCCGTACGCTGTGATAGGATCAAAGGAAACTCCGGAATGTCCGGACGCTGCGTACATCTCGCGAACTTTCGCGTTCAGCTCATTCTCTGTATATCCCTTTACTACAAGCGGAATCAGCTCTTCCATGATCTTGTCATTTGCAAGAGATGCTTCTCTCATCAACTGCTGCTCATGCTCATCCTTTACCATTCTGACATAATCCACAATCATGGAACCATTAAGGAACTTGCTTCCTGCGCCTAATTCCTGAAGTCTTAAAAGGAATCTTGCCGGCCAAACCTTATCGATACCGATCGGTTTGTCCTTCTCAACGAATTTGCTCAGGATCTCAACAGCATCCTCAACATCATCGTACCATACGAGCTCTACGCCCAGGTCTTTCTCCTGTGGGAATAATTTGTTGATTACCAGTTTATGATTTCCGTTAACATTCAGATAGAGAGCTAACATTCTCTCTCCTGGATGAATCCATTTCCCTGTTAAGTAATAAATGGTCGGCGGATCGGAAATGATCATCTGAGGCATTCCCTGCTCTTCCATTTTAGTTAAGATTCTTCCTAATTTTGCTTGATCCATTGCTAATACCCCACTTTCAATATGTATTTATCTAGCTGTATTTATTATAAGCTTGCCCCAGTTAAAAGTCAATCGTCTGTCAACAGGAACACAAACACCGTTTCAGTAACTCTTTTATTGTCTTTTTCTATATATATTTATCGGAGGTTTCTTCTGTATGTACACTGCATGGGCGCTGATCCTACCGCCATGCGGCCTCAGCAGTCCCAACGGCAGCGTTTTAAGTCCACGTGGTTCTCATCTTTAAATGGAACATCCTCATCGTCCAGCAGAAACCGTTGCTCCCGCCAGCCTGGTGCCAGACGCCCCGCATGGTTTACTACTCGGTGACATGGATAGTTCCCATAATACGATGCTATGCCAAGCACTTTTCCTACCAGCCTTGCATTTTTCTCCCGGCCGATCAGTCTTGCAATCTGACCGTAGGTGGCAACTTTTCCCTCCGGAATTTCCTCCACCACAGATAAAATCTCATAGATCAGCCCTTCATCCATTCCCTGTTTCATATCGGAATCCTGTTCCTCCTCATTTTGCTATAGCTTTTTTACAAAGAGCGCCCGGATGGCATTGAGTACCGCCAGGATCATCACCCCAACATCCGCAAAAATGGCAAGCCACATATTTGCAATACCAATGGCTCCCAGAAACAGGCAGATCAGCTTGATGCCGATGGCAAAAACAATATTCTGGTAGACAATGCCAAGGCATTTCCTGGAAATCCGGATGGCTTTTGCAATCTGCATCGGATCGTCGTCCATCAGAACCACGTCTGCCGCCTCGATGGCTGCGTCCGATCCCATGGCACCCATGGCAATGCCAATATCCGCCCGCCGAAGAACCGGAGCGTCATTGATACCGTCACCTACAAAAGCAAGCTGTTCCTTTTCTGGCTGTTCTTTCAAAAGCGCCTCCACTTTCTCTACTTTATCCGCAGGAAGCAGTTCGCTGTACACTGTATCAATTCCCAGGTCTTTTGCCACCTGATCTGCCACCTTTTTAGCGTCCCCGGTAAGCATTACTGTCTTACGTACGCCCGCTCTTTTCAGCATCCGAACGGCCTCCTTGGCACGCGGTTTCACAATATCGGAAATCACGATGTGTCCTGCATACTGACCGTTCACCGCCATGTGAATGATCGTTCCCACCGAATGACAACTCCTGTACGGAATACCAAGATGATCCATCAGTTTATCGTTTCCGGCCGCCACTTCCACTCCATCCACCAGCGCAGTGACGCCGTTTCCGCTGATCTCCCGGATATCCGTCACCCGCGTCCGGTCAATCTCTTTTCCGTATGCCTTTTTCAGACTTTTACTGATCGGATGAGAGGATGCACTCTCTGCCAGTGCCGCATATTCCAGAAGCTTCTGATCTTCTATCTCATTGTGATGAATACCATTCACTTCAAATACGCCCTGCGTCAATGTACCTGTTTTGTCAAAGACAACCGTCCTGGTTTTAGACAATGTTTCCAGATAGTTAGATCCCTTCACCAGAACTCCCGCATTGCTTGCTCCACCAATTCCCGCAAAAAACTAAGTGGAATACTGATGACAAGCGCACACGGACAACTAATAACAAGGAAGGTCAGCGCCCGGTAAATCCAGGTTTCCCATCCTGCTGGAAGTCCAAGTACAATCATACGCACAAGCGGTGGCAGAAACGCCAGTGCCAGTGCCGCATAACAGACGGCCGGTGTATAAACCCGCGCAAATTTTGAGATGAAATCTTCGGATTTTGATTTACGGGAACTTGCATTTTCTACCAGATCCAGAATACGGGATACGGTCGACTCCCCAAATTCCCTAGTCGTCCGGACTCTCAGTACACCTGTCATATTAATACATCCGCTGATAATATCATCCCCAGGTTTCGCGTCCCTTGGAAGACTTTCTCCTGTGAGCGCACTTGTATTTAAAGTAGAATCTCCTTCTACGATCACACCATCGATCGGCACCTTTTCTCCCGGTTGTACAATAATCATGCTTCCGATCTCCACCTCGTCTGGATCCACTTTCTCAAGTCTGCCATCCAGCTCCACATTGGCATAATCAGGCCGGATATCCATCAAATCGCTGATATTGCGTCGGCTCTTTCCCACCGCATAGCTCTGGAACCACTCTCCTACCTGGTAAAACAGCATTACGGCAATAGCCTCCTTATAATCCCCACTCTTCTCATAAAGTGCCAGGGCTATTGCTCCGACAGTCGCCACCGCCATCAAAAAAACACTCGTCGAAGACCTGACCGTTTTTAATCCCTTTGATTGCTTTCCATAAAATATCATACCCGATGATCAGATATGGAATCAGATACAGTACAAATCGGATCCACCCTTGCGCCGGGACAAAATTCATTGCAATCAAAAGCGCAGCAGCAGCCAGAATCCGAACGAGCATGATTTTCTGCTTTTTTCCTCATCTTTTTCCTCCTGTTATATATGTTCATATATTCATATGTTGATTCTAAGAAACGCACCGCAGAAACAGCTCTCCACGGTGCCTTTTCCGAAGGAAATCTTCTACAGAAAGATTTCACAGTCGGATTCTACTTTCTTACAGTTTTTCAGAACTTCCTGCATCACGTCTTTCGGATTCTCTCCATCCTCAAACTCCACATTCATCTTCAAAAGCATGAAGTTTACTACTGCGTCTTTCACTCCCGGGGTGCGCTTTGCGGCATCCTCCATCTTATTTGCACAGTTTGCACAGTCTACGTCAATTTTATAACTCTTCTTCATCTTTTCACTCTTTCCTTTCTTTTACTATTATTCGATTAAGCAATCGTTTAATTGTTGTCTCTATCTTATCACAACTGCTGCCACGGTCAATGGGCTTAACAGAATCCCTTCCAAACCGGTCAAATCTATTTCCATTTGGGCAAAAACAGTTTCTTAATTTTGCTCCCTTGGCTCCTTGTTTTCTTGACTGTGGACTGTTATAGTAAATGCAGTAGCAAAGGAGGCTTGACTTATGAAAACATTACCCCATGACCATGGCCAGAAATTCGAGCAGATGTGCGAACAGATTCCTGGACCGGAAGCGTTTCAGATTGTAGCGGATCTATTTAAACAAATGGGAGATCTGAGCCGGGTGCGGATCTTCTGGCTGCTCTGCCACTGCGAAGAATGTGTCATCAATATCTCTTCCCTTATGGAAATGAGCAGTCCGGCAGTCTCCCATCATCTCAAGCAACTGTAAATGACCGGACTGATCATCAGCCGCCGGGAGGGTAAAGAGGTCTATTATAAGGCTGCTGACACGGTACAGGCACAGATGCTCCACCATATGATCGAGCAGGCTATTGAGATTTCCTGCCCTTATTCCATTGACGACAGACAAAAGGAGGACGCATAAATGAAGAATGAACCGTTACTTCAGATTGCCTCACACCTCTGCCACATTCCGGGAGGCACATTCATGGTAAAACAACACCCGGCAGACACCAAAAGATCCAGTCTGTTTATGGATTCTTTCCAGACACGGACGTCCGGCAAAGGTCGGATGGATATCTACCAGGTCTTTCCCGGCATCCATCTCTCGCTGAATCTCTTTCTGGCGGATCAAGTATCTTTTCGCCACAACGCCGACCAGCATATCCTGAAATCACTCACTGTCACCTGGGGCGCATCGGCTGGAATTTCCATAGCGGGACTTCTGTTTATCTGGGAAGTGGAGACCTCTCCTCCAGAGTACCGACTGCTGTGCCGATTCCGTTATGGCGTTTCCTCTTGGATACTGCGAGGGAATCAGTATTTTTATTCATTTAAAAATCTCTCGGACCATCTTCCACCTGTACTTGAGGACGCTGGTCTGGATATCAACCGCATAGACCGGCTTTTCTGCCGTGGCGATACATCCACCGCCTTTCCGGCCAGCCCAGATATCGATGGAATCTTCCGACCTCTTTACGGCCTCCCGGAACATCTCCGTCTACCGTATTTCCGGCTGAAAGTCCAGGAGCTGCTTCTGTTTCTCTCCCGCCTGTCCCCGGAAGACTCCGGACTTGCCCATATCAGTCCCGGCAGACCGCCTTGATGCAGGAAATCCATCATCAGCTCACCGAACACCTGGACCGCCGCTATACGATTGAGGAACTTTCCCGGCAGTATCTGATCAATACATCCTCTCTGAAAGAGACATTCAAGGGTGTCTACGGTATGCCGATTGCTACCTATATGAAAGACTACCGAATTCACAAGGCGATGGAGCTATTGCAGCATACTGACGAGAGTATCGCCGAGATTGCCGCCAAAATCGGGTATGAGACACAGGGGAAATTTACCAAGACATTCAAAGAATTCACCGACCTTACACCAAGCACCTATCGGAAAAAATACAGGAGGGGACTTTACCGTACGACAGAAAAAGGACAGACTAGCAGCGGATGTCTGTCCTTTTTCTGTGTGTCTTCTTCCATTTGGGCTAATTTTACTTCCAATCGGGCAAGTCAAACAACTCTGTTTTGGATTATACTAGAATCATGCATATACATATACCCCGTATATGTGTACGCAACCAGCATAGAAATGAAATGGCCGTGTATGGTAATAAAAGTGGTACGGCCAGAAAGGAGAATCGATATGCAGGAAAATACAAAGTGACCGGCATGAGCTGTGCTGCCTGCTCTTCCCGTGTGGAAAAAGCAGTCTCGGCTCTTCCCGGTATGAAAGAGTGTTCGGTCAACCTTCTGAAAAACAGTATGGTTGTTCAATATGATGAAAAGACATTAACTGGCACCGATATTATTCAGGCCGTAGAGAAGGCCGGATACGGCGCCTCTCTTCTGACAGGCGTCCAGAAAAAGGCAACCAACGTGTCTACAGAGCAGTCTGTTTCCGCTAACGCAGCCAAAAAAGAGTACGAGACTATGAAGCGTCGGGTCATCTGGTCCTTCGTCTTCACCGTTCCCCTCTTTTACATTTCCATGGGAAAGATGCTCGGCTGGCCACTGCCGGGATATTTTTGGGAATGGAAAATTCTATGATTTACGCGTTCACCCAGTTTTTACTTTTTTTGATTCCGGTCGTATTTATCAATTCCAAATACTTCCGTGTCGGATTTAAGACGCTGCTTCACCGCTCCCCTAACATGGATTCCCTGATCGGCATCGGTTCCGGGGCCTCCCTCGTTTATGGCGTCTACGCGCTGTATAAAATCGCGTATGGCTTTGGACACGGAAATGTGGATCTCGTGCACCAGTTTTCCCACGACCTTTACTTCGAGGGCGCCGGAACGATTCTGACGCTGATTACCCTCGGCAAGTTTTTGGAAGCCCGCGCAAAAGGGAAAACATCTGACGCCATCAATAAGCTTCTGAATCTTGCGCCAAAGACCGCTACGATACTCCGGAATGGTGTGGAGTCCATCATTCCGATAGAAGAGGTAGAAAAAGACGATATCCTGATTGTCAAGGCTGGAGAATCCATCCCGGTGGACGGAATTTCACGGACGGTACGGCCTCCATTGATGAATCGGCCATAACTGGAGAATCCATCCCGGTGGATAAGAAGGCCGGCGATAAAGTCATCGGCGCTACCGTTAATAAAAGCGGATACTTCCAGATGCAGGCAACCAAAGTCGGGGAGGAAACCGCCCTGGCACAGATTATCCGTCTCGTCGATGAAGCAACCAGCTCCAAAGCACCCATTGCCAAGCTGGCAGATAAGGTAGCCGGCGTCTTCGTCCCGATTGTCATTGCAATCGCTATCATCTCGGCTGTTGTGTGGATGATCTGCGGCGCCACTTTTGAATTTGCCCTCACCATTGCCGTCTCCGTTCTGGTTGTCTCCTGTCCGTGTGCTCTCGGACTGGCCACGCCGACCGCAATCATGGTCGGAACCGGGCGGGGCGCTGCCGGTGGTATTCTGATCAAATCCGCCGAAGCTTTGGAGACTGCTCATTGCGTCCAAACCGTTGTCATGGACAAAACAGGCACCATCACCCGGGGTGAACCAGTAGTCACGGATCTTGTCTGCGAACCTGACATACCAAAGACACGACTTTTGCAGATAGCCGCCTCTCTGGAAAAACTTTCGGAGCATCCACTTGGCCGCGCCATTGTGGCAGAAGCAGAAAAACAAAAGATCTCCTACCTCCCTGTCCATAATTTCCGCCAGATACCAGGACAGGGCATCAGAGGAATGATCGAAGACATAGAGTACCTTGCCGGAAATCAGAAAATGATGGATGCATTTAACATTCATGGTACTGCTCTTGAACAGCTCCAAGATCGCATGGCTTCCGAGGGAAGACGCCATTATACTTTTCGGGAGCCGGAAAACTGATCGGCATCATCGCCGTGGCAGACGTAGTAAAACCGACAAGTCGTCAAGCCGTTAAAGAATTGCAGGATATGGGGATTGAAGTCGTCATGCTCACCGGAGATCACAAAAAGACCGCTGAGGCTATCCGCCGCCAGGTCGGTGTGGATCGTGTCATCGCTGAAGTCCTCCCGGAGGATAAGGAACAGGAAATCCGCCGCCTCCAAAAGAGCGGCAAAAAGACTGCCATGGTCGGCGATGGCATCAACGACGCTCCGGCCCTTGCCAGAGCAGATGTAGGAATTGCCATTGGCGCCGGAACAGATGTGGCGATGGAATCTGCCGATATTGTTCTGATGAAAAACGATTTGTTGGATGTTGCAGGCGCTATTGAACTGAGCAAAGCAACCATCCGCAATATCAAAGAAAACCTCTTCTGGGCTTTCTTCTATAATATTATCGGCATACCGGTTGCGGCCGGATGCTACTATGCCGCTTTCGGTCTGAAGATGAATCCGATGATCGCCGCCCTCGCCATGAGCTTCAGTTCCGTCTTTGTTGTGAGCAACGCTCTGCGCCTGCGCTTCTTCAAACCAAAGCACGGAACAGCAACCACACCGGCTGATATCGGGTCCGTCTCTGAATCCGTTGTTGTCACGCACACGACGATAGCAGAACATGTCTCCCGCGAGGAAGCTTCCTCCCTGGATGACTGCTGTCAAAATAAAATGAATCAAACACAAGGAGGTACCACAATGAAAAAAGAACTCTCTGTAGAAGGCATGATGTGTCCAAATTGCGTGAAACACGTCACCAACGCACTGAACGCCATCGAAGGCGCCGCTGACGTTACTGTCAGTCTTGAGGCAAAAACCGCGACACTTTCCGTACCGGAAACCGTTACCGATGAGATGCTGAAAGCAGCCGTTACCGAAGAAGGCTATAAAGTGACCGGAATTCGGACGCTCGCATAAAAACGCGCCATCCACAAAAGAAGCCGCGGAGGAATCCATGTCTTCCTAATCATGGATTCTTCTCCCGGCTTCTTTTTCTTTTTTTCACATTACAACTTCATACAGCGGCGGCTTTCCCATCTTCTTCTCAAAGTATTCTTTTAACGCTATATTTCTGTCCCACTTTTCCTGCGGATAATATCCATACCGGCTTTTCACGTCATTCATTCGTTCGTTAAGCGGCACAATTCCCTCTGCTGTGGCAATCGCGTCACAAAGTTGAATCAGATAATCATACTCATCATATTCCATGTTCCCAAGCAGCTCCTCCAACACCTTCTGATCCTCGTCTTCCAGATCAAACTTGCCAATATAATCTTCCATCTGCCGCAAATTGAACGAATGACTCAGCACTACTCTGGCAGCTCTTTCCCAGCCAAGCTCCATCAGGTAACGGTAACCATCGTAAACATGTGCCAGATATGTAACTCCATACCTACGGCCAATATCATGTAACAATCCACATATCACCGCCTGTTCCACATCCAAATCCGGACATTGCGACGCAATTTTTCCTGCCGCCTCCGCCACAAACTCACTGTGCCGGATCCACGGCCCCGGATTTTGCTTCCCCGCCTCAAAAAGTAAAACTTTGGCGGCGGTAAGGGTATGGGATTCCGTAGAAGTAGTTCGTTGCTTTTCGTTCATTTTAACCCCCTTTTCTTCTCCAGATCTGCAACATCATTCTGAAATCTTTTTCTCCAGTTTACCAAAATACGAAAAAATGGATAGACAGGATCATCAAATTTTTCTTCTTTTCCACAGCCAATTCGCAGGAAGTGCAATAAAATCCGAATAGAAACCGAATTTTCGTACACCCTATTATTGTAAGAATAATCGATAAAGGAGGTCACCACCATGGCACAGTTGTCAGAAAAAGAGCTGTCCGCTCTGAACGATCTGCTTGCGGACGAACAATTATTAACAAAGAAATTCTCTATGTTAGCAAAGCAGACTAATGATTCGGAAATTCAGCAGAAATTTGAACAGATATCCCAACAACATCAGGGACATTTTAATGCTTTATATGAGTATTTGAAATAGGAGGTATGACGATGCAGGATTTTACAGACAAAGAAATTTTAGGAGACGGTCTTTCCACACAAAAATCTACTACAGAAAAATTTAATACCTTTGCCGGAGAATGTGTCCACGACGATCTGAGAGGAACCATGATGAAAATTTTGGAGCAGGAACACTCTATTTCCACCGATGTATTTAATATGATGCACCAGCGTGGTATGTATGAAACTCCTCCGGCGGAAGAGAAAAAAATCATGGAAGCAAAACAGAAATTTTCCCAAAGCGTAAAATAAAACAACAGAAAAGATTATAAAAAAGAATCCTGTTTGGCAGGATTCTCCGCCTGCGGCGGGCCGCTTGAACGGCAGCTTCTACTCCGCCGCAGTGCGATCCGCGCGGAGCGTTTTTTATTTCATAGGAACGCAGTTCCCTATGAAATGAGAAAGGAGCCCACAGGCGGGCTCCTGAATACATAGGTCGAAAATGCTTACTTCTTCGTCAACAGTTCCCTCGCCGCCGGATATCCGTAAGCACTGTCGGCATGTTCCACTGCTCTTATAATCGCCTCCGAGATCACCCTTGCGGCTAAAGTACCGACCACATCCAGATCTGCGTTGACCTCGCCAAGGGATACGGCATAAATGCTGTCACCGTCTGCCGAGGTATGTACCGGGCGGATGGAACGGGCATAGCCGTCATGTGCCATTCCGGCAATCTTTCCAAGCTTTGTCTTATCAAATCTGGCATTTGTAAAAAATACGGCGATCGTTGTATTTCCTACGAATTTATTATCCATCACTTCTTTGATATTCAGCAGTTCCATCTCAGAATCACCAAAACTTCTCTTGTTCTCCGCTAACAGTCCGGCTACTTTCTGACCTGTCTTCCAATCATAGACGTCTCCAAGCGAATTGACAGCAACAACAGCGCCCGCCATCAGGGCGCCTGACTTTACCGCATAGCTTCCGATTCCGGATTTCATACAGAAATCCATACCCTTTAGCTTCCCGACTGTAGCGCCTGTACCTGCGCCATAATTTCCATCCTGATAGTTGAAAACCTCAGCATTTTCACAAGCGCAATATCCCATCTTCTTATCAGGACGAATCCTTTCGTCCCCCACACTCAGGTCAAACAGACAGGATTGGCAGACCAGAGGAACTTTTGTGACGCCCACATCGAACCCGATATCTCGTTCCTCCAGATACTCCCTCACTCCATTTGAAACTTCCAGCCCAAACGCACTTCCACCGGATAGCACAATGGCATGGATCTTTTCCGCCGCCGCCATTGGCTTTAACAACTCGCTTTCTTCTGATGCCGGTCCTCCTCCCCGTACATCAAGTCCGGCCGGAGCTCCCTTTTCAAAGAGAAATACCGTACAGCCCGTTCCCGCATCTGTATTTTCCATATTCCCGATTTTTAAATTCTTGAATTCCGTAATAGGGATTTCGAACATCATTGGCACCGCCTTCCTTATACGTTTCGTTTCAGCCATTCTTTTTTTGTCATACTGTTCACATGTTCTGTACGAATTTCATGCAGGAGCGGAACGTCAACATTTTCCGTTGTCCATTGATAGCGAAAACCAACCTTTTCCTGCACACGCTTTGATTTCTCATTTCCGGCATAATAAGCACACCAGATTCTGGCCATACCGATATCCTCAAAGCCGCGGCGAATAAGCTCCGACGCTGCCTCCGGCATCATGCCTTGTCCCCAAAACGGCTTACCGAGCCAATAGCCCAGCTCACACTCATCGTCCCGCGTCGTCAGATTTGTATGGCCGTTAAGCATCAGCTCGATACTGCCGATAGCAATATCATCTTCTTTCAGGCATATCGCATAACATTCTTTCCCACAAAAACATTTTGGATGACCTCTTTGCTCTCTTCCAGACTTTGGTGCTGCGGCCATCCGGCAGCCGGCCCCACATCCGGATCACTTGCATATTGAAATAGGGATTCCACGTCCGATTCTCTCCACGGACGAAGAATCAATCTTTCAGTTTGTAGAACCATTGGGAACTCCTTTCTGCCAATAACATATTTCTACCTCCATTTTAGCAGCTATCCGTCTTTACACAACAAATGTTAATATTCACAGTTTCCCTGTGTTCTGTGAAATGGAATGACGTCTCTGATATTTTCCATCCCGGTCACATAGATCAATAAGCGTTCAAAACCCATGCCAAATCCTGCATGCTCACAGGCGCCGTATCTGCACAGATTCAGATACCACCACATACTATCAGCGGAAATACCAAGTTCGTTCATTCTTGCCAGCAAACGGTCGTATCTTGTTTCTCTCTGGCTGCCGCCCATCAGTTCGCCAGCACCAGGTACAAGCAGATCCACCGCTCCAACTGTCTGTTCATCATCATTTTGATACATATAAAATGCTTTGATGTCCTTTGGCCAATCATAGATAAAGACAGGCGCCTTGAAATGTTTTTCCGTAAGATATTTCTCATGCTCTTTGGCAGTATCTTCGCCGTACTTTGGTTCAAACTCAAACTGTTCCCCGGATTCTCTCAAAATACGAATTGCTTCCTTATGGCTCACTCTGGCAATTTGGGAGTGTATCACTTTCTTCATTCTCTCTCTGAGCGGCAGTTTTGTAAAGTTTTCCAGAAACGTCAATTCATCATCGCATTTCTCTATAATATATACAAGAATCGTTTTCAGGAAATCCTCCTCCACATCCATCAACTGTTCCAGATCACAGAATGCCATCTCCGGCTCGATCATCCAGAACTCCGACGCATGAGTCTTGGTATTCGAATGTTCCGCCCGAAACGTAGGTCCAAAAGTGTACACATCGCCAAATGCCATCGCAAATACTTCTGCTTCAAGCTGCCCGGTCACTGCCAGGGAAGCATGCCTTCCGAAAAAATCATCCTTACATATTTCCTCAAAAGTCTTTTTTGTCGCCGGATTTCACATCGGCTATATCCAGCGTCGTGACCGTAAAGGTATTTCCCGCCCCCTCCGCGTCATTTGCGGTAATCAAAGGAGTATTTACATACAGAAATCCTCTTTCTGTAAAATAGGTATGGATCGCCTGTGCCGCTACACTTCTGACACGAAATACAGCCTGGAATAATCGCGTTCTTGGCCGAAGATAAGCATTTTCCCGTAAGAATTCAATCGAATGGCGCTTTGGCTGTAACGGATAGTCCTCCGTGCAGTCACCCAGAAGCAAAACATCTTTCACATTCAGCTCAATCAGCTCCTTTTGAAATCCGGGTTGTACAATACCTGTTACCTCAATGCACGCGCCGTTGCGTAATCCTTTCAGTTTCCCATCCGCATCTTGCTCTGCTGTGTAGACCAACTGCAATGATTTGAAACAACTTCCATCATATAATTCGATAAATCCCATATTCTTCTGCTTACGGTGGTTTCGGATCCAGCCTCGAACTGTTACTTCTCCCTCGATTTGCGTTGCTTGTCCTGAGAACAATTCTTTGATTTTCATACTTTTTTGCTCATACTGCATCTTTCCTTTCAAAATATAGTTTAGCGGAACGGATTTCTGAGCATCATTAACGGAAACGCCAAAAGACACATCCCCGAATTGTAAGCGGTAGCTAATATAAAAAATCCGTCCCTGTTTCCAAGGACGGATCAAATCCGTGGTGCCACCTCAGTTCGTCTGTGTCTCACAACATAAACCTCGATAAGTACGGACGTCTATGCGGACTCAGAAAAAGTACAGATAGCCATCGATACTCCTGCGCTGTAATGGGCGCTCCCATCATAGTCTCAGCATTGCCAATCAATGCAGTCGGTATGCAGCTCCAAGGCGTTATTCGATTCCTTTGCAGGAACTTTGAATTCTCAAAATATCTTTCCTTGTATCCACTCTCAGCAAACGGGACTCTCTGTAACAACTTCAGATACCTACTGGTTCTCTTCATCGCTTTCTCTTATTTGATTATTTATTGTAACACAGTTCTCTTTGTACCGCAAGGTAGGATGTAAGATCTGTGAACGCTTTTTTCAGTAACTATTCTACTTTCCGACAATAGACAGCATCCTTTTCGTTCGCATAGGATAAAATTCTCTTTACATACAATCTGCTTACAAAAAATGTAAATACTTCAATAATAATAAAAGCAACTTTGTGAATCCATGTCAAATTATATAGATAACCCAAGTAATGATTAAAACATATTACAAGAAACGGACATAAAATCATAACCCCTAACATTAAGAAATAATAAACGTAGTTCGTCTTATTCAATCCTCTTTTATCTTTTGTTTCTTTATAAAGATAATGATCGAACCCTATTGAATATGGATAATTTGCTTTTATGAAAATATAACGTATTTACGCCGTTTTTCAGTACTTTTGTCACAAATTTGTTACAAACAAAAATGTAAAGATTAATAAGAAAACATTATTAGGATGAAAGAAAAGCCAAAGATGATACAATATTTTCTCCCTCCGAGGTGTATGCCCCGGAGGGATTCTTCAAAAACTTTTCGTTCTTAAATCAGAAATTTATTGATAAAATATTCCTGACCTTTTCCTGTGATTTTAGGTGTTCTAGTAATTCTGTTACACCCGTTCCCGTCTATGTGCACTGATTCTTTGATTTCAAACAGATTTTGTTCCATGCTACGCTGTGTTGGTAAATTCCAGTCCGTCCCTTTTCGTTTAATCAAATACCCATTCTCCCGCATCCACTGGAAAAGACGTTTTGCTCCGATTTCGATTCCATTCTGTTTTAGAATCTTTGCAAGATCACCCACAAGAATTGACGTATTTGCCGTTGTAATTGCTTTTCCCAATACGGCATGTGGTTTCATTTCCTCGATCTGTCTTTTGTTTTCCTCGATCTTGCTTTGTGCTACCATCAAGGCTTTTGCCAAAAGTTCATCATCGCTCATGTTCTCCTGCCCTGCCATATATCCGCCATGTTTTCGGATTGCTGGAAGGACTTCACTTGTCACCCAGTGTTTGAACCTCCTTGCTGATTCAAGCTTACTTCCAAAGATAAGCGCGTATAAGCCGGATTCATTAATAAGCCATCCACCACGTTGTCCAAGACTCGATAACGATTCGTTATTGAGTTTGTCACATTCCTCTACATGGTCTGCTAATGCCTTACTCGCATTTTGATATCCGAGTGCCGCCGCCACATCTTTTCCCACAAACCACGGCTCATTATCAATAGTTACTGTTCGGACTTCTCCGAATTCTTCACTTTTGAAAATCTGTAATTCATTCATCTTCTTGACCTCCATGTATTGCAAAAAGGCGGAGATTTCTCCCCGCCTTATGACTTCTTTCTTTAATTTTTTACAATCCGGATCTGTACTCGGTCAATCCCGATCCCATAGATCCCGGCGTAGGCATCCGCGCCCGTGCTGTACTGGCTGGACCAGGAAAGCCATCCGGTCCGGTCGGTGAGCTGTACTCGTACCTCCGCATGATATCCCGGTTTATTGACAAGCTTTACCTGGATTCCGTCGATGACGTGTCCGTAGATCCCGGCGTAATCATTCGGAGCCTTTCCGGATGCATCCGTCACCCACGGTAGCCACCGGCCTCCCCCTCAGGTGTACCCGGTACTGCAAATTTCCAACTGCGGACTGGGAGCCAACTGTATACGCTTTCAGTCCGGTGACCGCCCTGCACGGAATCCCGGCATAGCCGTCGGAACTGACATTGTTATAGTTTGTCACCCACGGCAGCCATTGCCCATTCACATATGCCTGATACCGGACATTGATTCCGGATGCGGACACAGATCCTCCAGTGGACGGTTTGGACGGTTTTGTGGATGTACTGGAACTTCCCGTATCCGGCGGCAGATCTTTGTCCCCGGCTACCATGCTCTTGAAAGAGCTCCATGTTACCGGGTCGTCGTTCAGTACAAACGGATTCGGACAGTATTTCCCGACCACATCGTAGTGCCGGACCACACGGGACAGGGGAACATTGTACTTCTTCATCAGCCCCTGCACCAGCTTCACTGTGCTGTTGATCGTAGCGTTTTCAAAGTACCAGTCCTTGGACGTATCACTCCGGCTCCCGGACGTCCTTACACACATCTCAATATTGATGCTGTTGTAGTTGGTGCATTTCCCATAGACGCTTCCGCCGGCTGTTCCCGGATACTTGTTTCCGCCTACCGACCAGGCCGCCAGACTGTCAGACACACTCTGCCAGACCTCTCCGGAATACCCGACAAAATAGTGGGCGGACGCCCCACGGTATCCAGTTGAAAAATAGGTCGCATTGTTTGCGGCACTTCCTGGAGCCCCGGTATAATGCACTACGATGTACTTGATCCCGTTCCCGTACCGGCTGGACGCATTGATGGTCTGAAGCTTCTGGTTGATCGGCAATCCGTTGATGGACGCCGCCTCCGCCCGGATCGGCGGCACCACGGCCATTGTCCCAAAAATTAGGGTACAGAAAAGGACGGCTGCCAACGCAACCGCCCTTCCTCGTTTCAGTAATTTATTCTTCTTCGTCCGCATCTGCTTCATCCCCCTTGTGCTGGAATCTCCAGAACAGATCTGCCACCTAGGTCCAGCCCTTGGTCGCTACCAGCGCCAGGACAAATCCGATCACGATCATGGCAATGACAAAGTACCATGTCACCGGGAAGCCCGTCATATCCACATAGGCAAAGTACGCCACCAGGGTAAACACCACAGACAGCACCAGAACCTGTAAATCGGTCGGGATGCTGCGGAGTCCCGGCAGTCCTTTTGTCACCTGGGTAATCACAACGGTCAGGAAACAGATGACCCCTGCCACAAAAATCAGGAGATTGAGATTCTCCATCACCATTTTAAAAATATCCAACTGCATCGCTTCTACCATAAATCACTCCTCCTTTTATTTACTTTTTTCCAACTTATCAATTCTGTGATGTGCTGATTTAACGGACTGCTCCACAGCCGTGATCCGGCTTCCATGTTCAACGATTTCCTCCCTCAGTCTGTCAACATTTTTTGATGTTTCCCGTACATCAGAGGCGATATTATCCAGTTTTGTACTGATTTTAGTATTCAGTTCCGCTCGTTTCACTGCATCATCTATATCTGTTTTTTTGCTGTTTTTATTGCTGTAATATACTGATGCCAAAAATCCCAACAGCGATATTACAAGCGCAATCCACTGAGTATTCATACCCACTTCTCTCCTATCATTTTTTGCACAAAAATAAGACCGGTTTACGGTCTCGCTCTGATCTCTGTCACAATATCACTTCCTTTTTTAATTTACATACTAAATTGCTACCCTTTCTAAATAGATCGGTACAAAATGTATTGCTTCATCTCCGACAATTTCATAAGCTCTGGAAAAGATTTCTTTCGCCCTGTCTGCGATTAAATTGCAGATAAACTCTTCCATCTCGATCCAATGTCTCTTTTTACACATACGATGTATATCTTCTAAGTAGCCGTAGCTGTAAAGCATCACATGCCCTAGTTCATGGAGAACTACAGTAGTTAAAAACGAACCAGATAAGTCGTCTGACAAACAGATTGACATGGTATCTGGATCTGTAACAGCGCAAGTCTTTTTACCTGTCCTGTCAATCAAAATCGGATCAGACGGATGTACAAATCGAACAGTCCATAAGATCCCATTCATTCGAAACTTCATTTATTTCACCTCGCAAAAGAGCCCTAGCTGTATTGCTAAGGCTCTTATCCATTAATTCATCGACTGTACTTTCTGTGCCATCTGAACAATTTTCTGTTTCAGCGCCGGTTTTTCCGATGCATCTGCATATTTCATCACGCTTTCCACCATATCTTCCATATCATTAAAGATTTCGGTCATGGATTCCTCCATTTTTTCTTGGATTCCGTATCTTTGTTTTCGGTGTAATGCCTACGGTAGTTATCGTATCGATCATAAGCGTCACCATATTTCGATCGCTTTCGTTCCGGTTCATATCCATATCTTGAATGATCTCCAGACCGGTTTCCGCTCCATCCATTTCCGTCCATATTGTTTCTGTCATCCCGATTAGGATATCCCATTCTATAGCCGGTCATCATCGGAGGAAATTCGTCTTCCATCCAGTCATTTTCATACTCTTCCGGAATGTGCATGTATGGCATATATCCAGCAGAACGTCCACGCCCGGAACGATGAACAAACCTTCCATTTCTGGCACGTCCACGATATCCATATCGGTCATTTTCGGAATCGTCATAGTCTTCCACCATCCGTTTCGTCAGCTCGCCCTCCATAATTTTGTTAGGAATTTTTATCATCTCCATGTATTCTTTTTCCAGACAGGCTTTTGCTGTTTCTGCGTAAAAATACTCCATCTGCATCGCATCTTTCAAAATATCTACTGATTCACCAAAGCATTTCCGGTCAATATTGTCATATCCGTTTGCCGACATCTGTTCAATGTCCTGCTTTGCAATATCTTTAATCTTTTTGATTAATTCGTAATGTTCGCTCATATTCAGCACCTCCTAACCGCATACCCTGACTGCTGTAAGGTTTGGATTATCAACTTGTACGGCTGCAACACCGGTGTTCTGTACAGTCACCGTCTGACAGCATCCACACGGAACATCAATATAGTGCTGAGTAGCTACATTAAAGTATTCAGATGCTGCCGCCGGAGTGGCTCGCATCACTGATCCAGTGATTGGCTCCCCATCTAATGCAATGGCAAGAGACACCTCGCCAACTACTCCACCTGCCGGAATTGCTACATTTCCACTGAATCCAACAAGATAGCGTCCTGGTTTAACAAGAGTAAGCTGGGCGCTTCCGGCCCTGTGGCGTTCTGCGGAACATTTACTTGAAATTTCTTCGGAATAAACAACGCCCTGTCCAGGCGCTACGGTCTGCGGCGTCGGGTTAAGTAATTCAATCATATTATTATCTCCTTTATACAAAAATAAAGGGGATAGACCTAGTATCTATCCCCAAATAGGCAATAGTAACATTGAGATCGTGTCTCAAAGTTCCCGTAGGGAAGATACTATTTAACAACCACACGTATTACATCCACATCCGTTTACGCCAAATGTGAATCCCGTAGGATTGATGATAGACGTATACGGACTCATTACCGGATAAGACGGAACTGGTGTAGGACGCAATGCGTTGACAATGTTTGTTGTCTGCGCTGCATTACTGAGCTGGAGCTGTGCGGACTGTAACTCGGTCTGCAAAGACTGTATCTTGTCCTGTGTAAACAGGTCGATGATGCGCTGTGTCCCGGCGTTCTGCGCGTCGATCACATCCCTAAATCCGCTGCAAAGAGCCTGCTGAATTGCATTTCCATTATTATTTACGGTATTTTGTAAAATGTTTGTCTGTGCGGCAAGGTTATAATTCACACCGTCGACCGCTCTCTGTGTCTGGCAGCAACAATCCTGAAGCTGATAACCCAGATTAGAGATATTGGAATTTACTCCCGCAAATCCATTACAAAGCTGTGTAGAAATGTTTTGGATTCCGCTTTCGATTCCCTGTGTAGACAACGCGGCATCAATATCCGCGCGGGTTGCGTATCCCTGAAATGCCGGAGAATTTGCTCCACCATTTCCGCCCCAGCCGTTGCCATAACCGCCCCAGCCAAACATACCAAAAATCAGAAAGAGTATGATCCACGAGCAACCGTCTCCACCCCAGCCGTCATTATTTCTTCCATTGTTGCCAGTTAATACAGCAACATCAGAAGCAGTTAAACCGTCTGTCATAGTCGTTTACCTTTTACATGTATTTACAAAATCATGCGCATTGATTTATGTACTAAAATAATCCTTTAAACAGCCCTTGCATTTGCTGAGCTTTCTGCTGGATCTGGTTAAGCTGATTTTGATTCAGTTTTCCAGACTGTAACATTTTATTGATTTCTTCCTGCGGGTTCTTGCCCTGCATTTCCTGACGGAATTTCTTGTAATCTTGAATCATTTTATTCATAGGATTCTGCGGCATACCGCCGCCCAACATATTAAATAGAGGATTTCCCATTGTTCCGTCCACCTTTCCTATTTTCTTCTGTTGCTAGCTTAGTAGCTGTCTCTAAAAGCCCATACAGTTCTTCGTATTTTCCTCGTAAATCGTCGTATTCTTTCCGAGTAACGTATTTATCGTCTAAACTAATTTCTGTCTGTTTCTGTGGCTCTGTTGCGTTCACTCCAACCTCTTTATACTCAAACGTTCGAAGTGTTGGCATACCGGCATTATCCGTTGTCTTTATAAAAATCTGGATTCCTCACTATCCATAAGCAACACACTTGTGTTTGGCGCCACCAGATAACTCTTTGCACCTGCTTCGCCCTGCACCCACAGAATCCCTTGATTGGTCTGCGGTACTTGTGGCTGTTGTGGCTGCTGATACTGAGCCTGCATCTGCGCCAGCCTGTCCATCTGCGGCTGTAATGGGTTATAATATGGTGTCGGTGTATAACCGCCATATCCATTATTCATATAGCCTGCCATAGTGTTTCCTCCGTTCTATGACTATTTCTATAACTTTCTATGCCTTAATTTTAGCCATAAAAAAAGAACTCTGACAGTTCGTCAAAGTCCTTGAAAAGTATAACAAAAGTATCACAATAGCTTATTTATCATATCTCTTATTATTTCTTGCTTCCCGGAAGTTTCCCAAAATAATTCCTTCCTCATCATAAAAGCCGTTTCTTCATCAAATCCCATGCTATCTATTTTCTCTAATTTATCTGTATACTCTTTATCTATTTTTATTTTCATCTTGCAAATATTTTAAAAATTTCTTTTTTCCAAAAAAAATAAAATCATACCGTACCTCCAACAAGTATAATATCCCATATTATATGTAACTTGTCAATCAGCATACCCTTATAATCTTATTATTCACTTTCCTGCTCAACCGCTTAATGGTCGATACGCTTACATTCATCAGCTCCGCACACTGTTCAAGCGGAATATTTCTGGCACGATACTCAAAAAGTGTACGTTCATCAGATGTGAAATTGCAATACTCCCGGAAATAGTTTAATTCCAGTATGGTAAAATCATAAATCTTCATTTTTCCTCGTTACATCGTAAAATTTAAAATTATTCTTTTACACCTGTAAACTTGCTACAAATAGAGTGGTTCCTCCGTCACCTTCTGCCAGTACGCCGGATACTCGTCAGGGTTCCAAACAACTGCCACTCCATCTGGTGCGATACAATCATATTTTTCGCCTTTCCAAGTAATGCCATCACCCTTGTAATAAGCGTCATGCGCTCCTGTAGGCTGTTTATATTCCGGGTACTTGTCCGGTTCTGGTTCCGGCTCCGGTTCTGGAATATCTGTCCCGCCCTCTTCGAGAGCTTTCTTGATTGCGTCAACATCCTGCTTTAATATAGCGACAGTGCCGATCGTCTCATCTAGTAACTCTCGTAATTCGTCAACCTGAGACGGCAATCCAGCATAGCTGTTTTCCGGTGTCGCCTTTTCCCTTGCAAGTGCGATCAATTCCGTTTCCTGCTCGTCCGTGATATCTCCCCGGACGCAATTCTTCTTAATCTTGTTAAGCATGTCCGACAACTCATAGTCCCCGGACAAGATAACCTGTTTGATAATCTCATACATATTTTATACCTCCTGCAATGCCTGTGTTTCCAATGCCGACAATCTTGCGGCTGTTGCGTTTTCCAGCTCTTCCAATGCAATTTCATTCCTCTTGGCCGTGCAATACGCTGTTGTGTTTAAAGCCCCGTCCTCGTTTCGTGGCAATAAAAACTGATTCTGGATTTCCGCATCCGACGGAACACCGACAATCGTCAGCTCCGTTTCCTCATCACATGCCATGATGCTGTATAGGGCTTTCATGGCTTCGGATGAAAGGGGTTCTTCGGTTGGTGTGGCTAGTTCATAGACACAAGAAACCGGATTCTCTTGTAACCACTCTTGAAATCCGGCTATAGTATTATTGTCTAAGTATCCAGATTCAAAATATATATTAATGTCGTTTCCAATCCATATCGATGGCGGTTCAACAGAGGTAGCATGTTTAAATCGATTTGATACTATATCGGCATTTACTTTCTTTTCTTTGTATTGACTAGTATAAAATTGATTTGTGTTGGATTTACCTTGCACCCAACCCTCATCTTCCGAACCATCGAAAACCTCCTGTTTCCATTTCCTTAACAGCTTATGCTCCCCATTGCGCCTTAGGATCTTATCCCCCTCAATCAGCGGATAATCGACAGGGATATACGTTACGTTGGACTGATAAGGGACGAATTCGTTAGTGGGTTCCGACAACCCGGCATAGACATTTGTAAATATTGCATATGCGTCAGCATCCACCTGCGACGATCCGTCATTTACATACATATTTAAAGCCAAATCAGAGGCTTCGTTTGTATCCAAGTCATCTGGTATTTTAACACTCATCACCTGTCCGGCCTTGCTATACGAATATGTTAAATAGGTACGCACAGATGTATTACCCTTTATCGTCATTAACAACATTCGGGGATTATAATTACCGGATCGCTGGATAGCATCAGCTTTGACGTATATTGTTTTTCCTAAAAACTTTTTAATGTCACCTAAAACGAACCAAACTCCGGGAGCTGACCTGCCGTCTGTAGTCGGCCGTATTGTTACTTGGTTGTCAAAAATAGTTTCTCTTCCGAAGCTGTATAGTATTTCTCCGGTTAAATTAAGCAAATTCTTTCCCTTAGATTTGACACATACGGCGTATTTATCATTGATGGTTACGGTAATGTGTTTGGCTGATGCAACCGGGATAGGCTCGCTAACCGGATTAATTACAATGTTACAATATGTGGTATCTTGTGGAGCAACGCCTTCAATTTTTCTGACGCCAACCTTATTTACTCGTGATATAAATGTTCCATCGGATTTATAGAAAAATATCGAGATACCTGATCCATTAATTACATTTTCATACTCAAATATTATTTTATCACCCGGCTTACATGGAATAGGATTTTTGTTACAAAGTGCTACGGTGGCAGGCTTAAACGTTCCATCCGATACCTGGTAATATCCCTGCAACAACTCCCCATCAAAGAATGCCATATCCCCGACACCATGAACAATCTGAGGATAGTCAGGATTCGGGGAAGGCTGTCCTCCAGTGTAGGGTTCAATCGAAAGAGGAGAATCCCCTTTATTTATCATCGGATAAATCTTTATATTGCCATACTCACCGTTGGCAATATAACATTTTATAGTAGTATCTGTTTCAAATGTGTATGGTTTGTTCCATAAATCGTCGCCGTTGACTAATGTGTGAAAAATTTTATCTTTTTCATTAAAATAATATGTTCCAGCGCTTAATTGTATAGTAAAATTACGATTGCTACCGGTAATTTCTCCGTCAAGCGTTACGCTTCCATCATTATTACACGTGAGTACTTTAGATTGAATTTGTGATGATAAAACAGTTTTCGCATCAAACAACTGTAACCCTTTTGTCGTATCCTGTTTGATGTACCCCTCAATCTGTTCCGGGATGGCGTTTCCATAGGCGGTAGGACTCGCTTTCACCGTATCTACAAACGTCTGCGTAGTCGTGTGGAGATAACTGTCTTTCGTGATCTGGTCTATCACTCCACGGGCATCCTCGGCAGCGTTGGCGGCCTCCTGTGCCTTTATATCTGCGTTGCTGGCCGCGGTATTGGCGGAAGAAGTTGCATTTTGTACATCTGTAATTTTCTGTGTCGCAACAGCGATTAACTGTTTTACCACATCCGTATCTTCTTCCGGAAGTGTAATATCTGCTTCCAGACCTTCCAAAACCTGGGCTGTTGCAAGCGTAGTATTCCATTCATTTGTAATCTCTTCCCCTGATGCTTTCACCGCACACACAATAAAGCTGACGTTACCCTTATACTGCGTCACTCGTCTGGAAAGGAGCCACGAAAACGTAATGTTATCCCCAGAGATTTCTACATCATCCACAATGTATTGATCTTTCTGATCGTTTGCGTTCCGGAAATTGACACGCAAAGCCAATTTGGACAGGTCAATATTGTCTCCGACAATCTTCGGGCACTGGAAATACATCCGCTCCACTTTCTCGTCAGATTCGACACCGAGAAGTTGGTATTCTGCCGGAACATCAATGACCCTTGTTTCCGGACCAATAACGCAACAGACCATCTCTTCCGCAAACGGTTCGGCTGACATTTGTTTTAATAATTCTTCTGCTATCACTTTATCCCTCCTGTCTTACCAATACTTTATTTGTTTTGATGATCTGTCCTTTTTCCAGACCGACAACCTGCACACGGAAATAGTCTGCGTCTGTCACATCGTCCGGAACTATGCACCGGTTCCGGATGATCGGGACTGCATATTCTTTTCCCTCTGTAAAAAGGAAGCGGCTGCCTTTCTCCGGCTCCATTCAGATCCGAAAGAAAATTCTGCTTTCAGGTATCCTTTTGAACCTTTTACAATACCGGAGAAATCTCCAGATTTTTTTATATTTTGTTTGTTCACTGAGAAATGCAATACTCTCATATATCCTCCTAATCAGAAACAGCTATTATTTGAATTCCAAAAGCGGTCGTACTAGGCCGGTACTTGTGCAATGTAAACTGCGTAGTAGTAGCACCGTCAGCCCATACCAAGGTACCGCTTTGCCCTGTCTGTGCTTGCACAATTACAATCGGTGCTTTCTCAAAAGCTTTTGGAAACTTCACAACCTGCGTCTCCCAGGTATTCGCTTTTGATATGCTGACAGATGCCGAAAATGCCTGTATTCTTCCATTTAAACGGTCGATTGTTCCTTGCGTATCATCTGGAAGATTATTAAATACTCTTGTCATATTTCTCCCGTAGTTGTAAAGTGGGACTTCAAGTGCAAAACCGTCCGGAAAAAGATACATCATATCCGTATAATCTGATGATCCCGGAATTTTGCCTACCCACTCAACTCCGTACTCCACTTCATGCCGCATACACTTATGTACTCCGTCATTTTGGAACTTGCTGCCACGGATTCTTCCGCAGAATTCTCCGTTTGTCGTGTAGTCGTAAAATTCGACCGCATTATCATTTATCACAAGTGCTTTCTTACCGCCGGAAGTATTTGTGATTTTTCCAGTAGTCACTTCGCCAAGCACTCCACTGATCGCCGATAGCTTATTGACCTTGATATTTTTCAACGCCTTTGTAACCGTAAAAACTTTCGTCAGTGTAATCCCGGAATATACAGCTTTGATCGTCAGTTTCCCGACATCCGCTGTCATCCCCGTTACCTTGTACGTCCGGGATGATGCCGTCCATGTTCCTGTCATACCGCTCCAGGAGACTGTCCACGTTGCACTGGCACTGACATCCGACGCTCCTTTATAGACATACGCTGTTCCGGTGGCCGGGGAGTAATCAAGAGGGTTCCCTTCGATATCGCACGGCAGCGCAATCGCTTCATTTGAAAGGATCATGCTGATCCCGTCCGTTCCGTCTACACCATCTTCTCCATCATGCCCATCCTTTCCCGGTTTCCCCTGATCTCCATAAACTCCTATAATATGCGGGGCTGTTTCGGACTGGTTGCCATTTGTATAAGTAACGACTTCATAATTCCACAAATACTTCTTAGCCGCGCTTATGGTCTGAACTGTTGTAGTCCATCCGGAAGTATCTGTTGTAACATCACTCCCTGATGCTGTGGCAAGATAATAGTTCGTAATACTTTGAATCCCATTTCCAGTTGCGCCTTTGTCTCCGTAAACGCCGATAATGCACGGAGACGTTGTGGTACTTGTGTCATCCGTATAGTGGATAACTTCATAATTCCAGAGATATTTTTTACTTGTTGTAATCGTCTGGATCTTTGTCGTCCAGCCGGATGTAGAGGTCGTTACACCAGAAGAGCTTGCGGACGCCAGATAATACTCTGTGATTGATTTTATCCCTTTCCCATCAGTTCCGTTTCCACCCATTTTACTCACAGAATATAAGGTAGATGAAGTATCATCCGTATATTCAATTACTGTTCTCGTCCAAAGATACTTCCCAGCACTTACCGAAGGAATCGAAGAACTCCAAACTCCGGTAGGAATTGTGGTTCCGCTGGAAGACGATTGATAGGTTACAGAGGTTGATCTTACACCTCTTCCGTCTTTCCCATCCTCTCCGTCTTTTCCGTCATCGCCGTTTCTTGATACAGAATACTCCGTTGTCTGGCTGCCATTTGTGTAAGTTGTTGTTTTTCTCGTCCACAAATACTGTCCAGGGCTGGTCTGAGGCGGATTTGGCACCCACTGCCCTTCTGGCGGCTCCACACCGGAGTTGCCAATCTGGTATGTAATCTCGGTAGATTTTACACTGACAATCTGATCTTTTAACTGCTCCATGATCTGCGTCACCTGGGATGTCGGATTCGATGTCAGGATCTTATAATTGGCAAGCACCCCGCTGTCCTGTCCGGAGACCGTATAATGATTACACACTGACTGGATCCGGGCTGAAAGATAGACTTTTTCCTGGAACCGGTTATCCGCAATCTGCACGGTATCTCCGATATCCGCCCTTAGATCATACAGACTTGCTTCATACATCACTTTCACATCATTCCGGCTCTTCAACTCTGTCAGTCCCCGGTTTAAAAGCTCGTTGGCATCATCTGTGTCGTACTCAAATGTCCCAACGATATAGCCGTCAAACTCGCCTTGCCCTTCATAGTCATATGCGCGGAAACGGGACCACTTATTCCTTGCCTCCCGATCGTAAATCCGATGCTCGCCTTTCGGACTGAAATACCGCCCATCATCGTAGTTAATATCAGCAATCGTAAGCTTATTCCCATTCTCGTCCTCTTTCCCGTAACACCGGATACAAGTAATCAGATCCTCGATGCTCCCGGACCGGGACAGGGAGATCAGGTTGATATTATCGATGAAGCGCTGCTGGGTCTTATCTTCCCCAGTGTCTTGTAAATGTTGATGACCTGCTTTGTCACCTTTGCGCCTTTCATTTCAACGGCAAATTCGCACTCTGCGTCAAACTGATTACACACATCCCCAATCCGGGTGAGCTGGCTGTCTGTAGTCCCTCGAATTTGGTCGCCCTTTTGTAGCTTGACACTTCATTGATTCCGATTTCCCAGCCGGAATCGTGCAACACTACGCTCAGTGTATCTTCAATGGATCTTGCTGTATAATCCCACGGAACGGCATACTCATTGATCAGATCCAATCCAATATCCTCACAATGAACGGTCCATTCTTCATCTCCTTCGATGGACATGATTGTATACAGCCGATCCTTGCCATACTTATCCCGGAACGCAATATAATTTCCCTCTGTGATATATACGGAATCCGGATGCCGGGGATCCGTCGTAAACTCATAGGTCCCCACCGCACTGTTATTTGTGATAGAGATCTCCTGTCCCAGACTATCCCCGCTGTCATCAACGGAAGTGTCTTTGGCAAATCTGTGGACGGGGTACACAGCACGTGCATGTCTCGTCCGATAATAAACCATTGCATTAAATCCACCTCTCTTGATATGTGACTTCCACATCCGGTACGGACGCAAAACTGGATGTAATGATTCCCAATGTATGCTGGCCCGGAGGGAGAAGAAGCGGCTGACTGCCAATATCCGCCACATCCGTATCATAAGCATCATTAATATAAACACTTCCAGATGCCCCGTCTATTTCTACAATATCTCCATTGGAAAAATAGTTCGGGATATCCTCATACCGCTCGACATTATGCTTTATCACATGAAGCGCGCGCAACACATTGTTTTCGGTATGAAAGTGATCTTTATAAGCTGCCCCATACCATGTAATTTTTCTCAGCTCCGCCTCCGGGTTATCTACATAAAACGTTTTGCAGATACCGAAATTATTGAACCGGATCGTAACCTGGTTTCCTATTTTTTCCGCTGTAACAGCAGGACCATAATCTCCTCTTGCTGTAACTCCTTTTTTTTTGCCATTGGGAATGTACTGTCCGTATGCCATACATTTTTATTACCGATAAATACCGCCATGTAATAATACTCGTTTACCGGAGAAGTATCTTCAAAAATAATAGAACAGATAATGTCGTCGTTTTCATCGATCATTGTCACGGAAGTGTGTCCAACTTGTACACCTTTGAAAACAGCCCCATCCGTATTAAAGTCAAAACGGTACGCAACTTTCCAGTTGACCGGATATTTGTTATTTACATCTTTCGGAACTATTTTGGTAAGGGATGCCCCATGCCAAGAATTACCACTTCCATAGTCCTTTGTCGTCGCATAGCCTTCATTTGTACTCTCTTTTTACATATTTAACAACACCATTCTGCAACCGCTCAGATGTAACCGGTGGGGTGATCCCCTGGTTTACTAACCACCCTTTATCTTCATATAAGTGGTCATCAAACAGCTTCACTGATTCCTCATCATGCTTTCCGTCTACCTCTTCCGGTTTCCCGATCTGGTAGAACCGGTCTCCCAGGGTAAACGCAATGTAGCCGTTATCTGACTTCATGGTGGCTTTGATGTTGATAGGAACCGACTTCGACCCATTATTTTGCAGTGTAATTTGCGTGGATCCGCTGTTTTCCGATTTCTTTTCTGCTACGCTATATTTATAAGGATCCGCACAATATATTGTATAACTTCCTGTCGTGCTAAGACGCCCCGGTTCCGGAGCGTCAAAGCTTGTCTTTGTACCAATAAAATATTTATCATCCTCATCAGCGAAAATAATCTTCATTTCCTCTTGGTCAAGGATCCTGCACAGCTCATTGAATTTATTACGGAAATCCTCTGTTGAACTGCTGAGAATCTGATAATGAACCGTGATCTCTCTGGGAGTATCTCGCTTATATTGGTATCTGGTTCCATTTTGGCTTCCAATCTGAATCTCCGTCACTTCGGATTCCAGCATCTCCCTGCCTTCTGTATATAAAGTACGGTAGCCCGGAAGATGTTCTTCAATATACTCTCCGTTCACGTTAATTGCCTCGGAGGGAAGGTCGTTTCCTGTTTGTGATTCTGTGATGTCTATAAAATCGTACATATGCCCTCCTTATCTGATTCCGTGTTTCCGGTTATTCTGCTTTTCCAGTTTTTCTAGCTCTTTTTGCGTATATACAGCGGTAGACTTTGCAACCTGTTTTCCGTCAAGTTCGGATATAACATAGATGGTATATGTATGATTTGGTTCTCCATACTCGTAGTCATCATTCAAAGTCAGGCCGTTAGTGCCTGCCAGAGATAAAGCTGGAGTGCCCATCTTCGGCATATACAAAAGCTCCGTAATAGCATTTCTTGTATCTTTGACTTTACTTAAGATTCCTAGCACCCATCCTTCTCCCCAGTAAGCACCATCTTTTTTTTTGATACTTTAGAAGGACTGTGAATTCTGGCTTTTGCCCGGATTGCCGCATCCGCTGCCGCTGCCAACTGCGCCGCTACACTACGCACTGTTCCAAGCATCGAACGCATACCATTTGCAAGTCCCTGGCCGATATAGCGACCACTGGAATACGCACCACTATATCCAGACCTCATGGAAGAAACGATGGATGTGACACTCGATTTTGACACAGACAATGCCTGATTAAATCCAACCCTCAACGAACTGGCAAATTGAGACATAGATGTCTTTGCAACAGTAGGAAGTTTATTCATTCCTTTTGTAACACTGTTTTGAATATCAGACATAGAATTATTAACATTATTTGCCATATCAGAAATATCATCCGAGGCCGAAGCATTGGCATCTCCGGCTGAACTAATAATATTTTTGCCAAACCACTCATATCGGCGCTTCCCAAGCTGTTCATCCCGGACAAGCTATTTGTCACGCCATTCATCATTCTGGATGCCTCAGAAACAGCCGTTCCATTCATACTTGCAAATGAACTTTCCACATTACCCGTAAGATTTCCTATTGTGGTGGCTGTATTCGAGTTAAGCGTCGAAATACTACTGGACACATCTGTCCCCATTGTACTCACACTGGTTTTGACATTCTCCGTCATAACCGCCAGATCTGAGGCCGTTTTATCAGAGCTTTCCTTGTTCTTCCCTGTAATAAATCCCCACAGGTCTGAAAAGATACCTTTTATCCCTTCCACTGCTCCTGTAATAATATTAGGTATCGCCTCAATGATCCCAGAACCCAATGATTTTATAAGTTCCCAACCTGCGCTCACGATAGAAGGCAACATCTGGATCAGACCTCCAATGAGCGATCCTACTATCTGGATCCCGGAAGAGATGATCGATGGAAGGTTCTGAACGATCCCCTGTACGAATGTAGTAATGGCCTGTATAGCCGCTGTCAAAATACTTGGAAGGTTCTGGACAACACCTTGTATTAGCATCTGGATCAGTTGGACACCCGTCTGCAAAATTCTCGGGAGCTGTCCTGCGATTCCTGTAATCAATGTTGTAATCGCATTAAGTCCCACCACAAGGAGCCGTGGCATTGCCTGAACCGCCCCCTGTGCAAGATTTGTAAGTATCTGAAGCCCTGCGGTGATAATGCTCGGAAGATTACTCATTACACTTCCTACAAAGCTCTGTACAATTCCAGAAGCAGAGCGGACAATCAAATCGATATTATTCAATACGCCTTCGCTCAGACTCTGTAGGAACTTCATCCCGGTAAGTAAAAGCTGCGGCAGAGCGCTTACAATACCTCTCGCAAACGTTGATACAAGATTTATTGCTGATGGAAGAAGCGTACCGATATTCGCACCGACTCCCTGGACTAACGAATTGATGATCTGAACCCCTCCGTTAATCACCGATGGGAGATTCGCCGTAACCGCATCCATAAGTCCAGAAATCATCTGTGCACCGGACTGCATCAGTGCTGGAAGTTTGCTTGTTATAGAGTTCACAAGTTCTCCTATGATTTGTGGCCCTTTTGTTGTAACGGTCTGGATCAGAGAGTCTATCTCTCCTCCAAATCGGCTATTCAGTACTCCCATACCAGCGAGAACAACTCCAACTATTGCCGCCGGTCCTAATGCGGACATAGCAACTCCCATTATAGATGTGAGAGAAGATACCATGCCGTTCATAGCTTTTATTCCTATTCCGGCAGATTTCTGTATTCCGGAACCTATACCGGAAAAAATTCCTTCAAAAGGTTTTGCGATCGTAGATACTCTTTCTGTAAAATTCCCGATAGTATTTGATGCGGATTTGATGTGTTTTTTTAAACTGCTACTCATTTTTGAGCTTGATTTAGATACTTTTTCTCCGACAGCGGCAAATTTCTCCCACACAGCAATACCTTTGTCACTAAACTTAGTTGAAATTGCTTCAAAAGCCGAAGCTACATCTCCTCCGTATGAATCAATGGATTTTCCTAAACCTTTAAAAGTTCTGTTTAGTCTGTTCACTCCTTTGGTCGCTTTTGGGGTAAGCGAATCTACACTGATATTTTTCAGCTTACTCCCGATTCCGGAGATAGAACTTTCCGTCTGACTCGAAAGACTTTGAATCTTTCCCCATGCATTCGATAATGTCAGTCCGTACTCCTTTGCCCCAGATATCGCTGCCCCAAAGACATCATTTCCTTCAAAAGCAACAGCGGCGCCACCAAGTACTACTCCAAGATCTATTGCTGCTGATTTCAAGTTATCAACACTCAGAGCTGCATTGATCGCATTGCCATCCAGTTCTCCAACTTTATCAACCAGCCCACTTATTGCTTTAATTCCAACGGCAGATAGCGTATCAAATGCAGGCTGAAGTTTATTCGCCGCAGTTTCCGAAAGCCCATCCATTGCCTGACCCACTGTTTTATACTCGGTAGCAAGCTTGGTAAATGCGTCATTCGTTCCCACTGCTGATATCGCATCAAAAAAATCCTCGGTAGCCAATTTCCCGTTTTGTACATCTTTTATCAAAGACTGAGTAGACTTTCCCATTTGTTTGGCAACCGCTGAAATTCCAGCCGGGGTTTGTTCCAACATTAACTTGAAATCTTCCCAAGCTACAGTAGGTTTTGCCGCCATTTGTGTCGCCTGCTGGGAAAGCGTCTTCATAGCTTGAGTTGGGTTTTCTGCCGCTGCTGCCAGTCCTCCAAATCCTTTTACCAACTTTGTTGTATTCTTGGTTCCAACAGCTTCAAGCTGGGCAAATGTCGATGCCATATCCGATGAACTATAGATTGTAGCTTCCGCAAAGTCCTGAAGTTCCCCTTTTATGGATTTAATTTCGGCCGCTGTGTGTCCGTTCATTTCCATGTTGCCTTGAAAGGTTTTCCAAGCAGCTCCAGCACTATTTAGATCTCCAATTAAACCACTTACTCCACTGCTAACAACATCAAATGCTTTCTGTCCGGCAGCCATCATAACGCCGAATCCAATTCCGCTAGAAACCGTAGATTTTAAACTACCAATGCTTTCTCTGGCAGACCGCATTGCGGCAGAAAATCCTTTATCGGAGGCACTCAATATTGCTTTTACAGAAAATGTCTCTGCCATTTAGCGACCTCCTTTTCTTTTCAAAAAATCCCTTATACGATCAGCACCTTTTTCTCGTTCTTCCACACGTTGGATTTCTTTTTCATAATTGAAAAATTTAGAAAACCGCTTATATACCGGTTTTGTCTTTCCTTTACCAGCAGATCTTTGGGCCTGAACCGCAAAATTTAAAAATGCAAGTAAATGTAAATAATAATTGCGATCAACTGTTTTATATTCATAAGCTTTCACCAACATTTTGTATTCTGGAATCGTTAGCTTATCAACTTCGATTAGATTTTTAAAATCGAAATATCTAAAACAGTCAATCGCAATTTGTTCATAATCAATGCTACGAATGATTACTTCATCATATCTTCTACCGCTTTCAGCGTCTTCTCGGTAATGCACTTCGTAGCATTGGAACTCTTTAAAAACCCATCACCTCTTCAAACAGATCATCAATATCTGTGTCCGGATCATCAATGAATTCTTCAATTAAAGCTTCTGTAAGACGTGGATTCTGCCCTTTATTTCCATAATAAAGAATCGTACAAATTGATTTCGGGTTTCCATCAATCAATCCACCGATAGCATACCGAAGTCCTGCATCTTCCACCTTCCCGTTTTCAGATTTAATCTGCACTGTTTTGTCGATATCTTTCAAGAATCCCATCCCAAAATTAAACTGATATACTTGTCCTTTAATCGTTAATTCTTTCATTGTATTATTCCTCCTGTACTGAATCTTTGAATAAATAGTTTGCTTCTTCCTGTTCCTCTGCGCTTACGGTAACTTCTCCACGTTTCCCAGATCCATTAATTCCAAATGTAAGAGAAATCTCCACATGCTCTTCTGCCGATGCCGTTTGTTCAAATTCAGTTATGTAACCTTGGAAATACATTCCTTTAAATTTATTTGATGAATATGTGGATCCCGGTTCATCAAGATTTGCTTCCCAAATCTCTATTAACTGGTCATTATCCATTGCATCTTCCAATTTTTTTACAATCTCGTCTCCTTTGGACAGAATCAGCGTAGTAGAAATTTCTACTTCTGCCGTACCAGGTGTCCGAATTGAACCGTCTTTTGTCGCCGTAGAATCCGCATCTTTACTTTTTGTTCGGCTATCTTCTGTTACAAATGGAATTCTTTTGCCTGCTGTAGTAGATGCCTCGGATGCGATTCTAAAAAGATATACAATTCTTTTTCCTTGAACCGCTTCGGCAAACGCCTGTAAACTATAAAGAAATTTTTTCTTCATTTTCATTCCTCCATTTAATCAAAATAAAACTCCACGTTTAAAATCCCGTGGAGTAATGGTTGTGTTGTAGTTGTATCTGATAATATGCGTTGCTCTATATTTCGTACATCCCAATTAAAATTGGAAGTTCTTCTTATTGCTCTGCATATTCCTTTGATTTTGAGCAAAATTTGTGAAACATCGCCCCTTTTTTTCGGATTGTTGTTCCAAACATCAATCGTTTGGTATACGCTACCAAAAACGGCAGTTTTATTCCTGTCGTCAATTTGCTGATTATCTGCTAAATAAACAAATGGATATGGCGTATTATCAGGAGGGAGAAATCCATCATATACGTCATATCCATCTTCCTTTATCCTTTCAAATAATTCCGAAAAGATTTCTTGCTGTGGGTCCATATTCCCTCCTATTTTACTTTTCTTTTCATATCTTTTCTAAATTGCACTTTCTGATCATCGAAAGCAGGCTTTAGGTATGGCTGTGCTTGCATCTTTCTTGTTCCAAGTTCTACATAACCACCATAAAGTGTATGAGGCTCAACCTCTGCCGTCATTCCCTTGTCTTTTATCGCAAGCTCTATGCTTCTTTTTAATGTTCCAGTCGGTTTTACAAACTGTTTGCCTTTTCCTTTTACATATTCATAATGGCCTTTAAATTTTTCAGCATTTCTCTTTGCTTTTTTATTCATTTCCGATCCATTCAGTTTTACAGCATACTTTACGGCCTTCATATCCAGATTATTTTTAATTTTTAATTCTAAATCATCCAAACCAACTATTTTTATTTTTTTTAGCCATTACTGCACCTCCGATACTACAAATGTATGCTTTATTCGGAGCTTTCGGCTACTGTCTACCGTATAGATGCGGTCTCCAACCCGTATGCGGTCGAATGGCTCTTTGTAGTGGTTCTGAAGCTGGATACAAAGGCTGCCCTGTCTGATTTCTCCGTAGATCAGACGCATAGTTTTTATGCTTGTATCCATAACCGAAGCATAACGCAAGGTTTCATCGACAGAATCTTCTCCATAATTTCCAGTATTCGGATCATATTCCCCTGAAATAGTCTTTTGGAAATATACTGGTGTATCATACCTCATAAGAATCTCACCTTTCCCTTTGTCGCTTCTTTTTTGAGCGTTCAGGTAGGATTGGATATCGTCCAGATACGGCTCAAAATCGTTGCTTGCGAAAGAAAGACTCTCTCCCTCAACTGAATGGGAAGAAAGCCCTTCTGATCCAATCCGGTTAAACCGCATGATGGAAACGTCCGTAACAATGTATTTCAGATCATCCGGCACATCCAGTCCACCTAAAAGTACTTTTAAACGCTTTGTAGTCGCCGCGATAATAATATTCAGCCTCGTATCCATCGTTTTATCATCCTCTGCGATTCCAAGAAGTTCTTTTACGTCCTCCAACATGCGTCCACCTCCTTAAGCCCATGTGACGTTTTTGAAATTAAAAGTGACAACAGGCGAATCATCTACTTCTACGGTAAAGGTATCTCCTCTGGAAACTCGCAGAATAATTTCCGGGTCAAACGCCATATCTTCTTTCCCTTCTCCTGCCACTCCATTCTTTTCAGTGTCATTGTCGTTCCGGTCTTAGTAAGCTTAAACGGGAAATAATACCCGCTCTGCTCTTCTTTTTTACTGGAAAACTGTGTATATCCCGTTACTTTCTTAATGGTTCCTACTACGGATCCATCCGCAAGGACTTTCAAATCATTTCCAACTAATGAAGATACTCGCTTACCTAATAAGCTCTGACCGCCGGAATAAAGTGTCATAATGTCAGAGCTAATTATTCCCCGCAATGGTTCCTTTGAATACACCGTCTGCAAATTCCGGGAAGAATTTGACACAAGACATAATCAAAGTATCTACCGTTGCCGTAGAAGTGGCTGTAGAATGTGTCATACCGATTAATCCTGTCTCATCTGCGGTAAGGTTAAACGTGCGGGCTACATCACCGGACATCGGGACATAGGCGCCTCTGATGTTTTCTTTCGCCGTTGCGATCGGCTGCTTTGCTGTTACCTGTGGGGAAACAATCGCTGTACCAAGTCCAAGGAAGTTTTCAATATAAGTAAATCCAAAGGCAGTCTGCATTGTGATCTGTGCTGTACCAAGATAATCCGCTACGTCCTGCTGGTTAATGAAGAAGATCGGGGTTACATCCTCATCTTCATAATATTCCTGAAGTTTCGCCCAAAGGTTTGCAAGGACGATCTGTAAGCTTGCCCCGCTTGCTGATCCAGTACCGGCTTTCAGCATGGTGTAAAGGGATGTTTTAACCGCTTTCTGCACCTTTTGATGAGCTGATCGTCACTCTCATTAACTGCGATCGTACGTCCAACCTTCTGGATCGATTCTGCGGTTGTAACTCTCCTGTATTTGTCCAGATCAAGAGTAATTGTCTGACCCAAAGCTCTTTTTACCTTTGTCGGTGTAATTACTTCTCCTTCTCCTACCTGCGATGCTAATTCCTCTACCGTCCATTTGTAAACCTTAATATCTGTTCCGGCAGACATCGGAATCAGGTTTGTAACACCGAGAAGATCCCTCAATTCTCTGATGTTCTGAGAAATTCGACTAGTAAAATCGATAGAAATGGCAGGCTCAAGGTCTGTAGATAAGCTTGCCCCTGTCTCTGCTGCAAATAACTGCAAATCATAAAGTTTCTTTTTCATGTAATCTTTTCATCCTTTCTTTATTTCTGGAACAAGTCCATGTGTTCTTTGATTAATTTCTGGCGTTCCAGTGGATCTTTCACTTTCATAATCTGTTCTTTCGTGATCGATGCCGGTTCCGATGTTTTCTTCGGTGGATTTCCTTTCAGTGCATCTTTTACAGCCTTTTCTACCGCAGACTGGAATGCTGTAATGAAGGAATCAACAGAGCTTTTTGTCTTTTCTGCATCGTCTGAAATCAGCATTTCAATAAGGTCATCGCTCACAGAGATGTTCTTTTCTCCGAGCATCCCACGGGCTACTGTTGCCATCTTTCCGAGCGCGTCTTTCCGGAGCAGCTCCTGAACCTGTTTTTAAGCTGTTCATTTTCATATTTTTCTTTCTGCTCTGCGTTCATTCCGGCAAGCTTTTCGGCTTCATCTTTTGCCTTAGACTGTTTCTTTTTCCCATTCAGAAAACTTTTGTGCAAATTTCTGATTGATGATCCTGTCTACATCCTCATCCGTGTACTTCTTTTCCGGTTCGTTTTTGGTTCTGTCGCTTTTGGATCTGCTTCTGCCGGATTCTGACCGCCTGCTGGGTCATTCCCTGCCGGATCTGTCCCTGCTGGATCCTCTGCAAACATCTGTAACGCCATAAATAATCTTTTTTTTCATTGTTTCTACCTCCGTAATTTAAAGATTTCACGCCTATCTTCCGTAGCTTTTACCGGGGATCCACGCCTGCCCGTATTCCGTAGCTTTTCAAGTGTTCCACGCCTGCACAACCGTAGCTTTTAATGGTTCCACGCCTGCCATGTGTTACATAATCCGAACATGATCCGGAAATTCATTGGCGATATTACAAACGCCAAGAAAAAGGAATCGACCAGAAGCTTTGATTCTTCTGATAGATCCCTGAAATGTATATTAGCCCATCCGGGCATGATTTCGTATTGAATTTTATCGTTTGTCAATCCTGAGATTGAGTCTATTAATGTTGTTACTAAAGCAGTAACTCCGGCGCACACAATGTCTTTTCCTGATGCTTCGTATTGTGCATGACCGGAAACAACAATCCTGTCCTTTCGGGCTTCTACCGCAATCATAGGCATCCAACCTCCTGAAATGCTTTCAACATCTTCGGAAACTGAATTGCAATCCAATCCGTAATTTCTTCTGACTGTCCCCATGCTTCAACATTTCCGCTGTTATTCCACAGACCGCTTTCATACAAAAATCCGTGAATAATCTCATGCCGAAGAACTTTTTTTGAATAAGATTTTAAGTTCTCAATACTCATATCATCTTTTTCAAAAATACCGACAACAATCTCTTTAATAGAATGGTCAATATATCCATCAGCATTTTTAAGTTTCGGTTCGTCCTTTTCTTCTCGGAAAAACACTTTATATTCAGTTCCTAAAATATTTACTGTATCTTTCATCATTCCACCTCTTCGAGATCTTCGTCATCCATGTAAATGCAAATATCTTCGATGACATTCTTCTGTCCTACTATCATATATTCTCCAAACGTGTTTATAAAATCGTGAAGCTGAAATTTTGTAAACCCGTCTTTGTCTATCTGTGGCATTCTTGGTTTTAAGGCTTCTCCTCCATTTGAAAGTATCCTTTTGTTGACTTCATCATATTGGCGGTAAAATATTTCCGCTCCAAATGGTGTTAGTTTTACCTTTATCTCACTATTTAGATTTATTTTTTCATTTGCCACTCCTCTTTCTTAAAAATGGGTATAAAAATACCACCGGCCATTTCTGACTGGTGGTATCTATAACTTTTTCTCAATTTGATCCGGCCAGACTGTATCTGTTACAATCTTTCCTTCCTTTTTATTAATGTCCATCTCATACGCTGCTCCATCATCGAAAATTTCAACGATGAATGCCGTTTCTCCCGTCTTTAGAAGAACCTTATCAAACATTTGTAGTTCCATAGCATCACTCCCTATCTACATAAACAGATGTCAACCGTATTTCTCCCGTATTCTTATCATCAATCCATGCGGTTATTACCTTTGCGGTCTTACCGTTAGGGCCTACTATATCCATGATAACCTCATAGCGCTTTCCCCATCCATTATCCGGCTTTTCCTTTGCATTGTATTCTGATATCTTATCGTATATTTGACTGATCAATTCGTCAGCATTATCTACCGTAGATCCAAGAGCTTTTTCAAACGCTTTTGCTTTATCTGGATCTTTATCAGGATTCAGAGCATATTGCGTAAATTTCGCTTTTGGAATAACGGCATCTTTATATCTTGGTAATTTCATTATACCAGAACTACCCGGCTTTTCAACGGATTTTTTCTTCTTTTTCAGCTTATTCCACTCTTCCGTGGTGCCGCCTTTGTCCAGAAAAATCCAACCAGTTTTCAAATTCTTTTCTGTCTATATACGGGGTAACATCGCACCTGCAATTTGGATGCATCGGAGCCGCATTTGTCCCTGGTAGCATATCCTTTACCCTAAAATGCTTTCCATCAAGCGCTCTACAAATCGGGCACGCTGTTCCCTCTGCCATGAACTCGTATTCTTCAAACCCATTTTCCTCCATTGACCGCTTAGATGCTTCGGATTGTACTCTTGCCATTTCTGTTCGCATCAATCGCTCAGCGTTATACTGACTTACTCCAAACCGCTCTTTCAAGTGTCGAGCCAATACACGAGGATTCTGCCCCTGTATAAGACCGGTCTGTAGCAATTTGTCCAGCTCTGATTTTAGCATCCCTTGATACATCCAGATCCGGTCGGAGAACGTAGCATTTTTAAACGATGCATTGACAATCACTTCCGCCGCTTTTCGGGGATCTGATACACTTTACCGAGAATCCCAGCTTTCCGTTCGAATTCATCCAACGTCCGTTTAGTGAGTATCTCATCATAATATTTCTGCAATTCATCAAATCCAGACACCATTTCAAGACCGATTCTAGCTTTCAGCATTTCCAGTCTGTTTATCTTCATAGTCAAGTTATAGAGTCTCATTTCCGTATTTGCCTGCTCTGAGAAATTCTTCTCTTTTACATACTTCTTCGCCTTACGCTCATACTCTTCCATGTCAATCTTTGCAACACGCTTTTTTGCTTCTGCCATTGTGATGCCTTCCTTTGTGGCGTAACGGCTGTAAAATCCATTGATCTCTTTGTTGATCTCATCAATCATGTTTTGATAGATTTTCTCAACTTCTTTATCGTACTGTTTTTCCTCACGCTTATTCTTGTTCCGGTTCCTCGTTTCCCGTATCGCCCAATACGTTCTGCTGTTCACCGTTTACACCCCCAAACGTCATCTGCATGACTCTATCTCTTGCATCATCCTTCTGTGCGTTCTCCTCTTCTTCTATGCGGTCAAGTTCATCCTGTACATTTTCCACCACAGAAAGAACGGAAAGCTGTGTTTCCTTTGATACGATCCCTTCTAACTTGGATGCAATGTCTGTCTCTTCTGCTAAGTTAGCCGGGAAATTCAGGGTAAACTTGTAGTCGTTATTAATCCAAGCATCTCTGGGAATTCCCTTTACAGTGGATGCCGGATTGCTAAAGATCAGTCTATACCGTCTCTGCATTCCGCTTCTGAATTTTCTTTCCTTTGTCTTTGCAAGGTTGCTCATGGCCTGCATCTTATACTTCATTGCGATTCCAGAGGATGTACCAAAATTCTCATCACTGATATTTGCCACCATGCTGATCTGATAAATAAGCCGTTCCAGACGATCTAAAAGATGTTCTTGAGTCTCGTCCCCGTTTGGCTTCTGGAGAAAATCAACCTCTACCCCGTTTACATCTCCGTCGAAGTTAATAACCCTATCATCTCGTATATGCTGCACATCTTCTTTTTCAAGCCGTTGTCCAAGTACTTTTAAATACGCATCAGCAAAATAATCTACATCATTCGCCTTTTCTGACAATGCTTTGTTATAAGCATCTATCATAGGCATTGCGCCTTCAAATATTCCGACTCGCTCATCATTTTCGATAAATTCTGTTGCTGGAACTCCTTCAAAGTGATGCGCCTTGGCTTCTCCATCCCAACGATACGATCCATTCTGTACAAAGTGTTGTACGATGCTACCATCCGACCAGCTTCCACGCTCTACGTTATCAGCATCAAGATAATACCGGACAAAATAAAGCGGTCTCTCTAATATACTGTCATCGTATATGAAAAAAGGCTTCAAGCGGTGTAAGATACGTGATGCCGATGTTTCCTTCGATGTCGTTGTAATACATCTCATACCCTTTTCCGTAAATACTGCATATCTTTGAAAGCTCTGCATTGTTATCATCCTGATCGTTATATTGATCCAGGAAGTCAATGTAGTTCGATACCACTTCGTCCGTGTTTGTTGTCTTAATCGGAATCCCAATAAAGAACCCATTCATGGTGTCCGTGATGTATTTTGCAAAATTGACGGATATCCTGTTGTCCGGCTTATATGCAGCTTTTTAAGAAGATGAAAGATTTCGTAATCATTCACATATGCGTCATGTAATTTCTGGTATCTTTTTATCACTTCCTGCTTATGCTTTCCGATATATTCTGACAATATTTCCGGTGTCATTCCTGTCCCTGCTGCTACCCGAAACATGTTATATCCCTCCTATTACTCTGTTATAATGTGTCCCAGAGAAGTCTCTTTCTATGCTGTACTCAAACGCATCAAGTGTATCGATGTCAGTACTTCCATCATCAAGCCTTTCTTCTTCCATTGACTTGCTATTATATACCGCTTCTTGCAATGCTTTTGACAGTGTTTCACAATCCTCTGTAATTGAAAAAGTCCGGCTCCCATGAGCTGGACTATGTATTCTATACGGTCATTAATTTTCTTTTTTACTGCTGGCCTTACATGCAAGTACGGGAATTTCTTTTCACATGCGTTTTTATGCTCTGGCCGAGGACTGTCTCTGCGTTGTCGTAGTATGCATTAGACGGCTTCCCGTATTTCTTTATAACATCTTCTACAAATTCCAAAAAAGTTCGGACAGAAGGTTTGCATCAATCCCTTGCCTAAAGTCTTTTTCATATGCTTTCTGCTCATTACCGGCTGTTTTCTTCCGTCAGAGTACTTTGCAGTAGCCACAAACGCATGACCGGATCCGTTTCCTCCGAAGTCAATCCCGATATCTATACGAGAGATATGCTCTTTATCTGCGGTCTTCACAAAGTCATCTGGATTATCTGCAAACTTGCGGTATATTGACCCCTCTGCTCTTTTCCATTTCCCTTCTATCAGTCTGTCATAATAGACAGTGCCTTCGTATTCTTTGCACAGATTCCTTACATATTCCGGATCAAGAAATGGATTGTCGAATATTCGATACTTTTGCAAATAAAGGTCTATTCCATCATCGTCTATAAACTCTTTCAACCAATGTGTTGGATTCTCTGGATTACATGCCCCATCAAAACAACTATATTGCTTATCAAGACGGGATTTCAGCATCTGGAACACTTCTTTGTTCCATTTTGCGATCTCGTCCCCTGTATGCATATTTGATAGACGATCCCTGTATTTTTGCAACCTGGCTTACTTTATCAGCTCCCAAGCAATAAACATCTTCTCCGCATACTCTTGCAACGTTTCTATTGTTTATTGTTCCGATTAGAGCCGATGTGTATATCTCTCGCATCGGTTGCAGTACGTTTCTTTCGATTGTTTCTCTTGATACACCAAGTATTATATTCAGACCGGGTTTTCCAGATCGTTCTCTAATTCGATACGGAACCGTATACGCTGTGTCTACAAAAGATTTTCCTGATCGTACTGCTCCTGTCTTTATATTCCATCTGTGCGTAGAATTTCTAATATATTCATTCTGCTTATCACTTAGGATTATCGGCATTATGCTTCAACCCCTTTATGATTTCATCGAGTTTATCGATGGCAGAATGATCTTCGTATTCCGGCTTGTCTCTCCACTTTTCCGGTTTCCTGTTTTTGAGCCAGAATATTTGTGCAGTAACATCAGGTACAACTTCTTTCTTCGTCACTGTTTTTTCTGTCATTTTCCCATATTCATACTTTTCCTTAACTTCCCTTGTACTCATATCCTAACGCTCGTCTCAGAAGCGCATTCTCCACCTGAAGGTCAATGACATCTTTTCCCCTTTTTAGGGTGTCCGAAATGTCCGAATATCTATTTTTCCACATATTCAATGTGCTTCTTGATATTCCGATATTCTCGGCAATCTGCTCATCGGTCAAACCATCTCTAGCCCATCCTTCGATTTTCAGTAAGCCTTCCGGCGTTATCCAGTATTCGTATTTTCCTTTTGCCATCCGGCTCATCTTCTTTCTTTACCTAAAAAGACCGATGCTCTACAATACGAAAAGCATCGGTCTTAAAATTTACATGCGGACTGATTTATTAGGGGAGAAAACAAATTGAAACCATTGAATCACATACAAACTAAAGGAGCTTGTCCACATGTATAAACCGCGCGGAGGGAGTCGAACCCTCCGTTGTCCTGTCGCGGTGTCTGTCGAGGGGTAAGTGAAATTTCCGGAGATTGCATTTCTCCGGAATCGGGATACTCGGAATCGAACCGAGGACTTGCTGTGTATAAGACAGGTGCTCTACCAACTGAGCTATATCCCAATCTCCGCATTGTTCGGATAACATTTTTTAAATATTTTAGTATTCCTTTATTGATCTTGGCAGTTTATATTATATCAATAACCATATGGGAATTAATAGGAACTCTTTTTTTTGTCTGTGACGTTTTTATGGATCTAGAAACTAATCTCCTCAGCCCCTTCGGTTATGCGGTATAGGTATTCTGGTGTAAGCATTAACAATTACTCCTTGCAAGCCGTGTATACCTTGTTAACGTCCATACACGCTGTTTGTCATATCCCATAGCGCCGAGAATCTTCACGAACTTATACCGACGTGACACAGGGAAGTGAAATTTTTCTTTGATTTCTTCAATGATAAATTCTGCCATGTCAATAAAATCATTTATGACTTCCGCAATCGCTTCCCATGCCTTTATCGCTTTATAAATTATTTTGTTTATACTATCTATTTTTCTAATAAGGTTTTTCCATTCAATCACAGACATTCCAGCTTTTTTACTTTGCTTGCTTGTTCTTCTGTTAATGCCATGTACATAACCTATTCCTCCGTCTTTTTAACCTGCTTAATAACCTGATTCACGTATGTGCTCAGTCCAGACACTAAAATTCCCTGCACAAACGCCGTAAACACTGCCATAGCGATTTCCTGACCGTTTGTCAGCGGACTTGTTGCCAGCACCCAAATAGCGCACAAAACAACGCCAACACCGCCCAAAATCATCGGGATGTATTTATAATTATATCTGAAAATTCTTTAAAGCTCTTCCGTGTATTTTTGTGACATTCCTATACGTATACATCATTTTTACTGCTATTTCTTCCCATTTCATTCCTTTTATGTATCTATAAAACAGTACATCTTTCTCATTTTCATCACTCATTCTTTCTATTCTATCCCTGATATTTTTCAGTTTATTTATCTTTTGATATCTTGCTTTCACAATCTTTCTCTCGATTTTGTCAATTCTTGCAGCATATCCAGAAAGGTCAGTAGTGGTATGAGCGTGTGGCATTCCATCCTGTATCAAAGACGGGAACATCTTATTTATTCGATTTCTGAAAGTTCTTCGTTAAGCCTATCTAACTGTCTCACGCATTTTCTATATCCATCAAGATATTCTTTTTTTCGTTCATTTTCCTGTTTTACATCTAGTTCTTTCAATGCCTATACTCCTTGCCTGTTCTTTTATCTTTTACGGCAACAATTTCAAATCCTAATAAGCTCGCTATCTGATTCAGATGATACAGTGCTGTCCTCGTATGATACGGAAGGCGCCCCATATTCCTGATTGCGTATTCTGCTGTATGATCTTGATATCCTTCATGGTTCAAAAAACTCACCCCACACACGGTATTCTTAATTATATTTTACCGCATGTGGGGTGGTGTCGTTGTACCCATATTTTATTTAGTTTGCGTTTCTTTCAATGCTTTCTCGGCAGCTTCTTTTGTAAGAAATATGGTTTTCCCAATCATATCTTCTGAAAAAATTTCTCCTGTATCATTTATACCCTTTATAAGTTTTGTGTGAAAAAATAAATTGCCGCATGTGGATATTTCTATAAAAACAACTCTGTATTCAGATATAAAATCTCTTGTTAGTTTGTGAAGAATATCTCCAACAACACACGGCAGCACCACCAATCTTCCATCTTCCTCGGCACTTTCATATTCTAATAGTTTTTCCATAGCCAAATATCCTTCATCACAATTAGAATAGTCTGGTAATGGCTCTGCCCCATAGCACTGATATAGAGTTTTTATAACATTTTCACCATGAGATTCCTTAACCAAAATTCCTTCGTCTGTTTTCTGTGTCAACCGTTCTGTCACTTGCTCCACCTCCCGTATAGGTTGTTTTATTATCATATCTAACACCACATGTATCTTCTGAATATCCGCAAAAGCAAGAATATATGGTAAATGCTTGTCCATATACATATCTTAAATGCTGTGTCATATACCTCCCGCATTTCGGACATTTCTTTAAATATTCCACTATTTCACCTCAAACAATCTGTTTCCCATTCAACAGCATATACCTGTTATACGTCTCTATTGTTTTCCTTCTGTACCCCTGAAAATCTTTCCTCTGCATCTGTATATTTCCCATCCTGTCATATCCAAGCCCAGTTGTAAGATTTAAGAAAAGATATGGTGCAATCTCCGGGTAGACCTCCTGCGCCGCCTGAAGAATCAGCCTCTGATCGTAGTCCCTGGCTTTCCGGCAGTATGCAACGATCCGTCTCCCATCTTCGTATGTCAGTCCATAATCCTTAAGGTATGTATCCCTTTGTGCTCATTTTTATCACTGGTCCTTTCCCTTAAGTAACTCAGTACATCCATATGCCGTCTCATATACCTTTTGTTCTTCCGATTCCTGAGTACCTTTGATCTGTTTCGTTTATGAGTTACCTTTATCATTTATTTTCCTCCTGTATTTACATTCACCTTTGTTCCTTTCCGATCCATCATCCATACAAATGATTTTAACTTTGCGTTCAACTGTGTTAATTCAATATATTTATGCGGATCTTTTTCTTCAAAATTATCTTCCATTTCCGATATTCTTTCGGAAGTCAGAAAAGACAAAATACATAGTTCATTCTTGCTGAATGGAAATTCCCCGCTTGTTTTATCATAAGACACCATTATTTTATATTCTCCTTATATCCTATCTGATACCATTTTCTCCGGCTGCATTTCTCGCACAAATTATTGTTATCCATGTGCTTGCGGATGATTTCTTTTGCTAAAAACGTCGCTGTAAAAATCGATAACAAAATGATGTACTCCGTTTTCATCTTCGATATTTTCTATGTTCTCTTTAAATGTGTTTTCTATTTCTTCCAGAATCTTCTCTAACATATCAGTCTTCCTCCGTGTTCTCTTCATACTCTTGTCTTTTGATTATCCTGATATTCTCTTGCGGAACTTTGCAAAACTTTGCAATCCCTGCTATCTGATCTTGTGCGTATTCCTGCAATTTAAAACTCGTCAGATTCTCTGTATGGAGGTCTATACTACTTTGGGAATACCCGACTTCTCCTTTACCTCCAAATATTTCCGCATCTCTAACCTCATAGAAAAGACTTATTGTTACATCTATTTTCTTCTTCATGTCAGTCCTCCTTCTCAAAGAATGTCCTATAGTCAAACCACTTATCTTTTATGATATTACCGATAATTTCAACCGTACTTCCCAAGCCTTTATGAGCAACCGTATGTATTTCCCTTTTAGCTTCAAAGTTCACTTTCGCCTACCACATCCATAATTCGCATAATCGCTTCGCAGCCTTTTGAGGATCCATTCAAAAAAAATCATCATCCGTCTCCGACGTATCCTTTACCCAGAACATAGCCACCATACACGCATCCACATCCGTCCCATTCCAACGCCAAATCTAAGCACAAACAGCCATGATTTTCCATATTAAGCGACACATTAGTAATCTTTGCGTTTTCAATCCTATACCCTTCATCTATAAGTTGCCCTTGATTCCATTTTTTCATCGTTTATTCCTCCCATTTCAACCTCTGTCCGCAATCTGGACAAAAATCGTATTCCATATTTTCTTCGTAGTAGTACACATTGGGACTCTCACAATAAGGGCAATACGGAATATCATCCGCATCCCTCTTTACTCTTTTCGCCGTATCCCGCTCTTTCAGCTCCTGCCACTTCGCAGCTTCTTCGTTTGTCAACAGTTCTGCTTTTTCCACTCTGTCTGGATCACCCTGTGCAATATAGAAATCAACGAAAAAACCAATAACCTGATTAGCTGTAATTTCATCTCCGAATATATTTTCGAGTTTCTGAACTGCTTCTTTCAACTCCATGATCTGTTCCGGTGTAAGTTCGGTGTCCTCGTATTTCTTTAACGCCCAGTAAATCGTCATTGCTTCTTTCCGTACTTCTCGGGCGTCAATGATGGCTCTTCTTAATCCGCCGTCTATCTTTTCATCTGGTACTGTTAATCTCTCCTTCTCTGATCTCCTTAATCCTCGAATAAGCCACCGCAGACAGCCTATCCACAGCAAAATTTAGCTGACATACAATCTCTTCGGCATCAGTCGAGACAGATATTCTGTTTATGTTTCCCCGCAGCATATCAAGAATCTGCATCTTTTCTTCGTTCGTATATGGTCTGTTTAATAATTTCGCCATCTCCGCTCTCCTGGTTTAAACCCTTTTTAGTTTCTGTTGTTCTTCCAATATATATCAGATAACATTTTGGAAATAATTTCCTTCGCCGTATTCCACCCTAAGCAGAAATCATCGTTGACACTTTCTATAAAATCATCATCATATTCAAATTTCTGCATAACCTCTTTGATTTTCCGCATATCTCTCTTAGCTGTACCTTTATGATACGTAGGAATCTCATGTATCAGATAAAGGCGTAACGAATTCTTAATATTGTTGATATCATTCATTATTCAACCCTCCTTTTTCTTGACAATCTCAATAATTTCTTTTAACGCCCACTCCGGTACAAGATCACGGTAATCTTCGATTTGTTTTACCACCTTTTCCTTGTCAAAGGCTGTCTTGACTTCTTCCAGGATTACCGATATATCATCATCCAGAGTGCCATCTTCTCTTGTATGCCTGTCTACAGCAGCTATTACCGCTTTCCGGCTGATTAAATCATCACTCATTCTGTTCACCTGCCCTTCTCTTTTTTGCATTGCGTGATTTTAAGATTGCTCATTTTCTCCCTTTGTCAAGCGTTCAAACTAGAATGCGGTTTTAGCAATTCCAGTCTCATTATCGTCTCCAATACAGCTCTGCTACTATATACCTGTTTGCACCCACAATTTTTACACGACCGTTTTCTCCCATCTTTATGCGTTTGGAGGAGTATCTAAATCCGCAATTCGGGCAAATGTATTTTCGCATGTTATTCTGCACCTCCTAATAATTCGGGATTGTCGAAAATATTTCCGATAACTTCGCATTCGTGACAGTCTGAATATTCTTCCCAATCAGAAGTTCTCCAATCAATTACCAGTGGACGCCATGCTCCCATTGGTATATGACTAACATTAACAATATATAAATCCCATCTTCCGCACGGCTCATTCCATTTAACTATCATTTTGTTTCCATTGTGCAGAATATCATTCTCCCATATCCGCTTACCGTTCCAATCTTCTTTACGATTCATGCGTCTTTCTTTATAGTTTCGTTTAGAAAGAAACTCTTTCTTCTCATCATCTGATAACTGCTCCCATTTTGTATTGTCGTTCATCCCGGTGTACTGGCAAAGGGTTTCGGGGTCGATTTCCCAGTACTCACCATACCCATTTTCAGTTCTGTCAATGATATAATGGTCATCACATGGATTGCCGTAATAGTATATTTGATTATGGTAACTTCCCTCAACCCACCATTCTTCTTTCGGCAGTTCCCGCCAGTTCTTGCGCTTGGCTTTAAATAAGATTTCTCTGCTCATCTTTTATTCTCCCCTTTCTGCCGGACTTTTCAGCCAGTCTAAGTAGCATGGACATTTTTCACACATTCCGTCAAGACATTCAGGGTAAAGCGAACTATTTTTACAACTGAATATATTTTCGCCCATTCTCCAAACTGTCTTAGCTAGAAACTCCGCCAGTTCCTCGTCTGTCATGCTTCTAATTCTGTCGGCGTTGGTCTGCACTCTCTGTCTCTTAATAAACTCCCGCACAAGGTGATAATCTTTGTCCATTGTAGACAAATGTTCTTTTGTGTCTTTCTTCTGATAGACAATAACCGTATCTCCATCTTTCTGTGCCCTCAAAACTTCAAACGGATTCTTGCTTGTTGCCACAATCATGTAGCCTTTTGTTTCTAGGAAGTCTTCAAACTCCTGTAATTTGCTAATATGTAAAATATTTCTAGTTGCCATCTTATATCTCCTCCGGTCTCTTGCACTGCTCAAACTCTATTACCCATACCCACGGATTTGCGTTCCAACCGTAGAGCGGCAAGTCTTTCTTTTTTTATGGTGTAGTTCCAAAAATATTTAAAATTTTCAACAGGGGGACCCTGCCACGGAGTATAAAAGGAAGAATCTTTTGTACTCATAACAGGTTCAAATCCTTCCGCTTTTGCCTGTTTTTCTGTTATATCTTGCAACCGTTCTACTCTTACTCCTATAACTTTCAACCAGATACGGACGGCTTCTTTCGGCATGTGGATAGATGGGCGCCACTTTTCATCACTATCTTCCGAATTGGCTATGCTTGCCTTATATCCGTAAAATTCCGCCATATAGCAGCTCTTGCCTTTTCCTATTCGCTTTTTATATTTATGCCATGTTTCCTTGACATACATAATATCGTCCTGTTGATAAGGTGGATATATTCTTCCGTTTCCAAAACTCATATCGTATATGTACAGCGGATTGTCATTGACTTCAAAATATCCTTGCGGCTGTGGCTTCACCGCTTGCCTTGTAACTGTTTTTCGCCCATCCAGAATTGCCCGAACCATGTCGGTATTGAATAATATCGGTTTTACTCTACTCATTTGTTTGTCCTTTCTCTCAACGCATCTTGAGCATGATATATAGCCTGATGTAAACAATAATTCTCAAAATCGCTTTCTTCTCCCGAAAAATTATAATTAGGCAACCATCCTCTTGAAATTCGTTCTAATATGTCAATCGTTTTTTCGTCCGTAAGATTATCTTTAAAATTTTGATAATCTTCCTTTTCGTATTCTATAACTGTATATGTTCTCATGCTTATTCCTCTCCAAAAAATTCTTCCCGTTCCCTCAGACGTTTTCCGTCTGGACTTTCCTGTGACTTTTTGTGGAATACCACCAGAATGTAAAATTTCAATCGCACGATTTTTCTTAATATATCTCCCATACCCTGGATATTCGTTTACAACAAATTCTATCTCGTTTTTCAACGCCTTGAAACTGCTTCCACGTCATATGCAGTCGGCGCACACATAGCCGCGATTCTCACAGGGTCATTTTCTACTCTGTCCTTTATCAGTTCATCAGCATCAATCAGTCTCGTCTTCCTCACTCCGATCTAATATTTTAATGGCTGTCCGCAATAGATACAGTGCTTATATCCCAATTCAAGTTCATTTCCGCAAGTAGGGCATTTATAAGGATACTTATTCCCTACAAGTCTAATGGCTGATATAGCCTTCTGTTTCTCCCTCGCCTTCCGGCACTCCTTCACGGTTCCAATTTTGCAATAATCTGCCAATAACTGTTCTCTCTTTTTAAGCAGGCTTTTTGTGGATTTTAAAACTTCTGCCAAATGTTCTGAATGTTCAATCTGCCTTTTTAAATCTCTGGCGTTCTGTTCTACTTCTTCCACCGTTCCGATTTCCCGGTACTGCTGGATTTCTTCGAGGGTAGCGTTTAAGAACTTTTCAAGATTTATCCTGTGTCGATCGGTATCTCCTTCATAATCGACAATATAGCTTTCATTTAATAGTTTTATCGCTTCTTTCTCTGTCATGGTTATCTTTTGCATTTCTCTTTTTACCTATCATCTTCCGTAACCTCCACAATCTTTCCGTTCCGCATGGTGTACCATGTGTTTTCTTTGATATGTTCTCCATCCACACGTACCATTTTTGCTCCTTTCAGTTTCCAGGTATCCGGTTTCCAGTATTCACTTTCATCCCTTCCCAGTCTGCTAGTACGAGAAAAGATCCTTTTACTCCACTTACTCGTCCTTTGTATCCCCAAGCAATGGCAATACTTTCTGGATCCTTTGCTGACGATGCTCCCTTTGTATCCTGTCGCTGACGATGCTCCGCAGTTTCCTGTCGCTGACGATGCTCCGTAGTCCCCTGTCGCTGACGATGCTCCCTTGTATCCTGTCGCTGACGATGCTCCGCAGTTTCCTGTCGCTGACGATGCTCCGTAGTCCCCTGTCGCTGACGATGCTCCGTAGTCCCCTGTCGCTGACGATGCTCCCTTGTATCCTGTCGCTGACGATGCTCCGTAGTCCCCTGTCGCTGACGATGCTCCGTAGTCCCCTGTCGCTGACGATGCTCCCTTGTATCCTGTCGCTGACGATGCTCCGCAGTTTCCTGTCGCTGACGATGCTCCGTAGTCCCCTGTCGCTGACGATGCTCCCTTGTATCCTGTCGCTGACGATGCTCCGCAGTTTCCTGTCGCTGACGATGCTCCGTAGTCCCCTGTCGCTGACGATGCTCCCTAGTCCCCTGTCGCTGACGATGCTCCCTTGTATCCTGTCGCTGACGATGCTCCGCAGTTTCCTGTCGCTGACGATGCTCCCTTGTATCCTGTCGCTGACGATGCTCCGCAGTTTCCTGTCGCTGACGATGCTCCGTAGTCATCATCAGATCCTTTTTCTTCCTTGATTCTTTCCCTTATGTAATTAATGGACGCTTTTACCATTCCTGCAATATTGATTTCAGCTCCGATCTTCATTTTTGTGGATGCTACTTTACTATCATCCCTCTTCTCGACAAATCTCCACTCTGCTCAACCTCATAGTAAACTGAATGTGCCGGATCGTAGTATGAAAAGCAGTCAAGCGGATACTCGCAGGCGTGCATCCCACATTCACATGATTGTGCTCTATCTTCTTCATATTCTTTCCCTACCTCATATTGTTTTCCTCTGCATGTTAGGTCTCTATTAAAACCCTTATAAGATTTTATTACTTCACTCATTCACTTTTCCTCCAATCATTTGATATATGATTCTACAAGTAACTTCCGTGCATATTTTATGCTACTGTTGATCTGTGTCTTTTTCGGTATGGGCTTGTATTTGTTGTATACTTCGTTCCACTTTTCCCATGTGAACTCTTTCCAGATTTCATCTTCTTCCTCTACTTCCACACTCTTTTTCGTATTCCTCAAGTCGCTTTTTCTCCGTCTCACAGCGTTTCAAAATCTCTATAGCAAGTGTTAAATTGTCCATTGTTGTTAATTCATATTTTTTCATTTCCTTACCTCACTTCCTAATAACTGACGTTCCAAGTCGTCCATATTGTAATTACGTTCCTGGAAATTGTTAAAATCCGTTTTCTTTCCTATTCCCGGATTCTGTTGTAAATAGCTTTCAAACTTCGGTCCAAAAAGTGTAGTAGGTCGAAGATACCCGTCCATTTTTGTACATTGCCATTCGGATGTTTTGTTATCGACTACCTTCTTAAAATCTTCTAATTTAGCTCCCTCACGAAATCGTTCCCGGATATGCTTTCTCGATTCTGATGATGTGCTCTTGTAACTCTTCCCTGTCTTTTGATTCAGATAGTCGATGACTTCCGTATATGGTATGTCCTGCTCTTCCTCCTGATGGACTACAGGCTCTTCTTTCTTCGGCCGTCCTCCCTTTCTCCCTGCCTCTGACCGTTTCTGGCAAACCTCATCATACTTCTCCCAGTGCCGATCAACCTGTGCCCGGATAAATCCAAAAGCCATTTGGGTGACTCCATCCATTTTCGGCAATTCCATATCTCTAGCATATCGGAATAGTGCAGTAAAAAGGATTCCCCTCTGCTCCATACTCATGCTTTCGATCTGATCCAGGTATGATGTATAGAGTATAAAACTGTCTCTCATATTTCCTCTATATCCACCTCGATTCTTGGATTATCTGGATCTAAATAAAAGTCATCAGAAAATCGGATAATATTTTTCCATCCATCATTTTTCAGTACTTTTGCCTGCACAAGCGCATCTTGTATTACCTTTCTCCCGAATGAGCTGATATTATCAAGATCTCTTCTCTTATTTTTCTTGTACCATCTGTACCGCATCTGTACAGGATTTGCGATCCGTAAGCGTCCAAGCTGTTCGTATATAGCAACAAGCACTTTATGCTCATTAGATGCCTTGATCTTCGACCCCTTGTATTGATTTGTCCTACAAGCAGATATATAATCATTAAGATTATCAAGTCTTCCCGGTATCACTAATGTGTATCTTGCCATATGTTCACCTCATTCGGTATACGGATATATATTCCGCAATGATTAAGCGTCTGTATCGCCGGTTTTGTACATATAATAATTTCCTTTGATCTGCTTAGTTCTTGATTCGTCCACAAAACCAGCTTTCTCCTGTCTTTCATAACATTCATATCTGGTATGTAGTATCCATTTCCATCTTGCAAATTAATAATTGGCATAATTTTTCTTGCCTGGTGTATCATTTCTCGTGTATCCCTATCAGACATTTTCAGAATTCTTGATAGCTCTGATCTGCTTATCGGATGATGACTCCCAATAGGAATACATTCTAGTATTTTCTTTGCTTCCACACGTCTCCTTTCCCCCTCCCGGTTTCCCAGGAGGGCATCCACTTCGTTATGCGTGATTATTTTGGGGTTGCTGTGTGATATATTATTTTTAGCTGTTGTTATAGATAGTTCTTATAAAATTCTTGCATCCATTCATCGTGTGTCCCAATGTGTTCCTCGTAATACTTCTGGCACATGGATTTCAGTTTCTTGTCGATCTGTTTATTCTCCGGTGTAGGTTTAAAATGTACGCCGTTCGGATGCAGTGTTGGATGTAATGGGACGATAAAACCGTACTTTTCACTTTTCTTTCTTAGTGCAGCTCCAAATACATGATGCCGTTCTACTACGGGCGATCCTGTAAAAAAATACAGTGATGCAGATCATCTGTCAGTACACTTGTAAGACGTTTACTCAATGTTTACACCCCATTCCTGCTTGATCCGATCCAACTCGTCCGGTGTCATAGTCTCAATTCCTAAGTCTTTTTGCTTCCTGTACCGTACCATCTATCAGGATACTCATTTCTTTTGTGTCATAAGTATGCGATCCCCGGTAGATTCGGAAAAAGTTTAATGATTGTCCATTTTCCTCTTTGCATCCACATGGATAGCAATGCAGCGTTTCTTGTTCGAGCATATCGCCTACTGATACATTTGTTTTTATAACTGCCTGCGCTCCATTTTTCAGAAGTTCTGGCTGTCCATATCTACCTATCAGAAGATTCTTGCACCTTGGCTTTGATATACTCAATTCATCGGCAATTTTGCTTACAAGGACATGAAAATAGGCGTTTGCATTTAGGCTTCTGTGCTCTCTGTATTTCTTAATTTCAATGCTTATTTTCTCACAGTCCTTTAATTTATCGTATGCTTGTCTAAAGTCCTCGTTCAGCTCGATCAGGGCTGTTATGCGACCAGTTACAAAGTCTATGACTGGTTCTTTTTAGTCTCCCGGTAAATCTCATTACTTACCGCCTCCAAATTTCTTTTCGAGGGATCCAATCATATTCTCAAGCTGTGTCTCTGTCATCTTATCCCATTGATACCCATTCATGGAGCATATCATTTCTGGGTCAAGGTTGTGCTCGTTACAAATCCTTTTGATAGTTTCTCTCTTGACCGTGATTCTCTTTACTTCTGCTTTGCTGTCCTCTTGCCCTTTTTCTCTGTTTCCTTAAATTCATCCGTATCCGCATCTTTCGTGTCGTCCAGAAGAAAAAGACCGTTTAATGCATACTTTCTCGCATATGAGCTAGTTGCCCCCGTAATCTGGCTATCATCCATCCCTTTCTTATCCTGCGCTTCCCTTGCCAAAGCCTGAGCAACAATGACATCAGACGATTCACAATCCATCAATGTGACAACCGCCTTAATGTATGTCCGTTCCCCAGCCTGTTGTACTTCATCATGAATAATCAGTCCAACGTTATATTTACCTTCAAAAGGTTTAAACGCTTCAAGAATCCCCTCGGCGTTTCTATAGCTATATTTTCCAAACGAGTTATATAGATTTTTGGGCGCTTTCATCTCTTGCTGTATTGCGGATAACTTTTCTTTGAGTGTCATTCTTCTTCCACCTCCACAAACTTTTTGTAACGATCATTCAGACACGACTCACAGATTCCTCCATCTATGTCGTAATATGTATCTCCATCCCACAGTGGATCTCCACAACAGTTACAATATCTAACTGGATCCGGTTCTTCTGGAGGGCTTGTCTTCCAGTTGTCGTAGCCTTTTATCATTCTTTATCGCCTTCCTTTACAATCCCGATCATTCCCAGGACAACATACAGATGCGGATTCTTTGCATTGTTCATGTAGTTTGTCACCGCTGATACACATTGATTGTATTCTTCCTCTGTGTAGTTATCTTTTAATCTCTTATATGCCATTTGCAAATCCTCCTTAAATGCGCTATACTTAACTTGATCTTTTATCCGAGTGCATATATGGGATTGCCGTCCCTATGCACTCTTTTTCATGCCCTGCAACCGGTGTCTCCGGCGCAGTTCCCGCATCTGGAGATAATGCTTCTCCCGTTCTTTCACACAGTCATGTGTTATGTATGCTACTATCATCATGTCCAGCGCGATCCCGAACGCCATAAAAAACTCTGCCGTTGAGATAATATTCTGGCTGTAACTGTCAGCGGATCCGGCCATCACCAATACGGCAACTCCCCCGACTACTGCACAGATGTCTTTCAAGATCCGGTATTTCCGTAGTTTTCTTCTATGCATCTCCCTCACCTACCTTTTTGTTTTTCATATTCCATGCTTCTCGCTTCCAGATGCTCAACAGGTACATTCAGATCTTCCGCCGCTTTGTACGGATAAAACTCGTATGTCCTTTTCTTCTTCCCACTCACTACCCGACTGTATTGATTCATGCCCCTCTTTGCCTGTTCCCGGAACGCCTGCGGTGCTATCTGGAGTATGTAAGCTGCTTTTGGGCATTTCTTATAATCGGTTCCACTTCTCCTCCTTTTCTCGTAGTCACGACATCGAGTATTCCTGTGAGCATCTAGGCATCGATTTCTCTTCGTGCAGTAAAAACATTCTCCAAAATACTGCATACTTTACTTTCTCCGGAAAATCCATGCAAAATTTGTTACCACAAGTACGGCAAATACTACTACGCTCGCTTTATACCACCGCTTTGCATGTTCTTTAATTTCTCCTATTACTCCTGCTCCCAAATACTCTTCTGTCTTTCTCCAATCTTTTTTTTCATCTGTTTTCCTCCAAATTTCAAACATTTGTTCGATTACCTATTGCTATTTGCAGGAAAACTTGGTATTATATTCCTGTAAATAGCTAGGTGGGTTAGCTATTTACACAGCCTCGGTGGTGTGCCAGCACTCCGGGGCTATTTTTTATTTTTCTGTGAGTCTGTGATATCGCGCCATTTGAATCGTCCCTTTCCCGAGTTCCTCCACTGTCCGATTCCTCTCAGATCTCCGTAATCGAGCCATTCAATAACTGCCGCCATGTCCGAATCTACCATACACCGGATTGTAAATTCGATCGCTGATCCAGCCGGAACCGTCTCACTACTGGAAAGAGCAATTCGTTCTCCCTGTGCTGTACTCGCTCGTAAAGGTCTCTGGCAAATACCGATTTCTCCTTCAAAGAGAAATGGGATTTGTCTTTCCTTCACGAAAATCAATCCATCGATCTCTTTCTTGTATGCTTTGATTGCGCTGGATGGTGTTCCCTTAACCTTCCTTAGCATCCCACAGGAATCTTTGAAGAATCCTTTAATCTGGTAGTCCCAAAGAAACGGCGTTCCATCATCCAGTCTCGGGAATACAGTCATTGATTTCTCGAATACTTCTTCCGCTCCAAGCGCTTCCACCTCTTCTTTCCGGCTCGGTGCGTCCGGGGCATTACTTGCAATGTACTTCTCATGGATCTCTGGATCCGAACTTGCAGTCCCTGAGCACCTCCTCAAAAAATTCCAATCTTACTTTCATTTCTTTCATTTCACTTTTCTCCTTTCGACTTGTTTTTCTACGCAATCAACGCCACGCTTTTCCTTTGCATATCTAATCCACGCTTTCTAGGCCACGCCTTTCCTTCGCATTTCATCGCCTTGCTCTGCCTTAGCAAATCATCTCTTGCACTTCAATGCTATTCTCTTCCATGCCTTGCCTTCCCTTCGCAGTTCTTCGCTAAGCCATGCCTTGCTATGCCATTGCTCCTATAAGCCAAGCATTTCCTTTGCCACGCCCTGCTTTACTTTGCCTTGGCACGGCCACGCTATTCCTTTGCATCTCCTGGATCGGCTATGCTATGCCATCGCAAAAACCAAATGCTTTTTTGCTTTTTCTTTTTTATATTTTTCTTTTTACATAATCAATAACTATATGTCTTATATAATCTAAAGCTTTAGGTATATATATAATTAATTAAATATATAAATATATAGTGTTATATATATATTCTTTTCTTTGGTTCTTTCTTTTCTTAAAAACCAAAATAACCAAATGTCTTTTTTTGCTTTTTTGAAAAACCATTTGCTTTATTAGCTTTTCAAAATAACCTTTTGGTTTTAAATTTCGGCGGCTTTTTTTTTTCGCCGATCTGCTCACCTGATCTAAAAGCTATCCGCAGCCGCGCCACAACGAGGTGAAGACTCTATCCAATGAGCCGGTCAGTACTGGTACATGACGTCTCACGACCTACTGCTTTCGATTTCAGTTTTTGCGTGTATTGATTATGGTTTATTTTTCTCCTATAATTTCCCTACAGGCACTGCCATGCCCAGTATTATGAAAGGAGATATGTTATGGTTTACCATGTAAAACTTCTGAATGACGGTTTTAGTTGTTCTGATTTTATGGCTACATTAGCTTTTTTTGCTGTCCCTTTTGACTACTGTCTTTTTCATATATGATCGTATTCAAGCATATCGTAAACAAAGAATCCAGCTTCGGTTTACGGTTATGGATAAAAGCAATGATGTAGAACAAGAATTATTCTTTATCACTATTTGCTTCGTAAATGAGTCGTCAGCACCATTATCAATCATTACAGCCAATTTCGACCATGTTAGCCCCGGATCCGCCCTCTAACATCGGATAATCATCATAGCGGGACTTTGCGCGATCCTGACAAACAATTACCTATAACCCTGCCCCCTTATTCAGCCGCTGTTCACACTTTTGCAGTCAATTATGGCGAATATTCCTCTGCTATTGTTGTTCATCAGAAAGTAAAACTTTCTGTTCTGACATCGAGAGGTTCTTTTTCAACGGAATTGATTACAAATTGTGACAATTACACCGACTTTTGGTATTCTTGGAAAGCAAAATGTTTTAGAAGCCCAAAGCTTTCCATATCACAACAACTGCCATAATTAATACTACAATAATCATAGGAAATATAATTCGCTCAAACCAATCTCCAACAACAGTTAGAATTATGCATCCTATTATTGCTGGAAACGATAATATCAAGCACATAAACAACATAACCTTGCACAGAATTGTCATAATATCCATGTATCGTCCTCCATTTTCTTATAATGTGCCCGGTGTTCAAAAATCTTTTTGAGCATCGGGAGTTCTCCAGCACAGAACATTCTTACACCACCTCCCTCGTCTGTCTGAAATAAAGTCCTGTTTATCGGACACCTCTCCTGCTACCCTACTCCAGAAAATACTCAATAGTGACGCCGAAGTAGTCGGCTACCTTTTAAGCGTATCTACTTTAGGGGAATTGATTTTTCCCATCCCTTGATTGTTGCGTTTCCTATGTTGCAGTCTTTTTCAAGCCGTGAAATTGATACTCCTTTTTTCTTGCATAAATCTTCTACTTTACTTAAAATCAAAAATACCACCTCCTTTTTAGGTTTTTTCCTAATCTTATCATTGACAATTATTAGAGAATAATCTAAAATGTAAGTACCACCAAACAAACGAGATTATCCTCTATTTATTGTCTTTTTGTCTTAGGCGATTGCCTAACTCTTAAACTCATTATATAGGGTATTCTCTAATTTGTCAACGGCTTTTTTTAGGCTTTATCTATTTTTAGGGAGGTACCAAATGAATAGTGTTGAAAGAGTAAAAGCGATATGTAAAGAAAGAAAAATTCCGATATCGAAAATAGAAAAAGATTTAGGATTTGCAAATGGATATATTGGTCAATTAAGGAAAGGCGTATTCCCTGCTGACCGTTTAAAAAATATAGCAGAATATCTAGATGTATCTACGGAATATTTACTGTCCGGCTATGACAATGAATCAAAAAAAATAAATACTATATCAGTGAAGAAACCGCAGAAATGGCTCAGACTTTATTTGAGAACAGAAATTTACGTGTGCTGTTCGATGCGGCAAAAGATGCCTCACCAGAGGATTTAAAAACTACTTATGATATGCTTATGGCATTGAAAAAGAAAGAACGTGGGGAAAATGAGTTTTGATTATCAAGTATATTTATTAGATGGAATGACAGTAAATGAAGCTGTTACAGAAAATGAAGATGGATCATATACAATTTTCGTGAATAAGAATTTATGCGAAAGCAAAAGTATGAGTGCTATTAAACACGCACTTTCTCATATCAAGAATTTTGATTTTGGAAAGAGTGATGTTCAGGAAATAGAGTGTACAGCACACATTTAAAAGAGGAATAACAAATGGATGATAACGCAATTTTGAGGATGTATAAAAGAGACCTCCAAATAGTCAATGATTGTGCGAATCTAATAGAAAACACTACAAATCCAGACGTATTTTTTGAAAGATGGAATTTATACATGGAGAAATTAAAAATTCTTGCAGATGCACAAGATAAAGGATTAGTAAAAGTTTCTGGGGAGAGCATATCCAAAAAATACAAAAAATTGTCTGGTAAAGAAGCATATACAGATGCTGTTAATCAGTTTATTAAGAGATACTGGAATGATACATGCAAGAAAGCCGAAAATTTAAAAACGGAAAACGGAAAGAAAAACAGGTATAACAAATTCTTCGAAAAAATGGGAACGTACGATGATATAATCCCACAGGAATGTATTGAATTCTACAAAAGTTAGTACCAGGAAAAACGGAAAAAATAGAAGAAATAAAATGTGATGATAGCGTAATTATAAAAAGAAATCAGATACCAAAAGAAAAAATTGATGCAGACCAAAGAGTAGATGCCAGCGATTCATACAAGAAAAAAAATATACAAAAAATATTATTTGGGATATCCAGAGTTGCCATTTATCTCTAAAGACAGAGAAGAAAATACAAGTTGGATTGAACAGGCTGAAATGTTTGGCGGAACAGTAAGCAGAAAAATGATGAAACGATATAAAGACGGATTATTACCCGGACACGTATACATGCTTTACTGGATAAATAAGTCTAAATCTCATAGAAGAATACCCGTATACTTTGAGTATGAATACGGTATTGAATTTGTACGAGAACGAAAATTTCTTAAAGATACTGGTTTTTAGTTGATGACTGGACGCTTTCAGAAAAGTGATTAGATGCTATAGAATTACATTCGGAAGTTATAACAGAAAGAAACAAAAAAACAAATGTAAACAAAAGAAAAACCGGAATGTCAGAAATAAAAAACAGATTTTAGAAGAAAAAAATCAATGATTGTAAATGGATTTACTCATTATGAATATTTAGCTGAAGACGGAGCCTGTGAGAAATGTAAGGAATTAAATGGAAAAGTATTTTCTTTGTCTGACTTAAAACCCGGTGTAAATGCTCCTCCGATGTGTGATAACTGTAGGTGTGCAATAGCTCCGTATATGGATAGAGAGGAATTCGAAAAAGAAGTATTCGGGAAAAAAGATAGTATTACGATAAAAAAAATAAAGAAGACAATAGCAATGGTACATTAATAATTAAATTGATTTTCATTTTGATAGCTATATATTTGATCTTCTTCACTTAGGTATAACCGCATAAGCGATTATATAAAGGGTTTGGGTTTTCTCAAAAAAGAGAAAGAGAGGAATGGAAAATGAAAAAAGAAAATTGTTGCAATGATGCTTGCCAGTGTTATGGCCTGTGGATTGTGGGCTTGCGGTGGATCAGGTGAGAAATCAGAAGATTCTGCAAAGCAAGAAGAAGTTAAAAAAGGAAAAGAAAGCCGAAGAAGCAAAAAAAAGCTGAAGAAGCAAAGAAAATAGCAAAAGAGGAACAGGAAACACTTGAATCATATTCCGAAAAGCCAGTATCTGATTTTATGCAAAAATCTAATGAGTTAGGATATACAGTTAAATACGAGGATGATGGAGTTGATTTCACAGATTTAATAACGGATATGTCTGGTGATTACAGTGTGGATTCTGTAAAGGTTGATACAGAAAAAAAGGAAGCATATGTGGAATTAATAGCTAACTCTGTTTTGCAAACAAAAAGATGACTGACTCGCTGAATGACAAGCTCCCGGCTGCAAACTGCTGGGTTGCAGCAAAAAATTATGGGGAATCACAATTCCCTTATGGTTTTAAACTACACTATTTAATGGGGGGAAAATAGCTGAAGAAGCACACGATGAAAATACTTGGTATCTAAAAGCAGAATGTACGGTTACTAATATGTTTGGCGCAGAAGCTGACGGAACTTGTGAAGCGCTAGTGACCGGGACAAAAGATTCACCGCAAGTCACTTCATTTAATGTATATTAAGACTGAACGAAAAACCGTCCCGGCGCTACCAACACTGGGACGGAGACGGAATACATCCGCAGATGATACCCCACATTAAGTCAAACATATTGTATCATCTTCGGGCAGCCACCGCAAGCGGAACACACGTTCTTGCTGGCTGTTATTTTTATGACCAAAATGAAAAGGAGATGATGTTTTATGGCAAACAAGAAAAAGCATCCGAACCTTCCGAACGGTTACGGAACGATACGCAAACTATCCGGGAACAGGAGAAACCCGTACTCTGTACATCCACCAGTTACAGAATTTACAGTAGATGGAAAACCGATTATGAAAAAAGCACTCTGCTATGTGTCAGACTGGTACGTTGGATTTGCTGTATTGACAGCGTACAAAGCCGGAACATATAAACCGGGTATGGAAAAGATCTGGAACAATTAAGAGGGCAGGAAGATGGAGACCTAGCCGAATTTACAAATAGAATCCTGTCAGATTATAACGTAGCAGTTCGCTCAAATTCCAACGATCAAGAATTGCTGTTTTCAGAGCTGTATGACCAATTTTATAACTGGAAATTTAACGGGAAAAAGAAATACTCAGCAAGCTCTAAACAAGCAACAAGAACAGCTTATAATAACTGCAAAGCTTTGTATAACAAAAAATAGGAGAAATAACATATGAACAGCTTCAGCGTATTGTGGACTCCTGCCAGTTAAAACATGCCAGTTTGGAATTAATCGTTTCTCTTTTTAAAGCAAATATATCGTTATGCATTGGCGCAAAATCTAGTAGAAAAAAATCCTACAGAGCTTTTAAGGATTAACATTCCAGACGATGATGAACACGGAGTTCCGTTTAATATACGTGACCTGGAAAGGCTTTGGGAACATGCTGATAACTATATTGCCCAGCTTCTTCTAATTATGTGCTATTCTGGCTATCGCATTGGTGAATTATCTGTAATTAGCGTAGATTTAGAAAAGAGATGCTTCTCAGGGGATTAAAAACAGATGCCGGGAAAAATAGGATTGTTCCCATCCACTCTTCCATACTCCCTATCGTACAAGATCGGCTAAATGAGATAGGATCTCTCATGGGAATATCATACAGCGCTTTTAATAAAGCTCTTTCAGAATTTCTTAAAAGTATAGGTGTTGGAAAACATACAGCTCACGATTGCAGACACACCTTTTCTATGTTATGCGAAAAATACAAAGTAAGCGAAAATGACAGAAAACGAATGTTGGGGCATAGTTTCCGTGATATTACTAATTCCATCTATGGACACAGAAGCTTAGAAGATTTGAGGAAAGAGATAGAAAAGATACCGTGTTACAAACGTGTCGCAAACGATTATAAAAAAAGGGCTTAAGTGAGAACCGGAATCATTAGGAGACATTAATTAAAAACACCGAATTTATACCGTTTTCCCGGTATTCCCCTAAAATTCGGTGTTTCTAAAATTCTATTAGAATTAATTTGCTTTTATTTTATGTTCTATAATAAAAATATAATGTGCCTCTTTTACAAATCTAGTTGTTAAATCCAGCCAAAGGAGACCAAAAAGGGCGCATGTTCCCGGTATCAATATTGAAATGAGCAGCGCCATTATATCCCTGCTTCCTGGCATAATATCATAATTCGATAATATTTCATTTATATTTTCCGGATAAATATCGTAGTTCGAGTACACATACGTCTGAATTTCTTTTACTTGATTAAAAAGAGAATTTATCATAACACCTAAAAATGTAAGCCAAACTCCGATAATAGTAAATTGAAAAGAAAAGATAGACTTTTCTTCATCTTTCAATGTACGGTACTCCGTCAACAAGATTTCCAAATTTTCATTCTTATCTTGATTCATCATCTTCCCCACTTCATAACATTCGAAACTGATTCATTATCCCTTTCTCACTAACTTTACTACCGTCTCGACATGCACCGTATGTGGAAACATATCCACTGTCCTCACTTTTTCATCTCATATCCATTTCCGCACAGATACTTCAGATCTCTTGCCAGTGTTGCGGAGTCGCAACTCACATATACGATCCGTTTCGCTTCCATCCGTACCATCGTCTCCAACAGCCGCTGATCACACCCCTTTCCTCGGTGGGTCCACCACGATCACATCCGCGTGTGCGTGTTCTCCCGGATGCTCTGTTTCATACTTGCGGTAATAGTCCGGCAGGACTTCCTCGGCTTTTCCTACATAAAACTCCGCATTTTCAATTCCGTTGATGTCAGCGTTTTTCTGGGCGTCCTCGATGGCCTGCGGTATAATCTCCACACCATAGACCTGTTTTGCCTTTCCGGCAAGGAACAAAGAAATGGTACCGATTCCGCAGTAGAGATCCCATACCGTCTCGTTTCCTGTCAGTCCTGCGTACTCGCATGCAAGACCATAAAGCACTTCCGTCTGAACCGGATTGACCTGATAAAAAGACAGCGGAGAAATCTGATATTTGATTTCTCCAATATAATCCGTGATATACTCTTTTCCCCAGAGCAGCCGGATTTCTTTTCCCATGATGACGTTCGTATTATCACAGTTGATATTCATTGTGATGCTTGTCATGCCGGGAAGTTTTCTAAGACGCCCGGTTAGTTCATCCGTATGAGGGATTCTGGTACCATTTACGATGAAGCAGACCATGATCTCCCCTGTGTGAAAACCGGTACGAATGAGCACGTGGCGAAGTAGTCCTCTCCCGGTTTCCTCACTGTACGCAGGAATCTGAAATTCTCTCATAAAATCCAGTACTACTTCCAGCACTTGGGTATTGATTTCTTTTCCCAGGGCGCACACCATATTCGGGATGATCTGGTGGGTTCGTCCGGCATAAAATCCCGCCACCGGGTAGCCCTCCCGGTCAGTTCCGATGGGGTATTTGCCTTATTCCGATAGTGGAACGGTTCTTCCATGCTACAGATCGGTTCCATCACCCGACCCAGAAACGCCCGGTCAAATCCTCCAATCCGCTCTAGGTTGTTTCGTACTTTTCGTTCCTTAAATTTTAGTTGCTCACCATAATCCATCTCCTGAATCTGGCATCCGCCGCACTGACGTGCCACCGGACATTTTGCTTCTTTTCTTTTACCGGATGGCTTTAAAACCTTCATCAGTCTGGCATAACCATAGGACTTTTTTAATTTAGTGATTCTCGCCTCAATCACATCCCCGACAATGGCGTCTTTGACAAAGAATGTCATGCCTTCAGCTTTTCCGATCCCTTCTCCGCCGACTCCTATATCCTCTATTTCTAGTGTAATAAAATCATTTTTCTTCATCGATGCTTCCCCTTTTATATTGCAAATCCGATCTTTCCTCATTGCTTCTCTTACCGCCCATTATACTCGGCTTCTTGTATGTGAACCAGAATGTGATAAGCGGCAGAAATTCCTCTCTGCCGCCTGTTTACCATTATTTTTCTGTTCTCTACGACAAGCTCGATTTTCTTAGATTAGACTCAAACCATCGATTGTATCCGAGCCATTCCGTCGAATGTTTGTCTTTCAGGCTCTCTTTCATCGTCTGCATCCTCGCGTCCGTCATATCCGCCAGATTCAGCGCCATTGCCTCCGCAAGGGCCGGCTTCTTCGGGGAGCCGTACTCCAGCTCTCCGTGGTGAGCCAGAATGCAGTGCTTCAGCTCGCTTGCAAGCTTCGGAGGAAAACCAGGAATCGCACGAATTGCCTCATCGAGCATCTCTACTCCGATAACGATATGTCCCAGAAGCTGTCCATCGTCCGTATAGTCATTCTCCGGAAATGCGGATAGCTCCTTTGTCTTTCCGATATCATGGTAAAGTGCCGCCGCATAAAGCAAATCCGCACTCAGAAAGTCATACACCGCCGCATAGTAACGGCAAAGATTCAAAATACTGACCGTGTGCTCCAACAGCCCGCCGCAGAAGCCGTGGTGAACGCTCTTGGCCGCCGAGTGGTTTTTAAATTTCCGGATAAATTCCTCATCCTTCACAAAGTAATACTCTACCGACTGTTTAAGGTATGGATTGCGGATCATATCCACAAAGTTGAGCAGGTCTTTATACATTTCCTCCACGTCCCGGTCGCTCGTCGGCATGTAGTCAGCCAGAATATATTCGTCCTCGTGGGCTTTTCTGAGCTGCTTGATATTGAGCTGTAGATTATTATTGTAGGTCGTCACTTCGCCCACAATCTCAACAAAATCTTTCTCGTCATAGTCTGCGATCCCGTTGGAATTCGGATCCCAGATCTTCCCGTCCAAAGTCCCTGTCTTATCCTGCAAGATCAGGTTGTCATACGGTTTCCCGTTTCTCGTCTCCGCACTTCTCTTTGATTTACATAAGTAAATTGCACGAATGGTTTCTCCGTCATGCAGTTCCTGAATATATCTCATTTTTTTCCTCATTTCTAATCTTTATTCCGCACTGCCCAAAGTCACCTCAAAGTGGACGTCCACATAACCGTCAGAGCCTCTGCGTTTTCCCTGAATCACGGTCTGCCGCCCGGACCGATAGTCCAGAAGTTCGTCTTTGAGTCCTTTGAGCGTATAAATTTTTGTATCACCGATCTCGGTCAGAATGTCGCCGCTCTGGATACCTGCCTGCATGGCCGGGGAATCCGGCATCACGGAGCTTACATATATACCTTTCGGCATATCCTGGCTGTCTGCGATAGCGTCTGATACTTCGGTTCCGTTGATACCCAAATAAGCAGCAGAAACTCCGTTTGAAAGAAGCTCGATCTCTTCTTTCAGCTCAGAGACCGCAAAAGCACTCATTATGCCGTATCCGCTCTCATCACCTGCATCAATCAGCCCGATAACTTCACCACTCAAGCTTACCAGTACACCGCTTGCACCTTTGGTCCAGACCATATCAGTCTGCAAAATCTGATACTGGCCGTCGCAGAGATACCTTTGTTCTTTCGTCCCGCTGATCACGCCAAAACCGACTCCATCTTTCGTCCCAAAAGGAGAGCCAATGGCAATCACCGGATCTCCCGTGGATATGAGATTAGAGTTACCAAGTGTGACCGACTTTGCCTGGAGAGAAGTATTCTGGGACAGTCTGGACTTCTCTACCGCATAGACTGCAATACCAAGATGTTGATCCTGCTGCTTTAAAGAGGCTGTCACCTCGTTACCATCGTAGAAAATAGCCGTGACCGGAGTCCCTTTCTGGTAAATGCAGTCGTTTGTCAGAATCAGAAGCTCCACACCATTATCAGCCACGATAACCCCAGAGCGTCTCTGTCGTGTCTCTCCGGATAGATCCTCGAAAGTCTCCTCCGTCTTTCCCTCGATCGACACGATACTCTTTTCCACTGTGGCTGCAATCTGATTCATCTCATCCATCATCTGCCCGTAATTCTCGATCGTCAGCACCGGAGCCGCTGTCTGCTCTTCTTTCTCCTGGCTTTCGTCTTCCCTTTCAGTCTGTTCATCCTTTGGAATCGTGACATTGGTCTTTGTATTGCCGATATGCTCACTCGCCCATGGTTTGACCGCAAAAAAACTAACACACGCCATCAGTCCGAAAATCAGTCCCAGGCCCGCGACCTTAAGAATCTTTATTGTTGCCACCCGCTTATCTATCGGGGGGCTTCTTGATCGTCTCTTTCAAAAAAGGAATAGGATTCTTTCTCTTCCTTTTTCTCATCATCATCTTGAAATTGGGCAGACATTGTTGTTCTCCTTTAACATCCCTTTTTATAGTATACCGTAACACTTCCCAATGTTCAACATTTAACCTTTTTCTCCTTTATTTTAGATGGCAAATAGGTTAAAATGGTACTTGACAAAGTATGTAAAGACAGGAGATTTTAATGAATAGTAAGACATTACGCAAATTAGAATATAATAAAATTATCTCGCTCCTTGCGGATCATGCTTCTTCTGAGAGCGGAAAGCAGCTTTGCCGGTCGCTCCTGCCACAGACAGAACTGTCTGCCATCGAGCAAATGCAGGAGGAGACCGCGGCAGCCTTTACCCGGATCATTAAAAAGGCAGACCGTCTTTTGGAGGATGCGTCCCTATAGAGGCATCCTTAAAGCGGCTGGAGCTGGGAGCCTCCCTTGGTTCAGGTGAGCTTCTTTCCATTGGACGCCTTCTGGACTGTGCAGGACAGATCAAATCCTACGGTCGCCATGAGACAGTCGATGAGTTTCCTGACTGTCTGGATTCTTATTTTCAACGTCTTGAGCCTGTAACCCGTGTGGCTTCCGAGATCCGTCGCTGTATCCTGGAGGAGGATGTAATTGCGGACGACGCAAGCGCCAATCTTCACAAGATCCGCCGGAGTATTCAATCCTTTGACGGGAAGATTCACTCTGCCTTAAACAGCATGGTCAATGGCTCCATGAGGAATTATCTTCAGGACGCTATTGTGACGATGCGGGAGACCGTTATTGTCTCCCGGTCAAGGCAGAGTACCGTAGTCAAGTCAAGGGGATGATACACGACCAGTCCTCTACCGGCTCCACCTTATTCATTGAGCCGATGACCGTTGTGAAGTTGAATAATGATCTCATGGAGCTGCACGCCAAAGAACAAGAGGAGATCCAGGTAATTCTTTCCACTTTAAGCTCCATGGCAGCCGAGCACTGTGAGGAACTGCGGGTAGACTACGAAGTACTGACCACACTGGATTTCATTTTCGCAAGAGGCTCTCTTGCAGTAGACCAGAATGCCTCACGCCCGGTGCTGAATCAGGAGGGACGGATTCATATCCGGGAAGGCCGTCATCCTCTTTTAGACCGGACAAAGGTTGTTCCTACCACAATCTGTCTGGGAGACGACTATGATCTTCTGATTGTGACCGGGCCGAATACAGGAGGAAAGACGGTTTCCTTAAAAACAACCGGACTGTTTACTCTCATGGGGCAGGCAGGTCTTCACATTCCTGCGCTGGACCGTTCCGAACTTGCAGTCTTTACCGAAGTTTATGCAGATATCGGGGATGAGCAGAGTATTGAGCAGAGTCTGAGTACTTTCTCTTCCCATATGACAAATATTGTATCTTTCCTGAAACAGGTTGATGAACATTCTCTCGTCCTATTTGACGAGCTTGGCGCCGGAACCGACCCGACTGAGGGGGCGGCTCTTGCCATTGCTATTCTTACGAGCCTCCACCGGCGGGGAATCCGTACAATGGCGACCACTCACTACAGTGAGCTGAAAGTCTTCGCTCTAACCACCGAAGGCGTGGAGAACGCAAGCTGTGAGTTCGACGTGGAGACGCTCCGTCCGACATACCACCTTCTGATCGGTATTCCCGGAAAGAGTAATGCCTTCGCCATCTCCAAAAAGCTGGGACTTTCGGATGAAATCATCGAGGAGGCAAAGACACACTTAAGCGACCAGGAAGAATCCTTTGAAGAGTTGTTAAGTGATCTGGAACACAGCCGACGTACCATTGAGCGGGAGCAGGCAGAAATCCGGGCCTACAAAGAAGAACTGGAAACGCTGCGACGCCGCACAAAGGAAAAGCAGGAAAAACTCGACGCCCAAAAGGAACGGATCATTCGGGATGCCAACGAAAAGGCAGAGCGGATCCTGCAAAGCGCCAAAGATTATGCGGATGAGACTATGCGGAATTTCCGCAAATTCGGGAAGGAAAATATTTCTGCCTCTGAAATGGAAAAGGAGCGGGAAAAGCTCCGGCAGAGAATGGCGAAGACCTCTTCCAAGGTCACACTGGAAAAGGCACAGCCGAAGAAAGCCTACAAGCCGTCCGACTTTAAGCTTGGGACTTCTGTCCGGGTGCTGAGTATGAATCTTACGGGAACGGTCCACACGCTGCCGGATTCCAGGGGGAACGTAGAGGTACAGATGGGAATTCTACGCTCCAAAGTCCCGATCACGGACCTGGATATCATCGAGGAAACGGCTTCCTATACTTCAAAGCAGACCAGGCGCACCTCTTCTGGTAAGATGAAGATGGGAAAATCGTTGACTGTAAGCCCGGAAATCAATCTTATCGGAAGAACCTCGGACGAGGCCGTGGCGCTTCTGGACAAATATCTGGACGACGCTTACCTTGCACATCTCAGCCCTGTTCGTGTCGTACACGGAAAGGAACCGGAGCGCTTAGAAACGCTGTTCACCAGTATTTAAAGAGGCAAAAACATGTCAAATCCTATCGTCTTGGCGCTTTCGGCGAAGGCGATGCAGGCGTCACTATTGTTGAGTTTAAATAGGGAGGAAGTTATGACTACAAAACAGAAAATCTTAATCGTAGACGATGATGAAAATATCGCGGAGCTTCTGAGTCTGTACCTGACAAAAGAATGTTTCGATACACAGATGGTCTATGACGGGGAGGAGGCACTTCGGGCTTTCGACTCGTATCAGCCGAATCTGATTCTGCTGGATCTGATGCTGCCGGGAATAGACGGATATCAGGTCTGCCGGGAAATCCGTTCCAGATCCAACGTACCGATCATCATGCTCTCCGCTAAGGGAGAGGTCTTTGACAAGGTGCTTGGCCTGGAACTTGGTGCAGATGACTATATTATCAAACCTTTTGATTCTAAGGAACTCGTTGCCCGGGTAAAAGCCGTTCTGCGCCGGTATCAGCCGGCCAAACCGGAGACAAACGATGTTTCCAAAGGGAAAATGCGTCGAATATCCTGGCATTTCTATCAACCTGACGAACTACTCTGTCGTTGTAGATGGACAGCACGTGGATATGCCTCCAAAGGAGCTGGAACTTTTGTATTTCCTTGCAGCTTCTCCGAATCAGGTGTTTACAAGAGAACAGCTTCTCGATCAGATCTGGGGATACGAATACATCGGCGACACCCGGACTGTGGATGTCCACATCAAACGTCTTCGAGAAAAGATCAAAGATCATAACGGCTGGAGTCTCAGTACTGTCTGGGGAATCGGGTACAAGTTTGAGGTAAAATAAACTATGCACAGCAATCTGTACTTAAAATTTATTATTCTGTATATCATATTTGGATTTCTAAGCATCTTTACAGCCGCCACTCTGGGAGCGCAGCTCGTCCTGGACACAATCCGGGACGACGATGCCTCCCGGCTGTACCGTGAGGCCACTATCCTCGCCACAGACCAACTTTCCGACTATTATTCGGAGGATATGTCTTTTACTGCTACACGGACGCTGTTAAACGGCGTCAATATTTATCTGGAGGCAGATCTCTGGCTCACCGATACAGATGGGAATGTCCTTCTGTCCGTCTCCTCTTCCGGGACGGGAATGATACCAAAACAGATTCAGGATTTTGATCCGGCGGAGGCCGGAGGGGGAGCAATATCTCACCGGAGATTATCATGGCTATTATTCCGATGAAGTTCTGACGATGATCGTACCGGTAACAGAAGGGTTTTCCACAAAAGGTTATCTTCTCGTCCATAAACCGCTCTCCTATTTTGAAGAACACCAGCACAGCATCATGGTCTGTGTCTATATCACACTGATCGTCATCTACGTGCTGTCCTTTATGATTTTCCTAGGCATCCATCTGTTTATCTATCTGCCGCTTCGTAAAATCACAGAAGCGGCCAAACAGTATGCCTCAGGCAATCTGGACTACGAGATTCCGGTTAACTCTCAGGATGAGATCGGTTATCTATCTGCTTCACTGAACTATATGTCCACACACTTAAAGGACATGGAAGACTATCAGAAAAATTTGTGGCCAATGTTTCCCATGATTTCCGTTCTCCACTGACCTCTATCAAAGGATATATCGAGGCCATCGCAGACGGCACGATCCCGGTGGAGCTCCAGGGCAAATATCTTAATATCATTCTGTTTGAGACAGAGCGTCTGACCGACCTGACACGAGATCTGCTGACACTAAATGAGTTTGACACAAAGGACCTTCTTCTGAACAAGGAATCCTTTGACCTGCACGAAATGATGAAGCAGGTCGCCGCCTCCTTTGAGGGGACCTGCACGTCCCGGAAAATCTCCATAGAGTTGTTGTTTGCTTCACGGGTGCTTTATGTCCACGCTGACCGGAGCAAAATCCAACAGGTACTGTATAATCTTCTGGACAATGCCATCAAGTTCAGCAATCCTCAGTCCACTGTCACCATTGAGACAACGGAGCGCGGGGAAAAAATCTTCACGTCAGTACGTGACTACGGAATCGGTATCCCCAAAGAGGATCTAAGCAAAATCTGGGAGCGGTTTTACAAGAGTGATCTTTCCCGTGGAAAAGACAAAAAGGAACTGGCCTGGGACTTGCCATTGTCCGTGAAATCATTCAAGCTCACAATGAAAATATCAACGTCATCAGCACCGAGGGCGTAGGGACGGAATTCATCTTCTCCCTCCCAAAATCCGACGCCGGGAGATAAAGATTGCACAAGTAAAATGAAATGAAAATTTAAAAAAGTACAGAATCGCCAGAACCGGCATTTGCCGATACTGGCGATTCCTAGTTAGGGGAGTTTTATACCTCCCTTTTCTCTTAATACAGCATATTCTTAATTGCTGTTTCTTCCATATTGTCCTGAGTCACCCAAGCATATCCGGTATCGACGTTCGCTTCATTTCCCATATCCAGTGCGGAGCGTGCCGCTGCCACCACAGTAGCATAGCCCATGCCATATGGATTCTGTACGATCAGTCCGTCGATCTTGCCGTCAGACAGCGCTTCCGTCAGCGTCTCCCCTCCGTCAAATCCGATAATCCGAATATCGTCCCGCTCTGCGGTTTCACAGGCATCAATCACCATCTCTGCTGTCTCTTCGTTGGCCGCAATACACCCTTTTGCGTCTGGATGGTCAGCAAAGATCTGCCGCAAGACCTCCTCGTCTGTGATTTCCTCCGCTTCCTTTTCAAGCTTCGCGGCTGTGTCCTCTTTCAGGCCTTCCAGCTCATCCATGTAATAGACCCCTCCTACCTGGATATTCGGATACTGCGTCTGAAACTGATTCACCATTCCCGCCTCTCTCTGCTTTGCAGATCCGGAAATATGATCCTGAATGAATAGAAGAACCTCTCCCTGCTCTTCCATCATCCCTGCCATTTTGTCCGCAGCCGTTGTCCCTGCCTCCTGATTATTCGTAGAGACTAAAGCCATGATCCCCTGATAATCGCTCGGAGAATCAAACTCCACGATCGGGATACTATTCTCCATGGCCAAATCGAACTGCACTTCACATGCCGTCTTATCAATAACCGCGATCCCGACGGCGATTGGATAACGATCCAGCTCCTCGTCCAGAATATTGATCTGCTCGTCCACGTCTCCTTCGTGACTTGGAGCATTATATGTGACTTTGATTTTGTCCTTTCCACTGTATCCCAGAGCTTCATTCAGCTCGTCCACCGCATCCTCGGCCCCGCGCTTTATTTCGTCCCAGTATACAGAATCCTCGGATTTCCCGATGATGGATATGTAGCTGCCCTTTTTTAAGCTTCAGCCCTCCACAGTACTATACGCCTGCGGCTGAATCATATTCAGTTTTGTCTGATCTGCTGACTCTTCTTCTCCCTGATCGAGTACCACGCTATCTTTATCGGATGTATCCTCGCCTGCACAGGCTGTTCCCAGTAATGCCGTACAGAGCATGACTGCCATGACTGCGATCTTTTTTTCATCGTTCTTTCTCCTGTTATTAAAATTACTACCCTACACTATACACCAATTTTTCTAAAAATGCATAAAGTTTTTCTTAATTTTTCCAGGAGCTTTTTGGGTCAAAATGCTTTTGTATTAAATTAAAACCACGAATTTACTTGTATAATGAAATTTTTGTATTAAAATAAAGTCACCATATTACATGGAATGTTTAGAATAAGGAGGGTACATACAATGGCACACGTAATTAGTGATGAATGTGTAAGCTGTGGTACTTGCGAAGGCGAATGTCCAGTAGGCGCTATTTCTCAGGGAGCAGATCACTACGAGATCGATCCGGCTGCTTGTGTAGATTGTGGTGCTTGTGCAGCACAGTGCCCGACAGGAGCTATCTCCGCAGAATAATTTCAGTTCGTTTAGTACGTTTAAATGAGGATACCGTCATCCCCTTGGGATGGCGGTATTTTTCTACACCATACGCCAAATCCATGTCAGAACCCGTCGAGAAATTTTTTGGGATTTCTGCCCCATAATATGTTATGATAGAGGTGCAGCATATGTGTAAAAAAAATTAACAGGGGTTGTTGTATGGGCGAGGTTCAGTATATGGTTTCAGAAGCTGCCAAGCGCACGGGCGTGGACGAGCGTCTCCTCCTCTACTGGGAGAAGCACCTTTGTCTGCCGTGTGGCCGGACTGAAAACGGGCATCGTTACTATACCGACGAAGACATACGGCTGTTTAGCTGTATCAAAGAACTATTAGAGCAAGGCATCCGGATCGGTGACCTAAAGGACGTTATCCCGGATATTCTACATACGAAAGAGGCTTTACAGAATAAGTCGAAGGAGGAAACACCGGAATCACTTCTGGCTTCTGTCCTTCGGACCGTGCTGGCGGAAAACAATCCGATCCTCGAAAAACAGATCAGTGAAACGATTACAAAACAAGTATCCCAGAATATGAGTTTCCTGCTCCAAGCAAAGGAACGTCAGGAAGAAGAACGCTACAGAAATCTGGATCACCTGATCCGCCAGCAGCAGCTATACCGGAAAGAAAGCGTCAGGACTGCTCCGTCCCGCTTTTTCCACCGGCTGCTTGGCGAAGCCTGATCCCATTACGAAAAGTGCTGCCGCATCTTATCATCTGACAGGATGTGGCAGCACTTTTCTTTTATCCTACAGGAACTATCTTTCATCTTTCCGAAGGAAATTCGCGAATTTCGTGTAATTCGGAAGCCATGTCAGCTCGACTGTTCCAATCGGACCGTTTCTCTGCTTCGCTATGATAATCTCTCCGCTATATTCGGGCGGTCGGTATCCTTGTGGTAATAGTCATCACGGTAAATAAACATTACAACGTCGGCATCCTGCTCAATAGCTCCGGACTCTCGAAGATCCGAAAGCATCGGTCTGTGATCCGGTCTTTGCTCCACCGCCCGACTGAGCTGTGACAATGCAATCACCGGAACATTGAGCTCACGGGCAAGCGCCTTTAAGGAACGGGAGATATCGGAAATCTCCTGCTGCCTGGACTCGCTTCGCCCTCCAACACTTCCGCTCATTAACTGTAAGTAGTCGATGATAATCAGCTCCAGACCATGCTCAAGTTTATACTTTCTGCACTTGGAGCGCATCTCCGAAATGGAGATACCCGGTGTATCGTCAATAATCAGATTAGACCGTCCAATAATTCCGGCTCCTTCTATCAGTTTCTCCCAATCCGTATCTTTCAGATTTCCCGTTCGCAACGACTGGGAATCCACCTGGGACTCCAAGGCAAACAGACGATTGACGAGCTGTTCCTTTGACATCTCAAGACTGAAAATCGCAACCGTCTTTTCGACCTTAAAGGCAACGTGCTGTGCAATATTCAGGACAAACGCGGTCTTACCCATGGACGGTCTTGCCGCCACGAGAATGAGATCCGACGGCTGGAGTCCGGACATCTTGTAGTCCAGATCAATAAATCCCGTTGGAATACCGGTGACTGTGCCCTTACTTTTGGAAGCCTTTTCGATCTTGTCAAGAGCATTAAGCACGACCTGGCGGATTGGTACATAGTCCCCTGTATTTCTCTTCTGTATCAGCTCAAAAACATCTTTTTTCCGTTTTCTCCAGGATCCTCCAGGGGCTCCTTCGCCAAGTAACAGGTATTGGCAATTCCCTCTGTCAACCGGATCAGTTTTCTAAGCATCGACTTTTCCGCCACGATATCCGCATAGTACTTGACATTGGCTGAGGTGGAAACTGATGTCAGAAGCTCCCGGACAAATTCCAGACTCTGGATTTCCTCAGGCACGTCCTTTTCCCTTAATCTGTCCTGAAGCGTAATCAGATCCACCGGCTTGCCTTCATTATAGAGCTCCACGATCGCTCCGAACACGACGCCGTAAGTAGTCTGGTAAAAATCTTCTCCACTGATGATCTCGGATGCTGTCATAATCGCCTCTTTATCCATCAGCATGGCTCCCACAACAGACTGTTCCGCCTCGATGCTGTGCGGCAGGACTCTCTTAATCAAAGCCTCTTCCATCTTAAATTCCTCCCGTTGTCATTCCTGCTTTTGGCAGAATCCTATGCTTCCTGCACAGAGACTTTCAGCTCTGCCGTCACCTTTGTGTGAAGCCGTACCTGGATCAAATGCATTCCCAGAGATTTCACAGGCTCTTTCATCTGAATCTTCTTCTTATCAATATCATATCCGAGCTGCTCCTTTACCGCAGCCGCAATCTCCTTGGAAGAAATAGAACCAAATGTTCTTCCGCCCTCCCCGGTCTTCATCTTCAAAATGACCTTCTTATCCTCTGCTTCGATCTCCGCTTTTAGAGCCTGCGCCGCCTCAAGCTGCTCCTGTGCGATCTTTGCGTCATTCGCTTTCTGGAGCTTGAGATCATTTAAGTTCTTCCCTGTCGCTTCTACCCCTTGGTTTTTCTTCAGAAGGACGTTTCTTGCGTAGCCGTCTCTGACCTCTACAATCTCCCCCTTCTTTCCAAGCGACTTGATATCTTGTAGTAAAATTACTTTCATACTGTGATGTCTCCTCCTTCAATCATATCGTCAATGATCTGTTTGAGCGTTTCGATATCGCCCTCCAGATCCGTATTTTCAAACTGCGCGCCGGCACTGTTAATGTGCCCGCCTCCCCCGATCCGCTCCATAATGATCTGTACATTGATCTCATCAATGGAACGTGCGCTTCATATACTTTCCCGTGGTACTCAGTCAGGACAAACGCCGCCTTCACCTGACTGATATTCAACAGCTCATTGGAAGCCTGCGCTCCCACGATTGTCGGACTCTCGATATCCTCCTCCGCACCTCTTGCGATAATGAAGCAGTCGCGGTAAATCTCCGCCCGCCCGATAATAGCTGCCTTCGCCCGGTACGCCTCCAGGTCATCCCGGAAGATCTTGTGTACATGGGTAACGTCCGCGCCGTTTCTCCTCAGGAATGCCGCCGCCTCAAAGGTACGCACCCCGGTACGGTTCGTAAAGTTGTTTGTATCAATCATAATTCCGGCATAAATGCAGTTTGCCTCAATCGGGTCCAGCCTGATATCGTCTGAAATGTACTGTAATACTTCCGCTACCATCTCACATGTGGAAGACGCGTACGGCTCCACATAGGAAAGCACTGCATTTTCGATCGCCTTACTGCCCTGCCTGTGATGGTCAAGCACCGCAATCGTCTTTACCATACCAAGCAGCTCCTCGCACTCAGTAATCGGTGGTTTGTTAACGTCCACCACGACCACCATCGTATTGTCATCCACAAGCCGAAGCGCCTCCTGGGAATCTACAAACATATCCTCCGGATAATGGTCGTTTTCCTTAAACTCATTATAGAGCGGCTTCAAAGAAGCGGTGATATCATTGATCACGATATGCGCCTTCTTCTCCATGCTTGCCGCGATCTTGTATATGCCGATAGCGGCCCCGAAAGAATCGGAATCGCCAAGCTTATGCCCCATAATCAGTACCTGATCCTTAGCGATCATAAATTCACGCAGTGCCTCGGCCTTGACTCTCGCCTTGACCCGCGTATTCTTGGATGTCTGCTCCCGCTTGCCTCCGTAATACTTGATGCCGTCCTGGTTTTGATGACCGCCTGATCACCTCCCCTTGCAAGCGCAAGGTCGATCGCCACACGGGCATAATCATAGCTCTGTCCGTACGTCTCCTCGCTGAATCCAAGCCCGATACTTAATGTCGCCGGAATCTTGTTGCCGACGCTGATTTCCTTTACATCGTCCAGGATGGAAAAATGATCCTCCTCCATCTTATGGAAATAAAAATTTTTGACAATGATAAAGTAGCGGTCTTTCTCCAGCTTCTTAACAATTCCGTCCATCCTCGCCACATACTGGTTGATCTTCCTGTCAATCAGCGCAATCAGAAGCGACTGCCTGACCTCCTCAACACTTTCGATGACCTCGTCGTAGTTGTCAATATAGATCAGTCCGGCCACCAGCTTCTGATCCTCAACTTCCGCCACTGCCTGGTTCAGATCCGTGACGTCATTCATATAGAGGGTGATAAAGTACTCTTTCCCCTCTGGTATCTCAAGGACAGGCTCCTTCTGGCTGAATCCTGTCACCGGAACCTTACACAGATCCACGCTGTAGTCCCGGCCCATGTAGGAAACCTCAAGCCTCTGTCCTTCCTTTTCCTCTTTCGGAAACACACTTCGATTCAGCTCTGGGATGTATTTGCTCAGGTACGTGTCCGGTCTGAATCCCGGCCCGATCGCCTCCGCAAACTGGCTGTTACCCCAAAGTATCTTTCCATCGTCCATCAGAATCGCGTATGGTATGGCCAATTCCCGCAGCAGGATATCTGCACACCGCTGTACTGCGTCGCAAACTCCACCAGCTCCGCAAAAATCAGGGAGCGGTTGTTCACATACAGAATGAATGCGATAATCGCATAGATGATGACAAAAATGCTCATCAAGAACCCTGCGCTCTGATCCACCATGTAGATCCAGATATTCATGGCAATCAGAAGAATCGTCATAACCACCGGCCATTGCATATACAACTTCAACTGGCCTTTAAAATGAATCGTTCCTTTTTGTTCATCTCTACGTCCTCAAATCCATAAAGTTGCAAGGTCTATTATATCACTTTTCAGGCGTTTTTGAAAGCAGTTTATCTGTTTTGAGCTGTAAGCCCCTGTCAGGAGGCTTTCGTAAGCAGCATTTCAATAAACTCTGCCGCCTGTTTCTCGTTCTGTGCATTACTCATTACACAGACATAAGCCGGCTCATAGACCACTCCGACTTCCTGTGCCATGTAATCGCTTCCCTCCAGGATCAAGGCATCTCCCTGTACTTTACCACTCGCAAGAGCCTCCTCTGAAAGCAGATCCTCCAAGTTTAAAAAGCTGTTCTGATCCGCATATGCTTTGTAAACTTCTTCCGGGCAGATCAGGATGTCTACCGCCTCGGCCCCGATCAGAGTGGAAAGAGCAATATTGCTGTTATAGTCGTCCGTCGACCCGCTTAAATTGGCGTTGATCTTGACAGCCTCATTCTTCTTTCCTGTCCCCAGAAGCCCCAGAATCTCCTTTTCCAGTCCGGTTCTGTCCGTGCTTTCTCCTCCCAAAATTGTGAGGTTTAACAGTACTTTCTGGGTAATCCCATGATACATCTGCACTCCGACGACGATCAGCACCACGATCACCACCGGAATCAGCAGATATACTTTTATAGTACATCCACAGATACTCCAGTTTCTCCTTTAGCGTCATTTGGCTCATCTTTTCGGCTTCAAATTTTCGCTTTTCCTTGCCGCTCATCTGACGCTCGTATTTTCTGTCCAACATGATGTTTCCTCCTGTCGTTGTATTCTATTATTATGATAAATATTCGTCAATATGGCAAGTGAATTTTTTGTGTATCCATCCTCTTTTATTGATTTTTACCTTGTTTTTCGCTATACTGTCTCTTGATGATCCGTACTTCGGATCGTACGAAGGAGGTTAATTATGAATCGTTTATTTAGTCTGGACAATCCTTTTATGCAGTTTCTCTCAAAGGTCTGTGATCTTTTGATTTTGAATGTGATCTTTATTTTAAGCTGCATTCCTTTCATTACGATCGGAGCCTCTCTGGCGGCCCTCAATTCGATTTCCTTAAAGCTTGTGCGCCGCGAGGATCCGTACATTGTCAAAGGCTTTTTCAAGGCATTTGCGTCAAATTTTAAGCAAGGCACTGTCGTGTGGCTGATCAGTGTTGCGCTGTTTTTCTTTTTCCGCTATGATTATATGATCGCTTCCTCCATGAAAGGGGATCTCTTTTTCGTTGTCCGGCTTCTTCTTCTGATGATTATACTCGTGCTGGCGGCTGCCTTTTTGTACGTGTTCCCGATTATCGCCCATTATGTCTGTACGACCAGACAGGCAATCCGCAATGCGTTTCTGATGTGCATGGGACATCTGCCATACACACTCATTATGTTTGTATATTTTGGGATTATTGGATTTTTGCTTTTCTTTTCTACAAAGACATTCGGCTTTGTCATTGCCATCAGTATGATCTGCGGATTTTCCATTACCGCATACATCTGCAATATTTGTTTCAGCCGGATTTTCAAGAAATATGACCCGGAAGAAAAACCGGATCCAGCCGAATAGCGCAAAAATGACAGAAAAGAATACCACAAAAACAGCAGGTCTCCGTCAGTGTGACAGAGATCTGCTGTTTTGGTTTTATTTTTATTAAAGGATGGTCCCCCGCCCTGAGACTGCATTTGCACGCCAAATCCAAGGACCTTTTCCACAATCTCCCACATGCCTCCAAGAATCGTACTATTAGCCATTGTAAGCGGACGGCTGAGTACCCCGCTTGCAAGAAGGAGAAGCAGAATCCAGGTTCGGTAAGGCCTGATCCTCATATAGAAATACTCCACTCGCGGCACAAGCTGCTCCAGGACATTGGATCCGTCCAGCGGCGGAAATGGAATCAGGTTGAAAACACCAAGTCCCGTATTCATCACCGCCGAATAATAACAGAGCAGATAGAGTGTCTGCATCAGCTCAGAAGTAGCGTTTCCGAAACGGAGAATCAGTCCGCTTCCCAGTATCGAAAGAAAGGCAAGGATAAAATTCATCACCGGACCCGCCAAAGAGACAAGAATGATTCCCTTCCTCCGGTCCCGGTAATACCTGGTGTTGATCCGTACCGGCTTCGCCCAGCCCATATGAAAAAAGAGGAGGCAGAGCGTCCCGATAGGATCCAGATGCCGAAACGGATTGAGGCTCATGCGCCCATCCGCCCTCGGAGTCGGGTCACCCAGACGCTCCGACATCCATCCGTGAGCAAATTCGTGAGCCGTGATGGCGATTAGAAGCACCGGTGCCATATATACTATGTACCGTAATTGTTGCAGATAATAGTTAAGATACATCGATCATATTCCTCCAGCATTACATATATTCTATGATTCTAGCACATATGACACATTTTTCAACCCGAGGAAAATGAAAATTTTCTAAAGCTTTTGCAACTACAAACCCTTTCATGTAATTTTTATATCCGTATTCTTTTCTTATTAACTCTGTCGTTTATCTTCCTGATGATTTCCGTCCTTATTTTGGGAACCCGGTCGCATGTAAGAAGTCCATTCGTCTCCTGCTCCACATCAGCAAGCTGAGTATAGCAGAACCCTGCTATACTATCTGAAGCACAAATGGCATCCAGAATCCTTTCATATTCTTTCTCCAACTCAGCCCCATCTCTAATACAAGTATACCCCCATGCTTTATCATCCTGTTCCGCAAAGGAAATTCCTCCAAATTCTGTCAGTAAAACCGGCTGTCCTCGATCCTTCCACCCGTCAACAAAAATCTTTCTTCCCGCAGTATAGGTATAAAGCAGTTCTTCCCGACAGGAAAGGCTCTCCCGGAATTTCGCATGTGCTTTTTCATCGTTTTTCTCTCCATGGTCATAATTGTGAATGGCACAAAGATCTGTCTCTGTCATTTCCCATCCATCATTTCCCACTACCAGTCTGGTATTGTCAAAAGATTTCAGCAAATGATAGAGCGTCTGAGAAAACTCCTGCTGACGCCGGTCTACAGAAATAAAAGGGACTCCCCAGCTTTCATTAAGCGGAACCCAAGTAACAATGCACGGATGATTATAGTCTCTCTCTACGACTTCCATCCATTCATCGATGGTTCTTCGGACAGCTTCGTTACTAAACTGTACACAGGCTCCGATTTCTTCCCAGACAATATATCCGAGCCGGTCTGCCCAATAAAGAAATCTGGGATCTTCTGTCTTTTGATGTTTCCGGCATCCGTTAAATCCCATTTCCTTGGCCAGAAGAATATCTTTCTTAAAGTCTTCATCACATCGCGCCGTCATCAGAGAGTCCTTCCAATATCCCTGATCGAGTATTAATTTTTGATAAAACGGCCGATTATTCAAATAAACCATTCCTTGATCAGTATGTATCTTTCTCATTCCAAAGTAGCTTTCCACTTCATCCGCCGTTTCTTTTCCTCTCCGAAGAACTGCTTTTTACTTTAAAAAGTTTCGGATTATCCGGGCTCCAACACCATCCTCCATGATGTGTACTTGTTCTGAAAATCTGATTATGGAAAACGTCAACTGTGATATTCCCTGCCATTTCAGGATGGCTGACGGATACCAGGCTACTTCTTCCTCATCCATGGAAATATCAAGCTCCAATGTACAATCTGATTTATTTCCCGTATGACTGTAATCAATCCGTACGGTACCGTTGTCAATATCGGGTGTATACTTCAAACATTGGATTCTATCTGAGTTTACCGGCTCCATCCACACCGTCTGCCAGATTCCGGTTGTCCGGGTATACCAGATAGAATCCGGTTCTTGCAGCCAGTACTGTTTCCCACGTGGAATCGTCTCGTCCTTACAAGGATCAAATACTTCTGCGACAATCTCCTCGCCCTCCCAGGTCAGTGCTTCCGTAATATTCATAGAGAACCCGACGTTTCCTCCCTCATGCTTCCCTTGATATCTGCCATTAACAAACACTTTGCACTCATAATCTACTGCTCCAAAGTGAAGAAGGATCTCCTTCCCTTTCCATTCCTCCGGAAGCCTGCACGTTTTCCGATAGGTAACTCTGTCACACATCCGATTAGTTCCTATTCCACTTAGACGGCTCTGAAATACAAAAGGAACGATAATCTCCTGCCAGTTTTCGTGCCCGAATCGGAAATCCCATTTTCCATTCAGGTTTTTCCATTCTTTTCTCATAAACTGAGGTCTGGGATATTCATTTCTCAGTTCTTCCATTTCATGCCTACCTCCATATAAGACTGATTTTATCCTCTTCTTCCTGAACATCGCAGATAACCGGATATTCACTTCCATGCTGTGCATCATTTCCATGCATGACTATTTTCAGATTGTTGTCAAGATCACGGAATAATGCGGCATGACCCGCATCCTGATTCAGCAGAAGTTCCGAAAGATGTTCCCAAGGTCCCTCCATAGAGCCGTTTCTGCTGATGCACCCTGCAATGACATAGTTTTTTTCATTTCCGTTTGTCCCATCTGTATAGCATGACCATGTCATAAGCAGTACGCCGGACGGAAGTTTCCATATATATGGCGCATCCGTAAGATATCCTTCTTTTCCAACACGCGGGTCAGACATTTTATGAATCCACGGAAGTTTATCTCTTTCCAAATCCACAATCACAATCGGTTCTTCATCCAACGTATATTTCAGATCCTCTGAAAGTTTCATTGCTTTTATTTTTCCATAGTACATTTCTGTCCACTCATGGCAGAACACCGTCCACGCCTGTCCGGACTCATCCATATAAAACGTACCATCCAGACACTCATGTCCTTTCAGCGTTACATATCCTTCGCTCCACGGTACATACATTCCTTCCGGAAAATCAGACACCAGAATTGCTGTTCCCCTGTCCTGTCCAATACCGCCTTTAAAGCTCGCAAACATATAGTATTTTCCTTTATATTCGTGAATTTCCGGCGCCCAGTAATGCTTGACGCCCCAAAATCCTGCGGGAGGTTCAAAACAAACGTATGGGCCGGTAAACTCATCCAGATTTTCTCCTACATATACTTCAAAATACGGATCAATATTTGCCGCGCCGTCACACGCCGCACCAGTACCAAATAAAAAATATAGTTTTCTTTTTTGATCCGTAAAAATAAAAAGGATCTCTCATTCTCAGATCTTGTCTTTTCTTCTTTTCCGGTTTTATGAAACATTCTTTTAAATTCAGTTTATTTAATTCCAACATTGGTATCACTCCTTACCAGATATTTATTTAAAAATATAAACAGGATCAGTGCCGGAAGCACCGCAATCAGTGTTGCAGCCATCATCAGTCCGGGATTTACAAAATTAGAGCCCAGAACAAGAGATGCAATTCCTGTCGTCAAAGTTTTCATTTCATTTTGGCTTACTACAAGGCTTGGCCACAAAAATCATTATAAATTGCCAGAAATGTAATAAACGCCAACGTCAACATGACTGGTTTGATACAAGGACAGACAATTTTCCAAAAGATATGAAATTCTCCCGCACCATCAATTCTTGCCGCTTCCTCCAGGCTCACCGGGAAATCGACCAGGAAATTGTAGATCAGATACACCCCTGTCGCATTCGCACTGTAGGGAACAATCAAAGGTATAAAGCTATTGACCAGATCCAATTCCCGAAATAAATAGAAGGCCGGAAATGTTGTCACAATTCCCGGAATGGTCATAACCCAGATTAAAAACACAATCACCTTTTTCTTGAATGGGAGGTCCAGGCGGGCAAGGGCATACGCCGCAAAACAATCTACCGCAACTACAAGAACTGTCCCCGTCACTGTAACCACAATCGTATTCGCAAGCCAACGCATGATTGGTGATGTCGTTGTATTTTCCAATATACTGATATAATTCTCCAAGGTCCACATCTTAGGCAGAAGCTCCGAGGAAGAAATCGATTCTGACAGCCCCTTAAAGCTTGTGAATACCATAAACAAAAAGTGGGACAAGGAAGAGATATGCAATTAAAGTGGCGGCAATCACAAGGATCAGCCTTCTGATTCTTTTTTCTCACTTTCATGATCCATTCACCTCTTTTATTTCTTTCTTCTCTCTTGACAACCAGTTTTGGCACATTGCAAAGAGCATCACGACGACTCCCATCAGGATCGCCATTGCACTTCCTTCTCCCAGATTGTTATTTGTAAAATCACATCATTAATCTCCATAATCAAAGATTTTGTAGAATTAAGCGGTCCTCCTTTTGTAATCAGCGCCGACTGTCCATACATATTAAAGGAAGCAATAATTGTCATAAGAATAACATATGTCATGACATGTTTGATTCCCGGCAAAATAATATAGCGAAGCCTACTGAAAAATCCGCCCCCATCTACCGCTACCGCTTCAAAGAGTGCCGAATCAATGGAATTCAGTCCATTGATAAAAAGCATCATATTATAACCTACTGTCCACCACACAGTAGCTATAACCAGCACAATCCAGGCAAAAGGCTGCGTCTCAAGCCATGAAATCGGTGCATCGATTATCCCCATATGTACGAGAACATTATTGATATATCCCCCGTTTCCATTAAACAGCCAAAGGAAGACGGCTGATACGGCCGTAACCGATACCGCATATGACATAAAGTAAATTGTTCTGTAGATTGCTTTTATCTTTGCCGGAAGATGTTCTACAATCAGCGCCAGTATCAGGGAAACAATGACAAGCAATGGTACACTTGCCACAACGAAGATCAATATATTCTTTAACCCTCGGAAAAACGCTTCTGCATATACTGTATCTCCTGAAAAAATCTGAATATAATTTTCCAGTCCACTAAATCCTTGATTGCCCCGTGTCAGCGACATATTGCATACGCTCAAATAACATCCATATACAAACGGCACCAGCCAGAACAGTATGAAACACATCCCAAAAGGAGCAAAAAATAATCCCGCTGCTTTTTTCTTTTTTTTCATTGTATTCTCCTTTTAGAAACAGATACCCGACAAAATCCAGCCTGGACCATACCGGGTATCTCCTTTTCTATCTTTTATTCTTCTCCGGCAAGCTGTTTTGCATTTTCCGTTGCCTGCTCAAGAAGCTCCATAAAATCCTCATGTGTCAGATTTTCTTCCGTTGTCACTTTACCCCAGATATTTTCCGTTACATATGCTGTCTGAGATGTAGAATTATAAACCCGAGGTGCAAAGGTGCAGTTAGCAACCGTATCAACATTCACCGCCGGTACCGGATACTCGTCTGGTTTTTCTTTAATCAGATCCATGGTCGGTAAATATACCGGCGTCTGTCCAGAATCAGCCCAGTTCAGAAGATTTTCCGGAGTATACAGGTATTTCAGAAATTCCACGATTCCGTCTATTTTATCCTGATCTTTCACTTCGGCAGAAACAGCAATATTATGAGATCCACCAAAGGTTGCCGCCTGTTTACCGATTGTCGGAATAGCCGCAATTCCAAGATCGTCCCCGTATACTTCCTTCGCTGTACTATAATACCATACACCAGTCAGAGAAATAGCCGCCTGGGTTGTGATATCGTCAGCCGTTTTAGCAAAACTTGTAAACTCCGAATCCAGTCCAAGGTTTGCAGGGCTTAAGTGATCTGTAAATACCATGTCATGCCATTTCATAAACACATCAGCCAAATCATCCTGTGCAAAATTACAGTACCCATCTTTTTCCAGTTCAATTCCATTCTGTCCCACCAGTGCCATCCAGTACTGCTCCGAAAGACCAGAACCCGGAATTGCCATAACACTCAGAGACGGATCCTGCGCCTGCAGTTTCTCATTCAGACTTACCAAGTCCTCATAAGTTTTCGGAACCTCCTCATCAGAAACCAGTTTTTTATTATAAAACATAGTAAGAGGATGAATGTCGAGCGGCAGACCGTAAATCTCACCGTCTACTGTAGCAGCATTGATTGCGGATTCCACAAAATCATCCGTCGAGATTCCCGCTTTCTCATAAAAATCGGAAACATCCTGGATCATTCCATCTACCGCATAAGTATAAAGATCAGTATCCCCCATAACAACAAGGTCTGAGCCATTTGCCTTAAATTGCGTAAGATGATCTTTTTCCTGGGATTCCACAATCTCGTATTCATCCTGGGAGCTGTTAAATCCGTCTGTAATCTTCTTCATAAACTCCCCGTCTCCACCGGTAAAGCCATTCAAAAAATGGATCTGAACCTTATCCGAACTTCCACCGGACTTAGAATTCTCTCCTCCGCTTCCACATGCTGCCAAGCCTGCCACCATGGCCGCTGAAACTGTAGCTGCAACAATTCTGTTCCATTTCATAAATTTACCTCCTTCTTAGCCAATTTCTTCCATTTTTTCTGTTTCTTTTATTTGATTTTCTTTTTTGATTATATGTCCAATCCGTTATATTGTCAATATTTATGTATATATAGCGTTATTTTTTGTATATTTTTTCTATTTTTTATATTTTATTTTTGTTTATTCTGCCTATTTTATTTCAAATTTTATGTAATAATAAAGGTTTTCTAAAATTCTTTCTGGGATAATTATTCCATATTTATTAGAAAATAGCTCAGAAAAGTCTATTTTCTAAAACAATACTCAAGTTCCAATTCTTGACATTTCACCTTGATTTTCTTATGATGGAATTATGAAATTTTAGTTAAAAGGATTCCAAAAGATATGAAAACGAAAATCACTTTAAATATTGACGAAGTGGAAAAATCATCCAAAATATTCCACGCGCTTGCCTCCCTGCCCGTTTGAAGATCCTTCAGCTAATCGAAGACAAGCCACTGAACATCAGTAAAATTTCGACGTTAATGAACATCCCTATGTCTTCCACTGCTCTTGCAATAAACATATTGGAAGACGCCGGACTTGTCATTACAACATCGAGTCCTGGACTACGCGGGTCTCAGAAACTTTGCGCGCTGAAGACCGACAGCATTTACTTGCAGATTAAAAAGAACGAACTCCCCGGGGAAAATACCAATGTTATTATTGAACAGATCCCTATTGAAATTACTTTGATTTCTCCGTTGAGCCCCTTGCGGCATCGTGACATCAGATGGATTTATCTCCGCAGAGGACAGTGTCTATGGCTTTTACGCTCCAGAACACAGCTTTGCACAGCTTCTGTGGCTGACCAGAGGATTTGTCGAGTACCGTTTCCCTACCTATCGGCTGAAAAATTATCCTAACATGAAAAGTATTGAGTTTTCATTTGAACTCTGCTCGGAAGCCCCAGGCTACTGCAATGATTGGAAATCAGATATTGCCGTCTACTTTAACGGAACGCACATCGGATTTATCCACTCGCTGGGAGACTTCGGAAACCGCCGCGGTCTCCTGAATCCTGACTGGTGGGATCACAATAATTCGCAGTATGGTCTCATCCATTCGATTCTTATCACAGCAACTGGAACGTTGATTGACGATCAACCTGTGTCCGATTTCAATCTGAATTCCCTGAATATCGGTACGGAAAACTCTATTAATCTTCGTCTTGCCGTAGACAGCACCTCACACTACAAAGGCGGAATGAATCTTTTTGGAGAAAAATTCGGTGATTACTCACAAAATATACGAATGAAAGCAATCTATTAGAAACAGTAAAAAAGCTTCTGACTGTTCGCAGGAACAGCCAGAAGCTTTTTACCACATGTGAAAAGTCTTTGAATAACAGACCAGGTTTTTGGAAATTCACCAAGGATCATTTTTTCACAATCGCAGGATTCATATCGGAAAAGTTGGAATCTTGTAAGAGCAGCTCTTTCACACCATGTACACTATTTCCAATCGCAATATGTGCGTGAGCGTAATTTCAAGTGCGATCTTGTTGGCAACCGCACAATTACCAAGAGAATACACTCCCACAGCAAGATTACCAAATGCAATCACACCAACGCAGATATTCCCCCCCGCCACAAGACCTACAGACAAAGCTCCCAGGGAAATCAACCCAAGACTTACCGCTCCAAAAGAGAACGGGCCTGCCGATGCCACTCCAAGAGAAAGAAGACCTCTTGCTACAATACCGATACTAATATCCCCTTTGCTTTGCAGCCAATCGCTAACACTCCTTTTGCCGTCGTCATCTTAAAATTCATCCGTCCACCCATCCGTGTGCCTTGAAAACAGATATGATAAAGAGGCAGCCCCAACAGAGTATGCCGGCTCTTCTTCTCAAATTTCCACGGTTTCACTTCCTGATAATAAATCACTTTTTCTTCTTTATCATTTTCCACCTGGTCTTTCAGCAGATAGTCACAGGAAACATCAAACAACTTGCTCATCAACAAAATTTTATCCACATCCGGCTTGGAAACCCCAAGTTCCCATTTCGAGACCGCCTGTCTGCTGACCCCCATCTTCTCTGCAAATCCCTCCTGAGAGAGACCCTCCTTCTTCCGAAGCATCTGAATTTTCTCTGATAATTCCATACCTGTATTATCCTGCCTTTCTTATTTTGTCTGCTTACATGTTAGCCGAAATCCAGAGATTTTTCCAGCAACCGGACACGGAACATTGTCAACCGGCAGTTGCAGTCCGCTGTTTTGCGGGGGTTCCCCTCCCTCTCTTTACGTTTCTGTACTATTATAAAACCTTTCTGCCAAATCCACAACAAGATCTCCTTTCTGGTATTACTTTTCAAAAAATAGAATCTTTCATCATAGTATCTCTTTCCTTATTGTGCTAAAATCATGCTATCCTGAAAATGATAAGTCAATCGATCGGAGGTAGAAACATGCAGAGAGTTTTCTTATTTCAAAAAGAAGATAACGAGTTAGACGGAATCCATATTGACAATGTGGGAAAAAAGATTTTGAAGGAACATCTTCTTACACGCAGAACGGCTTCCTTTGAATGGTACCCGGATTTTGATTTATGCAGTTTTAACTGGTACGATATCAACAGCCCGGAAACCGATACAGAAAGAATTTTAATTTATTTCAGCAGAAAGGACTTGTTGGTCTATTGTGAAAATGCGGATACACAGGTTCGTATGACGAATTTTTTCGGAAGTGAAAACAAAAATACTGAACGGCAGCTCCATGATTTTCTCGTCGGACTGCTTGCATGCGATATGGATTATATTGACAATTATGAAGATCTTATTACTGATACAGAAGATATTGGTATCTCCTCACACAGCCAGGACTATATGTTGAAAATTCAGGAATATCGAAAAGAACTTCTACGATTGAAAAGATATTATACACAGCTCCAGGTAATTTGTGACGGACTCCTTGATAATGCAAACAATTTGATCTGCCAAGATGGGCTGATCCATTTCAATATCGTTCATAACCGGATAGACCGCTGCCATGCCGCGGTATTAAATTTACAGGACTATGTGATGCAGATGAGGGAGACATATCAGTCTCAGATTGACATTGAACAGAATGAACTGATGAAAGTGTTTACACTGATTACAACCTTATTTCTGCCACTGTCTCTTATGGTAGGATGGTATGGAATGAATTTTCACAATATGCCGGAACTTTCTTCTCCATGGGGGTATCCCGTATTTATTATCATAAGTATCGGGATCAGCTTAGGTTTGATTCTATATTTTAAAAAAGAAAAAATGGTTTTAGGCAAACAGACGCAAAAATCTGTAACGCCCACAAAGAAAGCCTGAAATCTGACAGCCTCCTTATAGCTGACGGTTCCAGGCTTTTTTCTTCTAGCCGGTCTGTCCATTATCCTTCTTTACAATATCCCGGATAATCGATTCGATATCCTGTCCATTGATAGATACATCCAAAATCCTGGATTTCTCCGCAACCCGGTTCATAATACTCATACTCTCATATTCTTCCGTGTTAAATTCCAGCACAAGTTCTGACTCCTGCGAATGTAAAATCCTCACTCCAGGCATCTCAAACTCTGTCACGCCTTTCCATGGATTCCGCTCTAGTTCTAACCGGATCTGTTTGCGTCTGTCAAAGTTTTTCCGGACGTTCTCAATGTGATCATCCACTACCAGTTTTCCATGATTAATCAGAATAATCCGATGACACAACGATTCGATATCCTGGAAATCGTGAGATGTTACAATGAATGTCGTCTTTCTTTCCTCATTCATCTGTTTAATGAATTTACGAATTCGGTATTTGGATTCACTGTCCAGTCCAATCGTCGGTTCATCGAGAAACACAATCTCCGGATCATGGAGAAACGCCGCCGCGATATTACACTTGATTTTCTGTCCAAGGGAAAGCTGCCGTTCCGGAGTACCAAGCAATCTCTCCATCTCCATCAGTTCCGTAAACTCTTCCAAGTTCCGCCGAAAACGTTCCTCGGGAATCTCGTAGAGTGTCTGGAGCAGTCGGTAGGACTCCATCACCGGCACATCCCACCAGAGGACAGAACGATTACCAAATACCACCCCAATCTTCTTATTAACTTTCATCCGGGCTTTCGTCGGCTCCATTCCATTCACAAGAACTTGTCCCTCTGTCGGTGTCAAAACGCCAGAAAGCATCTTAATAGTGGTGGATTTTCCACTTCCGTTCGGGCCTACATAGCCGACGGCCTCTCCTTTTGCAATCTGAAAGTTTATATCGTCTACCGCCCGAAATCTTTCATAGTCTGGATGAAACATGGACGCCAACGCCTTTACCATAGAACCCGGATCCCTTTTTCTTTTATATTCCTTTACAAGATGACTGACTTCTATCTGCATATCTTCTTCCTCCCCTTACGTTCCTGTACTATTATATCCCTTGAGCCCCATTCGCCAGAGTACTGATGCAATCACCACCGTCAGCACAGCCACACACGGCAGCAAAATCATCACCGGCATCCGTGTCTTCCCAAGAAGCCCCAGGACCGGGTAGTATGCCACAAACCCAAGCGGCAGGATATAGGTAAACAGTCCTTGAATCGCCGTCGGGAACACCTGAAGAGGATACTTGACAAATTCCCGGCAGGTCTGTACGAGAACCGCAATGTCATCCCCTTGTACAATCCAAAAATTAAGGGTATTAAAAATCGTATAAATTCCCGAATTGATCATCGTACCGCAGATGGTATATTCGATCAGCAATATGATTTCCCGCACGCCGATAGAAAGTCCGATTCCCCGGATAGACCAGACAAGGATCCCCACATACACAGCCATACTCAGGATAGCCTGAAAATGCATCACCTGGCCAAGCATCTGTATAAACGGGGATGCCGGACGAACCAAAAACGTATCCATCTCACCTCTCCGAATCATCTTATCAATCGCCCAAACCTCATCAAAAAAAAAGCCTGTCCTATGGCTTCAATAATTGCACACATAGAAAACAAAAGACAGATCTCGTAAATCCCCCAGTCTCCCAGATGACCGGTCACCCCAGCCACTGCCAGAATCCCGACGAAACCACATGCTTCCCGGATAATCATGGAAATGAACCAGATCATTGTATCCGCCGGATACTGAGTCATACAAAGAAAGCCGATTCTCATATAGCGGAGCCAAAGTTTTGCATAATATTTCATTCTCATTCCATCAGCCTCCCTGTACCACAACTTTTTTCATTGCAAAGCGGTAGAATGTCATCGCTCCGGTTCCAAGAAGAGTCACCCAAACGATCTGAAGTCCCAGAAAAGAAAACGCCTCTGTCACTGTATATTTTCCAAGATAAATCTGAACCGGCACTGAAACCATCCCTGCAAACGGCATATAGTCTAATACTCTCGCCACCCCTTCCGGGAACAAAAAAGCGGAACAATCCCTCCGGAAAGGATCGACATCAGCGCTGTTTTCGTATATCCAAGTCCATACGAGCTTAAAGTAAAGAATGACACCAGCCCCACCATGATCTCAATCCAGAACATCAGTCCAATGGAAATCAGTACACTGGTGAAAAACAGAATTAAATTCGCCGCGCTGTCCGGACCGATGCCGCCCAATATCAGGCTTGCGAGAATAGTAACCGGAATTCCTTTGAAAAGGAAAAAGAAAAGGAATTCCCCAACTCTTTTTCCAAAAGTGTAAATACAAGTGGCACCGGCCTCAGAAGCTCTACGACGATATCTCCCCTCTGGACCCATTCAGCGAATTCCCGATTAATCCCACCGGAGAACTGGGAGGACAACAGCCTGGAAAGAATCACATACGTTGTGATTTGTGAGGCCGTAAACCCGTGCAGTTCATCCCTAGATTGAAAGACATATTTCCAGAGGAAATAGTAAATGAGGATCGAGACTGCTGTTCCAAAAATATTAAACCAGAAGGCTTTGATATATGCGAATTTTGTCTGAAATGTTATTTTTATCAGATAGCATAACTTTTTCATAAACCTTTTTCACTCCCTTTTCCTAGATCCTATCACTTTCACCGTTTCCTTTCCATAGCGGTTTTCCTAAGAAACATTGCAGTTTGTCATATTTTTCTTGTTTTTTACCTATTTCCTTCCTTTTGCCATTGCAAAATAGTATACTCAAGATAAACGATTCAAGGAGGGACTTATGTTACAGAATTCAGATTGGTTTTTAAATGATGTAGAAAAAGATACTCTGGATCTTGCCTTTCATTCCAGTGGAATCGATCAATGTGTGAGTGAAAATCTCTTCGGTCCACGGATCCGCCGCTACTATGTCCAAAAATGCTTCCAGCCACCTCATGTTGAATGGTTTGTTAAAAACCTCCTTGCAAATCTTGTGTCAGAATTCCAGCGGGATCAAAAGGATATTTCCTCTGTTCCGTATCCGGAACAGATCAAAGCTTATATCGACCGGCATTATAATGAACATATGCGGATTCAGGATATTGCTGATTACCTTCACCTGAATTCCCACTATGTCACCGCCATCTTTAAGCAAAAGTATAATAAGACTCCGAAGCACTATCTGACCGAGATCCGGATTGAAAAGGCAAAAACTTACCTGATAGACACGGATTATTCGTTACAGATCATTGCAAATGCTGTGGGACTGGAAAATCCTTTTCCTTTTCCCGGCTTTTTAAATCCATGACCGGATTCTCTCCATCGGAGTATAAGAAAGTATGTCCGAACTGGTTTGAGTAAAATATTCTCAACAACCTTGAGGGTTCCACATAACACGTGGCCCCACAAGACAATCCTTCCTGCGGGGCCCACTGTTCCTCTTCTCTTATGCTTTCAGTCTTGCGCTGAAATCGGACATCGCCTCGGAGATCTTGATCTGCTGCGGGCAGACCGCTTCACAACTTCTGCATCCGACGCATGCTGTCGGACGTTTCTCCTCCGGAAGAGTCCCCAGTACCATCGGCGCGATAAAGCCGCCTCCTGTAAAACTATGCTCATTGTACAGACTGATGAGCTTGGGAATATCAAGCCCTTTCGGGCAGTGGCTTACACAATAATGGCAGGCGGTATATGGAAGTGTGCCGTCCAGCATCGTTTTTGCCACGGACAAAAGACTGTCCATCTCTTCTTTGAGAGCGGTTTTTCTGTCTCAAAGGTCCTGATATTCTCTTTCAGCTGCTCCATATTGGACATACCGGAAAGTGTTACCGTTACTTCCGGAATAGACTGAATAAATCGAAACGCCCAGGCCAAGATTTCCTCATCCGGGCGTATACTCTTTAAAGCCTTCTCATATTCTGCCTTCAGGGACGCAAGCTTTCCGCCCCGCACCGGCTCCATCACCCATACCGGAAGATGATACTCCTTCAGCAGTTCCACCTTTGATTTGGCGTCCTGAAACGTCCAGTCCAGATAATTAAGCTGAATCTGGCAAAACTCCATCCCTTCTCCGTAAGCGTCCAGAAAACGCTTCATCACATCATAATTTCCGTGTGCGGAAAAACCAAGGTGACGAATCCGTCCGTTTTCCTTTTGCTTCATCAGATAGTCATAGATTCCGTGGGATCGATCCAGATAAGCATCAATATTCATTTCACATACGTTGTGGAACAGATAAAAATCAAAGTAGTCTACCTGGCATTTCTCCAGTTGTTTTTCAAAGATCTCTTCCACTCTATCCATATTAGAAAGATCGTATCCCGGGAATTTGGATGCCAGATAAAAGCTTTCTCTTGGATAGCCACTTAGAAGCTTTCCCATCACAAGCTCTGAATTTCCATTGTGGTAACCCCATGCGGTATCATAATAGTTGATGCCATGCTCCATGGCATAAGCAACCATCCCGCCCGCTGCCTTTTCATCGATCCGTGCGTCATCACCGTCCATCACCGGAAGCCGCATGGCCCCAAGTCCGAGAGCGGACAGTTTCAAGTCCTGAAAATCTTTGTAAATCATTGCACTACCTTCTTTCTTCCTATTCCATGTTACAGCCGGTCATCTTCCGGCAATACATACTTTCTACTCTTTATTATAAATTGTCAGGAAGAATCCCGCAATGGCTTTCATCGTAAGCTTACCAGTCTACCGCTTAAAATATAAGTGTGCCGGTTCCAGGTCTACCTCCGGGAAAGGAACAAATTTCAGTCCCTTTGCCATAAAGTGAAATGGCTGCCCATCCGGCCGGAACTGATCCAAAGGCGGAAGCTCCAGGAATTCCCGGCTATCTGAAATCGCCGCCAGAAGATATGGTCCACAAGCCAGGTTTACCAAATGATCATTTTCCTCATTGGTTACGAGTCGTAGTCTGACAGGCAGTTCCAAACGGATTTCCTCACCCTTACGGCATGGAGAGAGCTGTACATATCCTTGATGCTGTTTCACTTTCTGTTCCATTTGGTTTCGGAATACACGTGCGTCTCTGCCCCAGAAAGGCAGATGAATCATCAAATTGCGCTCCATATCCTTCCCGCACCGAATCACAACACTTCCCTTTTCCATTTCCGTGGAAATCTCCAGATTTTCTTCTCCGGACAGCACCGAATCTACCATCAGATTCACATAGACATTTTCCTGATCCGAAGCATAAATATGTTCCATATAACGGAAACGGCTCTCCATTCCCGTCCCATGGCAGCATGTATTTTCATCTGTAGAATATTCCTTCCTTCCACCCGGACAAAGCGGCATGAAATACGTTGTTCCGCCGTCCACGGCATGACTGCTGCTGGCAAGAATATGGTTGCACAGTGTATTTTCATAGTAATCCATCCATCGTCCATCCGGATTGTACTCAAAAAGCTGCCCTGTCAAACGAAGCATATTGTAGCTGGCGCAGCTTTCCGCAGCCTTCTCGGTCAAGTAATCGCAGGTAGTTCCTGCCCGGTGAAACATCTCTGTTTCTCCTGTACCACCAATACAGTAAATATGTCCTTCGGTTACAATCTCCCAGAAATGACGACCCACATCAAAAAGCTTGTTTCCCCGGTTGCCTCATAAAGATTCATGGCGCCGATCACCTGAGGGATATGCTGATTCGCATGCATATCTTCCAGGGTATCACAGTTTTCTTCCATCGGATAATACAGCTTTTCATTGTAAAACATCCGTGCCGCCTCGAGGTGTTCCGGTTTCTTTGTAATCTGATAAAGCTTTGCCATCGTTCCAGACATTCCTCCGAATTCCCCGCGATATACATGGACCACATCTTTTCCCTTTGCTCCCGCGTAAGCCGCGAAAGACGTGCATAAACCCAGTCACCCAGCGGAGAAAGGATCTCCAGCGCCATATCCGCTTCGGCCAGAAGATAACAGTCTTCCAACCCAGCCATAATTTTGTCCAGCGTATAGTACGGCGCCCAGATTTCCGGATATTTCGTATATTGTTCAAGCAGGTCGAATTGTTCTTCGTCATATGCGCTTAGAAATCCCGGATGGATGCCTTTCTGCCCCTGAAACGCATCCTGACATTCTTTTTAAGCCGGTTACCATCTCCCCGATCTTCTCACGGAACCGTGTATCCCCGGTCGCCGCATATGCCAGCGCAAGTCCGGAAAGATAATGTCCTGTCGTGTGCCCTTTGAGCTTACAGCTTTCTTCATCCCACCCGGTCATCGGAGCCGCCCCCATGTGTCCAGTCCTGCTGCTTTGCGGAAATTATAAAGCATCTGCCCATCATCCACACCAAGCAGCCAGTCCAACATATATTGCTGATATTTCTGGTAGAGCGTCCCTTTCTTCAGGCGTACATCAGAAGAAATAGGAAAGAACCTGATCTTCTTCTCTTCCCCTTTTTTCTTCTCTACGTGATCACGAAAGGTAATACGTGCCAGCGCTTTCTTTTCACTGTCCTCGATCTTTCCTTCTACTTCCACCATACCTTCCCTCTCCAAAATCTCAGCCTCTTCCCAGATGACCGGAACCGTCGTCTGACTTCCCTGTGCCGTATGAACAATCACGACTGACGGCAAGCGATAGGAATGTCCTGTCTCTGTCACCAGGGAAACGGGGCGGATTTCCGTCACGGTCTTCTCCTTCGCCTCCTGAAGTACCGTGACCGTAAACACTCTCTCCCCGTACATTCCCCATACAAAGCTTTTTACGGTCAATATCACCTTACGGTTGCCCATTCCATGCAAAGGACGGTGTACGGTTCCATCTTTTTCAATAAAACGGCTTTCCCCTGTATCCCAGGTAAAGGTCGATCCATATTTCCCTTCCAAAGGAAGTTTCAGATTTTCATCTACTGTATTTAAGTTTCCTATATAAATCGCATCCAGGTCTTTCTCAATGATTTGCTCTTTTTTCCATCTGGTTTCTCCTTTTTTCTATCTTCTCCCTTTCCTGTTTGACATTTTCTTGCAATATGGTATACTGAATACAGTATACAATATACAGAAGGGAGGATTATGATGAATCATTTTTTCATGTTAACGGTCCTGTATTTACTTTTTTATCGAAGTTCTGCGATGTACTGATCATCAGCATTCTTTGGACCCTTTTCTGTCTTCCGGTGGTGACCGTCGGTCCGGCTTGCGCCGCACTTTATCACACAGTTCATAAATCTCTGTTAAAGAGTGACGGCTATATACTGCCCACTTTCTGGAAATCTTTTTGTTCCAGCCTGAAACAAGGGATCCTACTGACCCTGTTATGTTTATTCATCAGTGTATTCTGTGTACTCAGTTATTTCTTTATTACCGCGGAAGGACAAAGTCAGATCTTTGTTATTCTCTACTTTGCGCTTCTCATTCTGGCAGCTTTCCTTCTTCTAGTACTTCTGATGTACAGCTTTCCGATCCTATCACGGTTTTATATGCGATTTTCCGTAATTTTTAAAACATCGGTCGCTCTGGCTGTAACACGGATCGGCTTTACCTTGCTGCTTGCCGTCATTTTTCTTCTTTGTGCTGTGACAATGTTTGTCGCACCATTCACTCTTTTCTTTCTCCCTGCCTGTTATGCCATGGCGGCAGAACGTCTGATTGAACCAGGTTTTCAGAAAGTATTGAAAGCGAGCGCCTTGGCGGAGCACCCGTCAAAGTCTCCTGCCCCAGGCAATTCATCGGAAGATCCATCCGGCCAGAAATCCTAATATCTGGCCGTGATTTCTTCTCCTTCTGTCAATCTCTTCAGCGTTTCCAACATTGTCTCTACCTGAGAGGCAGATAAACGGAACCCCCGCTCTTTCTGATTGAGTTCTCCATAAATCTGCCGGGATCCTTCTTCGTAGCAGACCAGCACATCTTCCGTTCCGTCCTGATACCGGTATCGAATCCCTAAAAATTCTTTCATAGAAGATGTATCAGGAAATCCGTCAAATAACACTTCATCTGCTGACATACCTGCTAATGTATAGTAAAAGTTTCTAAAAGAATCCCCATCTGTCTTTGTTCCATCACAAGTAATCTGCTCCGTTTCTTCTCCCACATGTTCAAACCGGAATCTATGCGTCTTACCACCTTCCGTAATTACCAGTTCCTCAATCGTCTTGATATCCGGAGCTAATACCGTACGGCTCAGAAGGGTTTCCTCTGTGTATTCCAGCCACGGGAGATCTTCCTGACTACATAAGTAAATCACATCCGTATCTCCTGCCATCACATACACCTGACCGTTTTCCGGTCTGGACGCAGCAAGAGTAAAGGATCTCGTCTGATCAGCTCCATCCGTATACTCTACCTGGAGTGTTCTCCACGGACTGGAAAGCCCCATCTTTTCCTTTTCTTCCTCAGAAGGATGCACCGCCTCTACTGTTTTTGCTTCTACACCAAAAGAACCGGAAACACATCACTTGTCACTTCCGCGTCGGCAGGATATGTAAATGGAGAGACAAGCTCGTACGAATTGACTGTATATCCGGCCAGTTCCTGACTTTTTGCATAGGCAAGTGTCAGATCATCTTCACTCTCTCTGAAATGGTCATCCGTGTTACGAGTATGCTATTCTCTCCGTCCGTATCGTCCGGAGTCAATTTCTTTGATATCAGACCGTTTTCCCCGGAAAGTAATCCGTCTACCTTGCTGCTTTTGACCGTCCATACCTGATCCATCCAAAGGATGTATCGAGACGGGTCTTCCTGATCAGGTACCTCATCCCCGACAGAAATCTCAATTTTTTTCCGTTCTCTCCGATCACTTCTGCTTGTGCCTTTGGAGTTATCAAACCAAAATCTGACAATCGTTCTTTTCCATCCGTCACCTTTTTTTCTGTCTTCATATTCTCCAGGTCATCCCGAATCCCATCTGCCATCTTTGTATCGAAAGGCAGATCCTCCATTCCTTCCGCCTCTGCTTCATCATTCTCCCAACGGAGAATATATCCCCCCTTGTTCATTTTCCACACGGATTTCCTGAATCCTCTCCTTCCCCTTCCATACGGAGGTTTCTGCTTTTTGATCTTCTTCTCCGGTCTCTTCCGGGTTTCCCAAAATAAACCAAATAGCTCCCAGAATCACCAGACAGACCCCGATGACTCCTGCTGTGATCCACTGTCTCTTCATCTTTCACTACCTTACCTGTGTCTTCTTCTCAGCCATATCACAACTCCGGCCACTAAAATGACTGCCGGCAGTCCAGCCAGGAACATCCAACTATATGTTGTTGTTCGTGCCGCTGTCATCGTATGATTCGCCGCAGACAAATCCTTTTCCGGAATATGTAAGCTTGTCTCATTTCCTGTCAGTTGGTCAAATACCCCCAGAATATATCTTCCGTTCGCAAAGGTTGTTCCTGATACCAATGTTCCGTTAAAAGCCAGAGACGATCCGGAAAGCACTACATTCGATGTGGTTACTTCTGATCCGTAAAAATGATGTGCGGATTTCACCATTCCCTTAACGTCTCCGGTAATCATGTCCTCCGTAACTTTCTCCTGATCCAGCGTCACCTTTCCCGAGGACTCGGAGAAATCCAGAAGCACCTGGGTCTCATATCCGTCTTTTTCTTCAAACAAAACATCTACCGGACGACAAAGCGCCAAAACCGTAATATCCTTTCCTGACATTCCAGTCGCAAAATTTTTCTCCGCATACTCCGCTACCGGATAATAAATTTGATTATAATAAAGTCCGCTTCTGGCTTCAAACGCATAGCCTTCTTCCGCGTTAAGTCCCCATTCCTCCAGAAACGCTTCCAGATTCAACAGAGTCCCTGTATTCGGATCCAGGAAAACAAACAGATTCCTTCCCTGTTTTCCATCATTGTCAAGCCATGCTGATATTTTTCGAATACTGTCTTCTTCTAAATCGTTCTGCGGCGCAAACAGAATGGCCGCAGAAGCGTTATCATCCAGTTCTTCTGTTAAAAGTGATCGTCTTATTATCTCATATTGATTGCCTTCCAAAAGGGTCGTAAGACTGGAAGGTTCTGTATCTTGATACCCGTCCAGTACCATAATCCGGGTCTTCTCCTGTGATGTCACACTCATCAAAGCACCCGTTACCTTTTGTTCCACACGGGACGCTGTGATCGAACTTCCGGTCGTATCATAGTCATAAAGATCCTGAAATGAAAGGACTTCCTTCTGCTCTCCTGATTCCAGAATGATATCATATGCTCCCAGTTCCAGATCCGGGTACTTGGATACAAATGTCGGATTTTCCGTAATATCCACAAATTCCAAAGTAATCCGGTCTGAATTTCTTTCATATTCCAGCAAATTTTGGTATGCCTGTACTATGTAATAGCTTCCGGTCGCCATGTCTTCTTCATTTACAAGAACAGTAATCTTTACATCCTGATCTAACTTTTTGAGCCACGAAACACTCTGTTCTGAAATTGCGTACCTGTCGTTTGCCGTCAAATCAAACTTCAGACCAAACCGTTCTGTGGCCCGTTCCGCTACCCATACCAGAATAACTGCCAATAAAACGCCCAGAATTGTAACAAAGGCCGACCAGATTCCATACTTCCATCGATTCTTTTTCTGTCCATGTCTCTCCTCCTTTTGTTACTGCCCACTCCATCTACGTCTTTCCAGAGTATGGACTGTTAAAAAGAAAAACAATGCCGCAAAACTGAAAAAGAGCATGAAATCGGAAAACTGAAAGATTCCCATGGTCAGATTATAGTAACGATCGTAAAATGAAATACTGTAAAGCAGTTCCTGCAAGGCAGGAAACGGTACTACCGCAGCAAGAGAATTCAGGGAAATGACTACCAGCATACATGCAAATCCTCCGATAGCAGCGATAATCTGGCTTTCCGTCTGGGCTGAAATAAACATACACAAAGCAATTCCCGCCATTCCCATTACAGAAAGTCCTGCCAGATTTCCCCAGAATATTGCCCAGTTGATTTCTGAAAAAGGTGCGATAGCAAAAGCATGAAGAATTGTGACTCCGATTCCCATAAGAAATACAACAACTGCAGCCATGTATTTTCCGGCTACAATTCCTCCCAGGGAAACGGGAGCCGCAAACAGCATCTGATCTGTCTTCTGTTTTCTGTCTTCGCTCATCAGCCTCATTGTCAGCACCGGAGTAAGAAGCAGGGTTACCGTATATAAAAACGTAAATTCATAGCTCATTTCCGCCTGTCCGTTTAGAATCAGCACGCTGTATTCATAGCCGGCCAGACAATAAAACGCTGCCACATAGACGTATCCCGCAGGCGCAATAAAATAAGACGCCATCTCTCTTAAAAATACCGCTTTCACTGTTTCCTCCCCTCCTTCTTCCCGGTCAGTTTAAGGAAAATATCCTCCAGGGACAAGTGTACTCCTGTGATCTCAGTAAGCAGCCACGGACTTTGTTTGATTTTAGCCGCAATCTTCCATCTTACGTCGGTCTCATCCTCTACTTGCAGTTCAAATGAACAGCTCCTCTTATCTTGGCAAAGAATACGGCTGACTTTCAATACACCCGGAACCTCTCGAAGTGCCTGTTCTACTTCCCTTTCCGGTCCGGCAATACAAACTTTTAATTTTTTCCAGATAATGTTTCCTCCAGATGCTTCGGTGTATCATCAGCCAGAATCCTTCCTTTTTGGATTACGAGGACACGATCACATACCGCCTGAACTTCCGGCAGAATGTGAGAAGAAAAAATGACCGTATGTTTTTTGCCCAGTCGTGTAATCAGATTTCTGATTTCCAACATCTGTACCGGATCCAACCCGGAAGTGGGTTCATCCAGAATCAAAATTTTGGTTCCCCGATCAATGCCTGAGCAATCCCGATCCTCTGCCGATACCCCTTGGACAGATTTTTGATTACCCTGTCATACACATCTGTAATATAGGCTGCTTTACATACATCCTCTATATGTTCTTTGTAAGGAAGACGGCATTTTTTCAGACGGTAAGCAAATTTTAAATACTCCTTTACCGTCATGTCTGGATACAGCGGAGGGTTCTCCGGGAGATATCCTAATTCCTTTTTCGCCTGAAGAGGCTCTTCTAAAATCTCATGCCCGTTCAGCCGTACTGTTCCCCGGTGGAGGAAAGATTCCCCGTCATAATATTCATTGTTGTCGTTTTCCCCGCCCCGTTGGCTCCAAGAAGCCCCAGGATTTCTCCTTTATTCACATCAAAACTGATATGATCCAGAACCCTTTTGGATCCGCAGTTTTTCACAAGCTCTCTTACTTCAATCATTGTCTTACTTCTAGCCTTTCATTCCGCTCATGGCAATACCACGAACGATATATTTCTGACAGCATACAAACAGAATGATAATCGGAATCAAAGCTAAAATGGATCCCGCCATAATCAGGTCGTATCTGGATGTAAAGGAATTCCGGAATGAGGAAAGTCCCATCTGTACTGTAAATTTCGCATCTGTCGCAATGTAAATAATCGGTCCCATAAAGTCGTTGTAAGAACTTTGGAACTGGAACACCGTCAGAGTCGAAATGATCGGTTTACAAAGCGGCATAAAAATCTGCCACCAAATCCGGACATGGCTGCATCCGTCTACAATAGCCGCTTCTTCCAGTTCCTTCGGCAGCGTCATAAAGAACTGCCTTGTCAGGAAGATAGAAAACGGGGTCCCGAACATGGCCGGAACGATCAGTGGAACATAGGTGTCATAAAATCCCAAATCCCTGAACAGAAGAAACCGCGGAATCAATGTGATAACAAACGGTACCATCATCGCCGCCAGAAAACACATGAAGATCTTGTCTCTTCCCGGAAATCGAAGTCTTGCAAACGCATATCCGGCCAGGGAAGAAAAAATAACATTAAATAATGTACTTGGTACAGCAATCTTCATACTGTTCAGAAACATCGCCCAAAAGCTGATACTTCCACGGGACGCGGCCTCCGTAAAATTTTCCCATTTCCACTCGGTCGGGAAAAGGTCGGCGGATAAGCGAACAGTTCCCTCTGACTTTTAAACGCGGAAACCACCATCCAGATAAACGGGAGGGCTACCAGCGCCGCCACGATAATCACAAGAATATAAACCAACATATTTTTTATTTTTTTGCTCGTCACGTCTTCGGCCTCCTCTATGCATCGTATTCCCGGTTGAAAACTTATTCTGAATCAAAGTAATCGCCATAATAATGACAAACAGCACGGCTGCCATCGCACAGGCATATCCCATCTTATTGTACTCAAATGCGTTAGACCACAGATAGTAGGATACTGTATAAGTAGAATATCCCGGTCCTCCCTTGGTCATAATAAAGATTTCCGTATACATCTGGAACGCGTCAATCACTGCCGTCAGCATAACAAAATAAATAGAAGGCATGATCAACGGCAGTTTAATATAACGAAGCTTCTGCCACGGAGTAATACCATCCAACGCCGCCGCTTCATAAAGACTTTCGTCAATGCCCTGTAAGGCCGACAGAAAAATCAGCATATTGTATCCCGACCATTTCCAGGTTGACATAATCGCGATCGCTACCAAAGAATATTTTTCATCTGTCAGCCATCCGATCGGATCAATTCCGAAAATTCCCAGAATATAATTCAAGATACCGTAGTCTGTGTTGTAAATCCAAACCCACAAAAGCGCTACACATACAATCGGGCAAACCACCGGCAAATAATAAAATGTCCGGAAAAATCCCGATCCTTTGATCTTTCTGTCAAGCAGAAGGGCAAGAAGAAACGAGGTAATCACAGACATTGGGACATAGATGATAACCCATTTAAATGTGTTCACGAGAGACGTCCGGAACACCTCGTCTCCTATCAGTGTTTTATAGTTTTCAGTTCCGATAAATTTCGGATCCTCAAGCACATTCCAGTCAAAAAACTGATGAAGAAAGACCGGAGAATCGGATAGTACATCAGAATCATCAAACTGATCAGTGGGAGAAGAATAAACAGATATCCTGTCAGCGCTTCTTTCCGTTTCAGCGTCATACCTCTCCTAACAGTCATATTATTTTTCATAGGCTCATATCTCCATTTCTCTAAACCGAACTTGCAAAGCTCTTTTTCTGAAAGAGAAGGGCATCCCGGCTCCCCTGGATGCCCCGTTTTTCACCCTAAAAGGCTCAGTTTACGTAACAGTTTCTACTCTGTAAATACAGTAGAATTTGCCTGTTCGTCAATCAGTTTCACTGCTTCTTCCAGCGTTGTCTTTCCTTCAAACGCATCGGACAGACGGGCGGTGATAATATCGCTGTACTCAGACCATTTTCCTGTCTGACAAGCTTCAATCTGGGATTTGTTGCCCAGATATTCCGCGGAATTGATAAACGCGTCTGCTGATGGAGGAGTATTTACATAATCTTCATTTGCCATCAGATCAGAGTAGACCGGAAGTGACAGTGCGGATTCCATAACAAGCCCAAGACCTTCATCACTCATCTGGAAAGAAAGCAGGTTGGCTGCCACGTCTTTGTTTTCACTGCTGTTTGCAATACATACCATGCTACAAATAAATGGACAGGTCCGTGTTGTCCCTTGCGGCATTTCTACAGCGTCCCATTCAAAATCACATTCTGTGCGGAATGACGGGATTACCCAGCGGCCGGATGGATACATCGCAACCTGTCCTGTAATAAACAACCGGTCTTCGCTGTCGCCTGTCGCAGATACAGATCCTGGAGACGGTGCGGATCCGGCCTGAACAAGATCGTACATCACACCAAGTCCCTCCATTGCTTCCGGGCTGGAAAGATTCGATTTCCCATCTGCAAACCAGTCTGCGTCATAGTTGCCCATCCAGTTGATCCAATCTGCACGATAATTGTTAATCGCGGTACCATAAACGGTTGTACGATCTCCGCTCTTCTGTGTCAGTTCTTCGGCAATCTTCTTGTAATCGTCTACCGTCCAGTCATTGGTCGGAACATCCACACCGGCTTCCTCAAACATATCAAGATTGAGATACATGACATAAGAAGTCCAGTCTTTCGGGAATGCTACCTGTTCCCCGTCGATGTTACCAAATTCGAGAACACCATCGATAATGTCCTCTGTCAACTGTGGGTACTCTTCGATCACGCTGTCCAGTTCTGAAAGCATACCTGCGTCTTTGTACTTTTTCACACCGGATTCTCCTACCCAGAACAGGTCAGGCAGATCGTCCGCTACCGCCAGAGTCTGAAGTTTTGTGTCATAGTCGGATGGTACATACATCTGCTCTACTTCTACGTCCGGCGCATACTGTTGGTAGGTGCTGAACACGTTCGCGTACATTTCTCTTTCGTAATCGTCTCCGGAGTGCATGTACGTTACCTTCCCACTTAGATCCGCTGCCTTTTTGGCGCCTTCCCAGTTGGTGTCTTCCGCGGATTTTGTCTCCTTTTTTCTTTTGTGTCATCGCTTCCGGATCCACCGCATCCGGTTACAGATAACGCCATCGTCGCAGCCATGAGGAACGCCAGTGATTGTCTCAGTTTTTTCTTTTTCATATTGATTCTCCTTTCCTTGCTGGTGTTCTATCATCGGTGCCTGAGGCACAAATGATCCATCATTAATTGAAAATTTCCGGTTTGAGATTTGTTCCCCTTCTCAGAAACAGTGGGATTTTATCCAGAGGCGCTTCTACCGTAATCCAGTCTCCTCCTCCGTACTCTTTTCCTGTGGCGGCGTCAATCCAGCTTTCCCCTGCCGGCAAATACACCCGCCTCTCTCTCATTCCGTTTTCATAAACCGGACACACCATAATGTCCGGACCGAATAAGTACTGATCAAAAATTTCGTAGCAGATCTCCTCTTGGAAATCAAAAACAATGGCTTCATTACTGGAATTCCTTTCTCAGAAGCTATTCTGAATTGTCTGGAGATATATGGTCTCAGTCGTTCGCGGATCATCACGTAATGTTCCATAATCGAATACGCTTCTTCACCATAACTCCATAGTTCGTTCGCTCCCCCAGAATAGCAAAATCCATCCATCGTTACCGGAGGCGATACCGGTCTGTCCTTTTTATCTCGAAACCCGTGCATCCTGAATACTGGACAGAAAGCCCCAAACTGGAACCATCGGATCATACATTCCCTGTATTCCTCCGAATCCGGATCTCCCCGTGGAACCCTCCAATATCGGTGGACCACCATGGAATTCCACTGACAGCAACATGAAGTCCTGTCTTAATCTGTCTTCGAAGACTATCAAAATCCGCACAGATATCTCCGGACCAGAGTACAACCCCGAATCTCTGACTTCCTAAAAAGGCACAACGTATCAGATTCAATATCTCATTCTGCCCCTCTGACTTTTGTCCATCATAGAAGGTCTTTGCATAGTAGAACGGATATAAACTGCTTACTTCCATTCCGTTCCCAATCCAGTAACGTAGATTGTCATAATCGTATGGTCCGATTTCCGGTTCTGCTTCATCCAGCCAGAAGTTTTGAATTCCCAGACTGTAATAATGTTCTTTCACTTTCTTCCATACGAACTCGCGTGCGGATGGATTTGTAGAATCGTAGTAGGTCTCCGCTCCCCTGCAGTATACCAGTGCTCCCGGTCCACGCTCTGCACGGATCAGCATATTTTGCTCCCGCATCTCGAAATAATTCTCACTTCTTGGATCCACTGTTGGCCAAATAGAAACTAAAAGATGGATTCCCATCTCTGTAAGTTCTTTTACCATAGCGACCGGGTCCGGCCAATACGCCTTATCGAACTTCCAATCACCTTGCTGCGGCCAGTGGAAGTAATCGCACACAATCATAGACAGCGGAATCCCTCTTTTTTTCATATTCCTTTGCTACTGAAAGCAGTTCCTCCTGAGTTTCGTATCGGAGTTTTGACTGCCAGAGTCCGGTTGCCCACTCCGGGAATTCCGGGGCAAATCCTGTGAGACGACAATAGCGGTTTTCTATCTCCCCGGATTGTCTCCCACGATTACCAGATAATCAATCTGTCTCGCCGCCTCTGCCACCCACCTGGTCTCAGATGTGCCAAATTCCACCCGTCCAATAGCCGGATTATTCCATACAAATCCATATCCTTTTGAAGAAAGGACGAAAGGAATCGTGCTCTTTGTATTCTGCTGGCATAAATCCAAGGTGGCTCCTTTTAGATCAAATAAATCATGGGCTTCCTGCCCCAATCCAAAAAAGTGCTCTCCAGCTCTGGTACAGAAGTGCTGCTCCAAATGAAAAAGTCCTCCCGTTTTCCCCCTAAGGACCCTCGCTGGGGTATCTCTTTCCATTCTCCATAGCTCCGAGCAAAGCAGCTCTCCCTTCTGATTCCAGAATGAAATATGTCCTTGCCCTGTCACTTTGACCAGAAGATTACCATTTACCATTATGGTATCTGTTCCCTCTTTTTTGATGGTTGCCTCGCTCTCTTCCTTTGGAAGTAATGTCCAATCCAAATCCTGAATTTCATCAGCGGAAACCCGTACACGTACTATATGCTTTCCATACGGTTCAATCTGTACATGTTCGCCTTCATTCATCACTATGATTTTTGTCTTGATTGTCCTTACCATTCCCATCCTCCTGTCAGTCTGATTTTGAACCCATACCCCTGTTTTCACAGATTCGCAGAGCTATTTACTCTGCGAATCTGTGCACCCATTCTTCCCACTATGATAATTTTCCTTTTATTTTTCGCACTCCTATTCTCTGTTTTATATCATAGTTTTTGTGCAATTTTCACTAAATTTTCTAAGTTGTATTCATACATTTGTACAAATTACTTGACAAAAAAGTCAAATTATGTAAAATCAATACTAAATATAACGGAAAGTTCAAAAAAATTTCGCAGAGTAAATAGCTCTGCGAAATTTTTTTATTACCTTTTTTCTGTTTTCATTTCCAGTCTTTTCAAAAACGATCTTTTATAACTTCTTACTGACCACTTACTCCCCATAATTGTGTTAATTCTTTTAACATCGTATCCCCTCTTTCCTATCTGTCCTATATTACGAAAGCACCGGGGATTCCGGTGCTTTCTACTTTCCATATTATAACTGGTATTTCATTACCGCTTCATCGATTGCTTTCCTGCATTTCTTTACTCCTGCGGTAATTCCTTCCCGATCCTTAAAAATTGCAGAAGATAATACAATGACGTCCGGATTACATGCAATCGCCGCATCCATATTATCGACACGCAGTCCTCCATCAATCGCCAGTTCACATTTTGGGTTTTTAGCATCAATCATTTCGCGGGAGCGTCTGATCAAATCCACCGCGCTTCTTCTCCATCCCCAGTTATCCTGTCCATCTGTATCATCCACTCCATGTACCACGAGTTGTAACCGGTCAATATCATAAATAGACTCATCAACAAAGCAAAGAGGTGTATAGCATCCCAGCGTTAATCCAATCTTCATCCCAAATTCACGACAATAATTGATAATATAAGCCAATGGCGCTCTAGAAAATGTTCCGCCGGTAAAATCAGCATATTACATCCCGCTGCCGCAATTTTCTCAATAAACAGTCTGTCGCAGTCTCTTGTATAAATATGACATTCGATATCTTTTTTGGTATACGGACGAATTCCTTCTATAATCTGGTGTCCTCCCATTAGCTGCATATTTTTCAGATCGTGCATATCTGCCGCATCGGAATGGATATAGTCGACTCCCGCCGCATCCGCTTCTGCGACCAGATCCGCAATATGGCCGTAATCTACATGTGCCAGTCCTGCCGCCATTTTGATATGTTTCATATTAAGTTCCTCCTTAAATATATGATTTTTGATTTTTTGCCAGATAAACAAGTTCTCCATCAATCACAGTACCCATACATTCTGCGGTCAGATGTTCTACCGGATTTTTATCGAAGATGGCAATATCGGCATCTTTTCCTGATTCAATCGTACCGATTCTATCTTCCAATCCTAAAATTTCTGCCGCATTGCTTGTGATTGCTTTCATAGCTTCCTCCAAAGGAAGTCCGGCTCTGTAACACATCCCCGCACAGATTCTCAGATTGCTTGTATGCATCGCCGGAAGGTCCGTCATAATTGCAATTTTTACTCCCGCATCATAAAGAATTGCCGCTGACTCTACACATTGATGAATCACTTCGTTTTTATGTGGAAATCCTAAAAACGGCCCTAATATGACGCCTTTTTGTCTTGTATAAGCCAGGACATCCGCAATCAGATGCCCCTCACTACAATGATCCAACGTGATCTGTAAATCAAATTCCTCTGCGATACGCAATGCTGTCATAATATCATCTGCCCGGTGAGCGTGTGCTTTTAATGGGAGTTTCCCTTTGATGACGGGAGCCAGCGCCTCCAAACGCATATCAAACTTCTTTTCCTTTGTTTCGACATAATCCTTCGCTTTATAGAGCCACTCCCGTATCACAGCTGCTGTTCCCATTCTGGTAATCGGGGATCTTCCTTTGGAACCATGAGAATTTTTCGGATTTTCTCCAAAAGCCGCCTTCATGGCAAGAGGTGCCTGCAATATCATATCGTCCACAACCCGTCCCTTTGTTTTTAATGCAACGAATTGTCCAGCGATTGGGTTACTGCTTCCCGGTCCCGTCGCCACACAAGTCACCCCATTTTCATACGAATAACGAAATTCTGGATCCAACGGGTAAATTCCATCTATAGCGCGTAACTGTGGGGTAATCGGATCGGTATCTTCATTTCCATCTACTCCTGCATCTCCAATACCGGATTCAAAAATTCCGATATGATTATGTGCATCGATGATTCCTGGCATCACAATGCCTCCTCTTGCGTCAATTACCTCAAAATCCTCTGCACAGTCCAAATTTTCTCCAACCTTCTGGATCTTCCCGTTCTCAATGAGCAAGTCCCCTTCTACAATGTCAGATGAACGATTCATGGTATGTATCATTCCATTTTTAATGCAAAGATTGTTTTTTCTCATATTTCCGCCCCCATAAGTTCCCAAGAAATACTATTCTCCACACTTTGGGCAAGTTCTTTGATTACAGCTTCTTGAAACGGCGATGGAAGTCCTGCTGACTCAATGGTTTCTTTAAATCCCTTTTGTCCGCTGTATTCCAAAATCTTCTTGTAACAATTCCATGCTGTTTCATGGTTTTCCTGATCCATAAAATGCAGTTCCAGCGCACACACCTGTGCCAGTACGTAATCAATATAATAAAATGGCCACCGATAAACATGTGTCTGTCTCTGCCATGCCCGTCCCTTTGAAAGGAACAGATCTGTGTCATACTTTTTCCATGGCATATATTGTTTTTCCAACTGTTTCCACAAATCCTTCCTATCTTCAACAGAAAGATTTGGATGATCGTAAATCGTTTCCTGGAATTCGTCAATCGCACATCCGTATGGGATAAACGACAATGCATTTTTCAGATGAATATAGCAGTAAGAAGCAATCTCTTCTTCCGGTAATACATATTTCAGATATGGCCATACTAAAAATTCCATTCCCATTGAGTGGATCTCGGCCAGATCTGAACTACATGCCCCCTGAAAAACTAAACGGTTCCCCCTGTTTGGTATAAGAATGAAACCCATGTCCGGTTTCATGTGCAAATGTTTTTAATGCTCCTGTTGTCGCATGATAGGTTTCAAAAATGAACGGCATATGATACTGTGCCACATAATTTGAATAGGCCCCATGATTTTACCAGGACGCATGGATAGATCAAAGAATTCACATTTTAATAGTTCTTCATAATAGACCCTTGTTTCAGGAGAAAGTTCCTGGTATACCTTTTGAAAGTCTTCCAAAATGTTCTGTGTCGGCTGTGGTTTTTTTTCCGCCCGCAAAATGTCCTCATCATAATGATAAAGCACTTCCACCCCTAACGCCTGTCTTTGTTTTTCAAACAGCCTCTGTGCCACAGGGACAAGATTTTTCTTCACTTCCTCCCGAAAAGAAACAATGTCCTTCCGTGTATAACTTGTTCTGCCCATACGACAATATCCGACTTCCGTAAATGATTTCTTTCCCAGTTTTTTCGCAATGCGGTCCCGGACCTTCACAAGCCGGTCATAAAGGTCGTCTAATTCTTCTCCTGCTGATGCAAATGATTTCTCCCAAATAGCCGCATATTTCGCCCGTTCGTTCCTGTCTTCACTTCCCATATGCGTCCCTATCTTGGACAGTGGTACAACTCCTTCTTCTGTTTCCGCCTTTAAATTCGCAATCATTTCTGAATACTTGGAGGAAAGTTCATTTTCCTGCTTCAGTTCTTCCATAATTTCCGGGTGAAAACTTTCTTTGTGTAGCGCCGCCATCCGAAATGGTTCTGTACCGATATGTATTTCAAACTCTTTCTGATAAGGACTTTCCACAAGAGCCTCATTCATCTCATTTTCTAATGCTTCATAACGTGGCTTTACACGATCAAAAAATTCTGTTTCCTCTTTATAAAACACATCGTTTACATCCATTGTATTGCGAGCCTCGCAAATGACCGCCAGCGTAGAAAATTCATCTCTGATCCGGTCCAGACCAAGTAACGCATAATAAGCAGCTCCAAAACTTTTTTGCATGTTTGAATTCCTCTAGCTGACTACGGAACTTTTGTTCAAAACGATCCATATTCAGTCTCATATAAGGAACGTCCTGAAATTTAATCATTCTTTTTACCCCCTCCGTATTTATAATTTTTCGCCTTTGATATACACGTCCTTTGAATCCACCACACATGCGATATGTTCCAAGGGATTTTCTTTTAAACAAAGGAACGTTGCCAGTTTCCCTTCTTCCAAAGAGCCATAATCATCTGCAATTCCAAGTAGTTCCGCGCTTCCGGACGTAGCCGCGTCAAGCGCCTGCCTTGGACTTAAACCTGCCATTGTCATCAGAACCATTTCATATGGCACTTTATCATATGGGTTATATGGAGAACCAGCATCGGTCCCAAACGCGATTTTTACCCCTTTATCCGCACACTGTTTCAACATATCGCGGTGTATTTGAATTATTTCTTTACTTTTTGCATGATCTGGATTATCCGGATCTGCTTTCAAACCTTCTGTCACTGCATAGTATGGCGCACACAAGGTTGGTACCAGATAGGTCCCTTGTTTCACCATCTTATCCATAATATCTTCTGTCAAAAATACGCCATGTTCTATCGAATCTACCCCCGCTTCCACACAATAACGAACGGCTGTGTTTCCGTGGGTATGTACCGCTACCTTTCTCCCCAACGCATGGGCTGTTTCTATCCCTGCACGTATTTCTTCTTCTGTAAACTCACATGGACCTGGTTCCGGCCCCGGAGAATTCACGCCTCCGGAAACCATCATTTTTACTACGTCCGCACCTTCTTTTATGACTCTCCTTACCTGTCTCCTTACCTCATCTGCTCCATCACATTCGTAACTGATTTGATAACCATGACCTCCGGTTGCACAAAGAGCATGTCCACACGCAATTATTTTCGGTCCATTGATTTCTCCCTTTTCAATACTGTCCCTCACGCCAAGCGTATATCCCTCATATGCCCCAAGATCACGGCAGGCTACAACTCCTGCTTTCAATAATTCCTGTGCATTTTTACTCCCTGGCAAACATGATGCGCGGCACTTCTTCCCGGACATTCCTCATAGGCTGATTCCCCACAGAATAAATGAACATGAGCGTCAATAAATCCCGGTACAACATAGGCATCTCCTAAATCGATCGCTTCTGCATCTTCTATCTCTGCATCCTCTGCCGGCTTTACCCAAAGGATACGCGCATTTTCCGTCATCATAACGAAGTTTTCCAGGATTGGCTTTTCCCTGTTTCCCGTAAAGATCCATTTCCCATGATATGCTTTTTTCCTCATAGTCTCTCTGCCTGCCTTTCTTCCATCCCATGATTCAGCTTGTCTGTTCCCGGAAGGATGAATTTTCCATCTTTCAAGATAAAAATCTTTTCTCCATATTCTGTATATCCATAAAGAGCAGATATTTCATCATACGGAATCGTAATATCGATATGTTTTTGTACATATTTTTCTTTCTCTGTTTTTCCATCCCGTGTCTTTTCATTATATTTTGCCGTAATTTCTTTCCCATCCAGCAAATTATAAACAGGTTCCTCCTCGGCCCCTTTGTAACACGGATCTCCAATCGCAAGATGTGGTCCCATCTTCTCATAAATCAAAATAGGAAGTTGATCTTCCAGTTGATATTTCTTACAGATACGAAACGCCCGTGTATTCGTTCCAATCGCAAATTCCCCGACCGGAAGAGTTTCATACGGATAGAATAAAGATTCTAAAATCGGGCCTTTCGTTTCTCTCCCATCCTCTTCACAGGAAAAGTCCACGATTTCTCCATCTTCAAACCATAATTTTAAATTGTGGTATTTTCTGTCCTGTAAAAAATATCCTGAATATGTAAAAAGCCCGTTTGTTCCCTTTAGCTGAGGTGTCGTAAATACTTCCCCATAAGGGATATTCAAATCACCCCACAATTCATAAAATTTGTCTGCTGTTCCCTATTCTCAATTCTCTGCATCTGTACGTCCAAATACGTCTGATTTGGCTTTTTCCCTATGATTCGCACCCACAGACACTGGTCCAGCCCATCAATCAAGATCTGCTGTATCTTTTCAAATTCTTCTGACTGTTCCAGATTCATCTCAAAGATTTCATCAAAAATGTGCTGGAACTGTTTCCCGATCTCAAGTGATGGAAAAACAACTTTACAAAACGACAGTTCTGAAGGCCGAACATACTGTTCTTCCACCTTTCTTCGGGCAATTTCTATCTGTTTTTGTAAATTTCCTTTTCTCTTTTTCTCTTTTTCTCCAAATTCCCCAATACCGATCATGCCGCAGACATCGGCTGTTTCTTTCTGATATCGGTAGAAGACCTGTTCATAAAGATCTATCAGAGCTTCTTTTGCGACTGAATCTGTATCAAATTGTTCTTTTTCTATTCTTCGTTCTAAGACCGGATCTATCACAACCGGCAGTAATCCTTTTTCTTCGATGCAGTGTGCAACTTGTACTGCGAGGGCTTCCTGACCGATCCGATAAAACAGACGAACCCTTTTCCTTTCTCCGCGCTCTCTGTTTTGACTGATAAAACCATGAAAAAAAGGCATCCGTAATATGTTCTGCCATTCGACAGATTTTTTCTTTTGGATACGAAAAATAGAATACTGCCGTTTCTTTTTCACTCTCCGTTACTTCTTTTCCATATTCATTCATCCATTCCAGATCGTGTGGATTTGTTTTTTTCAAAATCCGCAGATACTTGTTCTGCTCTGTTTCCACAGATTCTTGAATCTCAGCTTCTATATATTGCCTGATTTTTTCTATCTGTCCTTTCATATTCTGCCTCTTCTTGTCTTTTCATAAATACTGTAAATTTTTTACTGTGTATGTAGAACCTTACAATGATACAGGATCCGATCCATCCTGCCGGTATCGCAAGGCATATTCCCATATATCCCGCGATTTCTTTTAGCACATATGCTGCCGGAAGTCTTGCCGCCCAGTAGCCGAAAACGGAACTGAACATAGGAAGAACCGTATTCCCCGTTCCTCTGATATAACCGTTGAGAATCACAAAATAGCTTGCAAGAAAGTAGGCAATGCTTAAAATTCGGATATACTCATATGTCATATTTACAATATCCCGGTCATCCGTAAAAATATGAATGATCATTCTTCCTGCTGACCATAGAACCAGCAGCAGACCCGCACTGAATATCCATGCCCAATTCAGACAAAGTTTTTTCCCTTTTTTGCCCTTTGGATTTCTCCGGCTCCCAGATTCTGGCTTGTAAAAATGCAAAGCGCCTGTCCCATTCCGGTAATCGGTATGCTGGCAAAAGAATCGATTTTGGAACCTATCGTATAGGTCGTCATCTCGTTTACACCAAGGGAATTTACTGCTGCCTGGAGAAAAATCATTCCGATGCTGACCATCCCCTGCTCTACCGAATATGGGATTCCACACTTTATTCCTTCTTTTACGACTTTAAAGTCAAAGTCTCCGCAAAATGGATGATATTTCAGCATCCCCTTTTGATATTGATATAAATCAGGCAAAGAAGAAATGAAAGTGTCTGGGCAATTACAGTAGCAATTCCCGCCCCCATAACTCCCATCTGGATCTTCGCTACAAATAGCAGATCCAAAACAATATTGACAACGGAAGTCACCACAAGAAGCAGTAACGGTACTTTAGAATTTCCAGTGCTTCTGATCATCCCACTCAAAGTACTGTAACCTGCCACTCCAATCAATCCCACGAAATAGATCCTCAGATATCTAACCGCTTCTGTCAAAACTGTTTCCGGCGTATCAATCCATATGAGCAGATGACGGGAAACAAAGATTCCTATGACGGACAGTACCAGTGACACTACTAATACAGAAGTCAGTAATGTATCCAACGTACGTTTTGCAAGTTTCCACTCTCTTTGGCCAATCCTCATGGAAATCAGGATTTCCGAGCCTGCTCCAAGCCCCATTAAAACCGCAACCATCAAAAACTGAATAGAATTACTTGCGCCAATGGCCGCTAATCCATTTTTTCCTACCACTTGTCCTACAATCACGCCATCCGCAAAGGAATAACATTGCTGTAAAAATTCCCGGCTAAAAGGGGAAGCATAAAACGAAACAACCTGCTTTTCGTATTGCCTTCCACCAGATCTGTCATTTTTCTTCCCTTTCCATTTCATTTTTTCAATATTCTATTCATACATGACTACATTTTTAAAATCATATTCTGCACCAAATGGCCAGATATTTAATCCCTCTACCTTTTCAGAAATTACATAATTATTTTCCACAAAATTCTGAGGAATATATACATACTGATCCAACACATATGTTTCTACTTCTTTTAATGTCTGAATCCTTTCATCTCCGATCTGGGAGAGTGATGTTTCCCACATCTCAGTAAATTGTGGATCGTCCATCTTCCCTTCATCATAAATAAAACTTAAAAACTCACTTGCATCCGGATAACTTGCTGTATTGGCTCCTCCAATAACACAGTGGAAAGTACCTTCTGTCAACATCGGAATCAGCATTTTTGTCTGCATCGGCGTTACTGTTAATTCCAGATCCAGGTTGTCCTTCCACATAGCCTGTACTGCCTGCGCCTGCAATTTGCTCCCCTCACTGTCTACACATAGAATTTCCAGGAAGTCTTCCATTTCTTTTTTGCTCTTACCAATCTCTTTTAACCCTTCATCCAGAAGTGCTTTTGCACGGTCAATCGCTTTTGGATCTGTTGCCGCATCTTTTACAAGATCTCCCTGCTGCTCGCGGAAATCTCCATTTTCTGTTCCCCTGATACCATATGGTACCATTCCGTACGCTGCCAGCTTTTCATTCTTTACAACATTTGCGGCATATGCTTTTCTATCAAATGCGATGGAAAGTGCCTCTCTGATTTTGATATTATTTAAAAATTCTACTTTGGGGTTGAATTCAATAAAGCTGACGCTCAATCGCCCCTCTTCCCGAAGTTCCGGCGAGTCTTTGTACTGCTCCAACAGTTCTGTTCCGATTCTCTGCATGTCCAGATCCCCTGCCTCATACATCCCCTGAATCGCATTTTTTATCCGATGTAAGAGAAATCTGTATTTCTTCCAGGGTTACATTTTTGCATCCCAGTAATTATCATTCTTTTTTAACGTAATGGAATTATCATGTACCCATTCCGACACTACAAATGGTCCGGAAAAGACCATATTCTCTGGCTCTGCGCCATACAGATCCTGATACTTTTCACCCGCCTCTTTTTTGAATTGGCGCCCATCCAGGAGTTTTCAGACAATCCACGAAGAAGTCAACTGGTTTTTCAAGAACAAACTCCACCGTATAGTCATCCAATGCCTTTACTCCCAATTCCTGTTTGTCCTTCTCTCCTTTGATGATAGCCTCTGCATTTTTTTAAATAGAAGTAGTCATTCGCCTTTGGCGACGCAAAACTTGGATCCACCACTCTCTGAAAACTATAGACCACATCTTCGGCCGTAATCGGGGGTACCATCAGACCATTTTGCATCTTCACGTAATGTTACGGTGTAAACTGTGGCGTCCTCATTTTCTTCAAACTCTGTCGCCAGTCCCGGCTCCCAGTCTTTTCCATCCTCTCCCGCAATACGGAATAGCGGCTCTGTCACTGCATAACTGACATTAAACGCATTATCATCCTGAATCTGATACGGATCCAATATCGTAGGCTCTTCTCCTAACGCAATGCTCAGAACCTGATCTTCTGACTTTGTTTTTCTCCGGAACTTCCGGCGTTTCCTTCATTTCCGTTTCCACATGCCGCCAAGCTCAACAGCATCGTGCCTGCCAACACTGCACTTAACACTTTTTTACGTTTTTGCCTTTCATAGTTTTTCCTCCTTTTTTAAAATAAATGGCATGCCACTTTATGACCATTTCCAATCTCTTTCATCTCCGGCGGTTGTTTTTACAAATATCTTTTGCGTATGCACACCGCGTACAGAACTTACATCCTTCCGGAGCATGAATCGGGCTTGGGAGTTCCCCTTTTAAAGCAATCTGTGATCTATTCTTTTCCACTTTTGGATTTGGCACCGGAATTGCTGAAAACAATGCTTTCGTATAGGGATGTTTCGGATTTCGATACAGTTCCTTATTTGATGCATACTCCACTACAGTTCCCAGATACATAACCGCAACATAATCCGATATATATCGTACCATGGACAAATCATGTGCAATAAAGATATAAGAAAGATCGAGTGTCTTCTGTAATTTTACAAGCAGATTCATAACCTGCGCCTGAATAGAAACATCCAAGGCGCTGATAGGTTCATCACAAATGATAATGTCAGGCTCCATACTTAGCGCTCTGGCAATTCCGATTCTCTGCCTTTGTCCCCCTGAAAATTCATGCGGAAAACGGTTAGCATGTTCTTCATTGAGTCCAACCAGATTGAGAAGTTCAATGATTTTTCTCTTTCTCTCCTCCTTAGTATAAAGCTTTCTCATATCCCATCCTTCTGCAATAATATCGCTTACCGTCATACGAGGATTCAGGCAGGCGTATGGATCTTGAAAAATCATTTGAACTTTTTTTGCAAGATCTCTTCTTGTCTTTTTTGTACTTTTTTCCACTGATATCTTGCCCATTCAGGAAAATTTTACCCTCCGTCGGATCATAAATACGGATAATTGTTCTTCCAAGTGTACTCTTTCCGCATCCTGATTCTCCTACCAGTCCCAGAGATTCTCCCTTACTCAGAGTGAGAGAAATTCCATCTACCGCTTTTAATGTATGTCCACCTTTTACTCTGAAATATTTTTTTAAGTTTTCTGTCCTTAAAATCTCTTGCTTTTCCATCACTACACCTCTTTCCCGGTGATCGGATTGACCGTTTTTGCATCTGTTTTGCACGTTCATCATACAGCCAGCACCAAACTTTATGGCCATCTCCTCCACTTCAAACCCCGGGGCATCTATGCACCGACAAACTTTCATAGCATACGGACATCTTGCCGCAAACGCACATCCTTTCGGAGGATGCAATAAATCCGGTGGCGTTCCAAGAATCGGCTTGAGTGGTTCTTTATTACTGATATCTTCCGGCGGAATAGACTGCATAATCCCCCATGTATATGGATGGGACGCATATTCAAAAATATCTTCTGCATTCCCATACTCTACGACCTTTCCGGCATACATCACAGCAATTTTGTCTGCGATATTAGATACGACCCCAAGATCATGTGTAATCATAATAATTGCTGTATCATACTGTTTTTGGATCTTTTTAATCAAATTCAGGATCTGAGCCTGTGTCGTTACATCCAAAGCCGTCGTTGGTTCATCCGCAATCAATAGTTTCGGATTTACCGCCATTGCAAGCGCAATCATAGCTCTTTGTCTCATACCACCTGAAAATTCATGTGGAAACTGATCATACCGTTCTTCCGGGCTTGGAATCCCTGCCATTGTAAGCGCTTTGATTGCTATTTTTTGCCTCTTCCTTGGATGAGACACCACTTTTGATAATCCCTTCCGCAATCTGTTTCCCGATCGTCATCGTAGGATTCAGGCTTGTCATTGGATCCTGAAAAATCATACGGATCTCTTTTGCCCGGATCTTTTGCATTTCTTTTTCTGTCAATTCTGTAATATTTTTCCCGTCAAAAGGATTCTGCCGTTTTAATTTCCCCGGAAGGCTTATCCGGATTTAAACGTACAATCGATTTCGCCGTGACCGATTTCCCACATCCAGATTCTCCGACAATGCCAAGCGTCTGTCCCTTTTCAAGCTGAAAGCTGACTCCACGTACTGCCTGCACCTCTCCCGCATAGGTGTGAAATGAAAATATAAGACTTTCTACTGTTAATAATGTACTTTCATTTTTCATCTACTGTTCCTCCTACTGCCTCATTCTTGGGTCTAACGCATCCCGAAGTCCATCTCCTAAAAGGTTAAAGCATAACATTGTAATGCAGATCAGAAGTGCCGGGAACAATAACTGATATGGATAACTTAATAGTTTGTTTGCCCCGTCTGATGCTAAAACGCCCCAACTTGCCGTTGGAAGTGGAAGCCCCAAGCCAATATAACTCAGGAAAGATTCTGCAAAATCGCTGATGGAATTGCAAACGCCATATTAGTGATAATCGGGCTTAACGCATTTGGAAATAGATGTTTGACAATAATCCAGATGCTGCCCTCCCCCATTGTCCGGCTCGCCATTACAAATTCCATCTCCTTAATCTGAAAAACCTGTCCACGAAAAAGCCTTGCCATTCCAATCCATCCTGTCGCTGCTATTGCAATAATGACTGGCCCTACGCCCGGTTTTAATATCAGAATCAGAAGAATTACCCACAACATCTGCGGAATAGAGGCAATCAACTCACAAAAACGCATCATAATGTTATCTGCCAGACCTCCAAAATACCCGGCAATGCCACCATATAAAATCCCAATCGTTCCATTTAAGATCGATACAACAAGAGCAATAAAAAAGGCTGACTCTTGCACCTTCCCAGCATCTTACAAAAATGTCTCTCCCAAGGTCATCTGTACCAAATAAATGCTCTCCCGATGGGCCCTGGTTGACAGCCATTAAATCTGTCTTATCGTATGTATAACTGCTTACCATCGGTACTACGATGGCTAAAACCGCAATTAAGATCAGTACAATAGCTGATACCATCGCCACTTTATTTCTCCGAAAACGTCTCCACGCATCACTCCAGTATGTGACCGACGGTCTTGAAATCTTCCGCATCTTCATGCGCCTGCTCATCCTTTTCAAATAACTCCAGTGGAAGAGCCCGGATATCATCTGTCACCTGTTTTTTTTCTTCTTTCATAATATCCTCCTAACCTGCAATTCTGATTCTCGGATCAACAACCCCATAAAGAATATCTACGACAAAGTACATGATTGCGGAAATAAATGAAAAGATTACTGTCAATCCCATAATCATGGTATAATCGCTACCCTGAATCGCAGTAATCATCGCCTGCCCGATTCCAGGAATATTGAAAATCTTCTCTACCACAAAATTTCCGGTAAGCACACCTGCACACATTGGTCCGAAAGAAGTAACCAAAGGAAGAAGAGAATTCCGTATCATATGTCTTTTTACGATTTCTGTCTTATTCAGCCCTTTACTTTTCGCTGTGTAAATGTAGTCCTGCTTCATGACATCCAGCATACTGGTTCTGAGCATACGGGCATAAAAAGCAATATTAGTAAATGCTGCGGTAAACATAGGAAGGATGATATAGCTCAATCCCTTCCATCCTTGAATAGGGAACAGTTTCAAATCCACTCCGAAAATCTTCTGTATCAAAGAGCCAAATACAAAACTTGGTATTGATACTCCCAAAATCGCAAGAATAATAACAAGGTAGTCTACCTTTCCCTTATTATTCAATGCCGCAACGCAGCCTAATACGAGACCAATAATGGAGCCAATGATGACTCCTCCAAATCCGACCAAAGCGGACGGCGGCATCCCCGATGCAAGTTTTCCCACCACTGTCTGCCCTTTATATTTGATAGAAGAGCCAAAGTCTCCATGTAACAGATTCTTCATGTAGATGGTGTACTGCTCAAATAAAGGCTTATCCAGTCCATACTTTTCTTCCAGATTCTCACGAACGACCTCCGGCGTATCTCTCGGCAACGAAAAGGGGTCTCCCGGTATCAAATGCATCAGAAAAAAAAGTCACTGTTGCAATCAAGAACAAGGTGATCAGCATCGAGCCAAATCTTTTTAACACATATTTTCCCATACCACGCTCTCCTTTGTTTTCATTTTGACGGCTTTCTGCGTACATTGGCGACTCATATTTTGTTTATTTTATATATTTTTTGCCAATGCACCGCTTCGTTGTTGTTGTTTATCACAATATTAGCTCGCGAAAGCATTTGTGTCAATATTTTTTATCACAAAAATATATTTTTTATTATATTGACTCATTTTTTCTTTTATGCTATTTTTTATTATCAAAACTTGCTCTAAAGGGGTTCTTACTACCATGTCAAATCCAAAAGAATATAAAACTATCGCTAAATTTCTGTCCCTATTTCTTGAAATAATTGCGAAGTTCTACTATGTGACACAGAAGAATTTCTTTATATTATGAATCCTTTGGATGATACACACCATGTCGGCGATCCACTGGATGACTTACATCAAAACTTTATAGATGATGCTGCTTTTCATTCTCTGCCATATACAATTACTTACCGCACCTCTGCTTCGTCAGGCGAAAAATTGCGTTCAGCCACTTTTTTCATCCGGGATGACAATACATTAACTGGTTTTCTTACACTGAATTGGAAAATCACAGATTTTGTCCAAATGAAAGAGATATTAGAAATGCTGACCAATGGATCTGTATTTCCAGATACGGAAGAATCTACTGAAACGGGATCCGGATCGATTGAAACATTAAGTTCTTCTGTTTCCGAACTGATCAATTCTGTAATGAATGAAGCACGTATTCGCTTTCAGACAACACCGGATCGTTTTACGACAGAAGAAAAATTAAGTATTATAAGAGAAATGAACAAAAGAGGGGTATTCCTTGTAAAGGGCTCCGTCTCAGAAGTTGCCAAAGAAGTTCGCAGCTCCGAGCCAACGATCTATCGCTATTTACACCAAATCAATAATACACAGGAGGAAAAATCATGACTGTCATAACTGCATCTTATGCTCAGAAGGCTTTGATTGAAGCTGGATACCCGGTAAAAGAGCTGCATACGATCGAGGAGGGGTCAAACCACTTTGTGTTTATTGTCGTTTTACACGATACATCCCGACTGATCTGCAAATTTGCCAAGGTACGAAAAACCGAGCAGAATATCGGTTCTGCCAACCGTGATACTCTCTTCGGCGGACTTCTTTCCCTCGAAAGAGAAGCCTATCTTTTTTCAATGATTAGAGACAAAGCAGAAGTTCCGACGCCAAAAGTTTATGGTATCCATCGTTCTGAGTACGGTACTTTTATTGTTCTGGAATACATGACGGGAATCTCTCAGAAAGAATATATGAAGCAAAGTGGTTACTCAAAACAGGCATTTTTGAATAGTATGGAATACCTTGGGAGGGACTTTGCAAAAATTCAACAAGTTACCTTTCCTTCTTTTGGAAATATTATGGAAAATTCTATAATTGATCCATCTGGACTGACAAATTTCAGCGATCGTTTCCGTTTTGTTATTCAGATGAGGCTCGACCGCTGTATACAAAAACATATGTTTTCAGAAGAAAAAGAAATTTCCATCGTTTCCAGATTTTTTAAAGAGAAACTAGATCAGTTTCGTCCTCATTTTGAGGCTTCCATTTCTATACCTGTTTTGAACTTCACAGACATGCATGCCGAAAACTTTTATGTGGATCATTTCGGAAAGCCATCCGGTTATTTTGATCTTGAATCCGCGCAGGCTGCTCCTGCCGCATTAGAATTTTATGGTTTTCGCTTCTTCCTCTTCAATTTCTATGATGAAGAATGTTTTAAAGCTGCTGAGGGCGCTTTTTTCCGTGGCTATCAGGCTGCCGGAGGGCTTTATACTCCAACTACAGAAGAGGACGGCAAAGCTATTGATTTTCTTGCGGGCTGCCGGTTGTTAGAACTTGCACAATCCTATTGGGGATACAAGGACGGTGTTCGTGATTTATGGGGGAAAAATGAAAAACCTATTATTTGCTTATATAGAAACAGAAAAAATCGACTATATGTCCATCGGTGATATCTGGAGAGAACGCGATCATCAGCCGCCGTATCCTCTGACAGAATAATAAAACTATTAGAAAAACTTCCCATCTCTCTTTTTTGAAAAGGACTCGTATCTGGCTGTTGAAACCGAATACGAGTCCTTTTTTACATTTTCATAATGAATTCAGAACAAATTTTTCAATCGCATACGCTACACCCTCCTGTTCATTGGAGCATGTAATGTAATCCGCAATTTCTTTCACTTCATCTCTCCCATTTTCCATCGCCACTGCAAAACCTGCTTCTTTTAACATATCCATATCATTCAGGCCATCCCCAAAGGCCATAATTTCCGCCCTACTAATTCCCAGAATTTTCCCAAGATTCAGAAGTCCCTTTCCTTTATTTACATCTTTTGCAGTCACTTCAATATTATTGGAAAGAGCACAGGAAATGGTCAAATCAAATTTCGCTTTTAAAACCTCCATAATCCGATCTCTTTCTCCTGTTGTCCGCACAACGGCTTGAATCTTATCGATATCTTTCTCTGCTGTTATCACTGCTTCATGTAAGTCCGGTACAAATGTTCTTGATTCCAAAATATATTTTTGCATATTTTCAGGATAAAATTCTGACACTCTTTCCTTGCTCTTCAAACATCCTAATGCTTTTTCTTCAAAATAGAGATCTGCAAGAGAATCAAATTGCTCTAGCGTATACAATATTCTTTGAGTTTCCTCTTTTGTGATCATCTTCTCATAGACTGTTCTATTTTCTTTCTGATCTAAAATTCTTGCCCCATTCGATGTAATGATATATCTCATTCCAGGAAAACTACGCAAACGTTCCGGAACGCCAAAAACGGGCCGTCCCGTCGCAATCAAAACAACCACGCCCTGATCTATCGCTGTTTTCAATACTTTTTCCGTGTAACTGCCGACCTCTTTTTATCATTCAAAAGAGTTCCATCCAAATCTAAACCAATCATTTTAACTTTTCTCTTCGCGACTTCATCCTTTGATTCATCTTACACAGATCTCCTTTCCGCCTCTGATCAGTCAAATCATTTCCTTCTTATCACCTGTCTCGTTGATTGCAAAAAGAACCCTGCATCTGCAGAGTTCTTTTTATCTACTTCAATTCAATTAAGCTAATTTTGCCGGGTTGATCTTTACGCCAGGTCCCATTGTAGATGTGATTGTCACGCTCTTGAGGAACTGACCTTTGACAGCCGCCGGTCTTGCTTTGTTGATTGCGTCAATAAGCGTCTGGAAGTTGTCCGCTAACTGTTCTTCTGTGAAGGAAGCTTTTCCAACCGGTACATGGATAATGTTTGTCTTGTCCAATCTGTATTCAATCTTACCGGCTTTGATATCCTGGATCGCTTTTGTCACGTCCATAGTTACGGTACCAGCCTTCGGGTTTGGCATTAAACCTTTCGGTCCAAGTACACGGCCCAGACGACCAACAACACCCATCATGTCCGGTGTAGCTACAACTACGTCGTAGTCAAACCAGTTTTCATTCTGGATTCTCGGAATCAGATCCTCTGCTCCTACATAATCCGCTCCGGCTGCCTTTGCCTCTTCTGCCTTAGCATCCTTAGCGAATACAAGGATACGAACCTTTTTACCTGTTCCGTGTGGCAGTACAACTGCTCCACGAATCTGCTGCTCTGCATGACGGCCATCACAGCCTGTTCTGATATGAGCTTCGATTGTCTCATCAAATTTCGCTGTTGCAGATTTCTTAACTAATGCGATTGCTTCTTCTTTATCGTAAAGGTTTCCTCTTTCAATCAGTTTAGAAGCTTCGATATATTTCTTTCCTCTTTTCATCTTATAACCTCCTAGTGGTAATATCGGGAGCGAGCCCTCCCATATTTCTCATGTTTACAATTAGTCAACTACTGTAACTCCCATACTTCTGCATGTTCCAGCGATCATACTCATAGCGGCTTCCACGCTTGCAGCGTTTAAGTCCGGCATTTTCAGTTCAGCAATTTCCTGAACCTGAGCCTTTGTGATCGTAGCCACTTTCGTCTTGTTCGGAACACCGGATCCGGATTTAATATTGCAGGCCTTTTTGATAAGAACTGCTGCCGGTGGTGTCTTTGTGATGAAGCTAAAGCTTCTGTCATTGTAAACTGTGATTACTACAGGAATGATCAGATCGCCCTTGTCTGCTGTCTTAGCGTTGAACTGCTTGGTAAATTCAACAATGTTAACACCATGCTGACCAAGTGCAGGACCTACAGGGGGAGCCGGTGTTGCTTTGCCAGCAGGGATCTGTAACTTGATATATCCTTCTACTTTTTAGCCATTATATTGTACCTCCTTGTGGTATTTGCGGGGATTTCCCTCCCACTTCATTTACGTTACATTTTCTTGACATCTGAAAAACCGATCTCAACCGGTGTTTCACGGCCAAATAACTCAACATTGATTGTGACGCTCTGTTTCGGCGTGTTGATCGCCTGGATCACCCCGACGGTGTCGGCCCATGCGCCGGATACAACGCTGACGGTGTCGCCTACCTCAAAGTCCACAACAATATCTTCTTTCTTGATTCCAAGCGGAGCCATCTCCTCTTCCGTGAGCGGTACCGGCTTGGATCCCGGTCCTACGAACCCTGTCACACCACGCGTGTTTCTCACAACGTACCAGGTGTCGTCATTCATAATCATATGAATCAGTACATAGCCCGGAAACAGCTTTCTCTGGGCAGCTTTCTGAACTCCGTTTTTGAGCTCCACTACGTCCTGCATCGGAACCCTGACTTCCAGAATCTGGTCTTCCAGGTGTCTGTTTTCGATTGTCTTATCAATGTTGGCTTTAACCTTATTTTCATACCCGGAATAAGTATGAACTACATACCATTTTGCCGTTGACATAATAAATCACCTTTCTACTGTCAGGTCATCATTTTCTTATCGAACTAAGAAATCGATTCCGAATGTTAGAAGCGCGTCTACTACCGAGATAATCGCTCCCAAGATTACAGTAACAGAGACGACTGCCACCGTTTGCTTTCCAAGAGTCTTTTGTCTGGCCAGATAATTTTCTTAAACTCTGCTTTTAAGCCTTTTATTTTGCTCGGCTTCTTTGCTTTCGTTTTAGAATCGCCCATAACATCCGCTCCTTCTCAAACGACTATTTCGTTTCTTTGTGTACTGTGTGAGTTCTGCAGAATTTGCAGTATTTCTTTGTTTCCATGCGCTCCGGATGAGACTTCTTATCCTTTGTCATGTTGTAGTTACGCTGCTTGCATTCTGTACACTCCAATGTGATTCTTGTACGCACAACTTCCACCTCGCTTTTTTTTACTTCTTTTTACTGGTTACGCGGCAGTTTGCGAAACTGCCTGATTTTAGGCATAAAAAAAGACCTATACTTCCATTCGCCATATCAGAATACCATACCATCCGGCGTAAAGTCAAGTCTTTTCCCGAAAAACGTTGTCCTTAATAACGTAACTTTGTTTGCATAGGTATTCCATACCAAATACAAGCATTCCGTTTAGATATCCAGCCTCATCTTAAAATAATCAGGAGAAACTTCTTAAGGAAATAAGCTTCTCCTGATACTTCATTATTCAATGCAGAATTGCCATCTGTGTATCTCTATCAAATACGTGCATTTTATCAAGATCCAACACAAGTGTAATATCATCACCTCGTTTTGCTTTTTGTATCTGATCGGAGACTTGCTGTAAGTGTTTCACCATTTTTCTCACAGTACAGACAACACTTATCACCGAGCATTTCGTATACCTCTACTTTGGTCTTCACTTGAGCGCCCGGGTATTTCTTAACCATTTCTTCCTCATCATAAATATCTTCCGGACGAATCCCGACGACCACTTTCTTTCCTGTGTATCCTTCTTTTAAAAGGACATCGCCTTTTTCCTTCTCCAGCACAAGAATTCCCAGTTTTGTAATCAGCTCTATCTTCCCATCACGAATCCCACAGTCAGCTTCCAGAAAATTCATCTGCGGCGTTCCGATAAATCCTGCCACGAACATATTCACCGGATAATGATAGAGTTGCCCCGGTGTATCTACCTGTTGAATCACCCCGTCTTTCATCACGACAATTTTTGTTCCCAATGTCATTGCTTCCACCTGATCATGGGTAACATATATAAACGTCGTATTGAGCCTTTTGTAGAGGCTGCGGATCTCCGTCCTCATCTGATTTCTCAGCTTGGCGTCCAAATTCGAGAGGGGCTCGTCCATCAGAAATGCCTTGGGTCTTCTTACGATCGCCCGTCCCATGGCTACCCGCTGCTTCTGTCCCCGGAAAGCTCGTTTGGCTTACGTTCCAGAAGATCCTCGATTCCGAGGATCTTTGCCGTCTCCAACACTTTCTGTCTGCGTTCTCCTTTTGGTACTTTTTTCAGCTTCATGCTGTAGGCAATATTATCAAATACTGTCATATGCGGATAAAGGGCATAATTTTGGAAAACCATCGCCATATCCCGGTCACAGGACTCCACATCATTCATGTACTCTCCATCCACATAGAGCTCTCCTTCTGTAATTTCTTCAAGCCCCGCAATCATTCTAAGTGTCGTGGATTTTCCACATCCGGATGGTCCCACGAAGATCACAAACTCCCGCTCATGGATTTCCAGATTAAAATCTCGGACCGCGGCAGATCCGCCTTCATAAATCTTTGTCACATGCTTTAATTGTATTTCTGCCATCTTATTTTGCTCCTTCCAGAGAATCAAGAAGTGCCGGAATCTGCTCCACCGACGGAACTATATAATCAGCGTAAGAGGCAAGATCTCGTTCCTTACTCACACCACTTAGAACGCCTACTGACGTCGCCTTGGCCTGTTCGGCGAACACCATATCGTTTCTTGTATCTCCCGCTACCATCACCTGCTGCGGCAGAATCCCGCTTTTCTCCGCAAAATCATATAACATATCCGGATATGGTTTCGGCCGCTTTTTCCCGTCATCCCCTCCGATGTAATCCAGATATTCCAAAACACCAAGCTGTTTCATACACTTCTTGGCCGACGAGACTGTATCGGACGTTGCGACTCCCCAAATACAGATTCTTTTTTTTTCAGAAACTGGAACAACTCCGGAAGATCCCCCAGTGGAATCATTTTAGCCCCTTCCCCATGTGTTGCCTGGTCAAAGAGCTCCCGGATCTGTGTCTCAATCCGATCCGTTTCTATTCGAATCCCCAGTCTCTCTAGCGCCCACTCCATGTCCTGTGCAATCTCCCTGTAGGATTTATAAGCCAGGGCACCATTTGGATCAATTTGATCCGGAAAGATTCCTATAGAGTCATAGAGCACATTTTCGAGCTCTGTCGTATTCTGTTTTTCTTCAAGATCGTTTCCCCGGATAAATTCCGGGATCACCCTGTCTTGCTGCATACAGCCATAAACTGAAAAAATCAATCAATGTTCCATCCTTATCGAATAAGATTCCTTTAATTCGCATGAAATGCCTCCAGTGCTTCCCGATAGGTTCTAAACCTGTTTCTTTTTGCCCCCTGCCAGACCGGATTACTATAAAGAAGAAATTCTCCATCTGCTGTACGTGCTTCCAACCTGGCCCAATTCCACTTCCCTTTTAAGAAATGAACTTCTCCGACGGCCCGGTACCCCTTTTTTGTCTTCTCTGTCGTGAGCTTTATACGCTTTTCATTCTGAACTATCCAGATAACCGGCGTAATCCCTCTTCCAATTCATTTCCAAATATCTCTATTTCCATCATAATCTTCCGTTCGACATCCTCCATTCCGTCTCACAGAAAGAAGGACTTACTTTGTGAGGTAATTCGGACATCTGCCGTACAGAATCTGCTGACATAGATATTACCCTGCTTTACATGTTTCAAAAGAAGTTCCGGCGTCAAAGACGGACAAAAACATACGTCCCCGGATCGCCTGCAATGGAAGGTTTGTCCGAGCCTTTGTAGCGTTCCTCGATGAGATTATGGGAATCACTTCCTCCGATCCCCCAAATTCGGTGGCCATCCTCCCAGAGGAAATCCAGATAACGGATTGCTCGGTCATTGGACTCTCTGGCATCCGTATAAGTCGGATCGTTTATAATTTCAAGACAAGTAATATCGTCCAGTCCCACTTCGCCATATTTCCATTTCCAGATCGTAAGAAACGGATGATTAATACTGATGATCCATTCCCGTTTTTTCGCCTCTCGCAGTATCTCATAGAGATACTCCTTCACCTCCGGGGTGTCGGCGTACTCCATAATTTCCGGCAGTCTCTCCGGCATCTTATCAATGCCGATCAGATTACAATGTCCGATCTTTGTCGTGATCTCCACACCCGGCAGGATGAGCATGTAGTCATCTTCCCACCCGGTAGGGATGACATTATGTTCTGTTGGCACATAGAAATCCAAATCCATCATCCGAGCCTTTCTCATAGCGCTGCTGACCGACTCCTTCCCATCTGACAGATGCGTATGGGTGTGAAAATCTCCCCTTGTACCATCGCCCCCGGCTGCTGTAAAACTACTCTTGTTATAGTAGCCAAGCCAGAGCTGTTCCCGGTAGTGTCTGTCCACCCAGAGACACTTGCCGATTGTCTCCTGAATCTCCGTTTTCCGGTCAGAGATCTGAATTCGGAATGGCAAAGATACACCTTCCAATGTTTGTTCAATATACTCCGCAAACAAATAGATAACGATTTTCCATGTGCCGGCTCCAATAGGTCCTGGAACACCGCCGATGGTCGTATTTTTTGCATGTCTGGCAATTACGATCGTCCGCTCCCCGTATCCAAGCATTTTCTGAATCCGTATTCGGTTTTTTCATCTCTAACAACGAGGTAGCCCATAAGAGTGTGCTCCTCTTTCTCCACATCTACCGATATCGTCAGCCGTTTCAGAGGCTTACAGATCACAAGTTCCTCTTCCAGCTTAGCGGGTGTAGTACGATTAATATAAAAAGTAACTGTTTTTTCCATAATTCCTACTGTACGTTATCAAGCGCCTCCTGTGCAGTCTTCTGTGCCTCATCCAAAGCTTCCTTGGCGGAAATACCTTCGATTTCTACTTTATCCGCAGCGATAGAAAGAGCATCCGCAATTTTTCCTCCTGTCGGATCTTCCGGTATGATAGATCCATGCATCGCCTGCTGAAGGGGAACGAGTGCATGTGGATTCTCATCTGTATAAGCCTTGAAATCCGGATCGTCTTCAGTGGATTTTCTCACGGCTACATATCCGGTATTCATGGACCATTTTGCCTGATTTTCTGGAGTAGTGAAGAATTTCATAAACTCATAGACCCCTTCCTTCTCTTCATCTGTAGAACCATTCAGCATCACAAGTTGGAGAGGGCCTGCTGTCGGAGCTGAAGGATTGTCACCCCAACCCGGCTGTTCGATAGCTCCTACTTTGGTAAAATCAAGGTCTGCCTGATCACCTGAGGATCCGGTATATCCTCCCGCCTTATCCTGCAGCACATCGTCAATAGTTTTATACCAGTATTCCCATCCCTGTCCGCCGGAATGAATGGTCATAATCTTGTCCTCATGGATCCACTCACGGAAGCTTTCCCATACTTCCACCCATTCGTCAGAATTGATCGTTACTGTCTTACCGTCCTCACTGAAGATGCTTGCTCCGTTACTGAACGCAGCGTCCATCAGATTTGCATAACCCCACATCGGCTCCCATCCATAGAACGCTTCCCCTTTCGACATCTTTTTGGCTGCCTCTTCCAGATCCTGCCATGTTTTGATGGATGCCGGATCAATACCTGCCTCTTCAAACGCAGCCTTATTATAGTAGAGAACCTGCGTCGTACCATATGCCGGAATCGCAAAAAGCTCTTTTCCATCCGCATCTAATCCCTGATCAAAAAATACTTCGATGTAATCATCCCTGTCAAAATCTTTGTCTTCCTCAAGAAACGGCATCAGATCTGCCACTTGATCCTTACGATACAGATTTCTGGATTTATCCACGTCAAGAAGCGCCAGATCCGGTGCGTTTTTCCCCGCAATGCCTGCTTGAAGTTTTTCGTATGTCTCGGTATAGTCAGCCTGAGTTGTCCCTTTAATCTCATACTTATCTTGGGACTTATTGAACTCTTCCACCAGATCGCTTAAGACATTCACTGCCGTTTCCCTCCGGAATACCAGAAGTCAATCTGGATTTTTCCATCATCTGTCTTCTGTGTTTCTCCACTTTTTGACTTACTTCCACATCCTGCAAGCGCCAAAGATGCTGTCATCATTCCCACAAGCATAATAGACCATAATTTTTTCTTTTCATTTTTCTTTCCTCTCTTTTACTTTTTTAAGCTATTCTACCCTTTCATACCCGTATCGCCGCCAATTCCATTGATAAACCACTTCTGTGTAAAGGCAAACAGAATCAACAGCGGAAGGACGATCACCGCACTGCCCGCCATCACAAGGGACCAGTTGGTACCGTAGGCTCCTCCTTCTATGAAAAACTGCCGCAATCCCTGGGATACCAGGCTCAAGTTAGTATCATCCGTAATAAGGGACGGCCACATATAATTGTTGTAACACGTAATAAAGCTCATCAGTCCAAATGTGATAAAGGAGGATTTCGTCATCGGCATAATAATTTTCCAGAGTGTCTTCCAATGTCCCGCTCCATCCATCTTCGCCGCTTCTATCAGCCCTGCCGGGACTTGCATAAACGCCTGTCTGAGCAGAAAAATCCCAAAAATACTGACAGCGCTTGAAATAATCAGCCCCGTGTATGTATTTAAAAGGTTCAGATCCGCCAGAATGATATAGGACGGAATGTAAGTCGCCGCTGTCGGCAGCATGTAAGTGCCCATAATAATGGCAAATAAAGCCTTTCTTCCCCGAAAGCGCATAAATACAAGTGCATACGTCAGCATTGCCCCTGTCACAAGCTGGATTGCCACGGTTACAACCGATACATAAAGGCTGTTCCCTATGTAGCGCACAATCGGAGAATGGAAAATGACTTCCGTAAGATTCTGCCACTGCGGATCTGCCGAAAAAAAATACGTTCACATCCATGACCTCTTCTTTTGTTTTTAGCGCACTTAAAACCATCCATAAAAATGGGAAGGCTGTCACTGCGCTGGCGGTCAGAAGAACGATTTTCTGTATGCATCCCACGATTCTGCCGGAAAATTTTCTCTCCATATGACGTACTTTCTTCTTCGTGGAAACGATTGTTTGAAGTTTCACTGTCTGTTGACTTTCCATGAATATTTCCACCTTTCTTTTAATAATGAACCCATTTCTTGGATGCCCGGAACTGGATCGCTGAGAGTCCAACCGTAAGGACAATCATCACCATAGCCACTGCCGTTGCCTGCCCCATATCAAACTCCTCAAATCCAAGCTGATAATACATATAGAGCAACGTCCGTGTGCTCCCGGATGGTCCACCCTGAGTCAAAATCTGAATCTGATCGTATGCCTGGAGCGAATTTACCATTGTAATAATCATAAGAAAAAACGTCGTAGGCGAGATACTTGGTATGGTAATATCCCGAAATCTCTGCCACTTTCTTGCTCCATCCAGACCACAGGCCTCATACAGTTCTGCCGGAACCTTTTCCAATGCGGAAAGGTAAAAAATCATTGCGTACCCGATACTCTTCCATACTGTAACAATGATAACAGCCAAAAGTGCTGTGTCCGAACTCTGTATCCACTGAAGCCCCGGCAGATGGAAAAACTGTAATACTGCATTTGCAATCCCTGTGTCCGGTTCAAAAATCCAGACCCATACAATGGAGATCGCAACAGTCGGCGTCACCCATGGAGAAAACAGGATAAATTTATAAATTCCGCTTCCTCTGAAATTTCTCTGTAAAAGCAGCGCTAAAAGCAGCCCTCCAATCAGCGTCGGAATCAATGTCCCAAGTGTAAATAGCAACGTATTTAACAGTGCGTCATAAAATCTGGAATCGTGAAACAATGCAATAAAATTATCCAGAAAAACAAAATCATATGTAGGGCTCATATAATCCCAGTTTGTAAAGCTGATAAACAAAGATCTCAAAATCGGATAGATCCAAAATACCGTCAGTGGTATCAAAGCTGGAAAAACAAATAACAAAACTTTACCAGAATACTTCCAGTCTTTCCTTTTACGTCTCAATGCTCTTTCTCCCTTCTGAAATTTTACAATGCATACTATATAGAAGGATTGTTAAATATCACTTGGGAAGCCAGTTAAAAATAAGTTAAAGGAGACAGAAATTTCTTCTGCCTCCTTCTTTCTTTACCTGTTCTTTACTTTATTATAACATCCGTATATCACGAGCATCACTACCTGAGTGACAATAAGCGAAATCCAAACTCCATCAAGACCAATCACCGTCGGAAGAAGTAAGAGCAATGCAGGAGCTGCCACAAACATCTCGCCATATACAAGTGCCATGGCCTGTTTTACCCGAAGAGTTGCATTCAAATAAGAAATATTCAGTTTTGTATTACCCATAAACAGAAACGCCGCCGCACTGAGACGCATCCCCGGTACAAACATCCGGGCGCCTTTTACCGACATACCGAAAAGCTCTGGAATATAGGGCGCCGCTGCTGTCACCAACAGTAAAAACCCGATTCCCAGTGCAGTGAGAACTTTTCTGGATACCTTCCGAATATAATGGCATACCTCTTCGTTTCCTGCCCCATAATAAAAAGCTGACTAACGGCTGGATTCCATCCCCGACTCCGGTCAGCATAGACTGAACCGGAAATACCACATACGAAATAACCGCATAGCATGCCACCGCTGTATCGCCGCCGAATCCGGCACAACGATAATTTGTAAATATCAGTACGACAGACGGAGCGATGGAGAGCCCAAATCCCGGAACCCCTGTCTTCACAATATCAAGCAATGTCTTACCATTCAGGTGCAGGTGCAATTCCACATTCTCTTTCCCATAGAGACAGGATATTGCGATTCCCACTACAACAAATTGCGCCGCAACCGTACCTATAGCGGCTCCTTGAACACCGATTTTTACCTGAAACATCAAAATATAATTCAGAATAATATTAGTCAACATCCCGGCGCTCATGGCAACCATAGCCTCATAGGCCCGATGTCGGTTTCTGAGAATCGGAATCAAACCCGCTCCCAGAACCTGAAATACTGCTCCGGCGGAAATCACCTGTACATATTTCCATGCATGAGAATAAACAACGCCTCCAGCTCCTAGAATCTGAAGAAGCGGGCTTCCAATCACACAAAGAATCATACCAGTCAAAATTCCAAATACCAGTAAGGATGTTATCGTCACATAAAAAACGGCAGAAGCTTCCTCTTCCTCTTTTCTCCCCAGATGTCTGGAATAAAGTACACTTCCGCCGATTCCAATGCCAATTCCCAGCGCTGTAATCACAGCGGGAACAGGCCACGCAAGATTAACCGCCGCCAGTCCCTCATCCCCAACAGCCCGTCCAATAAACAGACCGTCAACGACCGAATACATCCCGGTCAGACAAAGAGCAAAGACCGTCGGTATACAGTCTCTTGCCATATTTCGTAATATTGCTTTTTTTCTCCATGTACGCCTGTCCTTTCTTTTCCTTGCCACGTTACAAAATACCACAATTCTGTAAACTTGGGCCATAAAAAAAGTAAAATACAGGTATAATTCTCTAATTTCCTATTTTTTCTATAATGTAATCCCTGATCTTCTCGCTCTCTGTCTCCAGCGCCGCTGCAAGTTCATCGTAGAGTGCGTGTTCTGCTGTGCGAAAATACCGACTGTCCGCGGCGGTCAGGCGCTTTCCCTTCGCTTCCCGCTCCTGCTTTCTCTGGTAAATCGTCTTGATCAGACTCACCAGTTTTTACAGTCACACGTCTTGAGTGCGTTCTTGTAAGTCTCTTCCCGCTTACGCTCTTCTGTGATCCCGAGTACCGCGATCTCCTGCATCTCATCGATCAGAGCAAGGGCCTCCTCCCGGCTCAGAATCCTCCTCAATGGTAACTTCTGACTGTCTACGGGGGGCAAACACAGTACTACCCTTCACCCCGTAAGGGATCAATGTATAGTACAGTTTGCCTTCATCCTTAGTCACAGTCTTTAACGGACCGATTTCTGTGACCTGACAGACACCATTGTGACCATAAACAACATACTCTCCGATTTTAAACATGCGCTCCCGCCTTTCTTTTCCATCCTTTCCTTTCGCTACCTATTTGTATATAGTATACCATTTTTTGGACGGGAAAATAAGGAATTTCTTTTTATTTTCTCTGTTCCTATCCTTTTTCTTCCATTCGGTCCATGATGCATCGTGCGGTATACAGGCCATTTGCAGACGCCTGCTGAAGTCCTCTTGTAATGGCAGCTCCATCTCCCATTACACGCAATCCTTTAATATTTGTTTCAAATTCCTTTGTAGTAACTACCTTGTTTGAGTAAAATTTAACCTTCACACCGTAGAGGAGCGTCTCGTCACTTGCGATTCCCGGCGTCACCTTATCAAGAGCCTGGATCATCTCATCAATGTCCACCATAATCCGGTGCGGAAATACCAGGGAAAGATCTCCCGGCACTGCATCTTTTAACGTCGGTATCAGATTATTTCGAACCAGACGTTCCGCCGTCGTCCTTCTGCCTCTCCGAAAATCCCCATATCTCTGGACAAGGATCTTGCCGTCACATAGCATATTCCCAAGCTGGGCAATCTGCTTGCCGTACTCAATCGGACTCTTAAACGGCTCGGTGAAATTCTTGGACACCAGCAGGGCAAAGTTCGTATTCTTCGTCTTTCTTTCCTTGGATTTGTAGGCATGTCCATTGACTACCGCCAGACCTCCCTCGTAGTATTCTGTCGCCACTTCCCCCGATGGATTTGTGCAGAATACCCTTACTTTATCATCAAAAGTCGGTGTATAATAAACGAGCTTCGCCTCATAGAGCTTCTCGTTGAGTTCTTTCATGATTTCATCCCTGACTTCCACACGGACTCCTACATCCACAGTCCCATTCTGTGTTTCAATCCCATGTTCTTTACAAATATGAGAAAACCACTCCGATCCTTCCCGCCCAACGCCCGCCACGATCTCCGCCGCATAAAAAGTCTCTCCTTTTTCCGTGACAACTCCGACTGCCCGTCCTTTTTCCATGAGAATATTCTGTACCATCGTCATAAAACGGATTTCCACTCTGTTCTCCTCCAGGTGCTTCTGGAGCCTCGCATAAATCTTGTATCCTTCCTCGGTACCCAGATGGCGGATGGGACATTCAATGAGCTTGAGATTTGCACGGATTGATTTTGCCCGTATCTCATCGATCGCTTCCATATCTTCCAGTCCATATACTTTCTCATCCGCCCCAAATTTCAGATAAATCTCGTCCGCCTCCCGGATCAGTTCCTCTGCCTTCTCATAACCCAGTATTTCCGGGAGTGTTCCGCCCACTTCCGGAGAAAGAGAAAGTTTTCCATCAGAAAATGCTCCTGCTCCTGCAAATCCGGTCGTAATGGAACATGGCTGACATCCTACGCAGACCTTTGTCTTCCTCTTTGGGCAGACCCTCCTTTCAATCGACCGCCCCTTTTCCAGCATCAGAACCTTCAGATCCGGTTTCCTTCTCATCAGCTCATATGCACAGAAAATGCCGGACGGCCCTGCTCCGATAATAATTACGTCGTACTCTTTTTTTATCTCTGCCATCGTCAAGCACCTCCGATTTTACACTTTTCTTCTTTTATCATAATACCCTTTTTCTAAAAACTCAATTCTATTTCCGCAGATGTGCTGTATTGGACTTTCCCCTTCTTATACAAAAAAGGAGCAGTTTTACTGCTCCCGTCGGGGTTTGGCGCCCCCATCTGTCCGTTAATCGAACAGATGGCAGGCTGCGAAGTGTTCTTTTTCGATCTCTTTTAATACCGGCGTCTCTGTTTTGCACCGCTTTGTGGCATATTTGCATCTGCTTGCAAACCGACAGCCCGGACCACAGTTGATCGGGCTCCCCACTTCTCCTTCGAGCGGGAGCACCACTTTGTTTTTCTCCTTCTCCGGATTCGGGATCGGGATGGCGCTTAAGAGTGCCTTTGTATAGGGGTGCTGCGGGTTTGCATAAAGTTCCTTGCTGGATGCAAGCTCCACAATATGTCCCATATACATGACACCGACACGGTCAGAGATATGTTTGACCATGGACAGGTCATGGGCAATGAAGAGATATGTAAGGCCAAGCTCTCTTTGAAGTTTTACGAGAAGATTGACAACCTGTGCCTGAATGGATACGTCAAGAGCGGAAATCGGCTCGTCACAGACGATAAATTCCGGATCTACCGCAAGTGCTCTTGCGATTCCAATACGTTGTCTCTGCCCACCGGAAAACTCATGCGGAAAACGGGTTGCATGTTCCTTATTCAGTCCGACAAGACGAAGCAGCTCATAGACTCTTTCTTCCCTTTCCTCTTTCTTCGGATAGAGACCGAAATTCTCCATTCCTTCTTTGATGATATCCCCTACCGTCATACGTGGATCCAGAGATGCGTATGGATCCTGAAAAATCATCTGCGCACGCTTCTTAAACCAGTTAAGATCGTTTTTCTTTAGATTTGTCACATTTTTCCCCGTATACTCTACAGTCCCTTCCGTAACCGGGTAAAGTCCGAGAACCGTACGTCCGCAGGTCGTTTTCCCACAGCCAGATTCACCCACAAGTCCTAAGGTCTCCCCTTTATAGATATTAAAGGAGACATCGTCCACAGCCTTGAGGACTCCTTTTTTTTCGCACCGGAAAATACTTTTTCATATGATCCACATGGACCAGAACTTCTCTGTTTTCCTTACTCATCCTGGAACACCTCCTTGATTTCCTCTACTCCAAGTACTTTCTTTGCCATCGGATGATGAAGCCAGCATGCGGCCTTATGGCTTTCCGATACCTGGGTAAAGTCTGGAGCTTTCTCCTTACAAATTCCCATACAGTATTTACACCGGCTCGCAAATCCGCAGCCTTTTGGCGGCATCACCAGATCCGGAGGAGTTCCGGGATAATCTGAAGTTCAGATTTATTTTCATTTTCCATATTCGGAACTGCCTTTAAAAGGGCATGGGTGTAAGGATGACAAGGGCTGGCAAAGATTTCTTCCACCGTGCCCTGTTCCACAATACATCCGGCATACATGACAGTAATATATTCCGCCATTCCTGCCACGACTCCCAGATCGTGTGTGATAAGGACGACAGCCGTATTATTTTTCTGCTGAATTTCTTTCAAAAGCTTCATAATCTGTGCCTGGATCGTCACATCCAGCGCCGTTGTGGGCTCGTCCGCAATCATCAGCTTCGGGTTGCAGGCAAGGGCGATCGCAATCACGACACGCTGTCTCATTCCACCGGAAAATTCATATGGATACTGATTCAGGCGGTCTTCCGGATTCGGAATATTTACCTTTCTAAGCAGCTCGATTGCCTGCTCTCTTGCTTCCGATTTTGAGACCTTGTTGTGGAGGATGATGCTCTCCATGATCTGTTTTCCGACTTTCATCGTTGGGTTTAAGGAAGTCATCGGATCCTGAAAAATCATAGCGGCTTCCTTACCCCGGAACGCTCTCCATTCTTTCTCCGTAAATTTTAAAATATCTTTTCCTTCAAACAGGATCTCGCTCTCCTTTTTAATTTCTCCCGGAGGGGTCGCAATCAGCCCTAGAACAGCCTTGGACGTCACGGTCTTCCCGGAACCAGACTCTCCTACGATCGCCATACACTCTCCCGGATTTACCTTAAAGGAAACTCCTCTGACAGCCTGAACTTCCCCGCGTATGTGTGAAAGGAGACTTTCAGATTTTTACTTCTAATAAATGTTCACTCATCTTCCATATCCTCCTCTATTACTGCCGCAGTTTCGGGTCGAACGCGTCACGAAGCCCATCGCCAAGCAGGTTGAACGCCAACATGGTCAGGGGAAATCGCTACCGCCGGAAAAATCAACTCGTGAGGATAATATGTCATCTGCTGCTGTCCGAGTGATGCCATTGCTCCCCAGCTCGTCATCGGAGGCTGTACTCCCATTCCGATAAAGCTTAAGAATGCCTCGGAAAAGATAAAACTTGGTACCATAAATGTAGTATTGATAATAATAACACTCATCGTATTTGGAATCAGATGCCTTGTAATGATCTTAAAAGACGGCGTGCCAAGTACTCTGGCAGCCATGACATATTCGCTTTCTTTCAACTCCAGGATCTCGCCCCGTCCAAGCCTTGCAAGACCAGTCCAGCTCGTCATACAAAGTGCCAGCATCAGAGAAGTCATTCCTTTTCCAAGGTACAATGATACAACGATAACAACTACCATGTACGGAATACCGCAGAGTATTTCCAGAATACGCATCAGGATATCATCTACGATACCTCCGCAAAATCCGCTGATGCCTCCGTAAATCACGCCGACAACAAGGGAGATCAGCGCACCCACGCCGCCGATAGCAAGAGATACACGTCCGCCGACCCAGATTCGTGCGAAGATATCACGTCCGAGATCATCCAGGCCGAAAATATGCTCTTTTGTCGGTCCCTGATTTACCAGCTCAATATTCTGCTCATTATATGCGTGCGGATAAATATACGGTGCAAAAATACACATGAAAATCATAAAAATCAGGAAAAACAGGCTGATCATCGCCACCTTGTTTTCTTCAGTCTCCGGACGGCGTCCTGCCAGTAAGAAATACTCGGTCTGACAAGTGTCTCGGAGGATTGTTCATCAATGCCTACGCACTGAAACATTTCATCTGTCATAAGGTTCTTTTCTTCTGTCACTTGTGTGCTCCCTCCTCTACTTGCCTTCTATGATGCTCTTTCGGACACGCGGATCCACAATCGCATAGAGAATTTCCATACCTACCATGCAGACGATAAAAATCATGGAGAAAAATAATGTCGTCGCAAGAATCATTGGATAAGCCCGTCCGTTGACGCTGTCTACATAGTACCGTCCAAGGCCCGGTACCGGGAAAATTCGCTCGATAACAAAAGAGCCTGTCACAATACCAGCTACCTGAGGAGCCACAATAGAAATAATCGGTGTGATAGCATTTCTCATAATATGCCGCCGGATAATCTGAAATCTGGAAAGCCCTTTGGACTTCGCCAAAAGGATATAGTCTGAACCGAGCACGTCCAGTACCGAAGATCTCATATATCGAGAATATGTCGCAATACCGCTGATCGCCGCGGACAGTGTAGGAAGCGCTGTATACTGGAAGATACCTGCAATTCCCATTCCTGAAGTCGACCACCCGACAATCGGAAAATATCCTCCAGCCACGTACTTTTGCAGCAGCGCCGCAAATACGAAGCTTGGAATGGAGACTCCCAGAATGGCAATAAATATGGTAACAAAGTCGATCCATTTTCCACGGTTAAAGGCTGCCAGAACACCCAGAATAATACCAAGAACCAGACCCACGACGACTGCCTGGATTCCCAGTCTTAAAGACGCCGGAAACCTCTCACCGATTACTGTATTTGCTGTAAGTCCAGGGGTTGTATAAGATTCTCCCATGTTTCCCTGGAACAGATTCTTCAGATAGATGACATACTGTTCTGTGACCGGCTTATCCAGCCCCCATTTTGCTTTCAGGTTTTCCTGCACCGCTTCCGGGAGCACTTTTGAAGACGCCTGCGTCGGGTCACCCGGCATGGTATACATCAAAAAAGAACGTGGCTGTCAGAATAATCCAGAGTGTTACAATCATGTACACGATTTTCTTCAGAATGTACTTTACCATTTTCTTTCTCCTCTCTCTTTTTTAGAACAGCGGGAAGCATTTCTTACTTCCCGCTGTCAGAGTTTTCTTCATCTCAGTCTATTCTTCTACATATGCGTCACGGAATTCGATAGATGGTCCACCCGCGCCGTTGATATAGACATTTTTCTGAGTCTTACTTACCAGCGTATTGCTGTATGTGTAAGTTACCGGAGAAATACCGCATTTATCAACGGTCAGAATTTTCTCTGCTTTTGCAAAGTTTTCACCGCGCACGGTCATATCTTGTTCTGTCTTACATGCATTGACAAGCTCATCATACTCGGCATCTGAGAAGAAGGCCGGGTTATTTCCATCGCCTGTTGTGTAGCACTGCATAAATGTCATCGGGTCATTATAGTCAGCTCCCCAACCAGTCTCACATACCTGGTACAGTCCCTTGGATACCTGGTTGTTGAAAGAAGAGTTGTCAGATGCCGTCTCGATGTTGACCTTTACGCCAAGGTTCTTTTTCCCACTGATTCTGATAGAATTCAGCTACTACCTTTGTCTCATTGTCCGCATTTCTCTGCAGGAACGTTACTTCCAGTGTCTCTCCTTCTTTACCAATCTCTTTCAGTCCTTCTTCCAGAAGCTGTTTTGCGTCCTGTTCAAGAAGTTCTTTCATCGGTTCCGGGTACAGATCACGGAATTCATCCGTTCCGATTGCCGTTCCTGGCGGAATCTCACCGTATGCCGCTTTGTTGCTGTCAAGTACCTGTGTCGCGTATGCTTCACGGTCAAATGCGATAGCAAATGCTTTTCTGATCTTTTCATTTGTAAATACGCCGTTCGGGTCTTCGTTGTTGAAACAGATGTAAGAGTTTCTCGGCTGCGGTCCGGAGATAAGCTGAACCTTACCAGCATCAACCTCTTTTTGTTTCTGATCCAGGTATTCGGAATCAATGTTTCTGAGTACATCGATCTGACCCTGATCGAAGAGCTGCTGTCTTGTGTTTTCATCCTGAGCAAGTGTCATTTCAATCTCATCAATTTTGACGTTCTTCGCATCCCAGTAATTCTCATTTTTCTTTAGAACAACTTTGGAACCTCTTGTCCATTCGCTTACATAGAACGGACCACTCTGAGCAAGTTCTTCTGCCGTCGCTCCGTAGGAAGAGTTCTTCTCGCCCTCCGTCTTGGATTCCGGTACCGGTGTTACGTTGGAGAATGTCATAAGCTGTGCAAAATACGGAATCGGCTCAACCAATGTGATTTCCAGTGTCTTGTCGTCCACCGCGACTGCTCCTACGTCTTCTTTTGAACCAGCACCGGTGTTGAATGCCTCACCACCTGCGATGCAGTAGAAAATACCGGCGTTATGGCAGTTTACTTCCGGGTCAAAGATACGACGGATAGAGTTTACATAATCCTGTGCCTTTACTTCTTCACCATCAGAATACTTATTGTCTCTTAAGTGAAACGTCCATGTAAGCCCATCTTCGGATGTTTCATAGCTTTCGCATCCTGCCTCTGTCAGTTCTCCGTCAATATAGCGGAATAATGTCTCCTGTGCTTCCAGCACGATGGAGTTTTTTGATCGTCGTCTGCACGCCCCGGATCCAGTGTGTCAGGATCGGACAGCATTACAGTCGCAACCTTCATTAGATCGTCTGAGCCTCCTGCTGACGAGTTTCCTGAGGAGTTTTCCCCCCCCCACATGCTGCCAGGGAGAAGGTCATAACCGCTGTTAAAAGCGCTGCTAAAATCTTCTTTTTCATAATAGCCTTCCTTTCTGATTCGTTTTTCTTTGGTTTTAAAGCGTCCTTTGGAAGATCATTTTCACATATGGACGCATATCACAAATGAGCCGGACCGGCCATATGCCGCCTTCCTTTTTCGATCGTTCTGCCTTATTTTATCCGGACACCTTTGCCCGCACTCCAAGGCTTTATACAGTTTTTCTCTCCTTTCTGGATCGTATTCTATCAAGTCCACGGACCGGATGCCCTTTTCCGGCTTGCTACATTTTCGTTTCCCGAAAATCCTGATCATGCCGGCGCCCTTCTCTTTGTTTTCTATAGATGTTCTATCTGAATATCTTTTGGAATGCCTGTTCCAAATCATCCATTAAAGCCTTTGTCCCCTCCAGTCCACAATGGATTCGGATCACATTTTGTCCGGCTCCCATCTTCCGGGCGTTTTCTTCTGTCTCCCGTGCATAAGGCATTGTCACCAGGCTTTCGTATCCGCCCCATGATACGCCGATCTTGAATATTTTCAACGCCTGACAAAATGTTTTGGCTTGTTCCGTCGTACTTTCCAGTTCAAAGCTTAACAATCCGGTGTGCCCTGACTGCTGTTTGATGATCAGTTCACGTTGTGGATGAGAGGCAAGTCCGGTGTAGTATACTTTTCTTACTTTCGTATGTCCTTCTAGGTACTGTGCTATTGCCAACGCCGTTTTTTTGCATGTTCCTTCACCCGGACTTCCAGTGTCCGGAGCCCCCGCATCATCAGCCACCCTTCCATCGGTCCGATAATACTGCCAAGCTGTTCCCGCATGATTCGTACTTTCTTCCCAAGTGCCGGATCTTTCACCGTCAGGGAACCACCAATGAGATCGCTGTGTCCCCCCAGATACTTAGAAGCTGTATGCATCACAAAATCTGCTCCCATCTCGATTGGATTCTGGTAAATCGGCGTACAGAATGTATTATCAATATAGACAAGAGCTCCTTTTTATGAGCCGCCTCGGCTGCCCGCTCAATGTCCTGCACATGGAAAACTACAGATGATGGACTTTCCAGCACCAGAAGCTGGGTTTCCTCTGTGAGCGCCTCTTCCATTTCCATCGGATCATCCCCATCAATCAAGGTCGTCCGGATATTCATATGCTCTCTGCAATAATTCTGCAAAAAATCTTTCAACGGCCCGTAAGCCGTCCGGACGCAGACTACATGTCCGCCGCTTTTACAGGAAGAAAGGACTGCTGCGGTAGCTGCCGCCATCCCGGATGAGAACACATATGTCTCTGCTCCCTTTTCTAATTCATTGATCTTCTCCTCGAGAATCCGTACGGTTGGATTCTGAACCCTGCCATAACAGTACGTGTGCCGGTCCCGTTTGTCAGAATCATAATAAGCGTCTACCGTCGGAAAAATATTCAGGGAATTCATAAAAATCGGCGGTACAATAGCATTGTAGTATTGATCGTACTCTTCCCCGGCATGTGCCAGAATCATTCCTGTGCTTTTTTTCCATCTCGTCTCTCCTTGTTTTTTTCAATCACCAATCAGGTATCATCTATATGCTATAATATAGTTATTTCTTTTATAAAATTGCACATCAGTCTGATCTGCTCTTCCTACCGATGTGCAATGGCGATATCCTCGTATACACAATCCAGAAGCTTATGATTGATCTTCTGTGCTTTCTTAATATCCCGCTCTTTCAACGCCTCATAGAGCGTCTCATGGTACGGCATGCTTGCCTTGAACGGATCTTCGATATCAAGTGGAAACTGCCAGAGTTTATCCGTGTACTCATCCAGCACTTTCAATACCGCATAATAAACGCTGTTGTGACACATCTGGTAAATTTTCTCGTGGAACTGCTTGTCCTCCTCGGTATCCGGCTCTCCCACCCGTACTTTCTTCATCAGAACTTCTGTGATCTCTCCGAGCTCTGCCATTTCCTGGTCGGTGGCATTCCTTACTACCATAGCTATCAACTCTGTCTCCATCGCCCTTCTGGCCTCGAGCGCCTCGATCAGCGCCTCCCGCTCCCTCGTAAATCCGATGAGCGACTCGATTGCATTGGATCCCCGGCTCCGATTTCCGACATAGATGCCTTTGCCGTTTAATACTTCCACGATACCCTCTGCCTCCAGTGTCTTAACTGCCTCGCGAAGAGCCGTCCTGCTTACCTGCATCATTTCTATAAACTGACCCTGGGAAGGAGTCTGTCTCCCTCCTTCAGGTCATGTTCTTCAATATAACTCTGTATATATCTGATAATTTCTGATTGCAAAGAAACTCTTTTTATTGGTTTTGCCATTATCTTTCCACCTACTCTGTTCCTTTCAATCATTATATACTTGTTCCATTTTCCAGTCAACTGATTTCTTTTCATTATACATATTGCACAATTATTTTTTAGCAAGTTCCGCCATCGCAGCCGCTGTCAACTCAATACATTTCATCAGCTTTTCTATGGACATCTGCTCATCCGGCTGGTGTGCCACGTCCTTATCTCCCGGAAACATCGGCCCGAAAGCAACCATATTTTGGAACATCTTAGCGTAAGTGCCGCCTCCGATTGCTTTAGGTTCTGTATCTTCCCCGGTTCCCTCCCGGTACACTTCCATCAGCTTTTGTACCAGCTCGGAATCTTTCGGCACATACAGCATCTCTGTGGTCCGATGCTCCAAAATGTCCATATCATAAGCTGTAAGCGCGGACTTCATCTGCCGGTATACGAGATCCGCATCCCCGTTTTTCGGATAACGAATATCCAGATTGAATTTCATCTCCTCCTCCGTATAGTCAATGACACCTAAATTGACTGTAGTCTCCCCGGTCTCTTCATCACGAAAACAGATCCCTAGCGTCTCCCCCGTTTGTCTCAGTGCCGATCTTCTGAGTGACAAAATCAGCAAGCTTCTGGAAATCTCCTCCGATTTCCATGCCACGGACAGCTAAAAGGAGTTTCACAATCGCATTTTCTCCCAGTTCCGGACGGCTTCCGTGGGCGCTGACCCCTCTGCTTCCAGAACCGTCGTTCCATCACAGACCGTTACCTGAATTCCTTGGGTATCCGGTATCTCGTGTTCTCCTTCCAATACCAACTGACAATGCAATGGTACAATATTTCCTGCTGTCCCTCCGTGAAACGAACGGACACGGATTTTTCCTTGTTTCGGATGCTTCTTTCCTCCAATCACTGTAGTCATCCCTTTCTCAAAGAAGATGAGCGGATACTCCGCGTCCGGGGTGATACCAAGTACCGGGTGTTCCTCTCCTGCTTCCACATAGTGCTTGATACAGTCACATCCACGCTCCTCGTTTGTTCCAAAGATCACACGGATCCTGCGGTCTGTAGGAAGTCCCAGATCCCGGATCGCTTTCATAGCATAGATGGCTCCGATCGTTGGTCCCTTATCATCCGCCACTCCTCTGCCATAGAGAATTCCATCATGGATCTCCGCTCCAAACGGCGGATAAGTCCAGTCGTCCCCCACCGGTACTACATCCAAATGTCCAAGGACGGCGATCATCTCGTCTCCCTCTCCCATCTCTATATAGCCCGCTTTATTATCCACATTTGCCGTGCGAAATCCAAGAGTTTTCCCCAGATGCAACGCATACTCCAGTGCCTTTTTCGGACCTGGTCCGTACGGGGCTCCCTCCTCCGGCTCTCCTCCTACGCTGTCAATACGGATACAGTCCTGAATCCCACCGATGATCTCATCCTGCATCCCACGGATTGTATTTCTCAAATTTGTATAATCCACTGCTTTATTACCTCCTTTTTCCTGAAATCTACTTTTTTGCCTTTGGATATTCATTACAAAGCAACCGGTATGGTGCTTCGTCCTCCTCGATCTCCGGAAATCTTCCTACTTTTCATAGAAACGATTGTCCACATTGTCGTCATTACACATGGAGACTTCCCCGATCAGCACGTCACCGGTCCCAGGTTCCACATCAAAATCATGGTACTGGTGCGGCCACAGCGTAATGCTCTCACCCGGGTGCAGCCGTACTCCGGTTCCGGCCGGGGCCTGGTAAGAACGCCCGTCCGAATTGACTGTCACATCCGTGTCCGCAAGTCCGCCCTCTCCGTCGTCGTTATACAGATGGATAATCAGCGTCCCGCCTCCACGGTTGATGATATCCTCTGATTTCTTCCAATGAAAATGCATTGGAGAATGTTGTCCTTCCTTGAGCATTAAAAGCTTTTCCGCATAGACCTTTTTTTATATTTCGGGTTATTCTGATTGCCGTTACGGATTGTAATCAGAGAAAATCCACATTTATCGAAATCACCCTGTCCATAATCTGTGATATCCCACCCCAGCATGTTATCACGAATTTCGTCGTATTCCTCTCCTTTTTCTTTCCATTCTTCCGGCGTCCAGTGACAAAACGGCGGAAGTGCAAATCCATGCTCCCGGATCAGTGCCTCCATCTCCCGGATACATTGATTGATTTTTGATCGCTTCATCTGTCCCATCTCCTTATTTGATTTTTTCTTGTGTCACAATCGGGATTTCCCCGGTCAGATAACATTCCAGCAGACGAATACATGCCTCCACATCTTCTAAATTCACGATGCTGTTCGGCGTGTGGCCGTATCGGGTGGAATGGAAATACCAAGCACTTTTACTCCTTCTCCGGATTTATTAATAGCTCCGGCGTCCGTACCGCCTGCGGCCAGTGCGTCCCTCTGATACGGGATCTCATACTTCTTTGCACAGGCAATCAAATCTTCCGTCAGCTCATGGTCACAGATCACACTGCTGTCATTGATTTTGATGGCGGCTCCTTTTCCAAGAACCGGATTACCATGTTCGTCCCCCGGCACATCAAAGGATCCGGTAATATCAACAGCAATACCAAGATCTGGCTTCACCGTTTCGGCCGATGTGGTAGATCCGAAAAGCCCGACCTCCTCCTGCACCGTGTACACAAAGTAAAGATCATGGTAACTGCTCTGGATTCGTTTGAGAGCCTCGGTCTGAATGTAGCACGCAATCCGGTCGTCGAACGCCTTGGACATCACATTACGTCCTGCCAGTTCCACATAGTCTCCGCAGAAGACCGCACAGTCCCCCGGCTGAACATACTGCTCGGCTTCCTCTTTAGACATTGCCCCAATGTCGATATAAAGCTTGTTCATATCTTTGGTCTTTACGTTCTCCACCGGTTCTGTCACTCCCACAGTCCCTATGGTTCCATTCTCAAACCGCACCCGGTTCATAAAAGAGCACAGTGCGGATACACCACCTACCTGCTTGACCTTTAAAAGTCCGTTGTCCAAAATCCTGACTACGCAAAGTCCGATCTCGTCCATGTGGGCCGCACACATCACTCGCTTTTTCCCGGATCCGTTTCCACGTTTCAAAACAATCAGATTTCCCATGGCGTCTCTTGTAATTTCATCCGCATAGTCCATCACTTCTTTGGTAATCAAGTCAGATACTCTCTTCTCCAGTCCACTGACTCCCCATGTCTGTGTATATTCTTTTATCATCGTTTCCCCTTTCCCCGGTCCTGTTCTACGCAAATATCAGCCGGAATGTTTTGATCTCATATGGTTTGAATACAGTTTCAAAGGTCGTTCCACAAACGGTAAGTTCTGCTTCCTTCTCCTCCAGAAGGTTACATTCATACACATGAGCAAGGGCGCGACCGCTCGTAATATGTGCCCGGACACGGTTATTCTTATTCTCGTACATCCGCACAATGACGCCGTCTCCGTCCTCGGCCTTTTGATGACCTCGATAAAGCAGCTCTCCTTGTCGCAGTGAAGGAAACTGTCATACTCTTCACCGCATCCTTTCTGTTTTCCGATACGTTTCACCGGCATCGGTACATTCAGATTGTAGGCCATCTCCACCGTCTTTGCCTCCTGCCAGCGTCCGGCATGTGGGTAGATAGAGTAAGTAAACCTGTGTTCCCCAATATCTGCGTCCTCATTTGGATAAGTACCGGATTTAATCAACGTCAGGCTCATATCACCTTTCTTAATACCGTAGCCGTACTTGCAGTCGTTTAACAGACTGACACCGGAACTGTTCTCTGAAAGATCCGCCCATTTATGGCCGCAAGCCTCGAATTTGGCCGTATCCCAGCTATAGTTGTTCGTCGTCTCCCGCTCCACATTGCCAAACTGAATTTCATATGTAGCCCTTGTGGCGTTCACATCCACAGGAAAATGCGTTTTCAGAAGGACGTGGTGCGTCTTCCAGTCCGCCTTTGTCTGGAAATCAATTCGTGGAAGGTGGTGATAAAGACAAACTCTCTGTGTGACAACGGAATCTACAAATCCGCAGGAAAACTCCAGCACGATACAGACGTCCCCACTTTCTACAATACGGACAGGTGAATACCAGTCTGCTTCATATGGTTTCCTCTGATAGAAAACGTCAATGTCCCAGTTGTCCCACTGCATCGGACGATCTTCGTAAGTCCGCAGTACATTTCCACACTTGCCGTCCTGGAACAGCTCTTTGTCTGCCTCCTTTTCATAGAGAGATGTGATTTCCATCCGATCATTAAAACGGACACGGAAAAAGGATTCTCAAAGGTGCCGTCCCAGGTTTTTTCCCTTTTTTCCGATTTCTGTTGTCCGGCGGCATAGAGTTTCCGATATCCAAGCGGCGGAACATGTTCTGCATAGAGAAGATACGATCCGTCTGCCATCCGTTGCAGCGGCACGTTTCGCCCCTGCTCATCTTCCAATGCCGGAAGCGCCTCCTCGCCATAGACCGTCACCACGTCATCTCTTTCATACCCTTGCGTATTCATCACCACGATGCCGTCCCGATCCATCGAAAGTTTCCCGACAGCCGCAGAAACGATCCGGTCCAGTTCTTTTTCCCTGTCTCTTCAATCTCCCGGTACTCCCGGTCAGTCTGCTCGTACACCGGTTTGATACAGGAGCCTGGTACAATATCATGGAACTGATTCAGCAGGAGAATGTCCCATCCCCGCTTTAGTACCTCCAAAAGATGCTTATCCTGTTCCATGCCTGCCATGCAGGAGGCCGTCTCAAGCTGTGTATAAAGGATCTCATTTTTTCGGTTATTTCTTTTATTTTTTGCCATGGACGTCAGTGTCCCACGGTGATATTCAAAGTACAGTTCTCCATCCCAGGTAGGCATCTCCGGAAGATCATGGATTTTCTCGTACGTCCGGTCAAAATAATCCTGCTCAAATTCCTGGCGGATCTTCGGGATACCCGGAATACCATACTTCAAACGCTCGGCACTCTCCAGCATCTCTTTTGTCGGACCGCCGCCGCCATCTCCAAATCCAAAGAGCATCAGCGTGTCTTCCGTCAGATCCCGGTTCTGGAACCTCTTGAACGTTCCCAAGGTCATATTCGGATTGACAATACCAGTGTATGTGGTCGTATTCCTCGTGTCTGAGAAAGAAATATTCAGTCCCTGATCCTTATCGTACTCCGTTGTTGTAGGCATGAAAGCAAAGACCTCGGAGCCGTCAATTCCCTTCCAGAGAAACGTGTCATTTGGAAGCTGATTGTACTGATTCCAGGCAATCTTCGTCGTCATAAAGTACGGAATCCTGGATTTCTTCAAAATCTGCGGAAGCGCCGCCGAATATCCGAAGACGTCCGGAAGCCATAAAGATTTGCTTTCTTTTCCAAATTCCTCCTGAAAGAAGCGATGCCCTTTTTAAGATCTGACGGATAAGAGACTCTCCTCCAGTCAGGTTGCAGTCCGACTCCAGCCACATTGCTCCGTCCACTTCCCATCTGCCTTCCCGGATCCGCTCCTTGATCTTTTCGTACATCTGAGGATCCTGCTCTTTTTACAAACTGATATAGAATCGGCTGACTGGACATGAATTTATAATCCGGATACTGCTCCATCAACCGCAGCACGGTAGAAAAACTGCGAAGCACTTTTTCTCTCGTCTGCCCTACCGTCCAGAGCCACGCAATATCGATATGCGTATGACCGATAGCGCTGACCACCGGACATTCCTTTTCCTCACTGTAAAACGCCTTTTTCAGTATCTCCTCTGCTTTCTCAATAGACTGATAAAACCGCTCCGAGTATGCCTCCCGCAAATCCAAGGCATCCAATGCCGGAGCCATCATCTGAAGAACTCTTCTGTAATTCTCTTCATCTGCCTTTTTTTTCAGTACATAGGCGCTCTGCAATGGGATCAACAGGTCATAATATAGATGCCGGATCCGATCGTCCACGACCTGTAAATAGGTATGAATGACCAGATCACCCTTTACCATCCCACTGTATGCAAGAACCGCAATCTCGTGGCATTCCCCTGCTCTGGCATTTTTTGTAATCGTCACCTCCCGGTGATTCACATCCACTCCTTGCATGAGCTCTCCGTCCAAATAAAACAGCATCTGCGGATTCGTCGCGTCCCACTCTCCCTCTCTTCCGGTCGTAATCAAAAACTCCACATGATGTCCGTCCATGGATTCCGGAATCGTGACTGTCGTCCGGAACCATCTGTGTGCGTCCACCTGGCTCCATGCCGTCCCCATCCTATAGTCTTCCCATGTCTCATCCATCAAACAGAATTGTCCGTCCTGCTGCTTCCCTTCCTTGCTTTTATAAGACGAAATCTCCTTCTTATGTACCACAATCAGTCGTTCCAAATCTTCCAGGACCCTCTGTGCCCTTCCCAGTTCAAAAATCAGATTCATGCTTCCTCCCAATGCTATAAGCTATATTATAGGTTGCTTATAGCGTATCACTTTTTGTGCAACCTGTCAATTTTTTTCAGAACATTTGTTACAGTTCAGCAATGTACAAAGTCACAAAAATCTGAGTTCAAACTTGTTTGAAAACGAAGATTATTTGTGTACTTTGTATATGGCATTCTGCCATCAGCGAGGATTTAGCCACGCAAGTGGCGATAAAGCCACACAGCGGCTAATCCGAGCTGTTATGGCTGAACTGTAACATAACAGTCAATACCGCACAAAAGTCGCATGATGCCTGCTTCTCTCACACTTTCTCCCAGTATACCTGGAATGGTTCCCGGTCTATCTCAAACAACGGTTTCCACACAAGCCCACGATAGCAAAATGTCAGCCCGTCTTTCTCTGCTTCCTGCTCTGCCTTCCCTGGATCGATATCAAGCTTTAAGAATCGCTCTTCTTTACTTAAAGCTGCCAGCACATAAGGTCCGTACAGTAAGGAGTGCAGCTCCGGGCGGTCCGGTGTGGATTCAGATAAAATCCGCAAGGAAAGAGACAGCGGATTTCATGCACGCCTTCCGGTACGGTCATACAAAGGTATCCGGATTCCACAGACATCGTATCCTGCTTCTTCCCGTCAATCCATAGTCCTCTTTCTTCCCCGCTCCATCCCGGAATACGAACAGCCATCGGAAACTCCTCTCTGCTCTCCACTTCCAGCACCACTGTTTCTGGATGTTCCATCTCTGTCATTTGTCGGATTGTGATCCCCGCATCCTTCCATTCCAGCCTGGATTTCAGGAACAGATTGACATACAGCTTTTTGTCCCTCGTGTGCGTAAACCATGTCCGCATATTTAAAATGGCCCTCCAGTCCAGTCCCGTGACAACAGGAATTCTCGTGTTCAAATTCCTTATGAAATCCCGGCGCCAGCGGTGTAAAATACACTGTTTCTCCTGTTGTTCCGTGCTCTCTTCCTCCCAGGATATGGTTTGTCATCGTCCGCTCATAATAGTCCATCCGCTCTTTTTTGGTTTTCAAAGCGGTACAGCTCTTTCGTCAGCTTCAGCATATTATAAGAAGCGCAGCTCTCTGCCGTGTGCTTTGTAAGCAGACTTCCAATCCGGCCAGGTCCGTGGAACATCTCGTTTTCCCCCGTTCCTCCAATGGTATACACATGGGCTTTTGTCACGGCTTCCCAAAAATAGGAAGCAATATCGTAATACATCTTTTTCACCGGTGCCCCGGAAGATTTCCATGGCTCCGATGATCTGCGGAATATGCTGATTGGCGTGAAGATTTTCCAGGGCGTCTACCTGCTGCTCCAGCGGCAGAAATAGCTTCTCATTATCAAAGTAACAGGCTGTCTCCAGAAATTCTTTCTTCCCGCTCATCCGGTAAAGTCTTGCCAGGACGTCATTCATCCCACCATACTCTCCGGCAATGTACATCCCCACATCTTCATCCGCTGTTCCACCGGGAGGACAGACAGACGGCGATAAACCCACATACCAAGCTTCTGGGCAACCTCAAACGCCTGGTCGATCCCGGCAAATTCATAACAGTCCAGAAGTCCTGCCAAAATCTTGTGAAGCGTATAATACGGCGCCCAGATGTCTGGATAAGGAGTGTATTTCTCCAGCTTATCAAACTGCTCTTCCGTATAGCCGCTCAAAATCCCTCCCCGATTCCCGGCATACATGCAAAAGCTTCCTGGCATTTTCCAAGCTCTCGTATCATATAGCAGGCTTTTTCCCTGATCCGCCCGTCTTTCCCAGCTTTATAGCAGAGTGCCAGTCCTGATAGGTAATGTCCTGTCGTATGACCCTTAAGATTACATTCCGGAGCGTCCCATCCGGTCATTGGCTCGGCTCCTTTTCTGTCCAGTCCGCAAGCTTCCCGGAAATTGTAAAGCATTTGGTCATCGTCCGTCTGAAGCAGAAATTCCTGCATCTCCTTCTGTGCTGTATAAAATCTGCTGCCCTCCTCCAGAGATGCTTCGCCATGATCGAAATATTCTATCAGTGGCTCGGTACCCTTCTTCTCTTTCCGAAGCTCCTTCTCTACTGTCACCGTACAGGAAACCGGAACTGATAGTCCGTCCAGCTCCCCTCTTTCCTCAAACTCTCCCGTTTGCCCATAGCAGCGTTTTGCCCCATTTTCCCAGAGAATCCGGTGTACCAGCGTCTTTCCTTCTGTGGTATGGATGACCGCCACATACGGAAGGTACGTCGTCTCCCCTGCCTGGGCTTTCTTTTGAGAGGTTCTACTTTTGTCACTTCAATCTTTGGCTTTTCCTCCAGAATACAGACCTTGTATTCCTTGGTCTCACTTACGCCTTTATAAAAAAATTCCGCCCACAATGAGATGATCCGGTCGCCGGTTCCATAGGCGGGTCTTCTCACATTTCCCTCGGTATCGAGGAAACGCTCATGCCCGGAAATCCAGTGGATCTCGGATCCGTATTTCCCTTTTTCGGCAGGTTCAGATTGAACTCCACTGTGTTCAGATTGCCGAGATACAATGCCTCCATGTCTTTCCTGATGATTTCTCTTGCTTCCACGTGTTCTCTCCTTTTCTTTTAAGATCGAAAAAGAGAGCCATTGCTTCATAGATGTCCTTTCTCTATTTTGCAATGGCTCCTGTAAAAGGGTTCCTCTCCGGGTCAGCTTCCCGAACGCTTCTACGCGTATACCCGGTCAGCTCTAACGGACAAAATTCGTCCTGGCCGGACTTTCCTTTTCCGGCAGTCCGTACTCCTCCTTACCGAGCTGAATACTCTTTATTAAAAACGACATATTTTTAGCGAGCGTCCGCATGATCTGAAGTCCTTCCGCATCCTTAAGCGCCTCACCTGGAGCGGATCCATGGATACTGTTCCAGTATTGGCTTGAGGCCACCGGCATTCCGGAAATCGTAAAAAACTTATTCAGCTCGTCAAACGTAGAAGACAATCCTCCTCTTCTTGCTACTGCAACCGCCGCTCCAACTTTCATCGTTTTGTCAAAATGGGTGCTGTAAAACAGCCTCGTAAGAAACGCTACCAGCGTCGCATTTGCAGAGGCATAGTACACCGGCGATCCCACAACAAGCCCGTCACATTCCTTTTGAATTTCTCCGCCGCCTGGTTGACCAGATCGTCAAAGACACATCTGCCTTTTTCAAAACACTGTCCACAGGCAATACAGCCCCGGATCGGTTTACTGCCCACCTGAACGATCTCGGTCTCAATTCCTTCTTCCGCAAAGACTTTCTCCATCTCATGGAGCGCAATCGCTGTATTTCCGTCCTTCTTTGGGCTTCCATTTAATATTAAAATCCTCATGTCGCATACCTCCTGACTCAAAATTCGTTTCCTGTCAGTCCTATTATAACACTAATTTGCCATAAAATGGAAACTCACTTAAACATCGGCTGCCGCCCTCAATCTCAATCTGATTTGCCGGATAGACATTCTCATCTTCCAGAAGCCGCACGATTAGTCCCATTTTCTTCTGCTTTACAGATTCATTTTCTCAACAAAAGCAGTTGGCTTCACTGTCAGTTCCACCCATGCCGGACGGAACCCGCTCCGGATCGCGTTTCTTGCCGATTTTATATTGGACCACGCACAGCAATAAAACGGAACTTTGCCACGCCGTAAAATCTCCCAAGCAAGATGACCCGTCAATGTGGACGCAACTCCCTGCCTTCGGAATTCTGGCAGCACATCCACCCCAATCTGCCACATTTTGTCACAATCTGCGGAACAGGCCGCCAGCCCGATAAGGCGTTCATCTTCGTAAGCTCCCACTCCCAGGACATCCAGCTCTCTTCTGTCGCCGCACAGCGCATTGGACCACTCGGACGTATAAAGGTTTTGAAAATCCTGGTTTTCCAATATCCGTATCTTATAGGAACAGTACTCTTTTCTTAACACCCTTACATCCGGCAGAAAATACTCTGCCATAAAGCACACCCGAAGATCATATTTTGCAAAAGCATCATTCAGTACATACAGATTTGGCGTCTCAAAACAATGCTCTACTGGATATTTCTCTATGTAATGCCGGACAAGCCCCTCATACTCTTTACCGACGGACGCCACAATATTGGTCCCGTAGGAAACAAGATGACATGCAAGCGGCAATTCCAGATACCGCCGTGCGTCCGGCCGCTCTTTGGAATATACAATCTTGTTTTCTGTTTTACGAAATCTTCCGCCAGACAATTTGCATCCACAGCCGACTGTTCCATGGCAATCCTCAAGATCTCTTCGTTAGTCATCATCTCTCCCACCCGTAATCCTCTCTCCTGATATAGACTCTTTTCCAATTCCCAGATATGGGGATCTCTCCGGAACCAGAGGCAGACTCCGATTCCCACAAATGCAATCACGAAAAAGAGAGCCGCCGCTCCGGATCCTTTTCCGTCGCCAAAAAGCCGAATCAGAAAACTTCCCTTTTTCTGTGCTGCCATCATCGGCTCAAAGACCCGATCCACAAGGAAACCTCCCAGAAAATATCCAATCGGTATCGTGAAAAACTGAAAGGAGTTACGCACAGAATATACTCTCCCCTGCATTTCCAGAGGGATTCGGGTCCGCAAGATAACGTCCAGATTGGTATTCATCAGTGGAATCGCAATCCATCCAAGGAAACCGCCGATACACCAGATAAGCGGTGTTCTTCCAAGCGCCAACATAAAGTTTTCAAAACTCATAGCAAAAAGCAGGCTGTTGCAGATCACCCGCACACGGCTTTTCGGCTTTGGTAATACAGATGCCAGAATACTTCCCACAAGCGTGGCAATTCCAATTACAGCATTTACCATTCCCATGACAGTTTCATTTCCACCCTTTCTTGAGAGCATCATAGCCGGAAAGGCTGCATCATAAATAGATGCAACCAGATTAATCGCAGCCAAAAAGAGAATCAGTCCGAAAATTCCCCGCTCTGTCCTCAAATATACAATCCCTGACCAGCAGAGGTAAGCAAAGATTCCCTCTTCCACTCTCCTCCACTGGTTTCCGGAATTCGAATCTTCCATGCCAACGTCACAAACGCTGCCGCAAAGGTCAGAAGATCGAAAACAATAACGGCGCTCATTCCCGCAATTCCAAGTACTGCTGTCGCAAGGATCGGTGTCAAAATGGAATTCGTGGCACTGGCCAGATACCTCATTCCACCGACTTTCTGGTAATATTTTTCAGGCAGGATTCTTGTCACCGCAACCTCTGATGCCGGCTGCTGTACCGTATTCATTAGCCCGTTGATAATGTTGATCAAATAAAGATGCTCCACCTTTAGCATCTGTTCTTTCATCAGAATCAACATCACAACTGTGGATGCCGCCGCGACTGTATCACAGACAAGCATAGTCACTTTTTGTTCCATCGGTCACTGAGTGCTCCCGCAAAAATACTGAAAATCACATACGGTGCGTAAGAACACACCATCAAAAGCGCTGTCATCAATGCCGATCTCTCCTGGGTATAAGACCAGATCACAAGTGCGTAACTGGTCATTGCGCTCCCCAGTGCTGAAAAAGACTGCGTGCTCCACAGCATCAGGAATGGTTTCATTTCACGATATGTAGTTTTATATTGATTCATAAGACTTTGCTCCTTTATCTTTCTTTGATCCCGGCAAAGTCTTTGACGATCATCTTACTCCATGCAATATGATCTTACAAGACTTTGCATGGAGCCGTTGCAATGCACAGCATGATCTTTTACCTCCTTCTGTCCAATTTAAGATAACCACTATAGATACAAAATTACCTTTTGCAATCATTTCATAGGATTTTCAAAAAATCCACTCATTCATAAAATAGGATAGCATATCATAGTCTGGCTTTTCAATGAAAAATACTGATATTTCGCACTTTAGGTCGTTTGCTATTCTCAATCATCTGCCTATACTGCTCTTTATCCGGCTCAATTACAATAAATCTCTACTGTCTTTGCAACAAATACAGCCGTTCCACTTCCAGCTACTTTATCAATATTTTCTGTAAACTCCCCACCCGAAGCATACATTTTACCAAGATCATTTAATATCTTGCCCGAACACTTATAAAAATGCTCTGTGATATAATCCTGTAGTTTCCTGACCTCAAGTTGAACCTCAACATCCTCTGGCTTTTTATCTGACATTTCCCCAAACTCCGCGAAATTTAAACATCTGTAGGTGGCAAAAGTCCTATGGTATCATAATACTGCAGAGTGCGTATACTCACCCGGTCAATTTGCTCACTTCATTTACCGTCATCATTTGTCTTTCCCTCCTCTCGATAATGACACTCTAAACTATTACGTTGTTTAGGAGTCAATACTTTTTTCAAAAATATATTACTGACGCAAATATTTCTATACTCCGGTTTCAATTCCAATTTGGATTTCTGTTTATTTTTGAAAAATGGGCACTCCCATATAGGACTGCCCATTCATTCTATTCACTATGCGATTTTTAGTAGAGCTTCGCTCCCGCCGGAATTCTATCATCTACCATCAAAAGATTCAGTCCTTCTCTGCCGTTTTCCTCATGTACCGCTGAAATCAGCATTCCTCGGAATCGATGCCCATCATCTTTCTAGGCGGTAGATTGACAATGGCAATAGCAGTCTTTCCTACCAGCTCTTCCGGTTCATAATACTCGTGAATACCACTCAATATCACCCGGTCTTTCCGCACACCGTCATCCAGTGTGAATTTCAAAAGCTTCTTGCTTTTTGGTACTGCTTCGCATGCCAGAATCTTCACGGCACGGTAGTCGGATTTCGCAAAGGTCTCGAAATCTACCATCTCCTCAAATAATGGCTCAATTTTTATATTGGAGAAGTCAATCTTCTCCGCTGCTTTCTTCACTGGATTTGCTGACGTTGCAACGGTGGCTGCCTGCGCCGCATTGTTAGCCGCGTTCTTTGCTGCTCCCTGCGCTTTCATTGTCGGGAAGAGCAGTACATCACATACCGATCTCCAGCGCATTCAGGAAATCCTCATCTGTGTGCTCTGCTTCGTCATCACCGGCTGCGGCATTGGCATCCTGTGCAGCGAAACGCTCGCTGATCAATCGGATCATTCAGCTCGGAGTATGCATTACACATCTCCCAAGTATTACATGAAGAACTCGAAACGCTCTACCTTGTTCGGATCGGAAGGTTTCTTCTTGGTCAGCGGAGAGATCTCGATCGGATGATCCATGATAAATGTCGGCTGGATCAGCTCTTTCTCACAGTACTCCTCGAAGAAGAGGTTGATGATATCACCCTTCTTGTGACGCTCTTCGTATGCAATATGATGCTCGTCTGCAAGTTTCTTTGCTGCTGCATCATCCGGTACCTGATCAAAAATTCCGGTATATTTCTTTGATCGCATCGTTCATTGTCAGACGTGCGAATGGCTTTCCAAGGTCAATTTCCACGCCGTTGTAAGAGATCTTGGTAGATCCGCATACTTTTTCAGCGAGGTAACGGAACATGGATTCGGTCAGTTCCATCATACCTTCGTAGTCGGTGTATGCCTGATACAGCTCCATCAGGGTAAATTCCGGATTATGTCTGGTGTCAAGACCTTCATTACGGAATACACGGCCGATTTCGTAAACGCGCTCCATACCGCCGACGATCAGTCTCTTTAAATACAGCTCCAGAGAAATACGCAGCTTTAAGTCCTCGTCCAACGCATTGAAATGGGTCTCGAAAGGTCTTGCCGCCGCACCGCCGGCATTTGCAACCAGCATGGGAGTCTCTACTTCCATAAAATCACGGTCTGCAAGAAGTTACGGATCTCCTTTAAAATCTTGGAGCGCTTTACAAATACTTCCTTGCTCTCCTGATTCATGATCAGATCGATATATCTCTGACGGTAACGCATATCCGTGTCGGTCAGTCCATGGAATTTCTCCGGAAGAATCTGTAAAGACTTGGAAAGCAGAGTCATCTCCTCCGCATGGATGGAGATTTCTCCTGTCTTTGTGCGGAATGCGTATCCCTTAACACCCCAGATATCTCCGATATCGGATTTCTTAAGGTTGCATACAGATCTTCTCCGATTGCGTCACGCGCAACATAGATCTGGATGCTTCCCTTGAGATCCTGAATGTTTGCGAAAGATGCTTTTCCCATGACGCGCTTGAACATCATACGTCCTGCGATGGATACAGAATCGGCATCCATGACCTTCCTCTCCTCAAAATTGCTTTGACTGCCCTGGCTGTGATGCCTGTCCATCATATTTGGTAATGCCGGTCTGGGTCCGCTTCCTTCGTGTGCATTGTAAAGATCCGCCATCTTTTTGATGGGCGTCATATTTTGTAATCTGGTTCAGATCCTGATCCTGCACATTCTTCTGCTGTTTGCCACTTTTTCGGCGCACCTTTTTCTCTGGTTGACATCCTGCTGCTGTCCGCCCTGCTTTCCGTTATTCTGTCCTGCCATTTTAGCACTCTCTTAATCTACGGTTGATCTCTGGATCTGTACCTGATAACTCTCCAGCCTGTGTCTCTACGGTAATGGTATCGCCTACCTTTTTACCTATCAGCGCCGGCCTACCGGGGATTCATTACTGATCTTTCCCTTTAAGACTGTTCGCCTCCGTGGAACCTACGATCTTGTACTCAATCTCATCGTTGAACTCGCAGTCGAGAATCTTTACCTTACATCCGATGCTGATCTTCTCCAGATCTACTTCTTCCTCTACTACGACCTCTACATTTTTGAGGATTTTTTCAAGTTCATCGATCCGGGCCTCAATATCTCTTTGTTCATCTTTTGCTGCATCGTATTCTGCGTTCTCGGACAAGTCACCCTGCTCCCTTGCCTCTTTGATCTTTCCGGCAACTTCTTTCCGCTTTACGACTCTTAAATTTTCAAGTTCATCTTCCAAAGCTTTTTCAAGCCCGCATAAGTCAATATTGTTTTTTTTCTTCCATCTTGTTTACCTTCCTTACATAAATATTTTTCTAGTACGCAGCCGGATCTGCTGCAAAATAGTATGGAATATTCTACTTCCGTAATTTCATTATTATACATAACGGATCTGGCATGTCAAGATTTCTGCCTGATTCCGTCCATTTTCCGTAGCGGTTCGGCCATGTCTTGTTTCTCCGTCCTTATAGCCGTTCATTTAAGAGCGTTTCCAGCTCTTCATAGCTTCTCGGCATGATTGATCTCATTCCGCAACCTGGCAGAATTCGGAAATCCCGTTGTGTACCAGGCCACATGCTTCCGCATTTCCCGGATTGCCGTATAGTCGCCTTTGTACTCCATTTGAAGTTTTGCATGACGGAGCATCATCTCCTGAACCTCTCCGGCGCTTCAGCTTTTTCGGCTCCTGTCCGGTTTCCTCAAAGTGAATAAGATCCTGAAAAATCCACGGATTTCCCTGAGCTCCCCGGCCAATCATCACTCCATCACATCCTGTCTCCTCAAACATCCTCTGAGCGTCTTTCCGTCTGTGACGTCCCGTTTCCGATCACTGGTATGGAAACCGCCTCTTTCACCTGACGGATAATATCCCAGTCAGCCTTTCCGGAGTAATACTGTTCCCTCGTCCTGCCGTGCACAGCCACTGCAGCGCACCCCCCGGCGTCCTCGATGATCTTCGCGATCTCCACCGCATTGACATGCTCGTCATCAAACCCTTTGCGGATCTTCACTGTTACAGGCTTTTGAATAGCTCCTGCTACTTTGGAGACAATCTCATGCACCAGGCGCGGGTTCTGCATCAGGGCAGAGCCTTCCGAGTTCTTTACGATCTTTGGCACCGGACACCCCATATTAATATCAAGGAACGTAAACGGACGCTCTTCCATTCGTTTTGCAATCTCACTCATAATGTCCGGATCAGAACCAAAGAGCTGCAAAGACACCGGCGGCTCATCCGGATGAATCTTGAGCAGGCTTTCTGTATTTTTATTACCATATAAAACTGCCTTTGCACTGACCATCTCCATACAGAGAAGGCCCGCCCCCATCTCCCTGCACAAAAGGCGGAAAGGCAGATCCGTCACCCCCGCCATCGGCGCCAGAATGTAGCGGTTCGCCAGTTCCACGTTTCCGATGGTTAATGTCTTCATCTCTATCTTTATTCCTCCAGTTCCTCGCCCCCAAAAAACACACGGTAATAGAGCTGAAGCGACTGCAAAAGCTCCTCTTTCGTCCGCTGAAGCTCCTTGATTTTCAGAGCGCTTCCTATCTCATCAAACATCGGATCGCCTTCCTCTGAGGTCACCTCAAAGCAAAGAGACCCATCCTCCTCGTATACGAGAGTCAAGATTCCACCTACGTCATGCACATAGAGGACACACATAATTTTCAGTTCATCTTTGATATGATCCGGAAGATTATCAAAATCCGGATTCATATAAAATTTTTCCTCATAAGAATTAGCGCCACATAATACTATTTTATCTTCGTACATCCTTCTCTTCTCCCGATATTCTGTTTTCTATTATCAAATGCCTCACTTTATCGTATTCTCTCCATCTACACATAGCCGTAGACGCCACGAACAGATACTTCCCCGGAACCGACTTCACGGATCTCTCCATCTTCCGTTTCCACAATCAATTCTCCTGTGTCCGTAATCCCAAGAGCCCTTCCGGTCCACTCCCGTCCTGGCTCCAGCACACGCACCCGTTCCCCCGGTTTACCAGAAGCTTCTCGTATGCCTGCTTTACAAACGCAAGAGAGCCGTACTGAACAAATCCCTCGTAGAGTTCCTCAAATTCGTTCAGGAAACGTGCAATAACCTTCTCCCGACAGACGTCATGGCCATACTCTTTTTTCAGCGATGTAGCTTTCTGTTCCAGCCCACCGGAAAACGTCGTCTGGTTGCAGTTGATCCCAACGCCTATGATCACATAATCCGGACGGCTTTTTTCATCCCCATTTCCGTCAGAATTCCAACAATTTTCTTCCCACCGATCACCAGGTCATTCGGCCACTTGATCCGCGGGCTTTCATGTCCCGGCTCCATCGCTGCCCTTGCTGCGGCACAGGCGGCAAGCAATGTGAGCATTGGAGCCCTCCCTGGATCAAATGCAGGACGCAGGAGCATCGTCATATAGATATTTTCTCCCGGAGGGGAAATCCAGCCACGTCCCTCCTGCCCCGACCACTCGTCTGCTGCTCCGCCACAATCACAAGCCCCTCCTGTTCTCCTGTTGCGGCCGCTGTTTTAGCCCGCTGATTTGTCGAGTCCGTCTCTTCCATCATCTGAAGATTTCGTCCAAGCCACTTCGTGTCCAGCCATTCCTCAAGATCTTCTCTTTTCATATTGGCATCCCTCCACTTACCCGCCTGCTATTATAACATAACTGGCGCAAAAAAGAAGAGACAATTCTGAAAACGTTTCATGGGGCAGGGCCCAATACATTGGAACCCTGCCCCATTGAGAAAAACGTAAAATCTATTCTTTTTCCAAGTGTTGCTACCATAACCGCTTTGATCGTATGGAGCCTGTTTTCCGCTTCATCAAATACGACAGATGCCGGACTTTCAAATACGTCCTCTGTGACTTCATAGCCTTTGACTGCCGGCAGACAGTGCATAAAAATAGTCGTGTCTTTTTTCGTCTTCTGCATCAGTTTCCGGTTGACCTGATATTTGTGGAGAAGCGCTTTTCTTTCATCGGTCTTTTCTTCCTCTCCCATAGAAATCCACACGTCAGTATAAATGACGTCCGCTCCTTCCACTGCATTGGTATCGTCGGAGATGGTAATCGTTGCTCCGGAAGCCTCCGCATATTCCTGACAGGTGCGCACAAGAGACCGCATCGGCCACAATTCAGACGGTGCAATGAGGACAAAATCAATGCCGACTTTCGCACATCCGATCATCAGACTGTTTGCCATATTGTTTCTGCCGTCCCCGATATAGACGAATTTCAATCCCTCGAAGTACTCGAAATGCTCCTGGATGGTAAGCAGATCCGCCAGTACCTGAGTCGGATGATAATCATCAGTCAGGCCGTTCCATACCGGGACGCCGCTGTATTTTGCCAGTAATTCCACATGGGAATGGCGGAATCCACGGAATTCGATCCCGTCGAACATTCTTCCTAGTACCCTTGCGGTATCCTCCACACTTTCCTTATGTCCGAGCTGGATTTCGTTTCCGCTTAAATAAGTCGGTAATCCTCCTTCGTCATTTGCCGCCACAGTAAAAGCGCATCTTGTTCTGGTGGATGGCTTTTCAAAAATCAGGGCAATATTCTTGCCGTCCAGTGTATGACCTTTGATTCCGTTTTTCTTCTTTGCTTTTAATTCCGCAGCCAAATTGACAAGGTAGCGGATCTCATCCGGCGTGAAATCTTTCAGTGTTAAAAAGCTTCTTCCTTTTAAATTCATTTTCTTTTCCTCCCTGATTCCTGCCAATATATGGATAAATCCCGGCAATCCGGGCTCTTCCTTTCGTTTCGCATACTGAATATGCACAAGCTCTGAAAGCCCATTTTCCGTATAAACCTGATATTTAGGTATGCGGAAATATTTGGCGCTCGCCTCCAGCATTGCCAGATACAGCGTTTCGTTCGTCGCTGTGTGGGGAAGCCGAAGCTTCGCCCTGATCTCTTTTCTCGTCTTTTCGCTGATGTTCGAGAGCATTGTAGTATATTCCTCTTCGTCTCTGTCACTGTCAATATAGTAGATTAGGCCCTTGAGTCCGTAGACCATACGCTTTGCGTCATAGTATCCGATTTTTAAATTCTGTCTGCTGCGTTTACCCTGGAATTCTATAATACTGCCCAGATGCACCCTTGGCGCGATCTCATAAACCTGTGTTCCCTCGTCAAGCCGAACCCTTGGCTCTCTGCCCGGTCCATAAATACGAACGGTAATAATGTCTCGATATCCTCGCTTTACAAGAGAATTCAGCGGCACATTATTGATTACGCCGCCGTCCAGGTAGGTCTTACCATGGAGCGGTTCATTCTTAAATCCGAGGAGGCAGGCGCTCGCCAGCAGAAAATCTGCCAGAAGTCCTTCCGGAATTTCATCGAGGGTAAGATCAAGCTCCTTCATATCAGAAAGCGAAAAAGTCAACAGCGAAAAATCAATTCCTGCACTCCGGATCCGGTCCTCGTCCAGAACATTGTGAATCAGATCCTTAAGCGGAGTCACATCAATACCGCCGTCCCGCAACCGAAGCATCAGCTCTTTTAAAAGTTCCCGCATCGGGACTTCCTTTTGAAAGAGTCGCTCCATCCAATCATCATCCACATCCATGACCTTGAAAACGTCATTTCTTTCCATATATGCTCTGCCTCATCCACATCTCCCATGCAGATCAATGCGCCGTTGAGCGCGCCAACAGAGGTTCCCGCTATACCTCTGATCTGTACTCCTGCCTCATGCAGCGCTTTCCACGCCCCAATCTGGTATGCGCCTCGGGCTCCACCACCATCCAGCACAAGTCCGTATTCCTTTGATAAATCGATTACAGGTCTCATTTTTTCACTCCTTATGCATGATAATACTCTTTTTTGCATAAAATTACAATCTATATTTTCTACAATCTTTTTGTTTTTTTACTTTATTCTTGTGTAAAACAGGAATTTTTTCTAAACCTATGTGGGAACTCTTAACTGCCCCACATTCTTTTTTATGCATTTTATAAATTCCAGTGTTGTGATACCATTATAAGCCTTTTCCTGTTTTCCGTAAAGCAATCACCAGAAGTACTAAATGGCACATTCCGGGATTATAAGCGAGCGCTAAGGCTTATTGGCAGGCTCGGACTCTGTCTTGCCTTCAATACAAAAAAAAGAGCTTCTTAAACTATAAGAAACTCTTTTCCTGTCTATCTGATGCTTTCTAACCCCTAGTGAAACCAGTGTGCTCCAATCTTGATTCCTGTATTTATTCCATCCCCAAAATGCAGTGCGTTTCCTACCGGACTGACACCCGATAGCGCGTCTACCGCTGCCTGACGACAGGATGATGGGATATTTCCAGAGGCAAGTACTCGATCCAGTTTTCCTGTCATAGCCGGTCCGAACTGTCCGCTCTGGTAAATGACACCGCGTAGTGTACTTGCATATCCTGCATGCAATCGGTTCATCACAACCGCCCCAACTGCTACCTGTCCTTGATATGGCTGATTGCCTGCCTCACAGTAGATCAGTGCTGCCAGGAGAGAAGTATCCGCCCCCTGGGCCAGCTTTCTCTGGCGCTCTTCCTCTGCCTTTCTTGCCTCCTCTGCCTTTCTGGCTTCCTCGGCTTTCCTTGCTTCTTCCGCCTGCTTTTCTGCTTCAGCTTTTTCCTGCTTTGCAGTGTCTGTATAAGTAAGAAAACTCTTTGACACATTCTGTGCCGCCCCAGCGTTTGCTGTCACGGCAATGGCGGCTCCCTGCGGTTCTCCAGAAGTAAACACCGTATTACTGTCTGCCGCAAGTACCTGGATACTCATACTTGCAGTAAGTACTACCGCGGAAAGAACTCCCGCTACCATACCTCTTTCCAGACGTCTTCTATGACTATTCCACGTTTTCATATTCGTCCTCCTTCATGGTCCGCAGTACCAACGGCTGCGGTTCCTCTTAACTCCATCCTTAGTAACACAACTGCGTAATCTGCATTGTAATATATATTACGCTTTGCCGCCTTATTTTATTACAAATATTACAAATTTGTTACACTTCCTTGCGACGGTGTTAATCATAACAAAGATTGCCTTCTCTGTCAACCTTTACGCTGATTTTAGTCTATATTTTACATATTTTCTACTTATTTTCCCTACATTTTTATTAAATTTGCCATTTTATTATAAAACAAAATTGTCATTCATTTTTATTTTTCTATTTATTTTTCAATCAGAAACATGTTTGCTGATTTTTCTTTGTCATATTGGCGTAACATAATTTTCTTTTTTATTATATTTTTTAAAAATCGTCGCATAGTATCACCGGAAGTTTCAAAATGCATATTTCAGGATTGTAATCGGCCGCTAAATACAAAAAAAGACCGAACGGGCCGGGAGTTTTCCGGTCTGTACGGTCTTTCAAACAATATCTGCCCTCTGTCAGGCTACTCTGTTTTTTATGAGATACTTATCACTTGAAATCCTGCTCTTTCAATAGCACACCTCAGCTCATCTTCACTGACGACACGATCGCAGGATACTTCTGCGTTTCCCTTACTTAGATTCACCCTGGCTGTGACGCCATCTACCGCATTAAGCGCTTCCATTACACTGCTGACACAGTGCTGGCACTCCATACCTGAGATGTGGATTGTCCGACGCTCCACTACCGGACCGGACAGTTTCTTTTTCGGTATCTTTCTACTGCTTGGGCAGTTCCCTCCCCGCAGGACAGCCGATGCACCTAGTTCCGTTTCTCTTCGCCCTTACAATATAGGAAACTGCCGCTCCGATCAGAATGATAAGAATCATCAGTATGATAACATCTGTCATGCAATCTCTTCCTTTCTGAATGAAACGTCAAGAGGTTGACAGAACTGCCTTCTCTCCGTCCACCACTAAAGTCATCTAATTTCTTACTTACCTGCGGAAGCCGCATGTAAGCTGTATTCTTCCGCAAATTCTCTGTCTGATTTGCGGATTCTCCATAACACAATCACTGCGAATATCGCCACAGCGATCAGTCCAGGAACAAATGCGGTTCCGAGAGATCCGGTGGTAATGAGCGTACCGATCTGATATACAAGGAACGCTACCGTATATCCGGTCCCAAGCTGGAGACAAATACCTCCAAACAGCCATTTGCCGCTCTTCATCTCTGAGTTCATCGCTCCGAGAGCCGCAAAACACGGCGGAGTGTAAAGATTGAACATCAGGTAGGCAAGGGCAGCCACCTTTGTAAGCGCAAACACAGTCGCTACTTCGTTTCCGCTTCCAACCAGTTCGAAATCATCGTTAATCAAATTTGTCACACCGTAAACAACTGCCAGTGTTCCAACTACGTTTTCTTTTGCGATAAAGCCTGTGATCGCTGCCGCCGCAAGCTGCCATACGCCAAATCCAAGCGGAATGAAAAGAATGGCAAACGGATGGGCAATGCTTGCAAGGATAGAAGTACTCTCAGCGCCTTCTTCCACAAGCTGGAACTGCCAGTTAAAGCTCTGCATGATCTGTACAACTGTATTGCACACCAGAATAATCGTACCGGCTTTTACAATGTATGCTTTCCCACGCTCTAGCATGGACACGCACGCTCTCTTGAGGCTCGGAATCTTGTATTCCGGAAGCTCAATGATAAAGAAGGATTTCGGTATTTCTGCCCTGTAATTCTCTTTACAAGAAGCGCTCCAAGAAGAACAAGAACAATGCCCACCAGATACATGGTAGCAGATACCCACCAGGCATCCGCAAAGAAAGCGCCCGCAAACAAGGCGATAACCGGAATCTTTGCTCCACACGGCATAAATGGTGTAAGCATGGCGGTTGTTCTGCGCTCTCTTTCATTACGAATGGTACGGCAGGACATAATCCCCGGAATTGCACACCCTGTACCGATTACCATAGGAATAACAGATTTACCGGAAAGTCCCACTCTTTTAAAAATCGGATCCAGCACAACCGTTGCCCTTGCCATATATCCACAGTCTTCTAAGAGGGCAATAAGGAAATACATTACCATTACCAGCGGAAGGAAACCAACAACCGCTCCGACTCCGCCGATGATACCATCAACCAGAAGCGCGTACAACAATGGGTTTGCATTTTCCATCATTCCACCAACCCAGCCCTGGAATGTCTCAATCCAGGCAACGAGCCAGTCTGCAATCCATGTCCCTAATGTCGTCTGGGATATGTAGAATACAAGGAAGATCACTGCCGCAAAGATCGGGATACCGATGACCTTATGCGTAATGACAGCGTCGATCTTGTCCTGTGCGTTCTTATCTTTCGTGAACACTTTTCTGCGTTCTACTTCCTTGACAATGCCGTTTACAAACTCGAAACGCTTTCTGTCCTCTGCTTCTACTGCATTTTTATCATGCAGGTCAATATTCGCCTGCACATACGGCGCTTTCTGACCTTCCCCTTTAACCTGGCAGCCGCCATAACAACTTCCTTTAAGCCTTCATGCCCGGAAGATGTGGAAATAGTCTTGATGACAGGACATCCCAGTTTCTCAGATAATGCCTTTTCATCAATCTTTGTCTGCTTCTTGTCTGTGATATCGCTCTTATTCAAAGCAACTACCACCGGAACCCCCAATTCCAAAAAGCTGTGTGGTGAAAAACAGGCTTCGGCTCAAGTTCGTCGCGTCTACAATATTAATAATTGCATCCGGATTTTCATTTTTTACATAACTGCTGGTAATACTCTCCTCCGAAGTAAATGGAGACATAGAATAAGCTCCCGGAAGATCCACTGCAACCAGCTCTTGGCCCCCATCATAGTAAGTCCTCTTGATCAGGCTTTCCTTTCGCTCTACCGTAACACCGGCCCAGTTGCCAACACGCTCATTTCTTCCTGTCAGCGCATTATACATCGTCGTTTTGCCGCTGTTCGGGTTTCCCGCAAAAGCAATTCTCATATAGTTCTCCTCCTTCTTTTTCGATTAGAAATGACTAACCGTTATACATACAAAAACGATAAGCAAAACTATCGTTTTCATACATCATTTTATTATATTGAAATAGCTTTCGCTAGATCAGTATCAATATTGTATCTTCCATCCTTGATGGAAACCACACAGCCGCCTCTCACACGGGATACAACCGTAATCGGCTCACCGCTGTAACATCCCAAAGAAAAAACAAGAATGCTTCCAGCTCTTCATCCTCTGTTACGATGTCTTTCACAATATACTCTTTGCCTTCTATTGCTTCCAATAAATTCATCTATCCTACCCTCTCCCATGATATACTGAGCCTATATCTATTTTATCTTTTCCCATTATTATCTCTGACAACAGATAGTTTAAACTAACTTCCAGGTTTTGTCAATGGTTTTTCAGAAATCTTCTTCAGAACACGTTATAGTTCAGCCATAATACAAAAATAAGTTATTTTACTCTTATTCCCCGCACTTTCCCTTATTGAATTTTCATCTACCTCATTTTCAGAAATGCTTTCCAGATAAAACCTGTTTACAATCTCACAAAAACACTTTCCGGACGTCCTCTGGAAGTCGTTCTTTTCTTATAGGACACCTGCAGTACCCCTTCCTTTTCAAGTACCGCAAGCATCCTGTTCGCGCTTCTCTTTGTCACTCCAAGGCGAAAAGCCAGCTCCTGAGCCGTAATCTCCTTTTTCGGCGCTGCATCCATCGCTGCGAACACCTTTTTCAAAGTAAGAGGCGACAGACTCGATTGGATCTCCGGCCCTGCACTATTTTCTACCTTTAGAATAAACTCTGCACCCTGACCAAGCGGTCCTATCAGTTCCTCCCTCTCGCTCATCAGATAACTAACATTTTTTCTAAGCTCTGCTTCGTGACAGGCACTAAGGGCGTTCATTCTTGTCTGAGCAAGCCCCATCCCCAGTCCATAGCCAATGCTGAATCCCCATCCAGTTTTTTTGCTTTTTAGAAAAACTCCCACCCTGTCCTCTGTCATGTCTTCTGTCCACTCCAGAATCACTTTCCTGGATGTAACAATCTCCATTCCATAATGATAACGCTTTATAGAATAATCCATCATCCATTCTTTGAGAAATTCTGTCATCATCGATTCAAGCCGAACATAGTTCAGATCAAGCTCTTGTGAAAATCCCTTTTCAGAGGCCGCTATTTTAATAATAACAATTCCAGGCTGGTGTTCCTCTAACTCCTTTTTCTCAATCTTTTGAAGAAGGTTTCCGCACACTTCCCGAATATAAGGACGTCCTGGATATGGAAAGTAAACGTTTACACCGGCTTCACGCAGTCTTAGGACAATACTGGAAAACCTCGTAATAGACAGATCTGTCTTCCCTTCCTCCAAAGTTCCAAGTGCTTCTCATACTGCTCCTCTTCCAGATGCAGCATTCTCTCAAGGCTGAATTCCTCTTCTGAGAGTTCACTGATATCAGGCATATTTTCCTTTCCTTCCGCAAATGCCTTAAGATCTCCGCCGAACATCTGTATAATATCTGCGTAAACACGATCAAAATCCAACGCTCTGTTCCTTTGCAACAGAATCAAAAGAAGTCGGTACATGGCCGATTCATCTGTATTAAAAAAACAGATCGGCCGCTCTTCTCTAGGATAATAGAGCTTTATCATATGTGCCGGAAAACTCCCACTCGTCAAAATCCCGTCATATTCTTCCGTAATATCTTTATAGATTTCTTTTAAATCCTGAAATGTATGGTAAGTAAAAATCCGGTACGTAAAGCCCAGATTCAATTCATCCAACGTTTTACAAATAAATTCTTCTAAAAACTCCGTTGCAATCACTGCAATTTTCCTGATCATTCTAAGCCTCCTGCCTTTTCTTTATATAAATAGTAACACATTTATAACAAACAAGCATCCTTTTTCGGAATGATACGAATTCTTAGCTTTGTACATATCTCACATTTTACCCACAATATATTGACACCTTCTGTATGAATGTTATAATTAAGACACGTCTTTATATATTCTTTAAATACAATTAAGGAGGAATATGCATGAACCATTTTTAGAAAGAGCAAAACAGCTTGAAGCACAGATGCAGGAAGACCGACATTATCTGCACAAACACGCTGAAGCCGGAGAGCATCTGCCGGAAACAGTTTCATATGTAATGAACCGTCTGCGTGAAATTGGACTGGAGCCAGAAGAAATATGTCCATCCGGTATTTCCGCATGTATCAAAGGTGCATACCCTGGAAAGACAATGCTCCTGCGGGCGGACATGGACGCTCTGCCAATGGAGGAAACCAATGATCTTCCGTTTCAAAGTGAAACAAATGCCGCACATAACTGCGGACATGACCTACACACAGCAATGCTTCTCGGTGCGGCACAGATACTTTTTGAACACCGCAACGATCTCCACGGCAACGTCAAATTGATGTTCCAACCTGCCGAAGAACTGTTTATCGGTTCTAGGAAAATGATTGAAGCCGGTATTCTATCCAACCCGCACGTAGACGTGGCTATGGGCATGCATGTCATGCTCGACACAACAGTACCTTCCCTGAACTATGGCACCGGCTATATGACCTCTTCCTGTAATGGCTTTAAAATTACTGTTCACGGCTCAGGATGTCATGGGGCAATGCCACATCTGGGGATTGATCCGATTAATGCCGGACTGCATATTTACAGCGCTTTTCAGAATCTTATTGCAAGAGAATGTGATCCGTCCGAGAAAGTCAGCCTGACCTTCGGCGCCTTTCAGGCAGGTTCTACGACTAACATCGTCCCGGATCAGGCTATCCTAATGGGAACACTGCGCACATACAATAAACAGCTCCGGGAACAGCTCGTGAAAAGAATGCAGGAGATCTGCGAATACACCGGCAAGGCTTTTCATGTATCTGTTGACTACGTAACCGTCTCAGATGTGCCGTCCACTTACTCTGATCCGGAGTTGACGACAGATCTGGCAGAATATGCATCCGACATCATTCCAGACTTTATATGTGATACGAACTACAAGGTTACCCCATCTGATGATTTCGCATTTATCTCAGAGCAGGTTCCGACCGCTTACTTTATGATCGGATGCCAGGTAGAAGGATGCAGCGTACAGCATCACAATCCAGGTGTACTTTTTGACGAAGCCGTCCTCCCTTACGGAGCGGCCACACACGCAGCCTGTGCCTTCCATTGGCTGAATAAGGAGAATTAATTATGGAAAAGAAAAAATTTTTTATGGATGGTATATTGTCTTTGGATGCCTCATTATCACATGTACGATGGTGCCCCCGATCATGGCACTAAGTAATAAATTCTTAATCCAGGTAACCGGAGATCTTGGTATCTCTCGAAGCGCCTTCACCCTTGCAAACACAATCCTGCAGGGACTTGGTATCTTTATCTCTCCAATCGTATCTTCCAGACTCGCAAAGGGCAATATGCGCCGGATTCAGTGCATTAGTATTGTCGGATTTGTACTTTCCTACGCATCCTATTCACTGGCTCAAAATGCAGCCCACCTTTATATTTCCTCTTTCTTTACCGGAATCTTCTTCCTAAATGCGGCTCTTATTCCTGTCAGCATGATGATAACAAACTGGTTTGTAAAAAAAGAGGACTGGCAATGAGCATTGCAATGGCCGGAATTGGCGTAGGGGGAACTATTTTTAGCCCGATTATTACTACACTCCTTGAATACTACGGCTGGCGCCACACTTATCAGATCATGGCGCTGATTATCCTTGTCCTGGCGTTTCCTGCAGCTTTCTTCCTTCTGCGGAAATCACCTCAGGATATGGGACTTCTTCCATACGGGAGCCAGGAACCCGCCCAGTCAAAGACCTCTGCCGCGCAATCTTCCTTTTCTTTCTCCCTCAGCGTAAAAGAATCCTGGTCAAAGGTCTTCTTCTGGATTTTTTATTTTCGGTATGCTCTGCAATGGACTGATCAATACTGGCGCGCTTGGTCACTTCCGCCTGCGATTGAGGAAATGCACGGTCCACAGGTACAGGCACTGATTATCTCCATGTATTCTTTAATGCGCAATATGTCTTGATTCTCCTTCTTTTCCTCACAGTGACTTTGGGATGCTCTTATTTCCTTTCCAAAAATCTGATGCTTTAAACACTCAAAAGTGTCTAAAGGCTTTTCTTTTTATTCATCTTTTCTTCCACAGAATACACAAACTTTTTTTTCTTCTGCATCCTTTCTTTAGTTTCTTCTCTTCATTGAGAATCGGTCTCATTCATTGTTCTCTTTTCCACAGAATACACAAACTTTTTTTTCTTCTGCGGCATGGTCTTCTTCTCATCTGAGAATCCCTTGTTTTTCGTAAGCCATTGTTCTTACCTCAATACTAATTAAATGGTAATTCCTCATCAATTCCATCTGGATGTTCATGAAACCCATCGCCCGCATCCATACTCGGTGTCTGCGGTGCCGGAGGGGCTTGCCTGATAACGGCTCTGATTTGCTTCACTCGCACTCTTGCTTTCCGCAAAATCCTGCTCTTCTACGACAACCTCTGTCGTATAGACCTTTACACCATCCCTGTTGGTATAGCTTCCGGTCTGGATTCTTCCGCTGAAACCACTACGCGCATTCCCTGACGGAAATAACGTTCTGTAAATTCAGCACTCTTTCCGAACACAACACAGTTAATAAAATCTGCGGTCTGTTCTCCGTCACGCTTGAATCTGCGGTCTACAGCTAATGTATATCTTGCAATAGCGAGAGCGTTCTCACCTTGTGAATATCTCACTTCAGGATCTCTTGTCAGACGTCCCATTAAAACTACTTTATTCATACGTTGCCTCTTTCTAAGCTTCCTGTTTCACGCATAAATATCTGATTACACCATCCATGATACGAATTCTTTCTTCGATTTCGCCTGGTGTTGTTGTTTCAGATTCAAAGTGAATGAATTCGTAGTAGTACCAGCTTCTTTCATCTTCTGGATTTCGTAAGCTAATCTCTTCTTTCCCCATTCGTCAACGTCAGTAATGTTACCACCGAAACGTGTAACAAGTGCTTTCACCTTTTCGATTACTTCTGCTCTGGCGTCGTCTTCGAGTTTTGCGCTGACAACAACTGCTAATTCATATCATCTGCGGAATCATCTTCAGTACTTAGTCCGATATCCTTGAGTTTCTTGTATTCCTGCTCCCCCTTATGATAGCCGTAAAAATCCGAAACAGTTGGAGCCCGGAAAAACAAAACACAACGACCGCCACAATCAAAATGATAGCGGAAAGAATCCCGCCTTTTTTCTTCGTTTTTCTGTTTTGATCCGTTCTGTCTCTTTTTCTGTACTCTCCCATCCGTCTTCCCCTTGTTCACCAATAGTCTTCTGACCTTGTTTCTGCACTCCCCATTCCCTAGTATAACTGATTTTTCCAAGTAGAAAAAGAGGATGTTTGGAAAATTGTACTTTTCCTTCACATCCTCCTGATCACTCTGACTCTTCCGGTACCGGATTCTAGTATGGAATTTCCAGATAAATATCTTTTCCTTCTTTGATAGAAAGCACAAGCTTTCCTGCTCTTACAGCCACCTGTGCTCCCTGCCCCTGCATTTCAGCCGGTTCTGCCGCAGACGGTGCTTCCTTTGTCTTCTGCGACTTTTCTGTCTTTTCTGCTCCCTCTACTACCGCATCGATCACATCCACGGTAATCGGAGTCAGAGAGTCGCAGGTCTTTGTTAGTTTGGCACCAAGAATCTGATGGATCTGAAGACATCCGTCCAGACTCAAAAGCCCGCTGTCCACCAGCTCGTCAAAGATACTTGGGTCCTCCAGGTTCTCCGGTCCTATCGTAATTCCTGCTTCCGCTCTACAGCACAAAACTGCCGGATCATGTGCATGTTGTTTTGCGGTTTCTGCTGTAATAGACATATTCCTTCCTCCTTCAAATCTTCTTCTTTCATATTAGCCCCCTAAAAGGGACTTTTCCAATTCATTCTTTTTATATATTAAATCTTTTTTATCCAAAATGTCGATACCCCTGTCTGTCATTTCCTCCTTATTTATTCAAAAACATTTCCCCATCTTTTAAGAGTACGGAAACTGATACCGCATCTTCTCCGGTTTTTGCCTGCTGCCAGCTAACATCCTTTCTGTATCAGAACATCAAATACCGAATTTATGGAAAATTTATATACAGTTTATTGATTCCTGAAGAAAATGCTGTAAAATAATATTCAAAGTATATTATGACAGGTTGTGTAGAGAAAATGAAAGATAAGTTTTTGCGCTTTATGTATGGCCGCTATGGGGTTGATCAGTTTTCCAAATGCCTGGTGGTGTTGGGGATTCTCTTTTACTGCTGTCCGGTTTTACCCGGAATGGTGGTATTTTTATCTGCTTTCCCTTGCCATCTTAGTTTATTCGTATTTTCGGATGTTTTCACGGAACCACTCGAAGCGCTACGCTGAGAATCAGCTCTATTTAAAGTATACGGCCGGAATCCGGAAAAACATTTCTGCCATCCGTTACGGTTTCAGCCAGCGAAAGCACTATCATATTTACAAGTGCCCGTCCTGCGGTCAGAAGATCCGTATTCCACGTGGGAAGGGAAAGATTGAGATTCGTTGTCCTAAGTGCAATGCACATTTTATTAAGAAAAGCTGAGAAAGGAGACCATGATCATGTTGGATTATATGGTTCTGTATCAAAGTGAAACAGGAAACACAAAGAAGCTCGCCACTTCTATCTTTGCAGCTCTCCCTGGCATGGCAAAGGATTTGCGTAGTATTGATGAGCTTTCCTCCCTGCCGGAGGCTTCCACTTATTTTATTGGTTTTTGTGTTCACCGGGGTACATGCAGTCTGGAAATCGGCAATCTGCTTTCTACTATTTCTGGTAGGAATGTGGCGCTCTTTGGCACCTGCGGCGCCGGTAATACGGACAACTACTATAAGAACATCGAAAACAGTGCACGTATCTGGCTGGAAGATGACAATGCGTACCTTGGAGGGTTCTTCTGTCAGGGTAAGATGCCTTGTCAAATCCGCCAGAAATACGAATCCATGCTTAATGGAGATGAGGAGCATGACCGGCATCTAAAGCTCCAGCTTTTAAATTTCGACGAGGCGATGATTCATCCTACAAAGGAAGATCTGGAACACGCCACGACATTTGCCAAAAACTGCCTCAGCCGTCTGTAAGATGGCTGAGGCTTTCTTTCTTACAAAATCATCAAATCTTTCGGGAAGTGCGTCAGTGTTTCTGCACCGTTTTCTGTAATCAATACTGTATCTTCGATACGTACTCCTCCCCATCCAGGGATATAGATTCCCGGTTCCATCGTGATCACACAACCAGGCTGCATGATCTTTGTACCATAGTTGCCAAGGAACGGCTCTTCGTGAAGATCAAGACCCACTCCGTGACCGATTCCTGAATAATAATATTCTTCATATTTGCTTATCACTTTCCGAATTTCTTCATCCGGCTTGGCGGCATGAATTCCAGGCCCCATATTTTGAAGACCAATTTCCTGGCCTTGCTTCACCATTCCATAAATTTCTTTCTGCTTGTCTGACGCATGACCTACAACAAATGTACGGGTTGTATCTGAAATATACCCGTTGTATTTTGCGCCGTAATCTACGAGCACAAAATCTCCTTCTTCTACTTTCTTATCTCCTGGTTTGCCGTGGAGCAGCGATGTCTTTGTACCTGAAATCAATATGGTCTCAAACCCAATATCCTGAGCGCCGTGCGTTTTCATACTAAATTCCAGCCTTGCGCACAGCTCTCTTTCCGTCACCCCTGGTTTGATGTAAGGAACCAGCTCTTCCAGCGCCTTATCCGCAATCTCACATGCAATTCTGGTGTTCGCCACTTCCTCTTCGGATTTTGCATAGCGAAGCTCCTCTACAATATTTCTTGTCCCGGTCATTTCAATCTGACAAGCTGACAGGAGTCTGTGAATTTCTACATACTTATCGTATGTTGTGAAACATTCTTCAAATCCAAGTTTTTTGATTCCCGCTTTCATGCAGATACTTTCAAGCGCTTTAGGAATACTCCTATCATAATTGTGCCAGTTGACAACCTCAAAACCCGGACAGTACTGCTCCGCCAGCTCTGTGAAACGACTGTGTAATCAGATAATTCCCCTGAGGGCAGATAACGACATATGCAAGTTCATCTGGATAGCCACTGATATATTTGACATTTGCCTCTTTTGTAATATAAATCCCATCCAGTCCCTGACCTTTTAAAATCCCCAATACTTTCTCTATGTTATCCATCACGAAACTCCTTTCTACTACAATATAAATATGGTTAATATCCCTTACAGCCAGTAAGGATTTATCCATCTTGTTGCTTAAGCTGTATAATGATGGAGCAATCGGTATATCGAATACCTTTCTTGGACTCCGCGTCCGTAATTAAGACTGATAACCAGCTCCTCATTCGCAGCGTTCGTTTTATGCAGGTTGAACCGCCAATAGGTACGTTCGTGTCACACCACAGTAGATTGAATAGGCAATGAGTAAAACTGGTTCTTATCCATTGCAATAAATCTTAAGGAGTGACTAATTTATGAACGCAGTAGGTATCGATGTTTCAAAAGGTAAAAGCATGGTGGCAATTTTACGCCCTTTCGGCGAGATTGTTTACAGTCCTTTTGAAATCAAGCACACATCCCATGATATTAATTCTCTTGTTGATCTCATCCATTCCGTTAATGGCGAATCCCGTGTCGTGATGGAGAATACTGGACGTTATTACGAAGTCCTTGCTCATCAGCTTTCCGAGGCGGACATTTTCGTCAGCACAATCAATCCCAAACTAATCAAAGACTTTGATAATGATTCTCTTCGTAAAGTCAAATCCGACAAAGCAGATGCAGTGAAGATTGCTCGCTATGCTCTTGACAAATGGCTGAATCTGAAACAGTATAGTCTTATGGATGAATTACGCAATCAACTTAAAACCATGAACCGTCAGTTTGGTTTCTATATGAAGCACAAAACTGCTATGAAAAATAACCTTATTGGCATCCTTGATCAGACTTATCCTGGCGTAAATACTTACTTCGACAGTCCTGCACGAAGTGACGGCAGCCAGAAATAGGTTGATTTTGCATCTACATACTGGCATGTGGACTGTGTTCGTAAAATGTCTTTAAACGCCTTTACTGACCGCTATGAGAGCTGGTGCAAACGCAAGAAGTACAACTTCAGCAAATCAAAAGCTGAAGAAATCTATGGAAAAGCGAAGGAACTTGTTCCTGTACTTCCCAAGGATGAAATAACCAAACGAATTATCAGACAAGCAGTTGATCAACTCAACAGCGCTTCCTCTACTGTTGAGGAACTGCGCACCTTGATGAATGATACAGCCTCAAAGCTTCCTGAATACCCCATTGTTATGGCAATGAACGGCGTCGGTCCATCTCTTGGTCCACAGCTTATTGCGGAAATCGGAGATGTTACTCGCTTTACTCACAAAGGTGCTATTACAGCATTTGCTGGTGTTGACCCTGGTGTGAATGAATCCGGAGCCTTCTCACAGAAAAGTGTGCCTACATCAAAACGTGGCTCTGCTGATTTACGGAAAACACTGTTTCTTGTAATGGATGTTCTTATCAAAACCATGCCTCAGGATGATCCTGTATATCAATTCATGGACAGAAAACGTTCCCAAGGTAAGCCTTACTACGTTTACATGACTGCCGGAGCTAATAAATTTTTGAGAATCTACTATGGGCGAGTGAAAGAATATCTTGCATCACTTCCTCAATCAGAATAATTTATACATATCTTTCTGATAGACCAGCACAATGTGGTGGTCTTATTTTGATACCCTTTTGCAACCTGTATAAAATTTTCAATGTTCTTTCAATTTAGCCTTGACTTTTTATTCGCAGGCTTCTATTGTCTTTCATGTTGTGCCAGCTTCTCCAGCTTTCTGTTAAGAGCAAACAAAAGCAGACCAATCACCAACAGACATCCGGAATAATGATAAACACCTGCAACATTCCCAGTTTACCGATCACTACTTCTACCTAGCCTGACAATTTATTGGCAACAAACATACTGGCAAACCAAACGCCCATCAACAGCGAAGCGTACTTTGCAGGTGCAAGCTTATTTACCATTCCGTATCCGACCGGTGCGAAACACATCTCTCCGATACTCTGGAAAGTGATAAATGCGATAATAAAAAGTACACTTGCCTTTGCTCCTTCCCCTGGAATCTCTCCTGTTTTCATAACTGCCGCGATCATAAACACAAATGCTACCGCAAGAAACGCAAACCCAAGACTCATTTTTTGAGAAATGTTCAGATCCCCATGCCGGGTTTTTGAAAGTTTCACCCAGATCGCCGCTGCAATCGGTCCTAAAATGACGCAGAGCAGCCCATTGTAGGAGTCGATCCATGCCGTAGGAATCTGGAAATTCCCGATTCTAAGATCAATAAAATTCTGCATATAAAGTGCAATCGACATCGATGCCTGATTGTACGCAATCCAGAAAAAATCGTAAAAACGCAAGGATCAGAATAACACACATTCTTCTTTTTTTCTGTTGTTGTCAGCGGTACTTTGGCAAGCTCTTTTTTCTCTTTCAGATTTTCCTTGGCCGTAGCAGACACGGCCATATTTTTCAAAAAGAATTTCTGGCCGATGGCAAAGAATGCAGCTCCAAACCAGATGACAATCGCTGTTGTCAGAAAAACCGCACGATATCCATATTCCAGAATTTCCCCTCCGTCTTTGACAGCAAACCATTGATTTGCTATCAAACCACACAGAAAAGGCCCAAGCAGCACTCCCACATTTGTAAACATATATGTCATGGAAAAGGCTCCGTCTTTCCTTGGGTCATCATTTTCAAACAGGCTTCCTACCAACGTCTGTGACGTACTTTTATACAGCCCACTCCCAATAACACAAAGAACAATCATAAGCTGAATTTCTTGTTTGCTGTGTGACATAAACGCCAGAAAATATCCGCATCCAGATATGATCATCCCGATGATCACGCACAATTTAGGACCCAAAAGCGGTCACTGATCCATCCCCCGACAATTGGTGACAAATAAGAAAACGCCATAAAGGACGCCAGAAGGGAGGTAGCCTCCCCATTACTAAGCCCCAGACCTCCTTTTGCCGTAGATTCCGCAATAAAAAGCAGAAGTACCAGTTTCATTCCATAGTAAGAAAAATTAGTAAAAGAAAACACAGATCCGCAAAAATACATCGCTTTCGGATATTTTTTGCGACCACCTCTGACGTACCATTCATATCCATTTACCTCTCTTTTGTAGTTTTTATAAAAATCGGCTTCTATTCCCAATTCATTCCGATTCCCGCTTCTACAGCCCGGTCATAAATTGCCTTTGCTGCCATCAGATCCTGAGCAGCTACACCAACCGTTTCAAAGACGATGATCTCTTCATCACTTTCTCTTCCCGGAATCTGCCCTTTGATTAACTGCCCCAGATCTCCTGTAAAATCTTCTTTCGTGATCGTTCCATCCGCAAGTGGAATCAGAATATCTCCTGACTCTGAAAGTACAGCTTCTTCTGAGTCAAAGTAAATTTTGGATGCCCTGAGTCAAGATTGCCGGATCCATCTCCTGCAATGCGGCTGGTATGCTCCCACACAACTCACTGTTGCTCCTTCTTTTACTTTGGATGCATCAAAGACCGGCCTGGAAGATGGAGTTACCGTCACAAGAAGGTCCGCTCCCTCTACCGCCTCATCCGAGGACACCGCAGCGACGACCTTCGCCCCATATTCCTCAAGTTCTTCCTGCATGGTCGCCGCAAATGCCTGTGCACGCTCTGGATTCATGTCAAACACCCGGACTTCCTCCAGTTTTCTTACTGTCAGCATTGCCTCCAACTGGGCTGCCGCCTGTCCGCCTGTACCAATCAATGCCCCAATACGACAGTCTTTCTTCGCCAGCAGGTCAAAAGCTGCTCCCGTAGCTGCTCCTGTCCGAATCTGGGTCACATAGGTTCCATCCAGTACTGCCTTTACAATCCCATTCTTCCCGTCGATCAGAAATACCTGGGCCGGGGATGTCGGAAGCCCCTGGTCAATATTGTGTGGGAAAATATCGACGACTTTTAAAGACGCTGTGTCCATTTCCTCCACATAAGCCGGCATAAAAAGAAAACTGCCTTCATGTTTCGGAGCTTGAATATTCGTGCGGATCGGTGCGTCGCACTTTCCCTCCACGACAAGACGGAACGCCTCTTTGTCTGCTTCCACAGCATCTTTCATGGTAAATACTTTTTAATATCTGCTTTTGATAATAATAACATGTCCAATCCTCCTGCCTTTTTCTATCGTTTGAATCGCGCGTCCAGTCCCCAAGGCTGCATCGCGCCCCCCTCTTCTGCCGGTCTGCACATCTTCGCATAAATATTCAGACATCCTTTTTCCTCTTTGAGCGGCGGACATACCCAATCTGCCTTTCTTCTGGTAAGCTCCTCTTCTGACACAAGCAGATTCACTTCCCCATTCGGAATGTCGATTACAATCTCATCCCCATTTTCAACAAGCGCAATAGTTCCGCCGTCGTACGCTTCAGGAGATACATGGCCGATAATAGCTCCGTAATTGAATCCGGAGAATCGAGCGTCTGTAATCAGTCCCACACTTTTGTGAAGACCCAGTCCGATCAGAGCGTCAATACTCAGCATCAACTCCTTCATACCCGGGGCACCTTTACATCCCTCATACCGAATCACAATAATATCTCCCGGTACAATATCTCCTGCCTGAATTGCTTCAAAGGCCGGACGGTCTCCTTCAAAGACCTTCGCCTTCCCTTTCAGGTATTTTACCTCTTCGTAGACAGCCGTCGGTCGGACGATGGCTCCATTCGGCGACAGATTGCCCCTCAGAATCTTAAGACCCGGCTCATGGAAAAGTGGACGTTCCAGAGAATGAATGACCTCATTTTCCTTTGGCGTTACTTTGGACAGCAGCTCTTTCCATGTGCAGCCGTACATACTAGGCACATCGATAAACAGCTTGCTCTCCAGCATTTTCATCACGTTCATCACGCCTCCTGCGTAATGGAAATCTACCACAGTATACGGGCCGCTTGGCACTACAGCGTTGATGCAGTAAATTTCGTCGGCATATCGTTCAAAATCCTCCAGCGTCAGTTTTATTCCCAGTTCATATCCATAAGAAAGAAGGTGAAGTACCGCATTTGTGGATCCTGCCACTGCCATGTCAAACATGATAGCATTGAGCAGGACTTCTTTTGTAATCAAATCTGACGGCTTTCTCCCTTCTTTTACAAGTTTCACCGCATATTTTCCAGCCTCTCGCGCTCTTCTGAGCTTCGCATTGTCAGAAGCCGGAATCGTGGACGTTCCAGGAAGAACAAGATTCAGCACTTCTCCGAGCATCTGCATCGTGTTTGCCGTTCCCATAGACGGGCAGGCGCCAAAGGATGGACAGACATTGTCTTCCATATCCATCAACTCTTCTTCGGTCGCCCCGGAAAAGCGGGCGGAATCCAGATCCGCTTCCACTACAGTCTTGCCGCAGTACTGCCCTGGCTGCATGGAGCCTCCCGTTACTACCATAGATGGAATGTCCAGGCGCATGGCCGCAAGGTAACAGCCTGCAATAATATTGTCACAGGACGCAATCATCACGAGCCCATCAAAATTGTGGACACGGGTGACAAATTCCACCGACATCGCCACAATGTCTCTTCCAACCTGTTCATATTTTAATTCTTCCGCTCCGTTTGCGATATTTCCGCATGTTGCGGGAATCCCAAACTCTACCGGCACACCGCCTGCTGCCCAGATTCCTTCCTTTACTGCTTCTGCAATCTGCCGAAGATGAGCTGATCCCGGTGATCCTGACATATACGAATTTGGAACCCCAATGTGTGGTTTCTTACGGATATCGTCATCCGAATATCCGGCCGCCTTCATCATAACTCTGCGGTGCGCCGCCTCGGCGCCGTTCCAGTACTCTGTTCCCATAATTTCCTCCTGATCTGTTCTTGTTTCTTCTCAATCACTTGACAATTCTTTGTCCTTTACAGATAATAATAAAAGAAAAGCACTGAATTCTGCATTAATAATTTTTAATGATATTATTCAGATTTTCTTATAGATAATAAAATAATATAGTATGTAGATTTTATTTTAGTTTTTTTAATGATTATCATTAGAATAATTGAATGAAAGGCACCTATATGAATAAGTATAAAACGATTTTGAGCGTCTGCGAGACCCACAGCCTCTCCCGGACCGCCGCACTTTTAAACTACACGCAGTCTGCCGTAAGCCAGACCATTAAAAACTTTGAGAAGGAACTAGGTCTGGAGATTTTTATCCGTTCTAAAAACGGAATGGAGCTTAAGTCGGATATGACCTGGATTTTGGAATCCCTACGGGCAATCTGCGACGCGGAAAATGAGATTGAGCGCACTGCCGCTTCCCTCGTCAATCTGGACAGCGGTCTGATCCGCATCGGTACGATCCAGAGTATCTCCTACCACTGGCTTCCGGGTATCCTCAAAGATTTTTCCACGGAATATCCCAACATCCGCTTTCAGCTCACCATTGGAGGATTTGGCGAACTGAAAGAAAAGCTCCAGGCGAACGAGCTGGATTGCATCTTCGTATCCGAGTTTTCCGTGCCGGGTCTTCCGTTCGTACCACTGGGAAGCGACGAGCTCATGCTCGTAACACCTCTGTCCCACCCCCTTTCAAACCATCTGCTTGTATCTCTTTCTGACGTTAACCATCAGGATTTTATTCTCACCGCAGACGGACTGGAATACGAAACCGGAAAAATCTTTGAACTAAACCAGATTGCCCCTCACATCCGCTATCAGATTAACGAGGACTTTACGGCTCTTAAAATGGTGGAACAAGGCTTTGGCATCACCATTCTGCCAAAGCTCCTCCTCCATAACGCCCCGTTTGAAGTGTGTATCCGCTCTTTTACCGAACATTATACCCGGACTCTGGGGATTGCCCTCCCATCCGGAGTCACTCCTTCTAAAGCAGTCCTCCAGTTCCGGGCTTTCGCGAAACGATGGTGCGAAGAAAATTTAGGGCGCCGATCCGACTGATCCTGACGGTATTGAAATCTGTTTTGTTTCAAATCATCAGAAGTGCCCGAAAATACATTCCAAAATTGTAAGTAACCGCAAATACCCCCGTCAAGCTCGTCTTTTCCCCTCACCCACATTCTCAAAAAAGACGGCAGGATTCTTCCCGCCGTCTTTTTCACAACCTTTTCTATCGAATCTGTTCTACTACCTCTTTACAGAGCTCCTCGATCTTGTCGAAGCGTTTCTCCTCAATCAGATTTTCTCTCACCATCCAGCTTCCTCCACAGGCAATGACCTGAGGGCATGTAAGATAGTCTTTGATATTATCTGCATTGATTCCTCCTGTCGGCATAAACCGGAGCTGGATGTACGGTCCGGACAGCGCTTTGATCGCCTTAACGCCACCGTTGACTTCTGCCGGAAAGAATTTTACCACAGACAGGCCAAGCTCCAGAGCCTGCTCGATCTCGCTGGCCGTCGCTACGCCCGGATACACTGGGATTCCTTTTTTCCTGGCAGTAGCGTACGATCTTCGGATTCAGCCCGGGACTTACAATAAATTCCGCACCCGCCTCGATCGCCGCATCCACCTGCCCGGTTTTCAGGACTGTCCCTGCTCCCACGAGCATTTCCGGATAAGCCTCACTCATCAGGCGAATGGATTGTGCCGCCGCATCTGTCCGAAAAGTCACTTCCGCACACGGAATCCCACCTCTTACGAGCGCTCCGGCAAGTCCTTTTGCGTCCTCCGCCCTTTCTATCTTCACCACCGGAACAATCCGGATCTCTTCCAATCTTTCATCTATGATACTCATTCTTTGATTCCTCCTTCTACCAGTGAGCTCCTGTTGCGCTTTCATTTGCCGTATCATCTCTGTAGCTGATAATCAGGCAGACAGCATCCAGAACAATATGGAGACTCTGGTCAAAAAGGGAACTCAGAAGCTGAATCGACCCTCTGCTCTCTCCGGTATCCCCTTTTACAGTTCCTGGAATTATAAGCACTTGATCCGCATATCCGGCAAGCGTGGACTCTTTTTTACTCGTCACCGCAATGACGACACCTTTTTTTTCTTTTGCTTTTCTGGCCGCATCTATAACGCTGATACTCTTTCCTGAACCGGACACCCCGACGAGAAGATCGCCCTCCCTTAAAGCCGGAGTGATCGTCTCACCAACCACATATACTGTATATCCAAGGTGCATCAGTCTCATGGCAAATCCCTTGGCACTAAAACCGGAGCGACCCTCGCCGGCCACAAAGATCCTTCTGTCTTTTCGGATCAAATTCACCACCCGGTCAATCTCTTCTTTTTCTACCTTGGAAACTACACATTCAATCTCGTCCATGATTGTCCGTAATACATCCATCCTCTTTCCTCCGTTTCTATCCACGAACCGCCTCCGCAAACCGGGCAGTCATTTCATGTTTGTTCTCTGATTTTGTGATTGCGCTTCCCACGATACCAATCTCGATCCCGCATGATTTTAACACCGGAACCATTCCAAGTGTCACTCCTCCTGCCACCGCAATCTTCTTGGCTCCGGAAAGCTCCTTCACACTGCTTTTTACCAGCTCGACAAGCCCTTCTCCCTGCTTGTCCGAAGGAAGATGAATACAGAAAATTGCCTCCGGGAACACTTCACAGAGGGCCCTGATCCGATCTGCCGGAACTTCCAGCAAATCAATCATATATTCCTTTCCAAGTTCCCCTGCTACACCGGCGCAGGCACGAATCGTCGTTATCGATGAAAATCCCATGACCGTTGGAATATCTCCACCTGCCTCGTAGCTCTTCCGGAATTCATAAGCTCCCTCGTCGCAGGTCTTAATATCCGCAAGAAAGCACTGATCCGGAAACCGCTTCTTAAATCTGGCAACGCTGTTCTCAAGACCATAGTCTTTGATCAGAGAAGTACCCACCTCGATGATGTCCGCCAATCCCCGCATCTCCTCTATCATAGCCTCCGCTGTTTTAAGGTTTACCCTGTCGATCGCCACCTGAAGTCTCATTCTGCTCACCTCTATCTCTCATTCTGATGTGTTTCGATGTATGTCCGCAGCTCTTCCCGGGTCGGAAGTCCTTCATTGTCACTCTCCACAGAAACCTGGATGGATCCGATTGCGTTGGCTCTCTCGATCATCTGTTCAGTGGAGAGTCCTTCCAGATAACTGCTGATGACACCGACCGCGAAACCATCCCCAGCGCCTACGGTGTCGATGACTTTGTCCACTTTAAAGCCCGGATATGACCTCTTCTGATCTTCCATCTCCACATAGGCGCCTTCGGCTCCGGCCTTTACGATCACCGCCTTTGCACCAAGTCTCCGGTAGAATGAGGCTATCTCTTTCGGATCTTCGCTTCCCATAAGTACTTTTCCTTCTCCTGTTCCCGGAAGGACAATATCTGCCCGGGAAGCCAGGTCATTGATCGTACGGATCATCACGCTTTTGCTCTCCCAGAGAGTCGGCCGCAAATTCGGGTCAAACGTGACGATCATTCCGTTCTCTCTGGCACGTTCGATCATCCGGTACGTTGCGTTGCGGCAACTCTGGGAGAGGGCCGGCGGAATTCCGGTAAGATGGAGTACCTTCGCTCCTTCAAAATCTACTTTCTCCGCATCCTCCTCATTCAAATAGGAAGCCGCGCTGTTTTTCCTATAATAAAAGACTTCCGGATCGCCCTCGAACACTTTGTTTTTCAACTGATATCCGGTAAAATGCTGATTATCCTTTGTAATCTGAGTCTCTATTCCTTCTGTTTTCAACTTTTTCCTCAATGTAAACGCCAAACGGGTCCGTACCCAGTTTCGTTACATAGGACACGTGTGGCCCAGACGTTTCAGACCGATCGCTACATTGACCTCCGCTCCCGCAAGGAGTCTTGTAAACTCTTCTACTTCATGGAGCCTTCCCGGTGTCTTTGCTACAAACATTGCCATCGGTTCTCCAAATAAAATCACTTCTGACATGAACCTCTTCCTTTCCTGTCTAGGTCGTCTGACGGACGACAAGCTCCGGACGGATAATCAGAGACGCTTTATCCGACTTTCCCGTCATCAGATTTTCCAGAAGCTGAACAGAACGCTCGCTTAAAAGCTCTCCCTTATTATTGATTGTCGTCAAAGGCGGATTGCTGATCCTGGAATACTCGGAGTTATTGCACCCGATCACCGCAATATCCTCCGGGATCCGGTATCCCATATTCTGGAGGGTGTTCATCGCATAAATAGCCGTCAAATCCTCGGTAAAAATTGCCGCATCGTACCGTCTGGCATCCCCGACAATCTGCTTGGCAGCCTGTTCACCGCCTTCTACTCCATACCCGGTATACAAAATCCGCTCTTTTGCGTCATCATACCCAAACTGTTTCATTTTCATCAAAAATCCGTTCCGTTTGCGAACTGCCGCATCTTTCTGCGTGTCCATCACAAAACTGATGTTTCGGTGGCCCCGGTCATACAGATGCTGAACCGCAAGCTGGACTCCATACCCCTCGTCCACAAGAATGGACTGGACACTCGGAAGTTTCAGCTCCCCGTTAGCCATAACAATGGGCGTCTCCGGCAGAAGCTGGGAAAGCTCGTCAGGATCGCAGAGCTCATTGAACTCAGATCCGACAAGAATTACTCCTTCTACCTGGTTTCTGGAAAGCATCCGAAGATATTTCATACATTCTTCCTTCTTAGCTCCTGTATTACAGACCAGCACCATGTAGCCAAGCCCGGTCAGCTTCTGCTCCATAATGAACGTCGTCATAGCATAGTGTGGATGACGGACATCCACAGTAACGATGGCTACGTTTTTCATAGTTCCGCTGACAAGTCCCCTTGCAATGGCGCTTGGCTGATACTTGTTCCGCTTTAAAACTTCCTGGATTCTGGCCTTTGTTTTCGCACTGACGTAACCTTTATCATTCAGGACTCTGGATACCGTTGAGATGGAAACGCCGGCCTCTTTTGCAATATCATATATATTCATTTACTGCTATCTCCTGACATTTTTCATACACAATCTGTACTTTAGTATACGTTTCCCCGGCTTTCATTGTCAATCGACAGCTTCGGTTTTAGCTTTCTACAAGCACTTTTACCACTATTTTTTTTTCACCTTACAAGGCGCGTCCCCGATGCATCTCGGTTTATGTCCGTCCTCCGGCGAGACAATGGCGAAGTCGCCTTTCCTAGGTGAATCCAGCCCGATTCTCCGGCTCCTTATAAAACTCCAGATCCCGTGTCTCATCATAACCGGTGTCCTCCTCCAGTTCAGAAAGAGGGATATATCCGAAAATTCTTCCCCTCTGCCACATACTGGATATCGTAGTATTTCCGGTGAGTCTCGAACCGGCAGTCATTTTCGGATCTTTCGTCGTGTACTCCTGGATTTCAGCGAAAATCCGGTCTCCGTCGATCGCAACCTTTCCCGGCTCCATCCCCGTGAAATCCGTTGTCCTCAGAAATGTAAGCGCCTGCTCGATTTTCTCTTCCGGTAATTGTATTTTTATTTCGATCTTCACGCTCGTTGTCAGCATCGTTTTCCTCCTTTTTGGGAGGCGGCCTCCATGATTTCTTCATAAAGCGCCTCCGCAGCTTCCTTGCTGTAACAGTACATCAGGACCACATCAAAAACGTACGGGAAAAGCTGATTCCTGTATCTCGCCTGCAAAAGCCATGGCTGCCATCTCACTTAAAGCAATAATCCTTGATTTGTTGGAAAATGGTCTCCGCCAAAGCTCAATCTTTTCAGTCTGGGTGAAAATCGTATTCCGTTTTTGTGCTCCACCACATGAAACAACTCATGCGAGAGCAGGACTGAAAAAGATATCACACGTCCGCAAACAGCTCTTCCATACCTTCTGCTTCGTATCAAATCATCAGCCTTTTTTATACAGTCCATGAAAAATGATGATCTTTCCTGTTTCCTCGTACTGGGCAAAAGTCACATGACCGCCACCGTTTGGAATGTCCGGTGTTTCCACCGGATTCCCATATCTACGGGTAATTTCCAGCACCGTTTTTGTGGATTGGCTGTCTTTAAAAGTACTCCTTCCTCTCGTCCGCACTTCATAGCAAGCTTTGTATAACTGGCTTTCTGCTCTTTGAAAATTTCCGCTCCAGGGGCTCGTGGAAAAAGCGTAGTGCCCCCACGCCTCGTCCCCAAGTCCCATCAATTGTTCTGTCATTTCCCGTATTGTCCGCCGCATGTCGTCCTTCTTTCTCAGATTATAATGAACTCTTTGCTCCAACCACAATGATATCCATATTCGGATCCAGTGCCTGCATTTCCACATCAATGAGCATCAGAATCTGCTCCAGCTCAGTACTGCCTCCAAAATCCATAACTCTTGCTCCCGCACAGATATAGTAATCCGGACGCAGAATGGAGTCTGCCTTGTAGACTGCCAGCTCCTCCCACATCTTGGATACAGCGCTCCGGTAGCTTGCTGCTTTAGTCTGTACTGATACACCATCCGTTCTCTGTACCTTGATGAAACCTTTTTTGTCCAGAATCCTCACTGGTCTCTTGCCTTTTTCTTCTGCCTGGAACACAGAAATTCGGAACCTGGCAGGCAAGTTCAATTTCGTTTTCTTCTTTTCGCAGGTTCAAAGCCGCAAGTCTTCTTGCTTCCTGCATAAGTACATTCTTTCATCAGGTCTGCTGTCTTCACTTCAGTTGACCCAAGAGCGATCGCCGTCAGTCTTGGACGTCTGCTGGTCAATCTCAATATGAACTTCCACGGTATCCGGTGCGGCCCCACTTTCGACCGCCTTGTCAATCGCTTCCTGTTTGATATTACGGATATCCTCTGCTGTAGGGTTCGGAACCACACGTTCTACAACGTCACGAACCATCGCAAGTGCAACGCCGATAGAGGAGATAACCTCTGCGTTTTCCGGCACGCTGTAATTGATGTTCATCTTATCCGCACAGAATCCGATCAGGGACGTCGCCCCGCCCCCTACTCCCACGAGGGAAATCTGGTCTTTTTCTAGTTTGTATTTTTCCGCAAGTTCCATGATGACCGGAGAGATTTTCTCATACGCTCTCGTGAGAATCTGCTTCGCCACTTCCTCCACGGTCACGCCCAGGTAATCCGCAACCGGCTGCATCGCCTTTTCTTGCCGCATTGGCATTTCCGTAGGAAAAATGCTCCGGCTTTACCAACCCCAAAACATTCGCTGCACAGGAGTTTGTGATGGTGATTCGTTTTCCGCTCTTTAACTTGATTGCAACGTAGTCGGAAGGATCTCCTTCTTTTGGTGAAAAAGTTCAAGCTGTGGATCTACGATTTCTTCTTCCGGTGTAAATACTGCATAATCAAGTCCTGCGATATGTGCGGAACGTGGTCCTACATCGGTTACACCGCTCTTTTAAACGGATCATACTTCCTCCGGCTACTCCAAGGACACGTACATCCAGAGATGTGATATAGGTTCTGTGTCCGCCGACTACGGAATAATCGATTGCCGGACGACCATTTTTGATAACACCAATGTTGGTTGTTGTTCCACCAACCTCAAAGTAAACACCATTGGATGCACGAAGGTACATCAGAGATCCCATTACAGAAGCTGCCGGTCCGGAAAGCATGGTAAGTACCGGTCGTTTCTTCATCTCGTTGATCTCCATAACACCACCGTCACCACGCATGATCATCAGTGGCACTTTACCACGCCTGCCCCACGTACACACTGTTCAGTAGAATTCGCTGTGTTGAGCATCTTCGGAAGGATACTTGCGTTGATTGCTGCGGTTCTTGTTCTTCTGTAAGACCATAGAGCTTGGTGATATCCGATGCGATACTGGTCTCCATTCCCATTTCATTTTTCGTCACTTCGTAAACCGCTTTCTCACTGCTCATATCATCTACGCCGAACGCCTCGGACGCTACGATAACTTCCGCGCCTTTCGACTTCATATCTTCCGCCGCTTTTTTGATGGAATCATGGTTTAAGTCTTTTCCTTTATAAACGGCATTGTAGATCTCAATCTTTCTTCCTGATCCAAGATCAATATCTTTCAGCTTTGTCTGAGCTTTTTTGCCAGGAATCCTTCCAAACCGCCTCTTGCGGATGCTACAATTCCGACTTTTGCCACGTCACCTTCGATCAGGGCGTTGGTTGCCTGTGTGGTACTGTGTGCTACGAATACTACGTCTTCCGGATCGATGTTATTTTCCTTCAGACAGTTTTCAAATGCCTGGACAACTCCGGCAGCTACACCGGACTTGTCATCATCGTGTGTTGTCTTTACAGAAGACTTTCCGATGATCTGCTGGGTAGCATTGTCGATTGCCACTGCTTTTGTATGTGTACCACCGACGTCAATTCCCATTCTGACTTTTCTTCTTTCCATATTTGTGATTCCTCCATCCATGATCCTAACCGAACATCAAGTAAACCATTGCCTGAAGGATGATGCAGATCATCCATCCGGATACTGCACTGAGCTTCAGGAAATCCTTTTGTAGCAACCTTCGTGTAGTTTACACCCCATACGATCCAAGACTGTGTAATACAGCAGGATACATTCATAACCGTACTAGGTATGATAATCAGCGGCGCAAGGTATGCTGTGGAAAATCCGATTCCCTTCAGAATACCAAGTGTTGCCGCGCCGCATCCGAATAAGGTGAGCGGCCCGCGAAACATTCCGATCGGAGCCAGAACCGCAAATACAATACTGATGACCAGCGTATTGTTCGGGATAATTCCCCCAAGTAAAGCGTTGAAATACGGGACACAGAGTTCTGCCGCCTTGTTAAAGATCGGAAGTACGAGCAGAAATCCTACCAGCGGAGCGGTATCTACCACGCCGTCGAAGAAATCTTTATTAATCATCCGGCAGGTCTGCCCCCAATTCTTGATCTTCTTGCAGGTAACGAGTGCGTAAAGACTTCCGATAATAAATCCAAGGATAATCGGAACTTTAAACACAATCAAAAAGCACAACCGGGATAATCGGGGAAATCAAAGAGATTCCCGGGCGTTATCCCCTCTCCTGTTCTTCTTTATCGGAACAGTTGCCGCCCAGGTATGTACTTTTTTCTGCCTGGATAATACCAATACCATCACGATAATAAATGCTACCTGAATGAGAAGTGCATAGATCCCCCAGGATGTATGCTGTTCATAAGAATAGAGTGTCTTTCCATTTTCATCAAGGAAGAATGCGGAATACTGTCCGTAAAGAACCGGGTTTACAAACATTCCGGCTCCGACACTCAGCATGAAAGCACAGGTTGCAAGTACTTTCGGAATACCAAGTGACATGAAGATTGGAAGTACGATTACTCCGATCGCTACGACTGCTCCTGCCCCGAATATAGAGGAGAAGCATGCGGTTGTCACGACACAAAGCAGAATACAGGTCAGTGCCGGTTTGTCACCACCAAGCTCTGTCGTTGTACGGATCAGTGTAGAAGCGATTCCTGTGTTCATCAGGACTCGTCCAAACCATGCGCCAAAGATGACGTTTACAAGTGTCGCTCCCCATCCTTCCGGACCACTCTGAAACGTCTTTTCCAGTGCCTCAATCCAGGTAATACTTACCGCATCTTTATTAGCCGCAATGAAATCCGGGTTGGTAGCGAATGTATTTCCGATCATTGGGAGTACTGTCCAGATGACGCCCATCACGAAAATGCCTAGCATTAGATTTCCTCCGCGTACTGCATAAACAACCAGTCCGAAGAAGGAAACCAATAACAAAATTCCAATTACATATTCCATAAATGCCTCCTGTTATTCTTTTGTTTTCTTTTCCTATCCGTTCTCTCTTTCTAAAAGCGCTTTCATATTTCCGATTATATCGTTTATACAAATAAAGTCAATATAATCACTCATTTTCTCAGCATTTTGTCATTTTACATAATTTAATTATTAATTTTTTGTAAAAATTTTTGAACTTCTTTTTTTCCATAAATATGAAAGCGCTTTCATATTTATTGTTCAAAATAACCGAAGGCAAAGAAAATCACGGGACGGTCAAGACCGTCCCGTGATTTTCTTCCTGTCAGTTTACTTTTGCTCAGATTCTGAATTTAAGTATTTTTACTAAAAGATACCAGCCCTGCGGTATACTTCCTCGACAAATGCTTTCTTCTCCTTCACTGCCACGAGCACGTCATCACCAGATGAAGTGTGGATGTAGATCCGGTCAAAAGACATTGCGAGAGAAGAAAGCGGATTATGCGTCTCTTCCAAAAGCTCAATGTTACTATAGCGGATCCGCTTTTTGATAAGACCAAATACAATCAGAAGTTCCTGCTCTCCAAGAAGAATATAGTTCCTGAGACACATCGGCACCATCAGAAGATCCACTATAACAAGTACCATCAGTACAATGATGATCTCTATCATACTTTCCTTTCCCTGATTTAAACTTGAAAAAACGGCCCAGAGCATCATGACATTGACAAAAATGACCAATGCCCGCGCCCACAGATCCACTTTCCCCTGGAATTTCATGTCCGGAATTCCATGAGTGTCGTCCTCCCGTACCGGTCTTTTTTCTCCTTTGCGTACCCTGTTCTGTTCCGAAATTCTTCCATCCTTTTAGCATCATGCTTCTGGCTGATTACAATCACCGCCATCAAAACCGCCACCAACACAAAGGCTACTGCAATAAAATATTTTCCCAGCTTTCCAAACCCGATTGTACCGACGGTAATCCATCCGAAAATAACCGCGATCACAGGTCCGGTGAGGACAATACAGTTCCGATTTATCATCACCGGTAATCCTGTCTTGATCGTAGACTTTACCGCCTGATGAAGCGCCACCTGGTCTATGAGCATCACGACCACTTGGACAAGAAACGGTCCCAAAATACTCGTTTTCCCTCCCCATGCATCCGGCTGTCCAAACAGCCCATAGTGGGTCGGGACGATGTCCGGGGTCCGGCTCCACATGGCTGCCAGATAGACGCCCACCCCGATGGTAATAACCCACATGACAAGCGATGCCACAATCTCTATTTTCCTGTAATGTCTGAATGTCGTCATAACGGTTCCCTCCTTTTTATTTGATATAGAATCCGACACAGTTCATCTCTGTATCAAAAGAAATCGTAAACTGCGCTTTACCCTCCTCGAATTTTGCTATGACAATAGCAAGTGCGTATTCGGTTCCCGTATCCTTGTCTTTCTGACTGCTGACATTGGTGCCGTTAATCTTTTCAAACTCTCCCAGCGGCTCGATAGTTCCCTCGATCCCGGCAGTAATCTGCTCCTCTGTGACCTGCGCCTTTAACAGATCGCTTAATAAACCGTACGCCTCGCTGATTTTACCGGTACACGAAAGGGTCGCGATCTTTTCAGCCTGCTTTTCCACCTGGTTTTCGTCAAATTTGTCGGAAAGTCTGGATGTGCATCCAACGGCCAGAAATGCCGTCAAAACGAACACCAGAACGATTCCCAAAATCGGTTTGATTGTTCTCATACTTCTTCCCTTCTTTCTACTATTGGTATGGTAATACTCGTCTGATAACCTTCCTGGATACGGCTGACCTGCATTGTCCCGCCATAGGCTTCCACCACATGACGGACATTAACGAGCCCCAGTCCTGCATGGCCTTTTCTCGTCTTCGGCTTTGCCGGACAGGAGTTCCTCAGACAGATCACAAGGAATTCCCTTGCCTTCTCCACCTTGAGGAAAAGATACCGCTCATCTTTTGTATCAGCGATCGCCTCTCTTGCATTATCCAGCAAGTTGGTAAAAATCGTCGTCACGTCAATATCCTTCAGAAACGAAAGATCCGCCGTCCCGATCTCAATGTGGAGTCTTGCTCCCTTCATCTCCTGCATATTCAGCTTCTCATTGAGAATCAGGTTCAGCATCCGGTGATCTGTATATGTGACCCTCTCCAGGCTTCTCAGCATCCCGCCAATATCCTGGCAGTAAGCGTCCGCCGCTTCCAGATCTCCTGAATGGTACAGCTCTCCTATCATCTGGATGTGATTTTTCACATCGTGGATGACTTTGCGGGATGCCTGGTACTTTTCCTCCAGCTCCTGATATTGGTGCATCATCATCTGACGTTGCTGCTCATAGAGCTTCAAGCCTAAATTTTTCTTCTGCTGCTCCATCATGTAGCCAAACAGATAGGTCACCAGCAGATGCAGTAGAACAATCCCAAAAGCGATCACAGCAATGCTGCTGTATCCATAGATGAGCATCAGAGTGTCCCCTCAAGATAGAGCCCGAAAAGAAGTCCCAGCATCAGGAACGGAAACACGAGAAAAATCATCGTCTGCCCCTTTGTCAGGAGCACCTGGTCCTTTCCCCGGAAAACCTTTACAAAGTATCGTGAGATTAGAATGTACTCTGCAGCCAGAATCAGATAAATCGCTGAACGCCATAGAAAATACCATTCTCCGACTTTCATCGCTACAGCGGAACCAAATCCGAACCACAGAAGCTGTAAAAGCAGTGTAAAGATCAGATAACTCCCGAAGACCGCCATGGCGAACAGCAGCGTCTCCACAATCCCCGTCCTGCTCCGCTGATAGGCTCCCACAGACAAAATGATTAAAATTACCATTCCTGTCCCCGCGTAAAGGAGCGCATGTTCCTGCCAAAGCGAGAGTACCGAGCTTAAAAACAGAAGAAGCACTGTAAGTGCCCTAAACATCCCCGGGATTTCATCCGCCCTGTGGTTTCGTTTCAGGAAATACCACGCCGCATAGCTGTAACCTGTACAGTAAGCCGCTCCTGACAGACCGAGGATCGCCCGTTCCAACATTGTATATCCAATTTCCATTTCCTTTCCCTCACATTCGTCCCGCCAGAAAGAGACCCAACTCCTCCCGGAAGCTCTTCCCTTTTTTCTGGGACAGCGGAACAATGCTTCCGTCCATCAGTGTGATATCATAGCCCCGTATCCCCCGGACCTGATCCAGATTGACCACAAAGCTCTTGTGCGGCATCGCAAAGCCGTAAGGGCGCATCTTTTCCAGACATTCGCTGATTTTCTCCTGTTGTTCATAGACTCCCTCCCGTGTATGCACCTGAAGCATCCGGGAAGTATATTCAAAATAGTAAATATCCTCCACCGCAATCCGGATCCGCCCTGCCTTTGTGAACAGTTCTGCCATGGGACGCTCACTTTCCTTTTCCATATATTCCCTTGCCTCCTTGAGCTGCCGCTTGATGTCTGGCTCCTTGACCGGCTTTAAGAGATAGCCAAACGCATGGACACCGAAAGCATATCCGGCGAAACCACCGTAATTTGTAATATAGATGCTTTTCACCTTTTTATCACTCTTCCTGAGCGCCTTGGCTGTCTCGATCCCGTCAAGTCCCGGCATATCAATATCCAGAAACAAAATATCAAACGCCTTTCCGGAATTAAGAAGAGCTCTTCCATCGGAAAACACCTCTACTTCATACCTGTTTTCATCGCCATGCAGAATCATTTCTTTGATCTTCTCACTGACCAGTTTCTGATCGTCACAAACCGCGATTTGGATCATCCTCCCCCCTCCTTTCCCCTTGTGCGTTCATTATAAGTCTCCTGTTTTCTATCTTCAAGACCCCTGTCACAAAAGAAAGAAAATCCCACACAAGAGACAGTTTCCTTTACATTTCAAGGGCAGCATGGCAAAGCGCGAACCCAGAGGATACCTTTTCCTTTGGATTCGCGCTTTGTTGTTCGGCAAGAAAAGATTACTTCTGCTTTCCCATGCCTTTCCATATCTTTCTTTCCATATAGGTAAGCCAAATCTCCCACAAGAGATAATAGAAGATCGTAAAGATCACCGCCGCTATCGTATAACGCAGGATATCATCCGGCTGATAAGACCGGTTCTCAAAGGTCAACAGCGCAAACACAGCTTCAACAACCACTCCGGCTGCTGCCGAAATCCAAAACGGCTTGTGTATCTGGCGGTGCATAAGTCTTTTCTCTCCTTCTCTTTCATACCAAGTCGAAGAAGGAAGAGATCCTGTTCCCGTATGGCAGCCGCCTCACTCTCAGTCTTAGAGTAAATCTGGAAAAGACCGAAGACAAAGAGCAGCGCTGCCGCCACTGCCTGAATTGCCATATCTCCCACATTGAACTCCCTGACAGTCGTTATCATCTGATCTTTTGGATAGAGATTTCCGACCCGCTCATCAAACAAGCGATCGATAGGGTGATCCTCTTCCAAAAGGACAGTGCCAATACCACATCGTCGTACTGCTCCTTTGGCACATCCCAAAGAATCAGATTCGTCGGTCCGTCTGTCAGATTGTCCTCGTGTTCCATCAGATATTGCTCCCAAGCCAGTTCTCCCTGCTCCCGAAGGATTGGCAGATTCTCCTCGTTTTTCTCCCTGATCTTTGTATATCCGCGCTCAAATTCCTCATCAGAAAATACAACCAGATGCTCCTGCTCTCCTTCTCCCAGCATCCCGATGAGAAGATCCCGCTCTCGCCCGGTCTCCTTATGTCCTTGGAAAAGCTCGTGCTTGCGGTCGACACTGTAATAGAAGAGAGGCTGTCCGAACCGGAGATAGTTTCCCGTTCTGGATCCGCTGTAATCCAGGCTCCGGGAAGGCATGGAAACATTCTGCTGGTAAACCGTGTAAATCTCTCCGTCTTTTAAGTCCAGGTCCTTAGACTTCTCTCCGAGCGCTTCTTTCAGCGACCGGTATGTATCCTCTGTGATCCCTATATAGGCCCCCTGTTCCGTATTTACTGACCGTTCATCCTGTTGCAAACTACTGTTCCCACTGATGGAGCTGACTCTAACCATCGGATAAATCTGGACGTCGACATCATATGTATCCATGACCGCCTTCACCCGATCCATATCCTGATCGTATACCATACTCACAATATCGTACGGGAGCTGATCTGACGCCTGAGGCGTAATCACCGCCCCGATCAGAGGAACGCCCTCAAAAGAAAGCACGCATATATGTACGACCAGCATAACATAGATGCTCCAGCGATTCTTTTTGAACCGGTATCTCCACTCCTTCTTCCAAATGATATTCCTAAGAAGCTTATCCTGATTTCCTGCAGCTTTTTTACACTCCGAACCATACATCCGGTCAGAATCATAAACAAACCGATCGCCGCAAAAATATATCCAGCAATCCGGCCGTCCATGAATGTCATCGTATAGCATTTTTCCCCAGTTCAAACACCCAAAGCCCAAAGATAATCCGCCTCCAAACAGCATTCGGAATCGTCTCTGCCTCTTTTTTTCCTCATAAAGCACCGTTGAATTTCCCATCCGAAGAATATTCTCCTGATTGAGCATCGTTGCAAACACCAGAATCAGCAAAAATCCGATTCCGCCCCATCCAAGTACTTCGATTGAGAAAAACGGCGGAAGCGCGATCCGGTCCTTTAATACATGCCGGATCAAAGTATACACAAGCCCTCCCGAACACAGACCGGTAACAGCCGAAAGAATCATACTGACGCCAAATTCCACCGCAAAGAGCAGATAGATGGTCCGGGTCCGAATCCCCAGAACCAAAAATGTCCGGTACTCCCGGTTACGCACTTTTGAATAGTTGGAAATCAGATTGTACATGAGAAGAACGCACAGAAAAATAATCATTACCGTGGCGCCCTGGAAAATCCCCTGGAGTCTTAAAAGCCACCGCGGAATCCCAGGTATCTGTGGTATCGCTCCTGCAGTGAGAAAGACTCCGAAAGAAACAATCAGAAAGCTCGCCGTCAGGGCCCCGCCCACAATCAGAAGAATCCCATCGCTCATGCTCTCCCGGAAGTTCTCCCAGATAAGAATGGTGAGCTCTTTCGGATAACGTCCTGGGAAGTACAACGCTTTCTTTCTGCGAAGCTTTGCCTCCCTCTCCTGTCTCTTGACTTCGTGGTAAGCCGCAAGCTGTTCATACCACTCGTCCAGAAAGCGGAATCCCACATATTCAAAAAGGCTGGCGATGGAGACAAAAAGCAAAAGGTACCAGTTGTTTTTGTTCCTCGTTCAATGGTGAATTGTTATTGACGCTCTCATAGACATTTGCCACAAGTATACAAACATTCAGGCTAAGAAACACCATCGCCCTGGAGGCCAGATCCAATATGTGAATCTTTTTTTCCAAATACCATCAGAATCAGCCGAAGCAGATAGAGTACCCCCGCCAGAGTTACCGTAATATGACAGAGCGCCAGTGTAGGTCCTGCCGGTGACAGGATCCAGAAATCCATAAACGACTCTGCCCGGAACACCTGGATCCAGGCTCCGATCACAGAATACCGCTCCTCCCCTACCGGAAGGCGCCATATACCAAATATCAGTATTACCACCGCAAGTGACAATACGGCTCTCCAGATTTTTGCCGCCCGTTTCATCTTCTTTCCTCTCTTTCCCCTATATCTGCTCCAGTAGCGTTTCTAAAATGCCGCAAGCAGTTTTTCCAGATTTTCTTCTTTTGTAGCCCATGAAGTACAGATCCTGATCACCATATGGTTTTCGTCGTAACGCATCTCATGGTTGAACAAAATTGCTGTTCCAACTCCTGTAATTTCTGATCTTCCACTACCACAAACTGCTGGTTTGTAATACTATCGATGTAAAAGTGGTAACCCTTTTCCAGAAGTCCCTTTTTGAGCTTCATGGCAAGCCGGTCCGCATGGCGTCCCATCTCCATGTACAAATCATTCTCGAACATTGCCTGGAACTGAAGTCCGAGGAGACGGCCTTTCGCAAGCATACCGCCCTTTTGCTTCATCAGATAGCGAAAATCCTCCTTCATGGCGGGATGGTTAATGACCACACATTCTCCAAAAAGTGCCCCTACCTTGGTGCCCCCAATATAGAAAGCATCCGTCAACACCGCCAGATCGTGAAGAGTCACATCCGTCCCATCCGCCGCAAGTCCGTAAGCAAGTCTCGCCCCGTCCAGGAAAAGATACAATCCACATGCATCGCAGACATTCCGCAGATCCATAAGCTCCTGCTTCGTGTATAACGTACCAAGCTCCGTCGGATGGGAAATGTATACAAGCTTTGGCTGCACCATATGCTCGCGCGCCCCATCCGTCCAATGACTCTCATATGCCTTATTCACCTGCTTTGCGGTAATCTTTCCTTCCTGTCCTGGCATTGCAAGCACCTTGTGTCCACATGCTTCTACTGATCCGGTCTCATGCACATGAATATGCCCGGTTTCCGCACAAAGCGCTCCCTGATGAGGTCTGAGGGCCGCTGAAATCACTGTCAGATTTGTCTGGGTTCCCCCTACGAGAAAATGGACGTCCGCATCTTCTCTGCCTATGGCCTCCCGGATCCTCGCCCTTGCCTTCTCACAGTAGGGATCCTCTCCGTATCCCACACTTTGTTCCATATTTGTATCCACTAACTTCTTGAGAACTGCCGGATGTGCGCCCTCCACATAATCGTTTTGAAACATGATCATTGTCATTTCCTCCTATCCTTTCTATGTATCTTTTGCACCGCTCTTTGGTTTGCATACCATCTTTCCTTCTCCTTACAGAAACTGTGCAAAGAAGGATGCACCTATTACCGTCAAAAGTCCCGCCGTCACAATCGCCAGACTCCCCATGGCGCCCTCTACTTCTCCCTCTCCATAGCTTTGGCCGTCCCCATGGCATGAGATGCCGTCCCAAGAGCCAGCCCCTTTGCAACCGGGTGGCGGATCCTCAAAATTTTGAACAACCATTCTGACGTCATATCCCCGATCATTCCGGTCACACAGATAACCGCCACTGTGATGGCTGTGATTCCCCCATCTCCTCGGAGACGCCCATTCCGATGGCCGTCGTGATCGACTTTGGAAGTAGGGTCACATACTGCTCATGGGTAAGCCCGAAAAGCTTTGATAAGAGCAGAATACTCACCAGGCTGGTCAGCACGCCCGCCAGGATGCCGCAAAGTACCGCCGCCAAATTATCTTTTAAAAGCTTGAACTGCTCATAGAGCGGCACCGCCAAGGCAACTGTCGCCGGCGTCAGAAAGTAGCTGATATATTTGGCGCTTGCATTATATGAATCGTACTCCACTCCGCTCACAGCCAGAAAGGCAATCAACACAATCGCGGTAATCAGGAGCGGATTGAGAATGGCAAGCTTATATCTGCGTTTGATCAGAAGCCCCACCTCGTAAAGCGCCAGACTGATCACCGGTCCGAAAAACAGCGACTGTTCAATAAAATCCTGCATCTTAGTTTTCGCTTCCTTTCTCCGTTTTCTCAATGACCTTTTTGGGTCACAAGCCCGGTTGCTCCCATGACAAGGAGGGTGGTGACAAAGGTGATAACAATCACCGGAACGACCATCGGACGCAACTTCTCCCAGACAGTCATCAGCCCTACCGCCGCCGGGATAAACATGACCGGCATCAGTTCGATTAAGATAACCGCCGCTTCTTTTACCTGCGGGATGAGGATCGCCCCGGTCATCAGCGCCGCCATCATCAACACAAGCCCATATACACTGGCAGGAACCGGAAATGGCAGCAGCCAGCTCAGGATCTCGCCCAAAAGCGAAATCAGCAATATGATTAAAAACTGTCTCAATATTTTCATCTGTTTCTCCTGTTATTCTCTTCTTATTCCGCCAGAATATCCAGCACATAGACAACAAGCATGTCCACCATCTTGTCGTAACTTTTCACACCTTGTTCTTGCCCATTGGATTTTAAGTAAGCATCATTGATCTGGTTGGATACCTCGGCAATCTTCCCCTCATATTTCGCCCAGAATGCGTCGTTTGCCGCAAGATCCCTCCGCGCGTTCTCCGGCAGCATCCCGTAGAGTTCTTCGTAAGAGGAAGGATCGTACTTCCAGAGTTGATTGGACGCATAGAGCCATCCGGAAAGCGCCGCACTGTAACGGAATTCCGGGGGGCGGCTGCGCGGCTGCACGCAAGCCACGCAATGAAATTCGCCTCCTGCTCCTGCATAAATCCTTTCAAATGGGAAAGCTCATGGCACATAGTAAAAGGGATATTGTATGCCGTCATGTCGCTGTTATAATTCGCTTCTACGGTAAACGGAGAATAGATACCTGTCAGCGACTGAACCGATAAAAAGGCCGGGACAATCAATGTTTTCGGCTGCGGATAATAACCCTTTAACTCCCGGTAGTCTTCCCCAGCTCCTGCATGGCCCGAACCGCGTTTTTCCGGCATCGGTGGAAAAGATCATCTCACCATCACTGTCCCGTGTGATCTGGGGCTCCGTCTCCTGCACTTTCTGGGCGAGCCACAGGCAAACATTTCTTAACTCCTCCACGGAATATTCTCTTGGCTGTATTCCACTTCGCTCTGCAAAAGATGTCGCTCGGTAATTGACGCCGCAATTAACGACATATAAAAAGCGAGTACCGAGACTGTCCATAACAGTACTTTCGCGGCCCGCTTTGTCCGAAAGCGGTTCCAATTTTTATGAATCAAGGAAAGGATAATGTAAAGCATTCCCAGCACAAAAATTATCACGGTCAGGTACAGCCCAATCTCCGCCACAGACGTCGGCACCAGACCGAAAACTCTCCCGAAAGCACCGGCTGATACCGGATAGAACCACACCGCATACCAGTCGGCAAATCCGTCAATGTACACGGACGCCGCCATCAAAAGCATTGCCACCGCAAGAAGAAGGAGCGGAATCAGTACGCTCTTTTTAATTCTTCCTGCATTTCTCCTGGACCGCCGTCTTTTTTATTCTTCTCTTCATTGTCATATCCTCCCGGAACTTTTTCCTCAAAGTATGCCAGCGTCCGGCGGATATCCTGATCCACCTGCTCTTGTACTGCCTCCAGGGACGGAAACTTCCGGATCCCCCGAAGAAAAATGTGAAACTCAATCGTCATCTCTCTTCCATAAAGATCCATGTCTTCGCCCGGTAGGAACGTTTCCACCGTCATCCTCGGATCGTCGTCCACCGATGGTCTCGTCCCCACATTGGTAACACCTGGATACCACTTGCCATCGATGCGGGCCCGCACCCCGTAGACTCCACGCTCCGGAAGCTTTGCCCCCTCGGCATAGTACAGGTTTGCCGTCGGCATCCCTACCTTTCTTCCATTTCCTTTTCCATGAATCACTGTACCTGTCAATGTATACAAAGCTGATCCTCCACCTGTCCAATTTCCTTCATAACGCTTATTATGACATTTTTCACCAGAGCAATCAAGTCTGACTTCTTTTTTCCTAATGATTCAGCGATGCGCTCTGAAATCACAAAAATCTGTCTCAAGCCACGAATCCGGGCCATGTGGCTGAATCGTTACTTTTCCCCCTTGCATTTCCTATGATACAGGGTTAAAATAGCATACTGTAAATACAGCTCTGATCCATTTACAGGATCTGTTTTCTCACAACAAATCTTGAATTGGAAATGCTGTCGTAAAGGAGAATTGGCATATGGAAAACATACTGATTGCATTTTTACGAAAGTTTACAGATTATCCATTTCTGGTAAAGATGGATGGAAAAGAATACCTGATCGGAGAAGGGGAACCGACCTTTACAGTTGTATTCAAGGAACCGATTTCCAAGACAACACTTCTGACAAGCACCTCACTGGCTCTTGGCGAGGCCTACATGGACGGCGCCCTGGAGATTGAGGGAGATCTGTACTACGCACTTGACCACTTTCTTGGTCAGCTCGGCAAATTTTCAACCGATGAATCTGCATTAAAGAAACTGATGCACACTTCCCTCTCGAAGAAGAACCAGAAAGAGGAAGTCTCCTCCCACTACGATATCGGTAATGATTTTTATCGTCTCTGGCTCGATGAGACGATGAGCTATTCCTGCGGCTATTTCAAACACCCGGACGACACCCTCTATCAGGCCCAGGTCAATAAGGTAGACTATATTCTGAAAAAACTGCATTTAAAAAAGGGATGGCGCTTCTGGATATTGGCTGCGGATGGGGCTATCTCCTTATCGAAGCGGCAAAAAAATACGGAGTTAAAGGAGTAGGTATCACTTTGAGCGCCGAGCAGTGCGCCGAATTCCGGTACCGAATCCAGGCAGAGAGCCTGGAGGACTCTCTGAAAGCAGAGCTCATGGACTACCGAGATCTTCCAAAGAGCGGCTATACCTTTGACCGTGTCGTCAGCGTCGGGATGCTAGAACATGTGGGACGGCCAAATTACCAGCTTTTTGTAGATTGTGTGAATGACGTTCTAAAAGATGGCGGAATCTTCCTATTACACTTCATCAGCGCACTCAAAGAACACCCCGGGGATCCGTGGATAAAAAATATATCTTTCCCGGCGGTATGGTGCCAAGTCCCAGGGAAATGCTTTGCTGCCTTTCGGAAGACAATTTCCACACGCTGGACGTTGAGAATCTGAGACTGCATTATCATAAAACACTGCTTTGCTGGGCAAAAAATTTCCACAAACATCTGGAGGACGAACGAAAGATGTTCGACGAACGTTTTTTACGGATGTGGAATCTTTATCTGAATGCCTGCGCCGCCACATTCCACAACGGTATCATCGACATTCACCAGATTCTGCTCACCAAGGGCATTAACAACAGCCTCCCGATGGTGAGATGGTATTAGCTTTTTAATAGAAGAAAAAGATAAGCTTTCCGCCGCAATACCTGCGGCTAAAAAGGGGCCAAGCGGAATGGCCTCTTCTTTTTTTCGCTTTTTCAGGACTGTCAGCCCCAGTCCAAAGAATCCGCCAAACACCAGGCCAAAAAAGAGAGCATACAGTCCCTTTTCAGGGCCAAGACATACTCCGGCGGCGGCCATTAGCTTAATATCCCCGCCGCCAAAAGACCCCTTTGCCAAAAGCGCTGCCACTAAAAGCGGAAGTCCACAGACAACCGCTCCTACCACCGCTTCGGAGACCGTAAGATCCGGCCCTGTCTGTCCCACAAGCGCCAGAAGTCCGCCTGCCAAAAGCAACAGAGGGTAACGGTTTGAGATCCTTCTGGTCTTCCAGTCCGAGACAGCTGCGCCTAAAATTACTGCCAGAAACAGGAATTCCCATATCAGACTCATCCTATCCCACCTTCCTTTCAGCCAGCGCATTGACATCTCCTGACAGACCATAAACCGGCAGGAAGAATCCACTTGATTTTTCTGATTGAATTATTAGCACAAAGTAAGGCAAATGTCAAATTTTTAATCTATGCTCCACTGTTTCCAGTATCTGCTTTAAGGTATGACCTCCTTGACATTTTGGCGGACAGGGCTTACAATCAAACAGCAAAACTTTAGGAAAGGGATATAACTATACTATGAAAAAAAGAGCGATTGTCATATCAGCCATCTTACTTCTCATGCTGTTTATCGGCGCCTTTTGCCTTTACCGGAATTATCTTCCTAAGACAAAAGAGGGCGAAAAGAGCATTACTGTCACAGTCGTACATGGGGATGGTTCCAGTAAGGACTTTGACCTCCAGACTAACAGCGAGTATCTGCGCGAAGCACTGGAAGAGCAGGATCTGATTACAGGAACGGAAGGCGAGTACGGCCTTTTCATTACGGAAGTAGACGGCGAAACAGCCGACGACACCAGACAGGAGTGGTGGTGCATCACCAAGGATGGGGAAAACGTAAATACCTCCGCAGACCAGACTCCTGTCGCAGATCAGGATCAATTTGAATTGACACTGAAAGAGGGCTATTAATGTCCCGGATCCATGTACATGAACTTCTTTTGATGGGAATTCTCACAGCATTGTTATTTATAGGACAGGTATTTCTTGCCTTTCTACCAAATATCGAGATTGTGAGTTTTCTCATTATCCTCTATACACTGGTTTTCGGCAGAAAAGTATTCCTGATGATTTACACGTTTATACTTCTGGAAGGGATTCTATACGGATTTGGTCTCTGGTGGTTTCAGTATCTCTATCTCTGGAGCATCCTTGCGGCAACGGTACTGCTGCTGCGCCGTTTTAACCACTTTCTCTTCTGGAGTGTAATATCCGGATTTTTCGGACTGGCTTTCGGAGCCCTCTGTGCCATTCCTTACGTCTTCCTCAGCGGCCCGGACGCCGCTTTTGCCTACTGGATAGCGGGAATTCCTTTTGACCTTCTGCACTGTCTGGGGAATCTGATCGTATGCTGTTTTTTTTCCGGCCGGTTTACGCCATTTTATCAAAGCTTTCCCGGCAATATCATTCATAGTTTTGCTTTACATCAGCTAAATCTTCATATTTGATTAAGAAATTTTCGTTTTCTTTTATGAACTGCACATATTTTAGACATATTTTCTGGTTATACTATAAGTCAGATAGTTGATGAACAATCACTATCTCCCCCCTCATAAAGTAGGCACATAAAAGTGCCGCACTTTACTCTCATTCCTTTAGATAACTTATAAACGCGAACACCCGTTAGCTACTTGGTTAACGGGTGTTCGTGTTTTTTCTGTTTCCATCTCATAAATCTCTGTTTTATGAAATACTGCCCTCTGGTGTTTCTTCGTTTCTGGTAACCTGCCAGTACCAAAAGCAAAAGCAGGCAGCACCACGCAAGCTTTCCGCTCATTATTCCAGCCTTCTTACCTGCAAAAACCCCATGAACGAGGGACGTCATAAAAATCAGAATTCCATAGACTGCATGAGGCTTCAATATGACCTGTACTATCTTATTTCCTTTTAATGCACGATTCTTTTTCATGGGTGCCAACATACATAATACAAGTAAAATAAAAGAGATCAGACTCATCAGTTTTTTTCAATCAGCATAAATCCTCCTGTTGGTTTTGGTTAGTCATAACTAACTAAGTTTACACCAATTTGACAGAATTGTAAAGTTCTGATTTCTGATCTCTTTCCATTCTTTATTTCCGCCCGGTTCCCGGGATTTCCAATGCTTCTTTCACCAGACCCTCTTCACGCTGGCCAAAAAACTTATAACTGATCTTCAAATTTATCAATAGCGTCCACTTTTCCGATTACAGAAATGATATCTCCTCCCAGAGGCGATCCTCCGGATGAATTTCAATCGTAGTCTTGTGATTCCGTTCGATAGCAATAATATTGAGCTGATAATTTCTCCGCAGAGCCAGCTCCTCGATACTGCGTCCATTTGCACTTCCGGACACCTGAACCTGACGGATCTCCACACTCTCATCCAAGGACAGGAAATCCATAAAGCTGTTAGAGACAAGTTTCTTCCCGAGCAGATAGGCCATATCCTTCTCCGGGTAAACGACCTCCGCTCCCAGTTTTTGAGGACCGCTCCCTGCTCTGTCGTCAACGCCTTGGAAATGACTCTCGGTACTCCCATATCGATCACCGTCATCGTTGTCAAAATCCCGACACCCATATTTTCGCCGATACATACAATGACAACATCACAGTTTTGAATTCCTGCCTCCCTGAGAGACTCCTCATTAAGATCACTCGTCACAAAAAGCCAGATCCGTATACTGCCTGATCTCTCTTACCTTACTTTCACACTCGTCGAGTACAATGACTTCTTTTCCGGCCTTTGCAAGCGTTACTGCAAGTGCCATTCCAAAACGCCCCAGTCCGATCACCCCAAATGAATTTGCCGTTGGTTTCTTTTTCATATCTGATTATCCTTTCTTATCCAAATGTTTATCCGATCGCAATCGTCTCTTCTGTGTATCGGATCATCTTTTCCGGTCGCTCAATCCACATTGAGATCAGCGTCATCGCTCCCAGACGTCCGATAAACATGACCAAAATAATCACCAGTTTCCCTGCCCCACTCAAATCCGGCGTGATTCCCGTGGAAAGTCCTACGGTACCAAATGCCGAGATCACTTCAAATAACAGCTGTATAAACTGAAATTCCGGCTCTAACACGCACAGCAAAAAGGTTGCCACAATCACAACCAGAGCGGACAACATGGAAATCGCATACGCCTTGCTGACATTCTGACTGGAGATGCTTCTTTTAAACGCGCCCACTGCCTGTTTGGAGAACATACTCCTTGTAGATTGTGCAAGTACAAAAAATGTACTCGTCTTGATACCGCCCCCGGTGGAACCCGGCGACGCCCCAATAAACATCAGAACACAAAGGACAAACAGTCCCGCATTTGTGAATTCTCCGATCGAATAGGTGGAGAGCCCCGCTGTTCTCGCGGAAATGCTATGAAAAAAAAGCCCCCATCCAGGAAATGTGTTCTGTAAATTTTAAGAGTACTGTTCCAAGAACAATCAATACTATACTTGTCGTCAGGACTACCTTGGAATGGAGAGCAAGCTTCCGGAAGTTCCTTCGTTTCAGTACATCCATGATGACCAGGAAACCAATCCCCCCAAAGAAAATCAACGTACATGTCGTCAAGTTTAATAAAATATTGTCCTGGTAAGGAGTCAGATTCCGAAGACCTCCCAGGATATCAAATCCGGAATTATTAAAGGCTGCAACGGAATGAAACACACTAATCCCAAGCGCATGGAGTGGAGCATAGTCTTGAACAAATACGATAAAACTTAACACCGCACCTGCTGTTTCAAAACATACCGTAGTAATCAAAATTGCTTTTACGAGCTTTACAAGCCCTCCATAAGAGTCCACGTTCAGCGCCTCTTTGACAAGTGTTCTGCCGCGAAGTCCCACTTTTCGTCCCGCCGCGATCATAATACCGACGCCAACGGATGTGACGCCAAGTCCCCCAATCTGAATCAAAAGAGCCACAATTGCCTGCCCAAGAGCTGTAAAATGATCCGCCGTATCAATGGCGATCAAGCCCGTCACACAGACTGCACTGGTAGACGTAAACAGTGCGTCAATCACACTTACTTCCGCCCCGTCTTTCACCGAACATGGCAGAAGAAGCAAAAAAAGCCCCCAGCAAAATCACAACTGCAAATCCTGTCGTGATCAGACGTCCCGGCGGCTGGTACTTTAAAAATTCCACAAAATGCTTCATTTTCCTTTTCCCACTTTCCCCATTATTTTGTCTGTTTTTTCTGTCTGTATTTTAAAAGAACTCTCCTGCGGCAGTGTCTCGTTTCTTTCCATCCTTTTCTTTTTGAGAAATCAGTTCGTGTAAGAATCTCTCCATCCAGAATCTTCGGCGCCTGTCATTTTGAAGCAACCCCAATACATGCATTTTTACAAAAACAAAGTAAAAAAGAATAAAAAAGGACACGAAAAAAGAGTCATGCCCCTGTCCATCTTCTGCCTGCTGCCGTGCGCTGACCCACGTAGGCCGCTCTTCACCGACTCATATTTTGTATCCAATATCAGAGCAGACTTATTGCCATGTTCTGAGATCGTCAACTTCTCTGATCCTTTTTCCTCTTCATATGCCGGAAAGCCCCTATCGCATTTCCCAGATCAGTGAGGGTAAAACTCATCAGCGCAATCATAATACCGCACATCACTGCCACAGCTTTCTTTGCCATATTCATTTCACCCGCCACCTTCCTTTATAAATTCTTAACGAAATTGCCCTAAACATATCACGAAAGAACCTGTTTGTCAACACATGGAATGTATCCGTAGGAAATGCTTCCAGACACAAAGGGAGCCCTGGACTACAGATACTGTTCTGTAGTCCAGGGCTCCCTTCTGGTTTATATATTGACCGGAAATAGAATCTTCAGAAACGCCATCTGGGCATATTGCCTACTATTGAAATTGAAATATTTTCGTTCTGACTGAGCGTCATACAATTCAAAACCGCGTTCCGATACCCGGATAGTATACCTCAGATTCTGCATGGCTATATGCAGGGCGAGCTCCCATTCAACCCGGTTCTCCACTGCTCTCTCTGAAATCCTCAGATAAAGCCATTCAAATTCCTTATAGTCAAAGCCGTTCTCTAAAAATCCTGTCCATAACGTGACTTTCTGCTCAAGTGTCAAGGCATGTAAATAATCACTTGGCTCCACTTCCTCAAACAGGCTGCCATAGCAAAAACAACTATTCTCCCAATGATTCTCTATATTTTCCTTTTCAAAAAATTGGTGATATTTCCAATCCGCTACAATAATCCCTTTTCTCCAATCATCCGATCGAAACAGATTTTGTAGTATATGAGCCTCTTTCGCAAGAACCACATTCGATTTTCAAGCAAAAAGAATGGATTGTGTCAACTTCTTTTCCAGACACTGTATTTTGAATTCCATAACACTGTCCGTCTTTTTCTTCCAATGTCTCTGCCAGAAATCGTCACCGGAAAAAGCGAAATCACGGAACAAAATATAAATAACTTTTCCACGGTCCAGCCCGCCGCGGTAGACCAACGGACAAGACTGGGACCATTCACAAAGTTCAGAGAGAAAACAAAACAGCTCCTTTGCCGTTACCTCTGCTTGTTTTTCCGGCAACAGGCTCACCACTTGCGGTGTTTTTTGAAAGAATGCATTTCCATCATGGCACATCAGCCCTCTCTTATATAAGATCCATTGCCTGAGCAATTTCAATGTTTACCATCAAGACGATTCACTTTATCTTCTCCAAATACGCCAAGCACCTTTACCAGATTCCGGTCGATTCTTGACGATTTTTTCCATTTTCTCCTCGCTCAGCCCGGAAGCCTCGGCAATTCCTTGGAATCTGAATCTCGGCAGATTTCGGAGAAATATGTGGATCAAGTCCAGAGCCAGAGGCTGTCAGCAGATCCGTCGGAATATCTTCTCTTTTTACATCCGGGTTCTTTTCCAGGAATTTCTCGATATCTGCTTCTACACGCTCTGTCAATGCCGGATTTGACGGTGCATAGTTGTTGGAACCAGAAGACAGGCCTGCAAATTTGAACCATCGTTTAGGTCTGGGTTCCATCCTCCTGTCCACATAGGTATTATAGTGATAGGCAGAGGGACGGCCCCACAGATAATAGTCCTCTGTAAACTCCTGGCCGACGTTCTTTGCGCCAACCACTTGTCCGTCTACTGTCACCAGACTGCCGGTCGGCCTGACTGGGAAAAAACTTTCGACAGCCCCCGTGAGCAGCAGAGGGAACAACAGACCGCAGATCAGCAACAATACGATTGTCACCAATAGTGCCTGTTCCGCGACCATTGTGCAAAAAATTCTTCATAATTACCTGGACCTCCTTAGAATCCAATGAGGGCGAGCAACGGATGGATGATCAGGTCAATGATCTTAATCCCGACAAACGGGGTGATGATGCCTCCCACCCCAAAGATCAGCATGTTGCGGGCCAGAATTTTTCCGGAGGACATGGGGCGGTATTTTACACCCTTCATGGCCAGGGGGATCAGGCATGGGATGATGATGGCGTTGAAAATCAACGCAGAAAGAATGGCGCTGTAAGGCGTTGCCAAATTCATGATATTCAGCACACCCAGTTCAGGAATGGCCGTCATGAACATAGCCGGGATAATCGCGAAGTACTTTGCGATGTCGTTAGCAATAGAAAAAGTGGTCAGGCTGCCGCGGGTGATAAGAAGCTGCTTGCCGATCTCCACGACCTCCAAGATCTTGGTGGGGTCGGAATCCAAGTCTACCATGTTGGCGGCTTCCTTCGCGGCGGTCGTACCGCTGTTCATCGCCAGGCCTACGTTGGCCTGCGCCAGAGCGGGGGCGTCGTTGGTGCCGTCGCCGGTCATGGCAACGATCTTGCCCTCGGCCTGTTCCTTTTTAATGACTCGATCTTGTCCTCCGGCTTGCACTCTGCCACAAATCCATCCACTCCGGCTTCTTTGGCAATGGTGGCAGCTGTCAGCGCATTGTCACCGGTACACATAATGGTCTTGATCCCAATCTTGCGGAGCCGCTCAAATCTCTCTACCATGCCGGGCTTTACCGTATCTTTCAGGTAGATGACACCCAGAATCTTGTTGTTCTCACAAACCGTCAGCGGGGTGCCGCCCAGGCCGGCAATTTCGGAAACCTTTTCCCGCAGGTCAGAGGGTACCTTGCCACCCAGTTTTGATACAAACTCCTCAATGGCATCAGACGCACCCTTGCGTACTTTGGTGCCGTCGGGCAGATCCACGCCGCTCATCCGCGTCTGCGCAGAGAAAGAAATGAACTCGGAACCAGACAGCTCCTTGCTCTTATCCCCCAGCTGACGCGCCAACTCCAAGGTGGACTTGCCCTCCGGTGTCTCATCTTTCAGAGAGCAGAGTGCAGCACAGCGGATCAGATCCTCCCGCTTAGCGCCGCCCACAGGGAAGAAGTCAGCTGCCAAACGGTTGCCGTAAGTGATGGTGCCTGTCTTGTCCAGGATCATGGTATCCACGTCACCGCAGGCTTCTACTGCCTTACCAGACATGGCAATGACGTTAAACCGGGTAACACGGTCCATACCCGCAATTCCGATGGCGGAAAGCAGACCACCGATGGTCGTCGGAATCAAGCAGACACACAGCGCAATCAAGGTAGAGGTCTGCAGCTGTACACCGGAGTACAGGCCAATGGGATACAGCGTCACAATGACGATCAGGAAAATGATAGTCAGAGAGACCAGCAACGTGTTCAATGCAATTTCGTTGGGGGTCTTTTTTCTGGAAGCGCCTTCGACCAGCGCGATCATACGATCCAAGAAGCTGTTGCCGGGCTCAGAAGTGATCCGGATTTTCAGCCAGTCAGACACGATGGTCGTGCCGCCGGTGACCGAGCAGAAGTCACCGCCGGACTCCCGGACCACGGGAGCAGACTCACCTGTGATCGCAGACTCATCCACGGAGGCAATGCCCTCGATAACCTCACCGTCGCCGGGAATAATCTCCCCGGCCGAGACCATAACCACATCACCTTTCTTCAGCTGGCTGGAGAGGACTTCCTTCTCCGTGCCATTTTCCAGCAAAAGACGTGCCTTGGTGTCCTTTTGGGTTTTCTTCAAACTGGCCGCCTGTGCTTTTCCTCGTCCTTCCGCCACAGATTCCGCGAAGTTCGCAAACAAGGCAGTAATGAACAAAATGATGCAGACGATCACATTATACAGGCGAAGATTGGTGCCGGCACTCACATCCCCAAACAACCCAGGGAAAATGGAGAGAAGCAGCGTGATGATACAGCCCACTTCCACCACAAACATAACAGGGTTTTTCATCATGTATCTGGGGTTGAGCTTTGTGAAGGACCCAATCACCGCCTGATGAAAAATCTCGGGCGTCACCAGTTTTTGGTTGCGATTTTTACTCATATTCACAGTTCCTCCTTACGCCCAAAGGGTGAGGTGCTCTGCGATCGGGCCAAGGGCCAACGCAGGGAAGAAAGTCAGTGCGGCAAAGATATACACCACAAACACCAGAATCACCGCAAAGGAGAAAGTATCGGTGTGAAGTGTGCCAGCAGACTCATTGACAAAGCGTTTCTTCATCAGCGACCCCGCAATCGCCAGCTGAATCACAATGGACAGATAGCGGCCGAAGAACATCGCCAAGCCGGCGGTAATGTTCCAGAAATAGGTGTTATCGGCCAAGCCCTCAAAACCGGAACCGTTGTTCGCAGCAGAGGAAGCGTATTCATACAACACCTGGCTCAGGCCATGGAAACCAGGGTTGGTAATTCCCTCCTGCCCTGCTGCGGTACCGACCGCCAGCGCGGAGAACGCCAGAATCAGGAAGGGGTGAATGATGATGCACAGTGCGGTGAGCTTCATCTCCCGTCCTTCAATCTTTTTGCCCAAGTATTCCGGGGTACGCCCAATCATCAGGCCACAGATAAAGACTGCCAGGATGGCGTACATAATCATATTCATAAGGCCAACGCCTTTGCCGCCAAAAACCACGTTCAGCATCATGTGGAGCAGCGGCACCATGCCACCCAAAGGCGTTAAGGTATCGTGCATGTTATTGACGGTACCTGTGGTAAAGGATGTGGTGGTCGTGGTAAACATCGCCGACTGGGCAATGCCAAACCGGACCTCTTTGCCCTCCATGCTACCCATGGACTGGGACAAGCCCGCATCAGCCAATGCCGGGTTCCCCTGGCTCTCCGACCAGAAGCAGAGAGAGAGACCGATCAGGAAGATAATTCCCATTGCAAGAAAGATACTGCGTCCTCCGCCTGCATACGTTTGCGATCACGTACCATCTTACCGAAAGTAATGACACATGCGCCCGGAAGCAGCATCATAGAATACAGTTCAATGAGGTCAGAGATAATCGTCGGGTTCTCAATCGGGGTAGATGAGTTCGCTCCCAAAAAATCCACCGCCATTGGTACCCAGATGCTTGATAATCTCAAGCGCCGCAACAGGTCCCTGTGCAATAATCTGTTTTGTACCTTCAATCTTATTGACTACGACGTTTGCACTGAAGTTTTGTGTCACTCCCTGCCATACAAGCAACAGTCCGCCGATAATGGAAAGCGGAAGCAGCACACGGGTTGTAATACGGACAAGATCCGCAAAAAAGTTTCCAACATTATCTTTTGTTTTTCCTGCAAGTCCCCGGATAAATGCGATACATGCCGCATAGCCTGTAGCCGCCGATACAAACATCATAAAAATGATTACCAGCATCTGGGACAGGTACGACAGACCGGATTCACCGGAATAATGCTGCAGGTTTGTATTTGTCATAAAACTGATAATCGTATTGAAGGAAAGTGATTCCTCCATTGCCCCAATCCCATTCGGATTGAAAAGAGCGATACTCTGGATTCTCAGGATAATGTACCCTAAAAAGAATCATAACTCCGTTTGTCGCAATCAGTGACAAAGCGTATTTTTTCCAACTCATCCCGTTTTTCGGATTGACTCCGCCAAGCTTATAAATAACTCCGTCCACACGGTCAAATACGGGATCTGCAAAGGTGTGTTTTCCGGCAGCGATGTGGTACACATAAATTCCTACCGGAATCACCAAAATCAGATAAATTAATATTGTCAATATAATCTGTAACATGATGATCTCCTCCCGCCGGGTCTAAAATTCTTCAGGATGTACCAACGCATATACCAGGTAACACCCCAACAATAAAACAATAACTGCAAGAACAACCATGTTCTCTTTCCTCCTTATTCATTCCTCTCTACCTGTTTTTGGCACCAATATACCAATAGAGTGACTAGCCCTATACAGCCAGCCAAAACTAACAGCATAATAATATCCATCATAAGGCTACTTCCTCCTTTCTGTATGGATTATAGCAGTATTCACCTGAAGATTGTTTTAAGACATCTCCCGCCATATTAAAAAGCTGTTAAGATTATATTTATGCGCCATTAAATACAATACCGCCTGCCCGATTTTATCAGGCAGACGGTATCTCTCCACATTGGCTTGTTTCTTATTTTTATACTGAAATATATCAAACTACTGCCGGATCATCCGGTATCCAACCCCGATATGAGTCTGAATATATTGCGGAGTCGCAGGGTTTTCTTCGATCTTTTTCCTCAATGTCGCCATAAACACGCGCAGGGAAGAAGCATCCGCAGAAAAAGCGTTCCCCAAACTTCTTTTTAGAATATAATTATGGGTCAGAACCTTTCCGGTATTTTTGGCAAGCACGCAAAGCAACTTATATTCGATCGGTGTAAGATGAATTTCCCGATCATCCCGGTACACGCAGCCTGCCGCATAGTCTATCGACAGATTTCCGTTACGATAAACGCTTTCCTGCGGCGCAAGCCCCGTATCATCCAGCTGGCGCCTGCGTAGTGCTGCCCGAAGCCGTGCCAGAAGCTCATCAATACTGAACGGTTTGGTAAGGTAATCATCCGCTCCGGCATCCAGTGCTTCCACTTTATCACTGTCTTCGCTTCGTGCACTTACTACAATAATCGGCACCGTACTCCATCCACGGATCTTCCGAATAATTTCCACTCCATCCATATCCGGAAGCCCCAGATCTAAAATGATCACATCGGCATTATAAGCGACTGCATCCATCAGACCGGCAGACCCGGTTCGCGCCGTATGATACTGATAATCCTGGGTATCCAGCGTTGTTCGTATTAAATTTGTAATTGCCGGGTCATCTTCAATAACTAGAATTTTGGATTTATTCATATTGTAAGCTCACCTCTTCCAATGGTAATGTAAAATAAAATACAGATCCTTGTGGTATATTATCTTCCACTCCTATCGTCCCACCATGCGCGTCAATAATGGATTTACAAAGGCCAAGTCCAAGTCCAAGCCCCCCTTCGATTATCTGGTTTCCCAATCCCCGCGGTGTAAAACATATCAAACAGATGTTTCTTAGCTTCACCGGAAATTCCCTGTCCATCATCTGAAATGCTGATACGCACCATGTCATCCTGCTTTTCTGCTGAAAGTCGGATGTGCGACCCAACAGGCGTATATTTGATAGCATTATTTACAATATTGATAATCACCTGTACAATCAGGCGCACATCCATCTTTGCCATAAGAAGATCATCTGAAAGATTTACTGAAATATCATGCTGCTTGGACTGACGATCCACATGAGCGAGCGCTTCTTGGAATACCTCATCGAGCAGTTCCGCCTCAATCTGCAACTGCATCGTACCATTCTCAATCCTGGTGATAGACAGCAGGTTCTCCGTCAGATTGACAAGCCACATCGAATCATCATAGATAGCATTATACATTTCCTGTCGTTCTTCTTCTTTAAGTGAAATACTTTTTTCCATTAAAATAGTCGCGTTCCCGCTGATACTTGTGAGCGGCGTACGTAAATCATGGGAAATCGCCCGAAGCAAATTGGAGCGAAGCCGCTCTCTTTGGGTCTCCATCTCGACAGCCTGCTTCTCTGCACGCAGCCGGCGCCTTTCCAGCGTCATACCACACTCATTCAGCAAGGAGACCATCACATTTTTTTCAAACGCCTCCAAAGGCGGATAAAATCTAGCCGGTATCCCAATCGCGCCCATTACTTCCTGGCTTCCGCGGATAGCGAGATACAGATTTTGCGCGTGGGAAAGCGTATTGGTCCCCGCACCTGCGTGTTTGTTATTCTTCGCGACCCAGTCTGCCACTCCCTGTTCCTCTGCCGTCATACTTCCAAGAAGCTCTCCTGCCTTTGTCTTTGGTGTGGCCTGAAAGGAAAGGTCGCCCCCTTTCCTGCCAACGCATACAGGATCGGACGGTTCAAAAGCTTACTCACCTGCTCTGCGGCAAGCTCGATTGTTTCCTGCTCGTCACGACCTTGCTGCATTTTCTGGCTGCTGTTCATTAAAAGCTCCATATAATATGCCCTCTGAGACGACTGGCGCGCCTGCTTCCGTACTCGGGACGCCAGTGTACAGGACATGATACTGGCTATCAGCATGATAAAAAAAGTAACCGGATAATCCGGATCCGCGGCCACCAGGGAGAAACGTGGTACTGTAAAGAAATAATTAAACAAAACTACGCTGCACAATGAAGCGATCACTCCGCAAAGATGCCCATGAGTACAAACCGCAGTCAATAAAACCCCAAAATATAAACTGTAATAATATTCGCTTCCCGCAGTCCCAGAGAATAAAATCCAAAACCGATCAACGTAGCCCCGCTAATAATCAGTAATGTCTTCAGTAAGTCAACCCAACGGAACTTTTCTTCCTCATCTTTCCGGAACAGGGAAAACTTCTTTTTTATATAGGGGCTGCGAATCAGGAATAATATAAATATCAATATCGTTTGCCAGATTCGCCAGTTTATCAGACAATGTCCTGTCCCGAACCCCCGCAACCGTATTATGATTGGTTCTCCCCACCACAATCTTAGTAATTCCGCTGACTCTTGCGTATTCCGCAATCTGTACCGCAGGTTCATCTCCATATACAGTGGTAATCTGCGCCCCAAGCTGTTCCGCCAGCCGCATGTTGTCCCTCAGTCTTTTCAGGCTTTCTCCCTTTAATTCTTTCGTCTCTGACGTCTCGACAAATAGTGCGGTAAAACCACTATGAAACGCCTCTGCCATACGTGCTGCTGTCCGTACTACCTTTGCATTGGAAGGTGAAGCGGAAAGACAAACTAAAATGTGCTCTCCGGCTTTTGCCGCACGTTCATTTCCTTCTTTCTGGGCATTCCTGCTCAGGCGGTCCGCAGTACGGCGAAGCGCGATCTCACGAAGTGCCGCCAGATTTTCTTTTGAGAAGAAGTGGTCTAACGCCCGATTCGCCTGATCTTTCCGATATACTTTTCCAGATTGCAGACGTATAATCAGATCATCCGGCTCGATATCTACCAATTCTACCTGATCTGCAGAATCAAATACCGAGTCCGGGATACGCTCGCTGACGGCAACTTGTGTAATCGAAGCCACAAGGTCGTTCAATGACTCCAAATGCTGCACATTAATCGTCGTATATACGTTGATCCCGGCTCTCAAAAGTTCTTCTACATCCTGATACCGCTTCGTATGTCTGCATCCGGCTGCATTACTGTGTGCCAGTTCATCTACCAGCATAATTTGTGGATGCCGCTTTAAAGCCGCATCCAGATCAAAGTCTTTTAGCTGAATCCCTTTAGAATTCACTGTTTTATTTGGAAGCTGCTCTAGCCCGTCCAGAAGTGCCAACGTATCCGGCCTTGTATGTCGCTCAATATAGCCGACTACAACGTCCTGTCCCTGTTCGCTGGCTCTATGCGCAGCTTTTAACATTGCATACGTTTTTCCTACACCGGCAGCATAACCAAAAAAATCTTAAGAGTTCCCTGCTTTCTTTCATCTGCCGGTCCCTGATTTTTAAAATCCAACGCAACAATCACCTTCCTTTTATTTTTTCTAATTATACCATGCTTTATCTTGCTTTGAGTATAAAGATATCTCTTCTCGCATTAAAATTATATTAAGATACAATAAAGTCCCTCTTTAAACCTTAATGTCATCTTAATGCCAAACAGAAAAAAGTTTTATACAATTTTTATAGCCAAACATAGATAAAACGAAGATAATGACATACAGATACTATATTAGTGTTATTTTGTATATTAAGACTTGAATGTCAGTTGGAGGTGAACCTTGTGGGGCGATGGAACATCCGGCGTAAACAGAATATGTCTCCCTTTCAGGTGATCATACTTGGCTTTCTGCTTGTGATACTTTTGGGAAGTTTTTTGCTTATGCTTCCTGTAGCCACCCAAAACGGGCACCCTACACCATTTATAGACGCTCTGTTTACCTCGACCTCTGCTGTCTGTGTTACAGGTCTGGTCATCCATGACACAGCGACATATTGGTCCCAGTTTGGACAGTTTGTTATCATTGTGCTGATTCAGATTGGCGGACTCGGCGTGGTAACGGTAGCCGGAGCTTTTGCCATTCTTTCAGGCCGCCGGATCGGATTGATGCAAAGAAGCGCGATGCAGGAGGCGATTGCCGCCCCTAAGGTAGGCGGTGTCGTCCGCCTGATCTGGTTTATTCTGAGGGTGTCCCTCATCGTCGAATTCATTGGCGCCGCCCTGCTCTTTCCTGCTTTTGCGGCCGATTTTGGAATAGTAAAGGGACTGTGGTTTGCCTTTTTCCATTCCATATCCGCTTTTTGTAACGCAGGATTTGACCTGCTGGGAATCAGAGAACCCTTTTCTTCTCTTACCAGTTATGCGGCCAACCCTGTCGTTCCCATTGTGATTGCTTTGTTGATCATTATTGGAGGTATCGGTTTTCTTACCTGGGAAGACATCCGGTGTAACCATTTTCATATTCGGAAATACCGTATGCAGACCAAAGTAATTTTGTCGGTGACGGGAATTTTGATTTTCCTCCCGACTCTGTACTTTTTCTTTTTTGAATTTGCTGACGCCCCTGTTGGGGAAAGAGTACTGCTGTCCTTTTTCCAGGCAGTCACTCCTAGAACTGCCGGATTCAACACCGCTGATCTTACCTCCATGAGTGAGACAGGACAATCTATGATCACGATTTTAATGTTGATCGGAGGTTCTCCCGGCTCTACCGCAGGAGGTATGAAAACAACAACGATAGCCGTTCTGTTGGCTAATGTTATAGCGGTTTTTCGGCGCACCGAAAATCCACACTTTTTCAAACGCCGCATTTCCGCAGAAACGGTATCACGGGCATCTACCATACTGATCATGTATCTGGTTCTGTTCCTGACAGGCGGTTTCATTCTCAGCCGTCTGGAAGGGATCCCGGCTCTGGTCAGTCTCTTTGAAACGGCTTCCGCCATTGGTACAGTCGGTCTATCATTAGGCATTACGCCAGAACTTAGTACGATCTCGCATATGGTTTTAATTGTCCTGATGTTTTTTGGTCGTGTAGGTGGTCTTACTTTAATTTACGCCACCCTTTCCAATATGCGAAATTCAAACGCCCGACTCCCACAGGAGCGGATCACAGTTGGTTAACAGAAACAGATAAAAAAATAATTTACGGAGGAAGATATGAAGACAGTATTATTAATTGGACTGGGCCGTTTTGGCCGACATGCCGCTTTGAAATTAAACGAATTAGGACATCAGGTAATGGCCATTGACAAGGATGAAGAACGTGTAAATGACGTTATGCCCTATGTAACAAACGCTCAGATCGGTGACAGCACAAGCGAGGAATTTCTGGAATCCCTCGGCGTCCGTAATTTTGATGTATGTATTGTCACAATCGGTGATAATTTCCAAAGTTCTCGAGACTGCGTCTCTTCTAAAAGATTTAGGTGCAAAACGTGTCGTGGCAAGAGCGGCCAGAGATATCCAGGCTAAGTTTCTCCTTAGAAACGGAGCAGATAATGTCGTCTATCCGGAAAAAGAAATGGCAATCCGGACTGCCATTCGTTATACTTCTGACCATATTTCTGACTATGTGGCCTTGGGAGACGATTATGCTCTTTTTGAGGTGGAAGTCCCGGAAAGCTGGGTAGGAAAAACCATTGCTCAGTTAGACGTGCGGAACCGTTTTCATGTAACGATTATGGCAATCAAGCAACATGGCAAATTCACCATGACAGTAATCAAATCAGATACCCGGTTCCCGGCAGACAGTACGATCCTTGCATTAGGCACATACCGTGATGTTCAGCGTTGTTTTCATATCTGATCTAAATGTTACAAATCCATGATAGAGAGAGGTTATCGGTATGGAAGTTATCGTTTTAACCGGCTGCTTTATTTTTATTTCTCTAGTGGGATATTTGTTTGCCGGAAGTGTAGATAAATTTCTGAATCATGTGCTGAAAAACAGAGAGAACGATGAATAATCATCATTCTCTCTGTTGCATATTATACTATCATTTTTATTTGCCTAATTTCCACCAGCTTTTTTCCTGAAAATAAGATCCCAAGCTGCCAATCGCCTCTTTTCCTTCCCCTTTAAAATTCTTTTTCGATATCGATAGCTGATGTAAGCACGTTTAAAAGCCCCATGGGAATGGATAACGTATTCAAAAACAGCCTGGTATGGCTTGGCACTGTCAACACATCATCACTGAATCTCGTAATCGCCGCCTCTTTACTATCTGTAATCGCAATTACATGGCTGCCTTTGCTTTTTGCGTATTCAGCGATCTTTTCCGTCATAAAATAATAGTCCGGAAAGGAAATAACAACAGTCAGTGTCTGATTCTGGATCAATGGAAGTCCCATATGAATATTATCATTCAGTTCTGTGTCCATCACCACTGACCCAATCGTACATCCTGCCAATCTGATGGAAATCATTTCTGCAAGTATCTTAGATACACCCCGGCCGCAAAGCACGATCTGCTTCCGGTAAACAAACTCCTTGGCGATCCGGAAAAGAGCCTCATAGTCAAGAGAAGCATAGTAATTTTCCCACTGTACATTTTCTTCTTCCGCGATCGATTTTAAAAGCTCCTTTTTATTATCCAGTTCATATTTGGGAATCGTGGACACCCCCAAATCTCCGCTCTCATGTAAAAAAGCTTTTCTCGCAATCCCAGATATTTCCTTGCTTCATATTTAAACTCCTTAAAGCTTGGAAACCCAAGCGCCGCACATGCATTAAGAATCGTCACTTCTGTGACAGAGGTCGCGTCACTTAATTCTTTCATTGTAATAAACGACATCTTATCTATATGATTGATCATATAGTCCGCGATTTTCTTCTGCTTTTTGTCAGTCCATCATACCTGCTTTTGATTGTTTCGATAATATCCATATATTCTTCTGTTCCTTTTCTAGTGTTCTTTCAGGTATTCCGCCATCAAAAGACCACATTCAAGCTGGATCGATACCAGTTTGCGAATCGGAACAACCAGATAGTCAATCTCCTGTTCAAGATATTCAGCCAGTTCTCTATGCTCCTTTTCCGCAATCTCAAATGCCTTCTTCAGTGCGGCCGCCTTTTCCTGTTCCTCTTCACCCTTACCTTGCATTTTCTCTAGTTCATACTCGTTTGCCCGGATGAGCATCCCGTAGCTCAGAAGTTTATAGAACTTAGAAACTAGTCCATTATCAAACTTTTTCTGCAATCGTAGCCGTCTTATGATACTCTGGATTTTCTTCCACCATTCTCTTTGTGGCTTCTCCGGAATCATCCTCCGTAAACGCACACAGCGCCAGTAAGAACGGATTTTCCTCCTCCATATACCTGCGGGAAATATCCAGTGTCTCACGAATAAAACGATTGCTCTTTTCATTCCATTCCAACTTTTCCAGTACCGCATCTTTCCTCAAAATATCGGACGGGCTCATATCTTTAATTCTCTTATCATAGAAATACGGAAGCTCCGTCAGCAAAGTAAACGCGCCGCATACGTCTTTTCCATAATCAGCGCTGCAGGTGCCGCATTTGATCGCTTCCTTCATGTCCACATTTCCATACTGCTCCATGTAGTCATAGTCCTGCCGTATTCCAAGACTCTGATATACTGCCGGCGCCCATTCCACACAGTACGGCGCCTCCGGTTCCCCAGATTGAGCGGAACATCCTGACGGTTTGCCGCTTCACGCATCTCTTCATAGATCTCCGGCGTCTTTCTGGAAAGATACCAGTACACTCCGCCGAAGCCCGCATTATGTAAGGAATAAATAAATTCCGGTCTGATCTTGTCAATGAGATGCATCATTGCCGTTGTCTCCGGAAGTGTATTGTGGAAATGAAGCTCTTTGTAATCGATTGGAAATGTCCAGTCCACCTGCCTAAACCCTGCCGGACGGAAAAAGTTCCTTGAATAGTTATACAGTGTATATGGTCCTTTCAGCCATTTCTCATTTAGTCTTAGTCCATCCGCGTCCCAGGCTTTCACAATATACCATGTATAATCCAATTCTTTTCTAAGCTCTTCATCTTCTGCAAGCCGTTTTGAAAAATATTCCAGCATCATCGTTCCGATTGGTTCATTCGGGTGTGGACATCCAAACATCAATGCTGTATGTGAGCCGCTTCCAATCTTTAAGCAGTACAGTTCTATTCCATCCCTGGTCTGTCCGATTTCAAATATAGATACGCTCTCCGGATGCTCTTCGGCCAGTTTTTTGATGAGCTGTTCATCTCTTCCACAGTCAAAAACTCTTTATAATCTGGAATCCCTTCCAGAAGTTTCTGGTATATTTTTTTCATCTGTAGTTCCCTCCTGGTGAAAAAAATTTTTCATACCCGTTTTTGCTGTAAATATTTTCCATATCATCTACATCTTAACGGGGTTTTTGAAAAATGTCAATTTTTATTAGTTTCTCTTTATTGGAGGGCCGGAAACCCAGCCCTCGCCTTTCCTTCTAATTTGCTTTTTCTACATGAGAGTAGTCTGCCCATGCCCACTTTCCTTCCCCATCATACGGAAGGTTTTTAAATCCGGCATTGCTTGCCTCTGGCCCTGCGAAGCTTACAATATTGATATATGGAAGTTCTTCTGCAAGGATCGTCTGCGCTTCTTTATAATATGTCGCACGTTCACTCTGCTCAGCAGTAGACGCCCCCTGCGCCAGAAGTTCATCTACTTTTGTATTACTGTAACTTCCATAGTTAGAGCCGCCTCCTGTACCGATTCTATTTACAAGAGCTGACGGGTCAGGTCCCATGAATCCACCCATCAGGCAAATATCAAAATCTTTTTCCACTGACACTTTCTGGCTCCATGCATTATACTCAGAAACCTCAATTTCCGTCTGAATGCCAACTTCCGCAAGCGTTGCCTGAATCAGTCTTGCTGTATCCGGGTATCCTGATCCCTCAAATACATCAATCGTTAATCCTGTGATGTAATTGCCGTCTGCGTCCGCAGTAAACCCTGCGTCCTCCAAAACTTTTTTGGCCCCTTCTATATCAAATTCCGGAGCTGTATCCTCTGTATTGGCTGCCCATTCTACATAAGATGGATACAACGCATATTCTGGTTTCTGAATTTCATTAAATACTTTTTCTGATACCTCATCGGTCAACCGCCATGGCAATCGCTTTCCGGACAGCCTGATTTTTCAATGTATCATTGTTAAAATTAAACAGCATACGGATCGGAGACGGGTACTCATTAATTTCCACCCGGATATTCGGATCTGCTTCCAGCTCTGTCACATAGGATGCCGAGAAATTTTCAAAGAAATCAATCTCTCCGTTCTGAAGCGCCTGAACCGCTGTCGCTTCATCCGGAATAATGGAAAAGATCAGTTTGTCCAGTTTTGCCGGATCCGCAAATTCCTCGTTCTTTACAAGAGTTACACTCTCACCCTGGTTATATTCCTCCAGTTTAAACGGTCCACATGTTACTGTAGGATTCGTCGCCTCGCTGTTCTCTTCCCATGCCTGACCATTATTATAGACATGTTCCGGCATAATAAAAGTTGCATACCATCCCAGGAAATAAACAAGTGATGAATCCGGTTTATTCAAATTAAATATAACGGTATAATCATCCGGCGCTTCAATAGAATCTACAACTGCCATACTTGCACTGAAATAGTAGGTTGGATTTGCCTTGATCGTGTCAAACGTATACTTAACATCCTCGCTTGTCAGCGCTTCTCCATCCGACCACTTCAGATCATCCCGTAAGTGGAAGGTCAGTTTTGTCGCATCCTCATTATACTCCCAGGACTCCGCCGCTTCCGGCACAAGATTTTGTTTACTGGAATCCAGCGCACACAGCCTCCGGAACATATTCTGAGCGATCGGATAACCATTGTCATCTCCCGCGACATCCGGGTTAAACGACATCGGGTCCCCTGCCGAACGGACAATAAAAAGTACCTCCGCTTCCATCTGAAGAAGACGCGTCACCACCACTCCCTTTCCCGGAGCCGGAGCATCCACCAAGCGCTGCCGTAACACACAGCGCCGCTGCCAATAAACAAGCTATTTTTTTCCTCATGTTTTTCCTCCTCTTTTGATTTTATTTATTGATTCTGGAACACGTTGCCCAGTGTCCATTCTCCATTACTATTTTCTCAGGATAAGACTGTCTGCATGTCTCGCACGCACAATAACATCTCGGTTCAAAGTAGCAACCCGGTCCCGGATTCAACGGTGTCGGCGGTTCCCCTTCAATGGCAATATTCTGTACTTTCTCCTCCGGATCAATCGATGCACAGTTGGAAATCAACGCCTTTGTATAAGGATGCTGTGGATTTTTAATAACATCATCAGCGGTTCCATATTCCACGACCCGCCCCAGGTACATCACCGCAATATAATCGGAAATATACCTGGTCAGCGCAATATCATGGCTGATAAACAGCACCGCGGCACCCTGATTACGGCTCAGATCAATCAGCATATTGATAATATCCGCCCTCACAGAAACATCGAGCATGGATACCGGTTCATCCGCAATAATAAACTGTGGATTTAGAAACATGGATCGGATGATGGAAATTCTCTGAAGCTGTCCGCCAGACAGTTCGTGAGGAAACCGTTTCATAATATCCTCTGCCGGACGAAGCCCGCCTTGTTCCAGTCCTTTTAAGCAGATCTGATACCGTTCCTGATCGTTTTTCCCGATCTTATAGTTTTTCAATGGCCGCATCAGAATCTTTCCAATCGTATCCCTTGGCGTGAAGGTATCAAATGGATTCTGAAAAACAATCTGTACTGTCTTGTGAAACTCTTTTGCATCCTTTTTGATCATTGCACCCGTGGAGACGCCATTGATAAAGCAATCTCCCTTTGTCGGCTTCTCCAATCTTGTCAGAATCCGCCCCAACGTAGATTTTCCACATCCGGATTCCCCGATAATTCCGAGAATTTCTCCCTTTTTAATAGAAAGGGACACTCCGTCCACCGCTTTGATCCAGTTCTTTTTCCCTGTTGCCTTTGCTTTGTCCTTCCCTTTATACGGATACCACATCGCTACATCTTCAATCGAGATAAATTCTCTATTCTCCATCTTTCACACCTCCTCTTTCGTAAAGCCAGCAGGAAACCATCCTGCCATCCTCCATATAGGAAGCCTGAGGCTTTTTGCGGAAACACTGCTCCGTCGCTTTTCGGACAACGAGGCGCAAAGATGCAGCCCTCTTGTTTCCTGGAAAGATCCGGAAGAAATCCCGGAATAGCATGGAGTCTCTCATTTTCGCCTTTCAGAGACGGAAAAGAATTCAGAAGTCCCTGGGTATACGGATGCATCGGATTTTTAAAAATGTATTCGACCCTTCCGATCTCCATAAATTCTCCCGCATACATCACCGCTACTTTATTGCACGAGGCAGCCACAACAGACATATCGTGGGTAATCATAATCCTCGTCATATCCATCTCTTTCTCCATCTGTACTACTTCCTGGAGAATCTGTCCCTGGGTAACAACATCAAGTGCTGTCGTCGCCTCGTCGAAGATAATCAGCTTTGGTTTATGCAGCAGACTAATCGCAATCGCTACCCTTTGCAGCATCCCACCCGACATCTCGTGTGGATAAAGCCGGTAAACCCGTTCTGGAAGATTGACCAGTTTCAGAAGATAGATCATCCGCTCTTCAATTTCTTTCCTGGACGCCTGCGGTTCATGGACATGATAGATATCTTCCACCTGCCTGCCGATTCTGTGAACCGGACTAAGTGCGTTCATTGCTTTCTGGAACACAACAGAAATCTCTTTCCAGCGCAGCTCATTCATCTCTTTCGATGTCATCTTAATTAAATCTTTTCCCTCAAATTCTGCCGCCCCGCTGATCAATGTAGACTTTTCATTGTGGAGGCGCAAAAGCGCGTTTGCTAACGTCGATTTCCCTGACCCGGATTCTCCAACAACTCCCAGGGAGTCCCCTTTCTCAATGGAAAATGACGCATTTCTGACTGCATACACTTCTTTCTCTTTATTAACGTATGTCACATTTACGTCATCTAACTTCAGAATTGTTTCCATTTAATTCGCCCCCTGTTCAGATGTTTTGGATTCAGCACATGATTGAGTCCGTCTCCCAACAGATAGAATACAAGGACAGTAATAACGATAGCGATTCCTGCAAATGCGGAAATCCACCATGCACTTGTAATGTACTGTTTTCCGGTATAGATCATCTGCCCCCAGCTGATAATGCTTGGATCTCCAAGTCCAAGGAAGGAAAGCCCCGCCTCTGTGAGAATAGCGTTGGACATTCCCATCGTTGTATTGGCTATCACTGGGAAAATTCCGTTTGGTAAAATATACTTAAAAAGAATCTGAAGTTTCGTCTCCCCCATCGCCTCCGCACTTTTTACGAAAGTGCGCTGTCTCAGTGAAAGTGCCTGGGCACGCATCAGCTTTGCATTGCTTGGCCATGTCGTGATTCCGATTACTACCATAACATTTGTGATACTGTTGCCAAACAGAGCAATGATCAGAAGAATCAGGAAAAAGCTCCGAAGCATCATAAATACATTTATCAGTTCCGACACAAACGTGTCCACTTTCCCACCAAAAAGCCTGCCACACCTCCGATCAGAACTCCCAGAACACCGGATATCAGTGCCGAAATCACGGCAACCCGTAGAGACGTTCTTACACCGTATATAATCATACTGTAAATATCCTGTCCCATATGGTTCGTACCCAGCAGGTGGCCATTTTGTCCTAGACTGTTTAATATGTCCTTCCCATAATGATGCGGATTTTCAGAAGCAACTACCGGGGCAAGAATCACCAATGCCAGCAGGATGACAATCCCAATCATTCCTGCCAGAAGCTGTCTGTCTCCCTTAATCGTTTTACAAATTTTTTCATCTTTTCCATATACTCCACCTCTATTCATAGCGGATTCTCGGATCCAGCATTGCGTAAATGATATCAACAACCAGCATGACCACCGCAATGGATACGGACATAATCAGATATATTCCCATCAGGGTTGGATAGTCTCTCTGGTTGATAGCTGTCATTACAAGCCGTCCCATTCCAGGCCAAGCAAATACAATCTCAATTAGTGTCACTCCGGTAATCAGGTAAGCCATGGAAATACCAAAAATCGTAACCGTCGGAAGAATTGCATTCTTAAATATGTATTTATTAAAGATTTTCTTCTCACTCATGCCGACAGCTCTGAGTGTTGTGACGAAATCCTCATTCGTAACCTGAAGGACAGATGACTTTGCGATCCGGAAATATTGCGGAATCAGCACAAGCGTCAAAGTTGCCACCGGAAGAACCATATGTTTCGCAATATCCATATAGTACATTATCCCCGTGTAGGAAGCTCTTGTATCCGTCATTCCATAAGAAGGTAACAGGCCCAATCCAGATGAGAACACAAGGATCAGCATTAACCCAAGCCAGAAGTTAGGCATTGAGTTAAACACATAGGAGGTTCCGGACGATACAACATCGAAGATCCGGCCCTCCCTTCTGGCGGCACAAATCCCCATGATCGTGCCAATCAACGCGGCCAGTATGGCGGCTGTAAGCCCTAAAAGTACGGTTGCTCCCACTCTCTCGGAAATCATCTCCGAAACAGGTCGGTTGTAGATCATGGAATTACCAAGATCTCCCTGCAAAGCGGTTTTCAGGTAACTCGTAAACTGCACCGGAATCGGTTCGTTCAACCCATATTTTTCTTCCAGCGCCTGCCTCATTTCCGGACTATCATTGTCTTTTCCCATCAATGTTGTGATCGGATCTCCCGGAGCCATCTTCATCAGCGCAAAATTTAAAGCAAATGCAATAAGCACTGTAAGAATCCCCGTACAAATTCTTCTTACAACGTATCTCTTCAATGTATGTCCCTCCTCCTTAGTTAGTTTTATACTTATTATTATAATTTTTCACTTTAATTTCGTCAATATATTGTGTCATATTTATACTTTTTACTATTATTTTCGTTGCTTTTTACAACTTTTTTCATTTTTACCCAACTTTTCGTACCGCAGTATTATAATATTTGCACTAATTTTCTTTATTTATAAATGTATGTGTTATATTCAATTTATGTATATAAAAAGAAGGTTCTTATGAAATAAGAAAAACCTCAGTCAGACCTGTTCTCCTCCTGTCTGACTGAGGTTTTTCTTTTATGATATGTTACCTGATCATGTTCATCTTCTTTACACTTTAAACCTGTATCCAACTCCCCAGATCGTCTCAATATACTGCGGCTTAGATGTGTCGTACTCGATCTTTTCCCGGATCTTTTTGATATGGACAGTTACAGTGGCAATATCTCCGATGGACTCCATGTCCCAGATTTCACTGAAAAGCTCGTCCTTAGTATACACATGGTTCGGATGGCTTGCAAGCAAAAAAGTGAGAAGGTCAAACTCCTTCGTCGTAAATGCCTTTTCTTTCCCATTGACCCACACGCGCCTTGCAGTCGTATCAATCTTCAATCCCCGAATCTCGATCAACTTGTTTTCTTCCACATGGCTTCCGATCAGGCGCTCGTAACGAGCCAGATGTGCTTTGACCCTTGCCACCAGTTCACTCGGACTGAACGGCTTTGTCATATAGTCATCGGCTCCAAGTCCCAGACCCCGGATCTTATCGATATCGTCTTTCTTAGCAGATACCATGATAATCGGCACATACTTTTTCATCCCGAACCCTCCTGCAGATTTCAAATCCGTCCACACCCGGAAGCATGAGATCCAGTATCAGAAGATCAAAGTCCTCCTCCAGGGCCTTCTGAAGCCCCATGTTCCCATCGTTTTCTACTTCCACTTCAAAGCCGCTTAACTCCAGATAGTCTTTCTCCAGATCCGCGATTGCCCCTTCATCTTCTACAATAAAAATCTTACTCATAGATTGGTACCTCCTGATATTTACGGATGACAAAATACATAACCGTCCCTGTACCCGGTCTGCTTGTCGCCCAGATCTTACCGCCGTGGTCTTCAATAATCTTCTTCACAATCGATAATCCGATACCGCTGCCTCCCTTCGAAGAATTCCGCGACGCATCCGCACGGTAAAACCGGTCAAAAATATATGGCAGATCCTTGGCGTCAATCCCTTTTCCGTTATCTTCCAGCTCTACCTGGATAAAATCACCGACATCCTTGACTCTGAGATTAATCCGTGGCTGTTGCTTGTCCATATATTTCAGGGAATTGCTGATGATATTGTTGATCACACGCATAAGCTGCTCGGCGTCCGCAATGACCTTGACGTCATCGCTCACATAATTAAAATAACCGAATTCCACACCCTGGTTTTGAAGATCAGATGAAAGATTCTCGGCACAGTCGTTGAAATAATCGTTGACCCGAACCGGCGCGAAATTATATGGGATGCGGTTTGTATCAATCTTCGTATAGAATGTCAGCTCATTGATCAGGGTATTCATTTCATTAGCCTTATTGTAAATAGTACGGATATAGCGATCCATCTTCTCCGGCGTATCCGCAACCCCATCCATGATCCCTCTACATAGCCTTTGATAGCCGTAATCGGTGTCTTTAAATCATGGGAAATATTACTGATGAGCTCTTTGTTGTCCTTGTCATTTTTCAGCTTCTCCTCTGCGTTATCTTTCAGTCTGCGGCGCATGGTCTCAATGTCCTTGCAGAGCTGACCTATCTCGTCATTCTTCTCCGGCCGGAGTTCAAAGTCCAGTTCTCCTTCCGTGATACTCTTCACCGCAATCTCCATCTTCTCGATAGGGCGCAGGAGGCTTCTATATATCCACAGAATCATCGCCATGGCTGTTAGAGCGAGAATCAGAATCACTCCACCCATCATCGTAACAAGAAACTCATGAACCTCCGGCATCTCATTTAAGGTTCCAAGCGACTGCTTGAATTCCCGATACTCCTCCCCTGAAATCCCATAGGTCTGTTCAATGGCATTGATGTGGTAATTAGCTACTCCCCCACACGACGAATCCCGCCAGAACCGCCGGTAAAATCGTGATAATAACAAATGAAATAATCAATCTTGTCTTTAATTTCAAAACAGTTCTTCCTCTCCGCTTTCCTGGCTCTGATCACAGATACAGTATATCACGAAGGGGGCGCTTCCTCTATAAGCGCCCCCGAAATTTTCGAAACTTTTTATAAATAGCTTTTCAGAGTCTCTACCTTGTCCAGCTTCTCCCATGGCAGATCAACATCTGTTCTTCCAAAGTGGCCATAGGAAGCGGTCTGCTTGTAGATAGGTCTGCGCAGGTCAAGCATCTTGATGATGCCGGCGGGTCTTAAGTCGAAGTTCTCACGAATGATCTTTACAAGTGCTTCATCAGAAAGCTTTCCTGTTCCAAAAGTATCCACCCATACGGAAGTCGGCTGTGCCACTCCGATTGCATAGGAAAGCTGCACCTCGCACTTCTCCGCAAGTCCTGCCGCCACGATATTCTTGGCCACATACCGGGCTGCATAAGCTGCGGAACGGTCCACCTTAGTACAATCCTTGCCGGAAAATGCGCCGCCGCCGTGGCGTGCCATTCCGCCGTAACTATCTACGATAATCTTCCGTCCGGTCAGTCCGCTGTCGCCGTGCGGTCCGCCGATCACAAAACGTCCGGTCGGATTTACGAAGAACTTCGTATTCTCGTCAATCATCTTCGGATCGAGTACTGGATCAAAGACATATTTACGAATGTCTTCGTGGATCTGCTCCTGGGAGATCGCCGGATCATGCTGTGTGGAAAGAACAACTGCTTCCAGACGCGCTGGCTTTCCATCCTCGCCGTACTCCACTGTTACCTGAGACTTTCCGTCCGGGCGCAGGTATGCCAGTGTACCGTCTTTTCTTACATTGGCAAGCTGCTTGGTGAGCTTATGTGCCAGAGCAATCGGATAAGGCATATACTCCTCTGTCTCGTTAGCCGCAAAGCCGAACATCATACCCTGATCTCCTGCTCCGATAGCATCGATCTCCTCGTCAGTCATTTTGTTCTCTTTTGCTTCTAGCGCTTTGTCTACACCCAGGGCGATGTCGGCAGACTGCTCGTCGATTGCTACCAGAACGCCGCAGGTATCAGCGTCAAATCCATATTTTCCTCTTGTGTATCCGATCTCACGAACAGTGTCACGAACGATCTTCTGGATATCTACATAAGCCTGTGTTGTAATCTCTCCCATAACCATTACAAGACCTGTCGTCGTACAGGTCTCACATGCAACACGGCTCATCGGGTCTTTTTCCATCAGTGCGTCCAGAATTGCGTCGGAAATGGCATCGCACATTTTGTCGGGATGTCCTTCTGTTACAGACTCAGAAGTAAATAAAATTTTTTCCATGATTTCCTGCCTTTCCTTTTCTCTCATAGCTTTGTCTGTTTCCCTGGCAGACTTGTTTTTTGCGGGACACGGGTTTCATGTTGCTAAATATAGAGTTCCGCTTGCGGAACTCCCGCGCCGAGCGCAGTCGTTTTAACGACAGATTTTCACTTCGCGCGAGTGCGCATCCCGCGGAGCGTTTTTTTTAGTAGGGAACCTTGTTCCCTAGTAAAAAAAATAAGCCCACCATAAGCGGACTGTATATTGGTATCATATATCAATCCCCTTATTGTTCGACAGTTATTCGCTCAGGTGGGCACCTTCCGAAACAGCGGGGTTGCCGTGGCTTCACCGATCCTATGTATCTCCACCACTCTGAATAAGAGAAAATATAACTTAATTTACTTGTCACTGAACAAAATCATAACATTATCATATGTTTCTGTCAAGAGGTTTTTAAATCAAAGCAGGGATACGGCTCTCCGCATCCCACTCTTCTCCACCTATTAACTTACCTTTAGTCTGAATTTCTGAATCTCTTTCTCGCTGGAAACCTTCTCAATCTCTGCTCCAAGCTCTCTTAACTTCTCTTCAAACCGCTCGTATCCACGCTGAATATAAACGATATCATCTACAATCGTGATACCTTCCGCCGCCAGTCCTGCCAGTACCAGCGCCGCTCCTGCTCTTAAATCCGGTGCACTCACACGTGCGCCGGAGAATCCCTCCACACCCTCGATGGTGGCAGAGTTACCCTCGATCTTGGACACCGCCCCCATACGTGCAAGTTCGTCAAGGTATTTGAACCGGTTCTCAAAAATGCTCTCAGTGATGGTGCTGGTTCCCTCACACAGAGCAAGCGCCACACCCATCTGCGGCTGCATATCTGTCGGGAATCCCGGATAAGGAAGCGTCTTCACCTGTGTATGGCGCAGCTTTCCTTGGATACAACACGCACCGCATCGTCAAACTCCTCTACCTCACATCCGATCTCCACAAGCTTCGCAATCGTTGCTTCCAGATGCTTTGGAATGACATTGAGCACAGTCACATCACCCTTTGTGACCGCAGCGCCGAACATAAACGTCCCCGCTTCGATCTGATCCGGAATAATGGAGTACTCGGTCCCGTGGAACTTCGACACTCCTTTGATCTTAATGACGTCTGTACCTGCCCCGCGGATATTAGCTCCCATACTGTTAAGGAAGTTCGCAACGTCTACAACGTGCGGCTCCTTGGCTACGTTCTCCAGGATCGTCATGCCATCTGACATGGATGCCGCCATCATCACATTGATCGTTGCTCCGACGCTCACCACGTCAAAATAAATATGGCTTCCTACAAGCCGTTCCGAATCAGCCAAGATCTTGCCATGCTCGATCTCCACCTCTGCGCCGAGCGCACGGAATCCTTTCAAATGCTGATCAATCGGCCTGCTTCCAATGTTGCATCCGCCAGGAAGCGCTACTTCCGCGTGCTTATATTTACCAAGTAGCGCACCCAGAAGATAATAGGACGCCCTGATCTTCTTGATATAATCATATTCAATACTGAAATCATGCACAGAGCCACCGCTGATTTCCACCGTATGGCGGTCGATCCGCTTAATCCGGGCTCCGATTCCTTCCATCGCCTCTAATAAAACATTGATATCATTCACATCCGGAAGGTTATCAATGTGTACTGTCTCATCTGTCATAATGGCCGCCGCGAGAATCGCCAGCGCCGCGTTTTTGGCTCCTCCGATGACTACTTCGCCAACAAGCGGAGTCCCTCCCTTAATAATATACTGCTCCATATCACACCTCGACTACTATTTAATCGTATTCGTAATTTCGTCCAAATCTATCTATACATTCAACTGATGTTCACAAATCATTCACAAAACATAGCTTTACCGATCTAGTATAGCACAAAATCTGCCATTGTAAAACACCTAATTTCCAGCTCTGCCGGATCTATACCAAACCATCAGACAGACCGGACGGCTCATTCTCAGCTTTCTCCCCTGATATCACCGAAAATAGCAAGTACTTTTTCCACCGTTTCTCCTATGGACAGACCGTCTTCATTGATACGGATATCCGCGTACTGCTCAAACAGCCTGCACCGCTCGTCATAAAGATCCCGAAGCGTCTGCCCGTCTCTGAGCACCACGCCGCGGCTCCTTGCATTCTGAATTCTGGTCTCAATCTCTGTGTACGGTACGTGAAGATAAACAATGATCCCAATCTCCTGATAATGCCGCATGGCGTTCTCACAGTACACGACACTCCCACCCGGTGCGATCACTGTCCTCTCAGCCTGCACAGAAGCATTGACCTGGTCTTCTACCTCCAGGAAACCAGCCGTCCCTCTCTCCTGAATGATTTCCCGCAAAAGCTTTCCCTCCTGCTCCTGAATCATCAGATCCGTATCGATAAACCGGTATCCCAGACGCTTTGCCGCCACAATCCCGATCGTACTTTTTCCGGATGCCGGCATCCCTATAAAAATGAGATTCTTCTTCATCCGTCTTCCTCTTTTCTATTATCGATCCCTTTCTCCCTAGAAAAACGGTATCGCTTTTGTCTTTCGTTTTTATTTTATCATGCTTTAAACCTTGCGTAAACCCTGTATCCTGACGAAAAATTCAAGAAAAGTGTCTGCAATTTCTGCGATATCGGCATCTTCTTTGCACAATCTCCTGAAACAGCAGGATTTCCACCAAATCCATTACAGATTGTTCCCTTGTTTTCCTCTTTCCCCCAGTTCCTGAGTCTTTATCTGTTCTTTTTCCAGTTCCATGGCGATCTCCTGCTTCTCCCCTCTTTCATCCTGTCGTAGATCCTCCCCGCCATCAGATAAAGAAGCAGCCGATCCGGATATTCATCGTAAATCATACTGCCCTCATATTCCATCCGGTCGCACTCATCCTCCACATACGGCAGAATTTTCTTGGCAGACATCGGGTACATACTCTTCATGTATTCCATATCCCGGCGGTCCTGTTTTTCCTCACCGTACTCCTTCAAATCCATCGGATAGGTCATATAATAAGGTAGTTTATGTTCCATATTCTTCGCACTTCCTGTCTGATATAATCTACTTTACCATATGCAATAACTGGTATTTTGCAGCTTGGCCCCACGCTTTTCCGGGAAATTTCTTTATTCTTCTATTTCCTGTGTCAGAAAGCATGACGAAATTTTGCTTTTCTGCTATAATTCTTCATATCGCAAAACTGTGTACGAAAGGAAATTATTGGAAATGATAAAGAAACTGGCTGTTCTATTTAAAAATGATATTGTACTTCTGATCTCTTTTTGTCTGGCCTTACTATCGTGTCTGATCACGCCGCCCGGGCCGGAATACCTCGGCTATCTTGATTTTCATACCCTGATCTTACTCTTCTGCCTGATGCTCATTGTAGAAGGACTCCGGGAGGCCAATTTTTTCCCGTACATCGGAAATCTTCTGCTCTCACGAACTTCCTCCAAACGGGGGCTTTCCCTTGTTCTCGTGTTTTTATGCTTTGTGAGCAGTATGTTCATCACTAATGACGTCGCCCTCATCACCTTTGTGCCATTCGGCATCCTGATCCTGGAGATGGCCGGTATGGAATCGCGAATCTGTTATCTGATCGTCCTGATGACAATCGCGGCTAATTTGGGAAGTATGTTCACCCCGGTCGGAAATCCGCAGAATCTTTATCTGTACTCTCTTACCGGCCTGAAACTGCACGAATTTCTCCTGCTGATGCTGCCGTTTACCGCACTGTCTGCCGCACTCCTTGTTTTGTTTGCCCTCTTAGGCACGGAACGTGGATCCATCCGGATCCAGATGGAAAATACTTCCCTTACGAAAAAAGGGACGCTCCTGTTTCTTGGCCTTCTCTTTCTTTTCTGTATGCTCTCGGTAGCAGGCATCCTTTCCGACTGGATTTTGCTGATCCTCATCGTGATCCCGCTTCTGATCCATCAGAGGACCCTGTTTACAAGAGTGGATTATTCGCTGCTTCTTACCTTTATTTTCTTTTTCATTTTTGTTGGGAATATCGATCACTTTGAACAGTTAAGGGTTTTCATCAGCTCTGTCCTTGCGCACCATGAGCGGATCATCAGTATCCTTGCGAGCCAGGTTATCAGCAATGTTCCCGCCGCCATGCTGCTCTCCAATTATACGGCAGAGGTGCAGGAGCTGATTATCGGAACAAACCTCGGCGGTCTTGGAACTCTGATCGCCTCCATGGCAAGCCTCATATCCTACAGGCAGATTTCTGCCCGCTACCCACGGCAGAAAGGAAAATATTTTGTCATTTTCACCATCTGTAATGTGATTTTCCTGCTGATTTTATATCTCGTATTCCGGTGTTTCTGATCCTGTTCTATGACAATGTAAGAAATGCACAATACGTTTTATCTTCGCAATTCCCGGATCTTACACAGAATACATATTAACAAATGAACACGATCAAAGAGGGCGTTACGGACTGACAGTCCTTCATAGACTGCCACTCACGTATCCGCCCTCTTTACGATTACGCCTGATGCTCTTTATAATGATGTGCTTCTTCCAGCATCATATCTTTTACTTTCATCAGCCGGATCTGAGAACTTCTCTCATTTTCATCCAGCTTCATTGTGTGATATATCTGATATTTTCCCGTGTCTCAGGAATAATGACATGTTCCAGCGCGTTCACCCGGCGTCTCGTCTTCTCGATCTCGGACGCCATTAACTGACATGCCTTTTCCGTCTCCGCCAGCTTTAGCATATCCGGAAGGATATCAGCCAGTGACTTCACCGCTCCGTCCAGATCGCTAGACGTAAAGGCAAAGCCGTAAGAATAGATATCGTTTGCGTCCGCTGTTCTTGTCTTTGTTTCAAAAACAGGGATATCCACGCTCATAACATTTTTCTCTCCAACCCGAAGCTCAACAGACTGTTTCGGCATCATCAGAGCTGTACGCAGTGTCTCCCCGGACATACCTGCCCTGGCAATGACAAAGTTTTTATTCGCCGTCTTGATTCCGGCTTCTACCTTCTCTCGAAGAGCCATATTTTCCTTCACCAGATCCAGGAACTGGCGCATCAGCTCATCACGCTTATCTTTCAAAAGTTTATGGCCTCTCGTCGCAGTTACCAGCTTTTTCTTCAGCCTTGTGAGTTCCATACGGGTCGGTGTTACCTGTGTAGATGCCAAGCCAGTTCACCCCCATTTCTATTTGCCATAATACAGATCCAGATATTTATCGTCGATACGTTTCAGCTCGCTTCTCGGAAGAATGGAAAGCAGCTTCCAGCCGATCTCCAGCGTCTCCTCGATAGAACGGTCTGTTCCGTATCCCTGGGAAACATATTCCTTCTCGAAAGCATCTGCAAATTTCGCGTAGATTAAATCGATCTCGGTCAACGCCGCTTCCCCAAGGATGACCATGAGTTCTTTCGCCTCCTTGCCTCGCGCATATGCGGCGAACAGCTGGTTGAGCGTATTGGAGTGGTCAGCCCTTGTCTTACCTTCGCCGATACCTTTGTCTTTCAGACGGGACAGGGAAGGCAGTAAGTCGATCGGCGGCTGAACGCCTTTTCTGTAAAGGTCACGGCTTAAGATGATCTGTCCCTCTGTGATGTATCCGGTAAGGTCAGGAATCGGATGGGTCTTATCATCTTCCGGCATGGTCAAAATCGGAATCATCGTGATACTTCCGCTCTTTCCAGTCTGGCGTGCTGCTCTTTCATACATAGACGCAAGGTCTGTATACATATATCCAGGATATCCCCGACGTCCCGGTACTTCTTTCCGGGCTGCAGATACTTCTCGAAGTGCGTCCGCATAGTTCGTGATATCTGTCAGGATAACAAGGACATGCATGTTTTCTCAAATGCAAGGTACTCTGCCGCTGTCAGCGCCATCTTCGGCGTGGAAATACGCTCGATCGCCGGATCGTTTGCCAGGTTGATAAACAGGACTGTACGGTCCAGAGCTCCTGTCTCGCGAAAACTCTCAATAAAGAAGTTGGATTCCTCGAACGTAATACCCATTGCCGCAAATACAACGGCAAACTGCTCATCTTTTCCGCGAACCTTCGCCTGTCTTGCGATCTGTGCCGCAAGCTGTGCATGGGGAAGACCGGATGCGGAGAAGATTGGAAGCTTCTGTCCGCGTACCAGGGTATTCAGGCCGTCGATTGCGGAAACACCTGTCTGGATAAACTCTTCCGGATAGCTTCTTGCCGCCGGATTCATCGGGGAGACCGTTGACGTCCAGACGCGCCTCCGGCAGGATTTCCGGGCCACCGTCGATCGGGCGTCCAAGTCCATCGAACACACGTCCCAGCATATCGCCGGATACACCAAGCTCCATGCTCCGTCCCAGGAAACGTACCTTGCTGTTGGAAAGATTGATACCTGTAGAGCTCTCAAACAACTGTACCAGTGCGGTATCTCCGTCAATTTCCAGAACCTTGCAGCGACGTGTCTCCCCGCTTACAAGTTCGATCTCTCCCAATTCGTCAAACGCAACGTCTTCTACTCCACGGACCATCATAAGCGGTCCGGCAACTTCCTGAATGGTTCTATATTCTTTTGGCATTTAGAAGTCCTCCTTTCCGAATGTGTCCGCTACTTCTGCCGCGAGCTCTTCTGTTACCTTCTGATAAGCTCCATCCAGCTCATCTTCGTGGGTGTATTTAAAGCGTCCGATCTGCTCACGTACCGGCATACTGATCAGCTTATTCATAGACGCCCCTCCGCAAGCGCCTTTGAGGATTCCTCGTAGAATGAAAGCACCAGTTTCATCAGCAGATACTGCTTCTTCAGAGAAGAATAGGTGTCAATCTCGTGGAAAGAGTTCTGGTGGAGGAAATCCTCTCGGATGGAACGGGCTGCTTCCATTTTCAGACGGTCGGACGGTGACAGTGCATCCATACCTACCATCTTCACGATCTCCTCGAGTTCTGCTTCCTCCTGGAGCAGCGCCATCATCTTCTGGCGGTTATCCATCCAGTCTTCTGCTACCTCTGAATTAAACCACTTTTCCATATCGTCCAGATACAGAGAATAGCTGGTCAGCCAGTTGATCGCCGGGAAATGACGTTTGTATGCAAGGTTTGCGTCCAGTCCCCAGAATACCTTTACGATTCGAAGTGTCGCCTGGGAAACCGGCTCGGAGATATCACCACCCGGGGGATACAGCTCCGATTACGGAAAGCGCGCCCTCGCGGTTATCCTTGCCCAGGGAAATCACGCGTCCCGCACGCTCATAGAACTGTGCAAGACGGGAACCAAGATATGCAGGATAACCTTCCTCACCTGGCATCTCCTCCAGTCGTCCGGACATCTCACGGAGAGCCTCAGCCCATCTGGAAGTAGAATCTGCCATCAATGCCACGGAATAACCCATGTCGCGGAAATACTCGGCAATGGTAATACCCGTATAAATGGAAGCTTCACGTGCAGCAACAGGCATATCGGAGGTATTCGCAATCAGAACGGTTCTCTCCATCAGGGATTCTCCGGTTTTCGGATCCTTCAGTTCGGAAACTCGTTCAGAACGTCTGTCATTTCATTTCCACGCTCACCGCAGCCGATATAGACCACTATGTCAGCATCTGCCCATTTAGCAAGCTGATGCTGTGTCACCGTTTTGCCGCTTCCGAAAGGTCCCGGAACCGCTGCCACACCGCCTTTTGCGATCGGGAAAACGTATCGACAACACGCTGACCTGTAATCAAAGGCATCTTAGGCGGCAGCTTCTTCTGATACGGACGGCCCTTTCTTACCGGCCATCTCTGCATCATCGTGAGCTCCTTGTCTCCCTCCGGTGTGGAGAGTACGGCAACCGTCTCCTCCACTGTAAAGGAACCGGAACGGATCTCCTTTACAGTTCCCTTTACATTCGGAGGCACCATAATTTTTTGCTGTACGACAATCGTTTCCTGAACAGTCCCAAGCACGTCGCCGCCTTCCACTTCGTCTCCTACCTTTGCAACCGGGACAAATTCCCATTTTTTGTCTCTCTTCAGGGAAGCAACCTCAACGCCACGCTGCAGGCTGTTTCCACCTGTCGCCTTCATAATATCGTCAAGCGGACGCTGGATACCATCGTAAATGCTTGCGATAAGACCAGGCCCAAGTTCAACAGACATCGGAACCTCCATAGATTCTACCGGCTCTCCCGGTTTGAGTCCTGCCGTCTCTTCGTATACCTGTACAGAAGCCTGATCACCGTGGATCTCGATGATCTCGCCGATTAATCGCTGATCACTTACACGAACCACGTCGAACATGTTGGCATCACGCATTCCTTCAGCGATAACCAGCGGCCCTGCCACTTTCTTTATCGTTCCCTTACTCATTTCGACAATCACCTGCTTTCCTAATTACCACCAAACAGAATATCCGAACCTACTGCCTGTTCCACAGACTTCTTTACTCCTTCAATTCCTGCTCCCGTGTTTCCACTGATTCCAGGAATCTGGATTATGGTCGGAACAATCGCATCCTTATATCTGTCGATCTCGTGTTTCAAAACAGCCGCCAGAGCCTCGGTGACATAGATGATCCCCGTCTTGGCCTCCGCAAGCTGTGTCAATGTTTGCTTTGCCTCCTCCGGGCCATTTACCGGAAAGATGTCAAGACCGAGGGCAGCAAAACCATAAATACTGTCATAATCTCCTAATACTGCTATCTTATACATACATCTCCCGTACCCTTTCCCGGATGGATTCTACCGGAAGATCGTTCTGCTTTCCGGTCAGTATAATCCTCACCGTTTTGATTTCGTTTTCCCGTGCCAGCACATATGCTACAACCGGGCCGATCGTAAACGGATTGTAAAGCTGCGGCCGGATCGTCTCGACAATCCGGTTGTCGCACCAGCACTCAAACGCCGAAGCCGACTCTTTGAGCGCCTTGGCTCCTCCTTTGTAAGCGGTGCTCTCCAGATATTCTTCGATGGCATCCATTCCGTTTTGTGCCGCTCTCATCAGGGCATTGATGTTGACACTGTCACATTCTGCCATTGCTCTTTTCATAAATTCCAAACTCTTTGCGGTCTTCTGTGAACGTACCGCAATTTTGATATCCGCAACCGCAACGGTAGATTCCGCATAGTCGCGGATAATCTCTTCTCCTGACCTTTTACCGGCCTCGTAAATTGCCTCCAGCGCGGCTTTGTCAACCATAATGTCGCAGAGCTGCCCGTCCTGCGTATGAAGCAGTGTCTCATACGCTTCCCGGGCGATCCCGGCCATAAAGCCCGGAAGTCTTCCAAATTCTTTCTTCTTAATGATGTCCAGCATCTCCTCCCCGGAAATCTGTGTATCGGGTATAAAGATATCAGACACAGCCCTCTCAGAAGCCGCCTGTTTAATGGCCGCTTTCAGATTCTGGAACAGATCCGCATAGGAGATCACGTCAAACACCGACGGATCATCCGCAAGGCTTTTGACCTCTTTCCATGTCTTTTCACGTTCACATGATAAAATCGCTTCTGCATCGAGCGGGTATCCGCATTTCCCCATCCTTTCTCCTGAAGGAGCAAAAGACACTGCTTCTCATCTTTGCAGGCAAGAAGCTGGTCTATGACCGCCTGGGAAAACAGCGATACTTCCATCGCCCTGATCCGCGCAACCGCATAGGTGTATTGATTTTTTGCCATTGATTACATCCTCCTTTTCGCGGAATTGCGCTGTTTAAAAAAATAATACCTTGTGTACCCTGTCCTGAAGCTCATCCCTCTTTGCGTCAAAGATTGCTCTGAATGAGCAGTTCTCTTCGATTCCATTATACAGAAGGACGAATCCGCCTTCCATGCTTCTCGTCTCTTGGGAAACAGTAAGCTTGCCGCCCCTTTCATCCGCAATCCGGGCAAGCTCCACCGGAAAGCTTTCAGGCATTCTTGCCAGGTCCTTCTCAGAAAAGAGAATCTTTCCCTCCTGCGGAAGTACATATGTTCCAATCATCTTCCGGATGGTCTCAAAATACTCTCCCGGCTCCATGGAGCAGAACTTCTGATAGGCAGACTCGATCACCTCGGCGATGATCTCCTGTTTTGCGGCCAGAAGTGCGGTACGGCGTTTCTGCTCATCAGCCGATTTTAGTCTTGTCTGATAATCTTTCACGTCTTGTTCCGCTTTCTTCATAATTGCTTCCGTCTGCTTCTTCGTCTCCTGTTCCGCCTCCGCCCGGATGGCATCAGCCTCCTGGGCTGCCTTTGCTTCTTTTTCTTTCGCAAGGGATTGTGCTTCTTCCAGAATCTGGCTTATCATCTTATCTAATCCAGTCATTCTCAAGCTCTCCTTTACTTCTAGATTATCGTCCTTCTATTCATTAAACCTGAATTGCTGTTACAGCAAGGATAGAAATCAAAAAGTGCAAGGATCGCATATGTCTCAACCATCGCCGGAAACAGCATCGCTTTACCGAACTGATCCGGTTTTTTGCTACGATTCCGATTGCCGCTGCTGCTGTCTTTCCCTGAGAGATTGCGGAGAGAAGTCCTACAATTCCGATTGGCAGACATGCCGCAAGGATCAGAAGACCCGTCTTCACATCAAGGTCTGCTACACTTCCGCCAAGAAGTCCGACTTTGGAAAGCGTAATAAAACCTACCAGTAGTCCATAGATACCCTGTGTACCGGGAAGCAACTGCATGATCAATACCTTCGCGAATTTGCTTGGATCCTCCGTTACTACGCCTGAAGCCGCCTGTCCGGCAATCCCTACGCCAATAGCAGATCCGGTTCCTGCAAAAGGAATACCGCTACTGCCGCACCAAGTAATGCATAAACAATTCCTAATTCACTCATTATTTCGTTTCCTCCTTAATATCTACATATTTTGTATCTGCTCTGAGCGGATGAAATTCCCGTCCGCCGCCTTCATAAAACTTACCAAAAAACTCTACATACTGAAGACGGTTTGTATGGACATAGGCGCCAAGCAGGTTGATCGCCAGGTTAAATACATGCCCGATGATAAATACAATAATAAATACGATGGCACCAAAGATTCCCTTACCAGCCATACTTCCCATCTGGTTTACTACGGACGCGATTACTCCGGTTGCAAGTCCGAGTGCAAGCAGTCGGGAATAAGAGAGCACATCGCTTAACCACCCGGTGATGTTGTACAGATCATATGCACCAAGCGCAATCCGAAGCCCCGGATTTTTGCTGCTTCTTCCTGACATCAGAAGAATTCCGACTGCTCCGATAATCGCAAGCCCGTTCGATAAAGTCTGCAGCGCCGGCGGAAATACGATTGTCATCTGTGAAATTGAATAAAAAAAAGACTGCTCGGTAACAGCATCAGGATCAATCCGATCAACAGCAGATACCAGAGCACCACGTCACAGAAGAAATCCAGGTAGCGTTTGTCGCGGATACACATGTATCCTTTAATTCCAAGTCCTGTAAACAGATGGATCATTCCAAGCAGCATGGAGAAAATCAACAACCTCATCGGATCGTTCAACGGGATAAACCAAAGTGCCGGAATGCTGACCTCATGGCCGAAGAAGACTCCGGACACCACATCCACCACATCTCCAAAGTAACCGCCGAAAAGAATCCCCCACACCAGTGTGGAAATTCCACAATACATGAACATTCGCAGGGACTTTGACATGCTCTCCGACATTCTCGGGTACTTTTTAACAGTACAAAACATGCCACCGATACGATCAGACCGTACGCTGCGTCTGAAAGCATCATTCCAAACAGAACTACATAAAATATGAACATGATCTTTGTCGGATCCATCTCCCCTTTGGCCGGAAGTCCGAAAGACGCAAGCACACCCTCTACGGATCCTGCCGCCTTTCCATTTTCCAGAAGAACCGGAGCTTCCTCCTCTTCTTCCAGATCCTTCACCTCAACAAAAGGCTGTACTTCTCATTCAGATATCCAGATATTTTTCCTGCAAGCTTGGCCGGGATATATCCGCTTAAAACAAAGGTTTGTTTTGTCTGAGGCATCTCCGAAAGCGCTTCATAGCGCTGCACTTTCATACGGTAATAATCGGACAGTAGTTTGAATGAACTGCGCTCATCGCTCTTTTGATGATCTCCTGTGATCTTATGGATCTCCTGACGGATGTCGTCAAGTCTTTCTTCTATCTTCTGTATTTCCTCCGCCGGAATACCGGACGGTACATTCACCGGTTTCGCAAAACCGGCTGCCCTCAACGCTTCTTCCATACGATCCGCCTCTTCCCTGAGACAAACCACCGTCAGGCAGGTCTGATCTTTGTCTTTTGATACAATCTCAATATCTGCCGCTGACAGATCCGGCGCATACTCTGCGATCTGACCCGCAATCTCCTCCTGATTCAGGACACTGACTATACCTCCGATAAAGACTCTCGCTGCTTTCGTTCCCTCAAAACTCATCGGGATATCCAGCGCAAGCCACGGTCTGAGTATCTCTTTCTGGGTCTGCAGTCTCACTGTCTCCGCAAGAGCCTCGGACTGCTTCTTCCTAAGAGCAATCAGCTCTCCAGCCGCCTCAAGAATTCGGACATGGTCTGCCACTACTTTAGAGTACTCATCCTGCTCTACCAGTTTCTTCCCTTCCAGTGAAGAAAACATAGAGGTCTTTTCGGGGTCTTTTCCTGCAGAACATCGAGTGCCTGTTCCAGAACAGAAATCCGCTTTTCAAACTTCTGTCTGTCTTCCAGTGTGTCCATCTTCGTAAGTCCGTCCCCTCCGGCCTTTGACGTCTCGATTTCAATCGCCCCAAAACCCTGAAGATCTTTCAGTATTGCTTTTCGGTCTTTTTCATCGCGCAGATACTTATTCGCTGCATCTGCAATACTGACATACGAAAATTCCCCCTTTCTTTTGGAATCCACTACAGCAGTCCTGCCATCACCGCATCCACTGCCTGTGCTTCCCTTTGTTTCGCCACCGCCTTCAATGCCTCCACCTCTTTTGAAATCTCTGCTTCAAAAGCTGCTTCCCCTTCTCTGGCACTGTCTGAGGCGGCATCTAACTGTTGCTTCGCCGCTGCGTTCGCTTCGCTGACAGCAGCGGCCCTCTTCTCTTCGGCTTCCTGTTTCGCCTGTGCAAGCATTTCTTCCGCTTTTTCGTCGGCGTCTTTTACAATGGCGTCGGCTTTCGCCTCGGCCTCCTGAATCGCCTGAATTGTGTCATGTATCACTCGCTCACCACCTTTGTTTATCATTCTCTGCCCCATATAGGCCTATCTTATCACAAAATATTTTAAACTGCAATTTTTTTAATGTGCAATTCAGATAACAAAAAAGGCTTATTTCTTCCTATTATAATGCATATTTCACAAATGTAACTTTCCGTAACTTTTTCGGCCTTTTTATACTTATTGATGAATCTTTTGAAACATCCTGACTCTAATTAGTTTATCTATAAGTTAAAATTTTTATTTGAATCTGTTATATTTTTTCAAATCGGCTCACTTTTTTCGTACTTTAGTCTAAAATAATGTTTTTTGAATGCACTCCCCAGCCACAGACCATAGAAAAAGAAATTCCCTGCCTCTCATTTCTGAGAGGCAGGGAGCTAAAAAAAAAAGAATATCCTTTATAGCAGTTTCGCAAGGACTTGAAAACTTAACTTACACCTTTGTTGTATTACGGAGTAAAGGCAGAGCAAGCGTTGAAAATACCGGCTTTACAGACCTAATTTTCAAACGGTAAGGAGTTTATAGCTTTACCCACAAAAGCTGTTTTTAACTGCGTAACACCTCTCACAACATAAAACCGCTTATTCGTTGCTGCTATCGTCTTTCCGTTTCGTTCCTTTCCGATATCTTTATCGCAGAAAAGGACTGTAAAAGCTCCGTAGCAAGCATAGGAAAAGGGTACCCTTTCCTAAAAATGCCCCCGTTTTTGCTTGTTGGGATAATCCCAATCCCTTACAAATCGGATTTTGTTAATGTATATATCCCAACTTTTTCAGGAAATCAGCATAGCGAACCTTTTGATTAGGTATCATATCAGAGGAATTAACAAAGAGAATATATTCCTTTTCTGGTATCCACCTATATGCAGCGGTTTCACCCTCTTGAAGAGATACTCCTGTTTTGTCGCAATCTGTAATACAAAGAAATTGATAATAGATTGTATCACTGGAAATATATCGACCTATTTCCTCTAACGAATTTGCTTCAATGCCAGTATCTTCAAACAGTTCCCGTTTTGCACAAGTAATTTTGTCCTCACCTTTTAACGCAGAACCGCCAGCAGTTGCTTCATAATATCCTCCGAAATTTGACTTTCTGAAATCCCGTTGCATTAGCAAATAATCGCCGTCTGTATGGCAAACTAAGATTTCACATACCATGTGATATATTCCATTTGGTATTGGCTCTCCGCGAACTAAGTCTATATTTGCCAACGAACCGTCTTCCCAATATCCGTCCCATATTTCCATCTAAGCAACCTCCAAAATTCAGATTTTGTCAATTTTATATTTTACCATCAAGATGTAATTTTTCTACCACTACGATAAATAGCATAGTTATTTGTATTCGTCAATGGTCAAGATGAACGGGCCTTGCCCGCCATTGACAAGTACAAATGATAATGCTTGTATGGTAGACAAGAAAGTGAAAGCAGCGAGTACTTTCGATAATTATGGCCTTTCTTTACATCTGTTTGTATCGTTTTATATCGCCGCGGAAAATCTGGGCACCATTTGGGTACCAAAGTACTAAAAATCAGAATGTTTTCAAATGCTCTAAAAGGCAAAAAATTCAGCATTTAAAGGCTTTTCACGGTGCAATGTCTTTTTGAAGCTTAAAATCAAATACTATTTTTTATTTTCTTCTTTCCAGCAGATTTCTATTCCTTCCAGTCCAGTCTGTGAAGATGTCCTTCTGTATTCATTCCGGCAAACCCGTTCTGCCGGAGCGCTTCGTATAACACGATCGCAACAGAATTCCCAAGATTCAGTGAACGGATATCTCCGATCATCGGAATCCGGATACAGGTATCTTCATAGTCCACAAGGATCTCCTCCGGAATCCCGGCGCTCTCTTTTCCAAACATAATATAGCAGTCCGGCTCATAGTGGACTTCCGTATAAATCTGGTGAGCTTTCGTCGTCGCCATGTAAATCCTGGCTCCCGGATTTTGGTCCAGAAAATCTTCAAAATCAATGTAGGTCCGAACGTCCAACTGATCCCAGTAGTCCATCCCGGCCCGTTTTAAATTTTTCTCTGTCAACCGGAATCCTAACGGCTCAATCAGGTGCAGTCTCGCACCGGCCGCCACACAGGTCCTTCCGATATTTCCGGTGTTTGCCGGAATTTCCGGCTCATGCAGCACAATATTCAGCATCTGTACCTCCCCGCACAGCCTTCCTGTTTTTCAAATTAGCTATGCCTGTTTCTGATTTCTAAGTTTTATGATAAAAGATTCCAGCCGCCCGATAGCAACTTTCAGATCCTCCAGGGAATATGCGTAGGAAATCCGAATAAATCCTTCTCCACTGTCCCCAAACGCCGTCCCCGGCACGACAGCCACCTTCTCTTCTTCAAGAAAGCGCGTCGCAAACTCTTCTGACGTCATACCGAATTTTTGAATACACGGGAACAGGTAGAAGGCGCCTTCCGGCTCAAAACACGGTAAGCCCATCCGTTCAAATTCGTGGAGCAGATATCTTCGCCTCTGGTTGTACGCCTTTCGCATCTCCTGTACTTCATCTTCGCAGTTTCTTAAGCCCTCCACAGCGGCATACTGGCTGTTGGTCGGTGCGCACATGATGGCGTACTGATGGATTTTGAGCATCTGCTCCAGAATAACCTCCGGCCCGCACGCATAGCCAAGCCGCCATCCCGTCATGGCAAATCCTTTGGAAAATCCGTTGATGACAATCGTCCTCTCTCTCATACCTGGGAAAGATGCAATGGAAACGTGATCTGTCCCGTATGTAAGCTCGGAATAGATTTCATCGGAAATGACAAAAGGTCGTGCTCGACAGCCACCTCCGCAATCGGAGCCAGATCTTCTTTCGTCATTATGGAACCCGTCGGATTATTCGGGAACGGAAGTACAAGGATCTTCGTCCGGTCTGTGATCTTTTCCTCCAGGTCTTCTCTGGTGAGTTTAAATTTATTCTCCTCATGAAGCGGAATGACAACCGGCACCCCGTCCGCCAACATGGCACACGGCAGATAAGAAACATAACTTGGCTGTGGAATCAGCACCTCATCTCCCGGATTTAACATGGCGCGCATGGCGATATCGATTCCTTCGCTTCCTCCTACTGTGACGACAACCTCAGACACCGGATTGTAGGACACCTGGATCTTCCTCCTCAGATAGTCCACAATCTCCTCTTTTAATTCTTTCAGCCCTGCGTTGGAGGTATAGAAAGTCCTCCCTCGCTCCAAAGAATAGATTCCTTCCTCGCGAATTCTCCAAGGCGTATCAAAATCCGGCTCACCCACTCCCAGGGAAATAGCGTCCTTCATCTCATTTACAATGTCAAAAAACTTCCGGATTCCAGACGGCTGGATGTTTACGATTTTATCAGATAATGGATTTTTCATTACGGCATCACCAGTACCCTTTCTGCCTTCTTCTGTGGCGCAAGAATCGTCCCATGATCTTTATACTTCTTTAAAATAAAGTGGGTCGCCGTAGAAAGCACCGGCTCGATAGGGAAAGCTTTTTCCGATACGAAGCGGGATGCCTCTTTTAATGTCTTGCCCTCCAGAATAATCAGAAAGTCGTATGCTCCCGAAATCAGGTAGACTGCCGTCACCTCCGGAAACTTGTAGATCCGTTCCGCAATCCGGTCAAAGCCGAGATCTCTTTGCGGCGTCACACGGACTTCGATCAGGGCAGTCACTGACTCTTCCCTGTCTTGTCCCAGTCAATCAGTGTATGATATCCGCAGATGATTTTCTCCTTTTCCATTTCCGCAATTTCATTTGCGACTGTCATGTCGTCCGTACCGAGAAGCACTGCCAGCTCTCCTAAATCTACACGGCTGTTTTTTCTCCAGATATCGTAAGATCTCTGTTCTCATATTCATGCTATGTTCCTCCTTTACAGATCCGAAACCACTCATCCTCCGCCGGACGGTCTGTACACCGTCTCTCCTCCCCGTTGAGAATGATCTTGTCCTTCCCTGCTTTCATTCTGCCAATGACAGATGCCATAATCCCTTCTCTTTTACAGGATTCTACAAAACCGCGTCCATCTTCCAGAATTACAAGCAGGCATCCTCCCGATGCCATCTGATATGGATTCAACCGGAAAAGTTCACAGATTTCAATGACGTCCTGCCGGATCGGAAACTTCTTTAAGTCCACTTCATATCCGGTTTTTGTTTCCTCAGCCAATTCCCACAGCGCTCCGAACACGCCTCCTTCTGTTACCGGCTTTACAAAATCCGCATGAAACCCTGCCGCTTTTTCGGCCGCTCTTACTGCAAACAGATCGTTTTTGGAATTATAAAGTTTACTTAAGAATACTGGTACAAACCGTTCTCTTACTTCCTTTTCTTTCTCATAGAGCACCCGAAGGCTTCCTCCAGAGCAACCGGATTGACAAGGACGATTTCCCTGCCTTCATACTTTCGTCTGTACGCTTTCCTTTTCTCTCCGGCCCAGCCCAACCCCGTGACCGACACGGTCATCGTCCGATCTCCGGCGCGGCCTGCACCAGGATATTCAGAATCTGAATGTCCTGCTTCTTTACCATCCCTTCCAAAATTTTTGTCATCTCTTTGACCGATTCTTCCTCTGTCTGCTCCGGGACGAGGACGGACACCCTTACCCCAAACGGATGCCCGCCCTTTGCGGCGACTGCTGTCACCGCCCTGGCCGCGGCATAGACAAAAAGCTCCTGCTCATTTCCAGTCATCAGGCTCTCGAAACCACCAGCTCCTCACCGGAGGCCGGGATCTTTGTACAGTGCTCCCATACATACTCCGGAAGTCCCGGATGATCGTCTTTCAGTTTTCTATATACGGACCTCTGATACGCCGCCTGTGTCAAAATTCCATTCCTCATCGTTCTTATCCTTTACTCGTCCTTTTCCTCGTCATTTGCTGCCGCTCCATAGATCGTGCAGACAAGCTCCCCCTCCCCGTTTATATACGATTCAATATAGAGAGGTGCTTCTGTTTTATTCTCAATTTCCAGATCCTGCTCCCTGTCAAACCTGACAGTCAGTCCGTCCTTTTGGCCGCTGCCCAAAGACTGCGGCTTATGGAACTCGGAAATCACAATTCCGGCATCCTTTGCAGACTCATAAAGACAGGAAGCCATCATCTGTAACGCCTCCCCCGACGTACCGTCCCTTAAAAATTTCTCCAGGACACTCTGTAAGGAGAGCTTCTTCTCCGGCATCACAACCTGCCCGTTTAAGGCCGCGGTTAAAGGCAGCAATTCCTGTTTCCGGTCATCACGTTTCACTTTAATAGTGGCGCTCCCTTTTTTCTACTTGAATTTTTTCCAGGTCCTTCCTGGAGATCTTTGGTTCCTCCTTCATAGAGGATACTTCCAGTTCGATCTCCCTGCCAGCCTCGAGGTCGTCCAATTCGTCCCTGATCCGGTCGAGAAGATCCTCTGTATCAGCCGTCTCCCCATCTTTTTCCCCTATAATCTGAAACACACCGCCCACTCTCGTGATACTGGCGTTCACCGCCCCTTCAAAAAAAATCCACCGTCTTTTCTTTTAGCACACTCTTTGCCTGTTCTTCTTCGATCTCATAACCGGCCTCATACTCAACCTTCTCTTTCTTTGCCTTACGGATCTTGCGATAGCGCTGGTAAAGATTTCCCCTCTTTCCATAGGCCACAGCCTGATCTGCCAGCTTCTCCACGTCTCCCTGCCGGATCCCGAGTTCTGACAGCGTCACTTTGGCCGTCTTGTCCCCGGCTTTCAAGGTCATCGGCGTATTTCTTAAGACCGTCCACCGACCCTCAATCTGTGCAACCGCCTGCTTCTTTGTCAACCCCGATACATCAATCCCTGTACAAACACGTTCTGCTCAATCTGATCTTTGTCCATCCTGTGTACATAACGATAAACCGAGGAAAAAAAATGCCGACTATAAAAACAGCGCATAGAAAAACAAGCCCCGCAAGAGCAATAAACTTTCTCTTCTGAGCCGCACTCATTCTCTTCGATGCAGTTTTTCTTTCCTCCGCAGTCCCATAGGCGCTCCCACCATTCCTCTTATACCAGATAAGGTATAATCATTGTCGCAACCATCGCAAGAATGACCACGACGATAATGATCGAGATCAGTCTCCGTGTCTTTTTGTCATAAAAATTCATCCTATCGTCCTTTCTCCTGTCAGACTTTTCCTTTTATTTTATACTCTTTACAGTACTTTTGCAAGGAACAATCCCCACACTTTGGGTTTCTCGCCGTGCAGATCGTCCTCCCAAACTGGATAATCTGAATATTGTAAAGAATCCAGTGGTCTTTCGGAAGTTCCTTCATCAGATCCCTTTCGATCTTTTCCGGATCCTCCTGCTTCGTAAATCCCAGCCTCCCTGAAATCCGCTTCACATGGGTGTCCACCACCACACTCGGGACATGATAAATATTCCCCGGATCACATTGGCCGTCTTTCGTCCCACTCCGGCAAGGGAAGTCAGCTCCTCCAGTGCAGACGGCACCTCATCCCCATACTTTTCGTGGATATCCCTCATACAAGCAATCAAATTTTTCGCCTTGTTATGGTAAAATCCGGTCGGACGGATATCCTCCTCCAATTCTTTGAGATCTGCCGCCGCAATCGCCCCCGGAGAGGTGTGTTTTTGAAACAGATCTTTTGTCACAATATTAACTCGAGCGTCTGTACACTGAGCGCTCAGCATAGTAGCCGCCAGGAGCTGCCATGGAGTTTCATAATTCAGATAACATTTATATTCTGTACCAAACTGGCTGTCCAGAATATCCAAAATCTCTTTTGTCCGTTTTTTCATCGATCGTCTCTCCCATCTTCCCCAATCCGCATCATATGCGCTTCATAATTCAGCGGATTCCTTATTTGATAATCAAAGAGCAGAACAGTCCTGCACGGTTTCATATCCCGGTCCACCTCATAGTCAAATATTTCTATATGTGTCATCTTCCGAAGTTTCCGGCTCTCTATCTGTCCGTAGGATTTCAAATATGCCGGTTCTTTTTCTTCCCGGTCATAAAATGCTTTCAAATACGCTTTATCGGCTGACGGTTCCCCCGCAAAGTCCGGCCTGTTCTTGACATTTTCCCTCAAATAAAGGTCAAAGACCAAAAGCTGTCTGTAGAATTCCTCTTTCCCACTTACCTGCTTCCGTATAAAAGCTGACAGGATCTCATACCGTGCGATCCTCGTATGATTTCTCTTAAACAGCCCGTTTTCTTCATAATATGAGCCAAGCGCTTTATACATGGAAAACGGAGAATCAAATTCCAGCACCAGCCAATCTAATGTGTGGGAAAACTGTCCACTATTATAGTACACTTCCACCATTTCCTCGATCTGTTTCAGTCGGGCGATCTCCCCGTAGGAAAGCCAGTTTGTCCCAAGCACCTCGTACGGCGGGCGGTCTTTATAGATAAGCCCATATTCCCTTGCATGTTCCTGCATATACGAGCCTTTCAACACTTTCAGAAAACCTAGCTGAAGCTGGTCCGGTCCAAGTGCGTACATCGTCAAAGGATTTTCCAAAGCTTTCATAATCTTCCATCGGCAGTCCGGCGATCAGATCCAAATGCTGGTGCGTATTGCCCATGGTTTTAATCTGCTTTGTCACTTCAGAAAGCCCCTTGAAATTCATGGTCCTTCGGATCTTGCGAATGGTATCCGGATTCGTGGACTGCACTCCAATTTCAAGCTGAATCAGACCCGGCCTCATCCGGGAAATCAGCTCCAGTTCCTCTTCATCGAGAAGATCAGCAGATACTTCAAAATGAAAGTTCGTCACCCCATTGTCATGTTCCAGAAGATAACGCCATATCTCTTTTGCATGGGTGTGATGACAGTTAAACGTGCGGTCTACAAATTTTACCTGCGGCACTTTCTGGTCAAGGAAGAATTGAAGCTCCTTTTTCACCAAATTCAGATCACGAAAGCGCAGACACTTGTCCACTGAAGACAGACAGTAGCTGCACCGGTACGGGCAGCCCCGGCTTGTCTCATAGTAAATGATTTTGTGTTCAAACAGGCTCAGGTCCTCATATACAAACGGTACCCGACTTAGATCCATAACGTCCCGCCATTCGTTTTCCCGGATCTCTCCATTCTCTGTACGAAACGTAATTCCAGCAATCTCCTCCAATGTTTCCCGTCTGCCATGGTAATATTCCAGAAGTTCCAGAAAGGTCTCCTCGCCCTCCCCCTTCATCACTCCGGTCACTTGTCGAAGACGGGTCAACACGTCCACGGCATCGTAGGAAACCTCAGGACCTCCAAGCCACAAAATCGTCTCAGGGAGAATTTTTTTGATCTCCCTTGCCAGCTCCTCCACATAGTCCAGATTCCAGATGTAACAGGAAAAGCAAAGCACATCCGGCTTTTCCCGGTACAGATCCATAAGAATCTCATCCATCTGCTGGTTGATCGTATACTCTAAAATCTTCGTTTCGCTTACATAGGCTTTTGCAAAAGCCCGAAGCGAATAGACAGCCAGATTTGAGTGAATGTATTTTGCATTCACCGCCGCCAAAATGATTTTCATGTGTAAATTTTCTCCTTTTTATTTTGCCGATTTTATTGACATTTTCCTCAAAACACGGTAAACTTATGAAACGTGCAGCCGGGGTGTTAGCGGTACCCTGTACCTACAATCCGCTATAGTAGGGGTGATGCTGTGCCGAGGGCGTATTCTTGTGAGGCTGCCTTTGGAAAGTGGCGTTGATACTTCGGGTCTCGCGCAACTGGACTCCGTGAACCGTGTCAGGTCGGGAACGAAGCAGCACTAATCGGAACCTCCCGTGTGCCGCGAGGGCGCCTGGGTTGAGTTAACTGCCAAAGTAACGCTTGGGAGATGCGTTCGACGCACAGCGCACAAAAAAGAGCAGATGACTGCTCTATTTTTTTGCCGTAATTCTTTAAAAAATGTCTTAAGCATCTGACTGCACTCCTCCCCCAGAACTCCCGTCGTCAGTTCCACCTGATGATTAAACTGAGGCACCTGTAAAAGATTGAAAATAGATCCTGCACAGCCCGCTTTCGGGTTCATACATCCTACTACCACACGCTTGATTCTGGACTGCACGATCGCCCCGGAGCACATCTGGCATGGTTCCAGCGTCACATACAAGGTACAATCTTCCAGTCTCCAGTCATTCATCTTCCGGCTGGCCTTACGGATTGCCTGAAGTTCCGCGTGAGCCAGTGTATTCTTATCGATCGTCCGCCGGTTGTATCCCCGGCCGATGATCTTATCCTGATATACGATGATACAGCCGATCGGGACTTCCCGCAAAGCGTATGCTTTCCTGGCCTGCTTCATCGCTTCTTTCATGTATTTCATATCCAGCTTCGCCTGAAGCTCCTGCTGTAATCTCTGTTCGTGTTCTTTCTCTTCTTTTGACAGCTTTCGTCCCATCTGTTTCGCTCCTGTATATTCTCTACAGACCGCCCTCTCTCCGCCATGCCTCTGCACTTTCACGGGTCTCGCCCTGCACCTGCCTTCTCCGGGCGGTAATTTCGTTTTATTATACTCTAATTTGGTGAACCTGTCGACACCAATACCCGAAATCATCCTTTTCTCTCTCTCCGTCTCCGGAAGACTGAACATTTCTTCATCGTAGTTTACAAATCCCGGAAATCCAAAGGCCTGTGCTGCTCTTCGTTCTTTTTCACTGTAGACTCCCGGCACCCCTGAGGAAGAGCTTCTCACCCTCCTGTAAAAAAGCAAGATGATGATAATTATAATATCCATGGAGGAGAAAGCTGTTGTTGGCAAGCTGCCATTCCCTGCGGATGAGCCTCGCCAGATCCTGCCGTTCGATTTTGGTACATTGAAACCGACTCCTTGTCTGGCACTCCTGCTCTGCGATTTCCGGTTCCTCATCCTTTGGTTCCTCACCCTCATCCAGCATCTCTTCTTCATACGCTTCTCTTTCGTCTGAGGCTCCGCCCATGTCCGCATAAATCTCCGTTACATCATCAGACACACCCGTCGATCCCTCCGGTATGGTTTCCTCAGATTCTTGCGTCACTTCTTCCTGATCTTTCGTTCCCTGCGGCGTTTCCAGAAGCTTCTCTGGAGTTTTCGGCATTTCCGACTCCGGAAACTTCACTTGCTGCGCCGGCGCCGTCTGATCTTTTGTTTCCTCCTGTTCCTCTCCCATCTGGGTTTCCTCATACTGTGATTCTGTTTCCTTTCTCTGTTCTTCTGTATCCAAATGGAATCGGTCAGGTATTTCCTTGCCGACCGTTTCCAGTCGCCCGATATCAACAGCCTCATCTGTCCAGGTCGCCGCATACCTCGGTCCGCTCTCTCCACAAAGAATGATTCCTTCCACCCTGTCATACCGCTCCTTGCTTCCTACGTCTTCTGCAGTATAAGCAAGCCGGTAGTTCAGCGCCGGACTAATATTGCTAAGTTCCCCTGATACACACCAAGACATCGTTCATTCTCTCTCCAGAACAGATACAGCGCAAGTTTCCTCGGACTGTTCATCCCCCATCCTTTCCCATGAATACTTACCGCACATCCTTCTTCTGCTGTTTCCACTTTACAAAATCCGATATTTCTGATCCGTCTTCCTTCCTGATACTCATAAAGATAACAGATAAAACGCTTCATGTCTCTCTTACCGCCTGTTTCTTTTTACCTCAGTCTATGCCCGTCCCCTCCAAAAAGAACAATATTTTCTTCTCCCAGTAGTCTGGAATCTCTCAACACTATCATTTATCCAACATTTTGCCATTCTATGGACATTTGAGTAATCAGCTCTCGACAGGGATTCCTGACAGGCGTATTATAACATTGTTACATATCACTGTTATACGGAGGCAGTTATGGAAGAAAAATTATCAGATACTATGGTAAAAATCCAACAAGCCGCTTTGGAGGAATTTTCTGACAAAGGATTCCTTGGTGCTTCCCTGCGCCAGATTGTAAAGAACGCGGGTGTGACTACCGGGGCATTTTACGGATATTTTTCCAGCAAAGAGGCTCTGTTCGCATCCATTGTGGAACCGCATGCCACCGCTCTCATGGGCCGATTTATGGAAGCACAGATCGGCTTTGCCGAGTTGCCCGAGGAGGAGCAGCCCAGACATATGGGTGAAGCTTCCGGCGACTATGTGAATTGGATGGTGGATTATATCTGTGAACACCGGGAGCCGGTCAAGCTGCTGCTTTGCAGAGCGGAGGGGACTTCTTATGAGCACTTTATCCATAATATGGTGGAGGTCGAAGTAGAGTACACGCTGAGATATATGGATGTACTCCGCCGGTCAGGCAGGAATGTTCCTACATTAAATCAATCTCTCTGCCATATCATAGCCAGTGGAATGTTCAACGGTCTTTTTTGAGATCGCAGTCCACGACATGCCCCGCGAACAGGCGATCCGTGATGTGGCACAGTTCCGGAATTTCTACACAGCCGGATGGCTGGAACTGATGAAAGAGTAACTGTATCTCATCCAGACCTGTGGTATGCGAAGCGCTCTGCCACTTTATTGACAGAGCGCCTGCGAGGGATGCTTCCCCTTATTTTTTTAATTTTTAGTTAGTTCTTCCTAACCATTTTTACAATTTTTTAAGGAGGGAAACCCATGAAAGAAAAAAGAAAAGTGATGTGTCAGTTCTGCTTGACTATGCAGGCAGCCACAAAGGGCTGACCTTTCTCGGCCTGACCCTATCAGCGGTATCGATGGTGCTCTCCATGGCACCCTATATTTGTATCTGGCTGGCAGCACGGGATCTGATTGCCGTCGCGCCAGACTGGACACAGGCCCGTGGTGTAGCCCGGTATGGCTGGATATCTTTTGCCTTTGCATTTGCAGGAATCCTCCTGTATTTTGCCGGCCTAATGTGTACACATCTGGCAGCTTTTCGTACGGCATCCAATATCCGCAACCAAGGCGTCGCCCATGTGATGAAGGCGCCTCTTGGTTATTTCGACGCCAACGCTTCTGGACTGATCCGCGGACGACTGGACGCGGCAGCATCTGATACGGAAACGTTGCTGGCCCATAACCTGGCAGATATCGTAGGAACGATTGTCCTGTTTATCGCTATGGTAATTCTGATGTTTGTGTTCGACTGGAGGATGGGAATTGCCTGCCTGCTGGCTGCCGTCATCTCTGTGGTGTCCATGTTCACCATGATGGGCGGCAAAAATGCCAAGATCATGGCAGAGTATCAGACCGCCCAGGACCGGATGACCAAGGCCGGAACCGAATATGTCCGCGGTATCCCTGTGGTTAAGATCTTCCAGCAAACAGTATACTCCTTCAAGTCATTTCAGAAGGCCATTGAAGATTACAGTGCAAAAGCCGAACACTATCAGGCAAATGTGTGTCGTATACCACAGTCCATCAACCTGACTTTTACAGAAGGCGCTTTCGTATTTTTAGTGCCAGCCGCGCTGTTTCTGGCCCCAAACGCTCTGAAACACGGTACATTTGCCGGATTTGTCACCGATTTTGCATTTTATTCGGTTTTTTCAGCTATCATTTCCACAGCACTGGCAAGAATCATGTTTGCTTCATCCGGCGTGATGCTGGCCGGCACGGCCCTCGGCAGGATCAACAGAGTCATGGAGGCGCCCTCTCTGAAAATCCCTGCTCATCCTCAGACGCCCCACAGCAACAAGGTGGAATTCCAAGACGTCAGCTTTACCTATGACGGTGCCGAATCAGCAGCCCTCACCCATGTCTCGTTTACTGCTGAGCCGGGACAGACTATTGCCCTGGTTGGTCCTTCCGGAGGTGGCAAAACCACGGCGGCCAGCCTGATCCCCCGGTTTTGGGATGTGACTTCCGGCTCCGTGAAAATCGGCGGTGTAGATGTGAAGAATATGGATCTCCATGTGCTCATGGATCAGGTTGCATTCGTATTCCAGAACAACCGTCTGTTCAAAGCCTCGATCCTGGAAAATGTCCGTGCCGCACGTCCAGATGCCTCCAGGGAACAGGTGAGAGCCGCCCTTATGGCCGCCCAATGTCAGGACATTCTTAATAAACTTCCCGACGGCTTGGACACTATGATCGGCACGGAGGGTACCTACCTTTCCGGAGGCGAACAACAAAGAATCGCTCTGGCCCGTGCCATTTTAAAAGATGCGCCGATCGTCGTCCTGGATGAGGCGACCGCATTCGCAGATCCCGAAAATGAAGTTCTGATCCAGAAGGCATTTTCCACACTGACAAAGGGACGCACTGTTATTATGATCGCCCATCGTCTTTCTACCGTAGTGGGAGCCGACAAAATCATCGTCCTGAATAAAGGCTGCATATCCGAAGAGGGTTCCCACAATGAACTTTTGACATCAGATGGGCTGTACGCCCGGATGTGGGCGGATTATAACAAGGCCGTCCAGTGGAGAATCTCCAGCGAAAAGGAGGCAAGATAAATGTTCAGCAAAAATTTCAAAGAAAATACGCTCTCACCGACCAGGGTGTCCAGAACACAAAAAAGGCGCGTTCTGGACAGTGCTCGTCAATCTCATTGTCATGGGTGGAATGGGTATTCTATATCTTCTTATGGGGACTTTCATGGGAACCTTAACAGAACAGAAGCCTCTGCCCGGTACGGCGTTCATTATCACCTTGACAGTCCTGTTTCTATTTTTGTCGTTCATAACTCATCTTCAGCAGTACCGGGCCACTTACGGACTGGTATAGAACGAGGTGAAAACGACCCGTCTTAGCAGGGCGGAACGGCTACGTAAGCTCCCCTCGGTTACTTTGGAAAGCGGGATCTTGCGCATCTAACCGAAACTCTAATGGGCGATGTCAATCGTATGGAACACGTATGGTCCCATGTTCTGGGATATCTGTATGGCTCCTACATCTCCACAGCTCTGATTGCCTTATGCCTTCTGGCCTATGACTGGAGGCTGGCCATTGCCTGCCTGTGGGGCGTCCCGGTAGCCTTTTGCCTCCTATTCGGCAGTCGCAAAATCGCGGCCCGGGCGTCCGAAAAGACAAAGAAGGCTGCGGTCCGTGTATCCGACGGAATCCAAGAAGCATTGGAAAATGTCCGCGAGATTCGTGCCACCAATCAGGAGGAACGGTATCTTAAAAGCTTAAACCGCAAGATTGACGAACATGAACGGATTATGATCCGAGGAGAACTTGGCACCGGCGTATTTGTAAATGCGTCCAGCGTGATTATGCGCCTGGGCGTGGCGACAACGATTCTTACAGGCGCCGGACTGACCCTCTCCGGTGAAATTGATTTTATGCTTCTGTTTTTGTTCCTTCTGGTCATCACCCGGGTTTATGCACCTTTCGACCAGAGCCTCGCCTTGATTGCAGAGATGTTCGTCTCTCAGGTGTCCGCCAACCGTATCATGGAACTCTACGACACTCCCATCGCCGAGGGGGCTAACCATTTTCATCCAAACGGACACGACATTGTCTTCGAACATGTGCATTTTGCTTATAACGTCAATTCCTCTGAAAGCCAAAGAGCGACTGGCTCGAACCGTGACAGGAAAGAAGTACTCCATGATGTCAGCTTTACCGCAAAGGAAGGGGAAGTGACCGCCTTAGTCGGTCCTTCCGGCTCAGGGAAAAGCACATGCGCCAAACTTGCCGCCAGACTCTGGGACGTCACCGCAGGCAGGATTCTTGTGGGTGGCGTGGACATCTCGAAAGTGGACCCGGAAGTGCTGCTTACCGACTACTCCATGGTGTTTCAGGATGTTGTGCTCTTTGACGATACAGTAATGGAAAATATCCGCTTAGGGAAACGGGGAGCAACAGACACAGAGGTACTGGCCGCAGCCCGGGCCGCCAACTGTGAGGAGTTTGTTCAAAGGCTGCCAAAAGGCTATGACACTCCCATCGGGGAAAATGGTGCAAAACTTTCCGGCGGGGAACGCCAGCGCATCTCTATCGCACGGGCTCTTTTAAAAAACGCTCCCATCATCCTACTTGACGAGGCTACGGCAAGTTTAGATGTGGAGAACGAAACCAAAGTGCAGGAGGCTCTGTCTCACTTACTCACCGGCAAGACTGTTCTGGTCATTGCCCATCGGATGCGTACTGTGGAAGCCGCAGACCACATTATCGTCCTTTCTGATGGCTCGGTAGCAGAAGAAGGCTCCCCGGCGGAACTTATGAATCAAAACGGTCTCTTCTGTCGCATGGTGGAATTGCAGCGCCAGAGCCTTGGATGGCGATTAAAATAGGGAATAGCATCAGGCGGACTGAAAGAAGTGCGGAAAACCGCACTTCTTTCTATTTCCCAGTATGCTATTTCATCATCAGCCTCATTACCTGCTCCACGGCCTGGGCCAGATTCTTCCCTGCCTGTTCGGGCTGCATAGCAGACTTTCTCTATTCCCGCTTTTGCCGCCCTGCCAGCTTCAAGGGAACTCAGACTCCCCTTAAAAGAATCGATCGCAGTTACAATTTTCACTGCTGTTCCTATCCTTTTACTCATTTTGCCCATAATAAGCATTCGGTCCATGTTTTCTGTAATAATGTTTGTCCTGCAATTCCTGAGGAGCCGGACGGACCTCCGGGTTAATCATCTCGCACTGTGCCGCCATCTTTGCCACTTCTTCCAAAACGACCGCGTTATGTACTGCCTCACATGCGTCCTTCCCCCAGGTAAACGGTCCGTGATTTTTGCAGAGGACAGCCGGAACCGCCTCATAATCTTTCCCCTGGAATGTCTCTACAATCAGGAGACCCGTGTTCTTCTCATACTCGTCAAACTCCGTTCCTTGCAGACAACGTGCACACGGAATCTCTCCATACATATAGTCGGCATGGGTCGTTCCGTAACAAGGGATTCCTCTTCCTGCCTGAGCCCAGCTCGTGGCCCACGGAGAGTGCGTATGTACAACGCCTCCAATCTTCGGAAACGCCTTATAAAGCTCCAGATGGGTAGCCGTATCCGAGGAAGGATTGTATCTTCCCTCAATCTTATTTCCGCCCAAATCCATGACTACCATGTCTTCCGGCTTCAGCTTATCATAGTCCACGCCACTTGGCTTGATGACAAAATATCCGCTCTCCCGGTCAATAGCGCTTACATTTCCCCATGTAAAAGTGACAAGCCCGTATTTCGGGAGATCCATGTTCGCCTCGTAAACAGTCTGTTTTAATTGTTCCAGCATCTTTCATCCCTCCGTCTTTTCCTGTTTGCTATCGTCAGTTTGCTATTACGAATTATACCACCTGATCTGCCCTCCTGTCATTCATTTTCCCGGATCACTCCATATTCGCTGATCTATGGGATACACTTCTACAGATATTTCTCCTCCAGGGCAATCAGATCTTCCGGTCCCTTTGCCTCTTTCAGTTCCGCAATTAACTCATCATTGGATAAAATCTCTGACAGCCTTGCCATATTGTCAAGGTGCTGATCTGGATTGCAGGATGCAAAGGTAAAGAACAGCACCGCATCCTTGTCTGGATCACCTGGCTCGAAACTCACAGGATGCTCCAGCCTCATAAATGCGATTTCCGTCTTATGAACACCCTGCGCCCCCTCTTGGCAATGTGGCATAGCAAGTCCCGGCATAAGCACAATGTACGACCCGTACTTTTCTACACATTTGATAATATCCTCTTTGTAATTCTCCTCAACTGTCCCGTCTGACTCCAGTACTTCGCAACTCATGCGAATGGCTTCCCTCCAGTCTTTTGCTCCCTCCACAAATCGGTAATGCTTCTTTTCCACCAGTTCTTTTAACATATCTCCCCCTATTTATAAATAAAATTCATTCTCCCTGCGGACTGTTTTCAAGGCCCCAAGCTTCTCGTTCATCTGCTCCTGCAATGGCGGTGGAAGAATCCGTGCTCCCTGTGGACAAGCCACTGTACATGCCATACACAGAATACATGCTTCCGTGTCGGTAGTCACCATCCCTTCCGAAATAGAAATTGCTTCTGCAGGACAGATGGAAACACATCTTTTGCATTGATTGCACACTGGAAGAGAGATCGGCGTAGCCGGCATATTCATTGCTTCTTTATAAGGATCATTGCCCGGAACCTTAACTGTACCTTGAAAGGACGTCCTCAGCTTCTCCAGTACACTCTTTGCAAAATCCCGGATCTCTTCCTGGTCTTTTTCGTCAGGCCTTCCGGCTCCGACCTCCGGCACAATCGAGTGTCGGGCAATCAGTGCCGCGGACGCAGCCACCTGAAATCCCTGCCCTTCTACGGCCCGGTTAAGTTCCAGAAGCGCGCCTTCATAAGTACGGGTTCCGTCCACTGCCAGAGTCACCGCCTGTTTCCTGTTTCCATGAAGCTTCCTGATCTTATCTGTCACCAGTTTGGGAATTCTGCCCCAAACACCGGAGCAGCAAAGACGACGACCTCTCCCTCCGGTTCTCTCACTGTCTGCTTCGGCACCCCCAGATCAATCACTTCTACCTTTCCTGCCATCTCTTGGCAAAACGTCTCCCCCGCTTTTTTCGTCCCTCCTGTAGGACTGAAATAATATAGACTGATCTTATGCAGCATCTTCCTTTCTCCTTCCTGTATCCTTGCCGGATTACTCTGAAGATTATTATACTCTGCCACCGGAGTATACGCAAGTTAAGGGACGGTCGGCAATGACAAAACCCCGCCACCGGGCCCTTACGGAACCTGGGTTATGGCAGGGTTAGTCTTGTGAGGTATTTATTTATTAGAAAAGTTTTGACTGTAAAAATTCCATGATTCCCCGGATTGTTTCCTCGCAGAACGGATTTCCGATTCCTGAGTACCCAGGGTTTCAAAATAGCCGCGGCTTCCGCCCGAACGGCAAAGCCTGTAATATTCCTCCCAGGCCGTCTTGGGGTCTTCATCCATCATACGGTAGAAATGGAAAGCTCCCATCTGTGCCAGCGCATAGTCTACATAGTAAAATGGGTTGATAAAAATATGTTGCCTTTGCATCCAGTATCCACCGGCTCCAAAGAACGCGTTGCCGTCATAATCTCTCCATGGCATATACGTTTGCTCCAGCTCATGCCAGATCTTTTTTCGTCCTGCCGCATCCGGTTTTTCCTCAAAACACGGTGTTGAAATTCGTCCACCGTCACCATAAACGGAACAGCCTCCAATGCCTGGATCAGATGATCCTTTCGGTACAATCCGGCCTTGTCCCCAAAGAATTTTTCCATCCACGGGTAGGTCAGAAATTCCATGGACATGGAGTGTGTCTCATTCGTCTCACTGGACGCCCATGTCATAGAAGAAAGCGGATAAATCCGGCTTGCCGTATACGCCTCAAAGGCGTGCCCCATTTCGTGAGTCAGCACGTCCACGTCTGCGCTCGTCCCGTTAAAGTTCGCGAAAATGAACGGCGATTTCACTCCTGGAAGAAAAGAACAATATCCACCCGGCTGTTTGCCCGGTTTACTGTCCAGGTCAAACATTTCATGTTCCAGCATAAAATCGAAAAATTCTCCCGTTTCCTTGGAAAGTTCATGGTACATTTCCTTGGCGCTCTTTAGCATTTCCCCTTTTGTCCCTGTCGGAGCTGCATTGCCGTCCGGATGCTTTAACTGTTCATCGTAGAATGTCACGGCCGAAAGCCCCAGACTCTCAGCCTGTTCCTTAAAGAGCCGTTCGCAGACCGGAACAATCTGATCTTTCACATAGCCCCGGAACTTTTTGACGTCCTCCGGACCGTAATCATAGCGCCCGAAGCGTGTATAAATATAGGAAATATAGCTGTCAAATCCCAGTTTTTCCGCAATACGGCTACGTACTGCGACCATCCTCTCATAAATGTCATCCAGACGATCCCCAATACCTTCATACATGGACGCCCACACCTGGAATGATTCTTTTCGTACGCTGCGGTCTACGTTCTGCATGTATTTGGACAGTGTGGAGAAGGTGCAGGTCTCACCATGAAATTCAGCGGTACAGGAAGATACGAGCCGGTTATATTCCTGGCACAGTCTGGATTCCTCCGTCATATCTTCCACCACATTCGGTGACATCAGTTTTAATCCTGTCTCCATGTCCCGAAGAGGCAGCGGGCCAAATTTCTCCTCGATACCGCTTTTATACGGGGAGCGGAGAACCGCTTCCTCTGCCTGCTGTCCCAGAAGAGACAGTTCCCCGATCTCTTTGTAAAAGTTGGACATCTCCTGCTCATAAAACGGATCTGTCGTATCAATCGTGTTCCGAATATAGGCCAGATCGTACATCGTCCACATCATCCGACTACGCTCGTCTTCCTTTACGATGACATCCACCAGCTCTTCCTTACTTTTCGCCTGTTCAATCTGCTCCACATACTGTCTGCGGGCGGCCTTCTCCGCCTCAAAATCCGGTCTTTGATATTCCATGTCTACAAACCGTTTCATCTTCCCCATCCTTTCTTCTACCCCTGCTTTTCTTCCAGGAGACTGGAAAACTCATGGAAATAACGCTCTCTTTCTTCCGGCGTAAGCCTTACAAGTTCGCCAAAGCGTTCCATACTGATATACCCTGCGGAGAAGAGAAGCTCCGTAAAATCCTTTTGGAAAATCCATATTCCTTCTCCCACCCACAGATTTTCTTCATACCATAATAATAGCAGGTAAAGTATCCAGGTGAATTCTGCTGTGCCTGCACCTGTCCTCTGGCTGTTCCCCTTTCAAAGCCAAGCTCCGTCTCATAAAGCTTCACCACCTCTTCCAGCGGTACTCCAAAATAAAAGAGCATCAGATCCGCACAAATCCGCACAGATGCGTGGTGGCGCCGGTAGGCGACAAACAGAGGGAAGAATGGATCTTCCCCAAACAGGAATTCAAACGCACGCTCTGTCCGAAGGCAGGTCCCCTCCAGAAGCGGCACAAGCTTGGCGCCGATCTTCACTGTCTCCGGCGTTTCGTCCACCGCTGCCCGCACATACTGTACATGATGGCCGGGATATGCCTCGTGAAGAGAATTGAGCTTGATCCATCCGTCTGTGACATTCTTGTAATTATATGTGTTTAAGAACATCTGACCACGGATCGGCCGGATAGAAAAATCTCCTCCCTCATAGCCGCCCCACGGATAGGAATCTTTGCAGCTCTCCGGCACCGCCACACAGCGGCAGCTCTCATCCTCCGGCAGTCGGACGTACTCATGGGCCAGCGCCCTCGTCCGTTTCAGATATTCATTTGCACGCTCAAGCATCTCTTGCGGACTGTCGCATGGACCCTCATAACGAAACAGAATCTCATTGACCTCCTGCATTGTCTTCGGCGCAGGCTCCGGAATATCCAGTTTTGCGGCAATGGCAAACACTTCATTACGTGTGCGATCCATTTCCTCTTTGTACCAGGACAGCAACTCATCCAGAGAGACGCCGTACCGTTTCTGAAGTAATGTCCGGTAATCTTCTTCTTTCATCTTCACGGTCACATTTAAATCATCGTTTTTTCTCTCTTCCTGCTTTTCGATGCCGTCCGTAAGCTCACCTGCCATAGAAGAAAGCACATCCCGAATCTCCTCAAGGGCCCCTTTGACACTCTCCATCTGTTCGTCAGAAAATGTTGGAAAAAACTTTTTCAGATCCGCCCGGTACTCCTCTACCATCCGGCTCTCCCGGACAAACTCTCCCGCGATATGGGAGAGCTCCTCCTGGGAATGTCTGCTTCTGATCAGATTCAAGAACTCTTCTCTGCTCTCGCAGCGCTCTTTTAAACTCTTTGTCAGCTCTTCACACCGCTCTTGATCCGGATGACGATTCAGGCGGGATACGTTTTCAATTTCCCAGTGCAGAGAAAGATATGTATATTCCGGATGCTCCTGCGTATCACGCAACGTATACGCAAAGGATTCCAGAAAATCCTGGAAATGGTGCTTTACCAGCGAAAAGACCGCATCCGGCTCTTCCAGTTTCTCCACACCCTCATTCAGTTGCTCCCAGCGCCCCCAAAGCCTGGACATCCTTTCATCGTCAGGAATAAAAAAGACCCTGACGTTCCTCGCCCTCCTGGGTCTGATACCGGGAAAGCAGCGCACAATCTCTGTCCATCTCCCGGTACTTACGTACATATTCTGATTTCATCCTCTTGCCCTCCTTGACAATCACATTTTATTTTATATATTTTACCATTTCCGAGTCAGACAAGTAAACATAATGTCTTCCCTCTACATGATGCATGGACGGCTTTTCCACACTGTAATCGTGTACCGACGGATCATAGGTCACATACCCTCTCCACTTTTCGTAGGCCGGGTCCGGAACCGGAATCGCCGACAGAAGGGCTTTCGTATACGGATGAATCGGATGACTGTAAATCTCCTCCGGAGTTCCCTGCTCTACGAGCCGACCCTTGTTCATCACGCCGATATAGTCCGAGAAATATTTTACGACGGAAAGGTCGTGGGCGATGAACAGAATCGTAAGCCCCAGCTCCCGTTTCAGTTTGTTCAGAAGATTCAGCACTTGCGCCTGGATCGATACGTCCAGAGCGGATACCGGTTCATCCGCAATGATCAGTCCCGGATTGGAGGCCAGCACTCTTGCAATACCAATTCTCTGTCTTTGTCCTCCTGAGAACTCATGCGGATACCGACTCAGATGGTCTTTTGTCAGCCCGACCAGCTCAATCATCTCTTCGCAACGTTTTCTCAATTCGGTATCATTTTTTACAAGTTTATTAATCAGCAGTCCTTCTCCGATAATCTCCTGAATTGTCATACGTGGGTTCAAGGAGGAGATCGGATCCTGGAAAATCATCTGGATTCCCTGATGAACGGCGATTTTCTCCTCATGGCTTAGTTTACCGGAAATCAGCTTGCCTTTATAATAGACTTCACCTCCGGTCGGTTTATACAGCCGGAGAATCGTCCTTCCTGTTGTCGTCTTACCACATCCGGACTCTCCTACAAGTCCGAATGTCTCTCCTTTCGGAATCTGGAAACTGACATCATCTACCGCTTTTACCACAACCTTGTTCTTTCCAATTCCATTGGCAAAATACTGCTGTAGATGACGCACATCCAATACGATCTCCTTATCAGCCATTTACTTTTCCCTCCCTCCGCTTGATGCTGTTTGCGATTCTTCTCTCCAGCACCTCCGGACGGTTTACCTTCGGTGCGTTTGGATGAAGCAACCATGTAGCCGCATAATGCGTGTCGCTTACCTTGAACATTGGAGGCTCTTTCTCAAAATCGATGGCGACAGCCCACGGATTTCTCTCCGCAAAGGCATCGCCTTTCGGCGGAAATAACATGTTCGGCGGAGTTCCGTGAAGGGCGCTCAACTCTTCTCCGGCTTTTAAGTTGGTATCCGGCATGGACGCCAGGAGGCTCCATGTATAAGGATGAAGCGGATCATAGAAGATGTCTTCCGCAGTACCATATTCTACAATTTTACCTGCATACATCACAGCGATACGGTCCGCTACATGAGCCACGACTCCAAGGTCATGCGTAATAAAGATCGTAGATACATCTTTCTTTTCTTTCAGATGTCCGATCAACGCCAGCACCTGTGCCTGGATCGTCACGTCCAGAGCCGTAGTCGGTTCGTCGCAGATCAGGATATCCGGATTAGATGCAAGCGCAATCGCAATTACAATACGCTGGCGCATTCCTCCTGAAAAATGAAACGGATACTGATTGTACCTCTTTTCCGGTTCCGGAATTCCGACTGCTTTCATCAGCTCCAAAGTCTGCTCCTTGGCTTCCGCCTTCGGCATCTTATGAAGCACCGTGAAAATTTCTGAAATCTGCTTCCCGATTTTCTTAATCGGGTTTAAGGAGGACAGCGGATCCTGGAAAATCATCGCAATATCTCTTCCCCTGATTTTTTCCCAGTCTTTTCCGTAAACTTTGTCAGGTTTCTCCCTTTATACATAACGGTACCACTCTCAATGACAGCCGTCCTTCCCAGGAGACCCATCAATGTTTTTACGGTAACTGATTTCCCCGAACCGGACTCTCCTACAATCGCCAGCGTCTCTTTTTTATACAGATCAAAGCTGCTTTTTCTGACAGCCTGCACTTTCCCCGCATAGGTCTGAAAGGAAACTGTCAGATCTTTGACTTCCAGTACTTTTTCTTTCTCCTCATTCATAGCTCATTTCCTGTCCTTTCTGATCTGATCTCATCCTTCATTATTGCCTGAGCGTTGGATTGAAAGCATCCCGAAGGCCGTTCCCAAGGAGATTGAATGCCAGCATCAAAAATACAATAACAATACCAGGCGACACAATCATAAACGGATAGTCCAGAAGTGCTTTCTGTCCATCTGACAACAGCATACCGATAGATGGATTCGGCGCCTGCACACCAAGTCCCAGGTAAGAAAGTCCTGCTTCCTGGAATACAACACTTGGTACGGACAACGCACACTGTGTAATAATGGTTCCTACCGCATTCGGAAGTACATGGCGGAGCATGATCCGCACATCACTTGCTCCCATCGTCCTTGCCGCAAGGACATACTCCTTATTTTTATACCGGTAAAACTGCATTCGCACTCCATTTGCCATTCCCATCCATCCTGTCAGACAGAACACAAGCATCAACGGCAGAATCCCAGAGCCAAACAGCATAATCAGAAGAATCGTAAGCGGCAGGGATGGAATATTCCAGATAACATCCATGAGCCTCTGGATAATCAGATCCACCCATCCCCCGTAGTATCCGCAGATAGCACCTACAATCAGCCCAACTGTCAGATTGATTGCTACAACGGCAAAGGCAAGAATGAGAGATACTCTTGTACCTTGCCACAGTCTCGAGAACAGATCCCGGCCAAGATTGTCTGATCCGAACCAATAGTAGACGTCATCCGCCCCTTTGTATTTGTACATGTTGATTTTGATCCGTTCCATCTCCACAGTTCCGAATGCGGATTTGTCCGTCACCGTACCAAGATTCTTGATGATACAGTCCTCATACTCAGAAAGATTATCTTTCTTTACTTCAATCACTTCACTGCCGTCAAAAATACCAAGTTTCTCCAGTCCCTGGATGCGGGGCGGCATATTTTTTAATTCCACGTTTTGTTCCAAATAATTGTACGGGCTGATATACGGTCCCACAATTCCCATCAAAATAATAAACAAGGTAATACATGCCGCTACGACAGTCGTCTTGCTTCTTAAAAATCTGCGGAACACGTCTTTTCCGTAGGAGACAGCCTCCGTCTTAAATTCCACATCCCTGATCTCCTGCTCTCTCTGAACCAGTTCAAATTCCGGTTTTTCGATGTGGATCAGCTCCTCGCTCAGAGGTGTACCATCTTCCATACATATCTTTCTATCAGTCATCTTTTTCCCTCCCATCCGGATACGAGGATCCACAACTCCATAGGACAGATCCGCAAGTATGGCCATTAGAAGACCAATCAGCACATAAAAGATTACAATTCCCATCGTCAGCCAATGATCTTTCCCATTGATGGATTGCAGCAGTGTTTTACTAAGCCCCGGAACTCCAAAGATCTGTTCGATCACAAGAGAACTGGAAAGCACTCCCAGAAACAGATACAGGAAAGTACTGGCAAGTGGGACACAGGAATTACGCAGTGCATGGCGTAAAATCGTCTGATGATAATTCAGTCCCTTTGCCCGTGCCAGGAGCATAAAGTCCATTGTCAGCACTTCCGCAAGTTCTGCTCTTAGTGTTCTGGCAATACTTGCGATTCCACCGAAGCCAAGTGCCATAATCGGCAGAATCATAGAGTAGAATTTCGACCAGCTCAACGACTCTTCTGTCTCCAGCACAAGCGGAAACCATCCAAGCTTATAGCCTAAGAAGTACTGCATCAGAGCCGCAAGTACAAAGGATGGAACTGAGATCAGCAGAATGACAAAACTTCCCGCGATATGATCGTAGATCGTATCTTTTTGATTGCCATTGTAATTCCAAAGAACAGTCCAAACGGCAAAATAAAAAAGGCCGCAAAATAGTTAAGCTGAATTGTAACCGGAAGTCTCTCCAGAACGCACTGGAATACTGGCACGCCCGGTCTTACTTTCAATGAGTACCCAAAATCAAAATGCAGGTAATCGGCCATTGTATATTGAAACTGCTCGATCAGCGAATCGTTCAGATGATATTTATCCATGATCATCTCCCGGATCGCCGGATCCAGTTTCGGAGAAAAGTCAATGATATCCCCGGCATAGAGTGAAGTACAAAGAAAACTACAATCAGAATCACAACGAACGTGAAGAACGCCGCTATAAGTCTCTGTATAACGTATTTAACCATCTGGTATCCCTCTTTCTAAAGTATGCCGCCAAAAGCATGACCCTTTGGCGGCATTTGTGTGATATATTAGTTGAATTTTGCCTGCATCAGACAGAATTTCAGTTCTGGATCTCCCTCATCCATCAGAGGAGTAATCTTCTCGCTGAAGAAATAGCGGCTTCCTCCGGAGTAAGCCGGAATGAAACTACAGTCGTTATAAAGAATCTCTTCCATCTTCGCTGTTGCTTCCAGTTTCTTCTGCGCATCCCATCTGTAGTCATACATCGCACATTTATAGAAAAGGTCATCCCACTGTGCGGCCAGATTGTCATCCGCAATCACACAGTACTGAGTATTGTAAACGTATGGCCCGCTGTATACCCAGTTGGTATTGTTCCAAGGCGCGTCATAAGTATTTCCCCATCCACAGCTCAAGCACATATCGTAGTTCATCTTATCTCTCGCAATTTCTTCATAAATAATTGCGGATGGCGTTGCCTGAAGCTCGATTGCAATCTTGTCTTCTCCAAACAGCTCCTGGTAAGCCGACTGAATCGCTTCCGCCCATGTCTTGCTGACCTCACTGCTGTCCGCATAGATCGCCTGGATCGTAATCTTCTGATTTCCGTTCGCCTGATATGCCTTGTCAAAATATTCTTTTGCCAGGTCCGGATCGTACCCCTCTTGTGTCACTTCATGTCCATCCATACGAATTGCTTTTGCTTCCTCGGTTTCATGGTACACGACCGTCTTATTATCCTTGTCCGCAGGATCAGGCATCGTGGAAAATGGCACATACTGATACGCACTCGGAAGTGCTGTTGGATAAACTGCTTTTACAACTGTCTCTCTGTCAAGTCCCCAATAAAGCGCATAGCGCAGATTCACATCCTTTAGCGCCGTACAGGTTGGTGTCTCAGAATTCAGGTAAATTCCGTAATTATCGATGGTATAAACATAACGTGCACCATCATATTCATCGTATGCCGGCTGGTTTGCGACAACCGCGTCAAGCTCACCTTTTCAAACATCTGTACGATTGTGTTCGCGTCTGTAATCGCCTGATATTCCACTTTATCTGGTGTAAAGACATCCTCCAGAGGCGCCTTTCCATCTGTTCTTCTGGTCAGTTCCAGATACTGCCCCTGAATCAGAGAAGTTGGCTCATACAGTGCTGACGCCATAAATGTTTCCAGGCTGGAGCCGTAGGAACATTCTGTCTTATCCTCATTCAGACAGGATTCATAAAGTTCTGGTTTTACAAGCGCGGTCCCTACGAAGCAGAACAGATCTTTTACATCCCTTTCACTTTCCGGCTCATAATTCTTTGCATATGTTACTTCCAATGTGTTCTCATCCACTGCCTGAAATCCCACTTCTTCCCAGTCACACTCCCCTTTCAGGTATGCATCTCCGTTTTCAAAATTGGTCGCGTTAACATTTCGATTCGCAAGCTTCGGATCATTCAACATCTTAATACTGTATTCTACCGTCTCAGCATTGATCTCGGTTCCGTCCGCAAAGGTGTATCCGTCTTTTACTTTGATCGTCCAGACTTTATGCTCATCATCATTGCAGACCGGATCCCCGTCCGCCAAAGATGCCACATACGTCTTGGCTCCTGTTTCTTCGTCCCACACCTCTCTGTACAAGGTTGCACTCATATCGAGCAAAAGTTCATAATTGTCTGCCGTTGTATGCGGATTCAAAGTCTGCGGAGTATCAGAAAAATATGTTTTCAATACTTTCTCCCCGTCCGAAGACTTTTCCTTATTTGACGTCTCTTTGGAAGAATCCCCGCCACCACAGGCTGTCAATCCCATCGTCGCTGACAATATTAATGCTGTCAAAATACGAGTTTTTTCATCTGAGTCATCTCCTCCCGTTCTTTTAAAATGCTTTTCTAATATTCAGTTGAAACTCTCCTACCCTCCTTTTTTTCATATATTTCTTTCCTTTCATGGTTAAGGCCACATCCGGAAATGAACGTAATTTAAAATTGCCGATAAGAATGCACAGGTACAACCGGCACAAAGCGGGAACGCAACCGGTTTCTGTCTTCTCTCATCCATAACGACGTTGACGGTATAATCCGCCAGACTCATAGGGCGAAGTTCTTCGTTCCCCTTCAATTTGTGACGCCGCCTTTTATATGCAAGGTATGAAAATGTTTTGAATAATCCAACATTACGGATATATCTCGTCCCTCCGACCACGATATACACCGCGGACATCACGAACAGAATATTAGAAATGTTTAAAAAGAATACTGGCGCACAGATGTGTCGCCAGATAGATCACTCAAGACAAAGGGCAGTGACAAATACCCTCACTTTTTCCTTTTTATATAATGTTTCAGCACCATGTCTTTCGCTCTTCTTTCTACTCCCTTACTTTTCAGAAATAAATTATATGATAGAAACATTTTACCCCCCCCCCGTATATTTTTGTCAATTTTTTTAGAAAGCAATGTATAAATTCAGATAAATATACAATTTTCGTCTCTCCGTTTTGTGCATTTTAAATAGCTATTTTATTCTTTCAGTTCATTTTCAATCCGTTTACTGCCATCAAAAAAAGAAGGACATTTTCAAGATTACCATCAGAAAACTGTCCTTCTACTATACAATATTTATACTTGATTTTTATCTGTTTCCTCTGATAGATGTTCGTGAACCAATCGCCGAAGCACCTCCTCAGGGCTATCTCCTCTTTTTCAGCATAATCTCTAATTCTTTGAATCGTCGGAGCATCCATAATAATCGGCTTATATTTCTCCGGAAATGCCCAGCAGCAAGCCCTGCAATCCTGCCTGCAGTTTCGACAGGCAGTACTTTTGAAATTGTTGCACTCATCACAAAGAGGCTGCCAGTTTATCGTTTCATCGCTTCCGCCTCTCAGCCTCGGAATCTTGTGATCCTGCTGAAATCCAGTTGTCTCCGGAGTTCTTCCGCATACCGCACAAACCCCTCCATACCGTCTTCGTATTCTTTCCCATTCCAAGTCATTCAGATGTCCCCTCGGATGCCGCTTTTCTGATATTTCAAGGCTAATTAGCTGATACTTATTTCCACTCTTCACAATTCCGAGCAGCCCCTCTTCTCCTTGCAGCTCTCTCATCCGTCGGAAGGGATCCCGGTATGGGCTGCCTCTGTATGCATCAATCGCTTTCCTTATTTCCTTTTCAGAAACAAGAGGACCAGGTATCCCGTGTCCGACCGGCCACAAAGTTTCAAGAATTATGCGATAATACGCCTTGTTGGCTTTGCTTGGGGAAACAAATCCTGTACAAGTTTCACATATCCATTCATCTCTGTCACGCAGTTCCGGAGAAGGATTTTTACATGGGCTCTGTGTAGGCTGATGACAGACCCGGGCGCGGCTCTTCTTACGAATTTCCATCATTTGTCAACCCCCCTTGAATTAAAATCAGACTTGTATTCTATGATTCCTACTTTGTCTTATTGCCGGCAAAACAAAAGCTCGTAAAGATGGATTTTTGAGAAGCTCCGATCAGATTTCCGTTGTACATGTACTATTTCTTGATTTTGAGTTACTACAAAAAGTCGGCCATTTAACACAAAAATTGAACCTATCCAATACACAGATGATACAATATTTTCCCTCCGGAGTCTACACCCCGGAGAGATTTCTTTAGTTCTTCACCACTCGTATCTGTACCCGGTCAATCCCAATCCCATAGATCCCGGCGTAGGCATCCGCGCCCGTGCTGTACTGGCTGGACCAGGAAAGCCATCCGGCCCGGTCGGTAAGCTGCACCCGCACCTCCGCATGATATCCCGGTTTATTGACAAGCTTTACCTGGATTCCGTCGATGACGTGTCCGTAGATCCCGGCGTAATCATTCGGAGCCTTTCCGGATGCGTCCGTCACCCACGGCAGCCACTGGCCTCCCCTCAAGTGTACCCGGTACTGTAAATTTCCAACTGCGGACTGGGAGCCAACTGTATACGCTCTCAGTCCGGTGACCGCCCTGCACGGAATCCCGGCGTAGCCGTCGGAACTGACATTATTATAGTTTGTCACCCACGGCAGCCATTGCCCATTCACATATGCCTGATACCGGACATTGATTCCGGATGCGGACACAGATCCTCCAGTGGACGGTTTGGACGGTTTTGTGGATGTACTGGAACTTCCCGTATCCGGCGGCAGATCTTTGTCCCCGGCTACCATGCTCTTGAAAGAGCTCCATGTTACCGGGTCGTCGTTCAGTACAAACGGATTCGGACAGTATTTCCCGACCACATCATAGTGCCGAACCACACGGGACAGGGGAACATTGTACTTCTTCATCAGCCCCTGCACCAGCTTCACTGTGCTGTTGATCGTGGCGTTTTCAAAGTACCAGTCCTTGGACGTATTACTCCGGCTCCCGGACGTCCTTACACACATCTCAATATTGATGCTGTTGTAGTTGGTGCATTTCCCATAGACGCTTCCTCCCTTTGTGCCTGGGTATTTGTTGCCGCCTACCGACCAGGCCGCCAGACTGTCAGACACACTCTGCCAGACCTCTCCGGAGTACCCGACAAAATAGTGGGCGGACGCCCCACGGTATCCAGTTGAAAAATAGATCGCATTGTTTGCGGCACTTCCCGGAGCCCCGGTATAATGCACTACGATGTACTTGATCCCGTTCCCGTACCGGCTGGACGCATTGATGGTCTGAAGCTTCTGGTTGATCGGCAATCCGTTGATGGACGCCGCCTCCGCCCGGATCGGCGGCGCTAAGGCCATTGTCCCAAGAATCAAAGTACAGAAAAGGACGGCCGCCAACGCAACCGTCCTTCCTCGTTTCAGTAATTTATTCCCCTTCGTCCGCATCTGCTTCATCCCCCTTGTGCTGGAATCTTCGGAACAGACCTGCCACATAGGTCCATCCCCTGGTCGCTACCAGTGCCAGGACAAATCCGATCACGATCATAGCAATGATAAAGTACCATGTCACTGGAAAATTTGCAGAGTCTACATAGGCGAAGTACGCCACCAGGGTAAACGCCACAGACAGCACCAGAACCTGCAGATCCGTCGGGATGCTGCGCAGTCCCGGCAGTCCTTTTGTCACCTGGGTAATCACGACGGTCAGGAAACAGATGACCCCTGCCACAAAAATCAGGAGATTGAGATTCTCCATCACCATCTTAAACACATCTAACTGCATTGCTTCTGCCATACATCATTCCTCCTTTTACATTCCAATCAGTTTCAATACATAGCCCGTCACGATTCTGATCACTGCCGTAATCACATAACCGTTAACCTTACGCCACATTTCTCCGTCACGTTCCTCTTTCAGTCTGTGGATGGTTCTCTTACGTCCGTCCTGCATCCTGCAGTCAAACTCATCATGTTGCTGTCTGCTTATAACATCGTTTATTACCTTCTCTCCTTGTCGTTCACTGTCATTTTATGCATAAAAATAAGACCGGTTCACGGTCTCGCTTTGAAAAACACAAAAAAGGGTGGCAAGTATATTAATAAATTACTACGCTTGCAACCGGCGGAGTTAAAAGTAGAAAACAAGCGCCGTAAAGAAAAAATCTACGGCTTCGCATAGAGAACGACTACCTAAAAATGAACGCCTATTACTATCATTGTAAAAGAGTACAGTCTGAAGATAAATATAAGATGGCTTCTGTAAAGTTTCCAGACGGCAAGTCTATAAAATGGTATCTGGTAGTTACCAATAGGGGAATATAGGTTCTCTCCTTTTCCAGCGTTAGAGCAAAGAAATAGCAGGAAACCATTTTTCTGATTTCCTGCTGTAATCACCGATGGGTGACAGATACTTATCTTTACTGTTATGCCCAGAATGAACATTAAAAATGAAAACGGTTATCTTCCTTAAACTGTCGCCGCTTTGGATTGCCCTCACACCGATAAATCTTATGCCGCTTCAGATCATAAATCACGGACCATACCGTATCCTTTCCAGTGCCCCTATCATATTGACAGAGAAAACCATAATCGCCGGATAACAGCTTTTTCGCAAATGCCCGACTAAAGTCCTCATTCCCCCGACAGGCTGAAAACATAGTTTGGAACCGCGTTTCTGCAAGCCAGTCGTCAATATCAGAACTGTTATAACCTATCATCTCTGTAAGATGGAACTTATTTGTAGCACAAACAAAAGAATGATGATTACTTAAAGACATTGTAGTTTGTATACGCTCCGAATTACATTCAACAAGTGCTACTGATCCGGATGTATCTGCTAAAATCAGTGTCTGCGCAGAAGCGATCGGTAACTGGTACAAACAGGAAATCGCCTCCGATACATTTTGACATTTTTCTAACAGGTATCTAAGAATCAATCCCGCATTAAATCCTAGCTTGCGTTGGCGCGGATAAACAGATGTTAAACCAACAGCTAAACCATGTTCATTAACACCATCTTCAATCTCAACAAAAGCAGTTGTATTTCCAGTGAAAGAATATGCTCCATCGGTCAGCCTATAAATCACATTCATATTTAGTTTTTCGATTTCTGTCAGAAAATCACTGTTTCGTCCCAGAAGAATTTCCTGCCCTGTAGTGAATCCAAAACAGGAACAGTTACACGCTGGCGGAATGGAGTACATACTAAATAATACAGCTTGCAAAATACGGACATCACATTGTTGTCCATCTGCAAGCCCCTGGATTTCTTCTGTAATTTCACAGTAATATTGCTTATAGACTGCAAGACAGGATAACGCGTAGTCAATCCGTTCCTGCGTGATTTCAAATGGTATGTTCTCTAAAATTATATTTTTGTGTTTTAACAGTAAGGAGCCCCACCGAAAACCAGCTTCGTAGTGTGTTCCCCTAAAATGTGCATGATACATTTTTTACACGCTCCTTATTGATTAGATAAAGAGCTACCGGTAACTCTTATCTAAGGGTAACTGAATAAAAATTTTAAGTCAAGTCTTATATTATTGTCAAAGTTCACCTGTGTGATTCAGATAATCGCTCCTGCTTTTTCGGATCATCAAAACATCCCCCTGCTCAACACGTTAAATTCATATACAAAAAAGAGCTTGTAAATACAAGCTCTTTTGAGAGGCGCAGACCGGATTTGAACCGGTGGATACTGGTGTTGCAGACCATTGCCTTACCACTTGGCTACTGCGCCATACACTATATTATATTATCACATTTTACAAAAAATGCAAGCTTTTTATAAATGACTCCAACGGAATCGAACCCGTGTTACCGCCGTGAAAGGGCGATGTCTTAACCGCTTGACCATGGAGCCCTATTTTTCATTTGTCGGTGTGACGACCGATATTTATATTACCACATTCTTTTCCCTAAAGCAAGTACTTTTTTTATTTTTTGTAATCCCTGTAACGATTCATCAAAATTGCGAAAAGACACATCACAGGATTGCTAACGGCTCAATACCTCTGACAAGCCCGGACTTTATCTCACGCCCATTACAAATAAGGGCTTGCCGGGAAAGAACCGACAGCCCTTTGTCCGATTATATTATATCTAAAAAGCGAAAGAAAACATGCTTAAAATTACTTTGGCCATGTCTAAAGTGTTGCCCAGACTCTATCCATCGCTTCTATGATCCGCCTATAATTTTCATACTTGGCTCGATAAATCTTTTTTTTTCGATATCTGGATAGATTGTAATCCCTTCCCGTACGCACGCATCCACCGCTGAACCGTAATCCGCAAACAAACCGACCCCAATTCCTGCTGCCATAGCCGCCCCCTTTGCACCCAATTCCACATCCTGAATCAGACGAAGCGGGATTCCAAATACATCCGCAAACATTTGAGACCATACTTTTGAGTTTGCTACGCCGCCTGCCAGACGGATCACGTCAGGTCTCTTTCTGCCCTTTAGCAAAGCACAAATATGAGTATAATGTGCAAATGCTACTCCTTCATAGACTGCCCTGCAAATATTTTTGTGCAGTATGAAAACCATCAAACCGATCATCATTCCCTTTGCCAGTGGATTTTCATTTGACGCATATAAAAACGGCATATAATACAGATGATCCGCTTCTACAGGAACATGCTCCACCATCTCATTAATTTTGTCGTAGTCCCTTTCGTTTACCAACTTTAAGAACCATTCCAGGTTTCCAGCCGAAGCGGCGCTGCTTTCTTCAACCAGACAATATTGCGGTTCACAGAAGATAGAATTCATTGCAACGGATCCATCATCAATTAATTTTTCAGAAACATATTCATTAATCCCCCATGTTCCTGCAATCACACACATATCAAGCGGCCTGATATTCCCCATGGCAAGTGCACAGGCGTCAATATCAAACATTCCACCCACAACCGGGGTCCCTTCCGAAAGTCCGGTCCACTTCGCCGTTTCCCTGGATATTCTTCCGCAAATATCAGAAGCCTTTCTAATTTCCGGCAGACATTCATACATCTCCTGTATCCCAAATTCCTGTAACAGCTCCCTGTCATACTTCCTTGTCCTGAGATTCAGCAAATTGGTTCCGGAAATATCTGTATACTCCGCATATACCTCTCCCGTCAGACAGAAACGGACAAAGTCTTTTATGGAAAGGATATACCCTATTTTCTCATAAACGATGCGTTCATACTCCTTTAGCCATCTTAAAAGCGCAACAGGTTGACAAGCCATGACCTGCTGGGCCGTCTTTTGAAATACTTTTCTGGCTGTCCCATCTTCTTTCCATTTTAATTCGTATTCCAGCGCCCTTTTATCTGTCGATCCGATACCGAAGTACAAAAATCCCGCTTTCTGTCAAGAAGATAGAGCCCTTTCCCATGTCCCGCAATGCCGACACCAAGAATTTCCCCATCACATGTTTTCACAAGCTCTCTGACAATTTGAAAGTTTGCATCCCGAATCTCTTCCAATTTCCTCTGGGTATATCCTTCTTTCGGGGCGTAAACCGGTATCTGAATCGATCTTTTCTCCACCTGGTTTCCATGAAGATCAAACAAAGCTGCTTTACTGTATGTCCCCCATTATCAATTCCCAAAAGATACTTTTTTCCCATCTCTAAAAGCACCCCCTGATATACCGATAATTTCTCGTAATATATTCTTCCGGATCTGTCTTTTTATCATACCAGAACTCGCATGTAAACCTTGCTACGCCCTGGCTGCGAAATTGGAAAATACATGTTTTAAAATCAACTCTCCCTTGTCCGTATTCCATATCACGAAAAACATCTTCTACTGTTTCTTTCAAATGTGCCGCAACGATATGTCCATTTCCCTTTTTGATATCTCCCAGATAGTCATCGGTAGCATTATAAATATTTCCGATATCCGGGTATACTTGCAAATAGGGAGAATTTACTTTGTTGACGACCTGACGTGCCTTCCCTATCGTGTTCATAAACTCTGTTTCCATGGTCTCAAATGCAAGAATAATTCCAAATTCTGATGCATATTCGACACATTGCCTTAATGCCATATGAAAATTTTTACGAGTCTGCCTGGTTCCTTTCTCGTAATATACATCATAGCCGGCAAGCTGGATTACACGAATTCCAAGATCTCTGGCAAACACAATCGCCTTTCTCATAATATCCAGACTTTTCTTCCGAACTTTCCGATCTGCACTTCCTAATGGATATTTTCTGTGAGCGGACAAACACATGGTCTCAAAGAAAATTCCCTGTTCTGTCATAAACTGATGCAGTTCATTTTTTCTTTTTTTGTCAAAATCCAGTCTTGAAATTTTCTCCTCTGTCTCATCAATACTAATTTCCACATAGTCAAACCCGATTTTTTTTGCTAAAAGAAGCTTCTCTTCCAGACTCAGTTCATCCGGCATTGCTTTTTCATAAAGTCCTAATCGATATCCTTCCATAATATTTACATTCTCTTTTTCAAAACAGTTTCTTCATATTCACGAATCTGTGACATCCATTCTCCGCCTGCGGGTACTTGATTCCTCCTGCAAAACTCATTCCAAATATCCTCAAATGGATAAAACTTTAATTCCTCCTGGAGAACCATCAATTCTGTAAATTGTTCTTCATCCTGTAATCTGGTCATTATTTCATTTGGCTGTAGGAAAGCATACAGGAATGCCTTTTGTACATTTCTCATCCCAATAATCCATGCAGCAACTCTGTTGATACTGGCGTCAAAATAATCTGTGGCAAGGAACACCCGATCCATTGCATTACATCTTACAATCTCTCTGGCAAGCTCCTTGGTCTCGTCATCTAAGAGGACCACATGATCGGAATCCCAACGCACCGGGCGTGTAATATGCAACCCCAGCTTCTTGTGAAACAGCAGCATGGAAGATATTTTATCAGATACCGTCTCTGTCGGATGATAATGTCCGTTGTCCATCAGTGCCATAATCCCATGCTTCGCCGCATAGTTAATACAGAATTCACTGGATCCCACCGTACACGACTCAAGCCCGATTCCAAAAACTTTTGATTCGAGACTGACGAACACTTTTTCCTTGTCATAATCAATCGACAGGATTTCGTCGAGGGAATCACTGAATCTTCTTCTTGGTTCTAACCTGTTTCCCGGAACATCTTTGAAACCATCCGGAATCCAGATGTTCAGTACACATGGTTCTCCCAGTTCCTCCGCAAAATACTGTGCAATTTTGACACAGGCCTGTCCATGCCGAACCCAGAATTTTCTAATCGATTCATCCGGACTCGACAGTGTGAATTGTTTTGCTTTTTCATGTGAAAAGAATGTCGGATTAAAATCAATCCCCAGGCTCCTCTCTTTTGCATATTCCACCCATTTCCGGAAGTGCTCCGGACGAAGTTTGTCACGATCCACCCACTGTCCCGCTTCAAATACCGCATAGCTGGTATGAAGATTAAGTTTCTTCTTGCCGGGGATCAGAGAAAACGCAAGGTCCAAATCCTTCATCAGCTCTGCTACATTTCTCGGTTTTCCGATATAATTCCCTGTGGCCTGTATTCCACCTGACAAAGGCCCATCGTGGTCAAATCCACCCAGATCGTCCCCCCTGCCAACAATGCATGGAAATGGTTAAATTCTGCATGTCTTCCAAAACCTGTTCTGTATCAATTCCTAATCCGCGATATTGTTTTTCGCTTCTTCATATTTCCCTACCACTTGATTTCCTCCTTCCTGTCTGTAGAAAGTCCAGCTAAATTTCTGTCATACGGAATACCATACTTCCCTAGTTTGTCCATTCCATAATCATATTGGCAAAGGTTTCAATCGCTTCAAAATACTGCTGCTTCGGCAGATACTCGTTATATACATGTGCATTATGGCAGATACCCGGTCCGCATACTACTGTCGGGACATGTGCTACGTTGGTAAAATGCCGTGCGTCACATCCTGCCGACATTCCATTAATAACCCGTTTTCCGGTCACTTCTTCCGCTACATCCGCAAGCTGCTGCACCAGTGGGTGACTGGTATCCGTCTCAAACGGAGAGCAATCCTGAAACCACGTAATTTTAGGCAAATGATCTTTCATCCATGGATCTCCTTTCGCCATTGCAAGGATATGATCTTCCACCTCCTGTCTCACATCTTGTTTATCCACTTTATGCCAGCAGCCATATTTATCTATCTCTGACGGAAGTAATCGACTTCAAACTTCAGAATACAATGATCCGCAACTGTAGATGCCGCAACACCCCCTGGATATATCCCTAGTTGAACGTTGGGGGAGCTAGAAGTGGATTTCGTTTCGTAGTCATCCATTTCTTTTCCAGCTCGTCCAGAGAATACATAATTTTCACCATTTTCTCAATGGCGCTTTCCCCAAATCCTTTCAGACTTGCATGAATCGGCTTGCCATCCACCTGTATTTCCCCGAGCCAGCAGCCCCGGTTCACGGGAAATACCTCCATATTCGTTCCTTCCGCAATAATCACACCGTCCGCATTACAGCCACGTTCTACAATACAAGAGAGACTTCCATTCCCTCCTCCTTCCTCATCCACAACGCTTTGAATGATAATATTTCCTCTTGGCTGGTATCCGCTTTCGATCACGGTCTGAGCGCGAGGATGGCCGAAGCCAATCCTCCCTTCATATCATCCGTTCCTAATCCATATAGTTTTCCGTCCTCTTCTGTCATTTCCCAAGGGTTGTATTTCCAACGTGCCAGATCTCCTGATGGCATAGTATCAACATGTCCGTTCAGCACAAGCGTCTTTCCTCCACCGCTCCCTTTATATGTGGCAATCAGATTAGGGCGGTTCACATAACTGTGTCCGGCATTATATCCCGGATATTCCTTCAACTTTTCGTTATCCGGCTCAAACATCTCAATCTCGCATCCCAGATTTTCTAAATACTTCGCAAGCCATTCCTGGGCTTTGGCCTCCTGACCATCCTCTCCGTGCCGAATAACAGATGTATCGAAGGCAACTAATTTCGCTAAAAACGAATATACTTCTCTTCATTGTCATGAATTATTTTTTTTATTTTGCTCATATTGTTATCCCTGTATGTTAATCGTTACTCTTGATTCGGTCTAATCCTACCGCAATGATAATGATGACTCCCTGCATGACATACTGCCAGTTCGTAGAAATACTGAGAAGGTTCATACCATTAGTGATAATTCCCATAATCACCGCACCAAGCAGCGTGCCCCATAATCTGCCCTTACCGCCGGAAGTACTTGTTCCTCCAATGACACATGCGGCGATGGCATCCAATTCCAGACCATTACCCGCACTTGGTTGTCCCTGAAAACAGACGGGATGCTAGTACTACCCCGGCGATCCCAGCGGTAAGACCACTGATCGTATGGATGAGTACTTTATTTCTGGCCACCTGATTCCTGATAATTTGGCAGCTTCTATGTTTCCTCCGATCGCAAAAAATACTTCTTCCAAATTTCGTATATTTCAGCACGGAATGACCGAATATATAACAAACTGCCATAATGACAACCGGAATTGGTATAAAAGCAAGGTATCCACGCCCAAATGTTTTAAAAGAATCTGGCAGTCCTGTAATTGGGTAGGAGTTTGTGATTACAAGTACAATTCCTCTTGCAATATTCATCATTCCCATTGTCACAATAAATGATGGTATTTTTGCAAATGTATGAATTGCTCCATTTAAAAATCCACATCCTACGCTGACAAGAATTCCTGCTAAAATAGAAATTGGCATTGGTACTCCTGATTTTAACATCATCGCCACAACAACCCCGGACAGCGCCACCAGAGAACCTACACTCAAATCAATTTCTGCGGAAATCAAAACATAAGTCATTCCGATTCCGAGGATCGCGACAATGGATACCTGCCTCATAATATTTAATAAGTTATTCGGTGTCAGGAAAACCGGCCTGATAAATGCCAGAATGACCACCAATACGACAAGAATCAACAAAATTGCCAGGTCATTCCAATTCACTTTCTTTAACTGTGTTTTTTATCTTTCATGCTTAACACCCTCCTGTCGCAAACTTCATGATTCTTTCCTGACTCAATTCCTCTCTGGATAACTCTCCGGAAATTCTTCCTTCGGACATAATATTTACCCGGTCACACAGACCAATGATTTCGGACATTTCTGATGAAATCAAAATAATTGATTTCCCCTGTTCTGCCAGCTTTACAATAATGTTATAGATCTCCCGTTTCGCATTTACGTCAATTCCCTGGTAGGCTCGTCCAAAATAATAATTTCCGGTTCACAGTTCAGCCACTTTGCTACAACCACTTTCTGCTGATTTCCACCACTTAAGAATTTTGTTTTTGCTGATCAGAAGGCGTCTTAATCAGGAGTTCTTCAATATACTTTTGGCATATTTCTTCGGCTTTCTTCATAGAGAACAGTCCATGATGCATTGCATTTTCTGGCTTTACCATCAGAACATTATCTACAATGGCCAAATCTGTCACAAGGCCTTCCTTTTTTCTTTCCTCCGGCAGGAAACCGATTCCATACCGGATCGCATCTTTTGGAGAACGGATATTGACCCTTTGACCCTTCATGTAAATTTCCCCTTTGGCCTTTTTATCCGCACCAAACACTGCTTTTAATGTTTCGCTTCTTCCTGCTCCAACCAGTCCTGCAAATCCCAGAATCTCTCCTTTTCTTAATGTAAACGAAACGTCCTTTACTTCCTTCCCATTGCTGATATTTTTCGCCTCCAAAATGACGTCCCCGATCTTATTGTTTCTCTCCGGGAATACTTGTGTCAGAGGTCTCCCCACCATATCCTCGATAATCTTATCCAGTGAAACATCCGCAATATCACCCGAGCTGATGAATGTTCCGTCTCGGAGAATCGTGTAGGAATCACAGATTTCAAATATCTCATCCATCCGATGACTGATATAAATGATCGTAATTCCTCTTTGTTTCAACGAAGAAATGACTTGAAATAATTTTCTTGTCTCACCTTCTGTCAATGTCGAGGTGGGTTCATCCATGATGACCAGACGTGCGCCCAGGAGACCGCTTTCGCAATCTCCACCATCTGCCGCTGTGCTACACTTAATGTGGAAACAATCATTTTCGGCGGAATCTTCATGTCGATCCCCTCCAAGATTTTTTCCGCATCCTGATTCATTTGCTTCCAGTCAATAAAACCGTTTCTCTTTGGCTGGCGATCCAAAAAAAAATATTCTCGGCTACTGACAATTCCGGTATCAGGTTTAATTCCTGATAAATAATAGAAATTCCCAATCGCTCTGATTCTTTCGTGTTTTTACCTGAATTTCCTGTCCATCCAGAAACACCTTCCCTGCATCTCTCATATAGGCGCCGGACAAGATCTTCATCAGTGTGGATTTGCCAGCTCCGTTTTTCCCTAAAAAGAGCATGTACTTCTCCTTCTCTTACTGAAAAACTGACATCGGAAAGAGCTTTCACCCCAACAAATGATTTGCTGATATTCTGAAATTCCAGTATTTTCTTTTTTTTTCCATATTTATCATCCTTTATTGTAACTCGTCCGCATAAACAATGCCGTCGGCTGTATATACGCCAACCTCTACTCCAATATCCTCTTCCAATGTTTCTGCATCTAACACTTTTTCCACACATTCCACAGCAGTCTCAGCCAGCTTCTCCGGGAATTGCGTAATGCTTCCCTTGTAGCATCCCCCCTCATTAATCACCGACTGTTCTTCGTCTGACGCGTCAAATCCAATGACCGACACTTCATCTTCTCTTCCCGCTGCCTGAATCGCGTCATAGGATCCTAGACCTCCGTCCGCACTATAGGAGAACACAAGATCTACCCTGTCGTTCGCCATCAGTACATCTTCCATAATACTCATAAAAGCTTCTCTGGAGTCTCCCCCTGTTCTGCTACAATCTTCGCCCCCGGAACCTCTTTTTCAAGAATATCCTTGAATCCATTGACACGTTCTACGGAAGCAACGGACATTGGATTATTTAAGAACACTATATTAGGTTCCTCATTTCCATCTAATACATTTTTCAAAGCCCATTTTGCGGCCAGTTGTCCACCAAGAAAATTGTCTGAGCCGATATATGTTTCATATTTTCCTCCACTTGGCTTGTAATCAACTGTAATAACCGGAATATCAGCCTCTTCGCATGTATCCAATGCAGGAATAATTCCCTCCCCGTCTACACATGTAAGAATAATCGCGTCAACTTTCTGGGCACAGAAATTCTCAATCGCGTCAATTTGTGCCTGAAGATCCATGTTCGGGTCATTAAATACAATTTCATAATCATCCCCGGCTGCCTTTTCAATTCCCGCTTTTATATCCTGGAAAAACTCATACTGCAAAGTCATAAGGGAAACGCCAATTACTTTTTATCTCCACCTTTATCGTCTCCCCCTCCTTCTTCTGTTGAACAGCCGTCATTACAAACGCCATAGTGGCAATCAGCAATACAGCTAATAATTTCTTCATTCTTCCCATAATGTGCCTCCAATCTTAATTCGTATCTCTTTGTATCACACCAATCCGCTCTAAAAGTTCTAAGTTGAGCCGAACCATCTTTTCCATATTGCGCAGCTTTGACTTCTCAATGATATCTTCCGGAGTATGTAAAATCCCCTGATCGTTAAACGTCAGCATACACACCGGAATCCCTTTCTCATAAAACGGCGCGTGGTCGCTTCCTGGAGGTGGCGGGCAAATATACCGCGGAATAAATTTTTCCTTGCTTTTATCAAGCACTGCTCTTACTTTTCGTTCAAAGGTTTCCGGTCCACACCATACTTCCAGAATGTCTTCTCTCCCGACTCCATCGATATTCAACACAAAGGAAATATCCCCCGCTCTTCTGCCGCTCTGAATCTGGCGCCTTTCAAGTTAAATTCTTCTCCATCTGTCAGTAAGATCTCGATTTTCTTGTTCAGCCCATACTGAGTCAGTTGTCTTGCCGTTTCCAAAACCACCGCTGTGCCGGCCGCATTGTCATATGCTCCTACCGTAGAATAAACAGTATCATAATGGGCACAAAGAATGATTTTTTCCCTTCCTTCTCCTATCTCACCAGACAAATTCCTACAATACCCGCTTTTATTTATCTTTGTTTCCGCAAATCCTCTTAAAAGCGCTCTGCTTTTTTCTGCCTCTTTCAAGATTGCTTCCTCTTTACTTCCCACCATAAAGTGCGGTAAATCTGATTTTGCAAATAGCATCTGCGGAATTGCTCCTTCGTTCTCCCGAACAGTAATATACGCACAGATTCTCCCTTCTGCATCTACAATTTTATATCGTCTCCATACATACATATCCCAGACCCGGTGATACCCAGCAAATTCAACATAACCTTCAAACTTCTCAGAAGATCCGCTTTCTAAAAATAAGTATGATTTGATTTCCTTTCCATTTTGGTCTTCCAGTCTCCAGCCCTTTACTTCCCAGCAAGGTACCTGATACTGATGTATTTCAACTTGGTCACAAATTTCCGCCATGACCTGATATAAATATTCTCCTGCCCTTTGCAGATTATCTGAGCCCATCGGCTTGATTCCAAAACCTACTAACTTCTCCCAGACTTCCTGCATGTTACTCCTATCGTGTTTCTGCATTCCTCTCTCCCTCTGCCGCTAATCAGGAGGAAGCTCTGATCACCAGTTCCGACTGCATAATAACCTTTTGTCCCTTATGCTCCTTTTGCCCTTTTTCTTTGATTCTCTCAAGTAATAATCTCGTCGCCACACCGGCCAGCTCCCACACCGGCTGTCTGACTGTAGTCAAAGACGGCGTTACCATTTTCGAAACCATGATATCATCATATCCGACCAGCGCCACATCCTGGGGTACTTTGTAATTATGCTCCATCAAAAATCTCAGTGCGCCCATCGCCATATAGTCGTTCGCACAAAATACCGCTGTCGGCTTTTCCCTTAATGCCATCAGAGCCTGCATCCCTGCATAGCCGCTCTCCAGCTTATAGTTGCCTGACACGATAAATTGTGGCCATACCTCAATGCCATAGTCTTTCAGGCACTCCTCATATGATTCTTTTCTTTCCATCGCCATTGTGGAAATAAACGGTCCTGTAATATGAGCAATTCTCTGATGCCCTCTTTCAATCAGATGTTTTACTGCTTCATATGCCCCTACCTTATTGTCGATCTGTACCGAATCCAGATTGGTCTTTCCTGGATCCCGCTCCATAAGAACAATCGGAAACTCTGTCCGTATTTTTTTCAATATGTGAAACTGGCATATTCATTCCGATTAAAATCACACCATCAATCTGTCTCTTCTCCAACATCTTCAAACACTGTAACTCCATCTCTACATTCGTGTCAGAATTACATACGAGAAGATTATATCCTGAATTCTTCAGCTCCATCTCAATCCCTCTGATAATCTCAAGGAAAAAGAGATTGCTCATATCATTTACTACAAGTCCAATCACTTTTGTTGATTTCTGTTTCAGGCTTCTCGCGATACTGTTTGGCTGATAATCCAGCTCCTTAATCGCAGCAATAATCCGCTCCTTTGTTTCTTCGGACATGTGCCCAACATTCTGCCCATTCAGATAACGAGATACCGAAGTCTTTGATACCTTTGCCAGTTTTGCTACATCCATAATCGTCGTCATGACATCATCCTCCTTAGGGAAACCGTTCCCCTTTTTGACCGCAATTTACTCTTCTCTTTCAACTGCACTACATTAAAGTTTTCGACAAGATTTTCTTTCTACCAATTCAGCCGATAAAATGATCTTCAGAGTTCCCACATTCTCTCCTTTCATCTTTTCCATCAACCGCTTTACAGATAATTCCGCAATTCTTTCCCAGGAAATATCCATCGTTGTAAGCTCCGGTGTCACCAGATCTGCTACCACAATATTATCAAATCCCATGACTGACATTTCCTCTGGAACTTTGATTCCCGCCTGCTGAAATTCTTTAATCACATCGACCGCAAGATAGTCGTTTTCTGCCAAAAGGCACTTGGCCCTTCCAGTCGGATTGTTTCGATTAGCTCCTGATTCAACCCGTTTTCTCCCAAACAAAATGCCTTTTATTCATCTCCAGGTCCAGATCTGACATAGCCGCATCGTATCCCTTTTCTCTGTCCTCCAGACTTTTACTCTTGCCCTCTGTTTTAATATAACTGATTCTTTTATGATTCAGCTCATTCAAATAGGTAACAGCTTCATATGCCCCCGCATAATTATCAAAGGCAATGCAATCCAAATTGTTTTGCCGAAAGCTTTGTCCTACCACAACCATCGGGATATTCATGTTTGCAATCTTTTTGATTTGCTTTGACAGAAGTCCGTTTCCGACGATCAGCATCCCCTCAATTTGATAGAATGTTATAATCTTTTCGATTTCCGTACAATCATCATTCACCATTGAGATCGATTTATAAAACAAATTGTACTGGTATTTATGTATTTCCTTTTCCACTTTCTGCATAATCTCATAAAAGGAAAAGGTGTCTTCCGTTTCCTCTACGTTACTGTCTGAGTTTGTCAGATGTAACAGCATGATAAGTTTCGAAGCATTCTTTACTTCTTTATCAAATCGTTTCTCTCGTTTTTCTAATACTTTTGATGTATATCCTGCCTCCTCCACAATGCGTAGAATCTTTTCTCTTGTCTGCTCGCTAATCCCCTCTTTCCCATTTAACGCAAATGAAACTGCCGTAGTAGATACTCCTGCCTTTTGGCAATGTCTTTTATCTTTAATTTCACCCGGTCCTCTCCTTTCTTTCTATTACTATCCGAAGAAAATCTTATCTACACAGCAGCTAATTTGTATGAATGATTTTGCTTTTAAAGTTGCTTCATGTAATTTTCTGACCATTGACTCAGCGGTTCACATCCGACTTCCGTAATGAGAAATCCACTTTCATATCTCATTCCGCCCCAATCGTTCAAAAACAGTGGTATGTCGACCGAAAATACCATATTCGGCTGCAAAACAACCTCGCTTTTTGAAGAAAGGATCGGCGCTTCAAATTCAATGACTCCAACACTGTGTATACCTGAATATGCAAAATTCCTGGCAAATCCTGCCCGGTTCATATGCTCCCTGGAAATAACATCCATTTCTTTTCCTGTTATGCCCGGTCCAAGTCTTTTTACGGTTTCAGCCTGCGCAAACATCACAAGTTCGATATACCGCTTCATTTCGTCCGGCAATTTTCCCAGCCCAAAAGGTCTTCCGATTGCCCCATGATACCCCTCATATCGCGGTGCCAAAGTTGCCACAACCAGATCGCCCGCCTGCAATTCCCGAAAGGTTGTTCTTGACAGGATTGGTGATGTGTTTACCGGACCTGAATTGATCATCAACTCAATCCCTAATCCTTCCGATCCCATCTTTCTCATCGCATATTCCGCTTCTGCTGCCAGCGCTCTTTCGGATATTCCTTCTCTTAAATTGTTATATACCGTATCCATTCCATGATCCGCAATCTTATATGCATAACGAATTACTTCGATTTCATCGTTACTTTTGACTGCTCTTAACATGGAAATCTCTTCATCCACATCGTTGACGTGATCATTACCAAATAATTCCAGTAATCGTTTAAATAAATCATACGGTATAAACGACCTTCCTGCAACCCCAATATTTGCAATGGAAATATCGGACTGCTCCTCCAAAAGTTTGAGGACTTCCCTAAAATCCCTAGTCTCACAATAAGGATAATCCTCGTCTGGATGTAAAAACTCATAAATGGCATAAACATTTTTACACCTTGACGTGAACAGAGCAAATTCTACTGATTCTGCCCCTGTCACAATCGCAACCTCACCTTTTCGTGGAACGAGCACAAATGCAGCTTCAAATTGCGGCTGATAGTCTACCATCCATCGGGCGAATGCCTGACCATATACATAACGATCGTCAGCATACATCACAACCAAATCAAGCCCCTGATCCTCCATGAATCCCTGGACTTTATGCTTCCGCTCCAGAAATTCACTTTCACTACTGTACCTTCAAAACCACATATAAGTCCACATTCCATCCTGCCTTCCTATCCACCACTGTGCTTTCCACTTTAAGGACGTTCGACTCACTATGCTCGAAAGAACCTCGCTAAGTTCCTCGAACAAGCATCGTACTAAGCTCTGCCTTCGCTTCGCTCCTCCTCGCTAAGTGCTCTTGCTTTGGTTATGCCCTCGACCTATTAGTAGCAGTCAGCTCCATGTGTTGCCACACTTCCACCTCTGCCCTATCTACCTCGTCGTCTTCAAGGGGTCTTACTGCTTTCGCATGGGATATCTCATCTTGAGGGGGCTTCACGCTTAGATGCCTTCAGCGTTTATCCCTTCCTGACTTGGCTACTCTGCCATGCGATTGGTGTCACAACAGATCCACCAGCGGTCAGTCCATCCCGGTCCTCTCGTACTAAGGACAGCTCCTCTCAAACTTCCTACGCCCACGCCGGATAGGGACCGAACTGTCTCACGACGTTCTGAACCCAGCTCGCGTACCGCTTTAATGGGCGAACAGCCCAACCCTTGGGACCTACTTCAGCCCCAGGATGCGATGAGCCGACATCGAGGTGCCAAACCACTCCGTCGATGTGAACTCTTGGGAGTGATAAGCCTGTTATCCCCAGGGTAGCTTTTATCCGTTGAGCGATGGCAATCCCACTTTATACCACCGGATCACTAAGTCCTACTTTCGTACCTGCTCCACCCGTCGGTGTCGCAGTCAAGCTCCCTTCTGCCTTTGCACTCTCCGAATGGTTTCCGTCCATTCTGAGGGAACCTTTGAGCGCCTCCGATACCCTTTCGGAGGCGACCGCCCCAGTCAAACTCCCCGCCTGACATTGTCCCCCAGCCGGGTCACGGCGGCAGGTTAGAAATCCAATAACGCAAGGGTGGTATCCCAACAGCGGCTCCATAGAAACTGGCGTCCCTATTTCATTGCCTCCCACCTATCCTGTACATGCATTACCGAATCCCAGTGTCAAGCTGGAGTAAAGCTCCATGGGGTCTTTCCGTCCTGGCGCAGGTAACCAGCATCTTCACTGGTACTTCAATTTCACCGGATGCATTGTCGAGACAGCGCCCAAATCATTACGCCTTTCGTGCGGGTCGGAACTTACCCGACAAGGAATTTCGCTACCTTAGGACCGTTATAGTTACGGCCGCCGTTTACTGGGGCTTAAGTTCAATGCTTCGCGTTTCCGCTTACATCTCCCCTTAACCTTCCAGCACCGGGCAGGCGTCAGCTCCTATACTTCACCTTTCGGTTTCGCAGAGACCTGTGTTTTTGTTAAACAGTCGCTTGGGCCTCTTCTCTGCGGCCATATCTCTATGGCACCCCTTCTCCCGAAGTTACGGGGTCATTTTGCCGAGTTCCTTAACAATGCTTCTCCCGTCGGCCTTAGGATTCTCTCCTCATCCACCTGTGTCGGTTTACGGTACGGGTACTCTACAAACAATAGCGGCTTTTCTTGGCAGCCAGCTCACGCGCTTCGCTACTATGCTTTCGCTCCGCATCACGTCTTCGGATTGTGTGCCGGGTTTTCCTAACACACTCCTACCTCGCTTGCACCGGTCTCTCCATTCCCGGCTCGCGCTCTCTTTCTGCGTCCCCACAGTTCTGTTGTACAGCAGTACAGGAATTTCTACCTGTTATCCATCGACTACGTCTTTCGACCTCGCCTTAGGCCCCGACTTACCCAGGGCAGATCAGCTTTACCCTGAAACCTTGGATATTCGGCCGGAAGGATTCCCACCTTCCTCTCGCTACTCATTCCGGCATTCTCTCTTCCATACAGTCCACAGCTCCTTCCGGTACTGCTTCTTCCTGTATGCAATGCTCCTCTACCGATCTGCTCTTGCAGATCCCTGAGCTTCGGTGGTATGTTTTAGCCCCGATTATTTTCGGCGCAGGTTCTCTCGACTAGTGAGCTATTACGCACTCTTTAAATGTATGGCTGCTTCTAAGCCAACATCCTAGTTGTCTTCGAAATCCCACATCCTTTTCCACTTAACATACACTTTGGGACCTTAGCTGTCGGTCTGGGCTCTTTCCCTTTTGACTGCCCAACTTATCTCGTGCAGTCTGACTCCCGATAAGCATCAGCATGGCATTCGGAGTTTGATATTCTTCGGTAGCTTTGACGCCCCTAGGAAATTCAGTGCTCTACCTCCACCTGACTCTATCGAGGCTAGCCCTAAAGCTATTTCGAGGAGAACCAGCTATCTCCGGGTTCGATTGGAATTTCTCCCCTATCCACACCTCATCCCCACCCTTTTCAACGGATGTGGGTTCGGTCCTCCATTGCCTTTTACGGCAACTTCAACCTGGACATGGATAGGTCACCCGGTTTCGGGTCTGCTCCTGCTGACTCTTCGCCCTCTTCAGACTTGGTTTCCCTTCGGCTCCGGGCCTTCTAGCCCTTAACCTCGCCAGCAGGCGCAACTCGCCGGACCGTTCTACAAAAAGTACGCGGTCCCTCTTTCTATAGAGGTTCCACAGCTTGTAAACACAGGGTTTCAGGTTCTCTTTCACTCCCCTCCCGGGGTCCTTTTCACCTTTCCTTCACAGTACTATGCGCTATCGGTCACTAAGGAGTATTTAGCCTTACGGGGTGGTCCCCGCTCCTTCCCACAAGGTTCCACGTGTCTCGTGGTACTCTGGATCCTGCCGCTCTCCCTTGACTTTCATGTACGGGGCTTTCACCCTCTCTGGCCGGTTTTCCCAAAACCATTCCATTACTCTCAGGAGTCGCTTCCGCAGTCGAACCCCAGTGTGCTCGCACACTGGTTTGGGCTCTTCCCATTTCGCTCGCCGCTACTTTGGAAATCGATGTTTCTTTCTTCTCCTCCGGCTACTTAGATGTTTCAGTTCACCGGGTTCCCCTCCATACGTTATGGATTGGCGTATGGATACATGAGGTCTTCTCATGTGGGTTTCCCCATTCAGAAATCTCCGGATCTTTGGATATTTGCTCCTCCCCGAAGCTTTTCGCAGCTTATCACGTCTTTCATCGGCTCTTAGTGCCAAGGCATCCACCCTGCGCTCTTTCCAGCATAACCAGTTTTATAAAAACGCGTGTTACAAAGACGGGATAACAAAAGGCTCTGCCTTACGTTATGTTTTCTTTGACCGGCGTTTTTATCCACATGCCTAGCGTGACATGTGCTGGTCGATAGTTCTTTTTACTTCTTTCTCAATAATGTGTTCACATTACCTCGGATGTCTTGATATTTCTTTGTGTTCTTATATGCGGTTTTCAAGGTACACTGCCCAATCAATCCAAAACGGCGTTGAAAGCTCACTTTCCTAACACGGGTTTCAATTGACTGGTTTACATGCCTGCACACAACCGGGCAGCTTTGCCACAAGGTGTCGTGTCAGCACTTCTGACTGATCTTTATCAGTCATATGAAATCTGAAGCTTCCTTCAAATCTCATATCACTGGTAAAGTCACGCCGGCATTTCTGCCTGACGTTTACCATATTTACAACAGCACTTCCCTGCTGATCGGGTGGTCACGGAGTCCCCTGTCTCCCTGCCAGTATCTATATAAAACTATATCTAAAAGGCCTCCGCCTGTTTCCAGCCCGGTTCCTTCTTTTTCTTTTTGAAGTTGGCGGCCACCTACCCTCCCACACCGTCTCCAGTGCAGTACTCTCGGCCGTCTTGGGCTTAACCGTCGTGTTCGGGATGGGTACGGGTGTTTCCCCAAAACGCATCACCACCAACTGCTTCTGAGCTCCTCTTCGGGTCTCCCCTCTTCGATCGCTCAACAATAGACAACGTCCCTTACTTCTTCCCTTAGAAAGGAGGTGATCCAGCCGCACCTTCCGATACGGCTACCTTGTTACGACTTCACCCCAGTTATCCGTCCCGCCTTCGACAGCTCCCTCCTCAAAGGTTGGGTCACTGGCTTCGGGCGTTACTGACTCCCATGGTGTGACGGGCGGTGTGTACAAGACCCGGGAACGTATTCACCGCGGCATGCTGATCCGCGATTACTAGCGATTCCAGCTTCATGCAGTCGAGTTGCAGACTGCAATCCGAACTGAGACGTTATTTTTGGGATTCGCTTCAGGTCACCCTCTCGCTTCCCTTTGTTTACGCCATTGTAGCACGTGTGTAGCCCTGGCCATAAGGGGCATGATGATTTGACGTCATCCCCACCTTCCTCCAGGTTCTCCCTGGCAGTCTCTCTAGAGTCCCCACCTTATATGCTGGCTACTAAAGATAAGGGTTGCGCTCGTTGCGGGACTTAACCCAACATCTCACGACACGAGCTGACGACAACCATGCACCACCTGTCTCGGCTGCTCCGAAGAGAAGGCGACATTACTCGCCGGTCACCCGGATGTCAAGGGCAGGTAAGGTTCTTCGCGTTGCTTCGAATTAAACCACATGCTCCACCGCTTGTGCGGGTCCCCGTCAATTCCTTTGAGTTTCATTCTTGCGAACGTACTCCCCAGGTGGAATACTTATTGCGTTTGCTGCGGCACCGATGTGCTTTGCACACCGACACCTAGTAGTCATCGTTTACGGCGTGGACTACCAGGGTATCTAATCCTGTTTGCTCCCCACGCTTTCGAGCCTCAACGTCAGTCACCGTCCAGTAAGCCGCCTTCGCCACTGGTGTTCCTCCTAATATCTACGCATTTCACCGCTACACTAGGAATTCCGCTTACCTCTCCGGCACTCCAGACCTGCAGTTTCCAAAGCAGTCCCAGGGTTGAGCCCTGGGTTTTCACTCCAGACTTGCCTATCCGTCTACGCTCCCTTTACACCCAGTAAATCCGGATAACGCTTGCACCATACGTATTACCGCGGCTGCTGGCACGTATTTAGCCGGTGCTTCTTACTCAGGTACCGTCATCTTCTTCCCTGCTGATAGAAGTTTACATACCGAAATACTTCTTCCTTCACGCGGCGTCGCTGCATCAGGGTTTCCCCATTGTGCAATATTCCCCACTGCTGCCTCCCGTAGGAGTTTGGGCCGTGTCTCAGTCCCAATGTGGCCGGTCACCCTCTCAGGTCGGCTACTGATCGTCGGCTTGGTAGGCCTTTACCCCACCAACTAGCTAATCAGACGCGGGTCCATCTCATACCACCGGAGTTTTTCACACTACACCATGCGGTCCTGTGCGCTTATGCGGTATAGCAGTCATTTCTAACTGTTATCCCCCTGTATGAGGCAGGTTACCCACGTGTTACTCACCCGTCCGCCGCTCAGTCACTTCACTTTCCTTCCGTAGAATCTGAAAAAAGCGCTTCGCTCGACTTGCATGTGTTAGGCACGCCGCCAGCGTTCATCCTGAGCCAGGATCAAACTCTCGTAATAAGAACTTGTTCTGGTCAAGATCAACTCTCGCTAATCTATCCCGTTACTGTTGTCTGGTTTGTGGAACTTAAAGTTCCTGTTCTGAATAATTCTCTTGAATTTTCAGGGATCGTTGTCTATTGTTCAGTTATCAAAGTTCTGAGCGCTGTCTCGCGACAGCTATATTAGATTATCACATCTGTTCCTTTCTGTCAAGTGTTTTTTCATCTTTTTTCCAGTTTTCTGATCCGGCGTCCCGCCAGACATCTGCATTTGATGTTTTGTTCTCTATCCGGGGATCCGCCCGACTTTTTTATCTTTTTTATAGGCCAGACATCTGCATTTGATGTTTTGTTCTGACACTTATCAGCGGAACGTGTTATATCATATCATCTGTATTCTCGATGATCTCAGCCTGCTCCTGTCTAGATACCTCGATGTCCGAAAGCCTGTCCATCAAGTCCGAAAGATCCAAGTTTTTCTTCACCGTTTGCCTGAGTCTCGATCCCCGTCTGTTCTCTCAACGCCTCCGTCATATTTGCCGTCAGAACGCTTTCGCATCGCTCCTCAATCCAGTCGTCCACAGGGGTATACTGGATGACCGCATCCGCGGCGTACGGCGTAAGTATCACAACCAAAATCCACGTAGCTACTGCGGCAGCAAGGGATAACGCAATCCTCAGCGCCCCCTTCATATATCCTACAATCACTCCGACCGCCAGAATTCCTATCGTTCCATATAATAACCAATTCATGCTGTTCTCCTATTTTGTCAGGCGTACTGTCTGTGTTCCTTTGTCACTCATCAATAAATATTTATTGATCCCTTTCAAGACAAACAGGTCTTTGATATTTGCCCCCACAGTACCTTCAAACCGGTGAATACCGCCTTCTGTAAAGATGCTCGCGCTCTCACCATCAAAAAGTATCACCTGCCCGTCATCAATCTTCATGTTACTATAGTCACCCTCGAATTCCTTTGATACCACCTCATCACCACTGTAATCATAAAACCGCAGCTCGCTGCCGGAAGAACCCTCATCGGCCAAAACAAACGCCAGATATTCCTCATTATAAGCAATGCTTCGGATCTCCTTGTCAATACTAATCTTTTTCTTCTCTTTCGGCTCGGCTCCGCCATAGATGACGAATCCTCCGTCCCCACCGCAACCGACTGCTCTTCAGAATTGAAAAATACCGTCGGCATCAACTGGTTTTCATAAGTGCCGCCTCCGATCCGGTAATCTCCATCTTTATGCTCATTTCCAAAATCATAGTAGGCAAGCTGTGTATCAACTTCACTGCTCTGTGTCATCATATAGGAGACAAGAAGTTTCGTCCCGTCCGGAGACAATGCAAGATCCACCGGATAGCCGCTTGTAGCCGCTGACACTTTATACTCAATCAGGACATTTCCTGACACATCAAAACACTGTATCATGGGCGCTCCGACATTTTCAAGAATTACCGCCGTGATCCCCTGGCTGGAAACAGCCATTTTCTCTATCGGGAGTGTCGTCTTTATCTGTCCTCTCAAGCCGTCTTCCCCGAATACCGCAATCTCATTACCCCTCAGCTCGGCCACAGCGGCGGAACTTCTACTCACCTCCATGATTGGCTTCTGAAACTGAATACTTTCTTTCCAAAGCTCCTTTCCCTCCAGATTGAAAAAGAGAAACGCTGTCCGCGTCACAACCTAAAATGTTCTCCCCGTACCTTACATAAAAGCTGTTCCCGCCTCTCGCCTCCTGTATCTGCTCCACCACCTCGATCCCTGTGTAAGTCTGCAGTGTGATCGTCAGGTACGCCACAGCCACCGCCGCCGTCACTACCCCTACGACGATCCACCTGCGGATGGTTCTCTTTGCTCTGACACTCAATGGTTTTCTCTTCTTCTCAGGAATCTTTTCTTCCTGATCCGGTGTCTCAATAGAAGGTCTTACGGTCCATGTTTCTACCCGAGACTTCCGGACAGGTTTCCGTCTGATCCGTACAGAGCTTCTCTTTCCGGAAAGGTCCGGGACATCCACCCGTGGGATGACATGGAACGACTCCTGCTTCTTATCCTTCATCTTGCTTTCCCCTTTGTATTTTATTTATACTGTTCTATTTCTGATTATCATAACATACTTTTTCTTATGGCAACAGCAGTTTTTGGCCAATATAGATGAAATCCCCGTTTGTGAGTCCGTTCATGCGGGCAATGGCATCGATATGGGAGGTGTCACCGTAGAGCTTTTTTTGGCTGATGGTAGCGAGCGTATCTCCTCGCTGCACAACGTAATATTCTCCATTGCTGTCTGTGTCCGGTGTCTGAGTCGTTCCTGCCGTATCGGTTTTACCGGTTTCCTCCTCTGTAGTTTCCTCCACCTGTGTTGTTACTTTGCCTTCTGCTGCCTGTGCTTCTTTTTCATTTTCCGCTTTTTCCACAGTCTTTGTAATCTGATCAATAGACGTCTGAACCGCTTTGATCTTATCATAATTGTTTACCATTGTCACTCCGATGATCAGAATCACAATGAGCAGGAAGGTGCTGGCTGCATACAGGAAACGATTATTCTGCTTCTGGTCTGCCTTTTCAAGTTTTGCTTTTTACGATACTACGAAAATCCTTCGCAGCTCGATCTGTAATAGATTCACTGGGTGTAATCTTGTTTTCTTTTCGGGAGGAAATCATATAATTCTGCATTTCCGGATTTTTCTCATAATAAATATAATGTCCGTTGATCTCCATCAGTTCTTCATATTTGTAAGCATAAAATTTCTCATCCCGGTCTTTTGGATCTTTCATAATAAAAATTGTATTTTCTTCAGCAAAATATTTTTATGGATCGCCTCCAGATTCTCATCAGTACCTGGGACACGGGATGGATCGATCAGAAACCATCCGATCAAAGACTGATTACCGAAATATTCCTTACAGTCTTTCATACCGGCTTCTACAGCCGCCTCCGGAATATTAAGTTTACTTTCATTTTTTACAATTTCCGATATCCTGACGGCGCCGGATATGTATACACAGTCCTGGTCCTCTACCTGGCCTTTTTCACCGATCAGAAAAGCACCCTGGGGCTCTTCCTCCATTTTATCGCAAAGCTGGTTCAGAAATGTATCCACATAATCTTCTACATAAATTTTGGGGCTGTCACATACATTTCCTATCTGCCGTACATTTTTGGAAACTGTTTTTCCATATATTCTCACCTCATATTCATATTTTTTCTCATCATATCATAGCGGAAACGCCGAATTTATCGGTTTATGTCAGAGCTTCCCAAGAAAAATCCGACATGCAATCTAAAAAAACCGGAAGACTCGTAGCATTTTGCACGAACCTTCCGGTTTTTTCATGAATTTTGTATTTCCGGGACATGTTTTGTCAACTTTGCGCCTCTCTTTGTGTACGGCAAATCAAATCTTCTTAAACTGCTCTACATTCAATACAAATACTGTGGCTCCACCGACCTCAACTGTGATAGGAATGTAAGAGTAACTAATCATGGAAAGATCCCCCTGCGGGTACGGAGTGGTTACCTCCACCTGTTTTCTCTTCGCACACTCTTTTTTGAAGGATCTCAAAGACTTCCTCCACCTGTTCGTCTTCCACACCAATCATCAGGGTCGTGTTTCCCTTCCGCAGAAAACCTCCGGTACTGGATAATTTTGTAACCCGGTATCTCTTTTCGTTCAGGTGCCTGACGGCTTTATTCGTATCATCGTCATGTACAACCGCAAAAATCAACTTCATAAGAAACGCCCCTTTCGTTTTTATTTAACAGAATTATACCATAAGAGAAAACAAATTACACATAATTTTGTTTAAAAATCAAAAATTTACAATCTCTATCCGGCCTGACTTGACACCCTTCTCATTTCAGCGGATAATAATAAAATACATATTCTTGTAAGAGTATTAGTGAAGGAGGCTTTCCCATGAAACAATGTATTGATTCCCAAAATCTTCACCGACGTCTTAGGAAGATTATAGGTCAGGTCCAGGCGATCGACCGGATGATCGACGAAGACATTCCCTGTGAGGACATTCTCTCTCAGATCAATGCTGCCAAATCTGCTCTTCATAGAGCAGGGCAGGTAGTACTCGAAGGACATATCCAGCACTGCGTCCGGGATGGAATTGAGCACGGCGATGCGGATGAGACAATTTCAAAGTTTACAAAGGCGGTTGAGCGCTTTGCCAATATGATCTGAAAAATATCTGAGTTTTTGTCATTTCTTTCTCTGCAGTTGACTATATCACCAATAGAACACACAAGGAGGTATACTAGATTGATCACAGAAATGACATACCCGTTTGTTCTCCCACCGCTCCCCTACCCTTATGATGCCCTGGAGCCGTTTATCGATCGGGAGACTATGTATCTGCATCACGACAAACACTTCCAAACCTATGTAGATAATCTGAACAACGCACTTCAGAATGTCCCACAGTACCATTCCTGGACTCTCTCAAGGCTGCTAACCGAACTTGGATCTCTGCCGGAACCGCTCCAGACTGCCGTCCGCAATAATGGGGGAGGGGCTTATAGCCACGATCTCTATTTTGATCTGATGGCCCCTCCAGGACAGGATATCGCTCCTGCAATTCTAGATTACTATGATTCGGCAGAACAGTTTTTCGCAGACATGAAAGCCGCTGCCCTGGGACAGTTCGGCTCCGGCGCCGCATGGCTGGTTGTGCGTCCGGACAGCTCTCTTGGAATCATCGCGCTCCCAAATCAGGACAATCCGCTTACCTGTGGTTTTACCCCCTTCTCCCACTTGATGTCTGGGAACATGCTTACTACCTGAAATATCATAATTTACGCAGCAGCTATATCGATAATTGGTTTCATGTGATTAATTGGGAGGCCGTTCTGGATCGATTGTTTTCCTTTTTTCTCTCTTGACAACCCATACCCCTATAGGTATAATTTTTTTATTATATACCTACAGAGGTAAGGAAGGGAGAAAAGATATTTTATGAAAACACTAGAACGTATTCTGGAATGGGGCGGTATAAAAAAAGACATTACCTTACTGATCATTTCCCTGATAGCACTGCTCGCAAGTCTTTTGAGATCCGTCCATTTATTTTTGATCTGGCCTGGATTTCCGTTATCTTGTGCGGAGTGCCAATTGTTCTGGAAGCGATCATCGGACTGGTGACAACATTCGACATCAAGGCTGATGTCCTTGTCTCACTTGCTCTTATCGCCTCACTGTTAATCGGTGAGGACTTCGCCGCAGGAGAAGTTGCTTTTATTATGCAGCTTGGAGCTCTTCTGGAGGATTTGACGGTCTCACGGGCGCGCGCCGGCATCGAAAAACTTATCCATCTCACGCCCCGGACAGCACGCAGATTGACTCCTGTTGGTACGGAGATGATTCCCGCAAGCGACGTATGCTTCGGGGATCATCTCCGTGTCCTGCCTGGGGAAACCGTACCGGTGGACGGCGAGATTCTTTCGGGAACGACTTCGATCAATCAGGCGGTAATGACCGGAGAATCCCTGCCCGTTGACAAGGGCGTCGGAGACGAGGTCTCAAGCGGTACTGTCAATCTTTACGGCTCTTTTGATATGAAAGCGCTAAAAGTCGGGGAGGACAGCTCTATCCAGCGGATGATCCGCCTTGTCCAGTCTGCCGATGCCGGAAAAGCGAAGATCGTCGGCCTAGCAGACCGCTTTGCGACCTGGATTGTCGTGATTGCCCTTTTGGCTGCGGCTCTTACCTGGCTTTTTACCGGAGAAATCATCCGGGCCGTTACGATTCTGGTTGTATTTTGTCCGTGTGCTCTCGTTCTCGCCACCCCTACCGCCATCATGGCTGCCATCGGGAATGCGACCCGGCATGGTTTCCTCGTCCGCGAGGGAGATGCCCTGGAGCGTCTTTCCATGGTAAAAAAATTGCCTTTGACAAAACCGGAACCCTCACGGAAGGGAATCTCCACGTGAAAACCGTCCACAGTATTCTTCCGGAACTTTCCGATCGAGACCTATACCGTCTGACGGCAGCGGCAGAACTGAGGTCAGAGCATCCTCTCGGCAAAGCCGTCGTCTCCCAGTTCCAGAAAACCGAGGAAAAGCTTTCCGTCTCACCGGAAAATTTTCAGATGATTCCGGGCAGAGGCGTCTCCGCCGTGGTAAATGGGCAGGCGGTATTGGCAGGAAACGGGCAGTTTATGGAGGATTACGAAATTCCCTCTTACGAAACACTTCTTATGGAAACTTCTTCCTATCGGGATGAGGGATGTACTGTGATTTATGTTTCTGTTTCCGGCAAGGCGGCCGGCTTTCTTGTTTTGTCAGACACCCTGCGGGAAAATGCTGCCAGAACCATTGATGCGGTCCGCGCTACGGGTATCTCCCGGTTCTTCTCACCGGAGATCACAAAATGCCGCCACACACATTGGTACGCTTCTGCACATCGATGAGATTTACTCGGACTGCCTGCCGGAAGAAAAACTTTCCTGGATCGAACACTTCCAGGAGCAACATCTCCCGGTCTGCATGATCGGGGATGGAATCAACGATGCCCCATCTCTGAAAAAAAGGCTTTTGTGGGAATTGCAATGGGTGGTATCGGGAGCGATATTGCTGTGGACGCGGCAGATATTGCCCTTGTAAATGACGATATTCGTGAGCTTCCGCATCTGATTGCTCTGTCGAAAAAAATGATGTTTACAATCAAATGTAATCTCACTTTTTCCATGGCACTGAATTTCTTTGCAATTGTTCTGGCGATTCTTGGAATTTTAAATCCGGTTGTCGGCGCCCTGGTACATAACGCAGGATCGGTGTTTGTCATCATCCACTCCGCCTTCCTGCTGACTTTTAAAAATCACAAAAATTTCAGGAATTAATTTCAAAGCTTTCACAAACTTATCGCAACATAGTAGTGGAGGTGATATTTGTGAAAGTAAAATCCAGACACTTTTCTATCATTCCTTGCATTTTTTTAAGCGGCTGGATGTTATCTGCCTGTTTCAGTTCAAACGGAACATCTGAGGATGCGTCCACCCCTTCCGGGACTTCTGAGGCAGAAAATCAGGGAATCCTTACATTGGATTTCGAAGAGGATATTGACACCATTTATACACTGGAATATCAATCCGATATCGCTGATCAGATTGAAGATCTGAAATCGGAGAGGGAATATACGTTGGAAGATCCTCTTATCATTGCAGATCCTTATGGCACCAACACGACCGGACTTTATCTATATTTTACAACAGATACCCCAACTCTCCTCTCCTACACTATCTCTGCCGATGGCTGTGAAGACTTTACGCAGACGGCGGCAGGCGGCTATGAAATCGAGCATGAACATCAGATCATCGGCGTGATTGCAGGAACCAAGAACACAATCAAATTAACTACGACAGACGAAAGCGGAGCCAAGACCCAAACACTCACCCTCAGCTACACAGCGCCGGAACTTCTCGGTGATTCCGAAAATGCCCAGCTTACCGTTACCGACGGCGAAAGCAGTGAAGCTTTATCAGATGGCCTCTATACGATGCTTGGCAACCGCAGCGGCGAAGACAATGAGCAAGTGGATTTTATCCTTGTCTATGACAACAACGGCACGCTTAGAAGTGAGATCCCCATCAAAAGTTACCGAAGCTGCCGTTTGCTTTTCGATGAGGATACCATGTATTACAGTACTTCTGCTGATGAAATTGCGGCCCTTGACGCTGACAGCCAGATCACCGCTCTCTACGAAATGGGTGATTACAAGCTGCACCACGATTATATTTTTGGTAGCCAGAATGATCTTCTCGTCCTCGCCACGGACACTGCTTCCAACACGGAAGAGGACCGGATCGTAAGTGTCAGCCTGGAGGACGGATTGGTCACAGAACTGATCGACCTAGCGGATCTCTTTGAGGAGTACTTTCACTCCATCGACTACGAGGAAGACGAACTGGACTGGATGCATATCAATTCTCTCTGTCTTGCGGGAGACGATACGCTGATTATTAGTTCCAGGGAGACATCCAGTATTATCAAGATCAGTGGCATTTACGACAATCCATCTGTGGATTACCTCATCAGTTCCGATCAGTTCTGGGAGGGTACCGGATATGAAAACCTGCTTCTTTCCCAATCCGGCGATTTTACTCTCCAGGCGGGACAGCACTGCGTAGACTACGAAACTTCCGATGAGCTCGCGCAGGGACAATACTATCTGACGATGTATAATAACAACAATGCTACTATCAGTACCCGGGACTACGATTACACTACGGATGACCATTACAATGGAACGTATTCCGGTACCGAGGGGACGAATCCTACTACTATAAATATCTCGTCGATGAGAATGCCGGTACCTTTAAGCTGGTGGAAAGTCTCCCGGTCACCTATTCGGGATATGTCAGCTCTGTACAGCAGACCGGCGGCAATCTGATTATTAACAGCGGAAGCAAGTTCAAGACCAGCGAATTTGACAGGAACCACAACCTGATCCAGACCCTGACCGGAAGCGGCGAGACATGGTGGTACCGTGTCTTCAAATACACCTACAGCGGTTACTGGTTCGCATAAGGCCAACGCAATGAGATGCAGGTCTGTAAAGCTAGGTCTCAAAGAAATGGAAATTGCTCTGCATAACTGAGATGTGTCCCAATGCACCGAATGAAAAAACGGATAAAAGAAGAGCGCTTCGTCAGGTTGCGCTCTTCTTGCTGTTATGATTTATTTTTCTACAAATGCTTTAACTTTATTATAAATGCTCTCGCCGTCCAGCTCATACTTTTGATGAGTTCTCCAGCCGGACCGGATTCTCCAAATACATCATTGACTCCAATCTTCATTACTTTCGCACATGCCGTCTCAGCAACTATGTCGCAGACTGCACTTCCAAGTCCACCGATCACCGAGTGTTCCTCTACAGTCACAATCTTTCCTGTCTTCTCAGCAGCTTTTAAGACTGCCTCTGAATCCAAAGGCTTAATGGTATGCATGTTAATGACTTCTGCCTGAATACCATCCTCTGCCAGCCTTTCTGCTGCCACTAAAGCCTCATTTACTTCCAGACCAGCGGCGATGATCGCAACATCGCTTCCATCCCGCAGAGTAATTGCCTTGCCGATCTCGAATTCGTAATTTGGATTATCATTAATGACCGGAACGGCCAGACGACCAAATCGCAGGTACACCGGTCCCTGATGCTCGTAGGCTGCTTTCACGGCCGCCTTTGCCTCCACATCATCGGATGGTACAATAACAGTCATCCCAGGAATGGTCCGCATCAGGGCGATATCCTCGTTGCACTGATGGGTTGCACCATCTTCCCCGACGGAGATCCCAGCGTGAGTCGCACCGATCTTTACATTGAGCTTTGGATATCCGACGGAGTTTCTGATCTGCTCAAAGGCACGTCCTGCCGCGAACATGGCAAAGGAACTTGCAAACGGCACTTTACCTGTGGCTGCGAGACCTGCCGCAACTCCCATCATATTTCCTTCCGCAATTCCGCAGTCGATATGGCGCTGCGGAAATGCTTTCTGAAAAATTCCTGTCTTTGTCGCACCCGCAAGGTCTGCATCCAGTACGATCACATCGTCGTGCTCTTTCCGAGCTCCACTAAAGCATTACCATAGCTTTCTCTGGTTGCAATCTTCTTTAATTCTGACATAATGCTGCACCTGCCTTTTCCAGATCTTCCATTGCGATCTTATACTGTTCCTCATTCGGAGCAACACCATGCCAGGACGCCTGGTTCTCCATGTAGGAAACGCCTTTACCTTTTACAGTCTTGGCTATGATGGCAGTCGGCATTCCTTTCCTCTGTCTTGCCCCCTCAAATGCTGCTCTCAAAGAATCAAAATCATGTCCATCTACATTAATGACATGGAAATTGAAAGCTTCAAATTTCTTGTCGATCGGATACGGGGAATTGACCTCGTCAATCGCCCCGTCGATTTGTAGGTTGTTATTGTCCACGATGACTACCAGATTGTCCAGCTTTCTGTGTCCTGCGAACATGGAAGCCTCCCATACCTGGCCTTCCTGGATTTCACCATCTCCCACTAAGGTGTATACACGGTAGTCATCCCCGGAAAGCTTTGCGGAAATGGCCATTCCAACTGCCGCGGAGATCCCCTGTCCAAGAGAGCCGCTTGACATATCCACCCCCGGAATGTGCTTCATGTCCGGATGTCCCTGTAAATAGGAACCTACATGACGGAACGTCTTTAAATCTTCCACCGGAAAAAATCCTCTGTTCGCCAGAGCAGAATAGTATCCTGGTGACGTATGCCCCTTGGAAACGACAAGACGGTCTCTGCCTGCTTTCTTCGGATCCTTTGGATCAATATTCATCTCTTCAAAATAAAGATATGTATAGATGTCCGCCGCAGATAAAGATCCGCCCGGATGCCCGGATTTCGCGCTATAAACTGCTGTCACAATACCTTTGCGGACTTCATTGGCTGTTTTCTGTAATTCTAAATTGTCCATGACAATGCCTCCTGTCTTTGTCTTTCGGGAGAATTATTCCCCAAATACTTTTTGTAGTCTGCCTGAAATTTCTCGATTCCGGCATCAGTCAGTGGATGATGTGTCATCTGTTCAATTACCTTGTACGGTACCGTCGCAATGTCTGCCCCTGCAAGCGCACACTCTGTCACATGAATTGGATTGCGTATACTTGCGGCGATAACCTGTGTCTCAATTCCGGAAACAGCAAACATCTCCACGATCTCCTCAACCAGCTCTGCTCCTACCACCGAAATATCGTCCAGACGTCCAAGAAACGGAGATACATAGCTTGCGCCGGCTCTTGCCGCAAGCAGCGCCTGATTTGCCGTAAAAATCAAAGTCACATTCGTCTTTACTCCTTCTGCAGAAAGAACTTTAACCGCCTTTAATCCTTCTGCGGTCATCGGAATTTTCACTACCATGTTCGGATGAATTTTAGCAATCTCGCGTCCCTCCGCAATCATTCCTTCGGCATCTGTCGTTGTCGCCTTAACCTCCCCGCTGATCGGTCCATCCACAATAGATGTGATCTCCTTGATGACTTCGTTAAAATCCCTGCCTTCTTTTGCGATCAAAGACGGGTTGGTTGTCACTCCACAGATCACTCCCATATCGTTTGCTTTTCTGATCTCCTCTACGTTTGCCGTGTCGATAAAAAATCTCATCTTCCTGTTCCTCCTTATTTTAGGTTCCTGTTGTTCATTTAATTTCATTATAAAACCTGAAAATAAGCCGGTCAATACCGCCAATTTTTATTAGTAATTTTCCAAATTAATAATTGTATTTTTATTAATTTTTTATCTGTTACCCCAGCACTACAAAGAACATTTTTTGTTCTCCTACCAACCATTTTCTGGATTTTCAGGGCACTATTTCCTTGTTTCAACGGATTTTATATCATTCTTATTACTAATAATTTAAGCAGATTCATTAATTCATTTTTTTGCATAGGATGTGGTACTACGAATAATGAGTCTCGGCTCATACTCTACATGGTAGATGCTTACCGGCTCCATGCCGGAATACTTCATCTGGCCGCTGTCAATTTTCTTCATCATAATATCGCAAGCATCCCTTCCCTTAAAAACAACAAAGTGTTCCACCGTCGTAAGCGCCAGTTTGTGCATCCTCGCAAACAGAGTGTTGTCACACCCCATCACCGAGATATCCCCGGAACCTTGTACTTTTCCTCATGTAGGGCGTCCAGGATCCCAAAGGCGATCATATCGTTCAGCCCCACGATAGCCGTCACCCGACGCTTTTCGGCCAGAAGCTCCTTTGTCAGATCATAGCCAATCTTGTACTCGGAATCAATATTTGCCACGTTCATATCGTAAGCTTCATCTGCTGCCTTGATAATGACACGCTCCTTCAGACCCCAGCGGTCGAATTCCTTTAAGAATCCTTCCACCCGTTTGGAGCGCTGTTTCTGCCGGATTGTCAAAGGAGGCGCAATATAGGCCACATCCCGGTGCCCCAACTCCAGGAGGTGACTCGCCATCAGACGTCCAAGCTTAGAATTATCAATCTCCACCGCATCCACACTCATCTGTTCATTTTGATTGTTGACAACAACGATAGGGATTTGCTTTGCCAGCTCCTCTATCATCTCCATGTAACAGCGACTCGGATTGCATGTGTAGATAATACCAAGCGGCGAAAGCTCCGGCATCATCCGCAGGTATCGTTCCTCCATCTTGAGGCTCCGCTGTGTGTTACAAATAAACAGCCCAAAACCTGCCTCTTTTGCCCTCGTCTCAATCCCTTGAAGCAGCATGACGTAATACGGATTCGTCAAATTTGAGCAAAAGACAACCAGAAGCTTCCCCCGCCTGCTGTCTTTGCGGATCTTACGTTTCGGCGGCTGATAACCAAGCTCCTTTGCGATCTGCGCCACGTTCTCCACAGTCTCCTTGGAAAAGGAGACATTATACTTTTATTTAGGATCATAGAGACGGCGGACTGAGATACTCCCGCCGCCTTCGCAATATCTGTCGATGTGGTCTTCTTTTTTCTCATTTCAGTCTCCGCCTTCCAAAAAAGAAAGGGATCTACAGAAGTCCTCAGCTTTTGCAATCCCTTTTATCTTACAGCTCCGTACGTCCTTCCAGGGCGCGAAGAAGTGTCACTTCGTCAATATATTCCAGATCTCCACCAACCGGAACACCGCTTGCGATCCTGCTCACTTTGATTCCCGCAGGCTTGATCAGCTTACTGATGTACATGGCCGTCGTCTCCCCTCCAGGGTGGAATTCGTGGCGATAATAACTTCATCCACGTCACCCTCCAGCCGGACCATCAGTTCTTTCAGCCGGATATCCCCCGGACCGATACCCAGCATCGGAGAAATCGCCCCGTGAAGCACATGGTAGACGCCCTCATATTTGCCCGTCTTTTCGTAGGCGGCCAGATCTCTCGGCGTCTCCACCACCATGATCGTCCTGTGATCCCTCTGCTCGTTCCGGCAGATCGGACAGAGCTCATCGTCCGTCAACGTACAACACTCCTTACAGTAGCGGACATGATTCCTGGCGCTCACCATCGTCTCGGCGAGCTTTTCAACCTGCTCCTTTGGCATATGGATCAAATGAAACGCCAGTCTCTGAGCTGATTTCGCCCCAAGACCGGGGAGCCTTGAGAGCTCCTCGATCAGACGGCTGATCTGATTACTGTAATATTCCATTCTCTTTCACTCCCGGACTAGAATAATCCTGGCATTCCTCCGCCAATGCCTCCCGTAAGTTTGTTCATTACGGAAGAATTCGCCTCATCTACCTGGCGAAGTGCTTCATTGACGGCTGCCACCACCAGATCCTGAAGCATCTCGATATCTTCCGGATCCACCACTTCTTCCTGAAGCTCTACACTTAAGACCTCTCTCTTACCGGATACCGTCACCTTGACAGCACCGCCGCCTGCTGTAGCGGTAGACTGTTTTGTCTCCAGTTCCTTTGCCTGCTCTTCCATCTGACGCTGCATCTTCTGTGCCTGCTTCATCAGATTCGCCATATTCCCTGGCATTCCTCCGCCAGGAAAACCACCTCGTTTTGCCATATCCTCTTCCTCCTAATCTTCTACCGTGATATCCATATGGATCAACTGTTCCAGATCAATAAAGCTGTCCTCAAATCTGCGTCCCTGCTCAATCTTTCCGATCTCGATCTCCACCTTCTTACCTGTCCTTTCGGCAATCAGGTCCTGAATCTCTTGCTTATGCTCCGGGGTTCCCCACTACGCCTGCTGCCAGATCATCCGGAAGGATAATCTGTAGCTGTCCCGCATTTCCGACACTGAGTCTTGCCTGTCTGAGATAGACTCTCAGCATCCCAGACGCGTCATTTGCGATCATACGGAAATTTTTCACCACTTCCTTCACATCCTCCGGAAGTGCCTGAGGGATCTCTCTTGAAGCCGGGGCCGGTACCTGTGCCTCCCCTCCCGGTGCCATTGCCATGCCATCAATGTGCCTCGGAAGGGTCGCCGGGACTACAAGTCCTTTCTCTACCTTCTCCTCCAGAGCGCGGATTCTCTCCAAAAGTGTATCCTGTCTCGTCTCCATCTGAGGTACGCAGACCCGAATCAAAGCCACCTCCAAAAGAACCCGCTTCTGGGTAGCATATTTAAGCTGATTGCTCAGATCTGAAAAGATCCTGATATAACGCATCAGTGCGTCATTTTCTATCATCTGTGCTTCTTCTTTCAACTGTGCAAGATTCTCCGTCGAAACGTCAAGCACATCCTCCATATTATCAGAACTTTTCACCAATAGCAAGTTTCTTAAATACCAGGTAAAATCGGTCGTCAACTGAGCGGGCTCCTTGCCTTCCATCACCAGCTCATTAACCGTCTTAAGCACCCCTTTTACATCCCGGTCTATCATTCTGCGAAGGAGGGCGCTGTACACATCCGTGTCCACCGCCCCCAAGACATCCAGCACCTTGTCGTAGGTAAGCTTTTCGCCGATATGAAAGGCAATGCACTGATCCAGAAGACTCAGCGCATCCCTCATAGAACCGTCCGCTGCCTTGGCAATATAACGGACCGCCCGCTCCTCCACTTCCACTTGCTCTTTTATCATCAGTTCTTTCAGGCGTGCCGTAATCGTATCAATGGTGATTCTTCTGAAATCATATCTCTGACACCGTGACAAAATCGTGACCGGAATCTTGTGAACTTCCGTGGTCGCCAGGATGAAGATCACATACTCCGGCGGCTCCTCCAGCGTCTTCAAAAGCGCGTTGAAGGCGCCCGTGGAAAGCATATGGACCTCATCGATGATATAGACCTTGTATCGTCCCTGCGCCGGACGATACTCGACCTCCTCCCTGATACTGCGGATGTTATCAACACCGTTGTTCGACGCCGCGTCGATCTCCACCACATTCATATATGCGCCGGATGCGATATTACGGCACATATCACATTCTCCGCATGGACTGCCGTCCACCGGATGCTCGCAGTTGACTGCCTTCGCAAATATTTTCGCCACGGTCGTCTTGCCGGTTCCCCGCGTCCCGCAGAACAGATACGCATGTCCGATCCTGCCTGATCTGATCTGATTTTTCAGTGTAGTAACAATATGATCCTGCCCCTTTACGTCTTCAAACTCTGCTGGTCGGAACTTTCTGTATAAGGCAGTATAAGACATAATTCATTCTCCTTGTCTGATCTTTGCTGATTCTAACTTTCCGTCTACTTGTCGCCAAAACTGATACCGATAGTCCGCGCCTCTTTGATGATCTTAGACTTCGGGTCCACTGTTTTTAATTTCCCTGCCACTTCCTCAAGAGGGACCTTGCAGGTCTCGCCTTCTTTGATAGCTACCATGTATCCGTACTCGTGCCGAAGGATCATCTCCGCTGCTGCCGCTCCCAGTCTCGTGGATAGTACGCGATCATACGGACATGGAGATCCACCTCTCTGGGTATGTCCCGGAACAGTAATGCGGACTTCCTGATCACACTTCTTCTGGATCTTCTCCGCCAGCTCGTAAGCCACGGATGGATATTTTGCTTTCTTCTTTTCCATTACTTCTTTTAATTTCTTCTTTGGAAGCTCTGCGTCCTCCTTGGCAACAGCGCCTTCCGCAACCGCAATGATCGTAAAGCGCTTACCCGCCTCAGAACGCTTCTTGATATACTCCGCTATCACATTCAGATCATAAGGAATCTCCGGAAGCAGTACGATGTCTGCACCACCTGCAATACCGGCATGAAGCGTCACCCATCCGACCTTATGTCCCATCACTTCTACTATGAACACACGGCTGTGGGATGTTGCCGTCGTATGGATCCGGTCGATCGTATCCGTTGCAATGTCCACCGCACTCTGAAAGCCAAACGTCATATCTGTGCCCCAAAGATCATTATCAATCGTCTTCGGCAGGGTGATGACATTTAATCCTTCTTCGCGAAGCATGTTAGCTGTCTTGTGCGTACCGTTTCCCCAAGGATCACGAGGCAGTCCAGATTCAACTTGTGGTAGGTGTGCTTCATCGCCTCCACCTTGTCCACCTCCGTCTTCACCGATCACTCTCATCTGCTTAAACGGCTGTCTGGACGTCCCGAGTATCGTCCCACCTCTTGTCAAAATACCGGAAAAATCACGCTCCGTCATCATATCAAACGAAGAGTAAATCAATCCCTTATATCCATCTTTAAATCCGTAAATCTCTGCATCTTTTACTTTGGCAAAAACTCCTTTTGCCACGCCTCTCATGGCAGCATTCAGTGCCTGGCAGTCTCCGCCACTCGTCAACATACCGATTCTCAGCATATATTCACGTCCTTTCTGTTCATATGTCCTTATTATATCTTATTTTATGGGTGCTAACAACTGCGAAATGCGATATAATAGGAAAAAGAGAGGCTTTATACTCACTCTGCTATTGTAACGGTAACTCATCAAAGTCCGGTCCTTTCCATGACTTTAGCGACCGGTTACAATTCCGGAATGTACCTTTGGATACTTCCGATGACTGAGAGATTCACAAATTTACTAAAACAAAGGAGATATAGAAGTATGGAACGAAATGAACCTTGCTGGTGCGGAAGCGGCAAAAAATACAAAAATGTCATATGGCGATAGACGAGCAGATTGCTCTACATGCCGAAAAGGGGGAGATCGTACCGGATCACTCTATGATTAAAACCGCAGAGCAGATCGAGAAGATCCGTATCAGCGCCAAGCTTAATACAGCAGTCCTCGACCATGTGGCCGAGCATATCCATGCAGGCATGAGCACAGCCGAAATCGACAAACTGGTCTATGATTTTACGACAGTGCACGGCGGCATTCCGGCGCCCCTTGACTATCAGGGCTTCCCGAAAAGCGTGTGTACCTCTATTAATAATGAGATTTGTCACGGCATCCCGGATGAATCCATCATCCTCCAGGAGGGCGACATCGTGAATGTGGACGTCTCCACTATCCTGGACGGCTACTTTTCTGACGCATCCCGGATGTTCTGCATTGGTGAAGTAAGTGAAAGGGCAAAACGCCTCGTCCGCGTGACCGAAGAGTGTGTGGAACTGGGATTAAAAGAAGCAAAACCATGGAACCACTTAGGCGATATCGCTGACGCCATCAACACCCACGCCAAAGCAAACGGCTACTCTGTTGTTGTTGATATCGGCGGTCACGGAATCGGTCTGGAATTCCACGAAGATCCGTTTGTCAGCTATGTCACACCAAAGGGCAGCGAGATGCTGCTCGTACCCGGAATGATGTTCACCATTGAACCGATGATCAATGAAGGAAGTCCGGATTTCTTCATCGATGAGGATAATGGCTGGACTGTCTATACCGAGGACGATGGTCTGTCCGCCCAGATCGAATATATGGTGCTGATCACTGAGGACGGTGCCGAAGTATTGACTAAATAACATGCGGCCCGGGACGGACACCTGGCATATAAAAGCCGCCGGCCTGCGATTGATCTTGTATCCGCAGGTCGGCGGCTTTTACTTTTTGGCAAAAAAAAGCGGGTGATGGGAATCGAACCCACGTATCCAGCTTGGAAGGCTGGTGTTCTACCATTGAACTACACCCGCATGTGCCCAGAGCCGGAATCGAACCAGCGACACGAGGATTTTCAGTCCTCTGCTCTACCGACTGAGCTATCTGGGCATCTTCTGTGCGATCAGCACATGGACTATTATATGGCCTCGATCTATATTTGTCAACACTTTTTTTTTTCTTTTTTTCTAACTATCCAACTGCATAGCCTGAATAGTGATATGTCTCAAATACTTTTTATTACTTGCAATTTCTCTCAGTGACCGTCGTACTCTCCTACATAAATCATACCATACCGGTACACAAGCCAGGTACCCATCTCTTCGCCCCGATCTCTGTCGTACGGAGCGTCCAGTAGTACATAGCCGATCTGTCCGTCATCCAGATCCTGCGGATATCCTTCTGTCGTCATCTTTGCTGTCAAAGCCGCCAGCGGATGCCCAGACCGCAGAATCGCGAAACGCACCGCACCCTGTGGGAGCATCAGCACATACATTGCAGTAACCAGTACCAGAAACAGTATGACAGAAAGCCAGAACTTTCTTGTCTTTATCGTATGTATCTTCTTTCTTTTTTTTCATCCACTACACCGCCATATCTATCTTTCCCCTGCTTTTATATTACAGCAAAACAGGACAAAGAATCCTAAACTTTTTTCTTAAAGATTCATTACATATTTCGTTACAATTTATAATACTTGGGGCATACCTGATTCTTTTACAGATATGACCTGACGCCTTTGCATCCGGGACGTTGATAATTCCGGTTAAAAATGCTATGATAGGAAAGTATCTTGACAAATCAGGGAATTGAACGGAATAAAAGGGTAGAATCGTATGTTAAAAAAGATTTTCTGGAGCGCTTTTCTATCAGCGAATCGGAGTTTCGTGAAGCCGGACTTAGCTGGGACGATCTTTGCTATATCGCAAAAGACTATGCCAGACGTCTGCCTGACCTTCGGCGGATCCGGGACGAATTTTTACAGGAATTTATTAAGAATAAGGATCAAAGAACCGGGCTTCATTCTTACCGCACCCGGGTCAAGACGCCATGGCATCTGGTTGAAAAGATCATCCGGAAACGATGTGAAAACTATCTCAAATACCGCACCCTTACAAAAGACAATTACATGAAGTTCGTCACCGATACGATTGGTTTCCGGGGATTGATTTTGTACCGGGAGGACTGGGTCGTTTTCCACAAGTATCTGATCCGGCACTTTGAGAACAATCCGGACCTCTATATTCATAACTGTATCGCAGACTATTATCCAGATAAGGACCGTTATATGGCAGAGCCTCCCAAAGTGCATATGCGGCTCGGAGATTTCAGTGATATTTACTCTGACTGGATCGCAAGCGACAATATATTTGACCGGAAACATTACCGTTCTGTCCACTATATTGTGAAATATCAGGGCGTTTACATGGAAATACAAATCCGTACTCTATTTGAGGAAGGGTGGGGAGAGATCGACCATCATATTCTATATCCGTAAAAAAGAGCGACCCGATGCTCACGGAGTTTTCCGAACTATTAAACCGTCTGTCCGGTATGGGTGATGAAATGGCCTCTTTCTTCAAACGGCTCTGCGACGTCTCCAGCGAGAATTTCAAGCCAAAGCAGACAGTAGTCAATCCGCGGCTTGACTACGAAAAGCCGGCAGAAAAGTTAAATGAAATTGATTTAAGTTCTATTCAGACAGTGCAGGATGCCATCGACAGCATTCTGAAAGAATAAAAAGGGGGACTTCGGATGAATCAGAAACCATTACCTGGAATTCCCGAACAGATTTTACAATCCGCCGATCAGATGATGGAACAAATCCAGAGCGGAAAGATCAGAAAACATCTACTTGGCAGTACTTCTCATGTCCACGATCACGCCATGATGAATGTCTCCGTGAATTCCTACTGTGACTTTGTAAAGTCCAAGCTATTTTTCGATATTATAAAACTAAAAGGGGAAGAAACACATGAATGATGTCGAGACCATTTACACGCAATATGAAGATATTGTATCCGAGTTTACCGAACAGGTCATCAAAAACCAATATGCTTCTCTCTACCGGGAGTGTACTGCCTTTCTGGAAAGTCTTGGCGTTTCCGACCACACCCGCATTGATAAGGCGATTCTCACTCATACGGTGATGGACTACTTTACCGATATCTCCCGGATGAAAGAATTCCATCATGTGAAACATATCAGCGAACGGAAAGCACTCGCCTATGAGACCTATTGGATTCTGCGCCGTAAGCCGATTCAGGTTATGATAAATAACGGCAATGAGGAATTCTGGGCTTTCCTGAACGAAAAGTTTTCCTTTACAAGAATCGCCTCCTTCCTGACACGGGAGCAAAAGTCCGTGATTCTGGACGAAGCTTCCAAAAAACGTTCTTAAGCTTTCTGGATACCCTTTACTACTTTCTGAAATACCGGACTCTCGATCCGAAGACATTGGAACTGGTGATTATGGGATTCCAGACAGGACAGATGGTGCATGAATAGCAACGTCCTGCCCGGAATCCCGTGCAGGCTATCAATGTATTATGACTGCCTCTTCCAATATTCATCAATCTCCATAACAGCCAGAATATACATTTTTAATGCTTGCATTAGAACATCAATATTCTGCGCTTCATCCGGTCCATGCGCCGCCCCCGCACCATAGGGGAACGGCTTTTTTCATTTCTTTTGCCTGCCCCATATCCACAGCCAATTTGAAATTTCCTCGCATAAGTACTTCCTTCCATAATGTAAGCCGCATCCTCGCATCCCGTCTCTTCCCTGTAGAGTCGCAGAAGTAGATTGGGAATCCCGTCCTTTTCAGAAATATAATACCCTTCTTCCTCCTTAAGAAATTCTACTTGCATAGCATGTTCTCCGGCAAATTTCTCTATATTTTCTTTTCCTCTCGCAATCGAAATCGACACAGGGAACCGGGCGTCAAACTCCGCCCATCTTTCATTCTTCGCCCGAAGTTTGCAGCGTGACTCCCCATACCGTCTGCTTCTACTATGTATGCCAAACTGTATCCCCTGCGAGTCCGCCTCTAATTCCTGCCATAAGTCCATACAAGAGCGTTCCGCCTTTAAGCGAAACCATAGAATGTGTTTCTCACCATTGGTGATCGGAAAATCATCATCCGCCGCAATTCCAAAATCCGGCTGTCCTGCTTTTTTGAGGTAATACTCGATATCTTTCCTATCCACCTCTTCATGTGCTCCGAGAAAAAGGCGAAGATCACACTCCGGACTGATTCCCGTTTCTTTGAAAAAAACAGTGCATAAAGGAGGGCCATCAAGGGTCCTTTATCATCAACAGAACCCCTTCCTATAATATATCCCCGGTCTACCGTCCCACCAAATGGCGGATATGTATTTTCACCAGAAGGAGGAACCACATCAGTATGGGCCGCTAAAAGCAGGCGTTTTTTTCTTGGTTTTTCATACAGCCTGATTTCCACACCGTAGTCATCAAAATTTTCTGCATAGAGTCCCTTTTCTTTTGCAAGGCGCATACAAAATTCCAGCGCTTTCGCACATTCCACGCCATACCGATGTGTTCCTTCTTTTCACCTGCAACACTGGGAATCCGTACAAGTTGACATACATTTTCTATCAGTTCCTCCTGATAGACCTTCAAAAATTCTCGGATCTCCTTATCATAACGCCGAGCCATCATAGACCTCCTTTCCGAACCGTCTGTAAAGAATCACACTGAGTCCAAACCTTGATAACTGATCCAGCGCAATCACAATCCAGATCAGTGTAATCGGCAGTTTTAACAAAAATGCCACTATCAGGCAAAGTGGAATCCGGACAACCCAGATCCCAAATCCGGCGACAATCATTGGTGTATTCTTATGTCCCATTGCACGTATCGTCCCGTTATATATTCTGGAAAGATTTTGAGGAATTTGAATAAATCCCATGACAAAAACATACTGGATTCCGATACTTTGTAGCTCTTCTTTGTTTGTCATCATCCTCATAAACACACCCGGAAAGAGAACGAGAAGTATAGACGTGACAACACTGATTGTAAATGCTACCCGAATCAATTCCCTAAAATATATCTTCCGGAGATTCTCGTCTTTTTTCCCGATTGCCCTTGCCGCAAGCGTTGTAGATGCTGTACTGAACCCGATTGCCGGCATCTCTGTGATTGTCTCTGCCTGAATTCCCAGTTGATATGCCGCAAACGCAGAAGATCCATAAGAAAGGATAATTTTACTTAATATGATAGCTGAAAACTGCCAAAACATACTCTCCAGTGCCGCCGGAATCCCTGTCGTGTATACTTCATAAATACAGGATTTGTCAATATAAAACCATTTTTTCTGAGGATCTGTTCCAAAAAACAGCCCCTTCTTTTTCCGGTACAAAAGGAAAAGATCCATCCCTGCCCCAAAGGTCTGTGCAAGTACCAGTGCGGTCGCCGCTCCGAATATACCCATTCCTTTCAAAGGTCCAAATCCAAAAATCAGTCCGAAACCAAATATAATATTTACAAGATTCATAGCAGCAGCTACCATCATCGGTGTTTTTGTATCTCCATACCCTTGAAACGCAGCCGTCGCAACCGTCATAATCACACAACCGGAAAATCCAAACACAATAATCTTCATGTAGTTCTGTGCCAACATTAAAATTTCTGCATCTTTTGAAAAGAACCCAAGAAAAATATCAGCTCGAAAAAAACAAAACGACCTGAAACACAAACACAAGGATCAACTCTGTCAGAAGTGTCTGCTCCATGATTTTTCTACAGTCCTCTTTTTACCAGTCCCATATGCTTTTGCAATCAGAACTGTCGCACCGATCGCAACTCCTTTATAAAAAACCCAAAGTGTATCTGTAATTCTTACACAAATGCCCTGTGCCGCTATATCATTCGCCAGCAACCGTCCTACCATAGCTGTCGTAACCAGATTTGCGGAGATTTGCAGGATATTTTCAAGAATCATAGGGATAATAATATGGTAGATTTCTCTCTTTATTGTTTTTGTCTTGTACACCAAAACCTCCGTCTTACAAAGAGATGTCGGCCCCCCTTCCCAACATCTCTGTCTCACCTATTTTACAAATTTAGCTTCCATCTCTTTTTGTTCATCATTTAATACTTTTTCTACATTTTCGTTGTCAAGGATGATTTTTGCCACACTGTTTTTGGACATCTCGATTGCCTCCGCGAAATTCTCCGTATAATTTACTCCCGGCACTGTCTTCCCTATTTCCGTAAACACATCAAAAATCTGCTGTCCTCCAAAATAGTCGTCTCCCTCTTTAAACACTTCCGACTCCAATGCCGGAAGATAAGAAGGATAAAGCCCATAATTTTGGAATCCCTCTACATTGGCATCTATATCTTCCATACAGAACTTTACAAATTCTTTTGCGGCCTCCGGGGCTTTACTTGCCGATGGAACCGCAAGTACAGACCCTCCATTAGAAGCTCCCATCGATTCCTGATTCTCGTCAAAACGAGGCAATGGCATAACCGCCCATTTCCCCTCCTGGTCCGGAACCGCGTCTTTGATTGATCCCACCATCCATACAGCTTCCGCAATGCAGGCAAACTTATCGTCGGACATTCCTGTCACCATATCGTCCCACGAAGAATTATTAAACGTAATTCCTTCCTGATACATCCTCTGACACATCTCCATCGCCCGTATTGACGCCTCTGAATTTACCTGCGGATTACCCTCCGCATCAAAATAGAAACCTCCGAGCTGCATCATAAGCATCCGATAGGTATTGTCATTTCTGGATTCTGCCATACAGAGCATATCTGCTCCTGTCTTGTCTTTTAATACTTTTCCTGCTTCAATGAAATCATCCCAGGTTATGATATCTTCTGCTTTAATTCCGGCCTCCTCAAAAGATCCGACCTGTAGAACATACCACACGGACCAGAATCCCATGGATATGCAATTACTTTTCCATCCACAGTACATTCCGCCATCTTAATCGGGAAAAAGTCTTCTTTCGAAATCATATCTGAAAATTCTTCAAATTTACCAGGAAACTTCTCCCCAAATTTTGCCATCTGCTCTCCTTCAATAGATACGATATCCGGAAGGCCAATTCCCGACTGGAGACAAGTCGTCATTTTCTGATAGACCTGCGACACCCCCATCTCTTCAAAATTAAATTCTACATCTGGATATTTCTCTTGGAATTTTTCAGCCTGAGCTTCCAGATGAGCCAACGCTACGTCCCAGCTCCAGACAGTGATCTCCCCGACAGTCCTCCTTCTCCGGAGTCCCCGCCCTTTTGTTCCCCGTTTCCTCCACATGCAGTCAAGGAAAGAGTCAACGTAGCCGCTATCAGGACTGATAAGATTTTCTTCTTCATGTTTTTCCTCCTTTTACTTTTGACTTTTTATTCTTTCACAGCTCCGCCCATCACGCCGGCGACAAACTGTTTTTGAAACACAAGAAAGATAATCAGAATTGGCAGTACCGCAAATACGGTTGCCAGCATAATAACACCATAGTCTTTCCTCCACGCAACCCCATTCAGCATCGACAATGCAACAGGGAAGTTGTACATGGATTTGGTACTTAAAATGATCAATGGCCACATAAAATTGTTCCACATACTCATAAACATATAGATTCCAAGCGCCCCCAGCGCTGGTTTCATAGAAGGCATAACTACCCGCATAAAAATAGAAAACTCTCCGCATCCATCGATCCTGGCCGCTTCAATCAAAGAAGTCGGAAAAGACAGCATATTCTGTCTCATCATAAACATTCGAACGCACCGCCAAGTGCCGGTAAAATGACAGCCTGATATGTATTTGCCCATCCGATCCTATTCATCAATGTAAATAACGGTACATACATAACCTGTCCAGGTATCATCATCGTTACCATAATGACACCAAAACATAGGCCTTTCCCTTTGAAGTTAAATTTTGCCAGCGCATATCCTGACATAGAATGAATAAGCATAGACAAAAACGTATAGGTAAAGGTAAGAATACATGAGTTAAACAAAATTTGCACAAGATCCAGACGCTCGTTCAAATTCTTAAAGTTCTCCGCGAGGTTGCTTCCGAATATCAATCTGGGCGAAGCACTTAAAATATCCGAGTGCGTATTGGTCGCAGATACAAACATAAAATAAAATGGAAATAATGAAATAAATGTAGCTACGATCAACACAATATATGTGACAATCTTTAATCCGTTTCTCTCCGTCGGGCGTTTCATCAGTCTTCTCCTCCTTTCGTAAATTTGAATTGCAGAATCGACAAAATCCCTATAATAATCACAAGCGCATAGCTAAGTGCGGCAGCATATCCGAACTTGTAATAGGAAAACCCAGTATTATACAGATAATGCCCTATGGTTATAGTCGCGTTATCCGGACCACCCCCGTTAAGATGAAGGATTCATCAAACAACTGCAATGTTCCAATGGTAGAAGTAATGCTGACAAACAACATAATCGATTTCACCATAGGAATCGTGATATACATCAGCTTCTGGAGAAAGGAGGCTCCATCCATATCCGCTGATTCATAAAGTTCTGTCGGAATATTTTTCAGACCGGCGATCATAATAATCGTGTTGTATCCCGTCCAGCGCCATGTGATTGCAACAATGATCGCAATCCGGGCTCCCCATACGGTATTCAGCCAGTCTACGCCCTCAACCCCCACTGCTCTGAGTGCGTAATTGACCAGTCCAAAATCTGTATTAAAAAGAAGCTTAAAAACAATGGCATAGGCTACCAGCGCAGTTACCGCCGGAAGAAATATGCTGATTCTGAATCCGGTGCGGCACTTCAAAAACGCCTGTTCTACCAGTACCCCAAGTACCAAAGACAGCACCACCATCACCGGCACCTGGATCACAAGATAAATAAACGTGTTTTTTAAAGACTTCCAGAATACCGGATCGTGAAGCATTGTGATATAGTTCTGCAGACCACAGAAAACATATCTACCTTCTGTAAAATCCTGAAAACTAAGAATCAGTGAGTTAATCACCGGATAAACCATAAAGATCGCAAACAGTATAACCATTGGAAGTAAAAACAAATATGGCGCTGTTTTTTGGTCATCATTTTCCCATCCCCCTTTTTATATCAAATCTTCTTTTTCCCCGAAAGTTTCCAGTGAAACTCAAACGGTTTTGGAAAAAGACGGTCCTTCTCCAGGCACTCTGCACCCCAGCTTGCGCTTCCAAGCCCATGATGTCCGACGTCCACACACAACATGATATCCTCTTCCGGCAATAATTCGTTTGTATGTTGTGCCTCTGTCAGTTGCTCCTGTGTATAATGAAGCGCTCCAAAGGAAAACTCCTCCTCTGCTTCCACACGAAGTACACATCCCGCATTTCCTTCGAACTCTACCCATCTGGTATCCTCATGGTTCCCAGTCTCCTGCGGCACTACATAAGGGAAATAAAAGTCTGACACGGTACTTTCAAAAACGCCAAAACGATTCCCCTCTTTCGCGTCCACATAGGTTTCCCATGGTCCCCGTCCGTACCAGCGCACATTTTCACACGCTTTGTCCAACAGAAATCTCAGGCCGATTCTTGGAAATGTCTCTGGGAGCTGATTCCCTACAGGGACGCCACGATACATCATCTCAATCTCCCCATTACTTGCAACAATGTACTTTGCCTCAATAAGAATTTTCCATTCCAGCACAATCGGAGCATACATTTGCTTTATCTTAATTTCTACATTCCCTTCTCCCTCCTCCACCGAAATTTTATCTACAATATTGCATACTGCCTTTAGCATCCCTTCTTCCCATATTTTTCTTACATTTTTATCGTTATCTACCGGCGCTCTCCAAAAGTTCATTCCCATCCCTTTTTTAATCAACGTCTCTCCAGCAAATTCATATCGTGAAATCGTTCCCTGAATTCGGTCGAATTCCAGACAAAATTCTTCGCCAGAAATGATCAGGGTTCCCATTTTCTCTTCCACGTGCAGTGGTCCATCCGCACTTTTTTTCTCTCTCCTTTCTCCTTTCTTTAGTAACTCCTGATGGAAAGCAACCTCGTATTCCTCCTCTGCCCATGCCGGACGTTCTTTGTACACGACACGGATATTGAGCCACCAGTCTCCCGAACATTCCGGCAGGAAAAGCTTCTGAGGATCAAACAGTACGATTTCTTTCCTCTCTCATGTGCTTTCACTCCATCCAGTTCAACAGTACTGCTCATCTTTATTTCATTTTGATTTTCAATCGTGATCATCGCTTTCAAATGATCCAACGATAAAAAATCATATCTGTTTTCTACGCAAATCGCCCCACGGTTTCTGGTAAATTTGCAAAAATGCAACCGGCTCAAATGCCTTTTTCACCTGAAGCACTGCCGGAGTCGGCGTTCTGTCTGCCTGCAGCAGTCCGTCGCAGCAGAAAGCACCGCTATTTGGATAATCGTTGTAATCACCTCCATATGTATAATAACTTCTCCCATTTTCATCAGTCTTTTTCAAACCATGATCTATCCATTCCCAGATAAACCCGCCTTGAAGCCTTGGATACTTTCGAAAAATTTCCCAGTATTCTTTCAGCCCTCCCGGACCATTTCCCATGGCATGTGCATATTCACATACAATATGTGGTTTTATTTTTGAACTATCTCTCCCCAAAAGCTCCAAATCTTTGTGGCGTGTATACATGGTACTGTAAATATCCGCAATCGACGCGTCTCTGTCTTCTTCATAGTGAATCAGCCTTGTCGGATCATACTGTCTGACAAATCTTCCGGCTTCCACGAATGCCGTTCCAAATCCCGACTCATTTCCTAATGACCAAAACATAATAGATGGATGATTTTTATCTCTTTTCACCATTCTCTCTGCCCGATCAATATAGCTTTTTTCCCACATCACATCATCACTTAGCCTGTTTGGCTTCTTCGTATATGCCATCTGATTACATTCCAGATCCGCCTCTTCCATCACATAAAATCCCAACTCATCACACAAATCCAGAAAATCTGGATGAGGAGGATAGTGGGCCGTTCTAATCGCATTCACATGATATTGTTTCATAAGATAAAGATCCCTTCTTATGTCTTCTCTTGTCACACACCGGCCCGTATACTCGTTCCAGTCATGGCGATTGACCCCTTTCAATTTTAAAGGAGCGCCATTGATATAAAACAAACCATCTTTTAGACAGATTGTGCGAAACCCACATTTCACACCATAAATTTCGACAGATGTTCCATTTTCTTCTAACTCCATGATTACATCATAAAGATAGGGATATTCGGCAGACCATGCGTTTACCTGATCGATCGTCATGCAAAATGAAACATCTGTTTCTCCGGAACTGCCTGCACCTTACGCTCTTCTGAAAGAACGGCTTCTTCCTTGTCAAAAAGACTTAGTTTTAATTTCATCTCTTTCTCTTTCCCGGCGTGATTCTCCACTGTCACATTTACATGAAAATGACCCGTACATAGATCCTCACCAAGAAGCGCATCTATTTTATAATCTGACACATGGATTTGAGGTCTCGAAATCAGGGAAATATCTCGAATAATTCCCGCAAACCACCACATATCCTGATTTTCCAGGTAACTTCCATCTGAAAACTGATATACTTTCACGGCAAGTATATTTTTTCCACTGCGGACCTGCTCTGTAATATCAAATTCTGCCGTCTTCCTTGATCCCTGACTATAACCCACAAGAATCCCATTTACCCAGACATGATAAGCACTTTCCACACCATCAAACCGCAACAGATATTCCTGGCCTTCTTCTTTATTGATTTCGATCTTTTTTCGATAGATTCCAGTTGGATTATCCATCTGAATAGCCGGATCATCTGTGATCGGGAACAAGGAAAAAGCGTCATTATAACACGGTTTTCCAAACCCATTCAACTGCCAATGCCCCGGCACTGGCATAGTTCTCCAGGAAGAATCATCAATTCCCTCTTTTACATATTCATCCAAAGCCAAAAATGGAGATTCAAATCCTGCGAACTTCCACTCTCCATTCAGAAGTCTATACTTTCCGCTTTCTTCTTTCTTTCCTATCCGCGCCTCTTTCACAGTTTGATATCCACAGTAGAATGGCCGCATTGGCAACCTATTTCGTTCTAATACATTGATATTGCTCCAGTCTGCATGTTTATAAATAAATTCCATTGTCAATTTTTCCTCCTACACAACCCTACTCTCACCGCAGCTCCCACGGACAACCAACCGATTTGGAACAATCAGCTTTACGCCTTCCTTTCGTCCGGTAAGCAAGCGTTCCATCAATAATCTGGCTGACATGATTCCTGTAACGTCATTGTAAATTTTTACACTCGTCAGGGGCGGTGTAACAAATGCTGCTGCCTGTATATCATTGCATCCAATAAGGGCAATCTCTCCTGGTACACTGATCGCATTTTCCTTTAAAGTTCGCAAAAATCCTATTGCAAGATTATCATTTTCCACAAAATTGCTCTTGGAAGCCTACGCTTTTCTTTTATGATCTTTTTTCCCAATTCGTATCCGTCTCTTACAAGACTGTTTTTGTAAGCCATATGAACTCTTCCCGGAATCTTCCATTTTCTTCCATTCTATTTTTAAAAGCAAGATATCTTCTGTCTGCTTTCAGAGAACCGTAAATCTCGATTCCATACGTGCCAATATATCCAATCTCCTCATATCCTCTATCCTCAAAACAATCCAGAGCTTTATTAACAATACTTTCAAAATCATTCACAACATAATCCGCATTTAATTCTCCCTCCTCCAATTCAAAATCAGAACAAACAATAGGAATTCCTGCTTCTTTCATCATGACCCGCAACTCACTTGCCCGAAACCAGATTCCTGGGTGTCCGACTAGTATTACTCCTTGAAATTCATGAAATTGTCGGATTCCTTTTTCAATAGTCCCCAGAAAAAACTCTTTAATTTGTAATCCATTTTTTCCAGTTCACTCTTAATATTTAGGCGTACAATTTGATAGTAACTATCTTCAATTTCTAAAATTTCATTGTATAAAAGAAAGATTCCTATTTTGGCTTTAGGAATACATAAAGTGGTATCTTGATAATGTTCCACCCGTCCTTTGTATCCAAGCGCTTTTGCTGCCTCCTGTATTTTCATCCTCGTATCATCCGATACGGAAAAATGTCTGTCCTGATTTAAGACCCTGGAAGCCGCTGCCGGAGATACCCCGGCTCGTTTCGCTACGTCTTTTAATGTTGCCATCCAGTCCTCCTGTTGACTAAATTATTTTCTTTTTTTACTGTATTTTTTCTTTATCGCTCTAAATTATATCATTTAATTTTTACACTACTATATTCTTCACTCTTAATTTTTTCAATATTCTTTAAAAATATTTATTTTTTTCACTCTATTTACTAAATACATTTTGAGGTTTTAGTAATTTATTTAGTAAAAGTATATTTGTAATCTGCCGTCCACACATGGACAGCTAAAAGGCAACCGTATGTATACAAAATAAAAAAGAGCAGATGATACAACTGTATCAACCACTCTTATACTTTTTAATATCCATTATTTCATAATCTTGCAGCGAAAATAAGGGCTTACCAACTATAAATTTTTACCCTTTTCTACTTTTCACACTCTCATTGATAACTCCCTCAGTTCTTTTGCAATTTCATAATTTCCAGTCTTTTCGGCCAATGGAACAAAAATCTCGCAGGTTTCTTCAGCTCTCCGTTTTCTTTGCTGCCCGTCCATGTAGTCAATAGTCCTCATGTTATGAAGACGCGTTGCAAGACGGATAAGCACGATCTGTTCCTTTCTTTCCTCCCGGGTTTCCAAATCTTCCATTCCTGCTCCTACAACCAATTCCACGACTTCCTCTGCCAAGTGTTTCTTAAGTTCTTTTCTGTCCACAAGCCTTTTCTGCATGACGTCACAAAACAGCCCTGCACAGATCGTATGGTATTCCGTCTCCATATCCGCCAGCAGAATAGCTGTATGCAATGGATGCGTAATATATTCATCTCCCGAATAACGCTCCATTCCGTGATAGATTTCACATGCATACTCATAAATGTATTGTATCTCTTTTTCATCCACAGAAGGATACATCTGTATCACTTTTTTCTTTAGAATCTCAAATAGTTGCTCCTTTGTCGCATGTTCATCGACTCGCCCGTTAACTGTCCTGCCCATACTTTTACCTCCTAATCTTTGCATACTTATTACCATAGCACGAAGTAAAGCAGGGCAATAGCCAAATTCCTTTTTAAAAGCCTTCGTAAACCCATTATGAGACTCCCATCCATATTTCAGCGCTGTATCCATGATTTTCTTGCCACTACGGATCTCAACAGATGCTCTTTGAAGTTTTTCCCGTTTTACATATTCCATCACGGAAGTCCTCGTCTCATTTTTAAATAGTCTGGAAAAATAATACTCTGAATATCCGACCGCTCCTGCGATCTCTGCCACTGTCAGTGACCTTTCGATATTCTTTTTTATATACTCTTTACTTTGTTCAACAATTTCCCCAGTTGTCATGCATCTCACCCCTGCTCTTCTTTGTCATATCTCTACTATAAATCAAAAAGAGTCGAGTTGCTTTTCCAATCCTGCCCTATTCCCCAATGCATCCAGCAATGGTTTCAAATACTACCTATCTGTCCAGTCACAGTTTTGACCATTTGTACTCATCAGTGCAGCCATCCATGGTTCCCATGTATCCGGAGCTTTTTTCGCCACCGCCTTTTTCAGCATCCTGCAAAGCGTCCGGTCCTTCCATGTCATCTTCTCTTCTAGCCACATTCCTCTCCCATAAAATAGAGGGATAGCGCAAAGACCGCCTTTCATATTTTTTCTCTTGAGTTCTTTCAATGCGTTTTCATGATAAGGCGATGCCCCAACAGTAAAAACAAAAAGCTGTTTCCCCTGTAATTTTTCTATGTTCTTTTGGAAAAACGATATTCCCGCAATACCAGACGCATAAATTCCACCGCAAAGAATCAGCCTCTCAAAACAGAGAACCTCCTCTATCTTACAGTTTTCACTTCCCTGATTTCAAATCCTGTTTCCTCTCTCAGCCATCCCGCATATTTTCGTGCCGCCCCATATTTCGACTGATATAGTATCATTCCTTTTTCCATCCGTCCCTCCTCTAAATCCATTCTGATCGCTCCCTATATGACGCATCTCTCAGCGCCGTATCCAAAAAATCTTGGCTGCGCTTTCTTGTTGCTTCACGACTTCTCCCAGTGATATTCCGGGGCTGTCGTACAAAAAATTGTCCCGATCCCAACCGTATAGATCAGCATGTGCAAATGGAGACTTCTTGCCCGCTCCACATCGATATGGAGCCTGTCAGATAGAAATTCCGCCATCCCCGGATCTGTCTCTTTCGTATAGAACTCCTCCAAAGAACTGATCCCCTGCCTTCGGTGCAAAATGAAAATCCGAAACAAATTTGGCTCTTCTTTGGCAAGCCGGACATAAGCTCTTCCGGTACTCGCAAACAGATCTTCCGGATCGATCTGTTCTTCTATGAACCCCCCACACAAATTTCATTGCCCGAGCTTCTACTTCTGCTTTCAGACTTTCTATGTTTTGGCAATAACTATAGATGGGCTGAACAGAACAGCCAAGCTTTCCAGCGATCTTCTTTATGAGTACCCGATCCATTCCATCTTTCCTGGCAATATCAAATGCTGTATCAACAACCATTTCTTTCGTGATTTTTGTTTTGGCATAATACATTCTCCTTTATACAAATTAGTTATATAAGTTATTTATATAACTATACTATTCTTTTTTTCTGTCCTTCAAGTAACAATTCTATATTTTTATGAAATAAAAAAAAAGCGGTCAATTCAAAATCAACCGCTCCAAATAAATATAGAATGATTTAGTATTTCTATTATAAATAGAACTCTTGATACAACTCATTTCCCTTTTCAATGATTCTAGTCATTTCTCTCTCTGAAATTCCTAATTCATTACCAAGTTTCTTCATATTCGTAAAGTCACTTTCTGTAAATTCCGACGTGCTACCTACTATTTTATTATCATCTTTAGAAATTGCTGAAGCAGTGAATTCATTGTTATCTTCCCACACAATTTCCACAATAGTATCTTCAAGATCAATTTCACAGTATACATTACTAATATGAAACTGCAAAGAAAAGTCCAATAGTCCCGGCATGGATTGATTCGGGACACTATATGTAATTCCTTTCGAATCACTCATTGAATAATATCCATTTCTATTTTTATGAAAATTATTTTCTTTTAACTGCTGCGTAAAATTCCCCTCTAATTTATTTTTGGTATTGAAATATACACACGAATAAATTACAAAGCTCCTGATCACCAACGCAAATACAACCGCAATTACCAACAATATCTTTGCGTATTTTCTCGTACTCTTTACTTCGCTATCAAATGTTTTCACCATAATCAAATCCTCCTTCAATAAAATATCCAAGGAAATCTGAAAACTATCGCTTATTTTTATAATTGTTTCTAAATCCGGATAACTCTTCGAATTTTCCCAATTAGATATTGTTTGTCTCGAAACATGAAACATCTCCGCAAAATCTTCTTGAGACAAATGTTCCTCCTTTCTACTACAATATAAATATGGTTAATATCCCTTACAGCCAGTAAGGATTTATCCATCTTGTTGCTTAAGCTGTATAATGATGGAGCAATCGGTATATCGTCTTCCAATCTTGGACTTCGCGTCCGTAAATTAGACTGATAACCAGCTCCTCATTCGCAGCGTTCGTTTTATGCAGGTTGAATCGCCAATAGGTGCATTCGCGTCACACCACAGTAGATTGAATAGGCAATGAGTAAAACTGGTACTTATCCATTGCAATAAATCTTAAGGAGTGACTAATTTATGAACGCAGTAGGTATCGATGTTTCAAAAGGTAAAAGCATGGTGGCAATTTTACGCCCTTTCGGCGAGATTGTTTACAGTCCTTTTGAAATCAAGCACACATCCCATGATATTAATTCTCTTGTTGATCTCATCCATTCCGTTAATGGCGAATCCCGTGTCGTGATGGAGAATACTGGACGTTATTACGAAGTCCTTGCTCATCAGCTTTCCGAGGCGGACATTTTCGTCAGCACAATCAATCCCAAACTAATCAAAGACTTTGATAATGATTCTCTTCGTAAAGTCAAATCCGACAAAGCAGATGCAGTGAAGATTGCTCGCTATGCTCTTGACAAATGGCTGAATCTGAAACAGTATAGTCTTATGGATGAATTACGCAATCAACTTAAAACCATGAACCGTCAGTTTGGTTTCTATATGAAGCACAAAACTGCTATGAAAAATAACCTTATTGGCATCCTTGATCAGACTTATCCTGGCGTAAATACTTACTTCGACAGTCCTGCACGAAGTGACGGCAGCCAGAAATAGGTTGATTTTGCATCTACATACTGGCATGTGGACTGTGTTCGTAAAATGTCTTTAAACGCCTTTACTGACCGCTATGAGAGCTGGTGCAAACGCAAGAAGTACAACTTCAGCAAATCAAAAGCTGAAGAAATCTATGGAAAAGCGAAGGAACTTGTTCCTGTACTTCCCAAGGATGAAATAACCAAACGAATTATCAGACAAGCAGTTGATCAACTCAACAGCGCTTCCTCTACTGTTGAGGAACTGCGCACCTTGATGAATGATACAGCCTCAAAGCTTCCTGAATACCCCATTGTTATGGCAATGAACGGCGTCGGTCCATCTCTTGGTCCACAGCTTATTGCGGAAATCGGAGATGTTACTCGCTTTACTCACAAAGGTGCTATTACAGCATTTGCTGGTGTTGACCCTGGTGTGAATGAATCCGGAGCCTTCTCACAGAAAAGTGTGCCTACATCAAAACGTGGCTCTGCTGATTTACGGAAAACACTGTTTCTTGTAATGGATGTTCTTATCAAAACCATGCCTCAGGATGATCCTGTATATCAATTCATGGACAGAAAACGCACCCAGGGTAAGCCTTACTATGTTTATATGACTGCAGGAGCTAATAAATTTTTGAGAATCTACTATGGGCGAGTGAAAGAATATCTTGCATCACTTCCTCAATCAGAATAATTTATACATATCTTTCTGATAGACCAGCACAATGTGGTGGTCTTATTTTGATACCCTTTTGCAACCTGTATAAAATTTTCAAAGTTCTTTCAATTTAGCCTTGACTTTTTATTTGCAGGCTTATTTTTTGAATGTTACTTCCTAATGTCATGATAGTTCTCCTCCTTTTGCCGAAATTGTATTAGGAAAATCCGATTATGTCCATCAAAGGAGCTTTGCATTTACAAAAATCCCATGCAAATATTCTTTGCACACCGTGATTTCCAAAAGTATTCCATCTTTTGAAACGAAAAATACAAGAACGATAGAAATGAAAGTACTGATGGCTGGGGATTTTTATCGGCCTGAGACAGCCTGGAGGCATATTGTTCGTTGCAGATTCAGTATAAATGAAGGCTTTCACTTTAGCAAGGTGTTTTCTTTTTTCCCATTAAAAAGGCAGAAAACAAAAATACACCACGGTATCTGCCTTTGGTATCGTTAAGCAAAACAAAAGGCTATGGACAAAACATTGCCCATAGCCTCATACACATTATAACTGCATGGAAAGCCACTTTCAAAATGGGTATAAAATCCCTATGGCTTCCCGATGAAATCGAAATGCGTCATTTATACGCTATACTCTGCACAATGTTTTATCGGAATGGATTGTACAGAGCTGATTTTCTTTTTACGCTGATCTGTTAAATGAAAGTTCATGTTCATACGTTATCTCCTTATAAAGAAGCGCAACTTTCGCTTTTCATAATACAATGAAGGAAAGAATTTGTAAATCTTCGTCCCTTTTTAAGGCAATCAAGATTTTCTATATCCTAATACAAGAAAATCCAAAATTGCATATTATACCTTTAAAAAAATTCTCTGTTTATCTCAACAACAACGATTACATTTTCTTCTGTAATAAGAAAATTCCAAGGATCGTGCCGACAAGGAAAAGCGGCGCTACTCTCACAAACAGCCATTCAAATGAATGAAATGCCACTCCGAGAACAGCGGTTTCAGGATCATTATAGTTCCATCCCAAGTAAGGACTTTCTAATGCTAATAAGATCGCAAAAATTGCTGTTATTACTACACTCAATGAAATCAAAAGCCAATACAGAATCCTTTTCCTCGTAGTTTTTTTCTGTGCGAGTTGCAGGTTGATTAGTTCCAACTTTGCGGAAATTGTCTTTAAGTCATCGATTTCCGGTTCAATGATCCTTTCTCCAAGTAACTTACTTACAGGTGTTTCAAACACTTCTGATATAGAGATTAGCATATCGGAATCGGGAACTGACAATCCTTGTTCCCATTTCGAAATTGTTTGGCGCACGACATTCAGTTTCACAGCAAGTTCTTGTTGTGAAAGTCCTTTTGCTTTTCTGATTGTCTTAATATTTTCACTCAGCACTAGGAACACTTCCTTTCTATAATTGTTACCTCTATTCTATGAAAAATTGCCCGTTGCTACAAGCAATACATATTAACATTGTTGCTTCTCGTGACTATTTAAGCTTTTAAATATGTCTCAAAAAATATTTAAACTTTTAAAAGGCCTCCATTTTACAAAAACGAATTAAATAGATGGCATCTCGTCTTCTTAGTAATTTTTCTCAAAATCTTTTCAGAAACACTTGCTTATGACGTAACGTAATGAGATATACTATCGGTAGGAGGTATGATATGAATAAATATAAAGCGATACCAGATGGCTATATGACTGTAGGAGAAGTCGCAAAGAAAATGGACATTACTGTACGAACATTGCAGCATTATGATAAAGAAGGTTTGCTTTCCCCATCAGCTATGAGCGAAGGAGGACGCAGGTTATATACAGACAAAGACATCGTTAAACTTCATCAGATTTTGTCTCTCAAACACTTAGGCTTTTCTCTGGGTGATATAAAAAACCGTCTTATTCCACTTGATACACCTGCCGAAATTGCTGCCATTTTAGCAAAGCAAGCTGCCTCTGTCAAACAAAAATAGATTTTTGTCAGAATCATTAAGGGAACTGGAAGTGCTGCGGGAAGAAGTACTTCAAATGCAGTCGGTTGACTTTAAAAAATACGCCGATATTATTGTTAATTTGAAAATGAAAAATGACTATTATTGGCTGATTAAACATTTTGATGACCAAACTCTCGATCACATCCGCAGTCATTTTGATAAAGACAGCGGAAAGGCATTTATAAGCCGATTCATACAGCTTCAAGATGAAGCAATTAGACTACAAAACGCAAGTGTTCCTGCGGACAGTGATGAAGGGCAGAAATTTGCGAAAGCCTATTGGAATATGATAACAGATTTTACCGGCGGAGATATGAGTATGCTTCCCAAACTTATTGAATTGGGACAATTTCAAAATACAGACCTTATTTGGAAAGAGAAGCAAGATATCGCTAACAGGTATGTTGAACAAGTATTGGGAGTTTATTTTTCCCGTTTAGGAATCGACCCGTTTCAGGAGGAAACAAAATGACTGAAGCTATAAAAATCAAAAACTTAAAAAAACATTATGGATCCCATCTAGTATTAAAAGGGTTAAGTTTTTGCGTACAGCAAGGGAAATTTTTGCTTTGCTCGGTGTAAATGGCGCAGGGAAAACCACATGTATGGAATGTTTGGAAGGTTTAAGAAAATCTGACAGCGGAGAGATTACCATCAACGGAAAAATGGGAATTCAATTACAATCGTCTTCCTTGTCTGCACATCTCAAGCCTTTAGAGGCTGTCAAATTGTTTGCCAAATGGAATAAGACGCCCATTGATAATACGATGCTTGACGCTCTCGGTATTTATGAACTTGCGAAGAAACGGTATTATCAATTATCAACCGGACAGAAACGGCGGCTTCATTTGGCGCTTGCCCTAACGCGAAATCCCGATATACTTTTTTGGATGAGCCAACGGCCGGACTTGACATCGAAGGACGTCTATCCCTGCATAAACAAATCCGCCACTTAAAGGCCATGAAAAAACAATCATATTAGCAAGCCATGATATGACCGAAGTAGAGAGCTTGTGCGACCGGATTGCCATTTTATCCAAAGGCAGAATTGCTTTTATAGGAACCGTCGATCAGCTCAATAAAACGGTAGGAAAGCATTATAACATCACGATTCAAACACAAGACAAAATCAAAAAATATGAGTGTGATGATATCGAAGCAGCGTTGTTTCCGCTGCTTATGCAGTATAAAAAAAAACAATGAGACAATTTTAGATATACAGATAAATCGCGGTTCTCTGGAACAGCATTTTATGAAAATCGCAAAGGGGGATTACTAAATGGGCGCATTTTTATATGCAATTTCCTTACAATGGAAATTAGACATACGGAGCAAAACAATACTCATAACCTGCTACATTGTTCCTCTCCTTTTTTTTTTTGCGATCATGGGCGAAATATTCACTTCTGTTATGCCGGAGTCAAAATACACACTTATTCAATCGATGACGGTTTTCGGTGTAACAATGGGCTCATTCATTGGTTTACCTCCCTCTCTTGTTGAAATTTACAGTAGTGATATTAACAAAGTTTATAAAGCTAATGGTGTACCATTATATCTTGGTCTTGTTTTGACAAATATTTCGGCATATATTCATTTGTTTATTATGAGCATACTTCTCTATATTACTGCACCGTTTTTTTTCCATGCTGAGATTCCAGAACATCCAGGAATATACTTTGCAAGCCTTACCATTTTTATTGCTGTATCACTTTGTATTGCCAGCATAATAGGGTTAGCTATAAAAGATCAGGCGAAAACTTCTATGATTTCCATTATTGTTTTTTTGCCATCTGTCATGCTATCTGGTATCATGTTCCCTATTGAACTGTTGCCTAAAGCATTTGAAAGAATCGGAAAGGTTTTTCCTGCTTCGTGGGGGTACAAACTAATGGCAGATCATACGATCCGGTTTGAAAATCTACTGCCACTGATCATCATTCTAACATTAGCTATTTGCATATGTCGTATGTTGGTTCACAAAATTGATAAATAGCAATGTCAACAGGATGTTATAATAGATGAAATATATCAAAATCGTATTCTGTCTCTATTAGTTGGCACACCATCTTTTACCTCCTTCCAAAGACCATCTATAAAGATCTCATATTCTCTGAAAGCGCAAGGTAAACCGTTTGCCTTTGTTATATCCCTACTGTCCATAAGCTGAAAATGTAAATGTGGGGCAAATGAATTTCCAGAGTGTCCCACATTTCCCACATAATCCCCGGCCTTTACATACTGTCCAACAGTGACCTGAACAGAATCTTTTTTGAAGATGACACAATGCTGCATATACATTCTTTGCATATTGTATGATCATATAATTACCAGCAATACATTGAATATTATCTTTGTACGGATCAAAATAATTTGCATTTTTATAGGCCTTAAATACATCTGTCAATAAATTTGTTTTTTTATTTTCTGCATACCCGTCCTCTGCGACTACAACCATTCCGTCACACGGGGCATATACTCTTTCTCCCCCAACAATAATAGTCCTCTAAGGCAGCTCCCTTTATTAGATACTGCATCATACTGACCCGATAGGCAGGCCACCCTTTTCTCGTCCAGTCAACTTGTATAAAATCATAAGCATAACGCGTTCCATATCTATTCGTGCCATGACTTGGGATTTTTGACCCAGGAGTATTAGGGGAATACCACTCCCCTTTTAATGGAAATTGCATTAAAATCGGATTACTCATATCTTTTACTTTCCTCTCAGCATAGCACATATTAACAACTCAAATTATCGCATCGTTTTTGACTTTCAAGCTCTCTGCTTATTTCAGTATAATAGATTTACATACAACAGAAAAGCTTCAATAACGGGATAATGAGACAATAAAAGACTTGAAAATCATTGAAGTCGAGGAGGCAAACATCTTTCATTCTCTTTTTAATCCCTTACATAGGGAAAAGGCGGAAAGCCTTGATTTTCCTGGACTTTTCCGCCTTTTGTATATCCCTTGTTTTCATTCCTACTGCCGCAGACCGGAATCGAACCGATACGGGAGATAAGTCCCGCAGGATTTTAAGTCCTGTGCGTCTGCCAGTTCCGCCACGCCGGCAGAGTGGATGGAGAAGGATTCGAACCTTCGAAGTCGTCGACAACAGATTTACAGTCTGCCCCCTTTGGCCACTCGGGAATCCATCCGTGTCACATAGAATCGTTTGACCCTGACAATAACTATTTATATCATATTCTAAAAAAAACGCAAGGGCTAAATTATCCCTTGCGCCTCTTTCTATCTTCTTTTACGTCCCATCTGCTGTTTCAGAACCGCTGATGGTCTCTCCTGCCTCTACTTTGTTGATGGTCTGTGCGATCTCGGCGACCGTATCTTCGTTCGGCACGGTTACATACAGATACTGATTTGGAGCAGAGTAACAAATATTCTCCTCCGGTGTTCCGTCTGCCGCCATGGAGTAAATCTGCCAGTCAGAATGGTCCTTAAGCTGCTGCTTAATCAGCGCACGGATCTGCTTCATAGACATATTGGTCTCCACGCTGTCCGCTGCCTCATCTAGGATATCCGCCGCCTTTACGATCATAGATGGAGATACCATCTTCTTAATCATGGCAGTAATTAATGCCTGCTGGTTCTTTCCACGCTGATTATCCCCATCATCAAGTGCGTGACGCTCACGAGCAAATGCCAGCGCCTCCTGCCCGTTTAAGTGGTTTGTTCCTCCTGAATTTCAACAACTGCTCCTGCATCTGTTCCGGTCGTAAAGTCAAACTCAGATTCTACGTCCACCCCACCTAGAATATCAATAATATTGATAAAGGATGTAAAGTTTAACCGTGCGTAAAATGGAATCGATACCTGATACAGTTCTTCCAAAGTATCAATAGACACATCCACTCCGTAGTTTCCGGCATGTGTAAGCTTATCCCTCATTCCTCCGGAAATACCAGGAATCTCCACATAGTAATCACGAGGTGTGGTTACAAGTAGGATCTGGTGTGTCTTCGGATTAACCGTGGCAATGATATTCACGTCGCTTCGGCTCATATCCTCCACATTTCCATAAATGTCAATTCCGCTGATATATACGGTAAATGGCTCTGTCTGTACCGGGACGTCCAGTGACAGATCCTGAGTCTCTTCAATCTCACATTCATAAATCACTTTCGTACCGGATTTAAAGTCCTCCACAGCTTTTTCCATCGTGCTCTGATAACTGGAATCATAGACGATGATGTCGATCTCCTCACTCATCAGCGCTTTCGCCATATCTTCCATATTGTCAAACACTTTGGTCTCAATGCTCTTCTTTAACTTCTTATTGATATTGGCAAGTGCTTTATCTGTGTTCTCGCCGTCTGTGGCGTACTGGATACCAAATATATAGTCCTCCGCATCACCCAACTCTTTAGCGCTGTCATCCTCCCGTACAACGGCGACCATCTTGTGGCTCTCCGAACTACCACCCGCAATATGGAAAAGGGCTCCGCCCGTCTTATAGAGATAAAATGATCCTATGACAAGGACAACTGTCATCACAAAACTGAATACCTTGCCGATGATCTTGCCTTTTCCCCGCACCGCAAGTTGGGAAATCAGCGTGATACCGAGCAGGACAAGCAGGACACCGGCGATTCCAAGAAGATATTCCATAATGAGAATATCCATCCAGCACAAAAGCCACAAAAAGCTACTGACGCAACAAGCTGCAAAGCAAAGAACGCCATTCCTCTGGCCGCTCCTGCCCGCTCTGCCTTTCTTTCCTTTCGCCTTCCGATCTCCTGTTGATACCTTTCCCGCTTCTCCTCTCCCGTAATCCTATTGTGAGGTCTTCTTCTGGCTCCCTCCGGCCTTTTTCTTCCCGCCGTCTTACGATCCTGTGCCTCATCTAAATGATAATCTAAATCTGACTTTTGCCGCCCGGTCCGGCCGTCTTTTCGTTTCCGGCGCTGTACTGGAATATGATCCGGAGCTCTGTCGCTTCCGTTCTTTCTCTGGGCCATAATCTTTTATCCTTTCGTAAGTCTTTTCTGCGATTGCACGCACTCTTACTATTTTATAACTTTTACTACATCTCTGCCTATTTGTCAAGTTTTACACTAATATTCACGTTTTTTAAGATGATTGCAGAGTGTTTTCCCATATTCAGAACAATCTCTCCGTTTTCTACAATATACTCCTCAAATTCGGTCGTGTATCCTTCCTCATATGTATAAATCATTCTCCGCATGAAACCCTGCATCGGAACCTCCGCCGGCCATACCGGCACATGCAGCGTAACTGCCTCGCTCCGATTGTTGACAATGATGACGAACTGCCTTCTGTCATTAAAACGCGCATAGGCAAGCACGCCTTCCTGCCACATTAGCATTTTGACTGAACCGGTCCGGAATGCCCAGTACCGCTTATGGATAGCGATGACCTCCTTATGAAATTCGATCATCTCTTTATCTTCACGTCCCCACGGATAGGTCCTTCTGTTATCCGGATCCGTGAATCCACAGACGCCCGCCTCATCACCATAATATATGGTCGGTGCTCCGACCCATGTCATCTGCATGACAACCGCTTCCCGCAGAATTGCAGAGTTCGTATAGCTCTCCGCTGCCTCATGTCCGAGGTGTTCCACACGCCCGGTCATATGATTGGTTCTTGTCAGGAATCGGGAATGATCGTGGTTGGACAGCTCGTTCATTGCCGTCTGCAAAGACGGCGTCGTCATCGCTGACATATGGTGCGTGATGGCATTGACAAAGTAATCCGCATTATTGCACAGATCTGGTCTGCTGCTGTCACTGTGCTTCTCCATTCCGGTCAGGAACCAGGTTACAGGCTCCATAAAAGCGTCATAGTTCATAACCGTATCCCACTCGTCCCCTGGAGCCACTCTTTTGGATCTCCGTAGTGTTCCGCCAAAATGATTGCCTGGGGATTTGCACTCTTGACTGCCATTCGGAACCGTTTCCAAAAGTCGTGATTATATTCTTTCGTTGTTCCAAGATCTGCCGCCACATCCAGTCTCCATCCGTCCACATTGTACGGAGAGGACACCCATTTCTTTCCGATCCCCAGAATATAGTTTTCCAGTTTTACGGAATCCTCGTAATTCAGTTTCGGAAGCGTCTCATGCCCCCACCAACCGTCATAGTTTCCGTTATCCGGCCAAGCTCCCGGATCATTATTGAAAAACCGGAAAAAATCACGGTACGGACTGTCGGCCGAACAATAGGCCCCCGGCTCGTAATTACCCTCTTTCTGGTAGATTTTCTCCCGATCCATCCATTTATTAAAAGAACCGCAATGATTGAACACCCCATCCAATATGACCTTCATCCCTCTTTTGTGGATCTCCTCTACTACATGGGCGAAAAATGCGTTGCTTGCTTCCAGGTTCGCTTTTCCGGCAGTACGAATCTGATATTTTGTCGCCTGACTGTTATCCGTACAGCCCTCCGGCAGAATATCTCCTCCGTCTTCCACGATCTTCGCCAGATGGGGATCAATGTAATCATAGTCCTGAATATCGTATTTGTGATTGGACGGGGACACAAACAGCGGATTAAAGTAGATCACTTCCACTCCAAGCTCTTCCAGATAATCCAGTTTATCCAGCACCCCTGCAGATCGCCCCCGTAAAACTCCCGGATCGCCATCGTCTTCGCCGGCTTCTGGTTCCAGTCTTCGATCTGCTCAGATCTGGCGCCGAGATAATAGTATTCTCCTGTTACCACGTCGTTTGAAAAATCCCCGTTACAGAATCGATCAGTGTAAATCTGATACATCACAGCGCCTTTCGCCCACCCCGGCGTGGAAAAATTTGGAATCAACAGAAAATCATAGGCCTCAAGCGGCTCGCTTACGGCTCCGTAACGATTATAATATATGGTCTCGCCATCAGTCCCTTTGATTTCAAAGTAATACCGCAGCGCCTCCGTTCCAATCTGTACTTTCACGTTATAATAGTCAAAGACGTCCGTCGTCTGCTCTTTTTTGCATGAAAATCGTCTTTCCTTTATCTGACCCCTCTTCATCTGAATAACAGGTCTCTCTTGTGACAACTTTGGCTTCCTGTACGTCATCTTTTGCCGTTCGGAATCGTAGTATTATCTTCTGATCTTCTACCGGCTCCGGTGGGATGACGTATACACCCGTCCCGTCACAAAATAATGCCTGTTTGTTCATAATCATACTCCCTTTCTTCCCGTATCTACTCTGGCAGCATCTGTCCTTCCTGAGAGCCCTCTGTAAATAAACCTTCAAATTCTTCCCTGGAAATCTTTTCTTTTTCCAAGAGAAGAGCTGCACACTTGTGTAATACGTTCATATGGTCTTCGATCATAGTTTTTGCTTTTCATAACATTCATCAATGATTCGTTTCACTTCCTCATCAATCTTACCCGCGACAGCCTCTCCGTATCCTCTCGTATGGGCAAGATCCCGTCCGATAAATACTTCATCGCTGTCATTGTCATAATTGATCAGTCCCACTTCCCTTGACATTCCAAACTTTGTCACCATCGCTTTGGCAAGATTCGTTGCCTGTTTGATATCCTGTGACGCTCCTGTTGTAATGTCATCGAAGATGATCTCTTCAGCTACACGGCCTCCCAGAGAAACCGTAATGTCCTGGAGCATTTTCCCTTTTGTATGAAACATCTCATCCTTTTCCGGAAGCGGCATCGTATAACCTGCCGCCCCACTGCCCGTTGGAATAATGGATACGGTGTAAACCGGTCCTACATCCGGGAGCAGATGAAATAAGATTGCATGGCCCGCTTCATGGTATGCCGTGATCCGTTTCTCCTTATCGGAAATCACACGGCTCTTCTTTTCAGCTCCGATACCGACCTTGACAAAGGCACGGCGAATGTCCGCTTGTGTAACAAACATTCTTACCTGCTTGGCCGCATAGATAGCGCTCTCATTGAGCAGGTTTTCCAGATCCGCCCCTGTAAATCCGGCCGTCGTCTGCGCGATCTGGCGCAGATCTACATCGTCCCCAAGCGGTTTGGATTTAGCATGAACGGTAAGAATTTCGAGTCTGCCTTGTACGTCCGGTCTGCCGACAAGCACCTTCCTATCAAACCGTCCCGGACGCAGGATCGCAGGGTCAAGGATATCCACGCGGTTGGTCGCCGCCATCACGATAATCCCCTCGTTAGCTCCAAATCCGTCCATCTCCACCAGGAGCTGGTTCAATGTCTGCTCTCTCTCATCGTGGCCGCCTCCCATACCGGTACCTCTCCGGCGGGCCACAGCGTCGATCTCATCGATAAAAATAATACATGGAGAATTTTTCTTGGCATCTTCAAAGAGATCTCTCACTCTGGACGCACCTACACCGACAAACATCTCTACGAAATCCGAACCCGAAATGCTGAAGAACGGAACTCCCGCTTCTCCTGCCACTGCCTTTGCAAGCAATGTCTTACCGGTTCCAGGAGGCCCCTCAAGAAGCACTCCCTTCGGTATTCTGGCTCCCACCTGAATATATCTCTGCGGGTTTTTCAGGAAGTCCACGATTTCCTCCAGCTCTTCCTTCTCTTCTTTCAGCCCAGCCACATCGTCAAATGTCACTTTCTTATCCTTGTCAGTGCTCATTCTTGCGCGGCTCTTCCCAAAACTCATGGCTTTTGCGCCCGCTCCACCGTCACTAATGCCGCTCTGTCTTCGCATAAACACAAAGATAAACAGGATCGCCGCCACCATGATGATGGTCGGAAGGATCGACGTCAGAAACACATTCTCCCCGGTACTTTGTCTAATTCGCACCGCACTCCCGCATCCTCCAGGTATTCCTGCTCATTCTGAAAATTAGAAACATTGACATACCGGTATTCCCCGGAATCCTTCAACTTAAGTTCTACCTGTCCGGTCGGAACCGCCTTATCCTGATAAATCACGGCGCTTTCTACCTGATTACTGTCCACTGACTCATGATATTCATCCAAAGTGAACATCCTGCTTCTCTGCTGGGACTGATTTGTGATCCAGAACACAAGGAAGATCAGTACGATCAAAATCAGCGCTGATACACCGCCAAAGCTTCTGTTCTTTTTATTGTTCAATCTCTCTTTTCTCCTTTCTATTTTACTCCCTCGACCACTCCGATATACGGAAGGTTCCGGTATCTCTGGTCGTAGTCCAGGCCGTAACCCACCACAAATTCATCCGGAATATTAAATCCGACATAATCTACATGTACATCCTTTACCCGCCGCTCTGGTTTGTCCAGAAGGGTACAGATATGCATACTCTTCGGCCCTCTCTCACCCAGAATCTTCATCAGATGATACAGGGTACGGCCGGAATCGATGATATCCTCCACAATAATTACGTCTTTGTCCTGCAACGGCTCATCCAGATCCTTTACAATCTTCACAACGCCGCTTGACTCTGTGCCTGATCCATAGCTGCTGACACTCATAAAATCCATGGAAACCGGAACGGTGATTCTCTTTGCAAGTTCACACATAAAAAAGACCCCGCCCTTGAGCACGCAAATCAGATGTACGTGCCTGCCGGCATAGTCTTCGCTGATCTTCCTGCCCAGCTCTTCGATCCTCTGATTGACCTGCTCCTCCGGAACCAGTACCTTAATTGTCTCTGCCATTTTCTTCTCCTCCGTAAACCTCTATTTCTACTATGTGTTTTGTCTTCTCTGTGATCTGGTACGCCTGATTTTGACGGTACCCGACGATCCAGACGATCTCGTCTCCATCCGCGATCAGCGGAACCGTGTCTCTTTCCTCTGACGGAATCTTCTGATTAATAAAAAATTTCTTGATCGTCTGCTTTTTGCCGTCCGCGGTGATGGTAAGAAAGTCCCCCTCCCGCCGCGTCCGCATAATAAGACTATTTTTTATTATATCATAATCAAACCATTTCGTGTAGGGGGTATTCGGCCACTTTTCTTCCCCCGGCGCTCAAACACACGCATCCGAAACCTTGGCATTTCCTGCTTGGCTTCAGGCTTCCCCTGTCTGTTTCCCTTCCTTAGCAGCACACCCTCGTAACCTCGAAATGCCCGAACTCCGTAAGGAAGAGAGAGTCTCCTTCCGGGTTGCTTTTCCATCAGCTCTAAGATGTCACGGACATGAACCGCCATCAGATCTTTTTCGCTGCCGCAGACGTCCGCAAGTACCGCCCGGATGACTTCCTCCCGGAATACATACGGGATTTTCTGAAATGTTTCCTTCCGGATGAGAGTCCCGTCTCCTTTTTCTTCCACACACTCTCTTATATATGTTCCCGTTTCATCTTCCATATATTCCCACAACTCGGACATTTTTTCCGCCATTCGGCAAATATGTTCCTCGGCTGCCGGATTGATTTTGAGAAGTTCCCCCATAACTTGGTTTCGGACGCGGTTTCTCGTGTAGTCATTCTCGAAATTAGTAGCGTCAATCCGCCAGGACACGCCCCGTTCCGAAAGAGCCTCCTCGATCTCTGACTTTCCCACACACAAGAGTGGATGGATAAACTCACCTGCCACGGGCAGAATCCCCGCATCCCTTTCACCTGGCTTCCGCGGCAGAGATTCATCAACACGGTCTCCGCATTATCACCTTGGTGATGGGCGAAGGCAATTTTATCTGCGTGGACCTCCTCAAGTACCGACTTCATAGATTCCCTTCGGAGTTTCCCTTCCTGCTTCCTCCAAAGAACAGCTTCTCTTCCTGGCCTCTGCCGCAGCGTGGATACGAAAAACACGACATGGGACATCATGCCGCTTACAAAGCTCTGCCACAAAGCTTTCATCCCCGTCCGCCGCCTTTCCTCTAAGCAAATGGTTCACATGGACGGCTGTTACCTGAATCCCCTGCGTCTCTCGAAGTCTTAAAAGTACAAAAAGCAGGCATACCGAATCAGCTCCTCCGGATATACCTGCAACTATATGCTCCCCTCGTTCTATCATATTCCATCGCTTCAGATAGGATTCCACCTTTTTTTGCAATCCTTCCCATTTCTTCTCTGCCACACTTCTCTCTCCCGTATCTTTTTTCTTCATCTTACTATAATCATCCCGCAAAAAGCAAGCTATATCCGCCAGATTCCGATGACAAGCACCGTCATGTCATCCATCGGATCTTCCCCGGTCCATTCCAGCACTTGCTCCAGAATGTGGTGCGCCATCTCTTTTGGATTATTAAGACTGGTCCCCGGATGATGGTATCCAGCAGAAATTCCTGCTCGCCCACCGGAAGGGCATCCATGATCCCATCCGTAATCATAATGACGAAATCACCGTTCTGCAAGTGCTTATGTACGCTTTGAATCTCCAGATCCTGCACTACGCCCAAGGGCAGATTGGTTGAACAGATCCGCTCCACCCCGTTCTGATGCCGGATAAAAGTCGTTGACGCTCCGGCTTTTAAAATATCCACTGTCCCCTCATACAGGTCAAAAATGCTGATATCAATGGTGGAAAAACGGATTTCCTCCCTCCCGATCACCAGCGCTGTATTCATCATTTCCAGCGCCGTCCTGGCAGGGAAACCGGCCTCCAAAAGTTCTTCCAGCATATCCACCACCATGGCGCTCTCCCGGTATGCTTCTTCCCCGGAGCCCATGCCATCAGAAAGCACCGCTCCCTGCTTACCGGCCGGCAACTCCATCATGGAAAAGCTGTCACCGGAAATTCCGGCACACCCTTTTCCGATTCTGGCTACACCCTGCAAAGTATAGTAATGCTGCATCTCAAGAAAGACAATTGTCGCGTACTCCGGCCCCAGAGAACGCCTCTCATCCTTTGCCGTCTCCATGATCTTTCCAGTACATATCGAAAGAATTCTCGCCAGCTCCTTTGTACTGATGCACTCACCTTTGGCCGCTCTTCCGGTCAGATGAATCTCATACCTTCCTTGTGGCGTCATCAAAAGACCATACTGAGAATTCGGATATTCTCGCTTTTTAGTTTTGCTCGGTTATTTTTTTCTCCAGCCGTTCATCAGAGAAAATACTCGCGTCCAGTTCTCTCGTGGCATGTCGGATCAACCTTGCAAACGTATCCAGCTCCACGGCACACCCCTCCCTGCTCTGGACGATCCGGTTATTCCAGAACATCGCCTGTTTCGCATTCTGGAAGGTCTCCATCGTCTCACGCAGAAAGCGCGGCGCCAGAATACAGTATCTCTGGAGCCGTTTTTTCAGATCCATATTCAGTTCCGCGCCATACTCATCGGCTGTCTTTAAAATTTCATATACAAGTTGCTTTGTCCGTACCTGATTTTCACCAAGACACCAGGAACGGTTTTCACAGTTCTTACAGACTGCCCCAGAGACTCTGGAGAACATCTCCTCCACCTCCCCGGATGTAAACTGTCCTTTTCTCTCTTCCATCCTGAAAAAAGTGTCCGCCAAATGCTCCAACGACTTTCCAAATTTTTCCATCTGCTCCACATAGGGATTCATCATATAACTATTCTTTTCCATCTTATGCCCCTTCTTATATCCGTGTAGTGAAAAGATCTGTACGCCATGGCGTCGTTCACCTGACGTTTTTGTGTTTACCGGGAAGGATTTTCCCGCGGAATAAAAAACAGCTTTGGAAATGGTTCGTTCCCAAAGCTATCTTCTGTGTGTCATATCGTGCTCTATTCCTCGGCTTTGAAAAGGATCTCATTTTCCTTTACCATGCCAAGTCTGTCTCTTGCAGTATCCTCAACGTACTCGTCTGTGCCAACATAGTCCTTGTACTTTTCGATCTCTTCTGTGCGCTGCTCCTCCTGCTCTTTCTCCTTCTCCAAGTCTGAAATCTGCGCTGTCTTGTCCCGCAACTGGGCTCCAAGAGAAATACTGTGTACGGTCGTCACGGCCGCAAGCACAAGTAAAATACAGGATATAAACATGATGCTTCCTCTATATCTGGAAAACCGCGGCCCCTTCCGAGAGCCACGTGACTTTTTCTTAAAAATCTTCATCTTTACCTCGTCGAACATTCTGGTGATTTTGGATTATACATATAATAGTACCCTGTTTCCAGAGATTAATCAACTCTTTTCCCGTGTTTTCCAGTTTTTTTCTCGAAAAGTTTTCCGCAGAACTTTCCGGTTTTTGACAAAAGGAGTAAGGAAAATACCGCCCCTACTGCCACACCCACAACAAAGTACCACCGGATCTCCCGGAACTTGTCTGAAAAATCTCACCAAAGAGAAAGAAACCCGCAAAGAGCCAGTAAATAAAATCTTCTACAGAAACAAACAGCGGATGATGCCGGATGAGCCTCCGGAAAATTCGCAGCGCCTCATAGATTCCACAAAGAAGCATCCCCGTAAAAATGCCCGTAAAAATGCCTCCGCCTCAATCCCCAGGCCGCTCATCGCCGCCTCCTAATGGAAGAGGCGCGCCAGGAGCTTGCCGCCCTGCTTCGCCGTCTGCTTCATATCCGAATAGGTAATGCTGTCAATATTGCCAGACAAATCGACCTCTCCCTTCTCTAAAGCTTAACCGGTTGACATGGAGATCACTCCCCTTTACCATCATCATTCCCTGCTCCGTTTCCAGAAGAATTTCGTTTAGATCAAAAGACAACACATCAAGCACTCCTGTCACAAGACTTGTCTTTCTGTTGTTGACGACCAGTTTGTGGGATTTCCTGACCTGTGTCTCCTCTGTTACGCTCATCATGCTGCTGCTCATCATCATTTTCTATCAACCTCTCTTTCGTTGTCAGCCTGTCTGCTTCTTCCAACGTGCTTCTGAGATATCTTATGAGCCGCATCCTGTCTTTATGCCACTTCCTTTTATGATCCTATCTTTGCTTAAAGATAACGGAAAAGATTCTTCGCTTCTTCTTTCTTCGTCGTATCCTGAATGTCCAGTACTTCCGCCTCAACGGTCTTCATACCGAACTGAATTTCAATCACATCACCCTTTTTGACATTGGTGGACGCCTTGGCCTGCTTACCGTTAATCAGCACACGGCCTGCGTCACAGGCCTCATTCGCTACGCTGCGTCTCTTGATCAAACGGGATACCTTTAAAAACTTGTCCAATCTCATCGCTCTTTCGCCTCCCTGCTGTTCTTTCGTCAATCACCCGAAGTTCCAAACCGGATATTCCCGGGTAATAAACGCTCTCCAAAGTCTCTGACAAACCCATACTTTGGCTTACACCATCGCAAAAAATAGAGGGCTTAAAAGCCCTCTATTTCGTGTCGTAGATATCTTATGCGTTGATCGCGTCTTTTAATGCTTTTCCAGCTTTGAATTTCGGAGCTTTGCAAGCTGCGATCTTCATTGTCTTTCCTGTCTGAGGATTTCTTCCTTCTCTTGCTGCTCTTTCACTTACTTCAAAAGTACCAAATCCTACTAACTGAATCTTTTCACCGTTCTTTAACTCGTCTGTCACAACGTCGATAAATGCTTTTAATGCTTTCTCTGCATCTTTTTTGGAAATTTCTGCCTTCTCTGCCACTGCTGCGATTAATTCTGTTTTGTTCATAAATACTTATCCTCCTATTTGCCGTTATAAAGTATTTCCCTGATCTATTAGATCTTATTACCAAAACCCCTGATTTCCCTTGGGTTCGCTTCACTAAAAGTTATAACGGTTTCTTGTATGTTTGTCAAGTGAATTATACTCCTAAAGCCCCATTTTCCGCAGGTTTCACAAACTTCAAAGGTTTTTAAAGCATCTTGTCGATCATTTCAAGAACGGCTTTGCCAAGTGCCTCTGATTTCGCATCCGCATCCCCCAGAGAAACGCCTTTGATTCCATAGTAGAACTTCACTTTCGGCTCGGTTCCGGATGGTCTTACGCAAAGCCATGCATCGTCTGTCAAATCATAGTAAAGGACGTTGGACTTCGGAAGTCCTGTCGTCGTCACTTCGCCTGTCGCCAGATCTTTGATCGTCTCTGCTTCGTAGTCGCGGGCTTTTAATACCTCATATTCTCCCACTTTGACCGGAGGATTATTCCTCAATGTCTCAAGAATAGACTGGATCTTCTTTAGACCTTCAATTCCTTTCATTGTGATAGACTGAATGCTGTCTTTGTAGTATCCGTATTTATTGTACATAGCAATCATAGCATCCCACAATGTCTTTCCCTGTGTCTTATAATAAGCTGCAGCTTCGCACAATGCCATCGTCGCTACAATCGCATCCTTATCTCTTGCATGTGTTCCGATCAGGCAACTATAGCTCTCTTCAAATCCGAAAACATACTCGCCTTTTCCTGTCGTCTCAAATCCCAGAATTTGCTGCCCTATATACTTAAATCCCGTCAAAACTTCAATCAGTCTGAGGTTGTAAGCCTTTGCAATGGCGTCAGCCATATTGCTTGTAACAATCGTTTTGATCAGGCAGCCGTCATCCGGCAGTCCCTTAAGGGCCTGTCTCTGGCTGATCTCATACTCTGCCAAAAGACACCCTGACATATTCCCTGTAAGCACCTTGTACTCTCCGGATTTTGTATCTTTTACATAGACACCCAGCCGGTCCGCGTCCGGGTCTGTTGCCAGAACGAGATCCGCGTCCACTTCTTTCGCAAGTTTCAAACCAAGCTCAAAAGCCTCCTCAGCTTCAGGGTTCGGGTAGGATACTGTCGGAAATTCACCATCAGGAAGCTCCTGCTCTTTTACTACATATACGTTCTCAAATCCGAGTTCCCTCAATACTCTTCTGGCCGGGATATTTCCGGTACCATGAAGCGGAGAGTATACGATTTTAAGATCTTTTTGTACCTGGTCAATGGCGTCTTGGTGAAGCACCTGCTTTTTGAGCTCGGCAATGTAAGCGTCGTCAACGTCAGCTCCGATCACTTCGTAGAGACCAGCCTCTTTGGCGGCCTCTTTGGCCATTGTCTTGACTGTCGCAAAATCGGTCACTGCCTTTACTTCGTCCATAATGCCTTTATCGTGCGGAGGTGTGATTTGTGCTCCGTCTTCCCAGTATACTTTATATCCGTTATATTCCGGCGGATTGTGGCTGGCGGTAATATTAATTCCGGCAGTACATCCGAGCTTTCTGACTGCAAAAGAAAGCTCCGGAGTCGGCCTCAGGCTCTCAAATACATAAGCCTTGATTCCATTCGCCGCTAGACAAAGCGCAGCCTCGTCCGCAAATTCCGGAGACATCCGTCTGGAGTCGTAAGCGATAGCAACACCCTGCGCTTTTGCCTCTTTCTTGGCAATATAATTTGCAAGTCCCTGTGTTGCCTTGCGGACTGTATAAATATTCATGCGGTTAGTACCGGCTCCAATCACACCTCGGAGTCCTGCGGTACCAAATTCCAGATCCTTATAAAAGCGGTCTTCGATTTCCTTTTCGTTGGATTCAATCTCTTTTAATTCTGCTTTTGTGTCAGCATCAAAGTATGTACTTGTTAACCATTCATCGTATTTTTCACGATATCCCATATCTTAGTACCTCCTGATTGGTCTTCTATGTTGTTTATTATACACCACTCTTTTCTAAATGGAAAGCAAATATCTGCTCTAAAAAGCGTTTCCTGATCTCATTTTGTTCAATAGAAATCCGCAGTTTTTCAACACTTTTCGATGAAATCCATGCTTTGTTGGAGTTGTAATATGTATTGGCGCACTTCCAGAACTTTTCCGGATAGGAAAGGCGGAGTGCAATGTACTCCTTTTCCTCTTCTGACAGCGGATTGACGGCGCAGTACGCTCTGAGGATTTCTGCTCCCAGCTTTTCATTCCACTGGTGCTTTTCCATAACCTTTCTTAAAAAATAAGCGAGATCCGCAGCCTGTAAATCTCTTCCTACATGCTCAAAATTGACCGCTGTCATGCCCTCCGGCGTAATTAGGATATTATGATAATTGTATTCACCATGGATGAAGCTTCCTCGCTCTTTTGCCTCTTTCTGAAGTCTACGGTAGGACGAATTGCCCAGACGCTCCTCCACGGCCGCCGCCACCCGATACATGTCTTCAAAGCACTCCAAAAACCGACTTTCAAACTCTCCTTTGATTGGTTTTTTACGTATGAAGGACCAGACCTTTTTCATTTCCCGATTGTGTCTGCGGTATTCATCCAGAAGATCAGAACTACGAAATCCTTCCCGCGCCCCCGGCAATTCCATTAGTCTGTGAATTTTGGCAAGTAGTCTTGCCGCCTCAAGAATTTCACCGTGTTTGCGGACGTCACATTCTCTCCCTGGATACCATGCTTTCAGGTAATAGGTCGTCCCGTCCTCCGTAGCTGTTAGAAATTCCCCCTCCCTATTCGGAATCAGTTCATCACACCTCAGATGTTCCTGCTTTTTCATCGCTTTATGGATTTCATTCATAACCAACATGCGCGGCTTAGACAAAGCCGCCTGCTTTAACAGCATCAGACCCCGATCCGTCTCGCACAGGAAAGCACCCCTTACTTTGCGGACATTGTCCACTTGTATCGGATATTGTTCCAGTATCCCCAAATCATAATCGCCCATAACTGCCCCCTGCCTTCTGAATTCAATCGTCTTTCTAGCTTATGAGATTTCAAAAACAAATAGAACCGGGCAGAAGACTTTCTCCAATATTAAAATAAGATTGCGCTTTCGCACAATCTTATTTTTCTTCATATACGTTTAATGCACGCTCAAGCAGATATGCTTTTTGATTTTTCTTTGGGTCTTCCAACACTTCTTCCAGAAGGGTATTCAAAATTTCCCCATCTGTGGACCCGGCTTTATACCTGCGCCGATCAGATCTTTGCCTGTCACCGCCATCTCTTTTAGGGAAACACATTCGCCATCCCTCAGAATCTTGTAAAAAGCACTGTTCTACCCCCGGATATCAGCTATCTTTTCTTCCCTGCGATAGGCGCTCTGAGCCAAAGTATCCGCCATCCGGATTTCCAGGTAGTATGGAAAGAGCTCCTTTCCGATCCGGTTTACTGCCCGCCGCACCGATCTTTTGTCCGGCGGCATCCTGTAATCGTGATAGTAGACAAGCCTGGTCACACTGCGGATCGTATCATTATCAAACTTCAATCTCCGCAAAATCTCTTTGGTAATCCGCTCGCTTCCAATGGCATGCTTCTTAAAATGTGCCGTCCCGTCCGGGTCCATCGTCTTATACTCCGGCTTTCCCATATCATGAAACAGCATCGTAAGCCGGAGAATCCGGTCAGCGCGGATGTGTTTGAGCGCCTCCACCGTATGAACACCTACATTGTACATATGGTGCGGTGTTTCCTGGGTTGTCTCCATCATCCGGTCAAATTCCGGAAGAATCACTTTGGTAATACCAAGCTCCCAGGCAGTCAGCAGCTCCTCCGGATGAGGTGAAACCAACAATTTCACGAGCTCGTTTTGAATTCTCTCGGCACTGATCTTCTTCAGCGTCCCGGCAAGCGCTCCCGCCGCCTCTTTTGTCTTTTCCTCCATGGAAAATCCAAGCTGAGCTCCAAAACGAACAGCTCGCAGAATCCGCAGCGCATCCTCTGTGAAACGCTCCCTGGCCTCCCCTACGCACCGGATAACCCCCTGTTTCAGATCTTCCTGCCCGCCAAAGAGATCGCAAAGTCCGTCTTCATCATTATAAGCCATGGCGTTGATAGTAAAATCCCGCCTTTTCAGGTCTTCCGCAAGCATTCCTGTAAACCAGACCTCCTTCGGGTGTCTCCCATCTTCGTATTCTCCGTCGATCCGGTATGTCGTTACTTCAAACCCCTCTTTTTCTGCCAGTACAGTGACCGTGCCATGGGCAATCCCGGTATCCACCGTCCGCCGGAAGATTTCTTTGATCTCTTCCGGTTTCGCGGACGTTGTGATATCCCAGTCCTCCGGCTCTCTTCCGAGAATAGAATCCCGGACGCAGCCTCCCACGGCATACGCTTCAAACCCTTGCTCTTTGAGCTTTTGAATGATCCACTGTACTTGCCTTGGCAGTCTGATTGTTATCTGTCCCATTTTAATATGCTTTACCCCAGAAAACTTTATACTTAGCCGGTTTTCCGCAACATACGCAGCGATCGGAAATCGGCTCTTCATCCTCGATCAGACATCTGGATCCGGCCCCGCCTGTCTCTGTCTTGATCTTCTCTTCGCAGCTTTCGTCTCCACACCACATTGCCTTGATGAACCCTCTGTTGTCTGTAAACTTCGCTTTCATTTCATCCATGGTCTGTGCTTCATCAATGTGGCTGTCGAGAAATGCTTTCGCCCTGTCATACATATCCTGCTGCACTGCCTCCAAAAGCTCCTTCAATACAGATGGTACGTCATCAATGGATACCACTGTCTTCTCTCTCGTATCACGTCTTACAAGAACTGCCTGACCGTTTTCGATATCCTTTGGTCCAAGCTCCACACGAACCGGAATTCCGAGCATTTCCTGCTCGCTGAATTTCCATCCCGGGCTCTTCTCGGATTCGTCAATATCCGCTCGTAATCCTTCTTTTGCCCGAATCGCCGCAAGCAGCTCCTCAGAGCGATCCAGTACGCCCTTCCTTGTGCTGTGCTACCGGAATGACACGAACCTGCTTCGGAGCAATTCTTGGCGGAAGCACAAGCCCACTGTCGTCCCCATGTACCATGATAATCGCTCCGATAATACGTGTAGACAGTCCCCAGGACGTCTCGTACACACTGTGCAGTTCATTATTTTTATCCAAATATTTGATATCATATGCATCCGGAAATCCGTTTCCGAAGAAGTGACTTGTTGCGGCCTGGAGAGCTTTCCCGTCGTGCATCAGCGCTTCCACGGTGTAGGTGTCCTGTGCGCCTGCAAACTTCTCGCTCTCTGTCTTTCTTCCCGCTACAAACGGAATCGCAAGAGATTCACTGATGAAATCGCGGTATACTTTCCACATCATCAGCGTCCTTTCCTCCGCTTCTTCATATGTGGCGTGAATCGTATGCCCTTCCTGCCATAAAAACTCTCTGGAGCGCAGGAACGGACGGGTCGTTTTCTCCCATCTCAAAACAGAGTTCCACTGGTTCCATACCTTTGGCAGATCCCTGTAGGACTGTACTGTACGGCTCCACAGCTCGCAGAACAAGGTCTCCGACGTCGGGCGGATACAAAGTCTCTCCTGTAATCTCTCCATACCTCCATGTGTCACCCAAGCAACCTCCGGGGCGAATCCTTCCACGTGATCCGCTCTCTTTCTGAAGCAGATTCTCCGGAATCAGCATTGGCAGATAGACGTTCTCCACTCCCGTCTCTTTAAATCTTTTATCCAGATCCGCCTGGATATTCTCCCAGATCGCATAGCCATTCGGCAGATAGTTCAGACATCCCTTCACACTGGAATAGTCGCAGAGCTCCGCCTCTCTCACCACATCCGTATACCACTGGGCAAAATCTTCCTCTCTGGATGTGATGGACTGTACAAGTTTCTTGTTGTCCTTTGCCATATCACATTCTCCTCTCAATCAATATATTTTTCACATCTTCTTAGGACTTCCGTTCTCTCAAACAGTTGATCCCCCTAAAGATCAGGTAAGATCTGTTGTATTGAATACAAAAACGCCGAACATCCGTCCCATCAGGGACCGGATGTCCGGCGGTACCACCCTCATTAACCGCAAAATCCGCGGCTCACTTCATTGATCATTAACGCTGATAAAACGCTGCACTTTTCATACAGAAGCTCCGGGCCCGGTTCGGTCGGGATCTGTCAAAGGCTCGCACCATCCGCCTCTTCTCTGAGACTTCTCCAGAACTTACTATCTCCCATCATCGCCCATCTCTTCGGCTCTCGCCATGAAATTATTCGTATTTTAACCGAAATCAGCGGGGCTGTCAAGGCAGGACAAATATTTTACTCATTTTTCTGTTCCCTGCCTCCATTTGAACGATTTGTGTCACAAAAATAACCATAGAACCGGATCTCTTTTGCTAACTGGATGCCAATATGGTATGATAAGGGAACAAATGAAAACAATAAAAAGGAGTACATGATGAAACCACAGATTTTATTTGAGGATGCAGAAATCCTTGTCTGCCATAAACCTGCCGGAACCGCTGTCCAAACCGCTTTTTTTCTGCCCAGGACATGGTGAGTATCCTGAAAAATCATCTTGCATTGGAAATGCGAAAAAAGAAACAGTAAAAGGCCCAAAAACCAGTGCGCCTTATCTTGCTGTGATCCATCGTCTTGATCAGCCGGTAGAGGGGATTCTGGTGTTTGGAAAGACGAAAATGCCGCCGCCTCTTTAACACGCCAGCTTACGAGGAACGGTTTTAAAAATATTATGAGGCCATGGCCGAGGGTACTCCTCCTGCCGCCTCCGGCACGCTGACAGATTACCTCATTCGGGACGGCCGCACGAATTGCTCTGCCGTCTGCTCCCCGGACACCTTGGGATCGAAAAAAGCAGTGTTGGAATACCAAGTTCTGGCACAGTATGAGACGAACGGGAAGTGTCTTTCTCACTTACCAATCCAGCTTCAGACCGTACGTCACCACCAGATCCGGGTTCAGTTCTCCCATGCCGGATGCCCGCTTTTCGGAGACCGCAAATATAACCCGGATGGAATCCCGGTCAGCAGGCTTTATCTCTGTGCCTGTCAGCTTGACTTTCTCCATCCGTCTACCGGGAAACTACTCCACTTTGAGATTCAGCCTTTCTTTTACGAAGAATTTGATAAGTCATCGCCCTCATAACCATATGAATCTTTAATCGTACGGTTGTTTTCTCAAAAATGACTGATTCGACCGTGCCCTTTTCGGCATTGTACGGTCGAATTTTTGAAAAAATAACCGTTATGACCGTAATGTCCAACTATTTCCCACAAACCAGTCCAAAAACGGACAGATGCCCAGCCAGCAAAAAAAAGAGGGATGCCGTAACATCCCCCTTTTTTGTCCTTTACAATAACCAAAACTCTTCCTTTATTCCTGGTCTTCTCCGTTCTCTTCCGTCAAAGCCTGCTCATATTTTTCGAGGATCATGCTCTGGATACGGTTTCTTGTATCAGAGTTGATTGGGTGAGCGATATCTCTGTACTCTCCGTCCAAAGCCTTTTTACTCGGCATTGCGATGAACAGCCCTTTCTCGCCTTCTATTACTTTAATATCGTGAACAACAAATTCTTCGTCCATTGTAATTGATACTACTGCCTTTAATTTCCTTCTTTTGCTACTTTGCGCACACGTACATCTGTAATCTGCATAGTACCTGCCCCTTTCTTACGTATCTATATATGTTCGCTAAAGCGCATATCTCTCATTCTTTTCGACAACGATTTTGATGCCGTTTTCCCCGACGTGTCTTGTATTGGCCCGTATCGTATCACGACTCTCCACGATGCAGTTTTCAATGTAAGTATTATCACCAAGATAAACATCATTCATAATAATGGAATTTCTAATCACGCAGTTGTTTCCGACAAATGCTTTCTTGAACAAGATGGAATTCTCCACTGTTCCATTGACAATGCATCCGCTGGAAACGAGACTGTTCTTCACATAAGAGCCCGGATTATATTTGGCCGGCGGAAGGTCGCTGACCTTGGAATATACCGGAGGATACTCTTTGAAGAAGTGATTCCGCACTTCCGGTTTCAAAAAATCCATATTTGTATGATAGTAGGCCTCCGCTGTCGAGATATTGCTCCAGTACCCAGAGATCTTATATCCGTAAATTTTTTTGAGATTCTTATACCGGATCAGGATATCGTTTACAAAATCATACCTGTCTTCCTGTGCCGCATGTTCGATCAGATCGATGAGCTGTCTTCTGCGAATTACATAGATTCCAGTGGAGATCGTGTTAGAATTTGCCACCATCGGCTTTTCTTCAAACTCCTGAATCCGCATGGAGTCGTCCATCTTGATCGTCCCAAATCTCGTAGCATCCTCTCCCGGTGCAAGTTCCTTGCACACAACAGTAATATCCGCCTTTTTTTCTTAATGTGGTATTCCAAGACGTCATTGTAATCCATCTTGTACACCGCATCACCGGATGTGATAATGACGTACGGCTCATGGCACTTCTTCAGGAAATCGAGATTTTGATAAATCGCATCCGCGGTTCCCCTGTACCAGTTACCATTTTCCAATGTAATGGTTGGGGTGAATACAAAAAGTCCCCCCTGCTTTCTTCCGAAATCCCACCACTTGGATGAGCTTAAATGCTCATTTAAAGACCTGGCATTGTACTGTGTCAGTACTGCCACCTTCTGAATATGGGAATTGGTCATATTGCTGAGCGCAAAATCAATGCACCGATAACTGCCCGCCACCGGCATTGCCGCTACAGCCCGCTTATATGTCAGTTCACGCATTTTATGATTATTGCCGCCTGCCAGAATGATCCCTACTGCTCTCATACGCGTTCACCTGCCTTTATCAATGTCTCGCCGCTCTCCAGTACGCCGTTCGGATAATCCTCTGCCTCTGTAACGCCGCTGATAGCTGTATTCTTGCCGATCTGCACACTAGACGGGATCACGGAGTTCTCCCCTATCGTCACTAGTCCGAACGAATAAACCGCTGGTTTTTCTTTATTTGGTACATCACTTCCGATGCCAAGCGTCACATGATCGCCAATCCGTACATTTTCTGCGATGATCGATTTATCGATCACACCGTTTTCTCCGATGACGGTATCCTGCATAATGATGGAATCCCGCACCACTGTGCCTTTTCCAATCACAACTCCGGCACCGATCACGGAATTTCGGACTTCTCCGTAAATTTCGGAACCATTACTGATAATGCTGCGCTCCACAACTGCCTGTTCAGAAATATACTGCGGTGGCAAAGCCGAACTGTTCGTATAGATCTTCCAGAACTCTTCGTAAAGATTGAATTCCGGAATCAGGTCGATCAGCTCCATATTGGCTTCCCAGTACGAACCAAGAGTTCCCACGTCTTTCCAGTAGCCATTATATTCATATGCAAAAAGCCGTTTACCATTCTCATGGCAGTAAGGAATGACATGCTTACCAAAATCACAAGACGGTTCATCTGACATTTTTACAAGCGCGTCTTTGAGCACCGGCCAACTGAAAATATAAATTCCCATGGAAGCCAGATTGCTCCTTGGCTCTTTTGGCTTCTCCTGGAAATCATTGATACGTCCCTCCTCATCTGCAACGACAATACCGAACCGGCTTGCCTCCTCCAAAGGCACAGGCATAGCCGCAATAGTAACTTCTGCATTGTTGGCCTTGTGGAAATCCAACATCACTTCATAATCCATCTTATAAATATGATCGCCCGACAAAATTAACACATAATCCGGATTAAATGACTCCATATAATTCAGATTTTGATAGATCGCATTTGCCGTTCCAGTGTACCATTCACTGTTTGTACTCTTCTCATATGGCGGAAGAATCGTAACTCCTCCCACATTACGGTCCAGATCCCACGGAATCCCAATACCGATATGGGTATTCAGGCGAAGCGGCTGATACTGTGTCAGTACACCAACCGTATCGATTCCCGAATTAATGCAGTTGCTAAGCGGAAAATCGATAATCCTGTACTTACCTCCGAACGCAACAGCAGGCTTCGCCACTTTAGCCGTCAGAACACCGAGTCTGCTGCCCTGTCCACCAGCTAATAGCATAGCTATCATTTCTTTCTTAATCATATCCTCACCCCTTGTCAGTAATTTAATGTCATTATTATAACATACTTTTTTTATAAAGATCGAGTAATTTTTATATATTTTTGTTCTTTTTCTGCTATTTTTTATGCATTGTACATAATCTTAATATTAATTTCTCAACACAGTGTTGTTTTTATTGTGATTTTGTATAATTCTTCTAGTCCGCTTTATATAATTACTATGCAGACATGCCCTTTTTCAGAACCACTTTTTTGTCTATTCCAAAGCGGATCTTCTGTGCCTGAAGCGTTGTATCTTTCATTTTGATATGCTACAATGGACGGGAACAGCGGGCCGACGGGCTTTTGCACCGTATACGGTCCTTTGAAAAATCCAGAAACGGAAGTGTATGATTATGTATAAAATTAATTTTCAGAAACCAGTTCACGTTCATTTTATCGGTATCGGCGGCATCAGCATGAGCGGGCTTGCCGAAATCTTACTTGACGAATGTTTCACCATCAGCGGTTCTGACAATAAAGAGTCCTCTCTGACCAGACACCTGCAGGGGCTTGGTGCCAAAGTCTTTATCGGACAGAGAGCCTCCAACATCGAAGATGACGTGCAGGTTGTGGTCTACACAGCGGCTATCCACAAGGACAATGAAGAATACCAGGAAGCCGTCCGCCGGAACCTTCCAATGTTAAGCCGTGCCGAGCTTCTAGGCCAGTTGATGACAAACTATGAGACGCCAATCGCCGTGGCCGGAACCCACGGGAAAACAACAACGACCTCCATGCTCTCCCATATTCTGCTGGCGGGGGAGAAGGATCCGACCATCTCCGTTGGCGGAATTTTAAAGGCTATCCACGGTAATATCCGGGTTGGCGGCTCCGAGATTTTTGTTACCGAAGCGTGCGAGTACACAAACAGCTATCACCATTTTTTCCCGAAGATCAGCCTGATTCTGAACGTCGAGGAAGATCACATGGACTTTTTTAAAGACATTGACGACATTCGGAAATCTTTCCACTCCTTTGCCAAACTTCTGCCTCCGGACGGTACTCTGATTATCAATGGAGAGATTAGCCATCTCAATGAGATTCTGACAGATCTTAACTGCCACGTGCTCATCTATGACCTCCACAATGCAGACGCTGATTTCAGCGCAGCCGATATCCGGCACGATGACAAGGGCAACGTTTCTTTCGAACTTCTGGTGAAAGGCCGCAAGGCAGGGCACATCCGGCTCTCAGTCAATGGGCTTCACAATGTGTCCAATGCGCTGGCTGCCATTGCTGCCGCATCGCTTCTGGACGTCCCGATGGAAAAGATCCAGGAGGGGCTGCTTTCCTTTGAGGGCACAGACCGCCGGTTCCAGTACAAAGGAGATGTCAACGGATTCCATATCGTGGACGATTATGCCCACCATCCAACGGAGATCCGTGCCACGCTGGAAGCCGCAAAGTCTTACCCGCATAAGGAGACCTGGTGTATCTTCCAGCCTCACACTTACAGTCGAACGAAGGCATTCTTCCACGAGTTTGTAGATGCACTGTCTCTTGCGGATCATGTTGTTCTGGCAGACATCTATGCCGCCAGAGAGACTGACACCCTGGGAATGTCCTCCCGGCTTCTTGTTGACGAATTGTCCGCAAAAGGCTGCGACGCACACTACTTTCCGAGCTTTGAAGAGATCGAAACATTTATTTTAAAAAAATGTAAGAAAGATGATCTGTTGATAACTATGGGGGCGGGAGATGTTGTAAACATTGGAGAATCTCTCCTTAACTGCTAGTTTTCCACAGAATCCACACCGTTTTATCCACAAAGTGTGGGAAAAATAACCCTTTTTCTTGTAGCCGGAAAGTGCTATAATACGCTTACTTCTAGGAAAAACAGACATTAATAATAGAAAGACAGAGGTTTCAAGGAATGGGTATGTTAAAGATCACAGATTGTACAGGCCATCACTATACGAGCATTGATAATGCGTTCATCGATTCCTACATGGCGGAGGCGAACGGAGAATACGTCAAGGTGTATCTCCTTTTACTGCGCCGTATGGGAGGGACGTCTCCTTTCTCCGTATCTGAGTTCGCTGAGATTCTCGAGAATACAGAAGGAGATATCATCCGTGCTCTGAAATACTGGGCAAAGAGAGGGCTGCTGACGATTGAGTACGGTCCGGATGGGGAGATGACAGGGCTCCAGATCGATTCACTGTCCCGGAAGGAGGAAAGATTATCTCCTGCCATTCCTTCTGTTCCTACGGACAAGTCCGTGGCATACTCCTCTGCGGAAGCAGCCACTGAGAATACAGCCCTTACCGAGGAGCCGTCTTCGGATGACATATCTCCGACATCCTGTGCTTCCAGGCCTTCTATCGGTGATATCAGCGAATACAAGAGCCGTCGGGAATTTAAGCAACTCTTATTTATTGCCGAACAATATATTGGACGCACCCTGTCCCCTTCCGATGTGGAGACACTTACATATTTCTACGATAGCTTACAGTTCTCGGTGGATTTGACGGAGTATCTCATCGAGTACTGCGTGGAAAACGGACACCGGAGTATGCATTATATCAAATCCGTTGCCCTCGCCTGGGCGGACGCGGGGATTAAAACTGTTTCCGAGGCGAAGCGCTCATCCACTTTTTATAGCCGGGACTGTTCTGCCGTTATGAAAGCCTTTGGTCTTACCGGACGCATGGCCGCCCCTGTAGAGAAGGAACTTGTAAAGAAATGGACCGGGGAATTCGGTTTTACAATCGACATTATCGTCGAGGCATGCAGCCGCACCGTATCTGCCACCCATCAGGCGAGCTTTGAATATGCGGACAAGATCCTGACAAACTGGCATCAGAAAGGCGTACATCACCTGGCAGATATCGCTGCCATCGATGCCGCCTATATGAAGAAGCGCTCAGAGAAATCGGTTTCTTCCCAGCCTTCCGTAAAGAAGACGAAATTCAGCAATTTTGAAGAGCGTAACTACAACATGGACGACCTGGAGAGACAGCTTTTACAAAGTTAAGTAAAGGAGAAGCAGCATGGCACTGACGAATTCCCAGTACGACACGATTATGCGGATATATGAGCAAAAGCGTCTGCGAACGCACGACCTGCTTACCCGCCGCTACAGCGAAATATATGAAAAGCTTCCGCGGATTCATGAAATCGATAATGAGATTTCCCATCTGGGCGTCGCAAATGCCCGAGCACTGATCGACGGCAATACGGACGCTCCCGCACAGTTTCGCCGGCAGCTCCATGCGCTCACCGTTGAAAAGGAGGCGCTGCTTCTTGCTTCCGGCTACCCTGCTGACTATCTGGAGCCTGACTATGAGTGTCCGGACTGCCAGGACACCGGATATGTAGACGGGCGCAAGTGTCGTTGTTTCCAAAAGCAGAGATCGATCTGCTCTACACCCAATCTAATCTGACCGATATCCTGAAGAGTGAGAATTTCTCCACCTTTCGGATGGATTACTATTCTTCGGACTATATTGACGCTGTAAGTCACAAGAGCTCTCTTGATATGGCAAAGGAGGCGTTTACTGTATGCCGCTCTTTTTCAAATCACTTCGGCAGCGAGTTTCAGAATCTTCTGATCTACGGCAGTACCGGGGTCGGCAAGACATTTTTGACCCACTGTATCGCCAGAGAGCTGATGGATCGGATCCATTCCGTCATCTATGTGACGTCCTCACAGCTTTTTGATCTGCTCGGAAACCGAGAGTTCGGAACAAACCAGCAGGACCGTCAGGCCGGTGCCCTGCTGGATGACTGTGAGCTTCTCATTATTGACGATCTGGGAACGGAGCTTACCAACTCCTTTACGGTTTCACAGCTCTTTATCTGCCTGAATGACCGTATTTTGCAGAAGAAATCCACGATTATCTCTACCAATTTATCATTAAATCAGATTAAATCAATATATAGTGAAAGAACTTTCTCCCGCATCAGCAGCAATTACCGTCTGCTCCGGCTTGTGGGGGACGACATCAGAATCAAAAAGAAACTAATGAAATAGGAGGCAAACCAATGCTGCATCGTACAGAACGAAACCTGGAAAACATCCCTGTAGGCGCTCTGGGGATCATCTCTCTGACCGGATGTGAGGAGATGGGAAAGAGAGTGAATGATTACATTGTCAAATGGCGGAAGGAAGACGGACACGTCTTTAAAGATGACGTTGTCTTTACAGGCTATGAGAAGGACAATTACCTGATTCATGCTTCTACCCCGCGTTTCGGCTCAGGAGAGGCCAAGGGAGTCCTCACGGAGTCCATCCGAGGAAAAGATATTTATTTGATGGTTGATGTCTGCAATTACAGCCTGACTTACTCCCTGAACGGACGTACCAACCATATGTCCCCTGATGATCATTTTCAGGATCTGAAGCGCATCATCGCAGCCGTTGGCGGAAAAGCGCGCCGGATCAACGTCATCATGCCGTTCCTCTACGAGAGCCGCCAGCACAAGCGCAGCAGCCGGGAATCCCTCGATTGTGCTTTAGCATTACAAGAGCTCGTAAAAATGGGTGTGGAAAATATTATCACCTTTGACGCACACGACCCGCGGGTGCAGAATGCGATCCCTCTGAGTGGATTTGAGACAGTCCGCCCTACCTATCAATTTGTAAAGGGTCTTCTTAGAAATGTCAAGGATCTGAAAATCGACAGCGACCACATGATGGCGATCAGCCCGGATGAGGGTGCGACCGGACGTGCAATCTACCTTGCCAATGTGCTCGGTCTGAATATGGGCATGTTCTATAAGCGCCGTGACTACACCCGCATTGTGGACGGACGGAACCCGATCGTTGCCCACGAGTTCCTTGGAGATTCCGTAGAAGGAAAAGATGTTATTATTATCGATGATATGATCTCCTCCGGTGAGAGTATCTTAGATGTTGCAACAGAGTTAAAAAAAGAAAAGCAAAACGTATCTTTGCGGCCGCAACCTTTGGTCTATTTACAAACGGTCTGGAGAAGTTCGACAAAGCGTACGAGGAAGGCATCATCACCAACATCCTCACAACCAACCTGATCTACCAGACTCCGGAACTTCTGAGCCGTCCATACTATATCAACTGCGATATGAGCAAGTATATTGCACTGATTATCGACACTCTGAACCATGATGGCTCGATCAGCAGTATCTTAAGCCCGAGCGAGCGTATACAGCATGTATTAAACAAATACCGCAACGGACAGGAGATTTAGTCCCATCCATTGCGGTATGTAAAATGCATCTTGTCAAGTGCTTCTTTCTCCCTGTTCTGACAGGAGAAAAGGAGCACTTGTTTTTTCTGTGCGGCAATCCACCGAAGCACTGCCTCCATCCTCTTGTCATCATAGTATGCAAAGGTGTCGTCAAGCAGGATTGGCCAACTCTCTTCATAAAGGATTTCGGACGCTGCCATCCGGATCGCAAAATAAATCTGCTCGATCGTTCCACGGCTCATCATATGAAGGGGTATCTTTCTCACACCGTCAAATATACTGATTTCCAGTTCTTCTTCTATAAAAATCTTCGGATAACGTCCCCGGTAATCTCACCAAAAATTTCAGCCGCACGTTCTGCCAGCCGTAATCCCGTCTCTTTTCTCACATCCACGGAGACTTCTTGCATCCGCTCCTCTGCCAAAATCAGTGCCTCTCGTCTCTTTTCCAGTTCTTTCTCTTCCACTGATATGGTACAGGCCTCCGCAATCTGCTCCTGGATGTTGTCATACTCCACCTGTTTATCTCTCCGCTCGGAACGAAGTTTCTCCCGGTTCCACTTGAGCTTCTCCATCCTTCTTCTCACCGTCTGTTCTTCCTCAGTCTGTCCCTGCTCCGGTTCCGGTCTCATCAGTAAAAACACCGCCAGAATTCCTGCCACAGTCAAAATCACAGCCAAATAATATCGGAACGGAGACGGCAGGACAACAAGTGATACAAGCAGTATAGCCATCCAAAGGATTCCTGCCTTGACCGGAAATTTCTTCTTCACCTGCTCCTCTCTCGCCTGCTCGTAAGTGTCCAGGAGACGCTTCCCTTGGCGAATCTCTTCCTCTCCGGATGCCGCCTCCCTCTGGATCCGGTCAATCTCCTTTGCCGTATATTCCGCCGCGCGCTCCGCTTCTTCGCGCTTGGCAAGCCGTTTTTGAGCTGCTTGCCTGAGAAGCCCTTCTACTTCTTTTTTTCCGCTTCTGTAAAGCCAGAAGCGCTGCTTCCAAATCCATATTTCCTGCCCCGGAGGTGTAATAATTGGCCGCATAATTTTTGAGCGCTGTTGAGAGTTCCTCTCCCGGCTGTGCCTTTAGCTGCCCGACCGCCACGGTGTTTTCAAATCCTGCACTGTCCAGATCCATCAATAGCGCCTGAAGATCCCCCCTTTTCCTCGGAAAGCTCTTCCCCGTCATCCAGACAGAAGAGCCGCGTTTTCCTTCCTTTTTTGGTAAAATCCCGCTCCAGTTGGAAATGCCGTCCTCCGCTTTCAAACCGGATCATCCCGCAGTACTGGGTGGGATTTCTCCACGGCTCATATTGATGAAACGCATCTTTGGCAGCACCTCTCCCCCGGCCCCTGTTCCACATTGAACAGCATACCTTTGATAAATGCATAAATGGTGGATTTTCCTGCCTCATTCTCTGCACAGAACAGATTGATTCCGTCGGAAAGCTCAATACTTCTGTTTTGGAATTTCCCAAAGCTCCATAATTCCAGTCTCTCTAACTTCATCTCTTTTTACGTCCCCTTCTTCTCTCTTTTGTTTCACGATTACTCTTTCCTCGTCTCCAAGATAGCCTGAACTCCCTCATAGAGCGCCATCTGCCCTACTTCGCTCTGTTCTTCCCCCTGAAAGCTCTCAATAAATCTACCCAGGAGATTCCGCCTGTTGGCAGATAAAAGCTTCTCAAAATCATATGAAGGTTTTGTCAAATCCCGGATCTCAAGGACGCCGCCTCCCACGTCCATGTGGACCGTATCAAAACGGATATCCGGATCCCGGAATCCTATCAGAGTAAAGCGGTACAGGTTCTCCTCACCGTGTTCCAGCACCACCGCTCTTAACTTCTCCAGAAGGCGGCGCCCGGTCATCTCCTGATCCACCCGGATGTCCAAGTTCAGATATTCTCTCTTTGCCGCCGGAACAAACTCGGTCTCCACCACACCATGTTCTATCGTACCGATGACATAACCATGTTTTCCGATATCGTTCGGATCCGTTGGCTCCAGAGAACCGCTGTAACGGCATTTTCCTTTCATCTCCAAGTCTGGTTTGTGGATATGACCAAGCGCCGTATAATCGTATCCAAGCAGATCCACCTCGGCTCTGCCAAAAGGCAGGTGCCTTTCATCCCCACCGTGAAGAAGAAGGATCTCATTCTCCATGCTCCGGACACATTTCCACTCTACCCGGATCCCACCTGGGAGCTCCCTCTCCTGATAGCTGAACCCGGACACCGCTGTCCCAAACTCCGGAAATTCTACTTTCATCAAACGGGCTCCTAAAAGCGGCGTCACGTTTCCCGCCCACCTGAAGTTCCGGTACATGGAATTCGGTTTCAGATAATCGTGATTCCCGGCAGTAAAGACAACCTTCGTATGGGTAAGCGCCTCAAACATAGAATTCAGCTCTTTGAGCTCGCGCAGGAGAGGCTGACGGTGAAACAAATCTCCCGCGATCAACAGCAAATCAATCTGCTCCTTCTCACATCTTGCAAGGAGCCCCCTCAGACTTTCCCAAATCTCTTCCGGACGGCCCTTTGTATATGTGCTTCCCGCATCCGGCTTCACGCCCAAATGCAGATCCGCCGTATGTATAAATCTCATCCTAAAGTTCCCCTTCTCTTTCTTTGGCAGGCTTACGATAAACCGGGTCTCATGGTCATCACTCTGAGCCTGGATTTGACCCCCGTGAAGCTCTACGATCTCCCTTGCAATAGCGAGTCCAAGTCCGGCCCCCCCGTCTCGCTGGAACGGGAATTGTCCGCCCGGAAAAACTTCTCAAAAATATGCTGTAATTTGTCATTGGCAATCTTAGGCCCCTCATTGATAAAAACGATCTTTGCATTGTCCTTATCCTGGGAGACCTGAATATGTATCGTCGTTTCCCTGTCACAGTAGGCGACAGCATTTCGCATCAGATTGTCAAAGACCCTGGCCAGCTTGTCCGGATCGGCAGGTACGATTACATCTTCCGCGGCCTCCACCTGGCACTCGAGCCTCTTTTTCTTGGAGGACGCCATACATCTCGTCGGCAATCTGCTCCAACATGCGGCTCAAATTCAACTCCGTTTTTCCAGAACGATATCCTGGGCGTTAAACTTGGTAATCTCAAAAACTCCTCGATCAACTTCCCCAGACGGATCGCTTTCTCCAGGGAAATCCCGGTATACTTGCTCCGCTCCGCCTCTGAGAGCTCCGGATGAGACTGCAGCATACTTAAATAAGCCACAATAGAAGTGAGCGGGGTCTTTAAATCATGTGCCAGAAAGACAACCAGATCATTTTTACGCTGCTCACTTTCCTGCACTTCCCGCTCCTGCCGTTCCAGTGTATATTTGATATTATTCAGTTTTGTCTCGATCGGCTCCAGCTCCGTGATGAGATGAATCGGCTCTGTGGAACGTGAGACCAGCTTTCCAATCTCCTTTTCCACGTCCTCCAAATAGGTAATCATCTTGGAAAGAGCAATATAGAAAAAAAGCGCAAACAGTGCCAAAAATCCGATCATCATAAAGAACGTCTTATTGTTTCCAAGAATCCGCCAGTAAAGTCTGATGGCATCCGACTCTTTTTACATGAAAGAATTTCAAAAATCCGATGAAAATCTCGGACACATCATCGTTATAAATGCCATCGATAATATATTCCAGCAGAAATCCACCGACCAGAACTGTCAGCGCGGTAATCAGCACTGTCTGTAAGAGCAGGCTGATTTTCAGTTTCCTGTATTTGCTTTTCTCTAATCTTTTCAGTCTATTCTTCAACCTTATATCCCACTCCCCAGACCGTCTTGATAAAATCTGATTTTCCCATAGGACCGCTCATCTTCTCCCGAAGGTGTCTGATATGTACCATCACGGTATTGTTGCTGTTCTTATAGTACTTCTCGTGCCAAACGTTCTCGAAGAGCTCTTCCGAACTGATGACCTTGCCCCGGTTCTCGCAAAGCAGCCATAAGATGTCAAACTCGATCGGCGTCAATGTCAGCTCCTTCTCATTGAACACACATTCGTGCGAATTACGGTCAAGAAACAAGCCCCCAAAATCAATGACGTCATTCTCTGTTCGTCCACCGTCGTTGTACTTCGTATAACGCCGGATCTGTGCCTTGACTCTGGCTACCAGTTCCAGCGGATTGAACGGTTTTGCAATATAATCATCCGCCCCCAACCTAAGTCCCGTAATCTTGTCAATATACTCGGTCTTTGCCGTCAGCATAATAACGGGAAAATGATATTTTTCCCGGATTTTCTTGAGAATCGTAAATCCATCAATATCCGGCAGCATCACATCCAGAAGCGCCAGATCAATCTTTGTTGATTCTATACAGGCGAGGGCCTCCTCACCCGTATAGAACTTTAATACCTCATACTGGTCATTTTTCAAATACAGCTCAATAACGTCCGCGATCTCCCTCTCATCATCCACAACCAGAATATGATTCATTGTTTCTCCCCTTTTCTGATCTTATCTACAGTTCACAGTTGTTGACCGTTCTTGGGAACGGCAATACATCACGGATATTGGACATTCCGGTGAGATACATAATGCACCGTTCAAATCCCAGTCCGTATCCTGCATGGCGCGTGGAACCGAACTTTCTCAGATCCAGATAGAATCCATACTCATCCAGATCCATGTCAAGCTCTGCCATCCGTGCACGGAGTTTCTCATAGTTGTCTTCCCTCTGGCTTCCTCCAATGATCTCCCCGATTCCCGGAACAAGGCAGTCCATGGCAGCAACCGTCTTTCCGTCCCCATTCAGCTTCATATAAAAGGCTTTGATCTCCTTCGGATAATCTGTCACGAATACCGGCTTCTTATAAATCTCTTCCGTCAGGTACCGCTCATGCTCTGTCTGGAGATCGCATCCCCAGGATACTTTGTATTCAAATTTATCGTTGTTCTTTTTAAGATCTCAATGGCGTCCGTGTAGGTCACTCTGGCAAACTCAGACTCTACTACATTTTTCAGACGATCAATCAGCCCTTTATCCACGAAGGAATTGAAGAATTTCATCTCCTCCGGAGCCTCTTCCATTACATAGCGGATCACATATTTCAGCATGGCCTCTGCCAGCTCCATATCATCGTCCAGATCTGCAAATGCAATCTCCGGCTCGATCATCCAGAATTCTGCCGCATGTCTGGCAGTATTAGAATTCTCCGCGCGGAATGTCGGTCCGAAGGTGTAAACATCCCGGAAAGCCTGGGCGAACGTTTCAGCGTTGAGCTGTCCGCTTACAGTCAGACTCGTATGTTTATGGAAGAAATCCCTGCTGTAATCGATGTCTCCATCCTCCTTTTTCGGAGGATTTAACAGATCCATAGTTGTTACCTGGAACATTTCTCCGGCACCTTCACAGTCACTTCCTGTAATCAGCGGTGTGTGTACATACACAAACCCCTCTCCTGAAAGAACTTGTGAATAGCGTACGCTGCCAGGGAACGTACCCGGAACACCGCCTGGAAGGTATTGGTCCGCGGACGAAGGTGTGTCATCGTCCGCAGATATTCCAGTGTATGACGCTTCTTCTGAAGCGGATAATCCGGTGCCGATGCTCCTTCAATCGTAATCTCCTCTGCCTGGATCTCAAACGGCTGCTTTGCCTGCGGTGTCGCTACGAGCGTTCCCTTTACGACTACTGCTGCACCTACATTTAATTTGGAAATCTCTTTAAAGTTCTCCATAGTATCATGGTACACGACCTGAACCGGTTCAAAAAAAGAGCCGTCGTTGACTACAATAAATCCAAACGCCTTAGAATCCCGAATACTTCTGACCCATCCTCCGATCATTACCTCCTTATCCAGGTAGTCGTCTGTTTTCCTGTATAATTCTTTCACTGTCACTAATTCCATCTTCACTTTCCTCCAGTCTTTTGACTTTGTATCATTATAGCATGACCTCACTATTGTGTATATCCCACAAACGTATTCCCGCTTGCACTTACCATCCGATCCATCTCCTCGAACGTCACAGTATCCTCCTCTCCACTTGCAGGATTAAGATATCGCACACTTGTCCGGCCATACCCCGTCAGAAGCAGGGTATTTCCATTGCCCGTGAGGGCCGCCACAGGAGTGCCCTGTCCTATCAGGTAGAGAACATCCTCCGTCTTGCAGTCCGTAAGCTCCAGAGCTTCCCCGGCCACTTCACCATTCACGAAATCAAGGATAGATTCCCCTTCCGCAAGCTCTTCCCGAAAATCGATTTCATTTCCCGCTGTAGCAAGAATCATTCTCATGCAGGCTTCCAATGTACTCTCACCCTCCCGCACGGTCGTATCCTTAAGATCCGAAATTTCATAAGCGTATGGACGGTTGCCACTTTCATAAACATTTGCAAGACGGGCCGTCACTGCCACTCCGTTAAATTCGGCCGCCCGCTTAACCGCATAGCCCGCATTCTGGTAAATGCCCTGCAATTTTCCATATCCGTAGACATAATAGGTGCCTTTCCTGGATACAGAATCAAATGAGAGCGTCATCTGATCCTGTGCAATCGTAAGCTGCGGCTTCAGAAGCTTCGGTGAGCTGTCGTCCACCCTGTCCTCACAGGTAATCCGCATCTCACGGCCTTTCAGCTCACTGGTGTACGTTTCCAGCGTAATACTGCTCTCTTCTCGCTCTTCATTGTTTGTGATATAGTCCGAGCTAGTGTAGGCGTAGAAATCTCCGTTTTTCACAGCCCTCTTCAATGTTGCCATATCATGTTCAAAAACCACGTCCAGAATAAACACGTTCTCGGTCTGATATTCTTTGACAGTCTCATTGTTTTGGTTGCGGATCTCCAGACGATACATCGGAAGAACAGTCTCCCCGGACGCTGTCGTGCCGGAGTCCCCTGCTCCTTGCGGTTCCAAACACAAAATCATTACGGATAAATCCGAGCGGCCGGATACTCTCTTCGGCGCCTGCATCCACTTGGTACCCCTTTCCCGTTGAGAGATTGAGTACTTCGATCCGGGTAGCCTGATTGATGCTGCCCTCCTTCTGGTATGCCAGAAGATGTCCATCCTCCGAGCTTACATACTGTCCTTCCTCTAGATTTGTCACCAGAGTCGTCCGGGTATTATGGACAAGATCTACCTCGTAGAGGGTTCCTTCCTGCATCACATAAAGTTTTCCGCTGGAATGGCTGTAGTAGAGAAGCTTGCCCGGATCATTTGCCAACACCGGATAGGATTTGGTACTTGGTATAAAGACCTTTTCCTCCACTGAATTTTTGTTGATGTCATAAAAATAAACACTCACTCCAACCTCTCCCTCATGGCTTCCCCGGTTGACATATCCCGACACTGTAAATGTCGTGCTACCGTCCTTATCAATCGACACAAGCTGGACTTTATGCTGGTCATAACCATTTTGCGGGTTTTCTCCATCCGCATAACTAAACACAAGAGAAAGCTCGTCGCTTTCCTTATTATAATTCCAAAGCTGCCGTTCCTGTACAAATGAGACAACTGTCCCCTCCTTATTAACAAGATAATCCACATCAGAGTCCGTCACTCCCAGAAGCACACCGTTTTCATCCACATCTCCTGCTCCACCGTCAAATAACTGGTTCATCGTACGGTTGTAATCCAGAAGATACATCTGCTTGTTCTCCGAATACCGCACACGGAAGAATTCATTGACATTGTAACGATCCTTCGTATCCTTTTCTTCCCCGACACAGTCCACCTGGTACGTCAGCATGACAGACATATACATGGAATTAGCTTCCTTAATCTGCCACTGTACATCACCGATTACCTCTGGTTGAAGACTCCCCCATGTCACGTGCTCAAAATCCGAATGAATAGTAACTGTCTGGTAAGTCTGATTATCACTCTGGCTGTTCGGCTCCAGAGCTGGCTGCAATTCCGCCGCCGCTTCCTTATTCCTCTCCTTATCGAAAAAATTTTTTACATAGGCCATACAGCGATCCAGATTCCATTTCGAGGCATCCGCTATCCTCGTATAGTAGCTGGCACGTCCATCATCAAAACGGAGCGTCACCTTCAGAAACCGTTCGCCCTCCTCCAGCAACTTCTGCGGAATCTCGATCTGCGCCTTATCCTCCGACAGTTCCAGATCCTGTGAATACAGCTTTTTCTTTCCATCGATAGAATAGACCTCGTAGGCCACAGATCGAACTTCCTTGTCGTTTTCCTGGATCTGCATCTGTACCTTTCCATCTATCATAGGCGTAATCTGATCCCGCAGCGTGGCCATCTCCAACTCACTCGTATATCCGACCAATGTATTGATCTTATAGGAATTGTATACGAACGACACTCTCGGAAGAGACGCATTACCGATATCTGCTGTCAAATCTATATGATTTCTGTTCACCGCATAGCCGAACAGAATCATCGCCACTACGAATACACTGGCCAGGATACCCGCATGTATCGCTTTTTTTCTCATTGAATAACTCCCCTTTTATAAAAGCTTTCCTATCGTTGGTTTCACATGAAGAAAATCCTCACATGCATCTATTATGCGCTGATTTTCCGCTTTTTTCCCCGTTTTCACCGCTCGAATTAAAATATTTTTTGGTGTGTGTTCCATATCAATGAACTCCAAAATCTGCGTATCATACCCCTCTCTTTTCAGATACTCAGCCCGAAGCCCATCTGTGACAAGCGCCGCCATCCGCTCTTTTAACAGCCCGTAATTTAAAACAGGACTTAACACCTCGTTTTCCATCTGGCCATTCAGCTCATGCTGACAACACGGTACGGATAAAATCACATCTGCTCCCCAGGATACCGCCTTCGCAAGCGCATAATCTGTCGCCGTATCACAGGCATGAAGCGTCACCACCATGTCCACTTTCGTCATTTCCTCGTACTGTGCAATATCCCCGGTTAAAAAGTGCAAATGATTGTACCCATATTTTTCCGCAAGTACGTTGCAGTGCTGGATAACGTCCTCTTTCAGATCGAGTCCCACCATCCGTACTTCATATGCCCGCATTTCATGGAGAAAATAATACATGGCAAACGTCAGGTAAGATTTACCACACCCAAAATCAAGAATTGTGATCTCCCTATCCTTTGGAAGTCTTGGCAGAACATCATCGATAAACTCCAGGTAACGGTTGATCTGCCGAAACTTGTCAAACCGGGAATGAACAATCTTGCCATCCTGTGTCATCACGCCCAGATCCTTTAAAAACGGAATATCCATCCCTCCCGGAGAAGATACTGCTTCTCCCGGTTGTGGGAAAGATTCTGTTCCCCGGTATCCGGCCGGCTGACTTTTTTCTCTTCACCGTTACTTTTCCCTTTTTGCTGACCAGCACTGTGGCCCGCTCACTCTTCGTGTCAATCTGCATCTGCCGGAACTGTTCCAGCCATTCGCAGGCCCTTTGAACTGCCTCTTCCACACTCAGATTCTCGTGAAAACCTGCTTCCCTATAAAGACCTCGAACTGGAACACAAGCTCCTCCTTTTTCAGCACCGGACGTATCCGGACTTTCCATGCCTTTTCCCTGTCCCTTGGGTTACTTAGAATCGCTGACAGAAGTTCTATACAAAATACCTCCTTCAGGTACACTGCCAATTCGTCCATTTTCATTTCCTTTCTACTTTTTTCTTGTATTATTGTAATGCGAATTCCGTCAAAACGCAAGGAGAGGATATCGAAATACCCTCTCCCAAATCTAAAGATTTCCTTATTTTATACCTGATTCCGATGTCTGATTCATGATCTGCGACGGCGCCTCCGGCATACCTTCTGTCTTCGTGTTCTTCTGAGGTTCTCCGGTCACTTCTGTGCCGCCTGCCTGTGGCACTCTTTCTGTCCTTTCCTTTTTATCTCTTTTTCTTTGGTCAACCGTCTCACTCTCGGGAAGGTAATCAGTACCTTGAACAGATCTCCGTCGAGATACAGCTCAAAAGTACCTCCCTGGAGTTCTGTAAGATTCTTGGCAATAGATAATCCAAGTCCGCTTCCCTCTGTACTTCGGGACACGTCACCTCGGATAAAGCGTTCGGTGAGCTCATCTGCCGAAATATTCAACTGCTGGTCTGAAACATTTTTCAAAATAAACTTAGCCGTCCCCGGCTGGAGCATCAAATCCGCATAGACCCGGCTGCCCTCCATGGCATATTTTGCCGCATTGTTGAAGATATTGGCAAAGACTCGCCACATCCGTCTGCCGTCTACCCGTACCGTCACAGGCTCATCCGGCATGTTCAGTATCACCTTGATGTTACGTGCCTCGAATTTCTCTTCATACTCACCCTCCACCTGGTAGATCAACTCCACCAGATTCAGCGTCATAAACTCCAGCTTAACGTTTCCGCTGCTGACTTTGGACGCCTCCACCACGTCCTCGGTGAGCGTCTTGAGCCGCTGCGCCTTCATCTCCAGAATGTTCAGGTAGTTCTGAATTTTGGGATCCTGGAAATTCTCTCTCTTTAAAATGTCCACGTAATTGATAATCGACGTCAGCGGCGTCTTAATATCGTGGGATACATTGGTAATCAGATCGGTCTTAAGCCGCTCATCCCGGACACTCTTCTCCAACGCACGATTCAGCCCCTCGCCCAGACGATTGATTGTCTGCGCGATCTCCAGCGTCTCGCCCCTTAGGTCATCCAGAGGAATCTTGTAGTTGACATTGCCTTTTGCGATCTCCACCAGACCCTTTTTAATCTTCTGCCTTGACAGTGCGTATCGCACAAGGAAAATTCCCACCCCGATATTGACCAGAATTCCGATCACCATCAGCGGAGTGCTTCCCCAGGTGACAAACTCAATGAGCAGGAATAAAATATAGGCTATCACCACCTTTGACGTCGTCTTTTTCTGCTGCCATCCCCGGGCCACAATATCCGCCACAGATTTGGCCATACTGTTCTTCCACAGCGTATGCGCTTTGATCCGGCGTACCATGCTCAGGTAGAACCAGAAAAAAACAGACAGCTAATGAAGGTGATAGCGCCGGCCATAACCATATTATAGATTGGAAGTCCACCCTCCTGCCAGATATCCGAATAATAATAGTAATCATAGGCGGTCGCATAGCCGGATCCCCATTCGGACAGTAGATACATGGAGACGCCCCAAAGCAGGATCACAAATATGGCCGCAATCTCCGTCTTCCAACGGTCAAATCCAGACAATACAATTTCATTTCTTTCCGATCGGAGGCTGTGTCCGGAAGAAACTGTCAGACAGACAAGCAGAATAAAAAACAAGATCAGCGTCCCCATGCCAGCTCGCAGGCGATCGTAATATATGGCACAACCTCTTGGTAATACTCCCGATCACTCTCAAACGCGTCAGGCACAGAATAGGTCGTATCTACCGAGGCCATGAAGACGTAATTGGTATCACGGCCAATAATCTTGTGGGATTCCACAATACTGTTCTTCCACTCCTGAGCACTCTGAGCCGGGTTGTTAAATGAAGACTTAAAGCCTGCAAGTTTAGGAGTTACAATGACATAGGCTCCCGCCTTTTGATTTTTTCCTGGTAATGATCGATCTCTTTGATATCCTGAAACTCCTGGCGGTTGGAATAAATCTGCCCATCATCATAATCTACATAGAGATAGCTGTAATTCGTATTTCCTTCTTCCCATCCTCCCGGCACCTCTTTGTAGTCTTTCAGATCGCTGGAAATCACACTAAGCGTGCCGGACAGCGCATGATACGCATCGGCCAGTTTTCCATTCCATCTCTCATTCGTATTGGCCAGTTCTACCAGGTTGGCTGCTCCATCCAGTGGATATGACTCCTTCAGAACCTCCGGACCAAGACCCAGGTTCCAGCAATCTGTGTAGAGCTTCTGTCCTTCTTGATCCAACACCTCACCATAACCCGCCGTACTATTGTCATCCTCCAAAATGGAGTTCAGCTTTTCCTCCTTGGAAACAAATTCTCCATTGGCGGCAAAGCCCAGCTCCCCCGATGCCATCTTATTGCGGAAGTCATCCCCATAATAATAGTAATAGCTTCCATCCTGTTTCAGACATACGATGACCGTTGTCACATAATCATGCAGAAACTGCTCCCAACTCTCCTCCGACTCGTATGCATTTTCATACGTTCTGCTCCAGCGCTCCAAATCTTTGAGCCGGTACGCAATCCCGGAATGGTTCTTCCCATCCTGGTCAAGATCTCCATTGGCATAACGAACCACATCGATCAGCTTATCTGGATTTAGCTTCCATTTGTCTCATATTTCGCTTTAACGTCAAGCTGATCCAGAACGTCCATCGACAACTCTTTCATCCGATTCTCAAACTGGGCAGTCGCCTGATATTCCCCGGGACCTTCTCGAATGGAACCAGATAACGAAGTCCTGCTGAGGAACCGACCCAGACAAAACTCACCACACTCACGACAATACAGATATGGGCCAGAAGAATCAAAAGCCCCTTGCATGTTGCAGAATAAAACCATTTGTTCATCTTGTTCTTCCTCTGCTCTTTCCTAGATCTTTTCTATTTTATATCCGACACCCCATACTACCTTCAGGTAACGCGGATCCTTCGGATTGATCTCGATCTTCTCCCGGATATGGCGGATATGTACCGCAACGGTATTGTCCGCTCCAATGGCCTCCTCATTCCAGATGTTCTCGTAAATCTGATCGATAGAAAATACCTTTCCCTGATTTTTCACAAGTAAAAGCAGGATATCGTACTCGGTCGGCGTCAACTTAACGAGCTCGCCATCAACAGTCACTTCTTTTAAATCATCGTTGATCGACAGACCGCCCACCGTGTACACCTCCTCCTGCTCCCCGGCGCTTACCGTACTGCCAAGCTTGGTGTAACGGCGAAGCTGGGACTTTACTCTGGCTACGAGCTCCAGCGGATTGAACGGCTTCGTGACATAATCATCAGCGCCAATATTTAAGCCCAGAATTTTATCCGAATCCTCAGACTTAGCTGAAAGAATAATAATCGGAAGGCTCAGTTTCTCCCGGATCTTCAATGTCGCCCGGATACCGTCAAGCCGCGGCATCATCACATCGATTACTAGAAGATCCACCTTTTCTTCACTAAGCACCTTGAGTGCCTGCTCTCCGTCATAAGCCTTTAAAATCTGATACCCCTCCTGCGACAAATAGATTTCAATCGCTTCTACAATTTCTTTATCATCATCACAGACTAAAACTGTATACATCTTCTCCCACCTCTCCTTCATTTTCTATATTAAATAATACCAGATATTCTTTAAGAGCCAAAGCATAAATTCTTAATTCTTGATGAATCCTGATCTACGTATTTATGCCCTTTTCTCCATTGCAGGTGGAAATGAAGTATGGTAAATTAGTAGCAGGAGAAATTTCAAATGGAAAGAGAGGTAGTCTATGGATACGTTAAAACGATTTATTCACTATTATAAACCATACCGCACGGTCTTTTTCCTCGATCTGATCTGTGCGGCAACCATCAGTGTGATTGACCTTGTTTATCCGCAAATTTTACGGACAGCGACCAATTCCCTGTTTACAAAGGACAGCGGAGCCATTTTAAAAATGCTTGTGCCAATCGCGTTGGGACTCTTTGTCATGTATACAATTCAGAGCCTCTGTAAGTATTATGTCAGCTACCAGGGCCACATGATGGGAGCCTATATGGAGCGGGATATGCGTCAGCAGCTCTTTGAACACTACGAGACGCTGTCCTTTTCCTATTACAACAGTCACAATTCCGGACAGATGATGAGTAAGCTTGTATCAGATTTATTTGATATTGCGGAATTTGCCCACCACGGACCAGAGAACCTGTTTATCTCTCTGATCAAGGTTGTCGGCTCCTTTATCTTTTGTTCTTCATCAACTGGCGGCTTGCCATTCCACTCGTAATCATTGTAATTATCATGTTTGTGTTTTCGATGCGTCAGAACAGCCGGATGCAGGAAACTTTCATGGAGAACCGTAGGAAAATCGGAGACGTCAACGCAAGCCTTCAGGATACGCTCGGCGGAATCCGCGTGGTACAGTCCTTTGCCAATGAAGAAATTGAAAAGAAAAAGTTTTCCAAAAGCAATCATGCATTCTTGCTTTCCAAGGATGCAAACTACAGTTGCATGGGCAGTTTCATGGGTTGGAATCTGTTCTTTCAAGGCATGATGTATCTCGTTACACTGATATTCGGCGGTTATCTTATTGCCCACGGTCAGATGGATCCGGCAGATCTTGCTATGTACGCTCTCTATATCGGAATCTTTATTAGCCCGATTCAGATTCTCGTCGAACTTGTAGAGATGATTCAGAAGGGCTTCTCCGGATTCCGCCGATTTCTCGACGTCATGGATACGAGGCCGACTATCAAGGATGAACCGGGTGCTCAACCCCTCAGCGATGTGCACGGACTTGTATCCTATGAAGATGTGTCTTTCTGCTACGATGACGATGACACCCCGGTACTGAAAAATGTCTCCTTCCAGATTCCGGCCGGACGTTCTGTTGCTCTCGTCGGTCCGTCCGGCGGCGGTAAGACAACAATCTGTAATCTTCTGCCACGTTTCTACGACGTAACAGAAGGCCGCATCACCATAGATGGTAAGAATGTACGGAAACTGACCTTAAAATCCCTCCGGGATAATATCGGAATTGTCCAGCAGGACGTTTATCTGTTCTGTGGAACCATCAAGGAAAATATCTCCTACGGAAAGCCGGGAGCTCTCATGGAAGAAATCATAGACGCAGCAAGGCGTGCCAACATTCATGATTTCATTATGTCCCTGCCTGACGGTTACGACACCTATGTAGGCGAACGTGGAACAAGGCTCTCCGGCGGACAGAAACAGCGAATTTCCATTGCCAGAGTATTTTTGAAGAATCCCCCAATTCTGATCCTTGACGAGGCGACAAGCGCCCTGGATAATGAGAGCGAACGCTGGATCCAGAAGAGTCTGGAAGAGCTTGCAAAGAACCGGACAACGATTACTATTGCTCACCGTCTTTCTACAATTCGCAACGCTGATGAGATTATTGTCATCACCGAAAATGGTATTGCCGAGCGTGGTACACACCATGATCTGCTCAAGCGGGGCGGCATCTATGCTCACTATTATAAGATGCAGTTTGAGGGTCTGGAGACTGAAGATATGATATCATAGCCCGTTAAGATGAAAGCCGGGATGATGTAAGATCAGTAAGGGCAGAAAAGTGCGTTAAAAATCGACAAAGGTGGAGCCATCATAAGGCTCCGTCTTCTGTTTTTCTTAATAATCTTTGTATTTCTTTTATAGTTTCAACACATTTTTGACACATTTTCTGGCTATACTAAGAACCAGATAGTTGATGAACAATCACTATCTCCCCCCTCATAAAGTAAGCACTTCGGAGGGATATCTCCAAGTGCCACTTTACTCTCATTCCTTTAGAAACTATAAACACGAAAACCCGCTGGTCTTTATGATCAGCGGGTTTTCGCCTTTATCCGTTTTCTCTACGCTACACTCTTGCCGTCAACTCCTGATACAGTCTTTTTGCGTAGCTGTCTGTCATACCACAGATGTAGTCGGTCACAAGAAGGATCCGCAGGTATAGCTTCTCCACCGTGTCTTTTCCCTCAGACTGTCTGACGTAGGCTTTCTTATAATTGTCTGAAACAAACGCCAGCATCCTTCTGTCTATGGAGTCCATCTTTTTGCTCAGGATCTCCCACACGAACCGCCGCTGTCACGAACTTCTCCATCAAAATGAAAGAATCCGCGACTCCGCCACCTCCATCTTGTAAATCTCATCTGTCATAAAGACATAGGTCTCCGCTATATGTCCGAGCATCTCCATGAGCTCTTCCGCTTTTGTCCCCGCAAAAGATCCTTGTGATATTTTCCGTACATAATCATCTCATAGTTTTCCGTGAATCCTTCTGTCGCACAGGCAATCAGAAAAGACTGTGCCCGGACAATCCAGTTCTTTACCGCATATGCTTCCGGCTCCTCTTCGCCTCGTTCCACGGCACCCTGGTACAAATCCGCAAGACAGGCATACGCCTGAAAATTCTCCCCGTATCCACTTGCCTTAGCTCTCTTTCCAGGGCAGAAAACGGCAGAAATCCCTTGACAAAAGCATCCTCAATGTCTGCCGTCCGATATGCAATATCATCTGCAGCCTCCAGCATAAAGGTCAGAGGGTGCCGATGATCTTCAGCTCCTGTCTCCCGGCTGATTTTCTGGAACAGCTCTTCGTCAGCCAGATAATAACCTAGCTTTTTTTCTCAATTACCCCTGCGGACGGATCAACATGCAGAGAGTCCACCGGATATTTGATAATCGTGTTTAATAAGGCATAGGTCAAGTTCATCCCCGTCTCATCTACAAGATAATGAAGCTTCGTCACAAGACGGAAGGCCTGCGCGTTTCCTTCAAAATAATAGAGATCCGCTTTCATTCTCGGAGTCAGTACTTCGCTCAATGGTTTCCCTTGAAAGAAGATGTGATCCAGATGTTCCTCAAACCATTCCCGGATCGTCGTCTCTCCGAAATGCCCAAACGGTGGATTCCCAATATCATGGATGAGCCCTGCACAGAGCAATATATTACAAATATCCTCTTTCATCTGTGGTGTAAATTCCGGATCCTTCCCATAAGCAAGAATATACTCTCCAATATTCTGACCAAGCGACTTGGCAAAGGAAGAAACCTCCAAAGAATGGGTCAGCCTGGTTCTCACAAAGTCGCTTTGATCCAGCGGAAATACCTGGGTCTTATCCTGAAGCCGCCGAAATGATGCGCTTCCAATAATGCGATGGTAATCTTTCTCAAAACTTGTCCTTAAATCCGTCCGGTTCTTCTCCTTATGTTTTCGTCCTGTCCGCTCCCTCTTGGGGACAACAGCCTGCTCCATTTCATCCAGCATCCCTCCTGTCCGACCAAATCTCACCACTTCTGCTTTCTGACACTTTCCAAATATACTCGACCGTTCTTTAATACTCCTCATTCAGATACTCTTCCAGTGTCACACCCTGATCCCGGATAGCAAGCGCTGCTTCAGTCCCCACGTACCGGTAATGCCATGGTTCATAGATAATCCCGGTATCATCGGATTTGTCCTGCGGATATCTTAGAATAAATCCATATTCATAGCAGTGCTCCATCAGCCACTTCTGGTCGTCAGTCTCACCCTGCTTTTCATCCAGCCCCGCATACTCCGTAGATACAATGTCCATCGCAAGCCCGGTTGCGTGCTCGCTCTCCCCTGGCCACGCAATGGATTTCGCCGTCTCAATGGCAGCCTCATAGTAGTTCATTCCTGATTGACATAGCCGACCATGGACTCATTAAACAGCTCTTTCTGCCTGTCTACCGACCGGTACGCCGAGCAGACATAAAGTCCGTATCCCTCATCGCTTGCTGCTTTTAGCATCTGCTGCAACGGTTCCAGCACTCTTTTGTCTACCTGGTGGGACGCGTCAATATTGGCCAGCTCCGGCACATACCCTTCCTCCATCGGATGGGATTGGTTTACAAGCATCAGATACCACGGCCTTGTGTCTTTGTCCTGCGCCTCGGTCTGTTCCTTTACAACATCATATTCTTTCTGGAGCGATTCATACCTGTCCGTCTCCTTTTGCATCGTCTCCTCCGCCTTCCGCCACTCCACATGCCGGCCAAGCGCCACTCCACCAAGAAATCCGGCCACAAGGATAGATACACAAGATACAGCAAACACCCTTCCTGGATGCTGCATCTTCCGAATCCGATACCTCACCAGCAGCTCCAGTCTGCACCACTTTTCTTTTGTCTGTTTTTTCATTCTTCTGTCCTTTCTGCTTACCTATGCCACAAGCTCATCTGTCATAAGGTCATCCACCGCAGCATATCATCAATTTCCGGGTCTTCCGAACATACAGCGGCAAAAAATCCTTTCTCTTTCTGTGGGTATTCGTGGAAATAAAATTCCCCCCTGATATGTTCCGGCATACGCACAAGTACCGGGGCCCCTTCATCTTTTAACCGGATTTCAAAGGAATCCAGAGGAAGCTTCATCCCCAATCTTGTCGCTTTCATAAAACTTTCTTTGAGAACCCAGTAGCGGTAAAACGCTTCCGTTTGCTCTTCCCCGGATTCCTGTTCCCGAATATATTGCCATTCGGACGAGCAAAAAAATCTTCTGGCCACCTTCATACCCGGCGTCCCAATCTTTTCCAAATCACATCCCGTCCTCTTTTCTTTTTTCATCTGCAATCGAACACAGGACATAATGTCCCGAATGAGAAAGATTAAAGCACATCTCCGTAGAAAGCCCGCTCTCCCTGAGTGCTTTCTGATAGAGCACATAGGCTCCAATACTCAATGCCCGATCCTCCGAAAAACGAATCCGGTCTGCCTTTTCCTGTCTCCACTGCGGAACCTCGCGATAATACGCTTCATATATAATTGATCCAGAAGCGGAGCCACATCCGCTGCCCATGTATAGATCATCTCGTTCTCCTCTCTTTTGACATCCTATATCAATCCGATACCCTGATTATAGCACACTTCCCTGATACTTGAAATGCCCTGGAAGCACGAAAAGCCCCAGGGCATCACCCGATTTAAAACAACAGTTTCATTTCATTCCACTTGGCCCCTCCGTGGGTAGAGTCCGCCACACCGCAATGTTTAAACCCAAATCCGGCATAATAATGTACCAGATGATCTTTGCATGTCAGCACAACACCCTTTCTTTGGCACTCTCTGGCATGATGAATCATCCTCTTCAGGAGCCTTCCTGCAATGCCGTTTCTCCGATATGCCGGAAGAACATCCAACCCGAAGACTGTCTGATATGCTCCGTTCGGATCATGTAAGGATGCGTCGTGGTACATCTGATCCGGCAAAGACGCCTCTTTTGCCACAGCTCCGTTGATAAATCCCACGATCTTTCCATTTGTCTCAGCCACAAAAAGCAGTCCTCAAATACGTCCATTCTGGCCTCAATATCCTGCTTGCCGGCTGCCTCCGCCGCCGGAAAACACTCCGCTTCGATCTGCGCCAACAAAGCCGCTTCTTCCTTTTTTGCGTTTCTTATTAAAACCTCCATACATGGCCTCCTTGATTTTAAGGCAACAAAAAACGAATCTCGTCGCCCAGATTCGTTTTTATCATACCATATTTCTATGGTATACGCTATTATGAATCACTAACTCCCTCGATTCCCTTAGACAAATTTATTTTATCATATTTCTGCCCTGCTTTCTATCGGTTTCCTCAGTGGACAAAAAAATGGACAATGTTTCTGCATTTTCCGCTTGTGTTCTTCACCCGGTATTCTTTATAATAGATCTATCACATAATAGAACTATCATCCGGAGGAGAATGATCTATGTCAGTTTTTTCAGATTTGTTAGGACATCATATCGCCGCAAAGGGATCAAGCCCTATGAGATAGCTCAGTACTGTGGAATCGAGCGCTCTCTGATGTATAAAATTATTAAAGGGACGAGACCTGTAACCAGTATGGACACCGTACTTTTGATCGCTGAGTTTCTGCGGCTCACTCCATCCGAGCGGACCGATTTTGTGGAGTCTTACAAAATTTCTATGGACGGTTTTGAAAACTATTACCGTCGTAAAAATATCCTGGAGCTTTTCGAGAATTTCAGGAAATATTCTGAGATCTATACCGCCCCTGACCACCAACCGCTAGTAAGCTATCATGACATCTCCGATATGTCAACAGTATCAGGACAAAATGAGATTAACCACCTGCTGTTTCACATCCTGTTTCTGGAGACACGTAAAAGTGATCCCCAAATCCGCCTGCTGATTCAGCCAGATACAGATTTTCTGATGAATTTGCTTCCGACCCTCGGTTATGAGAATCAGAATCTGTCCATCACCCAGATCATCTGTTTTCATAAGAGCGATGAACTGACAAACGATAAGAAAGATTATAATCTGGCATGTCTTAAAAAGATTCTGCCAGTTTACTGCTCTGCGTGCAGATATCATGTCTATTACTATTATGGGGATCTGATTCATTCATCGGCCGATCTCCTTTTGTTTCCTTACCTTGTACTGACGTCCGGGTACGCTCTTCTCCTCTCCAAAGACATGCAATCCGGTATTGTCTTTGAAAAACAAGATACCCTGAAATTTTTTCATCAAATGTATGAGCGTTATCTCGAACAGGTTTCCTCGTTTGGCGTTGTGATGAACAATCTGCCGACACAACTTTCCTATTTCCATAATATCCTGGCAGATATGGAACAGAATTACTGTTTCCAAATGCTTCCATGTCTTACCTTTGGAATTCCGGATTATTTCTTTGACAAGTATATTTATCCGGAGATTCCAGGTCGTGATAAACTCATCGCCATGCTTATGGATTATGTGCACAGCATCCGTAAACGCTTTACCGAACATCCGGTGCGGTTTATTTTTTCTGAGGACGGCCTGCAACGTTTTCTGGAGACAGGACGGATCCCGGAATATCCTCCTGCCGTTTACCGCCCTTTTGAGCTATCTGACCGTATCGTACTGATCCGTCAATTTTTAAAATTTTGCCCTCCAAACGGATTGTGTATGCTAAAATGCACCATTGGGGATCTGGACAATGAATTGTTTATGTATGTTAATCCACGCAACGGCTACCTCATGTTCCCCTCCTCTGAGCCGGATCAGCTCATCTGCCTGGACATTACTGAACCCGGATTGCTGCACGGCTTCTGTGACTTCTGTGAACATCTGGATAAGGATCTGTTTTATACCGAAACGGAAGCGTACAGCCTCATTTCCTCTCTCCTTGACAAGACAGAGCAGAAAAAGGGATCATAAAGCGCCAGTTCCCTTAAATACCGGAACTGGCGCTTTATGCGTAAAGAAACTATTTTACAATACTTTTCTTTCTGTCTTCCATTATAATTCTCAGCAGCAATTCTCTTGCCTCATGGGCTTTAGACTTATCCATGGCCTCCACTCCATCCAACGGATATTTCATTCCGAGTTGTTCATATTTCTTCGTCCCCATCGTATGGTATGGAAGCACTTCTAATCCCTTCAGATTTCGATAACCGGAAATCAGATGGCCCAACGCCGTGAGCTCTTCCTCGCTGTCAGTAATCCCCGGCACTACGACATGACGGATAATCATAGGGACACCGGCCGTTTCCAAAGCTCTCGCAAACTCCAGCACCGGAGCCTGCTCCTGTCCGGTCAGTTCCCGGTGGCCGTCTGGAGCACTGTGTTTCATATCAAGAAGCACCAGATCCGTCACGCAAAACAGTGCTTCAAACTCATCTTTTTTCGACTCCCGGTATATAATCCCGGATGTATCGAGGCATGTATGAATACCTGCTTCCTTCGCCTGTCTAAAAAGCTCTGTCAGAAATGAAAGCTGCATCAGCGGCTCCCCGCCTGTCGCCGTGATTCCGCCTTTCTTATAAAATTTCTCATTGTGTCGGTATAATTCCAAAAGTTCCTCTACTGTCATAAGTTTTCCCTGGTTTGGCTGCCAGGTGTCCGGATTATGACAGTATTTACAGCGCATCGGACACCCCTGAAAAAAATGACAAAACGAATTCCGGGACCGTCTACGGTCCCGAAATCTCTGTCGAATGAATATAGCCTTGATTACATTTCATCATGGAATGTTCTGGAAATGACTTCATCCTGCTGCTCTTTTGTCAGCTTGTTGAAGTTGACCGCGTATCCGGACACACGCACCGTAAGCTGCGGATACTTCTCCGGATGTGCCTGAGCGTCCAGAAGCGTATCTTTTGTAAATACATTTACATTCAGATGATGTCCGCCTTTCTCAGCGTATCCATCTAATAAACCTACAAGATTATCAATCTGAGCTTCACTGATTTTCATATGATGATCCTCCTTATATGGGTTTTCTTTATATTATTTCTATTCTTCGTCTAATGATGCGTTTGGTTCACAGCAAGCGCAGTCCGGTTCAAGTTCAAACGCTATATCATCAAACAGAACCGCATCGTCTTTTCCAAGTGCTCCCGGAATAATGGAAAAAGTGTTGGAAATACCATCCTGCGCATCCTTAAAGGGCAGCTTGGATACAGAGCTTAAAGATGCAACAGCACCATGGCTGTCTCTGTGGTGCATCGGGTTTGCTCCCGGCGCAAAAGGTTCTCCGCCTTTTCTTCCATCCGGTGTGGAACCTGTATTCTTTCCGTATACGACATTGGATGTGATGGTCAGGATAGATGTGGTCGGGATACCTCCACGGTATGTGTGGTTTCCTTTCACATAAGCCATAAACTGATGCACGATATCGTATGCAATCTCGTCCGCACGGTCATCGTCATTTCCATATTTCGGGAAATCTCCCTCTACTTCGTAATCCACAACGATCCCATTCTCATCGCGGATTGTCTTTACCTTTGCGTATTTGATCGCTGACAAAGAGTCTGCTACTACGGAAAGTCCGGCGATACCTGTTGCAAACCAACGTGTCACCTTCTTATCATGCAACGCCATCTGTAATCTCTCATAGCAGTACTTATCGTGCATATAATGGATGATGTTTAGTGCATTAACATAAACCTGTGCAAGCCATTTCATCATGTCTTTGAACTTGTCCATTACCTCGTCGTAATCCAGATACTCGGAGGTGATGGGACGGTACTTTGGCCCAACCTGCTTTTTAGAAATCTCATCCACACCACCGTTGATTGCGTAGAGCAGACATTTCGCAAGGTTTGCCCGTGCACCAAAGAACTGCATTTCTTTACCTACACGCATGGAGGATACACAACATGCGATTGCGTAGTCGTCTCCGTGTGTCACTCTCATCAGATCGTCATTTTCATACTGAATAGAGGAGGACTCAATGGAAGTCTTCGCACAGAAACGCTTGAAGTTTTCCGGAAGTCTTGTAGACCAAAGTACGGTCAGGTTCGGCTCCGGTGCGGTTCCAAGGTTCTGCAGTGTATGCAGATAACGGTAAGACATCTTCGTTACCATCGGACGTCCGTCAATCCCCATACCACCGATAGATTCTGTTACCCAGGTCGGATCTCCGGAGAACAGGGCGTTGTATTCCGGCGTTCTCGCAAATTTAACAAGACGCAGCTTCATAATAAAGTGGTCGATAAACTCCTGAATCTGCTCTTCTGTAAAGGTTCCGTTTGCAAGATCACGCTCAGCATAGATATCAAGGAAAGTGGAAGTACGTCCCAGGGACATTGCCGCACCATTCTGCTCTTTGATTGCCGCAAGATATCCAAAGTAAAGCCACTGGATCGCTTCCTGTACGTTTTCTGCCGGTCTCGAGATATCAAATCCATAAATCTGTCCCAGCTCTTTTAACTCCTTTAATGCTTTGATCTGCTCGGAGAGCTCTTTCTCTCTCTTGTAACATCAGAGTACATAATCGTTCTTGTTGTATCTTTCTGATGCTGCTTATCCTCGATCAGCCTGTCTACCCCGTATAGTGCTACCCTTCTGTAATCACCGATAATACGTCCACGTCCATAAGCATCCGGAAGACCTGTGATGATATGGCTGGAACGGCAGGCCCTCATCTCCGGTGTATAAGCATCAAATACACCATCATTGTGTGTCTTTCTATGTTTTGTGAAGAATTCAACGATAGCCGGATCTACATGATAGCCGTTATCCTCGCAGGCTTTCACTGCCATACGGATTCCGCCATACGGCTGCAGAGAACGTTTGAACGGCTTATCTGTCTGAAAGCCGACAATCTTTTTCCTTACCTTTGTTCAGGTACCCTGGTCCGTGGGACGTAATCGTAGAGATAATCTTCGTGTCCATATCAAGCACTCCGCCTTTTGCTCTCTCCTGCTCGGACAAATCCATTACCTGCGCCCACAGCTCCTTTGTGTCCTCTGTCGGCCCTGCAAGAAAGCTGTCGTCACCTAAATATGGTGTGTAGTTTTTCTGGATGAAATCTCTGACGTTGATTTCTTTCTCCCAGATGCCTCCGCGAAAAGATTCCCATTCTTTTCTCATGTTGATAATCCTCCTTCAAAAATAAACCCTATACTGTTACGAAACAACCGTTTCATGGGGCTATTATAGCGATTCGTGAAATATGTGTCAATGCGTTTCATGTACTATTTCAGGTACATTCCAGACTTTCAGGCAATTCCCATCGATTGTATAGGAAAAAGTGCATTTTCCATTCTTTTTACTCTTTTGAATCCAGGAAAAAAGGTCGTTAATCCTGTTTTTTCTGTCAAAAATTTTATTATAATTTACAGAATCGTCCAGATTCAGATAGTTCTCCTCCTGACCGCCCGCTCCGTACTCGTGGAATTTTCCATCTTGTCCAAGGTAAGATGAGGCGCCGAAAGCAGGCACTTCTTCTCTGAGATTCAATAAATATTGTTGGTATTTCGTCAACTCTACTCCTGCGGCTTCCACTGTCATCGCTCCCAGATAATTAGAACTTGTCATCACATTTTCCTGTTCTTCAATATCATAGTTTGCCCAAATCAGAAAAGGAGTAAGATAATAGTTCTGATACTCTTCAAACGGAACTTCCGCCCGTGGTATTCCGAACAGATACTGATAAAACTCTTCTGATAACGATGGAAGATGGTCTCCAAAAAGACTACTACCGTGGGCTCGTCAGACTCCTTCAAATGTTCAATCAGATTTTGTAACGCCCGATCCGACTCATGGATCAGAGACAAATACTGATCCACCCGTTCATCTTTATATTCCGTCAATTTAACAGACGCATCGTAGGATTTCGTATATGGGGAATGGTTTTGCATCGTCACACAAAAAGTGAAGAGTGGATTCTCCTCTTCTTCAATCATTCCCACAATTTTATCAAAACATGCTTCATCTGAAATAAAACCGCGGATTGTTTGATCTCCTTCAAAATCCTCCAGACTTAAAAAGCGGTCAAACCCCATCGTTTCGTATACGACTTCTCTGTTATAATTTGTAGGAACATAAGGATGCATTGCCACCGTAGTATAGCCCTGCTCCTCCAGCGGTTTCACAAGAGACACATCCAGCTTCTTCCCCAGCGCAACATAAGGAGTCGAAGAAAGCATTCTCATAGAAGTACCTGTCAAGAATTCAAATTCTGTTTTTCCGGTACCTCCTCCAAGGGCTGGAACCAATACTTTGCCCTTGATGGTATTTTCTTTCAGGCTATTATAAAACGGAATAATCTCATCAGATACAGGGAAATCCCGAATCCACGTCAAATCTGAAAAGGTCTCATCCATAATTGCGATAATATTGGGTCTTTCCTGTTTTCTAGTATTCTGAATTTTAGTATCATCCGCCATCTGCTGAAGTTCTTCCACCTCATATCCTACCGGCTCTTTTACAATAGCATCTCTTGCACCTCGAATAACACACATTTGCATTCCGTAGCTATAAAAACTGTCTCCCGGCCGATTCCCATTTAATTCTATACTCCAACGCTCTGGTTGTTCCGACCATCCCAGATACCGGATTCCTCCCACCAATACCACGAGACCAATGATCCTGATCAAAATCTTTGTTTTTTTACTCTTTGCAACTTGATATCGATTGGCTACAAACAGCGAAGTAACAATGCTGGTAATCACAGCTCCTACAATGAGCATATGCAATGTGATTGTATATTCATAATCCCCGGCTACTGTGGCTGCCGTCCTTAAATCCAGCAAATCCACAATCTGTAAAGGGAGCCCTCGAAACATGTAAGTAAAATAGCTGGCGACTGTCCACGCAAAATACAGACAACTACACAAAAGCACCGCAAGCCATAACGAATTACACAGCAATAAAAGAATCAGGAAAACTATCGCAGATACACAAATACTAAGAGCAACATACTGATAAGGAATTGTAAACATCTGTGGATTATAAATCCATTCCATAACCCAGAACATGCCGGTTCCCATCGCAATAGCTAATGGAATCATACCACCAATTCCGATTCTTCTGATTGTCCTTTGCTTTCTTAAAAACAAGGCATAAAATTGCCATAATATTGCTCCTGCTATTCCAATGATCCAAAGAAACGCCCATTGAACAATTCCTTTTACAGATCCCCCATTTGCACTTCTCCCAAACAGCCTCCAATGCTTCAACAGCACAATCATAACCGCAAGCCAGACCAATAAAAGAAGGGCGACTGTTATTTTTACTTTCCTTTTCTTCCACCTGATCCGGATTCGTTTGGCTCTCTTTTGTATCTTTTCCTTCATATAGAAACCCCTTTCTCTAAAAGTAAACATGTCACTTCCATTCATTCCCTCACATACACAAAAAATCACCGTCCCCAGAGATCTCCCTCTCCAAAAACAGTGATTTAAAGTGCGCCTTCAGGGGCTCGAACCCTGGACACGCGGATTAAGAGTCCGCTGCTCTACCAACTGAGCTAAAGGCGCTTTTGCATTTTACCGTTTTGCTTAACGCAAGAAATATTATATTATACCTCTCGGAAAAATGCAAGCCCTATTTTAAATTTTTTATATTTTTTGCTCTCCAGTCTTTTGGCCATCTCCTCTGGCTCCATGACGCCCGTCATCCGCAGAACAACTTCCCCGCCAACAAACAGGAGAAATGAGGGGAGCCTGCTTATCCGGTAGCGCGCTGTCAGAAGCGGATTCCGCTCCGTTTCTACCCTTCCTGTCCCCATCTGTCCATCAAATTCTTCTGCTACGAGTTCGAATACATCCTCCATCATAGCGCATTTCCCGCACCACAAGGCATAAAACTCTACCAGCACTGGTTTCTTCGCCTCTAACACCTCTCTGCGGAAATTTTTTCTGTCAATTCTTGCATGAATCACACCGCCCCGGCCTGCAGCCAGGATTAAGCGCCTTATAAAGCTCCGCACAAGATCTTTGCAGAATCCGCATTTTTTATTCCACCATGCATTGTCATAACATAATCTACCGCAGGTACAACGAAGTTTTCTTCTGCCTCTTCTCTCCATCTTCTACCCTGCCCGCTTTTTTAACAACATATGCAAAAATCCAGATACCGTTACTGGTTCTCACTATCTTTTTCTTTCTGCAATAAGTTTGCAGATTGGATCCCCCTTTTTGAAGAAAATTTCTCCTCATATTCTGTCATAATATTGTTCTGATTCATCTTTTCGTCATTGTGAAGATCAAAGGTACAGGCTTTCACCTCCCATCCTGCCTCCACCACCTGTTCCAGGGAAAAATCAAAGAGCTCCCGGTTGTCGGTCTTAAACTCAACCGTACCATCCTCCTTCAGGATCCCATCATATCTCTCCCAGTATGCGGTGGAAGTGAGCCTTCTCTTAGCGTGGCGGGCCTTCGGCCACGGATCCGAAAAGTTGAGATAGATCCGGTCTACCTCTCCTTTTTCAAACACCTCACCGATCCCGGACGCGTCCATACACACAAACCGGAGATTGGACGGCGCCTCCTCCAATGCGTTCATCCGCTCCAGTGCACGTAGAAGAACACTGGAATAACGCTCGATCCCAATATAATTGATATCTGGATTCTGCAGCGCCATCTGCATCAAAAACTGTCCTTTCCCCATTCCGATCTCCAGGCGGATGGGGTGATCATTTTCAAAAACCTGATCCCAGCGCCCCTTCCATTGCTTTTCTTCTTTAATCACAGCCTCATGTCCTGCAATCACGTCCCTTGCCCCCGGTATATTCCGAAGTCTCATCCTTTTTCCTCTCCTTGTCTACTTATTTGATGTACTCATTATCCCAGTGCAACGTCCAGGATCATCATTAACACAAAACCTGCCGCAAAACCGATGGTTCCGATATTGCTATGCTCTCCCTCACTGGCTTCCGGAATCAATTCTTCTACGACCACATAAAGCATGGCTCCGGCTGCAAAGGACAACAGGTACGGAAGCACCGGCGTGATAAATCCTGCCAGCAGAATGGTAATCACTGCCGCCACCGGCTCCACCGCTCGGACAACATTCCATAGAGAAAGGCTTTTCCCTTTCCTGTGCCCTCACTTTTTAACGGCATGGAAATAATCGCCCCCTCCGGGAAATTCTGGATAGCAATCCCCACGGACAGGGCAAAAGCTCCTGCCACCGTAATCTCTGTATTTTGCGAAAGCATACCTGCAAACACCACACCAACCGCCATTCCCTCTGGAATATTGTGAAGCGTCACGGCAAGGACAAGCATGGTTGTTTTTTTAAAGAGCACTTAGGCCCCTCCGCACATTCTGCTCCCATATGGAGATGCGGTACTGCCCGGTCCATTCCAAGCAAAAACAAAATTCCAAGTAAAAATCCGGCTGCCGCCGGGATAAATGCATATTTCCCCATCTCCTCCGACATATCCATTGCCGGAATCAGAAGCGACCACACCGATGCCGCCACCATCACTCCCGACGCAAATCCCAGAAGCATCTTCTGAACAAGCGGCTTCATCTGCCCTTTCATAAAAAAAACACAGGCGGCACCCAGTGTCGTCCCTGAGAAACGGTAATAACAATCCTACTGCAAGCTGCATATCTTCATCCCTCCTGTCTGTTATTATATGCTATCATTCCTGTTCTGCCACCTCAAATCCGGATAATCAGACCCGGAATCGGCGGATGATTCGGACGATTATAATATGAGCTCATTATAACCAGATATTTTTTCTGTCAAGATTTTTCAGATATTCCAGGAGGGCGTCCTCTCCTCAAACCCACTGTCCTTTCCGCTGTAGATGCAGAGACTGATAATCCCTCCTCGTTTCAGAATAGTAAGACTTTCCTCCAACGCCACCACACTCGTTTCTGCCTTTGTAGCAAGCTCATGCAAGCCTCCCGGCAAATATCCAAAGTTAAATACAATACAAGAAACCTTACCATACCCGTCCGCCGTCTGCTCCAGCATTTTCCTACAATCCTCATGCTGCAAAAGCTGTTCCTTCATTTTTTCATGTCCGCAGCAGAATATTCGGCCCCGTCCGTTCATTCCAGTTTCGGCGAGTCGTGTTTCTGTCTTTTCCACCGCTTCTTTCTGGATATCAAATCCGGCTACCAGCCCACTGTCCCCCACCAGCTCGCACAGTAGAAGGGTATCATGTCCGTTACCGCAGGTTGCGTCAATACAGAAATCCCCCTCATGTACTTGCTCTCTGATAAAATAATGACACCACTGTGTAATCTGATAATTCTCCATTTTTTCCTCCGTTCTCTTCCACGTGTACTTTACAAGAAGGTTTCCCATGGGACAAGAAAATCAGGCTCATCCACAAAGCCACTGAGACTTTCCAGACGGGCCCGATTCATACTTCTGTAGCATGCAATAATTCATGCAGAATTAAAATTCAAAAACTGCCACACCATATGGCGGAAGCTTGTACGCAAAGGAATACGGTCTTCCATCACATTCCTGCTTCACAGCCTTATATATCTGCGGACGCTCCTCTCCCTTTCCGCCATACTGCTTGTCATCGCTGTTTAGAATCAGCTTATACTGCTTTCTGCGCGGCACACCCACTCTATAATCCGTCCACTCCATTGGGGTAAAGTTGCAGACAAAAAGCAGGTTCTTTTTATTATGTTTGGAGTGCCGGATAAAGCTGAAAATACTCCGGTATCCATCATTTGCATTCACCCACTCAAATCCGTATCCTTCCGTATCCTGCTCATACATCGCCTTATTCTTCCTGTAGAGCTTCAGAAGATCTCTTGTAAACGCCTGCAGATACTGATGCTCCGGCTCCTCAAGCAGATACCAATCGAGCTCACGCGCCTCGCTCCACTCGCGGAGCTGTCCGAAATCCTGCCCCATAAAGAGCAGCTTTTTGCCCGGATGTCCCATCATAAACGCATAGCCGACTTTCAGATTCGCATACTTGTCAAAACCAAGCCCCGGCATTTTATTTAACATCGAACACTTCAAATGCACAACCTCATCATGGGGAGAGTACCAGAATGTACTTCTCACTGTAAGCATAGGTCATCGCAAAAGTCATCTGATTATGATGCTCTTTTCTGAAATATGGATCCAGCTTCATGTATTCCGTGAAGTCGTTCATCCAGCCCATATTCCACTTCAGGCTGAAGCCCAGTCCGTCGTCTTCCGGCGCACCGGTTACCTGCGGCCATGCCGTAGATTCCTCCGCAATCATCAGCGCACCAGGATTCCGTCCAAGCACAACAGAATTCAGGTGCTTGAAGAATTCAATTGCCTCCAGGTTCTGATTTCCGCCATATTTGTTGGCCACCCACTGGCCATCCTGCTTGCCATAATCCAGGTACAACATGGATGCTACCGCATCCACCCTCAGACCATCCACATGAAAATGCTCCATCCAGAACAGCGCATTGCTGATGAGGAAATTCTTAACCTCTGACTTGCCATAGTCAAAAATCTTGGTCCCCCAGTCCGGATGTTCTCCCTGTCTCGGATCTGCATACTCATAGACCGCCGTCCCGTCGAAATCCGCAAGGCCATGCGCGTCTCTTGGGAAATGAGCCGGTACCCAATCCAAAATTACTCCGATCTTATTTCTATGGAAATAGTTAATCATATAAGCAAAATCTTCCGGCGTACCATACCGTGACGTCGGCGCAAAGTATCCTGTCACCTGGTATCCCCAAGACCCATCAAATGGATGCTCAGCAATCCCAATCAGTTCAATATGGGTATACCCCATCTCTTTCATATATTTGACCGCTTCTACAGCGAATTCTCGATAATTATAAAACCTCTCGTCCTCCTCGCCAGGATGCTGCCTCCAGGAGCCGATATGCGCCTCATAGATAGAGATAGGACTCTCGTCCATATTCCAGGTGGCCCTGCCCTCCATCCAAGCACTGTCACTCCATTTCAGGTTGGAAATATCATGCACCTTGGAGGCTGTGCCCGGTCTCATCTCCGCATAGTTGGCAAATGGATCTGCCTTGTAGAGCAAGTCACCCGTCTTTGTTTCAATGCAGTACTTATAGATCATATCCGCTTCAACCCCTGAATAAAGCAGGTATAAATTCCAAGCGGATCTTCCCGCACCATCGGATTCTTGTCCCTATCCCAGTTATTAAAATCACCAACCACCGAGACAGACTTTGCATTCGGAGCCCATACCGCAAAGTAAGTGCCCTTCTTCTTTCCGTCCGTGACAAGATGTGATCCCATTTTTTTATATAAATCATAATGCGTGCCCTGTCCAAATAAGTACTGATCCAGCTCACCGATTTCATATGGTTTCTTCTTTTTGTTCTCGCCATGCTATTCACCTTCTCACAAAAAAGTCTACGTTTATTATACTTGAGCGTCGGACAAAAGAAAGAGTTTTAACAAAGTTTTTAACTTTATTAAAACTCTTTTCGTCATTTTGTACAATTATTGTCGATTATCTTTCATGTTGTAACAGTTCCGCCATAACAGCTCGACTTAGCCGCCGAAAACTATTACTTAATGTTTGAAATCATCCTCTTTTAAGATAATCCGGTCTGTCTCATCTGTGCTCTTTCCAAACACACGCTTCATCAGATGTTTCACATTGGCTTTCTGTGAATGTTCTATCGCATCATCCATGATATCCTTCACTTCAGCTACCGTCACAAAATGATCTTCTTTCTGAAGGACATCAATTCTACTGTAAAGTGCCAGAATCCCCATCTCATCAATCCGGTAACCATTTTCCTTCGCATAGGTCTGCCCAAATGTAACGAGCTCATCGTTGATAAAGATTGGAAGCTCTACTCTTGAAGTAAACTTTCTGCGGAAATCCGGATACTCAGAGAGCATTTTTTCCATCGGACGTCTCTCATCTTCCAGGATAAAAAGCATCTCGCCGGTCTGCTCTTCCATCAGACCTGTCAGATCATCAATGGTCTTATCATTCATCTTGCTGGCTTTCTCAATAATCAGCGCCCCACCACTCAGCTTTTGGATAATGCTGATGAGATTTTTCTTATTCAGGGCATCACCCGTAATAATTGCCACTTTACCCTGTTTCATTCTGCGTTGCTTCTGAATTGCCTTTACGATATCTACCGCAAGCACCGTCTTACCGGAACCCTTATGACCAATTACAAGAATATTTCCTGTTCTGGATGTACCGTAACGCTTCTTGCAGACTTTATCCTGCTCCAAAACATCTACAAGCTGTTCACTCATGCCACGAATCGGTACAAAGTAGGAAAACAGTTTCTTCTGCTCCTCAGTCAGACCAAGCTTCAGACCGATCTCACTTGTTGCGCTTAAATCATAACGGCCCTGTACAATAAACCCGGTATCAAAGGACGAGCCGCCAGAAGATCCGGAACTATCATCCTCATCTGGCTCTTCAATCTCAAGTACTTCTTCTGTCTCCAGCTTTGTAGGTTCTTCCTCCTCTGTTTCCTCATCTTCTATTTCTTCGTCATCATAGCCAAAATCATCCTCTTCAAAATCAGATTCTTCGTCGTCGTATTCCCCCTCGTCATACTCCTCCTCAAATTCATCCTCGGAGACGTCTTCGTACTCGTCCTCGTATTCGTCTTCGTCGTACTCTTCCTCTTCGTACTCTTCCTCTTCGTACTCGTCTTCGTCGTACTCTTCCTCTTCGTACTCTTCCTCTTCGTACTCTTCTTCTTCGTACTCTTCTTCTTCCTCTCCAGCTTCTTCTGTTTCTCCGACTGTCTCCTCCATAATCTCTTCTTCAGCAGGCTCTTCCTGAGACACTGTTTCCTCTGGCTGCTCTTTCATAGACTCAGAAAGTCTTGCAATAGATTCTGTCGTACCGCCCATTTCTTCCTGGCCTCCTTTTTTCTTCTGATTCCATTTCATTCAGAAGTCTCTGGATATCTTCCGAAAGAATTGTTGCTGTATCTTTGGAGACCTTCTCGGCCTTAGCCCGCTCTTTGGCTGCCTTTTCCTCTGCTTCTTTTTTTCTTTTCCTCAATGGCGGCTGCATTTTTCTCTGTCTTTCTTCCCATTGACGGAGGATCTCCTCTATTCTCATCTGTCCTGTCTCGTACACGTCTCCCTCTCCTTTTCCCAACATATGCGTTACTTCTTCTATTGTCTGATTTCCCCGACAGCCATTCCAAGCAAAAAAACTCCTGTCAGCGCCCTGGACATATCCAATTTCCTGATCAGAGCATCTCTCTTATCATCATCCTGAAGCATGGAAATCACCTGGCCGACATCAACCAGTTTTTCCGGCTCTGGCTGTATTTCCTGGCTCTGATCTGGCTCCTCTTTGGCTGTCTGTCCTTGTGATGCCTGCCCTTCCAAGATCTCACCTTTCTTCTCCAGCTCTTCCTCCTGTGCCGTTTCCACTGCAGCCGGCTTCCCCTGCCTGGGACTTCTCCTCGGTTTCCGGAGTCCTGTATTTCTGCTGCTGCTGTGGTGTAAGCGGCTTGTATTTTATCTTCAGCTCCATCGCCTTCTGTACGAAGACTCCATCACTGAACCACAGAATCAGATCATCACACTCTTCGAGACATTCCGTTGTCATCCCCGCTTTGTCATAGAGCTCTGCCAGCTCGTATGCCCACTTTTCAATATACTCTGCCTTCTTAAACTCTTCCAACACACGGATCTGCTCTTTAAGCGGTGCATTCTGCGCTTTTAGAATCTTATATTTTAATATGTACTGATTTGGATCTTTCGGGGCCATACTCACAAACTCCTCGTAGCAATCCAGCGCCTCTTCCGTCTCCCCAGCCGGAGTGCCAGCGTTCCCAGTCGGTATACAATCTTCCTGCTCCCCGGACTTCTGTCATATGCGATAAAAAGAATCTCTCTGCTTTTCTGATACTCCCCGGTATATTCATAAATCTCACTTACTGTACAAAGCATGGATGCATTTTTCACACGCTTCCAGTCAATCGTCTCTGCAATCTCTTTTGCCTTATCGTAGGACTTTGTCTGGACGTACTTCATTATTTGTTCCGTTTTTTCACGATACTCGTATTTATCCAATGTCGCTCACCTCATTAATTACTTGCTCATCATAGCAGCTTCAAATCGTTCTTTTATTCGCAAGGATCATATATCTTTTCATTTTCTTAGTGTATCATACCAACTTGTCAATGTCAAAAAAATTGGAGCCGTTTTTTTCTTAATTATTACAAAACTATTACATCAATCATTGTAAGTGTCAGATGACACATTCCGGTATTGAAGATAGTTGCCAACGTCTCGGTCACCTCCGGATGTTTACTTATCACCAACAGAAAAACAGCCATTATATATTTTTCTTATAATGGCTGTTTTATCTATTCAATTTTATCATATTTTTAATTCTCTTACCGGAGGAATCTTTCATTTCGATTTACCGGTTCCCAAAAGCCTTTTTTATTTTATATTCGATATATAACTCAAAGTCTCTGATTAATTTTCCGCTAATGTAATCTTTGATCTCAGATTTTCTACTTCCTTTTATAATATATTTAATTTTGTTGACTTTTCAAATCTTCTGCCGATATATTCAATTTTATAATTTAGAGAACTCCTCTCCTTTTTATTCTAATGTATCTAATGTACTTATGGGTTCTGCACCTTGGCTTCTTCCCCTGTATTATCCGCATACCAAATCATTTTTCATCAACTCATATTAAATATAAGATAAACGGTTAAATAAAATTTCTGATCCTTAGGCGATGTTTCTTTACACATCTTCTAATTCTTTGAACTATTGACTGATGTGGTATCATATTCAATATGTCTTACAGAATTTTCAATCTCATATTCCAGCTTGTTACATCTCCGATATACTTTGTATACTCAACTATTTACTGGATTTATTTATTGATAAAGGCTTTCATCATGGGAACCTTCATCTGTAATACCACTAACATATTGAATTTTGAACTCCGTGCTGTCCAATGGTAAAAGCCCTCCTTTTTCTAAATTTCCAATTCTGAAAGTGAAACAACTTCCAGTTCCAAGAACCCCTTTCTCGTCAGGTTTCTTTTCTTTTGGATTGATTAAACTATAGCACTTGCCTCTTTATTTGTCAATACTTTTTGAATTATTTTTTTATTTTATTTCATTTTTAATTTTTAATTATCTAAATTATCTGTTTTATTTTGAATTTTTATTCATTTATCTATATTTTATTTCCCTCTTCATTTACCAGGCCATCCGTGCTAAACTAAATTAGTATTGTCAACGCAAGATTTGTTTTAGAATGGGAAAGGAGAACCATATACTATGGGCGGATTTTTTGGTGTAGCATCAAAAGGCGAATGTGTACTTGATTTATTTTATGGGGTAGACTATCATTCTCACCTCGGAACAAGAAGAGGCGGTATGGCGACTCATGGAGAGTCCGGTTTCAGCCGTGCCATTCACAATATTGAGAACTCCCCGTTTCGTACCAAATTCGACAAGGATCTGAATGAGCTGAAAGGAAATCTTGGCATTGGCTGTATCTCCGACTTTGAACCACAGCCACTCCTGATTCAGTCACATCTGGGCAGCTTTGCAATCACGACGGTTGGAAAGATTAACAATCTAGATTCTCTTTTAAAGATGATCTTCCAGGACGGGCACTCTCATTTCCAGGAAATGAGTACCGGACAGATCAATGCAACAGAACTGATCGCTTCCCTGATCTGTAAGAAAGATTCCATCGTGGAGGGAATCCGGTACGTACAGTCGATTGTAGACGGCTCCATGACACTTCTCGTGATGAACCAGGAGGGGCTTTATGCCGCGCGTGACCGTTATGGGCGTACCCCTGTTGTCATTGGGAGGAAAGAGGACGCATACTGTGTTTCCTTTGAAAGCTTTGCATATATCAATCTTGGCTACTCCGACTACAAGGAGCTGGGACCGGGAGAGATCGTCTACATCACCCCGGAAAGTGTGGAGACAGTCGGACAGCCTTTCGAAAAGATGAAGATCTGCTCTTTCCTCTGGGTATATTATGGGTATCCAACTTCTACCTATGAAGGAGTCAATGTAGAAGAAATGCGGTACAAATGTGGAAGCCTGCTTGCCAAGAGGGATGCGGGAACGGTATCTCCTGACATTGTGGCAGGTGTTCCGGATTCCGGTATTGCCCATGCGATCGGATATGCGAACGAATCCGGAATTCCATATGCCCGCCCATTTATTAAATATACACCAACCTGGCCCCGTTCTTTTATGCCTACGACACAGAGCCAGCGGAATCTTATCGCCCGCATGAAGTTAATTCCGGTACAGGCGCTGATCGAGGATCGCAAGCTCCTTCTGATCGACGATTCTACTGTACGTGGAACACAGCTCCGTGAGACGACCGAGTTTCTCTATCAGAGCGGTGCGAAAGAAGTGCATGTGAGGCCTGCATGTCCTCCGCTTTTGTACGGATGTAAGTACCTCAACTTCTCCCGCTCCAAATCCGAGCTGGATCTGATTACCCGTCGGATCATCCGAGACTGGGAAGGAGACGCTTCTCCTGAGATTCTTGCAGAATATGCGGATCCGAACAGTGACCGCTACCAGAAAATGCTGGATGAAATCTGCAGACAGCAGAATTTCACTTCCCTTCGTTATCATCGCCTGGATGACCTGATCGAATCCATTGGAATCGACTCCTGTAAGCTTTGCACTTACTGCTTCAACGGAGAAGAATAAATTTAACTCTTTGTAAAACCCCGCAGGGACTGCGGCGCCATACCATGGTGCTTTTCCCTGCGGGGTTTTTATTTTTGATGAGTTTTGATATTTCTTACGTCTATTTCTGAATTTACCCTCGATAATAATTAATGAGGCAGCCTTTCAGAATGATGTCTCTTTCTGTATCCGTCAATGCTCCAAGATACAGTGTCATCTCTCTTAGACCGCTGTCCACAACATAGGCTTTGACTTCATCTGCTTTGTCCTCCACCGCCCTTCGAATATCCGGCACAAAAATGTAATCTCCGTTCTTAAAAGAAAGTGCGGTGTGATCTTCCTTTGTAATAAACGGCAGCATGCCCCAGTTGATCAGATTGGAACGGTACCTCTTTGTCGCATACTCACAGGCAATATTTGCCCATCCTCCAAGCACTTTTTGGCAAGAGGCAGCCTGCTCCCTTGCAGAACCGTCCCCGGGCTTCACCGCAAAAATCGTACTTCCGATTCCAAGATTTCCTTCACCTACATTAGCAAAACGCTTCTTTACCTCCGCCATCACCAGTTTCAACTCATCAAGCACTTCTAACGGACAGATCCCTCTTCAATAGCTTTCTCCGCTTTCTGTACTTCCTTGGCACGTCCAACATACGCCGGATCCTTTCTGGAAAGCGCAAACTCTGCCAGTCCGAGCGGGTTGGAACGGAAGGAAGAAGTCTCGCCGGAAGGAATCAGCTCATCCGTTGTCGTAACCGGATCATGGATCTCAGAAACGACCTTTAACAGAAGATTCTGTGGAAGCTCCGCCATCTTCGGCCAGTCCTTGATGTTCGGCCCGAACTGAATTTCCACTTCCGGTTCTGCCTTTCCATGGCTGTCAAAGACACGGTTTGCATAGATCGCACTGTCAAAATGATACTTCGGACTGCTGTATTCCACGTCCAAATCTGTCGCCGGAGTCAGATATCCTTTGTTTGCTGCTGTTGCTGCAATAGAACGTGCATCCATCAGCGCCACGGATGAAATCTGTCCGCTCTGCAGTTTGGAGCCTTCCCGATTCGGGAAATTCCTTGTCGTATGACGGATACTAAACGCATGATTGGCCGGTGTATCACCCGCGCCAAAACACGGTCCGCAAAACGCCGTCTTTACAATCGTTCCTGCCGCCAGAAGGTCTGCAACGGCTCCATTCTTTACAAGCTCCATATAAATCGGCGTACTTGCCGGATAGACACTGAACGTAAAGGCATCCGCCCCGATATTTCTGCCCCGGATAATGTCTGCGGCTGCACATATGTTTTCAAAACCACCACCGGCACATCCGGCAATAATTCCCTGATCTACATAGAGTTTTCCATCCCGGATCTTATCCTGGAGGGAATAAGGTACCGCATTATCAAGGCTCACTCTTGCCTTCTCCTCTACATCATGGAGAATATCTGTCAAGTTGGCGTTTACCTCCTCGATGGTATATGCATTGCTTGGGTGGAACGGCATCGCGATCATCGGACGCACCTTGCTCAGATCCACATAGACCATGCCATCATAGTATGCCACATCTCCCGGTGCAAGCTCCTCATACTCACCCTCTTGTCCGTGGATCTCGTAGAATTCCCTGATTACTTCATCCGTCTCCCAGATGGAGGACAAGCAAGTCGTCTCCGTTGTCATCACATCGATACCAATCCGGAAATCCGCACTCAACTTCGCAACGCCTGGTCCTACGAACTCCATGACTTTATTATTCACATAGCCGTTCTGGAATACCGCCTTAATAATGGCAAGGGCGACGTCCTGGGGGCCCACGCCCTTTACCGGCCTGCCATCCAGATAGACGGCAATGACACCAGGCATCCGAATATCGTAGGTCTTATTCAGAAGCTGCTTAACAAGCTCCGGTCCGCCCTCTCCCATCGCTATGGTACCAAGCGCCCCATAACGTGTATGACTATCTGATCCAAGAATCATCTTTCCACCTTCAGCCAGCATCTCTCTTGCAAACTGATGGATGACCGCCTGGTGGGGCGGCACATAGACACCGCCGTACTTTTTCGCACAGGTCAGCCCAAACATATGGTCATCTTCATTGATGGTTCCGCCTACCGCACAAAGGGAGTTGTGGCAATTTGTCAGGACATAGGGAATCGGGAACCGCTCGAGGCCGGACGCTCTCGCGGTCTGAATAATGCCGACAAAAGTAATATCATGTGAAGTCAGCTTATCAAACTTGATGTTCAACTCCTCCATATTGTCTGAAACATTGTGTTTTTTCAAAATCCGGTAGGAAATGGTCTGCTCCGCTGCCTCCGTCTTCAAAACCTTGTGCCCGTTCTTTGCCCGCAGCTTCTCTGCCGCCTCCGGACCGTCTTCTATGATATCTCTTCCATGCAGTAAGTAAACTCCATTTTCATATAATTTCACCATATGGACAAACGCCTCCTTCTTTTTCTGCTTTCCTCATTTTAGCACATTAAAACAACAGAGACAAGCTATAACGCCTGTCTCTGCGGTTTTCCATCTATTGATTCATATATTTCATGTGCTCCGATACCATCATCGCAATCTTAAATGTCAGGGCGTCCTCAAAGACTCTGACATCCAGCCCGGTCTGCTTCTGGATCTTCTCCAGCCGGTAAACAAGGGTATTACGATGAATATAAAGCTGCCGTGCTGTCTCGGAAATATTCAGATTGTTTTCAAAGAACTTATATACGGTGGAAAGCGTCTCCTCCTCAAACTCTGATACATCCTGTTCCCCGAATACTTCTTCCAGGAACATCTCGCATAAGGAAACGGGAAGCTGGTGGATCAGCCGTCCGATACCAAGCTCATTGTACGCCAGAATATTGTGTCCCGGATAGAAGATCCTACCTACATCCAGAGCCATCCCCGCCTCCTTGTAAGATTTGGATACATCCTTTAACTCGTGGATAATCGTCCCATAGGAAACACGGATATTAACCATGGCCTCCGCGGATACGGTGTCCGCAATACTCTTTGCACTCTCGTACACCTCCCGATAACCGTCCGTCTCCTCCAGCGCCTTGACGAGAATCACACTGCTCTCGTCTACCGCCGTCACGAAATCCTTCATACCGGAAGCATACATCCCTTTCATCGTCTCCAGCAGTATCTGGTTGTCCTTGGACTTTGCCTCCACCAGAAAGACGATCCGTTTCTGATCATTCTCGATGTGCAGCTTCTTCGCCTGATTGTAGACGTCCACAAGAAGCATATTATCGAGAAGAAGATTCTGGAGAAAACGATTCTTATCGATCTTTTCCTTGTAAGCACGGATCAGCCCTTCCATCTGCTTTGCGCCCAGACGGCCTACAAGCTCTGCCTTCTCACCTCCCATATTTTCAATATTTAAAATATAGGCCGGCTTCTCTTCGTCGCACACAAGAAAGAGCGCGTATCCTGCTCGTACCTCCTCCATTCCCTGAATAATCTCCTCTTTTTTTTATCTCCTCCAAAAACGCCTGAATCCTCTCACCGGCACCCGGACTCTCTGTTCCCGCCTGTACAATACGGTGTCCGTCCAACGCCCATACAGAGCAAGATCCCCTGCAATATTCTCTATTTCTGATATTGTTCTTTGTAGTACCTGATTTGACAACATGATGATTTCCTCCATTCATTGGATTCATTATAACAAAAAAGCTGAAAAGTAAAATGAGGATTATTAAGATTTGTTGAATGTTTTCTTACTGTTCTCGAAATCGTATTGACTTTTCATTTTCTTTTTTTATGATACTGGTAAAGCACTACAGGAGGAAAAGTTATGAATATTTTATACGAAATCAGCCAGACAGCCGCGCGCTTTCCTGACCGCACTGTTATGATATGCAAAGAAGGCCGGCTAAACTACGGGGATCTGGCCCGCTGTACCGATCTCCTGGCGGCTGCCATCCAGAGACTCTGTAAAGAAAACCGGACGCCAATTCCGGTCTACGGACACAAGAGTCCCCTGATGCTCATCTGTTTTCTTGCATGTGTAAAATCAGGAAGGGGCTATTGCCCGATTGACGTCTCTGTACCATGGTCACGCACTATGCAGATCATAAAGAACATTCAGCCGCCGTTTGTATTGGCATGTGAGGATCCGGAAGAAACCGAAAGTGCAGATGCTTCTGTTTCCTTTATAAAAAGGATGACATTCTCAATCTGATCGAGGAGACTGATCCCGCTGAGACAGAGGCTCTTACCCCGGTTTCCGGTGATGATCTGTTTTATATGATCTTCACTTCGGGAAGCACCGGAAATCCAAAAGGCGTGCAGATCACATCAGACTGTCTGAATCACTATCTGGACTGGTCTGTGGGCCTTGGGAACACACGGGATGAGAAGGAGGGCCGCATCTTCTTAAATCAGGCGCCATTTTCCTTTGATCTGTCCGTGATGGATTTATACACCTGCCTTGCCTGCGGAGGAACGCTTTTCCCGCTTACGAAAACAGAGCAGGCCGACTTCAGTCTGCTTCTCCCAGCGCTGGCAAACTCTGGCGCATCTGTCTGGGTTTCAACCCCATCCTTTGCCGACATGTGCCTGCGGGATCCGAACTTTGACAGCGATCTGCTTCCGCAGCTCCGTCTGTTTTTATTCTGCGGGGAGACGCTGACAAACCGGACGGCAGAAAAACTTTCGGGGAGGTTTCCGGATGCGATCATTATGAACACCTACGGGCCGACCGAGTCCACTGTGGCCGTGACGGAGGTGAAGATAACACCAGAACTGATCCAGAATGTAAACCCTCTCCCGGTCGGACGTCCAAGCCAGGGACCTGGATTGAAATCCATTCTCCGAACGGAGAGTCGCTTCCGGACGGAGAGAAAGGTGAGATCGTAATTCTCGGAAATACGGTAAGCACGGGATACTACCGGCGACCAGACCTTTCGGCTCCTGTCTTTTTAGTACCTTGAAGGACGGCATAACTGTCCGGGGCTACCGGACCGGGGATGAAGGATACTTAAACGACGGCGAACTTTTTTACTGCGGCCGAATTGATTTACAGATCAAGCTGCACGGATACCGAATTGAGCTTGGCGATATTGAAAGCCACCTTTTGAAGCTTTCAGGTATTAAAAATGCAGCCGCCGTTGCTAATATGAGAGATGGGAAGGCAAAAGCATTACCGCGTTTCTTGTGATGGAAACCGTTCCAGGAGATGCCTTTGCCGAATCTCTGCGGATCAAGCGGGCGCTCAAAGAATATCTTCCGGATTATATGATTCCCAAGAAACTGATCTTCCTCGACCAGCTTCCGATGACATCCAACGGCAAGGCCGACAGGAAGGCTCTGGGAGGGATGCTGTCGTGAGTTTCTATGATAACTACCAGTTTTTCTGCGTGCTGATTTTTATCCTCATGCCCGCAATGCTGCTCGGTATTTTGGAGCAGCCGCTAAAATGGTATTCCACCGCCGCAACCTTTTTGTTTACGGCTCTAGCCTTCCTTTCAAGCCGCAGCAGGCAGCGTGGCTGGCTCTCTTTTTGTAACCGAGCTGTTTTTGGTTGAGGGATATCTGGCCTTCCGGGTGTCTCGCGGGAGAAGTCCCGCTGTTTACCGACTTGTGCTGTTCTTGAGTATCCTGCCCCTGATTCTAAGTAAGCTGGCCGGTTTCTGGGACGGCTCCACCTTTGCCTTCCTTGGTATTTCCTATCTGACGTTTAGAGGCGTACAGATCATTATTGAGACATACGACGGTCTCATTACGGAAATGCCCGTCCTGGATTTTGCAGCCTTTGTGCTCTTTTTTCCGTCCATAAGTTCCGGTCCCATCGACCGGAGCAGGCGGTTTTTACAGGATCTGAACAATATTCCTTCCCGTCAGGATTATTTGACTCTTGCCGGGGAGGGTGTGTTCAAAATCCTGCTGGGGCTGATTTATAAGCTGATTCTGGCTTCTATCTTCTTCAAGGGGATGGGAATGGTACAGGGTGCACGGGAATGGTACTTCGTTATCTTCTACGCGTACTGCTATGGATTTTACCTGTTTTTCGACTTTGCCGGATACAGCCTTATGGCCATTGGTACCAGTTATCTTCTGGGAATCCGGACGCCTGAGAACTTCCGAAACCATTTTTAAGCGTTGATATTCAGGAATTTTGGGATCGTTGGCACATCACCTTGTCTCACTGGTTCCGGGACTTTCTTTTTTCCCGGTTTATGATTCAGTCTATCCGGAAAAAGCGGTTTAAAACCCGGCTGAATGCAGCCTGTGCAGGATTTCTTGTCAATATGCTCGTCATGGGACTCTGGCATGGAGTGACCCCTTCGTATATTCTCTATGGACTTTACCACGGGGTACTACTTGCCATCACAGAATGGTATAAGAAAAAATCAAGTTTTTATAAAAATACCGTCAAAAACGGTGGTATCGTTTCTTATCCTGGCTGATTACACTACAGCTTGTAATCTTCGGGTTTTATATCTTTTCGGGACAGTTCTTGTGGCTTCTCGGATTATCATAATTTTTAGGAGGAAAATACTTATGAGAGAACAGATTTTTGATATTTTGGAAAAGATTTGCGAGGATGATATTGTAAGGAGTAATCCAGACATCGACTTGTTTGAGTCTGATTTGATGGATTCACTTGGTTTTGCGGAACTTCTTGCAGACATTGAAGACGACCTTGGTATTCTGGTCGCGCCGTCCGAAGTAGATCGTAGCACATTCAACACGCCGAACCGCATTGTGGCTTACCTGGAAACAAGGAGTGCGTCATGAAACGGCTTCTTGCTGTCTTCCTGGCGCTCCTGCTTGCCCTTACCTCAGCGGTGGGACTTCATTTTCTGGCAGAGAGTCGGATTCATGTAGACAGCAACGCCTTTGCCTCCTGGTCCGGGGACGGCAAATTTCAGGCCAGAGAAGCAATCCTTCAGAATCTGACCGAGGACACGATCCTGACTTTTGGTTCTTCGGAGTTTCAACATGGCGTTAAGACACCCTACCACCCTGCCAAAGTCTTTCAAAACACGAAGTTCCAGATGATGCTGATCGGAGCCGGCTTCTATCAGTCCCTCAGTCACGCCATCACACTGGCGTCTCTGGGGGATGAGGTACAGAAAAAAGAGGCGATCCTGTTTCTGTCACCTCAGTGGTTTCGCAAAAGTGGTGTTCAGCCTGAAGCTTTTGCGTCCCGGTTCTCTGACTCCCACTATATTGCAATGCTGAAAAATAAACACCTGAGTCCCAAAGTCAAGGACTATATGATCCGGCGTTCCCAGGAGCTGCTGTCTGTAGATCCGTCTATGCAAAATCGCATTGCTCAGTATAACCGAATTCTCTATACAGGAGACGCCTCCCTGTTCGACCGTGTAAATTACAGGATCTTCACCCGGTTTATGGAAGAAAAGGAACTTCAGACTACGATGATGCAGCTTATCAAAGACCGGATCGTGCGAAAATCCTCTGGCTCGAAAACATCCGATACTCCGGATTTCGTTTCCTTGATCGATCAGTCCATCAAAGACGGGGACAAACATAACCAAGGCAATCCTTTCTATATGGATGACAACGTCTACAAGCGTTTGATCCGTCCGTCTCTTAAGAAAAAGAAAAACCAAAGTGTAAACGGAAGTTATAGCATTTCACCAGAGTACGAAGATCTGAGCTGCTTTCTCGACGTTTGTGAGAATCTCGGCATACGTCCGATGCTAGTCATGCTCCCGGTCAACGGCTACTGGTACGACTACACCGGTTTTCCTAAAGAAGCCAGAGCTGACTATTACAAAAAATACGCACAATCGCCAAAAGTATCACGCATCGCTGCTGGATTATTCTGATCAGGAGTACACCAAATACTTTTTGAGGACGGCGTTCACATTGGAAAGAAAGGATGGGCAGTAATTAATGAAGACCTTTATCACTTTTATCAAGGACATGAAAAAGAATAAATACGTTCGGTTTGCGGCTTGGACAGCCATCTTCTATTGTATGATCCTGGCAATCTATTTGTATCTTATGTATGCAAATCTGTCTACAGCGCCTAAATTTGTCTACAATATGTTCTAAGTTTTTTCTTATTTTTAGGGCGTGTTCCAATACATCGGGACACGCCCCTTAATTCTAAAGAACGTTAATGGGTCTCTCCCATTGCTTTTTGAACATCATCTGTAGTTGTAACTGCCGCTTCAATTCCGTATTCCAGTCCTTTTGCGATCATTTCCAGAGACATAAATGGTGTACCGTTGGCTTTATCGACTACCTGACCGTTCTCAAATGGTACATGTATAAATCCTGCACGTACACCTGAATATTTCTTTGCTGCCAAATATAGTGCATTGTACATGATACAGTTACATACATATGTTCCTGCTGTGTAAGAGATGTGAGCCGGAATTCCATGTGCTCTCATATTCTCTACCATTGCTTTTACCGGAAGCGTGGAAAAATATGCCGTCTCGCCGTCCTCTCGGATCGGCTCATCAAATGGCTGCTCTCCATCATTGTCCGGAATCCTTGCTTCTTTTAAATTGATCGCTACTTTTTCCACTGTCATGCAGGAACGTCCACCAGCCTGTCCTACATCCAGCACAACGTCTGGTCGGTATTTCTGAATCGCTTCCTCTAATACTTCCGCGCTTCTTGTGAATACGGTCGGGATCTCAATCTTGATGATCTCTGCCCCCGCAATGGTATCCGGAAGCAGCTTCACTGCTTCGTAAGCTGGATTAACTTTTTCTCCCCCAAACGGATCAAATCCTGTAACCAAAACTTTCATTGTACTGTAGCCTCCTTTTTATTGTGTTTTTCTAATATACATTCGGCTCCGGAAGGATAATCTTTCCTTCCTGCATCAACATCCTGTTGTCCGCATAAATATCGGGCTCCAGGCATACGAGGTCAAAATGCCCTTTGGCATTTTGTACGCCCCAAGTGCAAGATTGCGTCCAAGTCCGATATGAAATGTTCCATAGGCGGACTCATCCTCAATATAACAGTCTCCCACACACCTCGAGTAGGAATTCAGGCCAATGCCAAATTCCCCACCAATATAAATCCTGCTGTCCTTGTATGCTTTCATATACTTTTTTAAACGGATGCCAGTCGGCGTCTCTTCGATCTTTGCAATACGGCCTTCCCGAAATTCGATTCTCGTTACCTCCTCGGCGCGCCCGATATACCCAAGAGAACCGTCCAGCATCATAATGCCTTCTGTCTTTGTCTCCTCGATCGGGACATAGACCTCAATACTTGCGGAAGAATAGCCTTTTCCGTCTTTGATCACACCGTTAAAGAATCCCGGATTTCTTCCCCGCTTTCCCATGTAAAGATCCGTGCCCGCCTGTGTCGTGACATGGAGACCGGAAGAATGTCGAAGATACTTCATAATCACCTTTGCCATCAGCCGGCTCTTCTTCGTATCCATCATCAGAAAATCGAATTCCAGCATGGATCTGCCATTGTTTGTAGACAGCGGCAACGACAAAAATTTCTTATGCTGGCTGATTGCCCTTTTAGCCGCCCTCGTTGTCACAAGGGAATACTCTGTGGCCGCAATGATGGCAGTGTACGGGTCAAATACTGTTTCGTTATCGTCAAAAACATCCCCACATGTCGTCCTTTATTCTCCACCAGAAGGACATTGACGGATCTGGCCCTCCCAAACGCCTGTTTCCTAAGCTCTCTGGCTTCAGCCCGATATTCCTTCTTGTTACAATCAACAGTCTGTCCCATGGCTTTATTCTTACCCAGTCTTTGATAATAATGCGGGCTCCCCCTTGCTCCATCTAGAATCACACATTCTGTCTGTGCCGTCCTTCTGCTCCTATTTGAAGATGATCATGTAGCAGATCTGCACTACGAGCATGATTCCTGCAACAACGACCTGATTTTTGATAGCGCCCCAGCGGTCCTTCATGTTCAGGATCGCAACCGGCAGGATGTTGAAGTTCGCTGCCATCGGTGTAAGCAGAGTTCCACAGTATCCACATGTAAGTGCGAGCATACCGATCACCACCGGATCCGCACCGTAAGCAAGTACGAACGGTGCACCGATACCTACTGTGATAACGGTGATAGCCGCGAATGCATTTCCCATGATCATGGTAAAGAGTACCATACCGATTGCATAAACGATGATCCCGATATTTACATTTCCCTTCGGAACCACTTTTCAACAAGCTGTGCGATTACATCGCCAACTCCTGCAGCGGTAAATACACCTCCAAGACATCCAAGCAGCTGTGGCAGCATACTGAGAGGTCCTGTGATTCCAAGGAATCTTTCAGAATCATTCAAAAAGACTGCCGGTTTATTCTGTTTTGCATCGAATGCCATCAGGATAAGATCATAGCTACAATCACACCAACGGTAATTGCGACCATAGAACTCATATTACTGAATAATGCAAAGAACAGGGAGCATACCGCTACGGAGAATGCCGGGACAAATATCTTCATTCCGATCTTCTTAAACTGCTGTTCTGTGTGTTCCTTTGTCGGATTATCTGTTTTTCCGATTTTTACTTTCTTGAAGATTGGCGGCAGGCACATGATCAGAACAAGCGCACCAGAAACCTTTGCCGGGAGCCATGTACCGAATCGCACATACAACGCCAAAAGAGCACCAGAAATACAGCCGTCCCGACTCTTGACGGATTCTCTTTATCAAGCAGATTCTTGATACCTGCGTAAATCGTGATCAATCCGATAATTACCCATACTACATTCAGTCCGATTGCATTAAACGAATCGCCGACCTGTATAAATTTTAAATTCCATATATCGTCCCCCTCTTATTTCTTAGTATTTTGTTGATTTTACGGAATCGGATCCATAATATTTTTTCATCAGTTTTTTATCTTTTGTAATAACAAATAGACGGAAACAACAAGTGCGATAATTGCAATCGGAATTTCAGCTGCTGCAAGGTCGATCAGTTCTACTTCGTATCCAAGATGCAAGTGTTGTCTGTACAAGGATTCCGCCGGCACCACCTACGAACAGTACCTGGAAGAAGAACCAGGTAATATTTTCCATGCTGGAGGCCATCCTTTTAATTCCTCCATATGATTTTCGTTTGCTTTTCCCTTGACTTTCTGATGGCGCCTTCCGCCATTGGAAGCAGTACCGGACGGATAAATCCGGCAACTCCACCAAAACCTGACATTAAACGCACCAAAAAAATCATTGAGGATACCATATGCACACACAAGATTCGGCCGGCCGTAGCGCTTTTACCTTTTCGGATCAGATCCGCCGCCGCTTCACGCAGACCATTGGCCTCGAGAACGCCTGTTACCAAGCAGGATCATTATAAAAAATCGCCATGCTTCGATTTGCTACAAAGTTGGTTCCAAGTGCCTCCAGAAGACCGTCGATTCCGAGACCTCCTGCAAGTGCGGTCGTAACTGCGCCAAAAAGATAATCAGAATGGAGTCCAGCTTCAGCGCAAATCAACGAGCACAACAATCATGACACCGATCAATTTTATATATTCCATAGATTTTCCTCCTTCTGATGAGTATTCACTCATAGTTTATATATCTTCCGCTTCTCTGGCTTTCCGGTTTGTCCATTCTTTTTCTCTTCCTTCTTTTTCTTTTGTTGTCCAGAACCGCGGAGTCTATACGATCATCGGGCGAAGTCTCTTCCATGACGCGGATGACATTTCTTTGCAGCTTATGCACTGCTTTTAGGTGGGTCGCAACATCAGCATCTAGGGTCGCCTCGTCATGTGCCACATGAGCCCTTGCACACAAATTCAGGTATTCACCCTGTGCGGTTTCTCATCTGCAACCTCGCTTGTATAAGCAACCGTTGTGATCCACGGAAAACGGATCGACGGATAACGATGGTTTGGATCTGCCGCGAACGGAATCCAGTAGTTGATCATTTCTTTATAATAGTTTGCCGGGAACAATTTCGGCATCCATGCATGTGCATATTTTTCAAACTGAGCACTCCATTCACGGTTCAATTCTCTCATCTCCGGATACTCGGCAATCTTGTCTGCGATCACATCTTCCATTACCTTATTGACCGGGTAATTGTCCTTGTACTCTGGATTGGTCACATACCAGAAATATCCGTACAGCAGCGATCTCGGAAGCCAGAATCCCTTGTAAGACGGGGAGGTATAACCTGAAAACTGCTGCTCCCATTCATGGCTCGGTACTCCGTGATTGTCCACGATCATATCCGGGACATACCGGTCATAAATACGGGTTAATCCCATCGCCTCGCTGTGGATCGTATCCTGCTGGAAATGTTCATAGTAGAACTCTTTTCCAAGCGAATTAAATCTTGCCACATGGAATTTCCAGTTTGGATGCTCTTTCTGCAATTCATAATGGATTGCCGCACCATCCACATTTTCCATCGGAACGATCACCAGATTCAGTTTATCCGGTAAATCTTTGTAAACATCTCCTCCGTGAGCAGTTTCTTCAGAAGAATGAACGATGCATTCGTGCTGGACACCTCGTTTGCATGGTGTCTCGCATTGATAATCTCGGACGGGCAGTTCGTCAGACGCTTCGTCATGGAGAGATAGCCCTCGCTTTGGCTTCAGCCAGATCGCGTAAAGCTCTCTTCCTGTGTAAGATCTCGCGGTTCGGAAAACTTCAATTCCCGGAACGTGCTTTAATTCCTCAATAATAGTCAGATATTCCTCGTAACCGATCAGTTCCTTCTCAGAAAGATCAATATCCGTAATCCGTTTCAGACAGGTCTTTCTCTTGGCCCGGGATCATTGCTCCTGCTGTATCTTCGCCCTCTCACTGACAAAATGGATTTCTCCAATCTGCGCCATCCCTCCAGAATTTCCAACACCCTTTGACCACAAAGTCCTGCATATGCTTTTAAATATTCATTGATTGACACCATTTAGCGGAAATATCCACACCAAAATTTCCATTTTTCCCAAAGTCTGGTCACTTTAAAGGAAACATCCTCCGTTTCCTCATCTTTCTATCAGAACCGGTTCCGTCTTTGGTGATGCATGGCTTTTTCTTTTAATTTCTCAAATACTGTCACGTTCAGTGCCGGTCTGCCTTCCCTCTGGTGGATGGACGGCAGGATCAGTCCCGGTGCGTCCAGCATGAGCTCCGATATTCTGTACACCATAGTTTTTGAAATAATCACTGCCAAAATACATATCCTCATGCAGCGCATCCAGAGAAGAAATCAAATCTTCCCGGCAGCCGGTCCCGGAAATCCGGTTCGCTGACTGTCACATCCAGTACGGAGTTCCTGGAAAAACGGCTGCTGTTCCGGTGTAATCTTTCCTCCATTCTTTTCCTCAATATACCGCTTACAATCCGAAGTACTTCAGCCTGATAAGTATCCCAGACTGCCTCCAGATCCGTCCGGATATTCTTGTGAAGAACTTCCTCCCCATTAATCCAGGCACGAATATAACCCGTCGCCGGATGAACTTTTCCCATTTGCGGATACTCATCCAGATATGGCCGCTCCGAACAACGTGCTTCGTATGTATTCTCATAGCAGATCCTTTTGTCCTTGATAAACTCTGCACAGACATGTCACCGCTCCTCACCCTCATATGGAAGAAATACGACTGCGTCCCTTTGGAATTCCAAGTTCTCTTATAAGCACATCCTCAATCGGATAAAGTTCCTGTAAATAACGAATCGGCAGATCATACCATTTATCCGGATTATCCGCCTGAAGATTGTGGTAGGACGGTGTCGCACCATTCTCGTCCAGCCATCTGTCTCACCCTCCGGGAGAAATGGCTTGAAATAAATCTCAACCTTGTCCGGCTTCTGCTCTTTCACTGCCGGGATCACAATCTCATTCACCCATGAGAACCCCTGCTTATACGCACAGATCAGCTCTGTCTCCACTGTAGAAATTCCAAGACCCTTTGACTCTCTCTTCGATCTTCTCTGCCATGCAGCGGCGAATCTCCTGGTCCTCGCTGACGGCGCCTTCCACACGGAGAGTATCCCCGCCTTCAAAATCGGAAAAACATGTTCTTCCAGGAGCGCTTCAAACGTCTCCACTTCCCACGGAAGCTCGTACACTTTTTCATATGCTTTCCGACCTGCTTTATAATTTTCAAATGTGACGTTCTCAAAAAGTCCTTTCTGTTTGTCGGAAAGCTCCGGAGATCCATAAACCGTGTATGCTCCCTCTTCTTTCTGCTTCCACGCTTTCAACGCCGCAATCTGACCATTCGCATTTCGCAGCACCGCATCGTCGCTCATCTCCATCATGACGTCCCGGAACTGCCGAAACCCGCCCGTCCCCGGGAATTTCTCGCAAATCAGAGCCGAAAGCGTCTCAAGATCTGCTCCTCTTCCTTTCAGATGAACACGGACTGCTTCATCCGTCTCCTCCAGTGTCATCTCCGCACGGTCTCCGTCCTCTAGTACGATTGCGTTTCCACAGTAATCCGCATCCGCCAGAATACCTCCCTCATATCCGGTCGTCTCCATACCAAGACGAAATGCGATATTGCACGCTGCAATCATGGTAGATACGTCCGCATTTTCCGGAAGAATGATCTTCACGTCCAGCTTATCCGGAAGCAGGTCAAAATCTTCATCCTTTAAAAACGGACCTTTGCAAAAAACCGTCTCCAGCCCCTTCTCTTTCCGAAAATCCAGATCAAACATCGGCTCCGGATGCCCTTTTGCCGGCTCGTATCCTTCCGGCAAATCTGAGCCGGAAATATGGTATAGGACTTTTAACTCCTCCTCATTTTCCGGAACCGGGATCTCCCCCTTTGATCCTGCAACCGGAAATACTGACGCTTCCGCCTGGAATCCCAGAAGCAGAGCAGCTTCCAGAGCCATCCTCTTCTCTTTGGTCGTCATATGTTCTCTTATTTTCAGTTTCCCCAAGATGACACCTCCCATGAACCTATTTTTAAAGTTACTTATGATGATTTTTTTCACCTACGAGATAAAAACTTAATCGAATTTTATCACAGTGAAATGTGAAAGTCAATTTCTTCGGCTGCTTTTCCCCGTTCTATCTGTTTTCATGTGGTGCTAGCTCTTTTTAACACTTTTTTCAGATCACCTGGTGTTCCAGCCATTTCCGGTTTTTCACTCTCACACTAAATACAATCGCCCGAACAGTCCAGTCGGAAAACATACCGATCCAGACAGCAATTGGCCCCATCTTAAAAACTCTTACAAGAACCATCACCAAGGACACCCGGAAGATCCACATAGAGAGGATCGACACAACCATAGAGAACCTCACATCCCCGGCCGCTCTGAATCCATACGCCGGAATAAATGCCAACGTCCAGACAATCGGCTTGACAATCGTGATGCAGGTGAGCATGAAAATGCACATAGACGCACTTCCCTGTTCCATCCCTCCAAAATATGTGATTGGACGCACCAGGGCAAAAATGAAAAGACAAGACGCTATCACCACAACCTCCCCGATGATGGAAAGCTTCTTCACATAGTAGATTGCTTCGTCCTTTCTCCCGGCTCCCATACATTCCCCAACGACCGTCATCAGCCCGATCCCAACACCGATGGCCATGATCCCATTCAGGTTTTCCAATGTGTTTGTCATACCCTGAGCCGCAATCGCCGCCGTCCCCATCATAGAGACCGTGGACTGAATTGCCAGCTTTCCAAACTGGAACATCCCGTTTTCAATGCCTGAGGGAATTCCGATTTTTAAGATTCGCCGAATCTGATCCCAATCCGGGCGGATAGAAAAGTAGCTTTTCAGATGTACCGTCCACTTTGGTTTCCGCAGCTCGTAGAGAACCGCTGCCATGGCAAAGGCTCTCGCCAGCATAGTCGCACACGCTGAGCCGCCCACTCCAAGATGAAATCCCCATACAAACAGGAGATTCAAAACGACATTCAGAACATTCGCAATGATAGATATCTGCATCGGGAGCCTGCTGTTCTCCTGGGCACGCAAAATGGACGCCCCGTCATCATACAGGGCAATAAACGGAAACGCTACTGCAGAAAACAGAAAGTAAATTTTGGCGTTGTCCATCACCTCTTTTTCCACCTTGCCGAAAATGGCCCTCAAAATCGGTTCATGGAATGCAATACAGATCACTGCCATCAAAAGAGACAGAAAAAAGTGACAAACACAAGCTGACCCGCAGCTTTATTTGCCTTCTCCACGTCTTTGTTTCCAAGATACTGAGAACAGACGACCGTACCTCCAGCCGCCAAGGCCAGAAACGCTTCCACAACCAGGATATTGATTGCGTCCACCAGGGATACCGCCGAAATAGCCGCCGACCCGATATTGCTGACGATCAGCGTGTCCACCGTCCCCATAAACGAATTCAAAAGCTGATCCAGAGCCAGTGGAATCAGCAGCGCAGCCAACTGCCTGTTGGTAAACAAATGCTTTTTTCTTTTGTTCTTTCATTGCGGTAAACTCCCTCTGTTTTTCTCTATCAGTTTATCACAGGAAAGCATTTCCGACAAGATTGCTCAGTTGTGCTGTTACTCCCATTTCAGAAAAAAAGCATATCCCATGATACTCCTCTGGGATATGCCTTTTATAAGCTTTTATATTCTTTTTCTGGATGTTACTCTAAGCCTTGACATGGCTCTTGCGAGCGCCATCTGATTTGCGTTGTATTCTTCCAGACTCTTTTTCTGCCTGAGCTGCTCTTCCGCCCGCTCTTTTGCCTCCTCGGCACGACGGATATCGATCTCCTCCGGGCGCTCCACAGTCAGCGCAAAAACCTTGATCCGGTTGTTAAATACTTCGATGAATCCTGCGCTCACCGCAACGGTAATCTTTTCTCCGTTCGCGTCTACAAAATCCATTTCTCCTGGTACAATCGCCGCAATCATATCTTCGTGGTGCGGCAATACCTGCATCTGACCGTCTTCCACCGGGAATGTAATGCTTTCGCCTCTCCCGACATAGAACTGTCGATTACTTGCATAAATCTCCAGTCCAAATGTATGCTGCTGGTTCATATGCACACTCCTTTACTCCTCTGAGTCTGCTTCTTTTTTGACTTCTCTATGACATCGTCAATCGTTCCGACATTAAAGAACGCATTTTCCGGGTACTCGTCCATCTCGCCATTTACAATCATCTTAAATCCACGGATCGTCTCTTTGAGCGGAACGTATTTTCCCGGAATTCCGGTAAAGTTTTCCGCCACGTGGAACGGCTGGGAGAGGAATCTCTGTATCTTTCTCGCCCGGAAAACGGTCTTCTTATCCTCTTCTGATAGCTCTTCCATACCAAGGATCGCAATAATGTCCTGGAGCTCTTTATATTTCTGCAGGATTTCCTGCACTTTTCTGGCTACTTCATAATGCTCTTCTCCGACTACGTCCGCTTCCAGAATACGTGAGCTGGATTCCAGCGGATCCACCGCCGGATAAATACCCTGCTCTACGATCTTTCTCGAAAGAACAGTCGTCGCATCCAGGTGGGCAAAGGTGGTGGCCGGAGCCGGGTCTGTCAAGTCGTCGGCAGGAACGTATACCGCCTGTACGGAAGTAACCGAACCGTTTTTCGTTGACGCGATCCGCTCCTGAAGAGCCCCCATCTCATTGGCAAGAGTCGGCTGGTAGCCTACAGCCGACGGCATTCTCCCCAGAAGAGCTGATACCTCCGATCCTGCCTGCGTAAAGCGGAAAATATTATCAATAAACAGCAGCACATCCTGACGCTCCCTGTCACGGAAGTACTCAGCCATAGTAAGTCCAGTCTCCGCCACACGCATACGAGATCCCGGTGGTTCGTTCATCTGTCCAAACACCAGAGCCGTCTTATTTAATACCCCGGACTCTTTCATCTCGGTCCAAAGGTCATTTCCCTCACGGGAACGCTCACCAACGCCAGTAAAGATCGAATATCCCCGTGTTCAGTAGCGATATTCTGGATTAACTCCTGGATGAGCACGGTCTTTCCGACTCCGGCTCCTCCGAATAATCCGATCTTTCCGCCCTTGGCATAAGGAGCAAGCAGGTCGATAACCTTAATTCCTGTCTCCAGGATCTCCACTACCGGGCTCTGCTCTTCAAAAGACGGCGGATCTCTGTGAATCTCCCAATGCTCCTCCCCTTCCAGCGATTCTCCGTTGTCAATCGTATCGCCCAGGACATTAAAGAGGCGTCCGAGTGTCTTATCTCCGACTGGAACCTTGATTCCGGCTCCTGTAGCGGTCACTTCCATGTCACGACTAAGTCCCTCACTTGCGGAAAGCATGATGCAACGAACCGTATCATTTCCAACGTGCTGGGATACCTCCATCACGCATTTTTTCCCGTCATTATCCACGACCAGCGCATCTTTGATACTTGGAAGCTCACCGTTTTCAAACACCACATCCACAACAGGCCCCATGACCTGTATAATCTTACCTTTATTCATCGTTATCACTTCTCTTTTTTGTGCCTTCGCGCCGGCGATTACCTCAGTGATCTCCTGCGTAATCGCGGCCTGTCTTGCACGGTTATACTGTATGGACAAATCCCGGAGCATCCCCTTTGCATTGTCCGTCGAAGACTGCATCGCAGTCATTCTGGCATTGTTCTCACTGGCATAGGATTCTACCAGACATCCGTATATATTTCCTGTAATGTAGTTCGGTATGACCTGATCCAGAACCTCTTTCGTTGATGGAATCATATGAATGATCTCCTGCTGCACGTCCACCGGAACCTGCGGTATGAAAGCCGCCTTTTTTAACGGGAGAAGCTGCACCCGCTTTGTTTCCATGGTCACGGCATTCTCCATCTCTGTATAGATGATGTCCACCTCGTCCAGATCGCCCTCCAGAAACTTCTCCACAACTTCTCTGGCTATCACCCTCGCTCTGTGCATGGTAGGCTTCTGAACCGTATAATGGAACTGCTCATCCATGTCCACATCCTTCTTCCGGAAATACTGCTGCCCCACAATACCGAGCACATACAGCTTGTGATGGCCTTCCTCCTGAACCATCTCCTCTGTCATCTTGATGACATTATGGTTATAGGCTCCGGCCAGTCCCTTATCCGCTGTCACGACAATACAGCCGATCTTTCTGTCCTGTATCTCGATGTGTGGCCTCGTGTCAAAAAAGACATGATCCACATCCGGCATATGACGCAGGATTCGGGAAACCGCATTCTGCATATTGTAAAAGTACGGCTCCGTATCCGCAAGAACCTGCTTGGCACGTTTCATCTTAGAAGAAGAGATCATATACATGGCTTTTGTGATCTTCATGGTGTCCTGAATGCTTTTCATCCGCGCCTGAATTTCTTTTGCATTTGCCATACTAACACCTGCTCTTGTCTCTGAATTCTTCCGCTGCCTTTACAATTTTATCTTCCAGCTCTTCTGTCAGAACCTTCTGTTCGGAAAGCTTGCGAATAATTTCCGGGTACAGATTGCCGATGTATTCCAGAAGCTCTTTCTGGTATTCTTTCAACCCTTTTAACGGAATTCCAATCATCTTCTTATGGGTCGCCGCACAAAGTGTGATCACCTGTTCCGGCATGGAAAGAGGACTGCAAAGTGGCTGTTTTAAAAGCTCCATCAGGCAGGCCCCATATTCGAGTTGGGCTTTGGTGGAATCATCCAGGTCTGAGGAGAACTGGGTGAACACCTGCATCTCACGATACTGAGCCAGATCGATACGGACACTTCCTGCTGCTTTCTTCATGGCTTTGGCCTGTGCAGCACCACCAACTCGGGATACGGAAAGACCTACATTAACTGCCGGACGCATACCTGAGAAGAACAGATCACTTTCCAGGAAGATCTGACCATCTGTGATGGAAATTACGTTTGTAGGAATGTATGCAGATACATCACCGGCCTGTGTCTCGATGATCGGAAGTGCCGTAATGGATCCGCCGCCTGCCTCTTCACTCAGACGGCTGGAACGCTCCAGAAGTCTGGAATGAAGATAGAATACATCACCAGGATATGCCTCACGTCCTGGTGGTCTCTCCAAAAGGAGGGACAGTGCCCGGTACGCTACGGCGTGCTTGGACAGATCGTCATATACGATCAATACATCCTTTCCTTTGTACATGAAATACTCTGCAAGAGCAGTACCAGCATAAGGAGCAATATACTGAAGCGGTGCACAGTCGCTGGCTGTTGCGGAGAATACGGTTGTATACTCCATTGCACCGTATTTTTCAAGATTGGAAACTACCTTTGCAACGGTAGAAGCTTTCTGACCGATCGCCACATAAATACAGATCACATCTTTTCCCTTCTGGTTCAAGATGGTATCTACTGCGATCGACGTCTTACCGGTCTGTCGGTCACCGATAATCAGCTCACGCTGCCCGCGTCCGATAGGGATCATGGAATCGATAGAAAGGATTCCCGTCTCAAGCGGTACGGTAACAGATTTTCTGTCTACGATAGACGGAGCCGGATACTCGATCGGCCGGTATTCCTTAGCCTCGATCTCTCCCTTGCCGTCGATCGGCGCGCCAAGGGCATTGACAACACGTCCGATATATCCCTCGCCTGCCGGAACACCTGCGCTCTTTCCGGTACGGAACACCCGTGTACCTTCCCCGATCTCACGGTCATCCCCGAACAGAATACATCCGATGCTGTTCTGACGGATATCCTGCACCATACCTTTCAGTCCGTTCTCAAAGGTCACGATCTCACCGTAAGCTGCATGGTCGATGCCGTAGATCGTAGCAATTCCGTCTCCGACGCTGACGACAGTTCCGACTTCCTTGTCCTTGCTGATCTCGTCATAATTCGCGATTTCTTCTTTTAATATGGAGATTATTTCGTCTGAATTGATTGTGCTCAATTAGTTCACCTCCGCTGTTAATGCTGTAAAACACGGGATAATGCCTGGAATCGCCCTCTAAAGCTCCAGTCAAACTCCCGACCGCCCGCCCGGAGAATAAATCCTCCGATCAGGCTTTCGTCTTTTGTTAAGGAAAGCACTGCTTCCTTTACATGAAACTTCTGACACAGGAACTGTCTGATCTTTTTCCTGCTGCTCCTTCGTCGGAGCCGTCACATAAAAGCAAAGTAGCTTCCAGTGCCTTGCTCTGCTTTCTCTCTATTTCCCGGTATGCCTGAAAAATCTCTTCCAACATATCCGCTTTCTGATTCCTGCACACAACCTTGATAAAATTTCTCATCTCGCCAGGGAAGATCCTCCCAATGATCTGTTCCTTCACCCGAAACGAGATCGTCGGGTTTGTAAGGCTTCTCCCTACTTCCGGGACAGTCTTTAAAATCTCTTCTGTCGTTTTCACAGATTCCGCATCCACATGCAGTTCAAATAAAGCCTGTGCATAATTTTTAGCTGTCTGTGTCATCAGAATCACCTGCTTCTTCTAAAAACCGGTCATAAAGTGCCAAATCTCTTTCGCTGCTTGTTTTCTCACCCATAATTTTAGAAGCGGCCGTTAAAGCAATATCCGCGATCTGGGATTTCATCTCCCGCATCGTCTGCTCTCTCTCCACTTCCATGGTCTTTCTTGCCTTATCCACAATCTGGCCAGCCTGCTCATTTGCATTCTTCACGATTGCCTCCGCCTGAAGTGATGCCTCTTTTCTGGCTCGCTCTACGATTTGCCCGGACTCCTCTTTTGCCGAAGCAACGGCCGCCTCATACTGGTCTTTGAGCCTCCCGGCGGATTCCTTCTGATCCTGGGCATCCTTCAACTGTCCACGGATCAGTTCCTCTCTCTGATCCATGATTTTCTGGATCGGCTTAAATAAGAAATGCTGCAGCAGGAAATACAGAACAAGCAGATTTATGATGGTACCGATGATCGTTACCGGACTTAACGTCAGCATCTGCCTCTACCTGCCTTTCTGTTATCCTAATAAGATGATGATTAACAGACCGATTACGAAACCGTAGATCGCTGTTGCCTCGGCAAGCGCACAACCTAACAGAAGAGTACTTCTGATCTTTCCTTCTGCCTCCGGCTGTCTTGCGATTGCCTCTGCTGCCTTTCCTGTTGCAAGACCGATACCAATACCTGCACCGATACCTGTGAACACTGCTACTGCCGCTCCGATTGCAATTAAAGATGTCATCGTTTTGTTTCCTCCTTATACTCTTTTGTGTCAATGCCCCGCCTACTCGATGGCCTCACCGATAAACAGGGATGTTAAAAATACAAATACATATGCCTGAATGAATCCGTCAAAAAGTCAAAATACAGATTAAATGGTATCGGAAGCAAAATCGGACAAATAATTTCGATCAGCTTCATTACCACATAAGATCCCAGTACATTCCCGAACAACCGCATACACAAAGACAGCGGTCGGATTCCAAGCTCCAGTATATTGATGGGAAGCATAATGGGAATAGGCTCGGCAAAGCTTTTCAGCCACCCCTTTGTCCCTTTCTGGTGAATCCCGGAATACTCGATCAGGATAATGCTCATAATCGCCAGTCCGATCGTCACACCGATATCCTTTGTCGGCGGTACAAACCCGAATACCCCCATGATGTTAGAAAGTCCAATAAAGAGGACGATCATCGTCATATAAGGTATGTAGCGTGCTCCACGCTCACCCAGCAGATTATGAAAGAAATTGCGGAAAAACAGGTATCCGGCCTCCAGCGCAAGCTGCTTTTTTCCCCGGATTTTCTACTTTCAGGTTCCGCACTAAGATGATAGAAAGTAATACAAGAACCGCCATAATAATCCATGTCACAACGACGGATTCATAGATCGGAAGTCCTTTTCCGACCGGTATTGTGAACACGACTTTACAGTTCAGCTCTTCCATTAACTTCTCTGATAAATTACCCGTTTTGCTCCCTCCTTCTCTTTATTCATATCGTGCTTACTTTACTCCTCAATAATTGAAAAGTCAATATCCGATCCCACAATAATCTGTGACAAAACTTCCCTTTTTGTATATTTTCACCATTAGGTTTATGAAAGTTTACGACATTTCCAGTCATATCAGCAAATATCCTTTCTGGTATACTTTCCGTAAGCGGCAATTAGGCCGATCACTGCATAGACCATCCCCAGCATAACCAGCTTTATGTCTAATTCCCCTGCCGGGATCACATTGGCCCCGTCCGCATAAGTATATGGAGTAATATAAGTTACAAACTCTGCCTTTTCCGTGATATTTCCAAATACACCCAGGAAATACAGTGCCGCTGCTATACCGATCCCTGCGCTGGTAGCGCCTTTTTTCAGGAAAGCAGAAATACCAAAGCAAATGCAGAGAATTTCAAACTGCATCACAATCTGCGCCCCGTGGAATAAGAAGAAATCATGCCAGTCCGGTTTCTCCCCGATGATGCAGAAAGATACCACTGACAACAGGATCACCATCCCATTAAGCAGGAGCATCTGGCTGATCATCGCCAGAAGCTTTTCTGTTACAACCTGGCTCCGGCTGACCGGATGCGTCAGCAGAAACTCTGCCGTGTGTTCCCACTCTTCTTTCTCCAACATTCCGGTTCCAAGTACCGCGGCATAAAAGATGCCTCCTATCCCCAGCATACACCCGCCGTAAATTCCATAAAATCCCATCAGTTCCGCATAGTTGAGCCGGTCTGCCCCAAAAGCGGCTGTAAAAGTCCCCATGCTTTCAATGGCGGCCTGAATGGACGCTCCTTCTTTGGTCAGTTCCGGATATAACAGCAGACATAGCGCAATCATCCCGCCAATCACACACCCCCACGCCAGAAGTCCCATCCTTCCGCGCTTCATCTCATGCAGATAGATTCCCATCACCTTTTTCCTCCTTCATAGAAATGCAAAAATGTCTCTTCCAGATCCGGCTCGGTAATCGTCAGGTCCTCTACAGCAAGCCCTTGAAGCGCCCGAATCAGTTCCGACATGGTACCATTGTACAGAAAACTCACAGAACCCTCTCCCCGTATCACATCCTTTGCCTGAATCCCCGGCACTTCTTCGATGCCTTGAATCGTAACTCTCTTTGCGGAAGAATGGCAAATGGTCTTCACATCATCCTCCACTATCAGATGCCCGTCCCGGACAATGGCTGCCCGATGACAGTACCGCCGGATTTCACTCAAAATGTGGGAGGATAAGAACACTGCAGCCCCGCCCCCGCTTTTTTTCTCCCGCACAAGACTGAAGAATTCTTTCTGCATTAGTGGATCGAGTCCGCTCGTAGGTTCATCCAAAATATAGAGATCCGCTTCATGCTGAAAGGCACATATGATCCCCACCTTTTTCGGTTTCCAAGGGACAGCTCCTCTACTTTCTTTTTTCATATCCAGCTTCAGCCGCTCACACAAACATCCTGCTTCTTCGCGGCAGTCCTTCCCATACAGTCCGGCAGAAAACCGGATAACCTCACTGACTCTCATTCCACTGTAGAATGTTGTCTCCGACGGCATATAACCGATTCTTCTTAAAATGTCCGTTTTATGTTCCCGCACCGAAAGCCCGAATATTTCCACCTTTCCTGCCGTTGGAATCAAAAGCCCCATCATTGCTCGAATCGTCGTACTTTTTCCGGCTCCATTAGGCCCGATAAACCCGAAAATCTCTCCCTTTCTGACACTGAGGGAAAGGTCTTCAATTCCTCTGTGCTTTCCATAATACTTTGTGAGATTCTGAATATTTATAATGTTCTCCATTCTTATTCCCTCCGTAGATATACCTGTTTCCAAAATCCAGAAGCTTCTGGAACCCGTCTTCCGCCTGTTTCAGATCTATATGACCCGACTGCATGATCGTATTGAGATACCCTTCACACGCCCAGTACATTTCCTATACATCATATCGAAATCTAAATCCGGAAGAAATCGCTCCTTTTCAACGTTTCCGATGATCGGCATACAGTAATCATCCACCAACTTCTTCATCTTATCCTGGATCGCCATATGGATCTCTTCCTCCGGTTCCTGTACTGCCCGCAAAATAAATCCAGCCAAATGAGGATAGTCCCGGATTATCCTCAGTTTCCGTTTCATTCCTATCTCGAACTTTGCAAAGAAGTCCTGCTGACTGAGAAGCTCCTTTTCATTCAAAATTCGAGTTCCTGTCTCCACTGCTTTCCCCAAAGAAACAGATAAAATTCCTTTTTATTCTTAAAATAATGGAACAGCAATGCTTTGCTGATTCCAGCCGCCTTTGCCACATCCGAAACCGGCGCTCTCCGGTAACTGGTGTCACTAAACACCTGAAATCCGGCATTTATAATCCGTTGCTGCTTTTCTTCAGGCAGGCAATAAAATTTCTCGTTCATAGTACTGATTCCCTCCGGTTTTTATATGACTCCATCTGAATCTATTTTCTTCCCGTTGACCATTTTTGTAAAGACCTGAATATGACAAATAAAAAACCAGTATAAAAGAGCCGCATTTTTATAAAACTACGGCTCTTTTTCTGATCTCTTTTGATATTTACAATGTCTTATAATCTCTTCATCAGTTCTTCGCGTTCCTTTTCATATCCAGGTTTGCCCAGGAGCGCAAACATATTTTTCTTGTATGCCTCTACACCCGGCTGGTTGAATGGGTTGACCCCAAGAATATAGCCGCTGACACCACAGGCAAATTCAAAGAAATAGAATAGTTCTCCAAGGTAGAATTCATTCTGTTCCGGAATGTTCACCATCAAATTCGGCACATTCCCATCTGTGTGGGCAAGAACAGTTCCGTTCATGGCACTCTTGTTGACGAAGTCCACCGTCTGTCCTGCCAGGTAGTTCAGTCCATCGAGATCTACCGGCTCTTCGCCGATCATAACTTCCTCTCTGGATTTCTCTACATTGAGGACTGTCTCATACATAATCCTGCTTCCGTCCTGGATGAACTGTCCCATAGAATGAAGGTCTGTTGTTAAATCCACAGACGCCGGGAAAATACCCTTCTGATCCTTTCCTTCACTCTCACCGTAAAGCTGCTTCCACCACTCGGATACATAATGCAGGCTCGGCTCATAATTTGCGAGTACTTCCACTGATTTTCCCTTCGCATGAAGAATATTTCTGACTGCCGCGTATTTCAGTGCGTCATTTTCCTCAAAGGAAAGCTCCAGCGCTGCTTTTCTGGCGGATGCCGCACCTTCCATCAGTTTCGTAATATCCGCTCCACTTGCCGCGATCGGAAGAAGTCCGACTGCTGTCAGAACTGAAAAACGTCCTCCTACATCATCAGGAACAACAAAAGATTCATATCCTTCCTCTGTCGCCAGATTTTTAAGCGCTCCTCTTTCCTTATCTGTGGTGGCGTAGATTCTCTTTGCCGCCTCTTCTTTCCCGTACTTCTTCTCCAGCATTTCCTTGAAGATACGGAATGCGATCGCCGGCTCGGTCGTCGTGCCGGACTTGGAAATAATATTGACGGAGAAATCACGGTCTCCGATCACATCCATCAGGTCGTGAAGATAGGTACTGCTGATACTATTTCCTACAAAGTAGATCTCTGGCGTCTTACGTGCCTCTTTGGAAATCATATTGTAGAAACTGTGTCTTAAGAACTCAATCGCAGCTCTGGCTCCGAGATAGGAACCTCCTATTCCGATTACTACAAGCACGTCTGAATCTGCCTGGATCTTAGCTGCTGCCTTCTTGATTCTCGCAAACTCTTCCTTGTCATAGTCTACTGGAAGGTCGATCCATCCAAGGAAATCATTTCCTGCTCCTGTGCGTGCCAACAACTTGTCCTTTGCTGCCAGTACGATATCTTTCATGGACTCCATCTCATGTTCCCTGATAAACAGATTTGCCTTTGAATAGTCAAATGTTACCTTTGCCATCACATTACCCATCCTTTCTATCATCATTATAGGTAGTTATTACAGGTATATTTTAGCAAAAGGCCTTTTAATTATCAAGTTAAAAACTCAGCAAGGATCTCACGGATCATCTGTTCATCTCTTCTTCTCTTCTCCCTGTGTTCTTCTTCGTCTTTTCCCTTCTCCTGTTCTTCTTTCATCAAAGTAACAAGTTCTGACTCAATCTTCTCGTGTTCCGGCTCTCTGGAATATGTGTCCTGCTCCCGGTCAAAAGCGAATGCTCCTGCCCTCACTTTAGCGCTTGCCGCCACCGCCGGAGCTGCTTCTTCTTCCATCTCCTGAGACTCTGCCTCCGCTTGGAAGGCTGCAATCGTCTCTTTCTCATTCTCTGTCGGCCCTTCTTCCAAAACCGCCTTTTTCTCCACTAACTGGATTTCTTCTTCCACTTCCGCCGTCTGACTCATTTTTTCATACCTGCGGGCATATGTATTTTCCAAGAACTCAATCATATAGTTTTTGGCTGCTTCTAACTGATAGCCCTCGTCCGTCACCATCCGAAGGGCAAACAAAAGCAGCGATCCTGCCAGACCGGCAGCCGCGTACTGTCCTACAGTTTCCAGCGGTGCCTCCCCCACATATGCGGCGGCTGCCCCTGCGGCTCCAAACACCAGGCAGCACCATGCGGCCGCCTTCTCCATCTGCCTCCAGCTATGAAGCTTTATCCACAGTACTTTGTATTCATACATATACTTATCCACAAACGCCCGGATATTTTGCACCTTATCGCTCACCATACAGGCATGTTCAAATTTTGCCCGGACAAGCTTCATCAAAGGATGCAGGCTTTTCCCCATTTTGCCCGCCTCTTTTACCAGACGCCTCAGTGTCAGGCTGACAGTGATCTTACTGATGACTCCCAGAACACACATCACCCCGACCGCGTAAAATAACACTCCGTGTTTCCATACTGCTTCCAACATAAAAAGAGCCTCCTCCGTTATTTTGTTTGTTTTTAAGTATAACTGATAATAACAGAAAAAGGCTCAATAACCGTTCTACATAATTTTTATAAAGCCCTGCAAAAGCAGGCGTTTTTTGCCGACTCGAAAGTGTTCCTCTCCTAGATCTCCGAAACCAGCGCCTCGATCAGCCGGACACTATGCCGGATTGCCGCCGCTTCGAAAGCCGGATAGTCCACAACAGCACTGTTGTCGGCTTTATCCGAAATGGCACGAATGATGACGCACGAAATTTTGTTGAGATAGGCCGCATGAGCGATGGCCGCACCCTCCATTTCTGTACACTTTGCGTCAAAGACCCGAATAAGCTGCTCTTTCTTCTCCCCGGAAGATACAAACTGATCGCCACTTACGACCCTTCCGATCCAGGTATGGACATCTGGATTGGCTTTCTCGTTGACTTCCTTTGCTAATTTGACCAGACTTTCGTCTGCCGGGAAAGAGAATGTATCCATCTGAGGAATCTGACCGATCGGATCACCAAATATACTGGCGTCCATATCATGTTCCACCGCATCTGTGGAAATCACAATATCACCAATATCAATTTCCGCATCCAGCGAGCCTGCAATCCCCGTGTTGATAATCACATCCACATGAAATTGATCTACAAGGATCTGTGTACAGATCGCCGCATTGACCTTGCCGATGCCACTCCTTACAACAACAGCCTCTCTGCCGGAAAGTTTCCCTCTACAAAAAGAAAGGGAGGCAACCTCGGTTGTTTCTTCTATTTCCATATTCTTTTTCAACTGTGCAACTTCATCTTCCATTGCCCCGATAATCCCTATCATGGTTTCGACCTCCTTTTTTTGTTACTATTTACAGCACCCCGCCCGCATGCACACTCGTCGCACTCACAGTGCTCCAGTCCCGCTCCCCACGGAGCTAAGACTGCTTATGTGGGTGGGGTGACTGCTTCACAGTACGGAATCTTGAATCGGCTGTAAATAGTAACCCTTTTTCCCACAGTATAACAAATTTTTTCATTTATACCTAGCATCTTTTTTTTCCTGTTTGCTATAATTCTGTCTCGGAAGGGAATCAGAAATGGAGGAATTATCATGAAATACAGACCAACAGGCGTTTGTTCCAAAGAGATCCAGTTTGATCTGGATGATCAAAACCGCATCCACAATGTCCGTTTTCTCGGCGGCTGCAACGGAAATCTCCAGGGTATCGCAAGCCTTGTAGAAGGGATGGAAGTCGAAGACGCCATCCACCGTCTTTCCGGAATTAAATGTGGCGCAAAAGCTACATCCTGCCCGGATCAGTTTGCAAAAGCACTTCAGGCAAGCCAGAATGAATAATAGCTAAAAAAGCGATCCGCTTTGAAGCCACAAGGAAAAGGGATAGTCCCGGAACACTATTGCAAGCATTGTTCCAGACCATCCCTTTTTGCGTTCATCAGCTAAAGTTTATTCACGCTTTGCCATCCAGTCTGCGATCTTCTCAAAGACTCTCTTCCGATCTTTCTCATTTAAAATCTCATGCCGATCCCCGGAATACAGTTGGATCTCCACATCCTTCATTCCAGCTTTTCGGTACTGCTCATAGACTCTCCATACTCCGGCTCCAAAGTCTCCTACCGGGTCTTTGTCTCCCGACACAAAGAGTACCGCAAGATCCTTGGGAATATTCGCGACTCCTTTTTCGTCAGTGTCTTCATTCCGCGAAACATCTGTCTGTACGCAGTCACAGTAAACAAAAATCCGCAGAGCGGGTCTTCCTCGTAATGTACAGCATTTTCGGGATTTGCTGACAGCCACTCTCTTCCGGTCTTCCCGGGCTCAAACGACTTATTATAGCCTCCAAACGCCATGTTATCTACAAGACGGCTCCGGTAATGGCCACCCCGCAACTTACCGATCGCACTACAAAGTAATCCTCCTGCCACAAGCAGCGGATACGGCTTATACCCGGTTCCCATCACAATGGCACCAGTAAGCTCTTTCCCATAGTTCTGGATATACTGTCTGAGCAAAAAGACCCCATACTGTGTCCCAGCATAAAATACGGACAGTCTGGATACCGCTTTTTGTCGCCAAGAACAACTTACGTATATCCCCAATCACACATTCATTGCCTCGTTTCTCCGGAAAGTATCCATAATCCTCCTCTGATAGAACAGATTGCCCATGCCCCAGGTGATCATGCCCGGTAACATAATATCCCTTCTCAGCAAGCCACCTTGCAAATTCATCATATCGATTCACATATTCTGTCATCCCGTGACAAAGCTGTATCACAGCCCGTATCTCTCTATTTTCCGGTATCCATGCTACTGCATGGATTTTTGTTTTATGGTCACAGGAAAGATAGAATCCCTCTCGTTTCATGCTGCCTCCTACCTGTCCTCCAGCTTGACATATTCTTTATGTCCTGCCAGAGCCTTATACGCCGGACGGATGATCTTATCCACATTCTTCAGCTCTTCCAGACGGTGTGCGCTCCAACCGACCACACGCGCCGCCGCAAAGATCGGCGTGTAAAGAGCCGGGGGCAGTCCCAGCATACTGTATACCAGGCCGCTGTAGAAGTCGACATTGGCATTGACTCCTTTGTATATCTTTCTTTTCTCTCCAATAACCTGCGGGCCTAAACGCTCCATCATCAGAATATTTTCCGCGGTGGACTTCTCTTAACATCATCAGAATATTCTTCTGCTGTGATCAGCTCCATCGGTGCGTATATAACATATCCTGACCCATGACGATAATTGTATGCATGATATCCGTAGACCATCAGCATCGGAAATTCACTGATCAGGTTCAGACACTGTCTGAGAACATTCGGGATTGAAGTATCATCAGCTTTTTCATCGTAAGAATACAGATTCAGAATCGCCCTTGAAATATTGTTCATCATATCATGGCTCGGTGCCTTCATAATAACATCGCGCACAAAATTCGGCGGAAGTGTCCTTCTCTCCGTCAGTGTCTCATGAAACCCATCCAGCTGTACAACCGTCGGAAGTTCACCAAAAAGAAGCAGATATGCAATTTCTTCATATCCAAAATGATCCGCATCCAGGAATCCACGAACCAGATCCTTGATGTTATAGCCTCGATAATACAAATTACCGGCACACGGAACTTCTTCGCCATTTACAATCTTTTTGGCACATACATCGGAAATGTTGGTAAGTCCCGCAAGGACTCCTTTTCCGTTTACATCACGGAGACCTCTTTTTACATCATGCTTTACAAAAAGTTCTTTGTCGATCCCGGTATTCGCTTCACATAATCCGGCAAGTTCCTTGATTTTCGGCGAAATATCAAACAGAATGCTATCCAGATCTTTCGCACTGTTCACTGAATTTGTCATACACCTACTCCTTTCTGTTAAAGACTCTGCAAATACTGCAGAAAGTATGAATGAAGGACGGAAACACGCACTTTTAGCATCGTCCCCCGTCCCTTCTTCTTATTTGTAAACTACTTACTACTTGTTGGAAAATATGGTCTCAATGAATCTGCCACACTGCTAATCGGCATTGTCTGAAGCCATACATGTCCCGGTCCTGTAATAACCGTATTAAATAATCCTTCTCCGCCAAAGACAATATTCTTAAGTCCCGGCACAGTCTGGATATCCATCTGGCATGTTACACTCATCGCTGCCAGATAACCGGAATCAATCACGATCTGCTGCCCCGGTTGTAATTCGTATTCTACCACATGTCCATCGAATTCTGCAAATACAATTCCATTTCCGGATACCTTCTGCAAGATAAATCCTTCTCCTCCAAATAGTCCTGAAGCCACTTTCTTGTGAAAATGAACAGATATATTTACTCCAGGTTCGCCAGCAAGGAATGCTTTTTTCTGAAAAATATATTCTTGCCCCGGTCCGATTTCAAATGCCTTGATCGAACCCGGAAAGCTGGATGCAAATGCGATCAGTCCATTCCCGCCCTGTGCGGTATAGATATTCTGGAACATCGCTTCTCCAGAGAACATTCTTCCAAATGCTTTTCCAAATCCTCCATTTGTCGAAGTCTCCATCTTCATATTCGGAGACATCCATGCCATGGATCCCCGCTCTGTGATCATCCGCTCGCCAGCTTCCAGATGGCAGATCACTACCGGAAGGGTATCACCCTTTAATTTCATACCTCATGCTCCATTTCCTCCTTTATAATATTAGTCAGTCTGGCAAATTCTTCCAGATCCAGTGCTTCTCCCCGGACACTGCTTCCTTTTCCGAGTTTCTCTATCGCAGCAGTAATGACTTCCTTCGAAAGATTCAGCTCTCCTGAATTCTTAAGGCCATTTGCCAAAGTCTTCCTCCTCTGATTAAAGGATGCCCGTATAAGGCGGAACATCAGCTTTTCATCCTCTACCTGCACCGGTGGCTTCTTATGCCTTGTCAGACGGATCACTGCCGATCCGACTTTGGCCTTGGCATAAAACAGTTCGGAGGCACATTCGCCAATATATGGATCGGCATAGTATTGAACAGCAAGTGAAAGTGCACCATAATCCTTTGTTCCCGGTCCTACCTGCATACGGTCAGCCACTTCTTTTGTACCATAACCGTCACTAAAGCCAAGCGGCACATCATTTCAAAAAGCCCATGATAATCGGAGTGGTTATGTAATACGGAAGGTTTGCAACGACTTTAATCGGCCGTGCCACCATTTTCTCCTTTGCAAGTGCTGCAATATCCACCTTCAGGATATCTTCATTGATGATTGCATACGTTGTCATATTCCAGAAAGGGTGTCTTCAAGAATGGGAATCAGTGCTTTGTCAATCTCTACTGCTACCACTTCTCTTGCCGCCTGTGCAAGGTACTGTGTCATCGTCCCGATCCCCGGCCCGATCTCCAACACGTAATCATCTTTTGTGATCTCGGCTGCCCGGATAATCTTGTCCAGAACGTGGGTCGTCAATCAAAAATTCTGTCCGAACTTCTTCTGGAAATTAAAAATTATATTTTTGCAGAATCTCAATGGTATTCTGCGGATTTCCAAAAAAGGATCTGTTTAAATCATCTGTTTTACCCTTTATTTATTCACTTTGCTTCTTTAAATGGTTAAAATATTATGAAAAGTATATTAATTTTGCATTTTTTCAGTCTGCTTTATTACTGTTTCCTTAGATATCCCTTTGAGCTGTGCGATCTTCCAGCTACATAATGAATATTCCTGGAATCATTTTCCGTTTGCCCCGGTACGGCTCCGGTGCCATATACGGGCAGTCTGTCTCCAGCACGATCCGCTCCAACGGAATTTCTGTTGCGACATCTTTTAATTTCTTTGCCATTCTTAAATGTGACGACTCCACCGATTCCAATATAGAATCCCATCTTCACATATTCCAATGCCATCTCCTTAGAGTAAGAAAAACAATGAATAATGCCTCTCGTTCCTTTGCCGTAGGTTTTCATAATCTCCATTGTATCTTCCGCCGCGTCCCGGCTGTGAATATTGACCGGCAGGTTTTTCCGGCCGCCAGCTCAAGCTGCCGGATAAACCAATGTTTCTGAATCTCTCTTGGTTCCGTATCCCAGTGATAGTCCAGTCCGATTTCCCCGACAGCCCTGACTTTCCCATGACTGCACATCCGGCCAAGTTCTCCAAAAGTCTCCTCATTCAGTTCCCCTACATGATCCGGATGGACACCCACTGACGCATAGACGAAAGGATACTGCTCTGCCAGACGAATGGCCTCCCGGCTGGACTCCATGGACGCTCCGATCTCCACAATAGTTCCTACGCCTTCATCTTCCATCCCCCATAAAAGCTCATCCCGGTCTTTGTCAAACTGCTCGTCGCTATAGTGTGCATGTGTATCAAAAATCATTTTTTCACTCCTCACTTTTGTAACTATCCAGCCATCCAGCTCAGATTCGCGGCTGTCGCAGCTAAATCTTCGCTTATGGCTAAACGCCATATGTCCGGAGAGATCGAAAATCGGCTGCAAGCAAGCTTGCGCCGGATATTCGATCTCTCCGGCCGCATGGCTGAATAGTTATTTAATTTTCCGCAAGATGGTTGTATTATAATTTAAAACATACTATAATTCAAATAGAATATCAATAGGAGGGACTTTTCAATGCAGGTATATGACAAGGTAAATAAGACCGAACTTACCGCTGATACGGACGAGCTTATCAAGCTCATGGCTCCGGGCGGACGACAGGTCGATTTATATCTGAAAGAAAAAAAGCGATGAAGACGGATATATGACGTGGGACGTAGAGCACTGGTCCAGCGTAGACGGAAGACGTTTTATACGGTGCTATTCTCTAGAAGGACGCGTATTAAGCGAATCCACAGGACATAACATCTACGACCTGAGAAATGAATTTAAACCAGAAGAAGCAGAAAAAGTAGAACTCAGCTAACACAATGGCGCACCTCAAAGGGATCTCCTTGCGGTGCGCCGTATGCTTTGCGGTCTTATTTTTTTCTATTTCTCTTCCGGTGATAAAAGCAACAGAAGCATACACCAGAATCTCCAGTGTATGCTCCTTTACCGTTCCTTTTTAATTCATCACCGCTTCAATGTCTTCCACTGTTCTTGGGATATCTTTGGATAAATTGCGGCATCCGTCCTCTGTAATCAGGCAGTTGTCTTCCAGTCGGAATCCGATTCCCCACTCCTCATGGTAAATTCCGATATCCACGCAGAATGTCATTCCCGGACGGAGAAGCTCGTCCCTGGCCGACACGACGTCATGGGTGTCAAATCCTACATGGTGTGCGCCGCCATGCCACATATACGTTCCGATATCGTCAAAGCTCTTGCATACTCCCGCTTCTTTGAGCTGCTCAAAACAATAGCGGCGGATCTCCGCATCTACTTCCATCATCGGTACTCCCGGTTTCAGCGTTGAAAACATATGCTCCGAAGTCTTGTACTGGCACTCAAAGAGCAGCTTCTGTCTCGAGGAGTATTTTCCGTTGCATGGCCACCCTCTGGATACGTCCGTCAGCTCATTGTCCCAGCGTACTCCAACGTCATTCAGTACGATATCCCCATCCATAGCCGGTCCCCGGTAACCATAATAGTGGATGCAGAAATTATTCTTTCCGGCACTGATAATGGAAGGAAATCCCGCTTCCAGTACTCCGTGCTGCGCCAGAGCGTAGTCGTACTCTGCTTTATACTGGTATTCGTACATTCCCGGCTTTGAATGTGTCATCATCGCCAGAATTCCGGCCTTTGTGATCTCCTGCGCTTTTTCCATCGCCCGAATCTCGCAAGGCTTCTTGATAAGACGCAGCTTCTTCAGAATCGGGAGCGAATTTTCAATCAGAAGATTTGGATATTCCTGTTTCAAGAATGTCTCCATGCTGTCTGCTCCGCTGACTACGACCTGTCCGTCCATCCGATCGATATCCAGGTAGACTTTTCAATTCTCCCGGATGCCAGCACTTTTTGAGCTCTTCCTCAAACGTGTCACGGTAAGCAAAGTTGGAAATCATAGATGCGGCTTCAATCTCCTCCGGCTTCATTCTCGCTCCGGTCCATCTCTCTTCGATCAGATTCGGAGGCAGAATAAACAGGGTCTCCCGATACCCGAACGCATCCTTTTCCAACATCAGGATTGTGTCTTTTGCTCCATTCCAGTCAGATAGACAAAATTGCGGTTCGCAAAATAGGCATAATCCTCGTCCGCTGTTTTACGGACAGGAACGCCGCTGAAAAAGAGGGCCAGACTTCCCGGCGCAAGCTTCTCCATAAACGCGTCCCTGTTTCCCTTGTAAAATTGTGGTTCCATTGATCGTTTCCCTCCTTATGCATTTGTACTTTAGTCTAATAACATTCTACCACAAACGATCAAAAGAATCATCCTTTTCCTAGCAGATTTCCGCTCCTGCCGGAACATCTTTTTCCGGCTTCATGAGTACAATATTTCCGTTCTCATCTTCGGCGCAGAGGATCATTCCCTCAGAGAGCACTCCTGCAAGCTTTGCTGGCTTCAAATTCACAAGAACCATTACTTTTTTACCTACCATCTCTTCCGGTGAATACCATTTTTTAATACCAGAAACAATCTGGCGTACCTGGCTTCCGATCTTCACCTGAGAGCAGAGAAGCTTTTTGGACTTTGGGACCTCCTCACACTTGATGATTTCTCCTACCTGAAACTGCATCTTCATAAAATCGTCATAAGCAATCTCCGGTTTTGCCTCAATATCGATCACCGGGCCTTCTTCCTCCGGCTCCTCTTCCGGCTGCGCCGGGTGAAGTTTTTCTACCTCTTCCATCACTTCTTTTTAAGTCTCTTCTGGCAAAGAGGATCTCCGGCTTATCCGTTACATGACCGCCGCCAAGCTGTGCAAGAATCTTCCCGGACGTCTCCGGCATATATGGAGTAAGCAGTCTTGCCCCTCGGAAATGCTGGAAATCAGGTTGAAAAGCACCGTCTCCAGACGGCCTTTTTTATCTTCTTCTTTTGCCAGCGCCCACGGCATTGTCTCATCAATATATTTATTGCAGCGCTTGAACAGATTAAATATTTCTGTAATGGCGTCCGCCACTCTGAGATCTTCCATCTTTGCGTCTACTTTCCCGGACGTTTCCTTTGTTACACGCTTCAGATCGCTGTCAACCTCCTCTGCTATGCCTTTGTCTGTCACTGTACCACCAAAATATTTATTCGTCATGGAAACGGTCCGGTTGACCAAATTTCCAAGTGTATTGGCAAGATCTGAATTCATTCTCTCTACCATCAGCTCCCAGGAAATGACGCCGTCATTGTCAAACGGCATCTCATGAAGCACGAAATAGCGCACTGCGTCCACGCCAAACAGATGAACCAGCTCATCAGCATAGATGACGTTTCCCTTGGATTTGCTCATCTTACCGTCCCCTGCAAGAGCCACGGATGCCCGAAGACTTGTTTTGGAAGCGGCAGATCCAGTGCCATCAGGAAAATCGGCCAGTAAATCGTATGAAAACGAATAATATCTTTTCCAATCAGATGAAGATCTGCCGGCCAGTTTTTATGAAACAGTTCCGTGCTGTTCCCGTCAACATCGTATCCGATTCCGGTAATATAATTTGTCAGCGCGTCCAGCCATACATAGACGACATGTTTCGGATCAAAATCAACCGGGATTCCCCACTTGAAAGAAGTTCTGGAAACACAGAGATCCTGAAGCCCCGGAAGAAGAAAATTGTTCATCATCTCATTTTTTCTGGCAACCGGCTGAATAAACTCCGGGTGCTCATTGATATACTGGATCAGGCGGTCGGCGTATTTGGACATTTTGAAGAAATACGCCTCTTCCTTGGCGGGCGTACACGGGCGACCGCAGTCCGGGCATTTACCATCCACAAGTTGGGACTCTGTAAAGAATGATTCGCATGGAGTACAGTACATTCCCTCGTAATATCCTTTATAAATGTCCCCTTTGTCGTACAGCTTTTTAAAAATCTTCTGTACCTGCTTTTCATGGTAATCGTCTGTCGTCCGGATAAAATGGTCGTAAGACGTATTCATTAAATCCGCAATCTCTTTTACCTGGGCAGCTACCTTATCCACATATTCCTTCGGTGTGATCCCTGCCTCCTCAGCTTTCAACTCGATTTTCTGACCATGTTCATCGGTTCCCGTCTGGAAATAGACGTTATATCCTTTGCTTCTTTTGTATCTTGCGATCGCATCCGCAAGCACGAACTCATATGTGTTACCAATATGAGGTTTGCCGGATGTGTAAGCAATTGCAGTTGTAATATAATACTTTTGCTTTTCATTACAGTTACTGCACATACATTTTCTCTCCTTTTCCTGATTCCTTTCCGGAACTCTTTTCACGAAATAAAAATGCCCTCCAGGGAAATCCCCGGAAGGCGAATTCGCGTTACCACTTCCATTCATCTGTCCCTCACAGAACAGATCTCAGCGAGTGTCCTCTGACACCCCCCGCTGTAACGGGCGGACCCATCACGGATTATCACCACTTCGTGTTCATCCATGCCGCTCCGAAGCCATCTTCCATGCCCCATCTTCTATCCCTCTCAGCATCCGGCCCGATCAGGCCATCCGGGAATTCTCTGTAAGATTCCAGAACATGTACTCTCTTCATCTCTGCGTTTTCTCATATAGTTGAAATGGTAGCATAGAAAAAATGGAAAGTCAAGAACCCTCCGGCGTGAAATCATGGCTGTACCCGGACGCAGCTTCATAGCTCTGGCTCTACTCCCGCTTTCTTCCATAGTATACAAGTCCTACCACACCCGGTCCTGCATGCGTGCCGATACTTGGGCTGACATCATTAATGACGATCCTCTCAAACCCAAGATCGTTTACCATACGTTTGACTGCCAGTGCATCGTCCATACAGTCGCCATGCAGGATACAGACAAGGCGATCCTTTCCATATTCGCCAAGTTCCAGACTCTTTTCCATATTTGTCACCAAAGTCTTGAGCGCCTTCTTTCGTCCACGGACGGTTCCATCGGATTTGAGCTCCCCGGACGCTGTCACCCGCAGCAGCGGCTTGATATTAATCATACTTCCGACAATCGCCGTTGTCTTTGATACACGGCCTCCCCTCTGGAGATGGTGAAGATCATCTACGGTAAACCAGACATTGACATGATCTCGCTCCTCCTTCAGTACTTCGCAGACCTCGTCCATGCACTTCCCTGCCTCTCTGAGTTCAGCCGCCCGATAAACGGATACTCCCTCTCCAAGTGAAGCGTTCAGTGAATCAAAGATGGTAATCTTCCGCTCCGGATATTCCTCCAGCAGCTCTTTTTCGCCGTCATACGCACATTGTTACAACTTCCGCTTAACGCACTGGAAAAGGCAATATGGAGGATATCCTTCCCTTTCTTTAAAATCGTTTCAAATTTTTCCCGGATCACTGCCGGATTATTGGCCATGGATTTCGGCAGATCACCCTTTCGCATAGTCTCATAAAATTCTTTTGGCGTCATGTTTTTTCGTCCCCGTAGACGACGTCACCAAATGCGTAATATTGTGGGATCACCGGGATTCCATATTGATTCAGTACTTCTGACGGCACATCCGAATTGGAATCTGTCGTAATGATATAGTCCATTGTTTTACTCCTCATATTTTACTTTTCTCTCTTTTTTAACCTTGTTTTCGTCGTTTAATTACCTTCAGCCTCGTAAACTCTTCCCTGTCCTTTTCCTCCAGCGCATTACTGATACTGGTTACCAGGCCGGTATACATCGGAATTGTAATATTCTGCAGTGCATTTGCCCGTTTTTGTGTTTTCTTGATATTCGAAGCCAGCCGATATGCCGCGTTTTCCACCATGGAAAGTTTGACGGTCAGATCTTTTACCTTTCGAAATGCTTCCGCCGCCCGGTCAGCCGACTCCTTCGTCGTGCTGAACGCATAGGTCGGAACCGGAGTCTTAGGCGTGTATTTCACATGTGGAATCTCCGTTCCCATGATACTTCTTGTCTGAATGACGATGGAATCCTCAATGGGAACCGTATACGCAATCTGGGAGATCGTATTGATTCCATTCTCTATATTCGCCTTTTGCAGACACTGATAGGCATAAGTGAAAGTACTATCGATTTCCTCCTGGATCGTCCGGGCCTGATCGATCAGCTCCATCAGCTCGCGGATCAGGATATTCCGTTTCCGGTCCATCAGGTCGTACCCCTGCTTCGCCAGCGCAAGAGAGTTTTTCGCAAGCATCAGGTTTCCTTTTGTCGGAAATGTTCGTGGATCCAATCATCTCACCTCTTTTACAGTTCTTTATTGGCTACCGATCCGGGAGTGGCACTCGTCGTGATGCCATCTTCCCGCTTTGTCTGATGGTAATATTTATCGAGAATCTTTGTATTCACACGGTCGAGTTCTTCTCTTGGCAGCCTTCCAAGAAGCTCCCATCCAAGATCCAGCGTCTCTTCGATCGTGCGGTTTTCTTCCGCGCCCTGTCCGATATACTTTTCTTCAAACTCTTTTCCAAAAGCCAGGTACTCCTTATCAATCGGGGAAAGCTCATCCTCTCCGATGACAGACGCCAGATTTCTTGCGTCTCCCACCTTTGCATAGGCGGAGAAGAGCTGGTTTGCCAGATCCTGGTGGTCTTCTCTGGTGTAGCCCTCGCCAATGCCGTCTTTCATCAGACGGGAAAGAGACGGCAGAACGCTGATCGGTGGGTAGATGGACTGTCCGTTTAAGTTCCGGTCAAGCACGATCTGTCCCTCTGTGATATATCCGGTCAGATCCGGAATCGGATGTGTGATATCATCATTTGGCATGGTCAGAATCGGAATCTGGGTCACCGATCCGCCTGTCCCTCTACGATGCCTGCACGCTCATAAATAGCGGCAAGCTCACTGTAAAGATAGCCCGGAAATCCCTTTCGGCTTGGAATCTCTCCTTTGGAGGAGGACACTTCCCGCATGGCCTCCGCAAAAGACGTCATGTCTGTCAAAATAACAAGAATATGCATATTTTGCTCAAAAGCCAGGTACTCGGCTACGGTGAGTGCTACCTTGGGAGTGATCAGACGCTCCACCACGGGATCGTTGGCCAGGTTCAGAAACATGGCTACATGATCAGCCACCCCGCTCTCTTCAAACGTCCTGCGGAAGAAGTCAGCAACGTCATGCTTGACACCCATAGCCGCAAACACGATGGCAAACTCTTCTCCCGAATCTTCCCCAAAGGGACGCCTGTTTGACGATCTGGGCCGCAAGCTGGTCGTGAGGAAGCCCGTTTCAGAGAAAATCGGGAGCTTCTGTCCCCGGATCAGGGTGGTCAGGCCGTCGATGGCAGAGATCCCGGTACGGATATAGTTTCTCGGATACTCTCTTCTCACCGGATTCAGCGGCAGACCATTGACGTCTTGCTTTTTCTCGGCACGATCGGCCCCAGATCATCAATGGGCTGTCCGATGCCATTAAAGGTTCTCCCAAGCATCTCCCTGGAAAGTCCGATTTCCATCGGATGTCCGGTAAGTCTCGTATGAGTATTGACAAGCGACATGCCCTCGGATCCTTCAAAGACCTGAATCACAGCCTTATCCTCGTAAAGCTCAATGATCCTCCCGATCCGCTTCTGGTTTCCCCCTACGATAAACTCTACAATTTCATCATAAAACGCATCCTGCACCCCTTCCAGAACGATGAGGGGACCATTGATGCTGCTCAGTCCGAGATATTCGATTGGCATAATGTTCGATTCCCTCCTTTACTATGCGTTCTTTTCTAATACATTCTGGTAGAACGTATCAATATCCCGGTGGTACTGTGCAAACAACTCCAACTGGTCGTTTGGCACATCGTATTTGATGGCAATGACACGTTCAAAAATATTTTCCGATTTCAGCACAGACATTGGGTGCCCCATAGTTACAAGGGCACGTGCCTGTTTATACAGATATAAAATTGTCTCCATCATGAAAAACTGCTTCTCCATGGATACGCAGGTATCGTCCTTGTGGAAGGCGTTCTGCTGTAAAAATCCAAGGCGGATCACCCTGGCGATCTCCAGCACCAGCTTCTGATCGTCCGGCAAAACATCGCTTCCGATCAGCTTCACAATCTCCATCAGGTTGCTCTCCTGGTTCAGAATCGCCATGAGCCGGTTCCGGTAATCCACAAACTTCGGAGACACATTGTCCTGGTACCAGTGGGAAAGATCCTGCAGATATTCGCTGTAACTGGACAGCCAGTGGATCGCAGGGAAATGTCTTGAGTAAGCAAGGCTCTTATCCAGACCCCAGAAGCAGCGCACAAACCGCTTCGTATTCTGGGTGACAGGCTCCGAAAAATCTCCACCCTGAGGGGAAACCGCCCCGATGATGCTGACGGAGCCTTTTGTACCATTTAAGTTCTGCATCATACCTGCCCGCTCATAAAAAAGCAGATAAACGGGAAGCTAAGTAGGCCGGAAAGCCCTCTTCTGCAGGCATCTCCTCAAGACGTCCGGAAAGCTCCCTAAGGGCTTCCGCCCACCTGGAAGTCGAATCCGCCATGATTGCCACGTCATATCCCATATCCCTGTAATATTCGGCCAGGGTCAGTCCAGTATAAATGCTGGCCTCTCTGGCTGCCACCGGCATATTGGATGTATTAGCGATCAATGTCGTCCGGTCCATCAAAGGATTGCCGGTCCGGGGGTCTGTCAGTTCTCCGAACTCCTCCAATACCTGTGTCATCTCATTTCCGCGCTCTCCGCATCCGATATAAATGATGATGTCGGCATCCGACCACTTTGCAATCTGATGCTGAGTCATGGTCTTACCTGTTCCAAATCCTCCGGGAATTGCAGCCGTCCCACCTTTTGCAATCGGGAACATCGTATCAATAATTCTCTGTCCTGTCACAAGAGGAACGGAAGCTGAAAATCTCTGGTTTACCGGGCGGGGAGTCCTAATCGGCCACCTTTGTGCCATCTGAATTTCTACTGTCTCCCCGGTCCCGGTATCCAGCGTAATCAGCGATTCCTCGATCGTATACGCCCCGTCAGGTTTTACCGCAACGACTTTCCCATGTAAGTGCGGCGGAATCATACATTTATGAACAATAGCCCTTGTCTCAGGTACTTCCGCAAAAATATCGCCACCGTTGACATAATCCCCCTCCCTCACGGTAAAATGGGTGTTCCAACGTTTCTCACGATCCAGAGAATCTACCGAAACGCCCTTTGTAATAAATGCGCCTCCTGTCTCGGAGATTTTCTCCAGCGGCCTCTCAATTCCATCAAAGATATTGTTGAGGATTCCCGGCGCAAGCGTCACAGACACGGCATTTCCAGTGGCTGTCACCACCTCACCTGGCCGCAGGCCAGACGTCTCCTCATAGACCTGAACCGTTGTCCGGTCCTTCTCAAGGGCAATCACCTCGCCCACCAGTTGATCCTTACCTACATAGACCATCTCTGACATCCCGAATCTGGTATTACCATTTAAATAAATGACGGGTCCGTTGATTCCATAAATTTTTCCTGTCTTAAGCAACCCCATCACCTCCCAGGAACACGAATTCATCATACTCTGCTCTCAAAGCCGTTTTAAAGGAGTGATCAATCAGAATATTACGTGTCCGGATGACCGCCCGGATTCCTCCAATAAAGTCCTCCTCACTGATAGTCAGCATAGCGCCGGACCGTAATTCCAATTCCTCTTTGAGTTCTACATCCGACGGATTCATATAAATCGTCAGCCCCTCTCCTCCCGCAAACTCAATGATTTCCGGATACAGCAAAGCAGAAAGTCCCGGTACTCCTCCGTCTTCATAAAGCTTTCCACCATTTCCATAACTTCCCGGAACACCTTGTCTTTCAGTTCTTTCTGCACCCGTCCTTCCTGCCGTTTCAGGTCGAGCTGTGCCTTTGCCATTGCCTGATTTTTCTGCTGCTTTGCATTGACGGTCTCTGCCTTCACACGAGTCTCCATCTGACGCACAGCCTCCTGCTTATGATCTTCGAATACTTTTTCAAGGGCTCTGCGGTAGCTTTCTATGATATCATTTCCCTCCGCTCTTGCCGCTTCCATAGAGGAAGAACGGATCTCTGCGATTTTTTCTTCTAAGGTCAAAAGGACTCCCTCCTTTTATAGTTTCAGTCCGATTGCATCGGTAATATACGATGTGATAAAGTCCTTGCTCCGTCCGGTTCCGTGTCTGTCGGGAATCTCCACAAGCAGAGGCATCTTACGCTCTAAACGAAATTCATCGATAAGATCCGGAAACTCTTTCCCAAACTTCTCTGTCAGAAGCACGATCCCAACGCTTTCATCTTTCAAAACATTCTGCAGTGCGGCGTAGAGCTCTCCTCCCGTTCGTGGACAATCACCCCGTCCACGCCTGCAAGTCTCATTCCCGTATATGTGTCGACATTATCACTGATCAGATACATCTTCATCTCTTATAACTGTCCCAGGATCATAAAGGAGATAATCAGCCCATACAGGCAGACTCCTTCTGCAAGTCCTACAAAAATAAGCGACTTACCAAGGACGCTGGAATCCTCACTGATAGCTCCAAGCGCCGCGCTCGCCGCACTTGCCACGGCAATACCACCGCCGATACAGGATAAACCGGTAACCAGAGCGGCTGCGAGATAGCCAAGTCCTGTTGCTGTTGAAGCGGATGCCGCCGCATCCGCTGCCTGCACATTCGGTCCTGCGAACATCATAATTGACGCCACAAGGCAGGCCCCAAAAAAAAAAAATACATTTGCCGCGAGAGCACATTTATAGCGTCCTCTGTTCTTTTCCCCGATCAGATAATATCCAAATGGGATAATAATACTGAATACCAGTGCCACGATTAAGATCAATCTTACTGTTAAAGTCATAATTTGCTCCTCCTTTATTTTTCCATTCTCCTGTTTTTGTTATATGGTTCAAATTTTCTTCCGCTTCCTTTATAAAACCGGCTGAACATTTCATAATATTCCAGACGCAGTACCTGAATCCCCACGACAAGCCCTTCCATCAGACAGACAAACAGGTTTCCAAGCACAACAACAACCCAGTTGGTATTTCCGCTTTCCACTCCGGCCAGCATCAGAACAACTTCCATCATAGCCGCATGGCTCACTGCAAATGCCCCGATACGCACGAAGGAAAGGGTATTGGAGAAGTAGCTTAACAGGACTTCAAACAGTTCGAAGAAACCCTCCACGAAGAACATGACTTTCCCTTCTTTTATCTTCTCTTTCTTCTTTTTTGAGCCTGTTAGTCAAAGGTTCCTTAAACAAAATCAGCAGAAGCGGTACTCCAAACATCACTGCAAGGACGATACCTGCCGGGGTCGGGCGGCCGCTCATAAACAGGATGACCACTGCCGCCCGAACCATAGAACACAAGTCCCGCGACACCGTTAGGATCAAACCATGTGGACTGTGTATCGTGTTCCCGGAACGCATTGATAATGTGCAGCACCATGGCTATTACAATCAGCCCCATTCCAAAAAGCAATCGATACGATAAAGACTGTATTGAGTTTTCCGACAAACGGAAGTGTCGTCATATGGTCAATCGGCCGAAGCCACAGTGGCTGAATCACGTCTTCAAATCCAAACACACTTCCGAACATGAAACCGAAAATCGTGGAAAACACCCCCGCCGTAGCAATGATTCCGGCCAAAGGGGACTTCTTGAAATGGTAAACAAGCGCTCCTACAATCACCAGCAAAAGCCCCTGCCCCACATCCCCGAACATGACACCAAAAATGAACGAGTATGTGAGTCCTACAAACAAGGTCGGGTCCATTTCATTGTGAGCCGGCAGACCGTACATTCCGACAAACATCTCAAACGGCTTAAACAGCTTGGGATTCTCCAACTTTGTAGGCGGCTCCCCGAAATAACTGTCGTGGTCCTCTTCCACCACAACAAAGACTTTATCGTCCTGTTCAGCCTCTGCCATGAACTTTTTTCACATCGTCCTCCGCCATCCATCCGCAAAGAATATAGTAATCCTCCTTCTTGTCCTCTACCCTGGCCGCCATCTTGCGTACGTCAAAGTTGTGGGCCAGTTCTTCCAGCCTCTGCTTTGCCCATATAAGCTGCGGCGCTTTCTTTTTAAACATTCCCGCAGCCTCTTTATCGATCTCTTCTATCTTCTTTTGGATATCGTACATCTCTTTCAAAAGCTTCTGGCTCGCCTCCTCCGGGGATCCCTCATATTGTGCAGGGATCTCTACCCGCTCAAAATGCAGGGAACGAAACACTGCGTCCGTTTTCTGAAGATGATCTGGCGCGGCAAAATATGCGCCATAGACAAACTGTTCATCCTGCACGCCCTTTACAAAGACGGCGTCCAGTTCTCCCAAAAGATATTTCTCCAGTTTCTGATACTGCTCCTGCGGCATCTTACCAAACCGGTACGAAATGTATTTATAATGCAGCACCTGGCTTAAATCCCCGCCCATCGGGCGAAACGGTTCAATGATTTTTTGCTTGGAAGCAATCTCCTCTTTCTTCTTTTTCCATTCTTCCTGCTTTGCCTGCAGCTTCAGGTATTCTTCATTCATTGTTCGGATCAGTTCGAAGATATCGTTAAGCCCCAAGCTCGTATCCGGCTCTGTCTCCTCCGGATTTTCCAGGAACCCCACAAACTGTACTGCTTTTACCAAGGCGTCCTTGTATGGATTCATCTCCACAAAGGGCCTTAAATTATCCACTGTCTTCAGCTCTGAGAGAGCTGACTCCAACTGGATCTCATACCGCGACAGGTACAGATCCATCACACGGTCAATATCGCTGCGAGGTCCTGAGATATTGACAAATTGCATTTTTACAATCATAGTTTCTGCCCTCCTGTATACCCCTGATTTCCTCAGGAGGTATGCCATAACGTACACATTCGATTACGGTTGTCAGCTTCTTGATCTCCTCCTCTTTTAGAAACAGATAGGTGTTGATTGAAGCAATAGAATACGGATCCTTCCTTCGGTCGGACCGGTACAAATAATACAGATAATCCGTATACAGCTTCTCCACCGTAAGATTTTGGCTGAAGTCAAAGTGTTTTGCGTACGACGTCTTTTCGACGGCCTTCTGGAACGCACCCAGATCCGACGCCTCCACCATCTCCTTGATAAGCACGGTGCTCATCTTGTACTGGATGGGAATGAGCAGCGCATAAATATCCGCTGGAGACAAGTTAAAATACTTCTTCGCCCTGTAAATCCACTGAATATTCAACATATTGATCTGCGCCCCATAATCCCTTGTGAAAAGTTCCAGTTCTTTTGGTTTTAATATTTTCTTTCGTTGTTTCCACATGGAAACAAAATAGTAGAGATTCAGAGCCAGGTCGTAGTCAAATAATGTCGCCTTGCCCGAATCCCGCAGCTTCTTCAAGGTATTGTAATATTCCGTCCCTTTCAGGTTTTCGATCAGCTCGTCCGTCGTCCTGGAATGAATGAGCTTTTCGATCGAAATCTGAGAATAACGGTCGAAAAACGCCTTTTTGTGGTTCAGGTCAAACGGCTCCTGATAATGGTTAATGACAATCCTCAGACAGTAATTAATCAGCTCCACCTCATAACGTTTCAGGTACAATTTCAAAAACTTTCTCTGTTCCAGTGTGGCAAACAGATAGATCCGGGTATAGTCCTGGTATAGGGATACAATCAAAAGCTTCTCTATATTTCCCCGGTGTACCAGAGTCGGTTCCAACGTCTCCAGAATCTCCCGGTACACCGTGTTCTGGATCAGATAAGTAACGGCTTCCGGCACACTTTTCATGGCCTTGATCTCATCAAACTGTGTTTCCGTAAGGAGCTTTGCCTCCATTCCCCGGATCTTCGTGACAATCCCGCTGTAGGCAAGTAAATTTCCCATAGACTACACCTCTGTGATCCGCTTTAAAATATTTTCTGCATATACTGTATGATTTTTAGTATACTCCTCCTGAAGGGATGCGATCAGTTCCCTGCTGGACTCCTCCTGTCCGGTCAGCAGGTGCTTCTTATCGCTCTCAAGCCCCTCCCGGATCCGTTCAATCCTGACCATGGTCTCTTCCTCCAGCTTCTGATCGAATTTCTTTCTACGCTCGTCGTACTCTCTGTCAATCTCCGCTTTTTCCTCCTCTGCATGAGCTACAATCGCCGATGCAGTCTGTTCAATTTCCGTCAATTTGTCTATTACAGAGTCCATAAAAGCCCCCTTTTTGTATAAATTGAAATTATCTTTTATCATACAACTTTTGTGACAAAATGCAATGCTTATTTTAAAAGTTTAGTAACTATTCAATCATGTTGCCGGGAGTGTCAAAAATTCAGCGCAACATTGCTTGCAGATGGTTTTCGGTGTTCCCCGACATATGGCTGAATAGTTAGTAAAACTCCTTCATATAATGTGACAAATTCTATCTGGAGTTCTATTATGAAATTATCATTCCCAGATTGTGCTTTTTTTCGATCAAAAAAGGCGAGGATTACTCTGATTGTGGCAGTACTTCTGACAACGGTCCTAATACTCTACTCCTTTCTTCCGCCTTCCCCGGATCCGGACGCGTTCTTTTCCCGGTCGCTTACCACGAACAATATAGACGAACAGTTTGAAACTTTTACAAAAACTCTGTTCTGTCGCGAGGTATCCGGGGATTCCATCAGTCTGCACTTTACACTGGAACACCCGGAATCTTACGGAATTTTAGACGCTCCCGTGACTTTTGGGACATTTGTATCCACCCCGGAACTTCCTGCTGTCTCCCTGGAAAATACGCTGGCAGCATTAAAACGCTTTGCCCCCGAAAGCTTTCCGCCGACAATCGGCTGACCTGGAAGATTTTGGAATCCTATCTTCAGACTGCCCTTGACTGCGCCGGATATCTTTTATATGAAGAGCCACTAAGCCCTCTCACCGGAATCCAGTCCCAGCTTCCCGTGCTTTTATCCGAGTTTTCCTTCAAAACAGCGGAGGATGTCGATACATACCTTTCTCTTCTGTCCACCATGCAGGAGTATTATCAATCTCTTCTCGACTTTGAACGGACCAAATCGGACGAGGGACTCTTTATGTCGGACGAGAGAGCGGACGCTGTCATTCAGGAATGTGCAGATTTCATCTCCATGGGGACGATCATTATCTACTCTCCTCCTTTGAGGAACGCCTCGATGAAATGGGCACGCTCTCGGAAAGCGAACATGCGCTCTACACCGCAAAAAATAAAGATCTGCTCACAACCCAGGTTTTCCCGGCCTACCAGCTTCTGATCGATGGACTTGGCTCCTTAAAAGGCACCGGAACCTCTGATCAGGGACTTTGTACCCTGCCGGATGGTAAACAATGTTACGAGGCCTTTTTGAAAAAATCCATTGGTACAGACCGCTCCGTGGACGAACTAGAGCAGCTTGCGACCTCCCAGATCATCTCAGACATGAAAGAGATGAAAAACGCATTGCCTGCCTCCCAGATGGCAGAAGACGTCGTTCTCCAGGAATCCTCACCGGAATCAATTCTTCTGGAACTAAAGCAGAAAATGGCAGACTCCTTTCCCGACATTCCTGACGTCACCTTTACCGTCAAACAGGTTCCTAAGTCCACTCAGGAATATTTAAGCCCTGCCTTTTATCTGATTCCGCCCCTCGATAACAGTACGGAAAACACAATTTACATTAATCCCAGACATTCCATGGAGGGCTTAAACCTTTTCACCACCCTGGCGCATGAAGGCTATCCCGGCCATCTCTACCAGACGACCTACTTTCTCGCACAGGACCCGGATCCTGTACGCACCATCCTGGATTTCGGAGGTTATGTGGAAGGCTGGGCTACTTATACCGAGATGCTGTCTTACTATCTCGCTCCGGTGTCGAAAGAGGTAGCCACGATCCAGCAGAAAAACGCCTCCATCATCCTGGGACTCTATGCTCTGGCGGATATTGGTATCCATGAAAAGGCTGGACCAAAGAAGATACCCTCTCCTTTTTTCTCCCAGTATGGAATCGGAGATGAGAAGAGTATCTCAGAGATCTACCAGCTCATCCTGGGTGATCCCGGCAATTATGCAAAATATTACTTCGGTTATCTGGAATTTCTTGAATTGAAAAAGGCAGCTATTGCCAAATGGGGAGAAGCTTTCTCCCAAAAACGTTTTCACAAATTCGTACTCGATATCGGCCCTGCGCCATTTGATTTGTTAAGGGATGAGCTGAAACAGACCTCATAATCCCAATGGAATCGCCGGAAGAATCAAACTGCGAATTTGGGAATTGTAAACGGCCTCCAAGTCTCTTGTCAGTCCAGGACTTTGGCTCATCGACACTTCAAAAAGAGATGCCGCACATCCACTGTACGGCATCTCCCATTCTCTATTACTCTGCCACAAACACTTCTTTTCCCATACCACAGATTGGGCAAACCCAGTCTTCCGGAAGATCTTCAAATGCTGTTCCCGGTGCGATTCCGTTGTCCGGATCACCCACCTCCGGGTCATATACATATCCGCATGGTTCACAAACATATTTCTGCATTTTATATTCTCCTTTCTTCCTGTACAAATAGTAAGAATTACTATTTTTATTTGTGAATAGTATAATCGATATTTTCCGAAAAATCTATCCCTAAATCTATTTTTTAATAAATAATTTACATTTTTCCGGCAAGCCACACACTAGCTGCAAGTCCGGCCACTGTAGCAAGCAACGCCCCTGCCAGCGTGTATCTGGATTTCTTGACTTTTGCTGTCATAAAATAAACAGACATCGTGTAGAAAATTGTCTCTGTACATGCCATTGAGATGGATGCGATGCGCCCGATATAAGAATCTGTGCCAAACTCTTTGTAGAGATCTGTCAGAAGCCCGGTCGCTGCGGACGAAGAAAACATCTTTACGACAGAAAGCGGCACCAATTCTCCTGGAAATCCGATTCTCTGCGTCCACTGTCCGAGAAGCCCGGACAAGAACTCCAGAAAGCCGGAAGCCCGCAGCACCCCCACCGCCACCATGAGTCCGATCAGCGTCGGCATGATTTTCAGCACCGTATAAAATCCGTCCTTCGCCCCCTTGATAAAAGTCTCATAGACTTGTACCCGTTCCAGTATGCCGGTTACCAGAATCGAAAAAATCAAAAAAGGGACGATGTACTGAGAGAGGAATAATACAAAACCCATGTTCCGTTCTCCTTTGCATATCGTCCCTTTATTATACGCACTCCGGCTCTTTTTTTTATGAATCAGGCCGACGGATTTTGATCCAGATTCCTCATAATTCTAAAGTACATCCATAACAGAAGGGCCCCCGCAAGCACCCAGGCCATCGGCCTTGCGAGACATACACCGGCATAGCTTCTCTGCCAGGACGCAATCACCGCCACAACTCCTCTTCCGACCAGCTCGGCAATTCCGGCCGTCATCGGCAGAAATCCATATCCCATCCCCTGTATTCCGTTCCGGTACAGGTTGACAACTGTAAGTGGAATGAAGAAGACCGATACACAAATCAGATACGTCCGTACCTCTCCAATCACTTTCGGCACATCAGCCGCCTCCACGAAAAGATAGGTCAGATAGTGGCCCACACTGACCATCAGTACCGCAGCCACAACCGAGTACACTGAGCCAAGAATTGTCGCTGAACGAAATCCATGCCGGATTCTTTGAACATCACCCGCCCCCATATTCTGGGCACAGTAAGTTGCCATCGCCGTTCCAAGCGCCACATACGCCTGGGTCACAATCTGTTCGATCTTACTTGCCGCCGTAAAGGCCGCCACTGAAATGGATCCGAGCAGGTTCAAAGCAGACTGTACCATCATGGTTCCAATCGCTGTTATAGAATATTGCAGCGCCATGGGAAATCCAATCCGCATCTGGGTTTTTAACAGGCTGCCTTCCACCTTCCAGTCTCCCTTATGAAGATGAAGCTGTGGAACTGCTTTCCAGATGTAAAGCAAACATGCTGCTCCGGATATCCCTTGTGCAATCACAGTCGCATACGCCGCCCCTGCCGGTCCCATGTGGAAGCAGACAATAAATACCAGGTCCAGAACCACATTCAAAAGGGCGGCTAAAATCAGAAAATACAACGGAGTCCGGCTGTTGCCAAGAGCACGCAGCACACTGGACAGCAAATTGTAGAGTACCTGGGCAAAAATCCCGGCGCAGATGATGACAATATATTCATAAGCATAGTCAAAAATATCTTCCGGCGTATTCATCAAACGCAGGAGATTCTTCATAAATATAACACTCGCGGCTGTCATCACTACCGATACAACCAGTGACAAAATAGCAGCGGACGCTACCGTCTTTCTCATGGCCTCCAGATCACCCGCACCATATTTCTGAGCTGTCAAAACAGTAAAACCCGCCGTCAGTCCAAGCAAAAATCCAATGATAAGAAAGTTGATTGTCCCCGTAGCTCCAACACCGGCCAGAGCCTTCGTACCGACAAATTTCCCGACAATCACCGCATCTACCATACTATAAAATTGTTGAAACACATTTCCAATAAAAACCGGTAACGTAAATCGAACTATCAGTTTTCCCGGGTTTCCTGTTGTCATATTGTTTTCCATGGCTGTTTCTCCCTTTTTTATTTCTCGTGCGCTCATATTTTTCTATTCTACTGGCTTGTCTGTCTTTATGCAATCCTTTTTTTGTTTACAATCACATTTTCCCGTGATACACTCAAGAAAAACGTAGGAGGTGAAGGCTGTGGATGAATTGCGAACTTACACGGAATATAATACAAACCTATTTCAGGAAATCTATATGCTTTTCTGCGGAATACAAGACTGCCAACCCCTCTATTCCTATGGACCTGCCATCCGGGATTCTTACATATTTCACGTATGCACAAAAGGAAAGGGAACTTTTTATTCCGGTGAAAGCAGTTATGCTATCGAAACAGGGCAGGGCTTTTTGATTCGGCCCGACAGACTCACCTTCTATCAGGCCGATGAGACAGAGCCGTGGAGCTACGTCTGGGTCGCCATTGCCGGCTCCGATATCGAACGATATTTCCAGCTCATCGGAACAGCTCCGGATCACCCGGTCTTTACCTGCCCTGATCCGGAAAAAGCAAAAAAATATGTCCTGGATATGATTGCTCACCATAAGATGAGCTTACAGAATGAAATTTACATCCAGGGAGTTTTGCTTCAGTTTCTGGCTCTTCTTGTTGAGGGCTCCGATTACAAGACTAAGAGCCGGAAAAAGATTGCGGACGTCTATGTCAGTCAGGCCATCTCTTATATTTACAAAAATTATCAGAATCCGATATCCGTCCAAGAAATCGCAGACTTTCTCTCCCTAAACCGCAGTTACCTGACAGAACTTTTTTTTGAAAACAGTGCATTTGTCTCCACAGCAATTTCTCGTCAAGTATCGAATGACAAAGGCCTGTGAACTGCTGCAGAATACCAGCCTCCCCATTGAACATATCGCATATTCCTGCGGGTATTGCAGCACATTCTCTTTTTCCAAAGCCTTTCGCAAGGTCAACGGTATCAGTCCCTCCGGCTACCGTCAGTTTAAGAAAGTGAACCCCTATTCGATCGATCTCAAAAGAAACAATTTGGATTGATAATCCCCGTTTCTTCCATTATATTCCTCCCGGTTCTCCCCGGAGGAAGCATCGGATACATCCAGTCCGTACCACAAAAGTTCGTCACCGTAAAGATCTTCTTCAATTCTGGAGACATGATATATTTTATCTGGATCCAGGCCCTGTAGACGGATCTTTCTGTACGGTCCATTAACTGTCTGCAATATCCGGTAATATCCTACCATCGCATTCCTTTGATCCTCTGACACGACCATCCATGCCATTTCATTCCCTTCAAACGGACTGACAAGTCGGTAAAAAGTACCGAATTGGATCAGACGCCGATATTTTTTCATAAATCCAATCTGCTCTTTGACCTCTTCTTTCTCTTCCTCTGTCAGTCTGTTCGGATCCAGTTCATACCCAAAAGTCCCGAAATACGCCACATTAGCCCGCATCTCCAGCGATGAATTCCTAAGAAGCTGATGATTTGGCACGGCAGACACATGAGATCCCATACTGCTTACCGGGTAGACCAGTGAAGTCCCATACTGGATCTTACAGCGCTCCACCGCATCCGTATCGTCCGATGTCCAACACTGTGGCGCATAATACAAAAGGCCCGGATCAAACCGTCCGCCCCCGCTTGCACAAGACTCAAACAAGATCTTCGGAAATGCCTTTGTCAGCATGTAATAAAGCCGGTCTACACCTAAAATATACCGATGGAACACTTTCCCCTGATCTCCCGATCCGACGCCTGTAGAGTAGACCTCAGACATACTCCGATTCATATCCCATTTAACATAGGAAATCGGCGCTTCGCTTAAAACCTTGTACATTTGTCCATAAATGGCATCCACCACTTCATCCCGCGAGAAGTCCAGCACATACTGATTTCTGCCATGGGACAGTCTCCTCCCTTTATCTCCCAGGATCCAGTCCGGGTGTTCCCTGTAAAGATGGCTGTTCTTATTCACCATCTCCGGCTCAAACCACAGACCGAACTTCATTCCTTCTGCTTCCACTCTTTTCGCAATTCCGGTGATTCCATCCGGAAGTTTCTCCAGATTCGGATACCAGTCTCCAAGGGAACGAGTATCGTCATTTCTTTCGCCAAACCAACCGTCATCCAACACAAACAGCTCCACTCCAAGACTCTTTGCTGTTTTAACAATACTCAAAATTTTCTCTTCATCAAAATCAAAATATGTTGCTTCCCAATTATTGATCAGAATCGGCCGTTCCTTATCTCTCCAGTATCCTTTCGCAAGGCGGCTTCTGTAAAGAGTATGATATGCCTGACTCATTCCATTTAATCCCTGGTCCGAATACACCAACACCGCCTCCGGCGTCTGAAAACTCTCCCCTTTTTTCAACGTCCAGGAAAAGGTATCCGGGTGGATTCCCATCGTAATTCTTGTTGTATCATAAGTATCCACATCTGCCTGCGCCAGGAAATTCCCACTGTAAACGAGGCTGAACCCATACACTTCTCCATTCCCCTCTGTGGTCTCACGACGTTTTAAAGCTAAAAACGGATTATAATGATGACTACTGCATCCCCTCATACTATAGACAGACTGCGTACCGTGCTCAAGCTTCCTTATTTTCACAGCCCTCTCTCTTGACCATGCCCCGGTCAGTTCTATCATTTCAAATTCTTTGTCCGGAAAATCTACGCTTACACTCATCACCCGGTTCAAAACAATTTCCTCTTCTCCAGTCTGCATGATTTTAGCACTTCTCGCAATAGCCGGGACATTGACAAAAATCGTATAAAACAGTATCATTTCGGTTCCCGGAAGCTGATCTTTTAAATAAAGTTCCAGTGTATCCGCCTCGTTATCCTGTTCCACATAGGTTGCCGGAAGGCCTCCAGTTCCGGCTTCCCTTTGTAAATGCGATGTCCCTGATAGATAAACTCAGATATCCTGCTGCCATTTTCCTGCTGCACTTCAATAGCCGGATATCTCATATCTCCTGCTCCGTAAACTGGATATTCCTGTTTGATATGCTCCATGGAAAAATCCAGATTATGTTCAAAAGCACAGACCGACATTGGTCTTGCCCGGAAATTCAACATATGCGCAAAGCTTTCTCTGTCTTTTAACCTTTTCCCAAAATACAGATGTCCGAGCTGCCCATTCTCCAACACGGTCAAAATGTAACTAATTTTTTCATTGTAAAGATGGAACTCTTTTGCCGTTTCACGAAAACAAATTGCCATCTGTTTTCCTCCTTCTCCTTTGATTTTCGGAATCAAATATTCAGGCAAGATACGCATTTTATTTTGCAAAATGCGGTCTTGTTAGAGAATAATTCCTCTAATACCCCTATTGATTAATATTGAATATCTCATCCAAATATTTTTATTTTCTTCTTTGACTTTCTTCTACAATTCGCCCTTTTAAAAATTCAGAAACTTCTACCCCGCCGAAAAGTTATATTTCAAAAGTAAATTCTCTCATTTATCTCTTACTTATCTCTCATCTCCTGTTCCCAAAAAAAAAAAAGTCACCTGGGTCCATCTTGTCTTTCGCCTCTACAAATAGCTTCTCGCATATATTTCTCAATTCCTTGCTATCAGAAAAATAGATTTCCTGATTTACAGTAATTTTTACTTGTTTAAAATCGTCCGGCACTTCCAAAATGTATAACATTCTATTTTTATATCCATAAACACTATATTCCACTTTATAGGCTTCGGTATGTGCTTTTGTTTTATCTTTCTTTTTTAAATCACTACTTCGCAATGCCTGTGATAGATCATCAAAAAATTCACTACTACCAATCTTATTCTCTTGTAAATAGGGTAAGTCCCATTTCACTTTAATAGAGAGAATTTCTTGTTTAAACACATTTGAACTCTCTCCCCGATATGCTCCATATGCAATACAGCATAAAAATACAATTACAACTACACTAATTTTTACCCGCGTTTTCATTTTCTCTCCTCTCACTATCATAAAATGAGGTAGCATAGTAAAAGAGAATACCCTTAATAATCTGGGATATTCTCTTTTATATTTTCCTTATACTTTTGTATTAAATGCAACTATACCACATTACCTACATTCATTATTAGATTTCCGCCTCGGCAAGTATAAGTTATATTATATGTTTTAAGCACAGTCAACACTACGCCTGTTAATTTATTATAATAGTATCCTGTATATGCAACATTACATTTCATATAATCAGCAGAAAATGATTGCGAATGTCTTTGTGTTACAAAATATGTATTATATCCATTATCTTCTGACCATACAGACTGCACTGTAGAATACCTTTGCATTGAGTCATTAACTAAGGTCTGCAATCCTAATTTACCGTAATCAGTTTTTGTGCCTTTTAAATAGCAATATTGAATTGATGTACTTCTAGGAGAAATTGTAGGTTGAGCAGTTGGGACTATTTCATAGGACACGATCCCTTTGTCAATATCTTCTACATCCTTATAACTTTCTTCTACAGCTTCAATAAATTCTTCCACACTAAAATTGTCAAGAACACTCTCATCCTCTATTTGCATGTGAGCATCATACTTATCATTTAACATTTCAATAGCGTCATAGTATGTTTGATACTTATTATTGCCAGTGTTTCCATCACTAGCAAATGAAGTAAAGCATACAGACATTGCCATAATCATTGCCAAGACACTTGCTAAAAATTTCTTTTTTCCCTTTCACGCTTATCTCCTTTACAAAATTTTCATTTCGTAACAATTACGCATAAAAATATCCCATTGGCGTCATCTCCTCATCAATGGTATATCTTTTATCCTTTACCTATTGAAAACCCTGTAATTATTACTTAGCATATTCTATTCCTTTTGTCAATATTTTCATTCTTTTTTTTTATATATCATTTTTGTCTGATTATTCTTTTCTTTTTTTTTTACTATTTTAATTCAATAATTCATTCTACACTGCGCCATTATTTCTTCTATTCCATCTCACGCCTCTCCCAATTTAAGATCGCTTCTTCCAAGCCTTTCCCACCATTCAAGTAATATTGATATATTGATTCAATTCTTGAATTTCTGGATCATTAAATTTTCTATCATATTCTTCTCCGCAAATTTCATTTATACAATAATTCTCTTGCTATGATGCTTCCGTCATCCATAGATTTATTGTCACTGCGAAAAATTTGCCTTTCTTTAAACTCATCATCAGTATAATAATCTAATACATATATTTTTCCATATTTTATCTCCGTCGGAAACAAAAAGGATGAATCCGGTATCGTCCGATCTCCTAAGGGTATATTATTAAAATCTTCAGTACCTTCTTTCAGCTCCCATACCTCAACAGAATCATAAGGATTACTTTTTTCTATTTAACCATATTTCATTCCATAAAATAGCCTGGTACTCTTTTCCGTTAATCATAAGCGCCCCTGTTTTCCATGGATTGGAAGTATCAGCTTTTGCTGATAAATCTTCCGTATATATTTTCGGGAGAATTTGTCAGTAAGTTGTGTTGCCATATTAGGAACACTGATTAGATTGGAGTAGTCATCTTCCTCATTCATTGTGATATGCGCAGCTCCATAGATCCCCATAATATCTTCATGTTTTAGTTGATTAAGTGACCATATAAAATTCTCAACCATCATATTTTCTCGATAGGTAAAAGCATCTTCCTCATTTTTTTCACTGTAAATTTTTCCTTGATTTATAATTTCCTGTGCCCGTTTATTGTTATCTGAGTTTTCTTGCCCGTGTTCTCTGAGATAACTAAGATATTGTTCACCCAAAGTATCATACTTATGTCCAACATCCGTTCCGTAAAAATTGTTTCCGGACATGCTTTCTTTATTTTTTATAAAACTCTTTATTTGCTCCTGTTGCACCTAAAGTTCCAGCTATCTCTTCCCACATTTCGTCTAATATCTCATCATTATCTTCCTGCATCCAAAGATTCAAAAATTCCGAACAATAAAATGGAAACTCCACAAATAAATAACGCATTCCATTTTCATGATAATATTGATTCCATAATTCAAATTCCTTATCAAGAATAGAAGGCACAGCATGGCCTTCGCCATATAAATAAATCTGACCGGAATAATTGGATGACTGGTATGATGTAAGACCTATAATAATCGTTGTAAAAACTACCAATAATAAAGAAATACTATTTTTCTTATTTATTTTCATACTACAATATTGCCTTTCTGCAAGTTAGACTCAAATTCACGGCATTTTTTCACTTTATTCCCTCTGGCCCCGGCTTATAGAATCCGGAGCTTTTTCTTTAAGCCACAACAGTTATTATCACGCTAGAAAGTACTGTTTACTGCTGGTTATATTTTAACAAATTTCGTCAAAACATAATCCTTTTCCACCGAATCGCCCATCCCCGAAGGATGGGCCTCGTTACTAATATAATTATAAGCGTTCTTCTCAGCCGGAACACAATTCTCTTTATCGATTATCTACTTCTGTTCACATATTAATCGCAAAATTTGAATATTACGACGAAAATGTACACCTGTTCCAAAATTTTCCCAGAATACTAATAAAAATTGATTTGATTATCTTTCTTTTGCTCACCTATTCATTTCAGGCATCTCAAATATTTTTAGATTTTACAAATACCCCAGTTAGCAATAATCCAAATATACCTGAGATATTTCTTTCATCATCCCTTTAAATTAAATCATGCTTGAAGCTTTCTTACCAAATTATTTTTATCCAAATTTATAATTTGGTTTGCAAATTGACTAATGTTTTGATCATGACTAATAACAATTATAATTTTTTCCTTTTTAATTTCTTTTAATAACCTCCAAACAGCATATCGACTTTCTTGGTCAAGTGCTGATGTTGGTTCGTCAAGTATCATAACATCACTATCCTTAGAAAGTATTCTCAAAATACCTATTTTTTTCGCCACCCGAAATTCCTATACCATTACTGTAGATATTTCCAAGCTCTTTATCAAGAATTCTTTGGCGGTATTTTTTTACATTGTAATATTCGGTCGAATAAATATTATCTTCAACGCTCCCTTCTAATACATATGGATCCTGTTCTAAGATTGAAATATTACAAGCTCGCTGCTTTACCATATCAATATCTTTGATATTTATATGGTTGTATAAAATTTCCCCTTCATACTCATCTATGAACAGACCGATAAGAATATCTATTAGTGTTGTTTTTCCAGATCCATTTTCTCCTAGAATACAATATATATTTCCTTTATTCAAGAATATTTCAAAAAAACAAATTAAAATGTCCCACTCTTATTCCTTGCTACTCAGGCGAAATTCTCCTTTTAAGTCAGCATCATCCTGATATTGTGTTTCTCGATATTGAATTGTCTGGGATGAGTGGAATTACCACCGTTGCTAAATTAAAGGAATTAAATCCACATGTTATTATCTTTATCGTTACTTCTTTTATGGAATATCTTGACAGCGCAATGGAAATTCATGTATTCCGGTACTTAAATAAACCCATAGATAAGTTACGTCTTTTTCGTAACTTAAAAGATGCGCTTCGCATTTATAATGCTCAATCTCTCCATATAACAATTGAAACCAAGTCTGAATTTTATACTGTTTATACTAATATTACACTGACAAATTCAAAGAAAGAAAAGTAAAATCCCGGAGAACTTTACGCTCTCCGGGTCTTTTTTTCGATCCATGATCTTACAGAATATAATCGTCACTCCTGTACTGATAGCCGTCGCCACAATCCCCCCCCCACGATCGCCGTTGGATCCACACTCCCGTACTGGCTCCGAAAGGCAATAACATTCACGGGGATTAATTGGAGGGAAGAAATATTTAAAATGAGAAAGTTGCACATGGCGTTACTCGCCACAGGGCTTCCATGATTGAGTTTTCCAAGCTCCTCCATAGCTTTCAGACCTGCGGGCATCGCGGCCCATCCAAGACCGAAGAAATTGGCTGATGTCAAGATAGGACTAAATTTTTATACCAAAACAAATTATTATTAAACTATTCTTTATAATACAGGATAATTATAGTTAATATGCCACACTTAGCAATTCCTCCATCTCTAGCTCACTGCTAATTCATTTTTAAATATTATTTTTTATATACTCAATTTTCTTTTTTATTGCCTTCTGCTGATATTGTACAGCTTTTATTTGATTCTCATCATCACAAATATTAGGAAATTCTTCAACTAAAAAACATCAAGTTCTTGCATCATTTTCTCAATATTAACCACTCTAAAAATATCTACTCCTATCGCTTTATCTATAGTTCTAATACAACTTTCCTTATTTTCAACCAAATGCTTTGTTTTAACACATGCAACATCTAAATAATGCATAATCTCGTAATAATAAAATACTTTTAAAGTCTTATTTTCCGGACTCTCCTCCAACTCTTTAAAAGCATTTCTATATCCTCTCGCCATTAATATACTATCACATGCAATATTATCAAAATCTTTCTGAATTTGAATTTTCTTACTCATACTTGAGTCAATAGAATATGGCATTCTCTCTTCCCATTTCCGTTTTATTCTATCATAGAGAAACTTATATAAGGTGTATGATATTATATAAAGTACAGCAAATAAACCTATCATTTTTAAAACCATACAAACATTATATCCTGTTTCGTCATTATTAAACGCCACGTTTGTTATAAAAAGCAGAGAAAATAGTTGCAAACACTGTGTTCGCAATTTGTCCTCTTAAACTATCGGAATTTTCTTTATTGTCTGATGCTATCTCACGCATATCTTTAGATAAGCGATATCTAAGCCGTTCAAAATTTTTAAACGAATCTATCATATAAATTCCCATCCTAATTATCAAACAAAGTGTTGGCAACTAAACTATTTATCTAAAATTCTTTCGACAAGATAGAACTTTCCGCAAGCATATCATCTAATAAAGCCCTATTTAATTTTGTTTCATGGCTTTCATACCATTCTTCATATAATGATGTCTGCGTCTCGTAAAAACATTCTCTACGTATTTCCCCAGGAAGCATTCTACATCTTTTGGTAAAGGATGTTCCTTTTTAAGTTCATCTACAATCTCAAAAATCGCTTTAAAAATGTAGTACATCCTATAAGGAATCTTCACATAATTTCCTTTCGGAGTCCACCAACATCTTCTCAAAGATGAAACTTGTCTTTTGAAACTTTAGCGTCCCATCGAGACATTAACTTATTAGCTCTCTCTCTGATCGCTTTATACGCATTGCCATAAAGGTGTTCTCTCCCCATTTCTTTATTTTCATCAATATACAAATACACCTTGTCTAAATTATTCACTATCGTTTTGTCTTGACCATTTTAAGATAAATATTAACATACGGATACGAAATTTCTTTTAAATTTACTTGACTGGCCATTGTGCTTCCCCTATTCATTCTAAAGAATAATATAATTATATCATATTATTAAAAAAATAAATGAGGAGAGTAGGATAAAGGCTAGGAACGGTCTCTATGTTTTACCTTCTCCTGGTTTTCTTCCGATCCATAATCTTACAAAATACAATCGCTGTTCCCGTGCTGATTGCTGTCGCTACAATTCCGGCTCCTACAATCGCTGTTGGATTCACGCTCCCATACTGGCTCCGAAAGGCAATGACATTCACCGGGATTAATTGGAGGGAAGAAATATTTAAAATGAGAAAGTTGCACATGGCGTTACTCGCCACAGGGCTTCCATGATTGAGTTTTCCAAGCTCCTCCATAGCTTTCAGACCTGCGGGCGTCGCGGCCCATCCAAGGCCGAGGAAGTTGGCGATAATGTTTGTAGTAATATGTTCGCCCGCTTTATGCCCTTCCGGAACTTCCGGAAACAAAAATCTCACAAATGGTTTGAGCATCTTCGCCCCTTTCTCAATCATCCCGGCCTTCGACGCAATTTCCATCAATCCCATCCAGAATGCCATGACGCCGATCATCGTAATGCAAAGTGTCACCGCCTCCTTGGATGAGTCTAGGGCAGCGTCCGTAATCTCCGGTATTCTGCCCGTAAATGCAGCGAAGATGATCCCAATCAGAATCATCCCCGCCCATAAAGAATTCAACATCGCTTCGACTCCTACACTTTGTTTTCCACATTATATGTGAAAATCCTGTGGATTATTTCTCGCTTTGAAGAATATCTTTGATTTTTATATTGTTTTTCTTTAATTTCAGATATACGATTTCCCGAAACAATGCATATAAAACCGATACGATCGGAATGAAAATCAACATTCCGACAACTCCCATCAGACTGCCGCCAATGCTGACTGCGGCCAGCACCCAGATAGACGGAAGTCCCACCGAGTTGCCCACCACATGCGGATAGATCAGGTTTCCTTCTATCTGCTGGAATACCAGAAACAATACGATAAACCATAGCGCCTGAATCGGATGAATCATAAAGATCAGAAACGTACCGACAGCGCACCCAATAAACGCCCCAAAAATCGGGATCAGAGCAGTAAAGGCAATCAGAATTCCGATCAGCCATGCATACGGCATCTTAAATATACTCATGGCAATTACAAACATTGTTCCAAGAATTACTGCCTCCATACATTGTCCTGTCAGAAAATTGGAAAATGTCCGGTATGTCAGAGAACAAACCTCGATAGCCGCCTCTGCCCTGCCCTTCTGTACAAAAAGCAAACAGAACTTTTTTCGCCTGCACCCCAAGTTTCTCCTTCTGAAGTAGAATATAGCAGGCAAATACAAAAGCAATAAAAACGTCGCAAACCCACTTACAATATTTACCGCCGCGGTCACACCGGACTCGACAATATTTCCTGCCCCGTTGGACACCCAGTCTACCGCAACTTCAATGACCTTATCCCAATTAAACTCTAATTGATTGACGTAAGCCATCACTTCCTTATTATTGTGGAACCAGTCGTTTGCCCACTCCTGTACTTTAGGAATAAAGGTTTGAATACTGTATCCTAATTTGGCAATCGTACCTGTTAATTGTGGAAGAACACCAAAGAGGACGGCTGCCACAATTCCGATCACAAAAATAATGGTAAGGACAAGGCTGACCGGTCTTGCCGTTTTCCTGACTATTTTATATTTTTCTTTCCACTTTTCCTGGATCAGCCTGTTTTCGATGAAATGCATCGGCACATTGAATACAAACGCAATCGCCCCTCCGAGAATGAAAGGAAACACAACCCCTGATCACAAATTTGACCGCCTGAAATACAATCGTATATTTCCAGAAACACAAAATAATCAGTGCAGTAAATACGATCAGATGCCTTATTTTTTCATATTCTCGTTGTTTAATTCCATATAAAGTCCCCTTTATCTGAGTTTAAAACGGATTGCTTTTAAACACTGAATCACCGGAATATTTAATATCGCAAGTCCATAAACCGTGAAAAGCTGTGTTATATTGAGAGTTGTAACACTAAATATGCCATGCAATGCCGGAATTGTCAATACTCCTGTAATCAGAACAAACCCGATCAGGAAAGCTCCCTGGAGATAAATATTATTAAAGAACCCTTTCTTAAACAACACCGGCCTGTCTGCCTTACAGTTATATCCATGGAAAAGTCTGGATGTACAGAGTGTTCCAAACGCCATCGTACTTCCGAGCAGTGCTCCTTCGCTTGTATACCCAATCATAAAAGCAATCATAGTCATTACGCCAATAGAAAGTCCTTCTGTCACAATCTTAGCCAAAAAATCTCTGGTCAGAATGGATTCATCTTTCTGTCTTGGCTTTTCATCCATAACGTCTTTTCTATGCGGCTCCAGTCCAAGGGCAATCGCCGGAAGACTATCTGTCAACAGATTGATAAACAACAGGTGAACCGGAGCGAACGGAACCGGAAGACCAGCGATGGATGCGTACAGAACCGCAAGGATTGCTCCGAAGTTTCCGGATAACAGGAACTGAATCGAACTCTTGATATTTCTATATACATTTCTTCCGTTTTCCACGGCCTTGACGATCGTGGCAAAATTGTCATCCGTAAGGATCATGGAGGAAGCATCCTTGGAAACTTCCGTTCCTGTAATACCCATGGCAACACCTACATCTGCCTGCTTCAGTGCCGGTGCATCGTTGACGCCGTCCCCGGTCATAGATACGATATTGCCTTTCTCCTGCCATGCTTTTACGATTCGGATCTTATGCTCCGGTGAAACACGGGCATACACAGAAATATGTTCTACAAAATCCTTCAGTTCAGCGTCAGACATGGTCTCAATATCCGCACCCTCACACGCCTCGGATTCATCTTTAAGGATTCCAATCCTCTTTGCAATGGCCGCTGCCGTAACCTTGTGGTCTCCTGTAATCATCACCGGCTTGATTCCGGCCCGGATACATTCTGCTACCGCAGCTTTGGACTCTTCTCTTGGCGGATCCATCATAGAGATCAGACCGAGGAATGTCAGGTCATCTTCATCATCTTCTACAATCTCTGTCTTTGTCTCCAGTCTCTTATATGCAAATCTGAGAACTCTAAGTCCCTGTCTGGAGAAATCCTGATTGACACTGGCAATGTGCTTCCGGTCCTCATCTGTGATCGGCTCTTCCTCACCATTTCTGCGTACTTTGCACATTCTTCCAGAAAGAACATCCACAGCGCCTTTGACAAACATGATAACACCCTCACTCGTCTCATGTACGGTAGACATGAGCTTTCTGTCACTGTCAAATGGCACTTCCGAGATTCTTCCATATTTTTGCCGGATCTCTTCCACATCCATTCCACAGTTTCCTGCAAAGGTGACTAGAGCTGTCTCTGTCGGATCCCCAATCTCCTGCCCGTTTACATTCTTTGCATCGTTGCATAAAATACTTGCAAGCATCAGCCTTCTGACCTCGTCCTGCTCTGTGGAGACTTCCTCCTTTGACATTCTATGCCCTGCAATGTAATAATCTTCCACTGTCATCTTATTTTGAGTCAACGTTCCTGTCTTATCAGAACAGATAACAGACACACTGCCCAGACCTTCTACAGCCTGGAGTTTTCGGATGATCGCATGTTCTCTTGCCATCTTCTGCGTACCAAAAGAAAGTACGATTGTTACAATAGAACTCAATGCCTCCGGAATTGCCGCAACCGCAAGCGCAACCGCAAACATAAATGCATCTCCGAAGGATTCTCCTCTCCACACGTTGATTCCCATGAGGATTGCACAGAGAATCAGAATAAGGATAGAAAGTTTCTGACCAAACTGATCCAAATTGACCTGGAGCGGTGTTCTCTTCTCAGACGTCGTCTTTAAGAGGGATGCAATCTTTCCAACTTCCGTCTCCATACCAATACCAGTAACAACAAATTTTCCTCTCCCGTATGTGACGAAGCTTCCGGAAAATACCATGTTCACCCGGTCGCCAAGCGGCACCTCCCCTCAATCAAGTCTATGCTCTTCTCTACCGGAATGCTTTCTCCTGTCAGTGCGCTCTCATCTACTTTGAGACTTGCCTGTTCGATAATCCTTCCATCCGCCGGAACCTGATCTCCTGCTTCCAGAATGACAATATCACCGACTGTCACTTCCCTGGACGGGATCTGCATGACAGTTCCATCACGCTCTACTTTGGCCTCTGGTCCGGAGAGCTTCTTTAGACTGTTCAGAGATTTTTCCGCCTTCACAGTCTGCACCGTTCCAAGAATTGCATTGATTGTGATGACAATCAGGATTACCGCCGCGCTTTCTGCATCCCCGAGAAAACCTGAGATGATTGCCGAGATAATCAGAATGATAACAAGGAAATCCTTGTACTGCTCCAGAAAAATCATCCCGATGCTTTTCTTCTTCTCTTCCTGAAGCTCATTTGGTCCGTACTTCTTCTGATGTTCCCGCACCTGCTCACTGGAAAGCGACTCCAAAGAGCCGTTAATCTGCATCCTGGTCTCATCAGATCCCATCTGATAATACTGTTTCATTTTTTCCTCCTCCACTTTCTTATAGGGTTCACCATTTTTTCATTTGCGATTCATACAGAAAAGTAAAGTATAAAAAAAGAGACTTTTTACTGCACCACGCTCATGCAATAAAAGTCTCACCGTTTCATACTCGATCCGGGCAGAATCACTGCCGTACTGACGAACCTGTAACGCTTAATATAAGCGCCAGTTACTCCCTTTTATCAGATATTAATATAACGATTTTTTCTTAAAATGTCAACCTTTATCTCTGTAAATTTTCCATAAACAAGTAGCATTGGTATAAAATGGCTGCCGTACATTCCCGCGCGGCAGCCATCATACTATCTACTATCCTATGTTTAAAACAGATTAGTTTGTGATTGTCATCTCTGTCTCTTTGTCAAATACGTGAATCTTTTCAGCATCAAATGCGAATTTCACTGTATCTCCGTTTCTTGCTGTTGTTCTAGAATCAACACGGGCTGTCATTGTAGCTCCTTCATAATCAAAGTGGAGATAAACTTCAGCACCAAGCATTTCATATACACGAATTGTAGCTTCGATCACTGTATTCGGAGAAGATGCGATGAACATCTGCTCATCGTGCACGTCTTCCGGACGGATTCCAAGAACAACAGTCTTTCCTTCATATCCTCCATCGATAAGTTTCTTTGCTTTTGCAGGCGGAAGTTCGATCTTAGCCGGACCTACATTTAATAAAACTTTGTCTCCATTTACTTCACATTTTGCATCCAGGAAGTTCATCTGAGGAGATCCAATGAATCCAGCAACAAACAGGTTGCATGGCTCATCGTACAGTTTTCTTGGAGTATCTACCTGCTGAACAACGCCATCCTTCATAACTACAATTCTGGTACCAAGTGTCATAGCCTCTGTCTGGTCATGTGTTACGTAGATAATTGTTGTACCAAGTCTCTGATGTAATTTAGAGATCTCGATACGCATCTGTCCACGGAGTTTTGCATCCAGGTTTGAAAGAGGCTCGTCCATAAGGAATACCTTTGGATCACGAACGATCGCACGTCCCATAGCAACACGCTGTCTCTGTCCACCAGAAAGAGCTTTCGGCTTACGGTCAAGCAGTTTCTCAAGATCAAGGATCTTTGCTGCTTCACGAACCATCTTGTCAATCTCCGGTTTCGGAACTTTTCTTAACTTCAGACCAAATGCCATGTTGTCATAAACTGTCATATGTGGATACAGAGCGTAGTTCTGGAATACCATTGCGATATCTCTGTCTTTCGGCTCAACATCGTTTACTACTTTGTCGCCAATTTTCAGTTCTCCGGATGTGATCTCTTCCAGTCCGGCAACCATACGAAGGGTTGTAGATTTTCCGCATCCTGAAGGTCCTACGAAAATGATAAATTCTTTATCAGCAATTTCAAGGTTGAAATCTTTAACAGCCTCGAAACCGTTTGGATAAACTTTATTAATATGTTTCAATGATAAACTTGCCATCGGTGCTTCCTCCTAAATTTTAACCGTTTTTATTCGATGTAATTAGTATAAAAAAAAATGGTCAAAAACGCTAGTGCATGATTGCACAAACATTTTTGGGGATTCTGTACAAGGTGCCGAACTCTTTTGGGTCATATCTCACCTTTTTTCCCAATCATTTCCTGGTAGATATCCCGCTTACTTACCCCCTGTCTTTTGCGGTCCGTTTCATAGCCTCCTTTTTATCCATTCCCTGGTTTAAATAAATCTGCAGATGCTCTTCCACAGAAAGTGGCATCCACCCTTTCTTTTGTTCCTCCTCCACTTCCTCCTGACTCTTTCCCTCCAGGACGAGTACACATTCTCCTTTTGGCGGCACTTCCTCATAATACCTGACGGCTCCTCCAAGACTATCGCTGTATACAGTCTCGTACTTCTTTGTAAGCTCCCGGCACACCGTGATTCTCCGGTGGCTGCCAAGAGTGTTCTCCAGTTCTCTTAATGTCTTTACCAGTCTGTGCGGCGCTTCATAGAAAATCATTGTCCTAGTCTCCGTACACACCTCATCCAGTATACGGCGGCGTTCCTTCTTATCTTGTGGCAAAAATGCCTCAAAAGCAAACCGTCTGGTCGACATTCCGGACAAAGTCAGCGCCGTAATGCAGGCACACGCCCCCGGAAGCGATGTGACAGCGATGCCTGCTTCCTTACACATGCGTACCAGCTCTTCTCCCGGATCTGATATCCCTGGAGTGCCGGCATCCGTTATGAGCGCAACATCCTTGCCCTCCTGCAATTTTTCCACCAATTTTCTCCCTTTTTCGATTTTATTGTATTCATGGTAACTTGTCATGGGTGTACGGATCTCAAAGTGATTCAACAATTTAATACTGTTTCTCGTATCTTCCGCCGCAATCAGATCTTCTTTTTAAGATCCGGATCACACGGAACGTCATATCTTCCAGATTCCCTATCGGAGTCGCACACAAATATAATGTTCCTGCCATAGTTCCTCCTTTACTTTTCTCCTGCCCTTCCCATCCCATAGTTGGTGAGAAGCTCCCCGGTATAACTTCCATCCTTTTCATAGACAATCAGTGGAGGATCCACCTGCATCCGTGATCTGCCCTTATTACTCCCCTCGATCAGACCCATATTGGGCTCCTTATCCACATAAGGATGGACAAAGCGGATTCTCTTCGGCTCAATCCCATAACTTGTCATCTTTGTAAAAATCTCCGCCAGACGAAACGGTCTATGTACCATATAGAATCTCCCATGGAATGTCAGAAGTCTTGCGCTCTCTCGCAAAATATCATCCAAAGTACAGAGTACCTCATGTCTGGCGATCGTCTTGGCACTGTTGACATTCTGAATCCCATGCTTCCCGATCATATAGGGTGGATTTGTTGTGATGACGTCAAAAGAAGCAGCCGGAAAGTAGTCTGCCGCTTCTTTAATATCACCTGTCTTTATCGTAATTTTGTCTTCCAGATGGTTGTCACACACCGGAAATCTTCCCCGGATTCAACGACAGATTCTGCTCTTTTGCCATCTTGATGGAAACTGGTCCAAACTCCGACAGATGTGCATTACAGCAAAGCCGTCTGCCACAGATGCCAATGCCGCCGAGAATCTTTGTCTCATCCCGCACACCTACCTGACGCAGCTCAATACGTGTCTTGAATACCGCTGCCAGATCTTTGACCAGCTCACGAAAATCCACTCTGCCATCCGCCGTGAAATAAAACAATACCTTGCTGTTATCAAATGAATACTCCGCTCCGATCAGCTTCATTTCCAGACCGCGCTTTTCGATCTTCTCCTTGCAGATGACCATTGCTTTTTTATTTTTCTCTAAATTCTCCGCATGCTTCTTCTCATCCGCCTCGGTTGCGATCCGAATGATCGGCTTTAACTCGCCCTGCAGCTTCGTCTCATCCACTTCCCTGCGTCCGAGCACAACCTTTCCAAACTCTACGCCATGCTGTGTCTCCACAATGACATATCTGCCCGGATCAATCTTATAATTGAGCGGATTGAAAAAATATATCTTTCCATTCTCACGGAAACGAACTCCGATTACTTCTTTCATTCTTCAGCCGATGCCTCCTCTTTTAAAGTCAGAAGCAACAGTTCGATTGTCACTTCAAAATTCGCATTGGCAAGCAGTCGCTGCTCTGCCTTTGCGATCGCATCAATCTTGTCCTCGATGCTCTTAAATGTTAGCTTTCCAGCCTGTTTCTTCAAGGTAGAAAACTCGTTTTTAAACAGGATTTTATCGACATTTCCGGTTACCTTCAGCATCATGGCATCCCGGTACCACATCATCATCAAATCCATGTAATCATTCATAGACATCTTAAACTGCTCGATATCCTTGACCGCTTTTCCAAGCGTCTCCACATCCATCTCGTCGATATGCGCCAGCACGCCAACAACCGAATCCACGATCGCCGCATACTCGTCATTGCCTGCGAGCTTGATTGCCTTTCCAAGATTACCCTGTGCAAAATCGAGACAGAAATATGCCTTTTCCTTTGTCAGTCCCATTACATTCGTCAGATATGCCAGCACATCGCGCTCACGGATTGGCTTCGTCTGCAGCTTCAGGCAACGGGATTTCACTGTTTCCAACAGCTTATCAAGATTTGTCGTAAGCAACAGGATCACCGCATACGCCGGTGGCTCCTCAATCGTCTTCAACATGGCATTTTGTGCCTGTACATTCAAAAGCTCCGCATCCGGGATAATGTAAATCTTATACTTTCCTTTATACGGTTTGATGTCAATTGTATTTATGAGCTGGTCACGAACCTCATCCACTGAAATCAGATTCGGCTTCTCATGTATAATTATATCACAAATAATTCTGAATATATAGCATTATTTCTTGAATGCACTCTTCCAGCACCACATTTTGAAAACGTCTGTCTATCCCACATCGTTTTAGATTCACTTCGCTGAAATCTATTGTATCTGCCAGAAATCTTCTGCACATTTCCGCATACTTTGGTTCCTCCTGAAGCCGCTCCCTCATAAGTGCCCGAGACAGCCGCTCTCCATCCTCTACCTCCACATAAATAGGTACAATCCGTTTCTGTCCAAAATATCCACACAGCTTTTCATAAGACTCCAGCGTACCGATCATCAGGTAATCCTCTTCGTTTAAGCGGATTCTTCCGTCATCCGCCGTAAAATATTTCCAGATTCCGTGTACAGTATCATACTCCCTGAAGCTCAATCACTCTGCCCGCCCTCTGAAAATTCTCAAGCGTTTCCTCCCCACAAAAAGTACTCTTCTCCATCCCTTTCCTGCTCCCGCATGGGTCTCGTCGTATAAATCGTAACTGTATGAAGAAATGTCATCCTTTTCTTCAGTTCTTTAAATATGGTATCTTTTTCCCGATGAACTTTTCCCCATCAAATAGAAAATCTTACCCATTTATCCACACTCCTATTCTGTTTTCCTCAATCGTCCCTTCAATAGAGAAGCCCATATCACGATATTGACAAAGAATCCGAGCCGCCTCCATTGAGATCCGCTCACCCGGAACAAGTATCGGGCTCCCTGGAGGATAAAGATATGCATATTCCAGAGCAACCAGGCCCGCACAGTCCTCAAAACTTACACTTTTCTTCTGTTCTTCAGGAATGTCCCCCATTTCGCATGGAAGATAATTTTGCTCCACTGGCGGAAGCTGCGTCTGAATCTTTTTACTATCCTGACAGGTTTCAATCTGTTTGTCAATCTCCAGAAGGGCTTTTTCCAATCTCTGAAATCCCTCCTTGGTATCTGCCACGGACGTCATCGCCAAGACGTAGCTTCCCGACGTCATTTCCATCTGCAAATGATAATCCGTAAGCAGTCTTCTGGAAAGTTCTCTACTTGACAAACTCGTCCCATCTGTGGCAATCACAATCTTCGATCTGTCATAACTTCGTATTTGCTTTGGCTCACATAGGCGCAAATGTTCCATCCTTTTAAGACTTTTTCTGAGCACCCCCAGATTGTCCACATACTGCGTAAAAATTTCCTGCGCCCTTGTCTCCAGAAGATGAACACAAGCGTCAATGCCTGCCATTAAAACATAAGAAGGACTGCTTGACTGTAACATGTGAAGGTAGTGTCTCACCCGCTTCCGATCCGCCAGTGTTCCGTTCATATGAAGAAGAGCGGTCTGTGTCAGCGCCGGAAGTGTCTTGTGTACACTGTGTATAACAATATCTGCTCTAGTCTATTCGCATTTTCCGGAAAATAGTCGTCAAATCCGAAATGTGCTCCATGAGCCTCGTCCACAATCAACGGAATCTCATGGTGGTGCGCTATCTCAGCAATCGCCCGGATGTCGAGACTACTCCGTCATAGGACGGAGAAACTATCATAACCGCCCGGATTCCCGGGTGTTCCGTGATCATCTCCTCTACATCCCCCGCTCTGATCTGACCACTTAGCACCGAATCTCCGTCTTCTTTCCTTGGGTAAATGTAGACCGGCTTGAGTCCAAACATTTCAGCAGCATGGTAGACAGATTTATGACAGTTCCTGGCAATCAGCACTTCATCTCCTCTTCTAGTGCATCCCGCCAGAGCACTCAGAATCCCTACAGTGCTTCCATTGATAAGAAATCTTGTCTCTTCCGTACCATAGACGGCTGCCGCCCTCTGCTGCGCTTCCATAAGTATTCCTTCGCAATGATGTAGATCATCAAATCCCCTCAATTTCTGTAATATCTATATGAAATGGAAACTCCTCTTCCATAATCATTTTATTTCTCTTGTGTCCCGGCATATGAAAGCCGTAGTAATCTGATTGTGCATATCCGCTTAATTTTTCATATAGTGTCATACGAACCCTGCATTTACCGGAAAATGCCCAGACACATTCCGGAATTGTAAACGAGCACCAATATTACTGACAAATCGGGCTTTAGCTCGTCACCATTGTTAAAAAAATGCTGCCCCTTAGTAAGGGCAGCCATTCTTGTGTCTTATCTCTGTTTTATTCCTTGTCTTGGATTTCTCCCGCACTCTATTCTGAGAATACCTTTACATTGTAAATAGCATTCTGTATTTCTTCCGCCGTCTCTCTGTTTCCCGTATTTAAAACAGCAAAAATCTGGCATCCGTAATCTGCCCCGAATTTACCGGAAGCGATCAAGTAGCGGATCTCATTCTCAAGATCATAACGGATTGTCGCATAGTAAAGTCCCTCATTATCATAGGACTGAAATTCTTCGATCTGATAGGATGTGCCGCCAATAACATCTTCATAAAGCGCCGCACATTCCTGCTCTGATTTTGGAAAACTTTCTGAAGAAATCCCTTCCCCAAATATTCCATCTTGATTTGATTCGAACCCCGGACAACTTGATTAAAAGTCAAGTGCTCTACCTACCGGCTGAGCTAATGCTCCATAATACCAATAAATGCCCAGAGCCGGAATCGAACCAGCGACACGAGGATTTTCAGTCCTCTGCTCTACCAACTGAGCTATCTGGGCTTATCCTCTAAAATAAAAAGGACAAAAAAAATTGCGGGGGCAGGATTTGAACCTACGACCTTCGGGTTATGAGCCCGACGAGCTACCTAACTGCTCCACCCCGCGTCATTATAAAGTTATAATATATTATAGCATATTTCTCAGAAAATATGCAAGTGGATGGAGAAGGATTCGAACCTTCGAAGGCGTAGCCAACAGATTTACAGTCTGCCCCCTTTGGCCACTCGGGAATCCATCCATAATACCAATAAAACTGGTAGAGCCGATGATCGGACTCGAACCGATAACCTGCTGATTACAAATCAGCTGCTCTGCCAATTGAGCCACGTTGGCATATATTTGATTAAGCCACGCAGGCAAATGCCGATTGGCAATGGGGCCTATAGGGCTCGAACCTATGACCCTCTGCTTGTAAGGCAGATGCTCTCCCAGCTGAGCTAAGATCCCAAAACGACCCGGATGGGACTCGAACTCGAACCACGACCTCCGCCGTGACAGGGCGGCGCTCCAACCAACTGAGCCACCGGGCCAGATTTTTAAGACATTGTACCTTCAAAACCACATATAAGTCCACATTCCATCCTGCTTTCCTATCCACCACTGTGCTTTCCACTTTAAGGACATTCGACTCACTATGCTCGAAAGAACCTCGCTAAGTTCCTCGAACAAGCATCGTACTAAGCTCTGCCTTCGCTTCGCTCCTCCTCGCTAAGTGCTCTTGCTTTGGTTAAGCCCTCGACCGATTAGTAACAGTCAGCTGCACATGTTGCCATGCTTCCACCTCTGCCCTATCTACCTCGTCGTCTTCAAGGGGTCTTACTGCTTTCGCATGGGATATCTCATCTTGAGGGGGCTTCACGCTTAGATGCCTTCAGCGTTTATCCCTTCCCGGCTTGGCTACTCTGCCATGCGCCTGGTGACGCAACAGATCCACCAGCGGCCGGTCCATCCCGGTCCTCTCGTACTAAGGACAGCTCCTCTCAAATATCCTACGCCCACGCCGGATAGGGACCGAACTGTCTCACGACGTTCTGAACCCAGCTCGCGTACCGCTTTAATGGGCGAACAGCCCAACCCTTGGGACCTACTTCAGCCCCAGGATGCGATGAGCCGACATCGAGGTGCCAAACCACTCCGTCGATGTGAACTCTTGGGAGTGATAAGCCTGTTATCCCCAGGGTAGCTTTTATCCGTTGAGCGATGGCAATCCCACTTTATACCACCGGATCACTAAGTCCTACTTTCGTACCTGCTCCACCCGTCGGTGTCGCAGTCAAGCTCCCTTCTGCCTTTACACTCTTCGAATGGTTTCCGACCATTCTGAGGGAACCTTTGAGCGCCTCCGATACTCTTTCGGAGGCGACCGCCCCAGTCAAACTCCCCGCCTGACATTGTCCCCCAGCCGGGTCACGGCTGCAGGTTAGAAATCCAATAACGCAAGGGTGGTATCCCAACAGCGGCTCCGTGCAGACTGGCGTCCTCACTTCTCAGCCTCCCACCTATCCTGTACATGCAATACCGAATCCCAGTATCAAGCTGGAGTAAAGCTCCATGGGGTCTTTCCGTCCTGGCGCAGGTAACCAGCATCTTCACTGGTATTTCAATTTCACCGGATGCATTGTCGAGACAGCGCCCAAATCATTACGCCTTTCGTGCGGGTCGGAACTTACCCGACAAGGAATTTCGCTACCTTAGGACCGTTATAGTTACGGCCGCCGTTTACTGGGGCTTAAGTTCAAAGCTTAGCGTTTCCGCTAACCTCTCCCCTTAACCTTCCAGCACCGGGCAGGCGTCAGCCCATATACCTCACCTTTCGGTTTCGCATAGACCTGTGTTTTTGCTAAACAGTTGCTTGGGCCAATTCTCTGCGGCCATGTTTCCATGGCACCCCTTCTCCCGAAGTTACGGGGCTATTTTGCCGAGTTCCTTAACAATGCTTCTTCCGTCGGCCTTAGGATTCTCTCCTCATCCACCTGTGTCGGTTTACGGTACGGGTACTCTACAAACAATAGCGGCTTTTCTTGGCAGCCAGCTCACGCGCTTCGCTACTATGCTTTCGCTCCGCATCACGTCTTCGGATTGTGTGCCGGGTTTTCCTAACACACTCCTACCTCGCTTGCACCGGTCTCTCCATTCCGGCTCGCGCTCTCTTTCTGCGTCCCCACAGTTCTGTTGTACAGCAGTACAGGAATTTCTACCTGTTATCCATCGACTACGTCTTTCGACCTCGCCTTAGGGCCCCGACTTACCCAGGGCAGATCAGCTTTACCCTGGAAACCTTGGATATTCGGCCGGAAGGATTCCCACCTTCCTCTCGCTACTCATTCCGGCATTCTCTCTTCCATACAGTCCACAGCTCCTTCCGGTACTGCTTCTTCCTGTATGCAATGCTCCTCTACCGATCTGCTCTTGCAGATCCCTGAGCTTCGGTGGTGTGTTTCAGCCCCGGACATTTTCGGCGCAGGACCTCTCGACTAGTGAGCTATTACGCACTCTTTCAATGGATGGCTGCTTCTAAGCCAACATCCTAGTTGTCTTCGAAATCCCACATCCTTTTCCACTTAACACACACTTTGGGACCTTAGCTGCAGGTCTGGGCTCTTTCCCTTTTGACTGCCCAACTTATCTCGTGCAGTCTGACTCCCGATAAGCATCAGCATGGCATTCGGAGTTTGATATTCTTCGGTAAGCTTTGACGCCCCTAGGAAATTCAGTGCTCTACCTCCACCTGACTCTATCGAGGCTAGCCCTAAAGCTATTTCGAGGAGAACCAGCTATCTCCGGGTTCGATTGAATTTCTCCCCTATCCACACCTCATCCCCACCCTTTTCAACGGATGTGGGTTCGGTCCTCCATTGCCTTTTACGGCAGCTTCAACCTGGACATGGATAGATCACCCGGTTTCGGGTCTGCTCCAGCTGACTCCCCGCCCTATTCAGACTTGGTTTCCCTTCGGCTCCGGGCCTTCTAGCCCTTAACCTCGCCAGCCAGCGCAACTCGCCGGACCGTTCTACAAAAAGTACGCGGTCCCTCTTTCTATAGAGGTTCCACAGCTTGTAAACACAGGGTTTCAGGTTCTCTTTCACTCCCCCCCTCCCGGGGTCCTTTTCACCTTTCCTTCACAGTACTATGCGCTATCGGTCACTAAGGAGTATTTAGCCTTACAGGGGTGGTCCCCGCTCCTTCCCACAAGGTTCCACGTGTCTCGTGGTACTCTGGATCCTGCCGCTCTCCCTTGACTTTCATGTACGGGGCTTTCACCCTCTCTGGCCGGCTTTCCCAAAACCGTTCCATTACTCTCAGGAGTCGCTTCCGCAGTCCGAACCCCAGTGTGCTCGCACACTGGTTTTGGGCTCTTCCCATTTCGCTCGCCGCTACTTGGGAAATCGATGTTTCTTTCTTCTCCTGGGGCTACTTAGATGTTTCAGTTCACCGGGTTCCCCTCCATACGTTATGGATTGGCGTATGGATACATGAGGTCTTCTCATGTGGGTTTCCCCATTCAGAAATCTCCGGATCTTTGGATATTTGCTCCTCCCCGAAGCTTTTCGCAGCTTATCACGTCTTTCATCGGCTCTTAGTGCCAAGGCATCCACCCTGCGCTCTTTCCAGCATAACCAGTTTTATAAAAACGCGTGTTACAAAGACGGGATAACAAAAGGCTCTGCCTTACGTTATGTTTTTTCT